>JAESGL010000010.1_pt1 | contig 519251 bp, 517 predicted proteins | sample 9269711 | NCBI WGS metagenome assembly JAESGL01 (sample SAMN14515918, study PRJNA621676) | algae metagenome | isolation source: Kastovskya adunca ATA6-11-RM4 and co-occurring heterotrophs from soil and... | place: Chile: Atacama Desert | collected 2011-06-27
GTCGGGCTACGCCCGCCCTACGCCGCAACCAGCGCGAACGGTGCGACCCCCATACCCGTCACGCTGCTTGACGAAGGGGGTCCCTTTTGCACGCCGATAGGGGGTCCTTTTTGGACGCCGATTGACATATTCGGCGAGGACGACGACCACTCGTTCCAATCGCCACACTGGTATTGATCGAACCGCGGACGATGCTCATCCTTCCGTTCGCACGCCGGTCATGCGACGCATGACAGGATCTCGATAAGGGGATCCAGATACACCTCCACCTGTCGGCGATCCGTCATCCGCTTCAGGTCCGTCGGGATCAGCTCGTCGTAGTCCTCGCGCGACGCTACCCCGGTGTCCAGCAGGGCCTGGAGCATCGTGCGGCGCAGGATGCCGTGCTCCGGTCTGACGTCGGGAAAGGAGCGCTTGATCTCGACGTCGCGCAGTCTGATCAGGAGCCGGTGCGCCTCGTCGACGTCGATCATTCCGGTCGGCACGAAGGCGAGTGCTCGCTCCCGTGCATCGTCGAGGCGTCGGTCGCTTTCTTCCGCCGATGCCGCGACAGTCGGTGATGAACTCTCCGTGATCGCTTCCACTGCAACCGTCTCCCGAACGGTGCCTTCGACGAACACGTCCTGGTCGCTTTCGTCTGATCCGCGCTTCGGCTCTTCGTTGACTCCGTCGAAGCGTTCGTCCGCGGAGGAGAGGCTTACCGCTTCAATTGAACTCGCGGCGCCGTTCGCCTGCGGCCCGGACAGCCCGGTCGTGCTTTCGGGTTCCGCTTCACCTTCGCCGTTATCGTCGGTGGTCGACCGGCCGGCGACTCGGTCGCGGTCGGAGGTGCCGAGGCGTCGCCATAGAGGACCGCTGCCCGTTCCGACCTTTATCGGGTTGAGCAGGATCTCGACTTCATGCAGCGTCCACTCGCTCGCGGTCGACTCAACGCCGGGACGCGACGCGTCGATGAGCAGAGCGGTAGCGACAAGGGTTCCATCGTCCCGCAGGATGCCGACACGCATCCGCAGTTCCGTGGGGCGGGATCGACGGATCACGTCGCTGCGGCCGGAAAGCAGCGTCTCGGCTTCTACGGGACTGACGAGAAGCGCGTGAGATATGGATGTCATGGTCATTGCGCCTTGAGCCACTGAAAGTCGTTCGGTTGCGCGGCCTTGTCCGATACGAGCACCGACCAGCGTAGACCGCTCTTCTTGTAGTAGAGCCTACCGTCGCGGCCGCGTCCCGTGCCCATGTGTACCTCGAGCCAGCCATCCGCCGCATGGACCCGCTTACCACCGACCGAAACGGGATCGTCGATCAGCAGCCTCAGCTTGCCGTATAGGTCCCGGCGGTCCTCAACCTCCGTCAGGATGAAGTCGGCCGAGCCGCGCACCAGGTCTATGCCGGGCAGCAAGGTTCTGAGCACCGTCTGCAGTTCGGCATCCGCTCTCGCCTGCTTCCTGGTGGCGGGCGCAGGCCGCTCGTTCGGTCGCGCCGAAGCCTCGGCGAGAGCAGCTTCGGCGGCTTCGAGGCCGATGCGCAGCTGGGTGACGCTCTCCTCCGCCTTCGTCCATGACGCGAGTGCGTCGTCCCGGTCCGCCGTGAGAACGTCGACGCGCTCGTTGAGATCGGCCACAAGGCCATCGTCGACGACGGGGGTCTGCGAACGCAGCGCCGAAATGCCCGCTCTCAGGAAGGCCGCCTCCGTCTCCAGTCTGCGGCTGGCGCGCTCCGCCTCATACCGCGCGCCGTCAAGTTCCGCCTGGTTCGCGTCCGCGGCGGCGATGGCCGTGGCGAGTTCGCGCTCGGCGTTTACCAGGCGGGTCGCAAGCCGGTCGTGGTCCCGACGGAGCCGAGCATTGACAAGCTCAGGCGTGGCCGCGTCGGGTGGAACGTCGGGCTCTGCGACGTCGGCGAGCAGTTGCGCGAGCTCCCAGTCTCCCGGCGCGTCAGTCGGGTCGAGCCTCACGAACCAGTCGTGCAGAAGTCCGCTCTCTCCTTCCCGGAACGAGGGACCGTGATGTTCGACCGCGACGGCGGCGCTGGCCAGGCGGGACAGCGTTTCGGCCAGAAGCGCCTCGGATCCGTTCACGAAGAGGTATGGCCGCGTTCCGGACCGATCCAATGTCCAGAACGTCCGACCCGTCCCGATCGACAACTCGGGCGCTTCCAGGCAGATCGGCGCCTCGGAGGGGTAGCACCATCTGCCATCCATCGCGGCGCGGCCGGCCCGGGCGAGAGGGTAGACGAGCCCCATGTATTCGACGCCGATCGAACCGTCCGGCATGCGTCTCGGCAGGCGATCGATCCTGTCGACGACCGTCCCATCCCTCTCCAGCGTGACTTCGATCGGTCGCAGCACCTTGTTCACGGCTCGTTGTTACGTTGACTCCCGTCGGCATGGCTATCACGCTGATGTCGCGATCAGAACATCGGATCGAAGGGGGCGATCGGGAGTGGATATCGGCAGTATTGTGATGTGGCCGATCGAGCACGGCATACCGCTAGTGTTCGGCTGGCAGCCGACGCCTCTCGTCCTTTCGGTCGCGATCGTCGCCTATGCCTGGTGGCGCTACATCAAGGGGCGGGACGAGCTCGACGCGTTCGATGCTGCGCTGGACCGTTTCGGCGCCCGTCTGGCGAGCTACGACGGCGACGGTCTGAAGTTCGTCGGTGACGTCGAGGCTCTCTGTGAGGAGTTCGGTGACGACCGGTACATCGGCCACGCCTGGCGGGGCTACGTCGCAGATCTCCACCAGGACGAGCGGACCGGCCGCGTCGCCTCGGGGCTGCCGCCGAGCGAGTTCTTCAACCCGCGTCTGTTCAGACAGGGGCGCATCGACCTGCGATCGTTCGAGGGTGTGCCGAACCAGCTCGTCGGGCTCGGCCTGCTCGCGACGTTCCTCGGCCTCGTGGCGGCGCTCTTCATCGCACGAGACGGCATCCAGGCGGATCTGGAGGCGTCCAAGCTCGCGCTTCGCAAGCTGCTGGGGGCGGCGGCCGCCAAGTTCCTGACATCGGTGACCGCGCTTGGAGCGTCCCTGATCTTCGCGTGGCGCAAGAACCGGCGCCTGCACGCGACCGAACTCCACATCGAGAGGATCAATCGCGAGCTGGAGCGCCTCGTCCTGCCGCTCAGTTCCGAGCGGTTGGCGGCGGACTCCTTCGCCGAGCTCGGGCGCCAGACTACCCAGCTGGAGCGCTTCAACCAGGATCTGGCAGTCAGCATTGCCCAGGCCCTTGACGAGCGGATCGGCAGGACCTTCGCGACCGCACTCGCGCCGGTTCAGGAAGCGATCGACGGGATGGCCGGCAAGCTGGGCGACATAAACCAGTCGGCGCTCGAACGCATGGCCCAGCAGTTCGCCGGGGAGCTGAGCGGAGCGGCGGAGGAGCATACGCGCCGACTGGGCGAAATGCTTGAGACGGCGGCCGAGGCGATCGGTGCCCTTCCTGGTCAGATCGACGCGGCAGGCGAGAGCTTCAGGGCGGGTATCGAGGAGGGGTCGAAGGAACTCGCGACGAGTTTCGCGGCGGCGGGCGAGAACCTGGACGCCTCGCTGCGGCAGTCAACCGAGGGAATGACAGGAGCCGTGCGGCAGGTCGCAGCCGAGGTCGAGGCCGGAGCCACCGCTGCGCGCCGCGAGCTGGAGCAGGCTGCGACGGACGTCGGTGATGCGATGAAGACGGGCGTGACCGAATTGTCCACGTCGATGATCGCCGCGGTCGACAACCTGGACGCCCGGATCTCGGAGGCGGGCGTGCAGCTCTCCCGTTCCCTCGATGGGGCAGCCGGGCGCATCGAGGCCAGTGCGGACTCGCTCGGGTCGGTCTCCGAGCGGAGTGCCGCGCTTGCGGACAGCCTGACCCGAACCAGCGATGCTCTCGCGCGGCAGTTCGAGGGCGCCCTCGAAGCAGCCCGCGGCGTCACCGAGGGGCTCGGCAGCCTCGTCGCCCAGGTCGACAAGGCGGGAGAGTCCGCGGAAGCGCTGGGCGCATTGGCCGCCTCCATGACCACCGTCTCGGAGCGGCTCGAGCGAGTGGCCGAGCGCGTCGATGAAGTCGCCGATCGCGCCGACGCCACAAACGAGAGGTCGTCGGAGCTGGTCGAGGGTCTGACGCGGCGAGTGGAGGTCATCAATCGCGATCTCGGCGCCCTCAACAACGCGCTATCGGGCGCGATGCAGAAGCTGTTCGAGGGGCTTGGCACCTTCGGCGAGCGGACCAGCGGCTTCGTGAAGTCGGTCGACAAGGAACTCGCCGAGGCGGTCGGGCGCCTCAGCGCCGCCGTGCAGCAGCTGGACGAGGTCCTGGACGACCTGCCTCGCCGAGGCGACTTCAAGGCCTTCGCCGACGCGGTGTCGCGCGCGGGCTTCGAACGGGTCGAGGCTGCCGAGTGAAGCGGGGCTGAGGGCGCGTGCCACGCAGGACCAGGACCATCGACGCGCCGCAAGGGCGGGAGGAGGAGAGCTACTTCGTCTCCCTCAACGACCTGCTCATCGGCATGCTGTTCGTGTTCATCATTCTCCTGATGATCTTCGCGCTCAACTATCAGAGTGCGGAGGCCAGGCTGAACCACCGGATCGCGGCGCTGGAGGACGAACTCGGCGGTCGGGAGGATCAGCGCGCCGGGCTGCTTCGCCGTCTTAAGAAGGAGCTGGCGCGTGCCGACGTTCCCGTCGAGATCGACGAGAAGAACGGTGTTCTGCATCTTCCCGAGACGGTGCTGTTCGCGTCCGGCTCGGCCGACCTCGGCGATCGCGGCCGTGCGGCGCTGACACGCCTGGCGTCGCTGCTCGCCCGCGAACTCCCCTGCTACGGCCAGCTCGGCGGTAGGGCGGGGCACGACTGTCCGGACGGTTCCGAGCCGATCCTCGAGGCGGTCTACGTCGAGGGGCACACCGACGTGATCCCGATCGCCACCGCCCGCTACTCCGACAACTGGTCCCTCTCCTCCGACCGATCGATCCAGACATACAGGTCCATGGTGCAGGCGGCACCCAGCCTCGAGGGCATCCGAAACGCGGCCGGCAACGCCACGCTGTTCGGCGTCAGCGCCTATGCCGCTCAGCGTCCGATCGCCGACAACGCGACGGTGGACGGCCGGGCGCGTAACCGCCGCATCGACGTGCGCTTCCTGATCGCGCCTCCGACGAAGGGCGACATCAAGGCCACGTCGTCGGTCGGCTCTTTTCTCGGCGCGGTCGAGTGACGGGGTTTTCGGCGACCCTTGCAAGCCTGAACGGCCTGTCGGCTTTAGCCTTCGATCTCGAGAAGCACATCCCGGCGGAGCCGCTGATGCGGACCGCCGCACGGAGGGTTGCCGAACTCTTCGAGGTGCCGACCCGGCCCGGCGAGGAGGAATTGCTGCGGGCGCTGCAGGCGTTCGCGGCATGGTGCGAAGGCGGGCGCCAGCCTTCATCCGAACATTGGCTTCTCGCGCCATGGGTGTGCCTCCAGGGCCGCCCTCGACTGCTGGATCGCGACACCTTCGCCTCTGAGTTCGGTCGCAGGCTTGCGGCGGAACGGCAGCCGCGACTGCTCAAGGCTATGCTGCACAGCTACCTTCGGGACTGGGAGGAGGGGGCGAGCGCTACGGCGGCAGCGGGTCGCATGATCGGCCGCGAGCTCGAGAGGCACTCCGCTGCCTGGGCTGTGCGCTGGCGCGATCGTGCGCAACGAGTGATGCTCTTCCAGTCTGACGGGCTGACCGACCGCATGACCGATGCGGCGCTCTCGCAGAACGGCGATGTTCGGCTCCTGCTTCGAGATCTTGGCTTCACGACCGAGCTGCTTGCCCAGTCGGGGTTCCATGCGCCGCTGGCGACGCGTCTCGCGGTTAGGCTGTCGCGGGAACTCACGACCGGGCGACCCATCACCGGTGCGGCCGTGGCGAACGTCCTCGGCTTTCTGCGGACCGGCGGAACTCTACGCTTCCCCGGCGAGCGGGTGCAGCTGGCCGAACTGCTCCTCGCGCCCTTCGCGACCCGCGACCTCGCCAACGTCGAGGCGAAGGCCGCGCTCGTCGGCTTCTTCGACGAGCTCTACGGCGATCCGCGGAGCCACCCGAAGGCGTGGGTGGACATAAGCCAGGACGCCCGCCGGACGATCACCCGCTGGCTCGCGCGAAAGGCGCTCGACCTCTTCTTCGACATCCTGAGTGCGACTGCGGATCCAATTTGGAGATGGCGGAAGGCCTTCTGGCTGGCGCTGGAGCGCAAGGGCGCCATCGACGACGCCTGGCCCGTGTTCGGCCGGCAGGCGGTCGAGTGGCTGGCGCGCAATCCGGCTCAGAAGAAGCGGGTATCCTCCTTCGCGACGCTGTCGGGAGCGGAGCGGAAGCAGTCGGTCATGCTTATGCGGATCGGCGGCTACGTCGTCGCCGAGTGGAGCCATGCGGGCTCGGTCCGCATCTGGGCGCAGGACGATGCCAGGGCGCCGGCGCTGGGCGACTACGTCTACTCTGCCGACGAGGTCCGGGCCGACTGCCTCTACGACCAGCGGCACGACGGGACGGCACGCTACGCCTGGCAGAGCGATCTGGGCGACTGGCTGGCCAGCAGGATCGGGGTGCGGATCGGTATCAACGAGATGAGGCCGCATGCCTGAGCTGAAGCTGGAGTGGATGTCCGAGGAGGACTGGGTCGTGGTGAGCGGGCTCGCCGCGGCCGGTCCCGTCGACGTGGAGAGCTGGCCAGGCGCGGCCGCGCCCGGGCTAGTGCCGGCGGTCGGCGCGCTGTGGCGGCTGGTCGAGGACGAGGTCGCGCTCGCCCAGGGGAACGAGCTGCATCTGCCTCATGCCGAGGCGGCGGCGCTCTCTCCCGCGATCCGCTCGGCATTGGGTCTGCCGGCCGCTCCGCCCGTCACGCTCTTCGTCCAGCATCAGGACACGATCGACCGGGATGCCTTCAGGGTGGATCATCGATGGCACCATCTCGATGGCCGGCCGGTTCTGGGTGCCAAGCGCGACGGCGCGTTCCTCACGTTGGGTACGCGTCGCTATCTGCTGCCGTCGGAGCTCTTCGAGATCGCGGCTGCGATCGACCGCTTCAACGCCCTTCCCGCGACTGACCCGGATGGTCGTGCGGCGGCCTGGATGGATGTGCAGGAACTCCTGCCTACGCTGGGGGACCGGGGGCCCATCGACGCGTCGCCATATCTCCGGCAGGTCCGGGTGGCGCATGCCGGCGCGTTCACGCTGCGGCCTTTCGAGCGCGACGGCGAGATCGACTTCGACCCGGTGCTCTTCGCCGCGAAGCCCGGCGGATCCGACGAGGTGACCGAGGGCGAGCCGCTCGATCGTGACGGCGCGCCTCCGGTCGATCCCGAGCCGCTCCTGCCCGAGCATCTGCAGAAGGCGTTCGCCGATGCGCGCTTCCGGCAGTTTACGGACGCGCGGGGTCGATACGCCCTTCCGGATGGCTGGCTGCTGATCCTGTCACCGCCGCTGCGAAAGGCCATGGGAGTGGCACGGCAGGTGCAGCGCGCAGGCGGCGAGGTCGCCCGCGACTTCGTCCGCAACCCGCGCGGCTACCTACGCGAGGCCCTCGGCGGCGAACTGGACGAGCACCTCGTCGAGGAGCTCTTCAGGGAGACGCGCGAGTTCTCCGAGCGGGTTCACGCCATCGGGCTCTGGCAGAAGAAGGTGCTGCCCTGGGTCCAGGTGCCGCGCGAGCCGTGGCTGCCACCGGAGGTGGTCGGTCTGGTGGTCGATGGTGCGCCGATTCAGCTGCCCGCCGAGCGCATTTCCGAACTGGCTGACCGGATCCGGGACGCCATTGACCAGGGCCGGCCGGAGGTGGTGTTCGACGGCACTTCCATTCCCGCAACCGAACAGACGCTGGCTTCGCTTGGAGAGATCCAGCGAGCGCTGGCGGGGGGTGAGGCGAAGCTCGATAGTGCCGCTGACGAGAGCGCCGACGGTAAGGGCGACGAGGACGCGCCAGGCGGTCGGGAGCCGACCGGCGGGACCGAGCCGCACGTCCTACTGGTCCGGAACAACTTCGAGGAGGTCGTCTTCAACAGCGACCCCGCTCCCCGGGTGCCGCCCGTCGATGCAGGCCTCCATGAGGCTCTGCTTCGGTCCGTGCCGAAGCCGCATCAGCGCGAAGGCGTGGATTGGCTGCAGCGCTGCTGGCAGGCGGGCTGGACCGGCGCCCTGCTGGCCGACGACATGGGTCTGGGCAAGACGTTTCAGACGCTGGCGTTCTTTGCATGGATCCGGGAGGCGATGCGACGGGGACTGGTGGAGCGGGCACCGCTGCTGATCGTCGCGCCCACGGGTCTGCTCCGCAACTGGGAGAAGGAGCACGAGATCCACCTCGCCGAGCCGGGTCTCGGAAGCGTCCTTCGCGCCTACGGCTCGTCGCTGCGTGCACTGCGGACGGGAGCGGGATCCGAGCTCGAGATCGCCCGACCGGTCCTCGACGTGGAGCGGATGGCGGCGGCCGACTGGGTGCTGACCACCTACGAGACGCTGCGGGACTACCAGCACAGCTTCGGTCGCATCCGCTTCGGCGTGATCGTGTTCGACGAGATCCAGAAGATCAAGACGCCCGGCACGCAGGTCACCGATGCAGCGAAGGCGATGCAGGCGGAGTTCTCGCTGGCGCTGACCGGAACGCCGATCGAGAACCGGCTGGCCGACCTGTGGTGCCTCATGGACACCCTTCATCCTGGAGCGCTTGGCGGGCTGAAGGACTTCAGCCGTCGTTACGAGGATCGACCAGACCCCGAGGACCTCAGACGTTTGAAGGACGCTTTGTCGGTGCCCGGTCCCGAGCGGCCGGCCGTCATGCTCCGACGCATGAAGGACGAGGTTCTGGAAGGGCTGCCGACCAAGACCGAGCACGTTCGCAAGGTCGCCATGCCGGACGTGCAGGCGAACGCCTATTCGGCGGTGGTTGCCGAGGCGCGTCGGCGGAAGGACCGCGGCAAGATGCTTGAAGCGCTGCAGGCCATGCGGGCCGTCTCGCTTGCACCGCTGGAGCGCTCGATGGTCGCATCCGACGAGGATTACGTCCGATCGTCAGCTCGGCTCACGGCGGCGGTGTCGATCCTGGACGAGATCAGGGACCGTGGCGAGAAGGCGCTCCTCTTCGTGGAGATGCGGGCGGCGCAGGCCGACCTGGCTGGCGTGCTGCAGCGCCGTTACGGCCTGACCCGCGCGCCCATGATTATCTCCGGCGAGGTGGCGGGACCGAGGCGTCAGGAGCGCGTCGATGCGTTCCAGGCGGGGCCGCCCGGGTTCGACGTCATGATCCTGTCACCGAAGGCGGGAGGCGTCGGTCTGACGCTGACGGCGGCGAACAACGTGGTGCACCTCACCCGATGGTGGAACCCCGCTGTCGAGGATCAGAGCACGGATCGATGCTACCGCATCGGTCAGCAGCGCCCGGTCAACGTCTACTTGCCGATGGCGCTCTTGCCGGGCGGCGAGGAGCACAGCTTCGACAGCCGACTTCATGCGCTGCTCGCACAGAAGCGGGCGTTGAGCCGGGATCTGCTCATGCCGCCGGCGCTGTCGGACGAGGATGCTCGACGACTCTATGAGGAGACGATCGGGTGATGGGAAAGCGTGTGCGACTGCCCGGGCCAACGCCACATTCGCCATCTGTTCATCATTACCTTACTCGCACAGATCGGAGGGTTGCTCGGACGCACTTCGGGGCGGAGGTGGGAAGCGAAGATTTAGGCTGGATCCTCCTCGCCGCCACCTGACCTGTATTTCCAGCGCCTGCCGTGCCGGTTCTTTGGCATTATGAGACGCGCAGCGAACCGGCCTGCGTTACGAAGTCTACCAAGTTCGTCTCGGCCTTGTAGGCGACGTAGAGCTTGAGGTAATCTTTCCGTACACCTCGTCCAGGGCGAGGATCTCCTGACGCAACGCATCGAACAGTAGCCCGGTGCAGGACGGCGCGCGCTCTGGGTGGACGCCCGATGCGCCGCCGGTATCAAGAGCATAGGACAGGCAGGCAAGGACGGCGGGCAATGGACGCGGACGATCACAAGGTCGAGGCCGTCTTGAAGGAGGACCGACGTTTCATCGTTCCCCTCTACCAGCGTAAATACCAGTGGGCTGAGCACCGGTTGCTGCCCTTCTGGGAGGACGTTCAGGCGAAAGCTGCCGAGGTGCTGTCGGGCGAGAGCCGGTTCGAGCACTACATGGGCGCGCTCATCCTCGCTCCGATCGACATCGGGTCGCAGATCAGCAAGACTCCGGTCGTGCAGGTGGTCGACGGCCAGCAGCGGCTGACGACGTTCCAGCTGTTCCTGGTGGCCCTGCGCGAGGTGGCCCGGCGGCACGGTCTCGCGGACTTCATCGACCACGTGAACGGCTACCTGTTCAACAACACCAAGAGCAAGGACACCGACCCGCTCACCCGTTACAAGCTGACGCCGACCCCGTCGGACCGCGAGCTGTTCCACGATCTCATGGAACTCGACCATCAAGCGGTCACGGCGCGCTACCGCCATCTCTTCTGGGGCGCCGGCGTGCCGAAGAACACGCCGTTCCCCGCCTTCCGCGCCTACGTCCTGTTCGATCGCTGGATCGAGGAGTTCGTCAAGACCGGGCCGAGTGACGAGGCTCCACCGGAGGATCCGCTCGACGAGCATGCTGTCGAGGGTGGGTCTTCCGAGGATCTCGCGGGCGAGCGTCTCGAGGCGCTGCTGAACGCCGTGCTGGAGCGTCTCAAGCTGGTCGTCATAAGCCTGGGCGAGAACGACGACGCCCAGGTCATTTTCGAGACCCTGAACTCGAAGGGCGAGCCGCTGCTGGCGATGGACCTGGTCCGGAACAACATCTTCCACCGCGCCGAGAAGGAGGGGGCGAAGGTCGAGGATCTGTATCGCAAGCTGTGGGACCCGCTCGACGACGCCTGGTGGCGGGAGCCTGCGCCGAACGCGCGCCCGACGAGGCCGCGGATCGACCACTTCCTGGCGCACGCTCTGGCCGCCGAGACCGGGGCCAAGATCTCGATGCGTGAGCTCTACGCCGAATATCGTTCCTTCGCCCTGCCGAAGGGGAAGCCCCGATACCCGAAGGTCGAGGACGAACTGCGGCTGCTCGCACACTACGCGCCGCTTTACGAGACGCTTGAGGGCAGGAGGCAGGGCGATGGAGACCTCGCATGGTTCGGGCGGAAGATGGCGGCATGGCAGGTCACGACCGTCTACCCGGTCGCGATGCAGCTGGGCCGTGACGGCGTCGATAGGCACGCCCGGTCCACCATCTGCCGCCTGCTCTACTCCTACCTCGTGCGCCGCGCGCTGTGCGACCTCACGACGAAGAACCTGAACAACGTGTTCGCCGGCCTGGCGTCGCACTTCGTGGAGAACGGGGTGTCGGTGGCGTCGTTTACCGCCTTCTTCGACGGCCGTGACGGCGATAGCTCCAGGTTCCCGGACGATGAGGAGCTCCGACAGGGCATCCTGACAAGCGACGCCTACGCCATCGCGCCCAAATCGCGTCTCGTCGACGTCCTGTGGGAGCTGGAGGTGGCCTCGCGCTCGACCATGGCGGAAACCGCCGAGCGGCCGGCGGATCTCTGGATAGAGCATGTTATGCCGCAGACCTGGACGGCCGAATGGCCCTTCGGCGACGGTGTCGTCCACGATGGGCCGTATGGAACGTCGACGCAGGCGATCGCCAGGCGGGCGGCGATCGGCACGCTTGGCAACCTCACGCTGGTGACGAGCGGGTTGAACATCTCCGCGGGCAACAAAAGCTTCTCGGAGAAGCGGGCCAAGTTCGACGTCCACACCGGCCTGTTCCTGAACAAGTGGTTCGGCAAGCGGATGGACTGGAGGGAGACGGACATCTCAGATCGTGGGGAGCACCTGTTCGAACTGGCCCGAACCATCTGGCCACCGCTGACATCGGCATGACCGTCTGCTCGCGCGGTCAGCTCAGCCCGAAGTAGCGGTCGAAGAACGCCGACAGCCGGCCGATCACCGAATCCTTTCGCGCGGCATGCCCGCCGCCCTTCGCGAACCTCGACACGGGCGGCATGATCCTAGTGATCGCGACTCCAGCGGTGGGTATGGCACCGTCGCGGAAGGCGTCGGCGACGAACGCCTGCGTCGCGGCCGGATCGAGCCTCTCCTCGACGATGATCCGGTCCAGCTCCTCCACCTTCCTCGCGGCGACGAAGGCGCTCCACTGCGCGTTGACCTTGCCGCTGGACGAAACCGAGTCGACGAACCGCTCAATCAGGTCCTTCTTATTCCGCAGCGACGGGCTGGAATCGATGGCGCGTTCTATCGTCGCCCTGATCTCCTTGTCCTCGCCGGTGCCTCTGGCTGCGAGGTAGCGTTCCACGAGCATCAGGATGTAGTCGACGTTGATCTCGACCTGCTTGACCAGCTCGATCTCGAAGACGACGTCGTCGTTGATCGCCTCGCGCTCCGCCTCGGACGTCGTGCGGAATTCGGCGTAGAGGTTGAGGTAGACGCTGAGGTGGTCCTGGAACTCGCGATCGGTCAGAATCTCGGCGCCGGCGAAGGCGTCGAACGCGGTGAGGATGTTGCGCAGGCGCAGGATCGCGCCGAACAGCTTAACGAACGCCTTCTGCGCCGTCTCGCCGATGATCGGGGAGCCGAGCGGAAAGCCGTTCCGCAAATCCTCGACCCGTCTGGCGTATTCGTCGTGGTATTCGGCGTAAGGCTTCAGGAGGACGATGCCCTTCGCGTCCTTGTTGCCGAACAGTGCGAGCGCGTCGTTCGTCTCCTCCTCCAGATCGCGGAAGGAGACGATGTTGCCGTAGGTCTTGACCGAGTTGAGGATGCGGTTGGTGCGGGAGAAGGCCTGGATGAGGCCGTGCGACCGCAGGTTCTTGTCCACCCACAGCGTGTTGAGGGTCGTGGCGTCGAATCCGGTCAGGAACATGTTGACGACGATGACGATGTCCAGCTCGCGCCGCTTAAGGCGGTGCGACAGGTCCTTGTAGTAGTTCTGGAACCGGTCGGCGGACGTGTCGAAGCTGGTGCTGAACAGCGCGTTGTAGTCGCGGATCGCGTCGTCGAGGAAGTCGCGCGAGCTCTGGTCGAGTCCGTCCGTCTCGAACGCCTCGTCGCCGAGCAGATCGTCGTCCGCCTCGTTGGCGGCGAAGCTGTAGATCAGGCCGATCTTGAGCCGCTGCGCCGGGGGCACCCCCTCCTGCTGCCGCGCGAACTCGGCGTAGTAGCGCTTGGCGGCGTCGATCGATGCGGTGGCCAGGATGGAGTTGAAGCCGGCGAGGCGGCGGCCATCGTGCCGGTATCCGCTGGCGCGCCGCGTCTTCTGGTCGAAGTGCTCGCGGACGTAGCCAACAACCTGCCCGATCCGCTCGGGTGACAGCAACGCCCGTTCGGTGTCGATGGCGGACACCTGCTTGTCCTTGATCGCCGTGCCCGTCCTGATCGTGTTGATGTAGTCGATACGGAAGGGCAGCACGTTCCTGTCGCTGATGGCGTCGACGATCGTGTAGGTGTGGAGCCTTTCGCCGAACGCCTGTTCGGTGGTCCGTCGCGCGGGGTTGCCGCCGTTTCCGGAGTTCTCGGCGAAGATGGGCGTGCCGGTGAAGCCGAACAGGTGGTAGCGGCGGAACGACCGGGTGATCTCCGCGTGCATGTCGCCGAACTGGCTGCGGTGGCACTCGTCGAAGATGACCACGACGTGCGCGTCGTAGATCGGATGCCGCCGATTGGTGGCGACAAAGCGCGACAGCTTCTGGATGGTGGTGATGATGATGCGGGCGTCCGGGTCGGACAGCTGCCGCTGGAGGACCGACGTGGAGGCGTTCGAGTTGGCGGCCCCGCGCTCGAACCGCTCATATTCCCGCATGGTCTGGTAGTCGAGGTCCTTGCGGTCGACGACGAACAGCACCTTGTCGACGTCCGGCAGGTCGCGGGCGAGCTGGGCGGCCTTGAAGCTGGTCAGCGTCTTGCCGCTGCCCGTGGTGTGCCAGACGTAGCCTCCTGCGGCTACGGTCCCGAGCTGTCGGGCGTTGGTCGCAGTCAGGATTCGCAGCAGGATGCTCTCCGCCGCCACGATCTGGTAGGGCCGCATCACCAGCAGCTTCCTATCGACGTCGAACACGCAGTAGCGCGTCAGAACGGCGAGAAGGGTGTGCCTAGCGAAGAAGGTCTTGGTGAAGCCGACCAGGTCGGTGATCGGCCGGTTCTTCGCGTCCGCCCACCAACTGGTGAACGCATAGCTGTTCGAGGTCCTGCCGCGGACGCGCTTGCCACGCTGCTCGGCGAGGTGCCCGTCGCGCACCGTGTTACTGTAGTATTTGGTCAGTGTGCCGTTGCTGATGACGAACAGCTGGACGTATTCGAACAGGCCCGAGCCAGCCCAGAAGCTGTCGCGCTGGTAGCGGTCGATCTGGTTGAACGCCTCGCGGATGTCGACGCCGCGGCGCTTCAACTCGACATGGACCATCGGCAGGCCGTTGACGAGGATCGTCACGTCGTATCGGTTCGCCCGCAAACCGGTGACCTCGTACTGGTTCACGACCTGCAGCGCGTTGTTGTGGATGCTGTCCTTGTCGATCAGGTGGACGTTGCGGAACGTGCCGTCGTCCCGGCGCAGCACCTGGACGTGGTCCTCCTGGATGCGGGCGGTCTTCTCCACGATGCCGTCGTTAGCGGCGGCAATACATGTGCTGAAGAAGCGCTCCCACTCGGCCGGCGAGAACGCGATGCCGTTCAGCCGCTCGAGCTGTCGGCGCAGGTTCGCGATCAGGTCGGCCTCCGACGCGATCGCCAGATGCTCGTAGGCCTGTCCCCGCAGCTGGCGAACAAGCGCGGCCTCCAGCTCCGCCTCCGACTGGTAGCCGGCGTCGTTCGGTCCTGCCGCCTCCTGCTGGTATTCGGCCACGACGGTGCTCTCGCCGGAGACGGCGATCGCTTCGTAGCGGTTGGGCGGCGGCGCTTCGGTCATGCGGCCTGTCTGAACGTCAGGAGCCTGTCGCGATAGTGTTGGTATTGACGGCGGCGGGCGGCAATCTCTGCCGGCAGACCGCTCGACAGGTCGTTCACCAGCGCGTCGAACTTGTCGAGGATGCTGACGATGCGGTCCTGCTCCTCGCGCGGGGGGACGGGGATGGTCAGGCGGGCGAGGCTCTCGCCGGACAGGCGCTTCACCTTCGCGCGGGCTACAAACCTGTTCTTCTCCGCATGGAAGGTTGAGGTCTGGAGGTAGTAGGAGACGAACTTCGGGTTCTGGTCGTGACTGAACGTGAAACAGTCGTCGTGCACCGCCACGTCCTCGTCGCCCAGCCACGCCACCGCCTTGCCGACATCCTCGACCGTCTCGCCCACGGCGGCGATGACGACGTCGCCCGGTTTGGCGAACCGGAGCGAGCGGGCCATGTCCGCCCGCACGTGTGACACCGCGGCGGTCGCGGACGTGCCGTAGCTGGTGTAGATGTCACCGTAGTGGATGCAGCCGATACCGCCGGAGGCATAATCCTCCTTCGTGAACCGACGTCCCCGAGTGAGCTTGCCCAAGTCACCCAAGCGCGCTATCCTTCTTGCTTGCTTGCTTGCTTGCTTGCTTGCTTGCTTGCTTGCTTGCCGGTCCGCTCGAAGCTCAGCAGACTGTCCCGATAGTGGCGATATTGCGCACGTCGCGCCTCCAGCTCCGCCTCCAGCTCCGCCTCCAGCTCCGCCTCCAGCTTGGTGAAGCTGTCGAGGATCACAACAACTTTTTGCTGCACCTCGAGGGGTGGAACGGGCACCAGGATCTTCGCCAGGCTTTTCGCCGAAACGTCGATGACCTTCGTGCCGGTGGCATGGCGCTTCTTCTCCGCGAAGAACTGCGGCGTCTGGAGGTAGTAGGAGAGGAACTTCGGATCCTGATCGTGCTTCAGAACGGTCGCGTGCCCGCCGGTCACAATCTGGTCGTCGCCGAGCCACGCTACCGCCTTGCAGACGTCGTCAATGTTCTCGCTGGTGTTGGTGACGACAAGGTCGCCGGGATCGACCTTGGCCAGACGGGCAGCCTTCTCCGGCGGGATGAACGACTTCGTCTCGGTCGTCCACGTCCCGTAGTAGGTGTAGATCTGACCGTAGTGGATGCAGCCTACCCCGGCTTCGGAGAAATCCGACTTCGGCATTCCGTTGCCACGGACGAGCCGGGCTATGTCGCCGATCGGCTTGTATTCGACACCGGCCGGGCAGAGCTCTTTGAGCATCGCATCGATCTGATTCATGCCGCTTCCCCTTCCAGATCGGCGACGATCGCGTCGATCGCCTCCCGCAGCCGCACTTGCCGCTCGACGATGCCGGCGATCTCCACGTTCAGCGCGGTGATGTCGACCGCCTGCCGCGTGTCGGCCTGCTCGACGTAGGAGGATACCGAAATGTTGTAGCCGTTCTCGGCGATGTCGGCATTGTCCACCAGCCTGGCGAAGTGCGGCACGTCCTCGCGCATAGTGAATGCGTCGAGGATGCGCTGCCGGTGCGCCGGCGCCAGCGTGTTCTTGTTGCCCAGCCGAGCGAACTGGGTGCCGGCGTCGATGAACAGCGTGGCGTTGTCGCGCTTCGACTTCTTCAGCACGATGATGCAGGTCGCGATGCTGGTGCCGAAGAAGAGGTCGGGCGGCAACTGGATGACGGCGTCCACGAAGTTGTTGTCGATCAGATACTGCCGGATCTTCTGCTCGGCGCCGCTGCGGTAGAGGACGCCGGGGAACTCGACGATTGCGGCGGTGCCGTCCACCGCCAGCCAGTGTAGGATGTGCATGGCGAAGGCGAGATCGGCCTTGCTCTTGGGCGCCAGCACGCCGGCCGGGGCGAAGCGGGGATCGTTGATGAGCAGCGGGTTGGCGTCGCCGTCCCACCGGATCGAATAGGGTGGGTTGGAGACGATCGCCTCGAACGGCTCGTCGTCCCAGTGCGCTGGATCGATCAGCGTGTCCCCGTGCGCGATGTCGAACTTCTCGTAGTTCACGTCGTGCAGGAACATGTTGATCCGGCACAGATTGTAGGTCGTCAGGTTGATCTCCTGACCGAAGAAGCCCTGCCGCACCCGGTCGTGGCCCAGCACCTTGGCGAAGCTCAGCAGCAGCGAACCGGAGCCGCAGGCCGGGTCGTAGACCTTGTTGACCTCGGTCTTCCCGGCGACGGTGATGCGGGCGAGCAGCTCGGACACCTCCTGCGGCGTGTAGTACTCACCCCCGGACTTGCCTGCATTCGACGCATACATCTGCATCAGGTATTCGTAGGCGTCGCCGAACAGGTCGATGGTGTTGCCGTCGAAGCCGCCGTTGGTCAGCGGCAGGTCGCCGATCGCCTCCAGCAGCTTGACCAGCTTTTCGTTGCGCTTGGCGACGGACGTGCCCAGCTTGTTGCTGTTGACGTCGAAGTCCTCGAACAACCCGCGGATGTCGGGTTCGCTCTCCGTGCCGTTGGCGGACCCCTCGATCGCGCGAAAGACATTGAACAGCGTCTCGTTCAGGTTAGCGTCGGTGCGCGCGCGGCGGCGCACGTTGGCGAACAGCGCGGACGGTAGGATGTAGAAGCCTTTCTCCCTGACCGTTTCGTCGCGTCCCAGTTCCGCGTCCTCGTCGCTGAGCGCGGCATAGTCGAAATCGGAGTCGCCGGCGCGGCGCTCCTGGTCGTTCAGGTAGGCGGCGAGGTTCTCGGAGATGAAGCGGTAGAACAACGCGCCGAGGACGTAGGTCTTGAAGTCCCACCCGTCGATGCTGCCGCGCAGTTCGTTGGCGAGGCGCCAGATGGTCCGGTGGAGTTCGGCGCGTTCGAGGTCGCGGGTTCCGCTCATTGCTTCCTGCTTTCGTCTTCTCGGATATCGATGCGGCCGAGCACCGCATCCAGCTCCAGCCTTCGTTCGGCCAGCAGGCGCCGAAGCCGGTCTTCCAGATCGATCGGGGTCGGATGCCGACCGTCAAGCCAGTTCCTGATCGTGCGGTATGTCGTTCCTAGATCACGAGCGACGGACGTGTGCCAGCGGTCTCCGTAAAGCGCGCGTCCAGCCGCTACGAGAACGTCAATCGCCTGCATGGCTTCATGGATATATGAAGCGGCGGTGTCCCGCAATGGCAAGTTGCCGAGATGTTCCGGTAATCAAGTCCCGCTGCGCCTTCTCCTGCTTCGAGGCGAGCGGGATAAGTTTAGTCTGCCGGAATCCTCAATGGCGGTCGGCATCGGCGATCAGCCGCGCCCCCGATGGCAGCGCATTGAGCGCCCGCAGCGTCAGCATGGCCTCCGGTGTCGGCGACACGAGGTAGGTCGGCGTGGCGTGAAAGCACAGGCGGTAACGGTGCCACCTCTCCAGCTCGACCACGTGCGCGTGGGTGCGGTTGCCGGCGATCCGCTCAAACTCGTCGACGAGCCCCCGCATCATGCCGCCGTCCGTCCGCGCCGTTGGCCGGCTGGCGAAGCGGGACTTGACCTGGCAACCGCCCTGATCCCTGCTGAAGATCTTCGCGACGTGGCCGTCCTCGCAAGACGACTGCACGGTCGCCAGCTCCCAGTCGGAGCAGTGCGCCTGGACGGCTCCACGCAGCAGACTGGTGTAGGCGGAGGCCATGGCGTCCGCGTCCGCCCTCGTCTCCGCCGTCACTGCGGACGACAACACCCTGCGCCATCCGGCGAGCGTCACGAGGATGACGGCGACGTCCCCGTCGGCGATCACGTCGATCGGGGAACACGCCGGGCCGACGATCTCCGCAGCGAACCTCCGCCGCTTCGGCGACAGCGGCGTGCGTAGGAAGACCCTGCCGCGAGACAGGGTGACGCTGGCTCCGGTTCGGCGGCCGGGAAGATCCGTCAGAGAGAGGCGGGTCCATTCCGGCGAACGCACCGGTGGGATGTCGACCGGGCTGCCCAGGAGATCGAGCACGGCGTCGAGAAGTCCCACGGCGTAGATCCGCTGGGCTTCCGTCATGTGAAGAAGCCATCTTTCCTGCATCAGTCGCTCCGAAGTCGTGATGGTCTACGTTTAGGCGCTGGGTCCTCAGTCGAAGCCGCATGTCCCGTGCGCCAGGCGGAGCGGGACGTCAGGCGCGGGCGATCAGCGAGATCACGCGGGTCCGGAGCCGCCCGGGGAAGGCGGCGGCGAGGTGGGTGGCCACGCGCTCGCACATCCGCTCGTCCAGCTCGAGGTCGCCGAACGCCTCCGACCACCGGCGCTCCACGGTCCAGCAGCGGAAGGTGGGACACCGCCGCAGCAGGCCGAGGCGCCGGAAGGAGGCGGCGAGCGTCGCGTCACGCGTGTCGATCATCACGCTCGACGATCCCCGCATCTCGGAAGGGCCGCGGCGTCGCACGTGCGGGACGACGCTTTCCTCGGCAAGCACGCCGGCCAGTTCGACCGCTTCGAAGACCGACGCGTCGAGACGCACGGCCTCTGCATCGCGTCGCGGCCCGGCGTGCGTCCGCCGCCCCGCACCGACGCCCGGCTCCAGACGCACCGACCGGTCCGTTCCCATCCGACGGTCGACGGGTCGGCGTCCCCCGCCGTCGTTGCCGGACTCGCTCACTTCGTACCATCACGGTCGCCGCGCCCTTCGCGGTGCAGGGCGCCCGTCTCGACGACGAACACGCCGTGGTCGAAATCGCGGCCGGTAGCGTAGAAGCCCGCCATGCGCTTCCAGGCGATTACGGCGAGGGCGGCGTTGAGCGCGTTCAGCTCGGCGATCTGGACGTTGGCGGCGTAGAGCCCGCCGGGATCGCCGGTCGACGGTATGCGCGAGGCGACCGCGTCGTGCGTGTCGGGGGTGCCGAGCGTCGTGCGGACGGCTCCGACGATCCCGCCGTCGCCCATGGACAGGCCCATGCCGACATCGACGTAGGGGATGCCGCGGGCGGCGAGATGGGCGAGGATCGGCGTCCGGGCGGCACCGTCGTCGACGCAGACGAACACGAAGTCGTGCAGGTCGAGCATGGGTGCCGTGGTCGCATCGATACGCATCCGGTGCGGGACGATCCGACGGTGCAGGCGCGAGTAGGCTCGCGTCAGCAGCTCCACCTTCGGCATGGCGGCGCGAAGGTCCTCGATCCCGAACGCACCGGGACAGCGGAAGGCGTTGTGCTGCTCGAACCGGTCGGCATCGTAGAGGTGAATGGCCTGCACCGGGCACTTGGCGACGAGATCGAGCACGTATGAGCCGGTGCCGCCCAGCCCGACGATGCCGACGGATCGGCCGGCGATCCGCCCCGCGGCGGCGCCCGTGCCGGCGCGTGCCGTAGCGGTATCGGCGTAGCAGAACGGCTCGGCCGTGGAACTCGTCCGGGTCGAACGACCCACCCGTGCCGTGGCCAGCGGATCGAGCCGCTGGGCGTGGGCGCCGATGATCGCGACGTAGGTCGTCACGTATTCGTGATGGTCGAAGAATTCGCGTCCCTTGGGCTTGTTGCACAGCTGCAGGTCCGCCGGCACGCCGGGCATGATCTCTCGCGGATCCTCACCTACGATCAGCGTCTCGAGCGGGTGCCCGAGCGCGTCGCAGGGCGTCTCGCCCAGCCACCATGCGGTGTGCGAGCGGGGGCGGACGAGAACGTCGCCGGCGACCGATGCCATGACGGCGAGCGTCCCGACCCTGACGCCGCCCCCGTCGGGGGCGACGTAGGGCACGTGGCGCACGATCAGCATCCCACCGACGAGGGTCACGTCGTAACCCTCGTCGAGCAGGCGTCCGAGCTGCGGATCAGGACTTGTCGGTGAGCGAGACACTGAAGCTTTGCCCCTCGGCCACCGGCGTCGTGGTGCGGCCGGTCATCAGGCCGGACCCGGCGACGAGCGGACCGCCTTCGTAGGCGACGGTCAGCGCGGCGTAGCTGCGACCCTGCTGTTCCGGGAAGGCCAGCCGGGCCAGGTCCTTGGTGCCGATCTCGTCGCCGGCGAACAGGTGGCTGCGTCCGTTGACCACGATCGACCGCACGGCGGCGGATCGGACGAGGGCGGTGGTGGGCGGGGAGGCGTCCCCGGCGTGGTCGATGGTGTCGGTGTCGTTCATGGTCGGTGTTCCTCGTTGTCGGTTCGCGTGTGGTCGGGTGGAGCGGCGCGGGCGGGGCGCGCTGCGTCGGTCGGCGGTTCATGCGCCGACCCCGCGTTCGTCGGCGAAGGCGACGGCGTAGTCCCAGAGCGACCTTCCGGACGGCGAATCGCGCAGGAACCGCCGCTGCAGTTCGGCGAGGATGTCACCGACCAGATGCGGCTCGGTGGTGCTGCGCCCGCCGCGTCGGGCGACCTCCTGAGCGGTGGAGAGGCGCCGCAGATCCTCGCGGACGTCTGTCTGCGCCGCGACGTGGATCACCCGGCCGCCCACCGCCTCGATGGCGGCGATGGTCGGGGAACGGCGGGACGCCTGGACGATCCACGAGACGTGGGACAGGTCGAACACGCACCGCAGCCCTTCGTGCAGCCAGCGACCGGTGCGGGTGTGATCGAGCATCTCTGCCAGACGACGCGACGCCAGCGGGGTCAGATCGCGGTCGGCGAGATCAAGCAGGACGATCGGATTGGCGCAGCGCGTCAGCGTCATGGCCAGGATCGGCACAGGCACGTTCATCGTGCGCAGGCCGACGTCCTCGGCGGTGGCCTCCGTTTCCGCGCCAGCGGCTGCGACCAGCGGCACGCCGGCAAGATCGGCGATGCGGTGGGCGAGGGCCCCGCGGCCGAACCCGGGTTCACCGACGAGGACGATAGGCGGGTGTCCGAACCAGTTGCGCCCCGCCATGACCTTCGCGTGGCAGGCGTCGGCGAGGAGGGAGCGCAGGTCCAGCACGTGATCGAGTCCCGTCGCCGACGGCAGCGCGTCGGGCGGCAGCGCGGTCGCCCCCAGCAGGCGGGTCGGCCGGTCGAGGCCGAAGGTGGGGGCGTCCGCCTCGATCGGAAAGGCGACCTGGACCGACGGTTCGACGTCCGCGATGACGAACGTTCCGGAGGGAGCGGATCTCGGGCGGGTCGAGGTCACAGGTCGCCCCTCCAGAAGAGGAGCGGGCGGCGGCCGCCGGCACCTAGGCCACGCTTCTTCACGACCTGTTCGGTGGTCAGCATCTCGTAGAGGAGTTCGCGGCGCACCGGTTCAGCGCCGGACTCCGCGACCTTGGCCTCGATCTCGTCGTGGCGATGGCTCTGCCACTTGAACCAGTCCCAGAAGCGGTCGCGTTCCCATTCGGCGCCGAACTGCAGCTTCAGGAACGGGGTGGAGAGCACGCCGCGTCGCATCTCGACCACGGGCTTCTTCTTGTCGCCCATGAAGTAGACGCCGATGGTGCGGTCGCGCTTCGCCTTGGCCTCCGCCTTCGCCGCCTTCTCGGCGGCCTTGACGCGCGCCGCCTCCCTGGCCCTGACGGCGTTCGCGACGTGCTGGTCGACGACCGCGTCGACGTTGCCGGGGCTGAGGACGAGCGCCGCCTCCGCGAGGAAGACGAGGTCGTCACCGCCGATCATCAGCCCCTCGAACGCGTCCGTCGCCGCGACCTCGTCCGAGGTCGATCGCGACCACACCGGACCACCGGCGACGACGACGTCACCGCAGCGCAACTCGCGAAGGATCGACACGCGATGCGTCCCGCCGTCCGCGACCAGCTCGGCGCGGACGACCGTGATCGGGACCGCGTCGGGCGGACAGGTCGTCCACGGACCGGACGGGGCGGCTCTGCTCTGCGGATCGTTGCGGGCCATGGCTATGCTCCTTCTCGCGGGAGCGACGACATGGTGCCGGAAGGGTGCTCGGCGCCAATCATTCGGCGGAGCAAAGTGCTTCGATCGCGGAGCAACGTTTCGGACTGAAGAAGTCCCCGGTGAGGATTCGCCGATCGTCGTCAGTCGTCCGGCGCGCGCTCCAGCCTGGAGCCGGGAAGGTCGAGCCCCCAGCGACGGTCGAGATAGAAGGCGAGGGCGGCGCGCGTCTCCAAGACCAGAGCGTCCTGGCCAGCGAACCCGTACTCGTCACGCGCCGCCTGCCGCTGCTCCGGCGAGAGACCGGACCTCGGGCGCAGGGCGACCCGGACCATGGTTTCCCACTCGACGTCCGTCGGCAGCGGCTCGGGAAGCGGCTCGGTCGCGAAGCTGCTCGCCTCCGACACCCGCACCGGCAGATAGTCGCGCCATTCCCCGTGGCGGTAGCTCCACGCGCGGAAGTGGAGGCGCTCCCCATCGTAGGCGATCCGGGCGGGCGCGATCCACTGCGAGGTGGTCCGGCCCGAGCTCATCGACACGTAGTCGATCTCGATCCTCACGCCTCGGTCCATCGCCTGGTAGAGGTGGCGCATGATCGCCGCCGGGCACTGTCGCTCCGGCATCGGCAGCTCGTCGAACCGCTCGGCCGCACCGTCGGCGATCACCTCGAGCATCGGCGGCAGTTCGCCCGGGTCCTCGAGGCCGAGATGCCGATCCGATGCGACGTAGGTCTTCCGCACCGTGTCGTAGAGCGGCAGCGGCTCCCGGCAGCGCGCGAGATACTCGCGGAAGTCGACCGCGGCCTGGGCGGGCGAGATGCCGAACTTGCGGGTCAGGGCGCTGCGGTTCGCTTGCCCGCGCCATCGGAAGCATTGGTCCAGATACGCGAGACGCGATCTGACCGTCCGACGGAGATCCTGTGCTTCCATGCGCGACCGCTACTTGACGGAACCATCGGTGTCCATATAGCTTCTGCACGTATAGCCACTATACGGAGACACAGGTGAGGATCCTCCATACCGGCGACTGGCATCTCGGGCGGCAGTTCCATGCGGTGTCGCTGCACGAGGATCACGACGTGGTGCTCGCGCAGGTCGAGGAGGCGATCGCGGCGTATGCCCCCGACGTCCTGATCATCGCGGGTGACATTTTCGATCGGGCGACGCCTCCGCAGACCGCGCTCAGGCGGTTCAACGACTTCGTGCGGCGGGTCGGGGCGACGAGCGGCACGGCGATCGTGCTGATCGCCGGCAACCACGATTCGGCGGCGCAGATCGGGATGATGGGCGTGCTCGCCGACCCGGACCGCTCGCTGGTGCGCGGCCCGCTCGATCCCGAAGAGAAACCGCTCCTGCTCTCCGACGAGCACGGCCCGGTGGCGATCTCGGCCCTGCCGTTCTCCTTCGAGTTCGCCGCCCGCGCCTGCTACGGCAACGACGACATCTCGTGCCCTGCCGATGTGCTGCGCGAGCAGGTCGCGAGCGCCAGGCGTCATCTTCCGGACGGCGCACGCTGGGTGGTCGTCGCGCACGCGTTCGTCGAGGGTGCGTCCACCAGCGAGGGCGAGCGGCCGCTCACCCGCGCCGTCGGCGGCATCGAAACCGTGCCCTCGTCGGTCTTCGAAGGCGCCCACTACGTCGCGCTCGGACACCTCCACCGCCCCCAGGCTGTGGGCGCCGAGCACGTCCGCTATGCGGGCGCGCCGCTCGCGTTCGGCTTCGACGAGGAGGGTCACGACAAGTCGATGACCCTCGTCGACCTAGCCGCGGACGGCTCGGTGACGACCACGCCGATCCCTTTCGTGCCGCGGCGGCGCATCCGCACGCTTCGGGGCAGGCTGGCCGAACTGCTCGCCGCGCCGGAAGGATCGGACGACCTGATCGGCATCGTGCTGACGGACGAGACGCCGCAGATCGATCCGATGAAGCGCATCCGCAGGCTGTACCCGAACGCGGTCCAGCTCGCCTACGAGCGCAACGCCACGGCCGGCGAGCAGCGGTTGCGGGAGGGCAGGGTCGCCCTCCAACGGCCGCAGGAGGTGATCGTCAACTTCGTGGGCTTCGTGCGCGAGCAGGAGATCAGCGAGGCCGAACGTGCGCTCGTCGAGACGGCGCTCGGCGACATGGTCGTGGCGGGAGAGGACGCATGAGGCCCGTCGTGCTCACCATGACGGCGTTCGGTCCCTACGCCGGCACCGAGGTTGTCGACTTCCGCGAGGCGACCGACGCCGGGCTCTTCGGCATCTACGGCGCGACGGGCTCGGGCAAGTCGTCGATCTTCAACGCCATGACGTTCGCGCTGTTCGGCGTCGGTGCCAAGCCGGAGCAGTCGATCGCCACCATGCGGTCCGGTCACGCGGACGCCGACCGGCTGACGGAGGTGTCGCTGCTCTTCGAGCTCGGCGACAAGCGCTACTTCGTGCGTCGTCAGCCGGATCAGTCGCGACCGAAGATGCGGGGCGAAGGCGAGACGGCCAGCGCCCACAAGGCCTGGCTGTTCGATGCGACCGCGATCGCCGTCGACGATGTGACCGCGGACAACTGCGGCGTCGTGCTCGCCGAGACGAAGGTCGGTGAGGTGCTGAAGCTGGTAAAGGAACTGCTCGGCTACGGCGTCGAGCAGTTCCGGCAGATCGTGCTGCTGCCGCAGGGACGATTCGAGCGGTTCCTGATCGCCGACAGCAACCAGCGGGTCGAGATCCTGCGCGAGCTGTTCGACGTCAGCATCTACCGCCGGATCGCCGTCCGGATGAAGGAGGACGCCGCGGCGGCGAAGCGGGACTTCGACGACGGTCACCGCCTCGTCGCTCAGCGCCTCGCTGACGCCGGCTTCGCCAGCACGGACGACCTCGCCGCCGGCATCACCGCGGCTGCGGAGACGGCGCAGGCCCGTCACGACGAAGCGACGGCCGCCGAAGGTGTCGCCCGGACGGCCGAGCAGGCGCATCTTACGGCCGAGGCGGTGGAGGGCCGCTTCAAGGCCACTGAGGCCGCGGATCGCCACAAACTTGAACTCGAACTGCAGCGAGAAGAGATCGAAGGCGTCCAGGTCATCCTGACGCGTGCCGAGAAGGCCCAGCGTGCCGTCGATCTCGCAGCGCGGCTGACCGACCTCGAGTCGGCGCGCGTGAAGGCCATTAAGGCGGAGGAGGACGCCCGGACAACCGCGGGGGATGCCGAGAAGCGGCACGCCATCTCCGAGGAGGCCGTCACGCTGGCACGCAGCCGAGCCGAGCAGATCGATGTCCTCTCCGCCAGCGCTGCGGAGGTCGAGCGGCGCAAGGGCCTGCTCGAGGGAGCTGCGGACCTGAAGGAGAGGTGGTCGGCCAGGCAGGACGGACTGGATGAGGCCCAGAAGGCGTTCGACCTGGTGGAAGGGGAACGCGTCCGGCTCGATGCGCTCCACATCCGGCTCGGCAAGGAAGTCGAGAGTGCGCGCAGCGCCACGCTCAAACAGGCCGAACTGAACGCGCAGCTCGTCACCGCCACCGCCGACCATGGTGCGGCGAAGGCCTACGGCGTCGCGGATCGAAGGGTCGTGGCCGCCCGGAACGGTGTCGAGGAAGCGAAGAAGACGCGGGCCGCCGCCGCCGGCGAGGTCGAGCCGCTCCGCGCGGCGGCGATGGCGGCCGAACGGGCCTTCATCGACGCGCAGGCGCAGGTGCTGGCGGGCATGCATCTGATCGATGGCGAGCCGTGTCCCGTATGCGGGAGTGCGGAGCATCCGTCTCCCGCACACGGCGAAGGCGATCCGCGTGCGCTCGAAACGGAGATGCGTGCGACCCGCGAGCGCCTCGATGTCGCCGTGCGGACGGCCGACCTCGCCGAAGCCGCGGTCAGGACCGCCGAGGTGACGTTGGAGGAGCGCGTCGCGGAACTCGCCGCGCTGACGAAGCCGAAGTCGTCTGCCGCTGACGCGGCCAGCGTAGTCGCGCGCGTTCAGGGCGAACTCGATGCTCTCGGCGAGATCGCCGCACCCGCCGAACTCGAGCAGCAGGCCGCACGGACGAAGGATTTGCTGACGACCGCCGCCGCGGAGGCGGAGAAGGCGCGGGACGTGTTGCAGAAGGCCCGCACCGAAGAGGCCGTCGCCGCTCGGTCGTACGAGGATGCGATCGCCAGTGTGCCGGAAGCGCTCAGGGCCGAGGGCGCGCTGGAGCGGGAGGCCGCGAACATCGCTTCATCGATCAAGACGCTGCGCGACGCGCTGACCGAAGCGGAGGAGCGGCTGCGCAAGGCCGCGACGGACAGGGACACGACCGCCGCCAAGGTGCTCGGTGCGACGGATGCCGTCGCGCATGCCGAAATCGAGATGGAGAAGGGGCGGTCGGCCTTCGAAGCTCGCCTTGCAGAAGTCGGGCTGGACGTGGCCGCCTATGAACTCGGGTGTGTGGACATCCCGCAGATTGCCGCACATGCGGAGCGCATCCGGACCTATCGGAACGACGTCGCGATCGCGGAGGCGCAGGCGACGGCCGCCAACGATGCGATCAAGGACGTCGAGCGACCTGATCTCGCCGCTCTCGTGGTGGCGCGGAACGGCGCACAGGCCGAGTGCCTGAGGACCCGCAGGGCGGCTGCCGATGCCGATGCCGCGAAGAAGGTGCTCGACGACCTGCTGTCGTCCCTGCGCGATCAGCTGGAGCGTTTGGCCAGGCTCGAGGAAGAAACGGGCCCGCTCCGCGGGCTTGCCGACGCCTTCGCCGGCGACAACCTGATGAGGACGCCGCTCGAGACGTTCGCGATCGGCGCCATGTTCGACCATGTTCTCGATGCGGCGAACCTGCGGCTCGATCCGATGACCGGCGGTCGCTACCGGTTTGAGCGGGACCTGCAGGCGATCGGTGGCCGGATCAAGCGCGGCCTCGACATCCGCGTGCACGACATCCAGACCGGGCGGCCTCGCGAGATCAGCACGCTGTCCGGCGGCGAGACGTTCATCGCGGCGTTGTCGCTCGCGCTCGGCCTCTCCGACATCGTCGAGATGAGCCACGGGCGCATCCGGCTGGACACGATCTTCATCGACGAGGGCTTCGGCAGCCTGGACACCGAGAACGACAGCGGGACGCTCGATCTCGTCCTGCAGGTGCTGCAGGAAATCGTCGGCAGGAACCGCGCGGTGGGCCTGATCTCGCACGTGCCGCTGGTCCAGCAGGCGGTGCCGAACGGCTTCTCCATCGTGAAGGGCATGGGCGGCAGCCGTGTCGAACGAAGAGCGGCCTGACCGATGACGACCGAACACGATCAACCAGCTGGCCATCGGGATCAGGCGGACTCGGACGGAGGAGAACGGGACAGGATGACCGGCTTCACGCAACTGGAGGATCAGATCCGCGAGTGCTTCGGCCGGGTCGTCTACACGCACAAGACCCACGAGAAGATGGGCGATCGTTGCGGACGGACGCTCCGACGGTTCAAGCTCGCCCAGATCGTCCTGACCGCCGTCACGGCGTCCGGCGCCTTCTCCGTCATCTTCCTAGACGAGGTCGCGCTGAAGATCGCCACGGCCGTAGCATCGATCGCGAGCCTGATCATCTCGGGATACATGAAGGGCTTCGATCCGGGCGGGACTTCGCAGAAGCATCGGGATGCGGCGGCGAGCCTGTGGCCGATCAGGGAGTCGTACCTTTCGCTGCTGACCGACCTGCGCATGCAGCGGATCTCGGACGACGAGGCCGTCAAGCGGCGCGACGATCTCCAGGCGAGGCTCGCCGCCATCTACAAGGGCGCACCCCAGACGACCGCCGCCGCCTACTTGGACGCGCAGGACGCGCTGAAGAACCGGGAGGACCTCACCTTCTCGGATGGCGAGCTGGATCTGCTCCTTCCCTCGTCGCTGCGGAAGGCCGGGGCATGAACCAGCGCAACGTCATCGGCGAAGGCCTGATCGAGGATCTCGCGGAGACCCTGCAGATCCCGCAATCGCGCTACGAGGCCGCCGACCGCAGCTACAGGTCGGTCGCCGACTGGCTGGACCGGCCCGCCTCCGTGTTCGCGGACGTCGATCTCGAGGTCTACACGCAGGGATCGTTCCGCCTGGGAACGGCGATCAGGCCCCTGAGCGGCGACGAGCACTACGACCTGGACGTCGTCTGCGAGTTCGACATCAGCAAGGCGGACCGCACGCAGGCGCAGCTGCACGCGGATCTCGGAAAGGAGCTGAAGCTCTACGCGGCCCGGCACGGCATGGAGGAACCGTCACCGTGGGACAGGTGCTGGACGCTCAACTATGCGGACGAAGCGCAATTCCACATGGACGTCCTCCCGTCTGTGCCGGACGGGCAGCGCCAGCGGCTGATCCGCGAGACGGCGTCGCTGTCGCTCGACTTCGTCGAGGACGCGATCTCGATCACCGACACCCAGCATCACAACTACCGACGGCTGAGCGACGACTGGCCCGCCAGCAATCCGAACGGCTACGCCGCGTGGTTCCTTGCCCGGATGCGGCCCGTCTTCGAAAGCCGGCGCAAAGCGATGGCCATCCAGGCCCGAGCCGACGTGGCTGACATTCCGACGTATCGGGTCCGCACGCCGCTGCAGTCGGCGATCCAGATTCTGAAGCGTCACCGCGACATGAGGTTCGTCGACGAGCCCGAGGGCAGACCGAGCTCGATCGTCATCACCACGTTGGCCGCGCATGCCTACGGGCAGGAGAGCACCATCGCCGGTGCCCTGCTCAGCATCCTCGACCGCATGGATGCCTATGTGGAATGCCGTTCCGGCGAGTGGTGGATAGCGAACCCCTCCGACCCGCGGGAGAACTTCGCCGACGCCTGGAACGACGATCCTTCGAAGCAGGTGGCGTTCGACGATTGGCTGCAGACCGCACGGGCGGATTTCGCCGCCGCGTCGAGGCTCGGTGACGCCACCGAGTTCGTCGACGTCCTCGCGCCCAGGATCGGTCGTGATCTCGTCGAGGCCGCCGTCGCACGTCGTCGCGGCGTCCAGAGGTCGACCGTCACGTTCGCGGCGCGGGCGAACCGTGCCATGCGCCGGGTTCTCGACGCTCCTCACCGACGCCCGCCCACCTGGCCGATCTACCGTGAAGGAAGCGTGGACATCGTCACGGCCACCGCGATGCGCGACGGCTTCAGGCCTCACGTCTTCTCGAGCGGCGAGCCGATCGCCCGTGGCTCCGAGCTGCGCTTCGATGCTCGGACGGAGGTCAAGCGACCGTTCGAGGTCTTCTGGCAGATCGTGAACACGGGCGAGGCCGCGAGGGTGGCGCGGGATCTCCGCGGCGGCTTCGATGCCGGTGACGTCACGCCGGGGGTGCTCTCGAGGTATGAGGGGGCCGAATATCCCGGCACGCACAGCATCGAGTGCCTCATCGTGAAGGACGGACTGCTCGTCGCCAGGAGCGGTTCCTTCCTCGTCACGATCGTCTGAGCCGTCGACCGCGGGATGCAGAGCCGGACCAGGTGAAGAGATGAGGCGAAGGCACGATTTTGAAGGAGTGTCTGGACGGGTGCCTTGCTGTGGCTCAGGCCAGCCAGTCCCTGAGCACCTCGATGGCTACGGACAACTGCCTTCCGTGCTCCGGCCCGCCCTTGTGTATGATGCCGATGACCCCGTCGTCCGGATCCGTGAGCGGGCCACCGGACATGCCCTGGGTTAGCATCTGCTGGACCTCCACCATCTGCACACCGCTCTTGATCGGGAGGGAGGTCACGTTCCCCGTCCTCACGTTCAGCTTGTCGCCCGGTCCGAAGCCCGGATATCCGACCGCGACGGTGGCGTCGCCGGTGACCACCGCCGTCGCGGCTGCCTCCAGTTCGAAGAACTCCGTGGCGGCGATCGCATGATCGAGGACGGCGAGATCTCGGTGCTCGCAGCGGTGCTTCACGTTCGCCGTGAACTTGTTCGACGGTTTCGACGGATGGTAGACCTCCACGGCACCGGAGGGCGACACGCAGTGGCTTGCCGTGACGAGGCCCACGCCTCTGAGGAAGAAGGCGGTGCCCTGGTCACCTCCGTTCTCCCAGTGCTCCACCAGCCAGACCGCGCGATCACGGATCTCGTCCCTGGTCGGCTGGATCGTCAGCGCCCGGTCGGGGAAGGATCTGTTGAAGCGCGACGCCATGCTGCGGAAGACGGGATCGGACTGGCCCTTGACGTATCCTAGCCATGACAGCTTGCCCTGCAGGTGGTTGCCGAGCGCGACCCTTCCGCCGTGCGTGGCATGGAACTTGGCCTGCGCCGCCGCCGCCCCGAGCTTCTCCACGGAGAAGAGGGCGGCACGCAGGTTGCGGACGAAGCGACGATCGACGTTGATCGCCTCGTTCACGCGAAGGCCCGTCACGGTCCTGCGCGAGTGTCGATCTGCGTAGTGGGCCTTCTCGGGATTGATGACGAAGCCGTTCGCAGCGAAGATCGCGGCGACCTCGGCGGACAGAAGGTCCGGAGCGAAGCGGCCGGGTGAAGGGGGAACCGCTTCGAACAGCCCTGCGAGCGGCTGATAGCTCGAGAAGGTGATGTCGTCGGCGTAGCGGGTGTATATGCAACGCGTCCTCTTCGCGAACGCCATCAGCTCCTTGTCCAGCCTGAAGCAAATCATGTTGGACAGGAGCGGGCTGCTCGGCGCGCCCTGTGGCAGACAGCCGTTCACGCAGCAGATGGACGAGAGGATCTCGGCCACGTCTCGGCCGATGCCTAAAGACATCAGCACGCCGGTGACGCGGCGTTCCGAGATGGACGGGAAGAAGTCCTTGAGGTCGATGTTAACAACGTATTTGCTTCCGAGGTGCGCCTCGGCGTTCGTTCTGACCGATCGATCGGCGACGAAGCCGTGAACGGGGTTGCGACGCCGATACACCGGCGTGAGCAGGTCGCAGATCCTGCGCTGGAGCATCTTCAGCCGCCGGTCGGGCGCGGTGATGATGCGCGCCTTCCCGGACTTCTTCTGGATGGAGAAGGTCCGGTACATCCTCGCCCGATAGTAGCGGATCTTCTTCGCTTCGGCCGGGCTGACGGCGAGATGTGCGAGGATCGCTCCCTCGCTCGCGACCTCGACAGGCAGCTTGACGCGGATCGGGGGACCGAAGGCGCGGGCAGGGCGTGGCACGGGGTCCCCTTCCAATCACGCCGGTGCACCCAAGGGCATTCGGCGGGCACGATAGGTGCAGACTTTGACTCTTACGCCGCAGTTTCTACAGCGCGTATGCGAGGGGGAGACCCCGTAGAATGCTTATACCAGAGGGAACGAAGACGGTGAACAGCGATCTGTGCTCCTAACCGGTCGTTGTGGATCGGGGTCAGGTGTGAGGATTGCCGCCTCTGCCTTACCGCCAGTCGAGGGTGCATGAGCGAAGGAGGCTCGACCTTTATGTCCTCGTGCGTCGTGAAAAGCCCCGAAATCAGCCGGATGTCAGTGTAAGGTTGTGCGAATGTCAGTGTAAGGTTGTCCGAACGGTCACAGCCGCGGCAGCGTGACCCCGCGCTGGCCCATGTACTTGCCCGCACGGTCGGCGTAGCTGATCTCGCACGGTTCGTTCCCCTGCAGGAACAGGAACTGGCACGCCCCCTCGTTCGCGTAAATGCGCGCGGGGAGGGGAGTGGTGTTGCTGAACTCCAGCGTCACATGGCCTTCCCAGCCCGGCTCCAGCGGCGTGACATTCACGATGATGCCGCAGCGAGCGTAGGTCGACTTGCCGAGGCAGATGACGAGGACGTCGCGCGGCACGCGGAAATATTCCACCGTCCGCGCCAGCGCGAAGCTGTTGGGCGGGATGACGCAGCAGTCGGTCTTGCGATCGACGAAGCTGTTCGCCGCGAAATCCTTGGGGTCCACGATGGCGCTGTCGACGTTGGTGAAGATCTTGAACTCGTCGGCGACGCGCGCGTCGTAGCCGTAGGAGGACAGGCCGTAGCTGATGCAGCCGTCGCGCCGCTGCGCCTCGACGAAGGGTTCGATCATCCCGTCGCGCAGCGCGCGCTCGCGGATCCAGCGGTCGGACATCACGGACATGGCCGATGCTTTCGCGCGCAAGCCTGCGCGTTGCAAGCCCGGCTCAGGCCGGAACCGCCGCGGCGCCGCGCGGGCGCCGTCCGGCGACCCACCCGGTCCACGACGCCGCCGCGCCGATCGCCGCGGCCGTCCCCAATACCGCCACGTCGGTCTGCTGCGCCAGCCAGCGCATCGCGTCCGCCCAGGCGGCGGTGCGCCCCAGCGTGTCGAAGAACACGGCGAACAGCGCCAGCGCCAGCGCGGTGACGAGGAACGGCTGCCCGTCGCGCGGGCGCCGCGCGTAGAGGATCGCGGCAATGGCGATGGCGGCCAGCGCCCCCAATCGTACCGACCACCCGAACGCCGGGATCGGGTCCGACGCGCCCGCCGTCAGCATCTCGGGCACCGGCACGATGCGGCCGACGATGGGCGGCAGCAGCGGCAGCGGCGTCGCGAGCAGCGAGGCGGCGTGGCGCCGCGGCTGCCGCCGCTCCGCGATGGCGCGCTGGAACAGCCACGCCAGCAGCAGCAGCGACGGTCCGTCCAGCGCTGCCAGCCGCGCCCCGTACACCTGGTAGAGCGGGTGGGTGGGCGTGGCGCGTGCCATGCTGAGCAGCACGGCCGACGCCCCGGCAAGGAACACGGGGAAGTAGAACAGGCTGGCCCGGCCCAGCGCTCGGTGCAGCCCGACCCGGCGCTGGTGGATCGACCAGCTCTGCCCGGCGAGCAGAAGCAGCCATCCCGTCGCCGTGATGCCATGCAGGTGCATTCCCCAACGCGCGTCGTACCATGTCGCGAAATAGCCGGGCCAGAAGGCGAACACGGCGACCGCGATCAGCGCGAGGAGATACCAGTGCGCGCGGCAATAGGGCATGAGCGGCATCCACGGACGCCGCGCCCGCCGGGTGGCATCCCGCACCGGCCACCCCCCGCGGCCGGCGCGCGCAGGATGCGGCGCGCAGACGAGCGAGTCAAACCCGCGGCAGCGTGATCGTCGCCACCAGCCCGCCGCCATCGCGGTTGGCGAGCGTCAGCGTTCCCTTCGCCTCCTCCACGATCGCGCGGGCGAGCGCGAGGCCCAGGCCGATGCCGCCGGTGTCGCGGTTGCGCGACGTCTCCAGCCGGGTGAAGGGGGCGAACACGTCGCCGAGCCTTTCCACCGGGATGCCGGGGCCACGGTCGCACACGCGGATCGCGACCGCCTCGGCCGCCGGTTCCAGCGACACTTCCGCCGTGCCGGCGTATTTGACCGCATTTTCGATCAGGTTGCGCACCGCGCGACGCATCAGCGAGGGGCGCAGCGTCATCGCGACGCGCGGCGGCTCGTCGAAGGTCACGTCCTCGCCCAGGTCGCGGAAATCCTCCACCACCGCGTCGACCAGCGCGCCCAGATCGACCTGCGTCGCCGGCTCGCTGGGTCGGCCGAGCCGCGCGAGCGACAGGATGTCGTCCAGCGTGCGGTTCATCTCCGCGATGGTCTCCGCCATGCGCGTCCGGTCGGCGTCGTCCTCGACCGATTCGATGCGCACGCGCAGCGCGGCCAGCGGGGTGCGCAGGTCGTGGCCGATCGCGCCCAGCATCCGGTCCTTCTCGTCCAGCATCCCCGTCACGCGCAGCGACAGCGCGTTGAACGCGAGGATCACCGCCTGTACGTCCGCCGGCCCGCGCGGCTCGACCGGGTCGGGCGGATCGGCAGGGGAATAGCCGCGCGCCGCGATCGCCAGTGCCTTCAGCGGGCGCGAGATGCGGCGCGCGATCCACAGCACGGGCAGCAGCACGACGGCGTAGAGGATCAGCGTCTGGCCGACCAGCTGCCAGAACAACCGCTCCTCGTCGCGCGGCCAGAAGCCGGCGATGGTCAGCCACGCGCCGGACGGCTGCTGCACCGCGATCAGGATGACGTCGGCGTTGCGGCGGCGGCGCGCCATGCGGCGGCCGACCGCGTCGTCGGGCACGACGTACTCGCCGCGATGCGCGATGGCGATGGCGACGTGGCGCGCGCGCACGCCCTGTTCGGCCAGCTGCCGCCGCAGCTCCGCGGCCAGCGCGGGCTGCGCCTCCATCGACGGGGTGATGGGGTTGGCGGCGGCGCGGCGCACCCGCCCGCGTTCCGCGTCGATCGGCCGGCCCTCGGCCTCGCGATCCAGCGCGTCGGCGATGCGGATCGCGGCGGGCCGGGTGGTCTGGTCTCGCCGGAACTGGTCGCGCTCGCGCAGCGCCAGCGTGAAGTTGATCGCCTGCGCCAGCGCGAGCGCCAGCGCGACCAGCAGCGCCATCTGTCCGGCCAGGCTGCGGGGAAAGGGGCGGATCACAGCCTCGTCACTTCGGCGGACAGGGCGTAGCCGCCGCCCCACACCGTCTTGATGATGTCGGGCGCCTTGGGATCCGCCTCGATCTTGCGGCGCAGGCGGCTGACCTGGTTGTCGATCGCGCGGTCGAACGCGGCGGCCTCGCGCCCCTGCGTCAGGTCGAGCAGCTGGTCGCGGGTCAGCACCTGCCGTGGGCGCTGCACCAGCGCGAGGAGGAGGTTGTACTCGCCGGTCGACAGCGGGACGGACACGCCCTCTCGATCGACCAGCGTGCGCTCGCCCGTCTTCAGCACCCAGCCCGCGAAGGCGTAGGATCCCGCGTCCGGCGCATGCTGGCGCGTGCCGCCCGCGGCGGTGCGGCGCAGCACCACCTTGATCCGCGCGGCGAGCTCGCGCGGGGAGAAGGGCTTCACCACGTAATCGTCCGCGCCCATCTCCAGCCCGACGATGCGGTCGGTCTCCTCCGCGCGCGCGGTCAGCAGGATGACGGGCGTCTCTCCGGTCGCGCGGATGTGGCGGCACAGCGACAGCCCGTCTTCGCCGGGCATCATGATGTCGAGCACGACGAGGTCGATGGCATAGGCCGCCATGCGCATCCGCGCGCTCTCCGCGTCGCCCGCCTGGGTGACGCGGAAGCCCTGCTTGGTCAGATATTGCGCCAGTGGCTCGCGGATCGAGCGCTCGTCGTCGACCAGCAGCAGATGCGGTATGTCGGCCATCGCGTCGGCTTGTGACATGGCGGCGGGTCCGTTTGGAAGGGGGCGTCAGTCGCGCCGCTCGATCATGCGCGACCGCATCAGCAGCCGCGCCGCCTCCCGCTCCTGCGCGTCGATGCGGCCGTCGCGGTTGGTGTCGGTGCGGTCGAACATCGCGGCGGCGCGATCGCGGAACTGCGCCTGCGTGGTCTCCTCGCCTCCCCGCCGGCCGGCGCGGTCGCGATCGGGCCGTGGACCGTCGGGTCGGCCGGCGCGGGCCGGACCCGGGCGGTGCGCGTCGCGGAAGGCGCGACGCTCCTCGCGCGTCACCTTGCCGTCCTTGTCCGCATCCATCTCGGCGAAGCGGCGGTCGGCGTCGGCGAGCGCCTCGGCGCGGGTGACCATGCCGTCGCGATCGGCGTCGGCCGGGTGTGGTGCGCCGGCGGGCGGGGGGGGCGGCGGGGGCGTCTGCGCCAGTGCGCCGCCGGACATCGTCAGAGCGAGGAGGGGAAGAAGGCGCTTCATTTCATTGGGTCCCGATGCGCACGGCGCAGGGTGCGCCGTCGATGATCCCCTCTATCCCGTGCGTGTCGCCGCACTGTGTCCGCGACGCCCCCGCTTTGTCGCGAATTGTATCAGCCGAAGATCGCGACCGACTGCATCTGCTCGGCTACCTTCTCGCCGCGCGCGTTCCACACGCCCATCACCTGCGACGAGCTGCCCGCATGGGCATAGTCCGCGTCGGAGCGCAGCAGCCACCAGCCGTCCTCGGTCGCGGGTTGCGGGCCTAGCACGTTGAAGATCCACGTCAGCGAACTCATCGGCACGTTGCGGCCCAGGATGCGCAGTGCCGCCGGGGGCAGGCAGTCGGCAATGGCGATCAGCTCCACCACAGGGTCGATCCCCTCGCGCTCGTTCAGCCGGGTCCAGCGCAGCCACTCGGCGGGCTTCAGGTTGGGCCCCTCGCGCCGATCGAGGAACTCGAAATTGCGCGTGAAGGCGACATGCGGGTTGCCCTTGAACGTCGTGTCGTCGGGCCCCGGACGGGGGAAATCGGGCGCGGGCGTGTCCTCGTGGTCGATCTCGCTCTCGATCGCGCGCATGAAGACGAAGGTGCAGCGAAGGCCCAGCCCCGCCTCGCTCTCCACGTCCGCCTGGATGAAGGCGGCGTTCTTGCCGCGCCGCAGCTTGTGCGTCACGACCTGGATCGGACCGGCGAGCGGCCCGATGAAGCTGACCTGCGCGGAGCGCAGCGGCGGCAGGTCCGGCTCCGACCGCATGGCGCAGTGGAGCGCGATGGCGGCGGACAGTCCGCCGAACGAGGTGCGGCCCTGCAGCCAGCCGTCGGGAATGACGCCGCGCCACGCCATGCCGTCCGGCTGCGGCGCCAGCGCGTCGAGAATTTCCTTCAGTGTCATGCCTTATCCCCCGTGTTCGTCATGCCGGACCTGTCCCGGCACCCAGGGCCGCGGACGTGCACGCCTGGTACTCTGGCTCCCGGCCAAGGCCGGGGTGACGGCGCCTCAGGCGAATTCCCCCGCCGCCAGCCGGTCGCGCAGCTCGCGCTTCAGCACCTTGCCGATCGCGCTCCTCGGCAGTTCGTCCGCCTGGTAGAGCGCGGAAAGGCGCTGCGTCTTTCCCAGCTTCGCGTTCGTTTCCGCCAGCACGTCGTCCACGCCGGCTTCCGCGCCCTCGCGCGGCACGTAGAAGCCGACCGGCGTCTCGCCCCATTGTTCGCTCGGCACGCCGACGACGGTGCAGTCAGCGACCGCGGGATGCTCCGCCAGCACCGCCTCGATGTCCGAGGGGTAGATGTTGAAGCCCCCGGAAATGATCATGTCCTTCTTGCGGTCCATCAGCACCAGGAAACCGTCCTCGTCGAAGCGGCCGACATCGCCGTGGCGGATGAAGCGCAGGCCGTCCGCGCTGGTCCAGGTGGCGTCGCGCGTCGCCTGCTCGCGCCCGTGATAGCCGTTCATCATCGCCGCGGACCGGCCGACGATTTCCCCGGTGCCGCCGGGCGGCACCTCGTTGCCCTCGTCGTCGATCAGGCGGATGTCGTGGTCGGGCAGCGGGCGGCCGACGGTGTGCAGCTTGTCGCGATGCTCGGTCGCGTTCAGCGCGGTGGAGCCGCCGCCCTCGGTCATGCCGTAATATTCGACCAGCAGCCCCGGCCAGCGCGCCACCACGTCCGCCTTCAGCTCCGCCTTGAACGGGGCGGAGGTGCAGGTCTTGAAGCGAAAGGCGGACAGGTCGAAGCGGTCGAAGTCGTCCAGCGCCATGATCCGCTGGTACTGCACCGGCACCAGCATCGTGTGCGTCGCGCGATAGCGTTCGGCGAGCTCGAGATAGCGGCGCGCGTCGAACTTCTTCATCAGCACCACGCTGCCGCCCCAACCCAGCGTCGGCAGGAAGCTGACCAGCGTGGTGTTCGAGTAGAGCGGGGTCGACAGCAGCGTGACCGCGGTGTCGAAGCCTGCCGCGGCGTTGCGCGACAGGTGCTGCCAGCGCATCGCATGGCTCTGCACGATCCCCTTGGGCACGCCCGTCGTGCCGGAGGAATAGATGATGTTGAAGCCGTCCTCGGGCGCGATCTCCACCGGCTGTGGTTTCGCACCGGCGGGGGCGAGCCACGCGTCCAGCTCCTCCAGCATCACCACCCTCGCGGCGATGTCCTGTCCCACCAGTGCGTCGGCGTTGGCGGCGTCGAGGAAGACGATGTCGGCCCCGCTGTCGGCGATCATCCCCGCGATCTGCGCGGGCGTCGCCGAGGGCTGGATCGGCGCGGCGACCGATCCCGCGCGCAGGGTGCCGAGGAAGACGAGCGCCTGCGCGACGCACGGATAGGCGACGGAGGCGACCGCCTGCCGCTGCGCCGTACCGTCGCGCTGGAGCGCGGCGGCGATGCGGTCCATCGCGCGGTCCAGTTCCTCGTAGCTGACCTGCGCGTCGCCGTCGGCGATGGCGAGCTTCGCCGGCTGCGCGCTGGCGGTGGCGCGGATCAGCTCGGGCAGGGTGCCGAACGCGGCGTCGAGCGGGGTCGTCATACCGCCACGGCTAGGCGAAGCTGCCGGCGAATGCCATACGCAATGTTCGAAAAGGACGGGAGAGGGCGATGCGTGACGCAGTGGCGATCGTGACGGGAGGCGGCACCGGCATCGGCGCGGCGGTGGTTCGCCGGCTGGCGGCGCGCGGCGTGCGCTGCGTCGTCAATTATGCGTCCAGCCGCGACGCGGCGGAAGCGCTGGTCGCGGAGGTGGGCGAGGGCGCCGTCGCGGTGCAGGCCGACATCGTCGAGGACGCGCAGTGCCACGCGCTGGTGGAGGCGGCGCAGGCGGCGTTCGGCCGGGTGGACTTCCTCGTCAACAACGCCGGCCGCACGAAGTTCGCCGCGCACGAGGATCTCGACGCGCTGGAGGCGGAGGATTTCGTCGACATCTACCGGCTGAACACGATCGCTCCCTTCCAGATGATCCGCGCCGCGGCGCCCGCGATGCGCGCCGGCGGGATCGGTGCGGTCGTGAACGTCGCCAGCGTGGCCGGGGTGTTCGGCATCGGATCGTCGGTCGCCTATGCCGCGTCCAAAGGCGCGCTGGTGACGATGACGAAGAGCCTGGCGCGGGTGCTGGCGCCCGCGATCCGCGTGAACGCGGTGGCGCCCGGCTACGTCGGCACCGGCTGGTTCGAGAACCGGCTGGGCGAGGAGGGCTTTGCGAAGCTGAACGCCCGCATCGCCGCCGCCACGCCGATGGCGCTGGCGGCGGGGCCGGACGACGTCGCCGCGCCGGTCGAGATGCTGCTCGACCCCGCCACGCGCGCGATCACGGGCGAGGTGATGCTGGTGGACGCGGGCGCGCACCTGGACGTGGGGCTCAGCCGCCGTCCGGGGCGGGAGGGGTAGCAGGACCCCCGTTCGTGCTGAGCGAAGTCGAAGCACAAGCGCCTAGCCCTCGCCTTCGCTCAGGCCGAACGAAGGGGGGCTACCGCGCCGTCTGACCGAACAGCACCTTCTTCTGCTCCTCGCTCATCTCGACCGGTTGCGCCTGCACCTCGCGTCCCTTGGCATAGGCGCGCTCCGTCGCGGGCCGCGCCTTTACCGCGGCGTGCCAGCGCGCCAGGTTCGGGAATTGCGCCATGTCCTGCCCCTGCGCTTCGGGCAGGATCCACGGGAAGCAGGCCATGTCCGCCACCGTATAGTCGTCGCCGACGATGAATGCGCGCCCCTCCAGCCGCCGGTCGAGCACGCCGTACAGCCGGTTCGTCTCCTTTACGTAGCGGTCGATGGCGTAGGGGATCTTCTCCGGCGCATAGCGGGTGAAATGATGGTTCTGCCCCAGCATCGGGCCCAGGCCGCCCATTTGCCACATCAGCCATTCCAGCACCTGGACGTGCCCGCGCGGGTCCGCGCCGCCGAACCGGCCGGTCTTGTGCGCGAGATAGAGGAGGATCGCGCCGCTCTCGAACACGGTGATCGGCTCGCCCCCATCGGTCGGCGCACGGTCGATGATCGCGGGCATGCGGTTGTTGGGCGAGAAGCGCAGGAACTCGGGCGCGAACTGCTCCCCCTTGCCGATGTTGACGGGATGGATCGTGTAGTCGAGCCCGGCTTCCTCCAGGAAGAGCGTGATCTTGTGCCCGTTGGGCGTCGGCCAGTAATAAAGCTCGATCATAGGCTGTCTCCTTGCGATGCGCGAAGGGTGGGGACGAGGAAGGCCACGATCAACGCCGCCGCCGCGATCAGCACGCCCGCCAGCAGGAAGGCGAGCCCGTCGAAGCCGCGGCCCGCCCCCCACGCGAGGCTCTGCGCGGCGAGCAGCGGGCCGACGATCGCGGCGACCGAGTTCATGCTGCCCAGCCCGCCCTGCAATGCCCCCTGCCGCGTCGCGTCGACCAGCCGGCTGAGCATCCCGTTCATCGCCGGCCAGGCGAGCGCACCGAACGCGCCGACGAGGAAGAAGGCGTAGACCTGCCACCCCTGCGTCGTGAAGGCATAGGCGACCAGCGTCGCCGCACCCGCCACCAGCCCGATCACCGCCGCGGCGCGCTCGCCCAGCCGCCGGACGGCGCGGCCGGTGACGAACACCTGCACCAGCAATTGCAGGAAGCCGACCCAGGCGAGGCTCCAGCCGATCTGCCCCGCGTCCCAGCCGAAGCGAAGCGTCGCCCAAAAGCTCCACACCGTGGGATAGACCACGCCGCCCAATTGCCACAGGAACCAGGCGACCAGCAGCGGCGCGGCGTTGCCCGCGGCGAACAGCGGACGGAACGCGCCGACGACGTGCGCGTCGGCCAGCCGGAACGGGCGGCGGTTCTCCGGCTTCAGCGTTTCCGGAAGGAAGAGCAGCATGGTCAGCGCGTTGAGCGCGGCCAGCGCGGCGGCGACGACGAACGGCGCGCGCACGCCCCAGCCGGCGACCAGCCCGCCGAGCGCCGGGCCGACGATGAAGCCGATGCCGAACGCGGCGCCCAGCAGGCCGAACGCCTGCGCGCGTCTTTCCGGCGTGCTGACATCGGCGATCACCGCGCCGGCGGGGCCGAAGGTGGCGCCGCACACCCCCGCGATCGCGCGCCCGACGAACAGCCACATCAGGCTCGGCGCGGCGGCCATCAGCAGGTAATCGAGCGCGAAGCCGACCATGGCGGCGATCAGCACCGGGCGCCGTCCGTACCGGTCGCCCAGGTTCCCGAGCACCGGCCCGGCGACGAACTGGCCGATCGCGAACACCGCCAGCATCCATCCCGCGATCCGCGTCGCCTCCGGCAGGTCGACCCGCCCCAGCTCGGTGACGAGCGCGGGAAGCACCGGCATGACGATGCCGAAGCCGATCACGTCGACGGTGACGGCGGCCAGCACGATGGGAACGGCGCGGTGATCGAAGCGGATCATCGACGCGGGGGTGTAGCCGAGTGCGCCGACGCTGTCTTCCCGCTTTACCTGCGTCGCCGGGCGTGCGATGCAGCGACCATACCCGATCTTCTGAATCGCTGTTGCGGGAGAGAATGCGACATGGCGACCGCCGCCGAACTGGCCAACGATTCCGGCAGCCCCGCCGACCCCCTGGATGCGTTCCGGGGCGAGGCGAAGGCGTGGCTCGACGAGAATTTCGACCCCGCGCTACGGGGCAAGGACAACGCCATGTCCGCCGTCGACGGCCCGACCGAGGAGACGCCGGCGCAGCGGAAATGGCGCGAGGCGATGGGCGCCAAGGGCTGGGGCGTGCCGACCTGGCCGAAGGAATATGGCGGCGGCGGCCTGTCCCGCGCCGAGGCGCGCGTGCTGCAGGAGGAGATGGCGAAGATCGGCGCCTGGAACCCGATCGGCGGCATGGGCGTGATGATGTTCGGCCCCACGCTGCTGGAATATGGCAGCGAGGAGCAGAAGCGGCAGCATATCCCCGACATCGTCAAGGGCGAGGTCCGCTGGTGCCAGGGCTATTCGGAGCCGGGTGCCGGTTCCGATCTCGCGAGCCTTCAGACTTTCGCGGAGGACAAGGGCGATCACTATGTCGTCAACGGGCAGAAGACCTGGACGTCGGGCGGCCAGTGGGCGGACAAGTGCTTCGCGCTGGTGCGGACGGACAAGTCGCAGAAGCACGCGGGCATCAGCTTCCTGCTGATCGACATGGACGCGCCCGGGGTCGAGACCAAGCCGATCCGCCTCATCAGCGGCCAGTCCCCGTTCTGCGAGACGTTCTTCGCCGACGTGAAGGTACCCAAGGAAAACCTGGTCGGGCGCGAGGGGCAGGGCTGGGAGATCGGCACGCGCCTGCTCCAGCACGAGCGCAACTCGCTGTCCGGCGGCAGCGGCTCCGCCGGTCGCATGAACGCGGGCAAGACCGTGCCCGACATCGCGAAGAAGTATCGCGGCACCGACGCGGAAGGCCGGATCGACGATGCCGAGCTGCGCACGCGCATCATCAAGCACGAAATGGACCAGCGCGCCTTCGCGCTGACGCTGCGCCGCGCCGCGCTGGAGGCGAAGGGCAATGCCGGGCCGTCCGCCGCCACGTCGATCATGAAGAACGTCGGCGCGCGCATCACGCAGGACCGCGCCGAGCTGAATATCGAGATCATGGGGATGCAGGGGCTGGGCTGGGAAGGCGAGGGCTTCTCCGAGGACGAGCTGGCGCAGACGCGCAGCTGGCTGTGGGGGAAGGCGGTGTCGATCTACGGCGGTTCGTCGGAGATCCAGAACAACGTCATCGCCAAGCGCATCCTGGGGATGCTGGACCACCAGTGAGGTAGGAGAGGGGAAGGGCGAGCGGTGCGAAGATGCCGCTCGCCCGACCTTCATCGGTTTGGAACTTCCGATCGTTCGTCCTGAGGAGCCGCGCAGCGGCGTCTCGAAGGACATGCGCTGAGGCAGCCCTTCGTGACGGGCCTTCGCTGGCGCTCAGTCCCTCCTCAGGGCGAACGGACGGGACGGATGGAAAGGGAACGACATGGCCGTCCTGAACGACGAACAGGTGATGCTGCGCGACATGGCGCGCGAGTGGGCCGACAACGAGAGCCCGGTCGCCGCCTTCCGCAAGATGCGCGACGCGGGCAACGCGGAGGGTTTCGACCGTGGGCAATGGGAAGCCGTCGGGCAGATGGGCTGGGCCGGCGTGCTGATTCCGGAGGAGCACGGCGGCTCCGCCTTCGGCTACCTCTCGCTCGGCCTGGTCGTCGAGCAGCTGGGGCGCAATCTCGCGGCCTCGCCGCTGGCGTCGACCGCAGTGGCGGCGTCGGCGATCGTCGAAGGATCGTCGGACGCCGCGAAGGGCGAGTGGCTGCCGCGACTGGCCGCGGGCGAGGCGATCGCGACGCTGGCGATCGACGAGGGCCCGATCCACGACCGCGCGATCGGCGCGACGGTGACGGACGGCAGGCTGACCGGCACGAAGAAGTTCGTCGCCGAGGGCGACGCCGCCGACGCCTTCGTGGTCGCGGCGACCGACGGCCTCTACCTCGTCGCGAAGGGCGAGGGCGTTTCCGTCTCCTCGCGCCGGATGGCGGATTCGCGCAGTCACGCCGACGTGGCGTTCGACGGCGCGGCGGCCGAGAAGCTGGGCGGGCCGGAGCTGACGCAGGCGATCGCCGATCGCGCCGCGGCGGTGATCGCGGCGGAGATGCTGGGCATGGCGGAGAGCGCCTTCCACCAGACCAACGACTATCTGAAGCAGCGCGTCCAGTTCGGGCAGGTACTGTCGACGTTCCAGGCGCTGCAGCACCGCATGGCGAAGATGCTGACCGAGCTGGAGCTGATGCGCTCCGCGGTGGAAGGCGCGCTGGAGGCGATCGACGCGCGCCGCTCCGACGTCGACCAGGCGGTGAGCCTGGCCAAGGCGGTGGCGGGCGACACGCTGAAGCTGGTCAGCCGCGAGATGGTGCAGCTGCACGGCGGCGTCGGCATGACTGACGAATATGCCGCTGGCCTGTACCTGAAGCGTGCCGCGGTGCTGGAGACGATGTGGGGCAATGCCGCCTGGCATCGCGACCGCTTCGCGCGGCTGAACGGCTATTGATCCAGCGTCGTATCGCGACCGCCGATGACCCGGCGCGGCCCTGCCGCGGCTTTTCCTTGCCGCGGCAACCAGCATCCCGCTGAAATCGAAGCGGAGGTAGGGCCGAATCGAGAAAGTTGCCCGCCGCCTTATTGACCTTCATCCTCAATCGGGTTCTAAATCGAACCCACGGTACGGAGCCGAGAAGCGTTCCGACCGCCAGGAGAGGAGAAAGGGATGACGGGCAAGGTTCTGCTCGCCTGCGCGGGGTCGACGCTGGCCTTCGCGCTGGCCGCCCCGGCGGGGGCACAGATCGGTGGCGATCCGGCGACCATCCAGACGACCGAGGATGCGGGCCCCGGTGCCCCCGACATCATCGTCACCGGCTCGCTGATCCGCGGAACGCCGGAGGATGCGGCGGTCCCGGTCGACGTGATCTCCGCCGACGAGCTCGCCAAGCAGGGGGCGCCCACCGCGGTCGAGCTGCTGAAGAACCTGCCGACGTCCAACGGTGTCATCGGCGACGCGAACCAGTTCGACAGCCGCAGCCAGGGCAACGAGGGCGTCGCCTCCGTCAACCTGCGCGGCCTCGGCCCGCAGCGCACGCTGGTGCTGCTGAACGGCAAGCGCATCGTGCAGTCCGCCGGCAGCGGCATCCCGATCGTCGACATCAATTTGATTCCCTCCGGCGCGATCGGGCGGATCGAGGTGCTGAAGGACGGTGCCGCCGCCACCTACGGCTCCGACGCCATCGCTGGCGTGGTCAACTTCATCACTCGCGACGACCAGCAGGGTTTTCTCGCCTCGGGCGACTATCGCTACATCAAGGGGTCGGACGGCGACTATGGCGGGGCGATCAGCTACGGCCACTCGGGCGACGGCTTCCGCATGCTCGCCTCGTTCGGCTATCAGCACCGCTCCGAGCTTCGCACCACCGACCGCGACTTCACCGTTCAGCCCTATGCCAACAATCCGCAGGGCGGCTGGACCGGCGGCGGCAACCCGGGCAATTTCGACTTCAACGCGACCGTCGGGGGGCTGAACTTCACGACCGACCTCGGCTGCACCGCAGTGGGCGGGTTCCGCAGCGTGACGGGATCGACCACCGACCGCTGCTTCAACAATTACGGCCAGTTCGGCAATCTGGTGGAGCCGGAGGACCGCTACCAGGCCTATGTCGAGGTCGCGTTCGACGTCGCCAGCAACGCCAAGCTGACGCTGACCGGCCTCTACGGCCACAGCGAGACGCGCATCACCACCTCGCCGACGTACCTGCCGACGCTGCCCCCTTCGGCCAACGCCGCGGGCGGCGGGGGCGGGGTGTTCCAGATCCCGACCTACGCGCCTGCGCTGCGCGACTATTGTGCGGTCTACGGCGCGGCGTCGAACTGCCTCACCGCGGGCGGCACGCCGCTGGCACCGGCGCTGGCCTTCCCGGTCCTGTTCCGTCCTGCCTTCCTCGCGGGCAACCCGCTGCTGATCGGCGGCAGCAACGACCGCGGCTCCGCCACCTCGCCGCGCCAATCCGATTCGATTCGCTTCACCGCGGACCTTCAGATCGACCTGACGCCGGGCCTCGTCCTGTCGGCAGGAGGCACGTACAGCGAGTATTACCGCGACTTCGGCGGCACCGACACGTTCGGCGACCTCTTCCAGAACGCGCTGGCGGGGTTCGGCGGACAGAATTGCGCCTATGCCTCCGCGGCCTCGCGCGCCGGGCTGACCGCCGCGCAGGTCGCCGCCCTCGCTGGCACCAACGGCTGCACCTTCTACAATCCCTTTTCCACCGCGATCCAGGTGAACCCCGTCACCGGACAGGTGAACCCCAACTTCGCCGGCACGCGCAGCCCGGCGGGCTTCAGCCTGACGCCGGGGGCGGGGCTGGTGAACGACGTGGCGACGTTCGACAACTTCTTCCAGGACACGCGCACGGTGGCGGACACGAAGCTGTTCGTCGGCGACTTGGTGCTCTCCGGCAGCAGCGGCATCACGCTGCCCGGCGGCGAGCTCGCCTTCGCGATCGGCGCGCAATATCGGAAGAACAACTACGCGCGCACGTACAACGACGTCAGCAACCTGGCGTCCTTCCCGTGTCCCGGCACGCCGCTGAACCCGGCCGCCACCTGCACACAGCAGACCGGGGCGCTCGGCTTCCTGGGCACGAACCGCAACGCGCGGCTCGGCGACGACGTCTACGCGGTGTTCGCCGAATTGCAGGTGCCGATCGTCGATGCGCTGAACCTGCAATTGTCGGCCCGGTACGAGGATTACGGCGGTTCGGTCGGCTCCACCTTCGACCCGCAGGCGCGCGCCAAGTTGCAGATCACGGACTGGCTGGGCGTGCGCGGCGGCGCGGGCACCACGTTCCGCGGGCCGCCGGCGCAGAACCTGGACGGCAACCTGACCGCGCTGCAGATCATCGGCACGTCGTTCCGCGCGGTCGACGTGAACGGAAATCCCAATCTGGCGCCCGAGAGCGCCACGACGTACAACGGCGGCGTCATCGTCGAGGCGGGCGGGTTCAACGCCAGCGTCGACTATTTCAAGTACGACCTGTCGGGACCGATCGAGGGCGAGCCGACGCAGGGCATCGTCAACGCGCTGTTCGGCGCCAGCGGCACCGCGAATTGCGGCAACCCCGCCTTCGCCGCACTGCAGGCGCGCTTCACCTTCACCGCGGCGGGCTGCGGCATCGCCAACGTCCAGCGGCTGCGCACCCAGGTCATCAACTCCGCCGACGTGTCCACCTCCGGCCTCGATTTCCAGGCGAGCTTCCGCGGCGATCTGGGGCCGGGCCGGCTGCTGGTGGGCGGCGCGGGCACCTATGTCATCGAGTACAAGACCGGCGACGTCACCGTCGAAGGCGTCGTGGTGCAGCCCACCTTCGACGGCGTGGGGCAGCTCAACTATCAGACGACCGCCTATCCGATTCCGCAATGGAAGGGGAATTGGTACGTGCAGGGCGATCTGGACAACATGTCGCTGCGCATCCAGTTCAACTATATCGACGGCTACACCGACCAGCGCGGCGCCGCGATCTTCGGGCCCAACGCCGCCGCGCTCGCCGGCGCGTCGGTGACGCGCGGCAAGGAGATCGGCGCGTTCAAGACCGCGGACGTCACCTATCGCCTGCAGTTCAGCACCGGCACGACGATCGCGGTCTCCGCGCTCAACATCTTCGATCGCGATCCGCCGTTCGCGCGGCTGGATCAGAACTACGACCCGTTCACCGGCAACCCGCTGGGCTTCACCGCCAAGGTGGCGCTGTCGCAGAAGTTCTGAACGTTCGGTACGTCGTTCGGCCCTGCTCAGCCTCGACTGGGCAGGGCTTTTCGTATCAAAGGGTTGCCGCGTAAGTTCCGTTATGGAAGGCTGCGTCGGGCGGGCCTAGCCTGTCATCATCACGAGCAGGAGAGAGCCGCCTATGGCGAAGGTGCTGAACCGCCCCGAGATCGCCGACACGCTGGCCCTGCGCAGACGCGGCCTGACGCTCACGCTGCTGACGCTCACCTATTTCTTCAGCTTCATGGACCGGCAGATCCTGGCGATCCTGCTGGAGCCGATCAAGCGCGACCTGGTGCTGACCGACACGCAGCTGGGCCTGCTGTCGGGCCTGGTCTTCGCCCTGTTCTACGCGACGCTGGGCGTGCCGATCGCGCGGCTGGCGGACCGCACCAACCGTCGCAACATCATCGCCGCCAGCCTGGCGATCTGGTCCGCGATGACCGCAATGTGCGGCGTCGCGCAGAACTTCACGCAACTCCTCCTGTTCCGCATCGGCGTGGGCGTGGGCGAGGCGGGATCGGGGCCGCCCAGCCAGTCGATCATCGCCGACCTCTACCCGCCGGAGAAGCGCGCCAGTGCGATGGCGATCTACTCGCTCGGCGTCCTGCTGGGCGGCGGACTGGGCATCATGATCGGCGGCAACGTCGCGCACGCCTATGGCTGGCGCGCGGCCATGATGGTCGTCGGCATTCCGGGCGTCGTCCTGGCGCTGATCGTGCGCTTCGTAATGGTGGAACCGCGCCGCGGCCTGTCGGACGTCGCGCGCGTGGCAGAAGAGACCGACGAGCCGCTGCCCGGCATGTGGCACGGCTTCCTCCAGATGCTGCACAACGGCGCGGCGGTCTATCTCGTGTGCGGCATCATGCTGACCTCGCTGGTCGGCTACGCGCTGACCGGGTGGGGCCCGAGCTACATGCAGCGCTCGCTCGGCATGTCGATGCTAGACGTCGCCAATTACATCGCGCTTCCCGCCGCGCTGACCAGCGCGGTCTCGGCGCTGGTCGGCGGTGCGATCGCGGACCGGATGGCCAAGCGTCACGGGCTCCACACGCAGCCGTGGGTGATCGCCGTCATGAAGACGATCGCCTTTCCGTTCGCCGTCGGCTTCTACTTCATCGACAACGTTCCGCTGGCGCTGACGTCCTATTTCGTCGCGTCGCTGTTCGCCGGCGCGTACATCGGGCCGACCTACGCGCTGATCCAGCATCTCGCGCCACTGCGGCTGCGCGCGATGTGGGCCGCGCTGGCGTTGCTGTTCACCAATCTGGTGGGCTTGGGCCTCGGTCCGCTGGCGGTCGGCAGGATCAGCGACATGCTGGCGCCGACCTACGGCACCGAATCGCTGCGCTACGCCATGTTCGCGGTGGCGCTGCTAACGCCGGTGCCGATCTTCTGCTACTGGCGCGCAGGCGTGTTGATGCGCAGACATAGGTGAACGAGAAAGATCGCGTCCTCCTCTTCCGTCCCGTAGCATTTTGATTACAACCCCGGTCGCTTGAGCGCTGGGGGGCGGTGTGGAGCAGGGGGCAGGTTCACCGATCAGTTACTGGCGCGCGTCCGACGCGCTGTCGGGTTACGTCTCCGGCTACCACCGCTACGCGGTGGCGCTGCCGCCGGGCGCAGTGCTGCGCGACGCGCTGTTTCCCGGCTGGTCGAGCATCCGCTTCGCGCTGACCGGAAGCGGGGCCTGGTCGGTGAGGCTGGGCTCCCGACGCGTCGACCCCGTCCCTACGGCGTCGTTCCACGGGCCGAGCAGCTACGCCGGCTACGTCGAGACCGGCGGCGGGACCCTGGTCGGCGTCGGCCTGCTGCCGATGGGGTGGGCCGCGCTGTTCGGCGGCGATATCTCCCGCCACGCCAACCGCGTCGTGCCGGCCGCCCTGCTGGATCCGTACCTGCCCGCGCTGGGCGAGCGGCTGAACGCGGGCGAGGATCCCGCCGCCGTGTTCGAGGAGTGGCTGCTCGACCGGCTGGCACGCAGCCGGCCGATCGACCCGCGTATCGTCACGCTGTACGACCTGCTGAGCGATGCGACGGTCGACCGGATCGAGGGCGTCGCCGACGCGCTGGACATGTCGCAGCGCGCGCTCGCCGCCTTCACCCGCCTTCATTTCGGGTTCACGCCCAAGCTGTTGCTGCGCCGCGGCCGCTTCCTGCGCGCGCTGAGCGGGGTGCTGACCGTACCAGACGCCGGGGCCGCGCTGCTGGAGGAGGCGGGCTATTGGGACCGGTCGCACTTCCTGCGCGACTGCCACCTGTTCCTGGGCTGCTCCGTGCGCGAGTTCGAGAAGCGACGCGGGCCGCTGAACCAGATGGCGATGAACGTGCGCGCCGCGGTGATCGGTGCGCCGGTGTAGCCGGGCTCAGCCGTCGATCACGCGATCGTCGAACAGGCCGAACATCAACGTGGAGGCGTAGAGCGCCGACGCGCGCTCGGGCGGCATCGACCATGCCCATTTCCGCATGTCGAACGCGGCGTTCAGGAACGCCATCATCGCCTGGCTGGCGACGAGCGTGTCGACCGGGCGGATCGTCCCCTCGCCGATGCCGTCGGACATCGTGCCGGCGAAGCGACGCGCGATGCGGTTCGACCGGTCCACCATCGACTGGCGCACGCCGTGCGGCAGGCCGGACAGCGCGGTGGTGCGCAGCAGCGAGCCGTGCTGCGAGAATTGCACGCCGATCAGCGTCGCCACCGTGTCGCACAAGCGCTGCCACTGCGTCCCGCCGCGCTCGTCCGCCAGCCGCTGCGCCGCCGCGATCGTGTCGAAGCTGCGGCGATAGCAGGCGGCGACGAGATCGTCCTTGGCGTCGAGGTGGTGGTAGAAGCTGCCTTTCGTCACGTTCAGCTCGCTGGCGATGCGCTGCACGCTGGCGCCGCGATAGCCGAGTTCGTTGATGAGCCGCGTCGCCGCCAGCAGGAATGCCTCGCGCCCGGGCACCGCGTCGCCGGGCGGCAGGTCGATTGGCTGGGGCGACCAGGCCGCACCCGGGCCGGCGATGCCGTGGCGGAAGATGTCGGTCAGCCGGGCGATGGCACGCGGATACTGGTCCCGTTCGTAACGGGGGAGCCACACCGGCAACCAGAACATATTCTCCAGCAGCACGTGCGCACGCGCCCCCGCCAGGTCGGTCGCGGCGCGCCCCTTGCCCTCGCCCCACAACGCGCGGGTGCGCCGGAACACCTCGCGCCAGCCGGCCATCAGCCCGGCGCGTACCGGCTCGTCCATGGCGCGCAGGTCGGAAAGGACGGCGAAGGGGCGCTCCTCGCCGTCGGCGATCCGCTCCAGCCGCGCCAGGTTGATCGCCAGGAACCGCTCCACCCGTTCCGCCGGGGTGGACGCCTCCATCGCCGCGTCCAGCATCACCATCAGATAGTCGAGCGTATGCTCGAACGCGGCGGCGGCGAGGTCTTCCTTGCGCTTGAAGTAGTAGGTGACGCTGGTGGTGTTCAGCCCGACGCGGCGAGCCACGTCGGCGAAGGTCATGCCCTTCGCGCTCTGCTCGTTGATCGCCTCCGCCGCGGCAGCGAGGATCGCCTCGCGCTTCTCGCGGAAACGCCGCGTGCCCGTGTCGGCCTCGTCCCTCAGGTCCCCCATCGAACGATCCTAGCACGGGGTTTTCGAAGAAACAGTCCCTTTTTCTTTCCCCGACCATGCCGCGGTGCCGTAGCCGCGGCGGCGGAAATTGGGCGCTTTACCGAATAAGCGGTATGGCCTAGACGCGGATCAAACGAAGTGGCGGAGGGATGCGATGGATTTCACTCTCAGCGAGCGCGAGACCTATTTCAGGGATCGCGTGAAGGCGTTCATCGACGCGGAGGTGACGCCGCGCCAGGATGAATACCACCGCCAGCACCACGAAGGCGACCCGTGGAAGGTGATCCCCGTGGTGGAGGAGGTGAAGGAGCGGGCGCGTGCCGCCGGGCTGTGGAACTTCTTCATGCCGCCGCACTCGGGCCAGCACCACGTCGACGACACCTTCGAGTTCGAGGGGACGCAGCTGACCAACCTGGAATATGCCCTCTGCGCCGAGGAGATGGGCAAGATCGGCTGGGCGAGCGAGGTGTTCAACTGCTCCGCGCCGGATACCGGCAACATGGAGGTGCTGCACCGCTACGGCACGCGCGAGCAGAAGGAGCGGTGGCTGCGGCCGCTGATGAACGGCGAGATCCGCTCCGTCTTCCTGATGACCGAGCCCGCGGTCGCCTCCTCCGACGCGACCAACATCGAGACGCGCATCGTGCGCGACGGCGACCATTACGTCATCAACGGCCGCAAATGGTGGTCCTCGGGCGTGGGCGATCCGCGTTGCAAGGTCGGCATCCTGATGGGGAAGACCAATTTCGAGGCGTCCCGCCATCAGCAGCAGAGCCAGGTGCTGGTGCCGATGGACACGCCGGGCATCAAGATCGAGCGGATGCTGTCGGTCTACGGCTACAACCATGCGCCGCACGGCCACGGCGAGGTCAGCTTCACCGACGTTCGCGTCCCGGTCGAGAACGTGATCCTGGGCGAGGGCCGCGGGTTCGAGATCGCGCAGGGCCGGCTGGGGCCGGGCCGCATCCACCATTGCATGCGCACGATCGGCGCGGCCGAGGTGGGACTGGAGAAGATGGCGAAGCGCCTCTTGAGCCGCGTGGCGTTCGGCAAGCGCATCTCCGATCACTCGGTATGGGAGCAGCGCGTTGCGCAGGCCCGCATCGAGATCGAGATGACGCGCCTGCTCTGCCTGAAGGCGGCGCAGACGATGGACGTCGCCGGCAACAAGGCCGCGTCGCAGGAGATCGCGATGATCAAGGTCTTCGCGCCCAACATGGCGCTGCGGATCCTGGACGACGCGGTGCAGGCGCATGGCGGCGCGGGCGTGGCGGAGGATTTCGGGCTGGCCCATGCCTGGGCGTCGCAGCGCACTCTGCGGCTGGCCGACGGTCCCGACGAGGTCCACGCGCGCGCCATCGCCCGCAACGAATTCGGCAAGTACGGCGACTGGAAGGTGGATCGCCCGTCGAATGACCGCGGACCCGAAGTGTCGAGCGGGGACATCGGGGTCAGCCGGTAAGTCAGCGAATTGACGTCATCCGGCGCGGGCCGGGATCCAGGGCAGCAAGCGAGGCGCCCCTGGGTCTGGACTCCGGCGTTCGCCGGGGTGACGCATCGGGCGAGGGGAGGGGAGGCGCATGAAGGCCGCGATATTGTTCGAGACGAAGCAGCCGCTGGAGATCGCCGACGTGGACGTCGCGACTCCCGGCGCGCACGAGGTGCTGATCCGCACGGTCGCGGTCGGCGTGTGCCGGTCCGACCTGCACTTCGTCGACGGCACCTACCCGCACCCGCTGCCCGCCATCCCCGGCCACGAGGCCGCGGGCGTGGTGGAGGCGGTGGGAGCCGAGGTGCGCACGGTGAAGCCCGGTGACCACGTCGTCACCTGTCTTTCCGCCTTCTGCGGCCACTGCGAATTCTGCGTCACCGGCCGCATGTTCCTGTGCGTCAGCACCGACGTGCGCCGTGGCAAGGGCGAGGCGCCGCGGCTGCGGATGGCCAACGGCGACCCCGTCAACCAGATGCTCAACCTGTCCGCCTATGCGGAAATGATGCTGGTCCACGAGCATGCGTGCGTGGCCATCGACCGCGACATGCCGCTCGATCGCGCCGCGCTGATCGGCTGCGCGGTTACGACGGGCGCGGGCGCGGTGTTCAACACCACCGACGTCTCGCCGGGCGAGACGGTCTGCGTCGTCGGCTGCGGCGGCATCGGCCTCGCGGCGGTCAATGCGGCGAAGATCGCGGGCGCGGGCAAGATCATCGCGCTCGATCCCGTGCCGGAAAAGCGCGCCATCGCCGAGAAGCTGGGCGCCACGCACACGTTCGACGCGATGAGCGAGACCGCGGTGGCGGAGGTGGTCGAGCTGACGAAGGGCGGCGTCCACCACGCGATCGAGGCCGTGGGCCGTCCGCAGTCGGCGGACACCAGCGTGAAGGTGCTACGCCGCGGCGGCACCGCCACGATCCTGGGCATGATGCCGCTGAACGAGAAGGTCGGCCTTTCGGCGATGGACCTCCTCTCCGGCAAGCGATTGCAGGGCGGGATCATGGGGTACAACCGCTTCCCGGTCGATATTCCGCGGCTGGTCGACTTCTACCAGCGCGGGCTGCTCGACCTCGATACGATCATCGCCGAGCGGCTGCCGCTGGCGCAGATCAACCACGCCTTCGACGAACTGCGCAGGGGGGACGCCACGCGCAGCGTCATCACGTTCTCGTGAAGAGGATGGGCGCATGAGCGAGCTTCAGGACGAGATCGCCGAACGCGACCGCCTGGATACGGAGCGGCTCTCGGCGTGGATGCAGGCCAACGTGCCCGATTTCGCGGGGCCGCTCAGCTACGCCAAGTTCGCCGGCGGCCAGTCGAACCCCACGTACAAGCTGATGACGCCGGGGCGCGACTACGTGCTGCGGCGCAAGCCGATGGGCGAGCTGCTGCCCAGCGCGCACCAGGTGGATCGCGAGCATCGCGTGATGGCCGCGCTCCACCCCACCGGCTTTCCCGTCCCGCGCCAGTACGGCCTGTGCGAGGAGGATGCGGTCATCGGCAGCGCCTTCTACGTGATGGAGATGGTGGACGGGCGCACGATCTGGGATGGCGCCATGCCGGACCTGACGCCCGAGCAGCGCCGCGACCATTATCACGCGATGATCGACACGCTGGCGGACCTGCACAACACCGACCACGAGGCCATCGGCCTCACCGATTTCGGTCGGCCCGGCAACTATTTCGAGCGGCAGGTCAGCCGCTGGACCAAGCAGTATCGCGGCGCCGAGACCGAGCACATGCCCGCGATGGAGGCGCTGATCGAGTGGCTGCCGCGCACCGTGCCCGAGCAGACCCGCACGTCGATCGTCCACGGCGACTATCGCGTCGACAACATGAAGTTCGCGCCCGGCACCGAGGCGCAGGTGGCGGCCGTGCTCGACTGGGAATTGTGCACGCTGGGCGATCCCACGGCGGATCTCACCTACTATCTGATGAGCTGGGTGACCGAGCCGGAGGGCCGGTCCGGCGTGATGGGGCTGACCGGGCCGGACACCGGCATCCCCACGTTGGAGGAGATGGTGGCGCGCTATTGCGCGCGCACCGGGCGCGACGGTCTGCCGCAGCTCGACTGGTATTTCGCCTTCAACCTGTTCCGTCTCGCCAGCATCGTACAGGGCATCAAGAAGCGTTTCCTGATCGGCACGGCGTCCAACGCCAAGGCGGAAGCGACCGCCGCGCGCGTGCCGCACCTGGTCGACGCGGCGTGGGACTTCGCGAAGAAGGCAGGCGCGTGAGAGGACGGGAGGGAGGGAGTTCGATGTCGCTGTTCGATCTGACCGGGAAGGTCGTGCTCATCACCGGATCCTCGCGCGGGATCGGTCTGGCCTCCGCGATCGCCTGCGCGGAGCAGGGCGCGAAGGTGGTGATCTCCAGCCGCAAGCAGGACGCGTGCGACGCCGCCGCGGCGGACATCAACGCCCGCTTCGGCGAGGGGACCGCCATTGCGGTTGCCGCGAACATCTCCGACAAGGCGGGGCTCCAGGCGCTGGTCGATGCCACGCGCGCGGCGTTCGGCCGCATCGACGTGCTCGTCTGCAACGCCGCGTCCAACCCCTATTACGGCCCGCAGGAGGGGATCGCGGACGAGCAGTTCCGCAAGATCCTGGACAACAACATCGTTTCCAACCATTGGCTCATCACGATGGTCGCGCCGGAGATGAAGGAGCGCAACGAGGGCAGCATCGTCATCGTCAGCTCGATCGGCGGCCTGCGCGGATCGACCGTGATCGGCGCCTATTGCATCAGCAAGGCCGCCGACATGCAGCTCGCACGCAACCTGGCGCACGAGTACGGGCCGCACGGCATCCGCGTGAACTGCATCGCGCCGGGCCTCATCAAGACCGATTTCGCGCGCGCGCTGTGGGAGGATGAGGCCGCAGCGGCGCAGCGCAACGCCACCACCCCGCTGCGCCGCATCGGCGAGCCCGACGAGATCGCGGGCGCCGTGGTCTATCTCGCCAGCCGCGCCAGCGCCTTCATGACTGGCCAGACGATGGTGATCGACGGGGGCGTCACGATCTGACGGCCGGGACGCCGTTCGTGCTGGGCCTGTCGAAGCACGTGCCGGGAACACGCCCTTCGACAGGCTCGGGGCGAACGGAGAAGGGAACGACATGGCGCGCTTTCAGGACAGATCGATCATCGTCACCGGTGCGGGCTCCGGCATCGGCCGCGCCGCGGCCACGCTCTTCGCTGCGGAAGGGGGCAAGGTGGTGGTCGCCGATATCAACGACACCGCGGACGCGACGGTGCAGGCGATCCGCGACGCCGGCGGCACCGCGGAGGCGATCCGCATCGACGCGGGAAGCGAGGAGGACGTGGCGAAGGCAGTGGCGCTCGCCTGCGACCGCTTCGGCGGGCTGGACGTGATGTTCGCCAACGCCGGCATCTCCGGCGGGATGGCCAACATCTTCGACACCGACGTGTCGCTCATTACCGAGGTGCTGCGCGTCAACCTGATCGGGCCCTATCTCGCCGTCAAGCACGCCGCGCCGCGCATCGCGGAGCGGGCCGGTCAGACGGGCAGGGGCGGCGCGATCATCCTGACGGCCAGCGTCGCGGGCATCCGCTCCGGCGCGGGGTCGCCGGCCTATTCGGCGTCGAAGGCGGGCGTCATCAACCTCGCCATGGTGTCCGCCCAGCAGTTGTCCGGCTCCAACGTGCGCGTGAACGCGATCTGCCCGGGGCTGACCGAAACCGGTATGACCAAGCCGACCTTCGACTATGCGCGCGACGCGAACAAGATGGACCGCGTCGGCCGCCTCAACCCGCTGCGCCGCGGCGCGCAGCCCGAGGAGCTGGCGAAGGTCGCACTTTTCCTCGCCTCCGACGACGCGAGCTACGTCAACGGCCAGGCGATCGCGGTGGACGGCGGCCTGTCGTCCAGCCACCCGGTGACCAAGCAGGAGTACGGCCGCACCGCGGTGTGAGGAACGTCGCCGGGCGGCAGAGGTTGATCCTTGATAATGCAAGGAGATCGCCTCGTGACCGCACCCGTCCGCTACCACGACCAGATCGAGGACGTCCGCGCCGACGAGGCGGAGACGGTGGCGGCACTGAACGACACGTTCGACCGGATCCTGACACGGACGCACGAGGATTACGGCCACGCCGTCCGCTCGGTCCATGCCAAGGCGCACGCCATCCTCGACGGCACGCTGACGATCGACGCGGGATTGCCGCCCGAGCTGGCACAGGGGCTGTTCGCGCGAGCAGGCGAGCATCGCGTGCTGATGCGGCTGTCGACCAACCCGGGGGACATCCTCGACGACGCGATATCGGTGCCGCGCGGGCTGGCGCTGAAGGTGCTGGACGTGGACGGCGAGCGGCTGCCGGGGGCGGAAGGGCGCACGCAGGACTTCATCCTCGTCAACGCGCCCGTGTTCCAGGCGAGGACGGCGGACACGTTCCTCGGCAATCTGAAGCTGCTGGCGAAGACCACCGACCGGGCGGAAGGGGCAAAGGTGGCCCTGTCGGCGGTGCTTCGCGGCGTCAACGCCGCCCTCTCCGCGGTCGGTGTGGACAGCGCGGCGGTGAAGACGCTGGGCGGCGCCCCCAACGTGGAGCCGCTTGGCGAGACCTATTTCAGCGCGACTCCGTTCCGCTACGGCGATCACGTGGCGAAGTTCAGCCTGAAGCCGCTGGCGCCGGCGATGACCGCGCTGACCGGCGAGACGATCGATCCCGCGGGCGACCGCGACGCGATCCGCCATCGTTTGCGCGACGAGATGCGCTCGATCGATGCGGAATGGGAGTTCCGCGTCCAGCTCGCCCGCGACCTGGCGAAGCAGCCGGTCGAGGATCCTACCGTCGAGTGGGACGAGGTGGAGGCGCCATGGCAGCGGGTCGGCATCGTGCGGGCGCGGGCGCAGGACAGCTGGGATCCGGCCCTGGTCGAGGAGGTGAACGAGCGCACCCGCTTCAGCATCTGGACGGCTCTTGCCGCCCACCGGCCGCTGGGCAACGTCAATCGCGCGCGTCGCGATACGTACCGCCACTCCGCCGAGTTTCGTCAGCGGGCGAACGGATGCCCGATCCACGAGCCGTCGTAATCGCTGCAAACGATTTCAGTCAAGCGGATTTTTATAACCGATGTTAGTTTTTACTAGCGACGTGACAAGCGTCGCTGGGCTATGCGCCGCCTACTGACTCTGAGGTAAGTGATGCGCGACGGGCCCCTGTGGACAGCGATCGAGCGATCGCAGCTGGTGGTGGAGCTGGAGCCGACGGGGCTGGTACGCTGGGCGAACGACCAGTTCCTCGTCTCGATGGGGTACCACCTGCCCGAGGTGGTCGGGCGTCACCACGCGATGTTCTGCCCGCCGGAGCTGGCGCATTCGGCGGAGTATCGGCTGTTCTGGGATGATCTGGTGGCCGGGCGCCATCGTGCCGGCCGCTTCCGGCGACTCACCGTGGACGGTCGCGACATCTGGTTGCAGGCCACCTACACGCCGCTGGTCGGGCCGCAGGGCACGATCGACGGCATCCTGAAGTTCGCCACCGACGTTACCGACGAGGTGCGGCTCTCTCGCGAGGTGGCGAGCCGGCTGGAGGAGAGCCAGCGCTATCGTGCGCAGGCGGAGGAGGGGCAGGCGGACCGCCAGGCGCTGATCGACCGGCTGGGCACGGTGGTCGACGCGATCGCGAGCATCGCGTCGCAGACGAACCTGCTGGCGCTCAACGCCTCCGTCGAGGCGGCTCGGGCCGGCGCCGCGGGTAAGGGCTTCGCCGTGGTGGCGAACGAAGTGAAGAAGCTGGCGGAGAGCACGCGCGCCGCCACTGCCAACGCGCGGCGCATGATCGAGGGCTGACGGACGCCGCGCGTCAGGCGCCGCCATCGCGCGGCTTGCGCATCCGGATCAGTCCTTCCTGCGCCACGCTGGCGACCAGCCGCCCGTCCTGCGTGAAGATGCGCCCGCGGTTCATGCCGCGCGCGTGGCCCGCCCACGGGCTGTCGGTGACGTAGAGCAGCCACTCGTCGGCGCGGAACGGCTCATGCAGCCACACCGCATGGTCCAGGCTGGCGCTCTGGAACCCCGGTGTGGTCCAGTTCACGCCATGCGGCAGCATGCAGGTGCCCAGCAGCGCCATGTCGCTGGCGTAGGAAAGGATTGCGCGGTGCATCGCGGCGTCGTCGCCGATGGCGGCGCAGACGCGAAACCAGCTGTGCTGCACCGGATCGGTCGGCGTGGGGTTGAACCATTTGCGCGGGTAGACCGGGCGGATCTCGATCGGGCGGGGGCGCGTCACCATGGCGCGCTGCTTCTCGGGCAGGTTGGCCGCGTCCTTCGCGCGCAGTTCGGCCTCGGTCGGCAGCGTTTCCGGCGCGGGCACGTCGGGCATCGCGTCCTGGTGGTGGTAGCCGTCCTCGGGCACCTGGAAGGACGCGGCCATGTTCAGGATCGGCTGGCCGCGCTGCATCGCGATGACGCGACGGGTGGCGAAGCTGCGCCCTTCGAAGTCGCGCACGACGCGGAAGATGATGGGGAAGTTCTCGTCGCCGGCGCGCATGAAATAGGCGTGGAGCGAGTGGGCGATCTTCGGCTCGTCGACGGAGCGCTGCGCTGCCTGAAGCGCCTGCGCGATCACCTGCCCGCCGAACACGCGACCGACGCCGCCCTTCGAGCGGCGGCCGCGATAGAGATCGGTGTCCAGCTCCTCGACGTCGAGCAGGTCGACGAGGTCGGCGGCGAGGTCGGCGGGGCTAGGGGCGTCGGTCATCATTTCCTCCCCGGCACGGGGAGGGGGACCGCCGGCCGAAAGCCGGTGGTGGAGGGGGATCGCCGCATACGATCCGCCTGCCGCATCCCCCCTCCACCATGCTGCGCATGGTCCCCCTCCCCGTGCCGGGGAGGATAGGGAATCGTCAATAGCCCGCGGCCTTCGCCAGCAGGTCGGCGTGGAAATTCGCGTCGCCGAACATCTCCGCCAGCACCCGCCCGCGCTTCATGTAGAAGCCGATGTCGTATTCGTCCGTCATGCCGATGCCGCCGTGCATCTGCACGCCTTCCTGTACCGCCAGCGTGGTGGCGAGTCCGGTCATCGCCTTCGCGACCGACACCGCCTGGTCCGCGCGCTCGTCGCCGGCATCCAGCAGCTGCTGCGCCTTCAGCACCGCGGCGCGCGCCACCTCCATCTCGCTGTAGAGGTGCGCGGCGCGGTGCTGGAGCGCCTGGAAGCTGCCGATCAGCGTGCCGAACTGCTTGCGCTCCTTCAGGTAGCCGACCGTCATGTCCATCGCGCCGCCGCCGACGCCCAGCATCTCCGCCGCGGCGCCGGTGCGGCCCGCGCGCAGCAGGCGGTTCAGCGGGTCGCGCCCCGCGTCCACGTCGCCGATCACCGCGTCGGCATCCACCTCCACCCCGTCCAGCGCGATCCGCGCGGCGAGGCTGGAGTCGGCGAGCCGCTCGGGCGTGGCGGTCAGGCCGGCGGCGTCCTTCGGCACCGCGAACAGCGTGACGCCCTCCTCGTCGTCCGCGCTGCCCGCGGTGCGCGCGGCGACGATCAGCAGGTCGGCGACGTGGCCGTGGGTCACGAACTGCTTCTTGCCGGTCAGGCGGAAGCCGTTGCCGGCGCGCTCCGCCGTCATGCTCACGGACGGGCGGTGCTTCGCCCCCTCGTCGATCGCCAGCGCGGCGACGGTGTCGCCCGCGAGGATGCCGGGAAACCACCGCTCCGCCTGCGCGCTGCCCTTCAGCGCCTCGACCGCCGCGACCGCGGTGGAGAGGAACGGGGAGGGCGACAGGTTGCGCCCGATCTCCTCCAGCACCACGCCCGCCTCGACGTGGCCCAGGCCCAGCCCGCCGGCGTTCTCGCCGATCAGGATGCCGGTGAACCCCATCTCCGCGAACTGCTTCCACAGGTCGCGGGAGAAGCCGGTGGCGTCGTTGGCGTCGCGCAGGGACCGCATGTGCGAGGGCGGGGCGTGCTCGGCGACGAAATCCCTGGCGGTGTCGCGCAGCATCGTCTGTTCGTCGTTCAGGTACAGGGGCATCTTATACTCCGGTCAGGAGAAGGTCCGTTCGTCCCGAGGAGCCGCCGAGCGAAGTCGAAGCGGCGTCTCGAAGGACGGTGGCGAGTGGTTCGAGACGGGGCTTCGACGTTGCTCGGCCCCTCCTCACCACGAACGGGGATGGGTCAGGACGGCAGCTCGAGGATCCGCTTGGCGATGATGTTCAGCTGCACCTCGCTGGTGCCGCCCTCGATCGAATTCGCCTTGGTGCGCAGCCACGCGCGCGCCTCGCGTCCGCCGTTGCTGGCCTCGCTCTCCCATTCCAGCTCGTCCGATCCGCCGGCGGCCATCACCAGCTCGTAGCGCGCCTTGTTCAGCTCGGTGCCGTAATATTTCATCATGCTGGGCTGCGCGGGGTGGGCGCGACCGGCCTTCAGCTCGTCGATGAAGCGCTCGCTCTGCGCCGCGAACGCCTTCGCGCGCACCTCGAACAGCGCGATCTGCGCGCGCAGCAGCGGGTCGGCGAGCTTGCCGTCGTGGTCGACCCCGATCGTCGCCAGCGCGCCGACGACCAGCGGGTTTTTGCCCCCCGTGCCGCCCAGCCCCATGCCGGAGATCATCTCGCGCTCGTGCCCGAGCAGGTATTTCGCGACGTCCCAGCCCTTGTTCAGCTCGCCGACGAGGTTCTCCTTGGGTACCTTCACATTGTCGAAGAAGGTCTCGCAGAAGGGCGAATAGCCGCTGATGAGCAGGATCGGCTTGGTCGACACGCCGGGCGTCGCCATGTCGAACAGCACGAAGCTGATGCCGTTGTGCTTGTTCGTCCGGTCGGTGCGGACGAGGCAGAAGATCCAGTCCGCCTTGTCGGCGTAGCTGGTCCACACCTTCTGCCCGTTGACGAGGAAATGATCGCCCTTGTCCTCCGCGCTGGTGGCCAGGCTGGCGAGGTCGGAGCCGGCGTTGGGTTCGGAATAGCCCTGGCACCAGCGGATCTCGCCACGCGCGATCTTGGGCAGGTGCTCCAGCTTCTGCTCCTCGCTGCCGTATTTCAGCAACGCCGGCCCGAGCATCGAGATGCCGAACGAGTTCAGCGGGTTGCGCGCGCGGATGCGCGCCATCTCCTCGCGCAACACCTTCGTCTCCGCGGCAGACAGTCCGCCGCCGCCGTACTCCTTGGGCCAGTCGGGCACGGTCCAGCCGCGCGAGGCCATGGCGTCCATCCACTGCTTCTGCGCGGGTGTCATGTAGCTCTGGTCGCGCCCGCCCCACACGGTGTCCTTCTCCGTGCGGACGGGTTCGCGCATCTCCAGCGGGCAATTCGCTTCCAGCCAGGCGCGGGTCTCGGTGCGGAAGGTATCGAGGTCGGTCATGTCATCCTACTCCGTCACCCCGGCGAAAGCTGGGGTCTCGTGGTGGAAGGGGCTGGTCGTTGTCACTGCGTCACCCCGGCTTTCACCGGGATGACGAGCGCGTGCGCCACCTTCGCGGCGGCGATCGCGGTGCGGTCGGCGTAGAGGTCGGCGATCACCTGCACGCCGATCGGCAGCCCGTCGGCGTCGTGCCCGATCGGCACGCTGGTGGCGGGCAGCATCGGGAAGGTGGCGAGACCGGGAAAGGCGAACTGGTGGAAGAAGGTGGTCCGCTCGCCGTCGATGTCGAGCCCTCGCGTCTGCAACGGTTCGTCGTCGTGCGGGAAGGCGGTCATGCCCACGGCGGGCGCGACCACCACGTCGTAGCGGGCGAACAGCCGCCGCCATTGCCGCTGGATGCGTGCCTGCTCGTCGTGGAGGTGCCACCAGCTCTCCAGCGTCGGCGGCTCCTGCCCCGGCTGCGACGGCGCACGGCGCGACAGCGCGATGTTGAGCATCCGCCAATAGCCCTCGTGGTGGCGTTCGAGATCGGGCAACAGGTCGCTGGTCGTGTCGATCTCGGCGCCGGCGGCCTGCCACCGGCGGCCCAGCGTCTCCAGCGCGTCGACGATGGCGCGCTGCACCTTTGCCATGGGATGCCCGGCCAGCAACAGGACCCGCCAGCGCCCTTCGACGTGACGGCGCGGCGGGGCGAGCGGGTGGTCCGCCACCACCTGCAGCGCGGCGTCGAGATCGTCGGCGTCGCGCGCCATCGGGCCGATCACGGACAGGACGGTGCGCGCGCTGTCGGTGCCGGGGAAGTAATGCCCCTCGGTCGGCAGCACGCCCCAGGTCGGCTTGTGGCCGAACACGCCGTTGAACGCCGCGGGCACGCGGATCGAGCCACCGATGTCCGAACCATATTCCAGCGGGACCATCCCCGCGCCCAGCGCCACGGCGGAGCCGCCGGACGACCCGCCGGCGACGCGGCGTTGGTCGATCGCGTTGTTCGTCCGACCGTAGACCGGGTTGTTCGATTGCAGGTCGGCGAGGGCAGGGGGCACGTTTGTCTTGCCCAGCAGCACGACACCCGCGGCCTTCAGCCGCCGCACCGCCTCCGCATCCGCCTGCGCGACGAAGTCCTTGTGCTCGGCGAACCCGAACGTCGTCGGCAGGCCGGCGACGTCGTAGCTTTCCTTGATCGTCATCGGCACGCCGAGCAGCGGCGCGTCGAAGCCGTCCGCGATCCGTGCGTCCAGTTCCCGCGCGGCGGTGCGGGCGCGGTCGAAATCACGCACCACGACCGCGTTGAGCGCGCCGTCGCGTTCCTCGATGCGAGCGATGGCGGCCTCGGTCTCGTCGAGCGCGGTCGTCTCGCCGGCCCGGACCGCGGCGGCGGTGGCGAGGGCGGTGCGTTCCATTATCGGCAGGACTCGTCATGCCGGGATTGTCCCGGCATCCACCGTGCCGTGAAAGTATCGGCCGGAGAGTAAGCAGCCCAATGGACCCCGGGACAGTTCCGGGGTGACGACATCCCCCTCACAGCTTCCCTCCGCTCTCCGCGGCCGCCTTCAGGCTCTCCGCCACCTTGAACCCGTGCTTCTCCAGCCCGGCGACCACCTTGGGCAGCCCCTCGGTCTGTGCCCAGAACATCGGGCCACCGCGGTAGACCGGCCAGCCGTAGCCGTAGATCCACACCACGTCGATGTCGCTCGCCCGTTGCGCCTTGCCCTCTTCGAGGATCAGCGCGCCCTCGTTGACCATCGGGTAGAGCGTGCGCTCCACGATCTCCTCGTCGGTGATCTCGCGCTTGGGCAGATTGGAGCGGCTGCGGAAGTCCTCGATGATCTCCGCCACCCGCGGGCTCGGCGTCGGATTGCGCTTCTCGTCATAGTCGTAGAAGCCGGCGTTCTTCTTCTGGCCCCACCGGCCCTCGGCGGCGAGCGCATCGCGGATGCTCTCGATGCGCGTCGGATCGCGGTGCCAGCCGATGTCGACCCCGGCAAGGTCGCTCATCTGGAACGGCCCCATCGGCATCCCGAACTCCACGTGGACGCGGTCGATCTGCTCGGGCGTGGCGCCCTCCATCAGCAGCTTGTTCGCCTCGATCTGCCGCGGGCTGAGCATCCGGTTGCCGATGAAGCCGTGGCACACGCCCGCGACGACGGCGACCTTCCGGATCTTCTTCGCCAACGCCATGACGGTCGCCAGCACGTCGCCCGCGGTCTTCTCACCGCGCACCACCTCCAGCAGCTTCATGACGTTGGCGGGGGAGAAGAAGTGCATGCCCACCACGTCCTCGGGCCGCTTCGTCACCGCGGCGATCTCGTCGACGTTCAGGTAGCTGGTGTTGCTGGCCAGGATCGCGCCCGGCCTGGCGATCGCGTCCAGCTTCGTGAACAGTTCCTTCTTCACGTCCATGTTCTCGTAGACGGCCTCGATGATGAGGTCGCAGTCGGCGAGGTCGTCGAGGCTCAGCGTCGGCGTCAGCAGCGCCATCGCCTTCTCCGGCGCGTCGGGCTTGATGCGGCCCTTGGCGGCGCTCGCCTCGTAGTTCTTGCGCACCACGCCGGTGCCGCGGTCGAGCGCCTCCTGCTGCATTTCCACGATCGTCACCGGGATGCCGGCGGACAGGAAGTTCATGCTGATGCCGCCGCCCATCGTGCCCGCGCCGATCACGCCGACCTTGTTGACGGGGCGCAGCGGCGTCTTGGGATCGACGTCGTCGATCTTCGCCGCCTGCCGCTCGGCGAAGAAGATGTGGCGCTGCGCCGCGGACTGCGTGCCCGTCATCAGCTTCATGAACTGCTCGCGCTCGAACTTCATGCCCTCGTCGAACGGCTTCTCGCTTGCCGCAACGACGCAGGCGATGTTCGCGGCGGGCGCGTCGAAGCCGCGCATCTTGCGGCCGTGCGCCTTCCTGAACGCTTCCACCGCCTCGGGATCGGGATCGACCGTCTTGTCGCGCACGCGCGGGATCGGGCGCTTCCCGGCGATCTCCTTGGCGAAGGCGATCGCATCGGCCTCCAGCGATCCCTCGCCCACCACCTTGTCGACCAGGCCGACCTCGGCCGCCTTCTTCGCCGGGATCGGATCGCCGATCGCGACCATCTCCAGCGCCGCCTTCACGCCGACGATGCGCGGCAGCCGCTGCGTGCCGCCCGCGCCGGGCAGCAGGCCCAGCTTCACCTCCGGCAGGCCCATCACGGCGGAGGGCACCGCGACGCGGTAATGGCAGGCGAGCGCCACTTCGCATCCGCCGCCCAGCGCGGTGCCGTGGATCGCGGCGACGATGGGCTTGTCGCTGGCGTCCATCATGTCGATCACCTCGTGCAGGCTCGCGCCCTTGGGCGGCTTGCCGAACTCGGTGATGTCCGCACCGGCGAAGAAGGTCCGGCCGTCGCAGCGGATCACCATCGCCTTGATCGAGGCGTCGGCGACGCCTTCCTTCACGCCCGCCTCCAGCCCGTCGCGCACCGCCGCGCCCAGCGCGTTCACCGGCGGCGAATCGGAGATGATGACGAGGATCTCGCCGTGGCGCTCGGTGCGGATGGGGGAGGGGGCGGTCATCGTTCGTCTCCGTCTTCGTGCTCCTGCGAATGCAGGAGCCCAGGGTCGCCAGCGCGGCGTTCGTGGCTGCGGGCTCCTGCGTCCGCAGGAGCACCAGCGATCAGGTCAGCGCCGCGTAGATCATCGTCTTCAGCTCGCGGCGGATGGGATAGGTCATCGACGGCGACAGCTGCGTCATGAACACCATGCTGACGCGCTCCACGGGATCCACGAAGAAGGCGGTCGAGAACATGCCGCCCCAGTAATATTCGCCCGCGCTGCCCGGCATCATCGACCGCGCCGGATCGATCGTGACCGCGAAGCCCAGCCCGAAGCCGGTACCGGCGTTCTGCGTCTCGCTGAACAGCGACTTCGACATCTGCGACAGGTCGGCGCCGCCGGGCAGGTGGTTCTGCACCATCAGCTCGATCGTCTTGCGCCCGAGGATCCGCGCGCCGTCCAGCTCGCCGCCGTTCAGGCACATCCGGCAGAAGCGGTGATAGTCGAGCGCGGTGGAGACGAGCCCGCCGCCACCCGACACCAGCTTGGGCATCCGCGACCACGCGCTCTCCGCACCGCGATCGTACATCACGCGACCTTTTCCGGGGAGCAAGGTGTAGCAGTCGGCCAGCCGGTCGATCTTATTGGCGGGCACGGCGAAGAAGGTGTCGTCCATTTTCAGCGGCGCGAAGATGCGGTCGTGCAGGAAGCGGTCGAGCGGCTGGCCCGACACGCGCTGCACCACCGCCCCCAGCACGTCGGTGGCGACGGAGTAGTTCCACTGCGAGCCGGGGTCGAACTCCACCGGCAGCTTGCCCAGCTCGGCGACGAAGCCGTCGAGGTCGTAGCCGCCGTGCCAGTTCTCCAGCTTCAGCTCGCGATGGGCGGCGTCGATGTTGCTGCGGTTCTGGAAGCTGTAGGTGAAGCCCGCGGTATGACGCAGCAGGTCGACCATGCGGATCGGCTCGGTCGTGGGGCGCGTGGCGAACGGCACGCCCGCGCCGCCGCCGGCATAGACGCCGGCGCCCTTGAACTCCGGCAGCACGTGGTGGAGCGGGGTGTCGAGCGCGACCTTCGCCTCCTCCAGCAGGATCATGAACGCGACCGACGTGATCGGCTTCGTCATCGAGGCGATGCGGAACAGCGTGCCCTCGTCGACCGGCGCGGCGCCCTCGCGCGCGGACCCTTGCGAGGAGAAGTGCACCACCTCGCCGTCGCGCGCGACCAGCAGCTGCGCGTGCGGCAGGCGACCCGAGTCGAGGTAGCGGTCCTTCACGAAGGCGTCGATCGCGGCCAGGCGGGCGCCGTCGAAGCCGTGCTTGCCGGGCGTCGCGATCTTCATAGCTCTCCATACCCCCGCTTCGAATTATTCCCGTTCCTATCGCTTGAGCGTGGTCGAAATCAACTCTACTCTCACGTCCAACCGAACCCGATGTTCGGATGACAGAGGCGAGAGGACCATTGTGGCCGACGAACCGTTGATCGCGCTCGACCCCTCCTGGCCGGCGATGTCGATGGCCGACGCGACCGCGCTGCTGACCGCGCCGGGCGCGAAGTTCGAGATGGAGACCGTCACCATCCGCGGCGTGCCGACCCGCGTGTGGAAGAACGCGCCGGAGAGCCTGCGCGTGCTGGCGCAGGCGGCGCGCGCGCACGGGCCGCGGATCATGACGATCCACGAGGACGAGCGCGTCAGCTACGAGGCCAATTACCGCGCCGTCGCGGCGTTGGCGCACTGGCTGGCGGGGCAGGGCATCGCGAAGGGCGACCGCGTCGCCATGGCGATGCGCAACCTGCCCGAGTTTCCCGCCCTGCTGTTCGCCGTCGCGTCGATCGGCGCGATCGCGGTGCCGCTGAACGCGTGGTGGACCGGAGACGAGCTCGCCTTCGGCCTCTCCGATTCGGGCGCGCGCATTTTGTTCGCGGACGACGAGCGGCACCAGCGGCTGGCGTCCTGCTATGCCGACCTGCCGGGGCTGGAGCAGGTGGTGGTCACGCGCGCCGCCGCGCCGCTGGACGGGGCGGTGCGGCTGGAGGACCTGATCGGCACCCCGCACGACTGGCCCGCGCTTCCCGACCGCGCGCTGCCCGACACGCGGGTCGCGGCGGACGATCCGGTCACGATCTTCTACACCAGCGGCACCACGGGGCGGCCCAAGGGTGCATTGGGCACGCACCGCAACATGATGACCAACATCATGACGTCGGGCTTCGTCGGCGCGCGCACGTACCTGCGTCGCGGCGCGCCCGTTCCCGATCCCGCGCCCCGCGTGATGCTGACGGTGGTGCCGCTGTTCCACGTCACCGCCTGTTCCGCCGGGCTGATGGGCGCGATCGCCGGCGGATCGACCTCGATCTACATGCGCAAATGGGACGCGCTGCGCGCGATGGAGATCATCGAGCGCGAGAAGGTGAACGTGACGGGCGGGGTGCCGACCGTCGCCTGGCAGCTGCTGGAGCATCCCGACCGCGGGCGGTACGATCTCTCCAGCCTCGAATCGATCGCCTACGGCGGCGCGCCCTCCGCGCCCGAGCTGGTGAAGCGCATCTACGAGGAGTTCGGCGCGCTGCCCGGCAACGGCTGGGGCATGACGGAGACGATGGCCACGGTCACGTCCAACGCGGCGGAGGATTATCTCGCACGGCCGAAGAGCGCGGGCCCGGCGGCGGCGGTGGCGGACCTGAAGATCACCGACGAGGACGGGCACGAGCTTGCCGTGGGCGAGATCGGCGAGCTGTGGGCGCGCGGGCCGATGGTCGTCACCGGATACTGGAACCGGCCGGAGGCGACCGCGGAGACTTTCGTCGACGGGTGGGTGCGGACCGGCGACCTGGGGTGCCTGGACGAGGACGGCTTCGTCTATATTCTCGACCGCGCCAAGGACATGATCATCCGCGGCGGCGAGAACATCTACTCGACCGAGGTGGAGAACGTGCTCTACGCCCACCCCGCCGTCACCGACTGCGCGCTGATCGGCCTGCCGCACCGGACGCTGGGCGAGGAACCGGCAGCGGTGGTGCACCTATCACCCGGCAGCCACGCGACGGAGGCGGAGCTGCAGGCGTGGGTGCGCGAGCGGCTGGCGGTGTTCAAGACGCCGGTGGCGATCCGCTTCGTATCGGAAACGCTGCCGCGCAACGCCAACGGCAAGATCCTGAAACGTGAATTGAGGTCATTGTTCGAAGACCGCGTCGCAGCGTAGAAGCCTGTCGTTACAGCGAAGAAACAGGCGAGAAGCGATGCGGGTGACGGAAGACTTCCTGCGGGGCCGCGGACGCGCGGCCATGAGCGAGCAGGAGAAGGACGTGCTGGAAGCGGCGGTGGACCGCGTGCAGACGCTGCCGGCGCGTACCATCCTGTCGCACCGGGGGGATCGCGTCAGCTATTCCACGCTGCTGCTGGACGGTGTGATGTGCCGTTACATGGACGCGCGCGACGGCTTCCGGCAATTGGTGGCGATCCAGCTGCCGGGCGACTTCGTTGACCTGCACGGCTATCCGCTCATGCGGCTGGACCACGACGTCGCGACGCTGACCGAGGCGCGGATCGCCACGTTTCCGCACGATCGGTTGACCGAGATCCTCGAAGAGCATCCGCACCTGGCGCGGTTGCTATGGCGCTCGACGCTGCTCGACGCGGCGCTGCATCGCGAGTGGATCTTCCGCCTCGGCCGGCTCGACGCGGTGGGGCGCATCGCCCACGTGCTGCTGGAGACGCAGGCGCGGCTGGCGGCGGTGGGACGCGTCAGCGACGGCCGGTTCGCGCTGCCGCTGACGCAGCAGGACCTGGGCGAGGCGTGTGGGCTCACCGCGGTGCACGTGAACCGCACGCTGCGGCGGCTGCGCGAGGAAGGACTGGCGGAGATGACGCGCGGGGAGGTGCGGATCATGGACGCCACCCGGCTGGCCCGCGTGGCGGAGTTCGATCCCGACTATCTCTACCTCGAGGGTGGGCCGTGGCAGGAGGCGTGACGGCGATGGCGGGACCGCGCGATCGTCGCTAACGTCGCGCCATGGCCGATCGTCCCCCCGCCGCCGACGCCTTCCTCGCCGAGAGCGTCACCGAACCGGAAGGGGACGATCCGCGCGTCGCGCTCCGGCGCGACCGGCTGCTCGCGGCGCTGACGCTGACGGCGGGCGCGGCCTTCTGCCTCGGCCTTCCCTTCGCGCTGAAGGCCGGGGCGGAATTCTTCATGCCGACGACGATCGCTCTGGTCGTCAGCCTGGCGCTGATCCCGGTACTGGAATGGCTGGAGCGGCGGCGCGTGCCGTCGGCGCTGGCGGCGCTGATCTGCGTCATCCTGTTCCTCGTCATCGCCAACGTCGCGCTGGCCGCGATCGTCGTGCCCGCGACCGACTTCTTCCGCCTGCTGCCCTCGCGCATCGGGCGCATCCAGGCCAATCTGGCGCCGCTGCTGGACCTGTATTCCAGCCTGGAGCGCTACGCCAACCGCGCGCTGCGGCAGATCGCGGACACGCCGGTGCGCCCGTCGCCCACCGCGGCGGTCGCCCCGCCCTCGTCGATCGTGCAACTGGCCGCCACCAGCGCGCCGGCGGTGATCGTGCAGACCTTCTACGCCATTCTCGTCGCCTTCTTCTTCCTGTCCGGGTGGAGCCGGATGCGGCAGCGGATGATCACCACGCGGTCCAGCTTCGGCGGCGCGATGGCGACGGCGCGCGTGCTGCAGGACATGGTCGACGACGTGTCGTCGTACCTGGGCACCATCACGCTCATCAACATGGCCCTGGGCCTCATCGTCGCGCTGGCGGTCCACGCGCTGGGGATGCCGTTCCCGCTGATGTGGGGCGGGATCGTCGCGCTGCTGAACTACATTCCCTATTTCGGCCCGGTGGTCGCCGCGCTGCTGCTGGCCGTCGGCGGGCTGATGACCTTCTCCGACGTGTGGACCGCGCTGGCGCCGCCCGCGATCATGTACGGTGCGCACCTGATCGAGGCAAACGTGGTGACGCCGCTGATCGTCGGCCACCGGCTGACCATCAACCCGGTCATGATCCTCGTTTCGATCAGCTTCTGGGGGTGGGTGTGGGGCACCGTGGGCGCGCTGCTGGCGGTGCCGATCCTCATCATCGTGCAGATCGTGATGGCCGCCGCGGGAAGGCCCGACGTGGCGGGCTTCCTGTTCGAACACGGCACGCTGACGCGCGAGGGGAAGGGCGGGTTCGCCGAGCGCAACGATGCGGGAAATAACCCCGTTGACAGGGTAGCGCCGCCCGCCTAGTTGGCGCGCCTCACGCTTCTCAAGCGGGTGTAGCTCAGTTGGTTAGAGCGCCGGCCTGTCACGCCGGAGGTCGCGGGTTCGAGCCCCGTCACTCGCGCCATCCCCTCGCAGGGATTGCGTGCAACCCCTTTTACGATCGATCGTTTCGCCCCGGTAACGGGAGCGTGTGGCGATGGCATCCGCCTATCCGGACGGAACGAGCGAGCGGCTGGCGAACCACCGGGCGCTGCTCCACCGCCACGCCAATCCCTTCTCCTTCGTCGTGCTGGGCGCGATCCTTCTGCTGGCGGCGACGGGTCTGCTCGGCGGCGGACGCTCGCCCGTGGAGCGGGTGGAGGCGCCGGGCGCGACGATGACGGTGAAACTGCCGCGCACGCTGCGCTCCGGCCTGTTCTTCGAGACCGAGGTGACGGTGGCGGCGAAGGCGGACATCGCCGACGCGGTGATCGCGATCTCGCCGTCGCTGTGGCAGGACCAGACGATCAATTCGCAGATCCCCTCGGCGGAGAGCGAGGAGTTCAAGGATGGCGTCTTCCGCTTCCATTATGGGCCGCTGAAGGCGGGCGAGACGCTGCACGCGAAGTTCGACGGGCAGATCAACCCGCCACTGACCTGGGGCACCGCCGGCGCGGTGATCGTGCTGGACGGCGAGCGCGAGATCGCGCGGGTGCCGCTGTCGATCCGGGTGCTGCCGTGATGGGTCCTTACTGATGGATGTCGTGCTGCGCGCGACGGCGATGTTTTTCATCCTGTTCCTGCTCGTGCGGCTGCTGGGCAAGCGCGAGCTGGGACAGATGACGCCGTTCGAGGTGGTCGTGCTGGTCGTCATGGGCGACCTGATCCAGCAGGGCATCACGCACAACGATTTCAGTCTGACCGGCGCCACGCTGGCGATCGTCACCTTCGCCTTCTGGGGACTGGTGCTCGGCTGGCTCGTCTATCTCTTCCCGCGCCTGAAGGGGGCGCTGGAGGGGGAGCCGCGCGTCATCGTCCGCCACGGCGAGCTGCTGGAGGCGAACCTGCGGCGCGACCGCATGACCCGCGGCGAGGTGGAATCGGAGATGCGGCTCGCCGGCATTGCGCGCATGGCCGACGTCGACTGGGCGATCCTGGAGCCGTCGGGCAAGATCAGCTTCATCAAGCGCGACGGCGGGGGCGAGAGCCGTCAGCGGAACGAGACTTCGCCGACGTAATCAGCGCCAGCGCCCGGTCTCCATCCAGCGCAGCAGCGGCTTCAGCGGCGCGATCCACACGATTCCGGCGACGACGTAGAAGGCGAGCTGCGCCAGCCCGTGCCACCCGCCCACCGTGGCGGACAGCGACGCAATGGCCACGCACCAGACGAGGATAAGCGCCAGGATCGCCAGCATCCCCACGGGCTTGCGCCAGTCGGGCGTCACGGCACGATCCATTCGCGATCGGTCGCGATGGCGTGGAGGGGGACGTCCCACGGGTCGGGCGCGAGCTGATCGGTTTCCTGCACGGCCAGCGCGATACCGATCCGGTGGGCATCGGGAAAGGCCGCGAAGGCGCGGTCGTAATGGCCCGCGCCCTGGCCCAGCCGGTTGCCCTGCCGGTCGAAGCCGACCAGCGGCGTCAGCACGACGTCCGGCGCGACCGCGGCGTGGTGAGCGGGCGGCTGGCGCAGGCCGAACGGCCCCTCGGTCAGCACCGCGCCCGCGTCCCACGCCAGAAACGCGAGCGGCGTGGCGCGATCCACCACGTGCGGCAGCGCGAGCGTGCAGCCCGCGGCGCGCGCGGCCCGCTCCAGCGCGGCGGGATCGGCCTCGCCGCCCACGGGAACGTAGCTGGCGACGACCAGTGCGGGGGAGAGGAGGGCGACGAACGGCGGCCATGCCGGGATCGCGCCCGAGGCGGCGCGGCGGCGCGCGCGCAGCGTAGCGCGGAGGGAATCCTTGTCCGTCATGATGGGGGCGGGGTGGCGGGACCGCCGTGGCCGTTTGCCGGAAAATCCGCCGACGCCCAAGACGTCAGGTGGGGATCGTGTACGTCGGACCAGGATCCGGGCAGGGACAACCCCCTTGGATGATGAATAGCCTCGGGGATGTATCGAGGCTCGTACCGGGCAGTGCCCGCCGCCAACCGATCTAGGCGCTCGCGCCCTCTTCCTCAAGGTCCGAGGCGAGAGTTTCCAGCCGCGTCGCCAGGGCGTCGAGCAGGCGGCTCTCCGGCGTTTCCGGCGGCGGCGCCTCGCGTGCCTCGATCAGCGCGTCGGCGATCATCAGCGCGGTCAGCAGCATGGCGCGCTGCCCGCCCGCGCCGCCCGACGCCGCGCGCCCCTTGTCCCAGAACTCGTCGACGATCGCGCCGGCCTGTTCCAGCCGCGCCTCGCCGCCGTCGCGGCAGGCCAGGTCGTGGACGCTGTCGCCGATGCGCAGGGTGACGACGGCCATCTCAGGCGTCCCCGCCTTCGCGCTCGATCACGCGGTCCAACGCCGCCACCGCCTCGCTCATGCGCGACTTCAGCGTGGCGTGGCGGCGGGCGAGGTCGGTGCTGCGGTCGCGATGCCCCGCCACCGCGCGCTCCAGGCGCGTGATCGCGGAGTCGAGCCGGTCGAGGGCGGGATTGTCCATGTCCCGGCCCGATACGTCTCGCCGGGGCCGACGACAAGTCCGCCCGGCTCGACGCGGGCACGGTTGACGGGCGCGCCCGGGCCTGCGCAAAGACCCGCGGAATCGACCAACGGGGGTGAGGAGCGACGCATGACCAAGGTAGCGATCAACGGCTTCGGACGGATCGGGCGGCTCGTCGCGCGCGCGCTGCTGGAGCGCGGCAGCGAGCTGGAGCTGGTCGCGATCAACGACCTGGCCGATGCCAAGTCGAACGCCTGGCTGTTCAGCCGCGACAGCGTCCACGGCAAGTACGCCGGCACCGTCGCCGCCGAGGGCCAGGACCTGGTGATCGACGGCAAGCGCATCCGCGTGACCGCCGAGCGCGATCCGGCGAACCTGCCCCACAGGGAGCTGGGCGTCGACATCGTGCTCGAGTGCACCGGCTTCTTCACCGATCGCGAGAGCGCGCAAAAGCACATCGATGCGGGCGCGAAGAAGGTCCTCATCTCCGCCCCGGCCAAGGGCGTCGACATCACCGTCGTGTACGGCGTGAACGACGACAGGCTGGAGGCGGGGCACACGATCGTGTCCAACGCGTCGTGCACCACCAACTGCCTCGCTCCGGTAGCCAAGGTGCTGAACGACGCGATCGGCATCGAGCGCGGGCTGATGACGACGATCCACGCCTATACCAACGACCAGAAGATCCTCGATCAGATTCATCCCGACCTGCGCCGCGCCCGCGCCGCGGCGATGAGCATGATCCCGACGACCACCGGCGCCGCGCGCGCGGTGGGCGAGGTGCTGCCCGAACTGAAGGGCAAGCTGGACGGCAGCGCGGTGCGCGTGCCCGTGCCGGACGGCAGCCTGGTCGACCTCACCTTCACGCCCAAGCGCGACACGACGAAGGACGAGGTCAACGCGCTGCTGAAGGCCGCCGCCGAAGGGCCGATGAAGGGCGTGCTGGAATATTCGGAGGAGCCGCTGGTCTCGATCGACATCGTCCACACACCGTTCTCCTCCACGGTGGACGGGCTGGAGACCGCCGTGATCGACGGCAAGCTGGTGCGCGTCGTCACCTGGTACGACAACGAGTGGGGCTTCTCCAACCGCATGGTCGACACCGCCACGGCGATGGCGAAGCTGGGCTAGTCCCATGCGCACACGCCCGTTCGTGCTGAGCGAAGTCGAAGCCCGTGCGTTGCGCGTGCCCTTCGACGTTGCCCCGGATGAACGGGTGTGAGCGGTTTCGGCGTCCTCCTCGGCATCGCCCGACACGCGCGGCCGAAGGCGCCGATGGAGCTGCTCGACCACGCGCTGGTGACGCTTGAGGGCGGCGTCCAGGGCGATTTTCGCGGCGCGATGCGAGGCAAGCCGTACAAGCGGCAGGTGACGCTGATCGAGCGTGGCGACTGGGAGGCGGCGACCGCGGAGGTCGGCCACGCCCTGCCGTGGCAGGAGCGGCGCGCGAACCTGCTGGTCGACGGCGTCGACCTGCCGCAGGTGAGGGGCGCGCTCGTGTTCATCGGCGCCGAGGTGGTGCTGGAGATCACGCGCGAGGCCGATCCGTGCGAGCGGATGGAGGCGCTGGCCCCGGGGTTGAAGGCGGCGCTGCTGCCCGACTGGCGCGGCGGCGCCTGCGCGATGGTGATCGCGGGTGGCCGGATCGCCGCCGGTGATGAGATCAGGATCGAGGAAGCATGGCCAAGTCATTCCGAACGCTCGATGATATCGGTGACGTCCGCGGTAGGCGCGTCCTCGTCCGCGAGGACCTGAACGTCCCCTTCGCCGATGGGAAGGTGACGGACGACACCCGCCTGCGCGCCACGGTGCCGACCGTGGCGGAGCTCTCCGACAAGGGCGCGATCGTCCTCGTCCTCGCGCATTTCGGCCGCCCCAAGGGCGTCCCCTCGCCCGAGTTCAGCCTGGCGCAGGTGGTGAAGCCCTACGAGGCGGTGCTCGGCCGCCCGGTCCGCTACGTCGACTGGGAGGGGGATGCCGCCGCGGTGGCGACGCTCCGGCCGGGCGACATCGCCGTGCTGGAGAACACGCGCTTCTTCGGCGGCGAGGAGAAGAATGACGCCGCCGTCGTCGATCGCTTCGCCGCGCTGGGCGACCTCTACGTCAACGACGCCTTCTCCGCCGCGCACCGCGCACACGCCTCGACCGAGGGGCTGGCGCACCGGCTGCCCGCCTTCGCCGGCCGTGCGATGGAGGCGGAGCTGGACGCGCTGGAGAAGGCGCTCGGCCGGCCCGAGCATCCCGTCGCCGCCGTGGTAGGCGGCGCGAAGGTGTCGACCAAGCTCGCCGTGCTGAAGCATCTGGTGGGCAGGGTCGACCACCTCATCATCGGCGGCGGCATGGCCAACACCTTCCTGGCCGCGCGCGGCGTCGACGTGGGCAAGTCCCTGTGCGAGCACGACCTGACCGGCACGGCGGAGGAGATCCTCGACGCCGCCGATGCCGCCGGCTGCACCGTCCACCTGCCCTACGACGTGGTGGTCGCCCGCGAATTCCGCGCCAACCCGCCGGTGCGCACGGTCAACGTGCACGAGGTCGCGGCGGACGAGATGATCCTGGACGTCGGCCCCGCCGCGGTCGAGGCGCTGGGCGACGTGCTGAAGAATTGCCGTACGCTCGTGTGGAACGGTCCGCTCGGCGCGTTCGAGACCGCGCCGTTCGACACCGCCACCGTCGCGCTGGCGAAGACCGCGGCGGCGCTGACCAAGGACGGCAGCCTCGTCTCCGTCGCGGGCGGCGGCGACACGGTGGCGGCGCTGAATCACGCGGGCGTCGCCGACGACTTCACCTTCGTGTCGACCGCGGGCGGGGCGTTCCTGGAGTGGATGGAAGGACGCGAGCTGCCCGGCGTGGCGGCGTTGACGCAGTGAGGGCTGGCGCCTACGTTCAACATGTTGAACGAGGTGTCGCGATGCTGGGTATCCGCCTGGACGAGAAGGCCGAGCAGCGGCTGGAGCGTTATGCTCGGGAGATCGGGCGACCCAAGAGCGTGGTGGCGCGCGACTGGATCATCGATCGTCTGGATCGCGAGGACGTCGACGAGCAGATCCGGCGCGCCGCGGAGGTTCACGCGTCCCGCCTGACCGAAGCGGAGCGGCGTGCGGCGATCGCGTCGAGCGAAGCGTTTTCGGCGTGGCTCGACGCCGAGGACGGCGGATACGACTGGGGACCGGACGGTCCCCCGCCGACGCGATGAAGCGGGGCGACCTGATCCTCGTCCGCGAGCCGAATACGCCTGCCGGCAAGCCGCGTCCCTACGTCGTGGTTCAGCGCGACAGCGCGCTCACGGCGCCTGATCGCGTCACAGGATGTCCGCTGACCTCGCATCTGCGCGGTATCGAGGGGCAGCGGCCCTTCGTCGCGCCGACCGACCAGAACGGCCTGCGCCTACCGAGCGAAGTGCAGACCGACCTGATCTACACGCATCCGATCGAGCGGATCGGCGGCGTCATCGGGTCGCTCGATCCCGCGACCATGCGCGCCGTCGACCAGGCGTTGCGTCGCTGGCTCGCCTTGTAATCAGAGAATCGAGAGGGGAACGATCATGAACACCGCCGACATGACGAAGAAGATCGCCGCGGGCCGCGGCTTCATCGCCGCGCTGGACCAGTCCGGCGGCTCCACGCCCAAGGCACTGAAGGGCTACGGCATCGAGGACGGCGCCTGGTCGAGCGACGAGGAGATGTTCGCGCTGATCCACCAGATGCGCAGCCGCATCATCACCTCGGACGCCTTCACCGGCGACAAGGTGATCGGCGCGATCCTGTTCGAGCGCACGATGGACGGCGAAGCCGGCGGCAAGCCGGTGCCGCAGGCGCTGGCCGACAAGGGCGTGGTCCCCTTCCTGAAGATCGACAAGGGGCTGGAGGACGAGGCGAACGGCGTGCAGCTGATGAAGCCGATGCCGGGCCTGGGCGCGCTGCTCGACCGCGCGCGAGGGCTGGGCGTGTTCGGCACCAAGGAGCGCTCGGTCATCAATCTCGCCAACAGGGAGGGCATCGCCGCGGTGGTGACGCAGCAGTTCGACGTCGCGCGGGAGGTGCTGGCGCACGGGCTGGTGCCGATCATCGAGCCCGAGGTGAACATCAAGAGCGCGGAACGGGCCGAGGCGGACGCGATCCTGCTCGACGAACTGACCAAGGCGCTGGACGCGATGACCGGTGACGACAAGGTCATGCTGAAGCTGTCGCTGCCGGCCAGGGCCGACCTGTTCCTGCCGCTGGTCGAGCATCCGCGCGTGCTGCGCGTCGTCGCGCTGTCGGGCGGGTTCAGCCGCACCGAGGCGTGTGCGGAGCTGGCGAAGAACACGGGCGTGATCGCCAGCTTCAGCCGCGCGCTGCTGTCCGATCTTCGTGCGCAGATGGACGACGCGCAATTCGACGCGGCGCTGGGCGAGGCGATCGACGAGATCTACGCCGCCTCCACGGCCAAGGCACCCGTCGCGGCCTGAAACGGTCGCGGCCCGAGATGATCCAAGGCGTCGACACGCCCGATCCGCGCTGGGCGCAGGTGGACGGCTATGCCGCCGCCCACCTGCTCCCCGGCGATCCGGCGCTGGCCGACGCGCTGGCGGCGAACGCGGCGGCGGGCCTGCCCGCGATCGACGTGTCGCCGCTGCAAGGGCGGATGCTCCACCTCCTCGCGCGCATGGCCGGGGCGCGGCGGGTGCTGGAGGTGGGCACGCTCGGCGGCTATTCCACCATCGAGCTGGCGCGCACGGTGGGAGAGGGCGGCGAACTGGTCTCGCTGGAGCTCGATTCCGGCCACGCCGCCGTCGCGCGCGCCAACCTCGATCGCGCGGGCCTCGCCGATCGCGTCCGCGTAATCGCGGGCGACGCGGCGGAGACGCTCGCCGCGCTGGAAGGGCCGTTCGATTTCGTCTTCATCGACGCCGACAAACAGGGGAACGTCACCTACCTGCGCCACGCGCTGCGCCTGTCACGACCGGGAACGACCATCGTCGTCGACAATGTGGTGCGCGAGGGCGGGGTGCTCGACCCCCAGAGCGACGATCCGCGTATCGTCGGCACCCGCGCGCTGTACGAGGCGGTGGCGGCCGAGCCGCGCCTCTCCGCCACGGTCGTGCAGACGGTGGGCGAAAAGGGGTGGGACGGGTTCCTGCTGGCGGTGGTGGAAGAGGATGCGGCAGGGTGACGGTGCAACCGGCATGGGCGGAAATGCGGAGCCGATAGAATGATCGTCTGGTTGCTGGCGTTGGCAAGTCCGCCGCTGCAGGTTTACAACCTCAGGGAGGATCGTCCGCTTTCGAACGATGCCTTCTACGTCCAAGGACGCTTTTGCGAGGGTGTCGACTGCACGAAGGCGGCTCGCTTTAGCGGTTCCCGATTGATTTGGGACGTGCCGCGTTCCACTGCGGCATGGCACAAGCTTCCTCGTCTCCAAACGTCATGGCGCGTGTCGTTGCTATGCGATCGATCCGGCGATCGTATCATCAAGTGTCGTGAGCGCCCCTATCATCAAGTTTCGGACCAGAGCAGCGATATCGCCCAACGGATCGTCGGACAGGCAAGGCTCGACGTTGAGCGATCATCGAAGGCTCGTAAAGGACAGCACGTGAGCCTTACGATCGTCTACGACGTTGCCGGTTGCCCTCCATGGCGTTGTATCATCGAGCATTTGCCGCCGCTTCCACCTCCCCCTTCGTCGGAGTCGAAGGTTGATCGGCGAAGCTGATCCGGACGCGACGGGACCCATCAGTCCGATGGCCAATGCAACGCTTGTCGGTGAGACCTCGGTGGAGTTCTCGCCGCTTCTCTTAGCGCTGCTCCGGCCGTAGACGCACAGGCATGACCGACGAAGACGACGACATCCTCGGCCCGCTCGATCCCGAGTTCGGCGCCCGTTTCCAGCGCGACGTGTCCCGGCCGCCGTGCCAGCTCTACCTCGTCTCGCCGCTGGACGTCGGCGGCGGCTTTCCCGACCGGCTCGCCCGCGCGTTGGACGCGGGGCCGGTGGCGGCGTTCCAGTATCGGGTGAAGGGCATGGACCAGCACCAGGCGGCGCGACTGGCCGAGCCGTTGCAGCGTCTGTGCGCCGATCGCGAGGTCGCCTTCATCGTCAACGACAGCGTCGCGCTGGCGAAGCGGCTGGGCGCGGACGGCGTGCATCTGGGCCAGGACGACGGCGACCCGCGCGAGGCGCGACAGCTGCTCGGCCCGGCGGTGCAGATCGGCGTCACCTGCCACGACAGCCGCCATCTGGCGATGGAGGCGGGGGAGGCGGGCGCCGATTATGTGGCGTTCGGCGCCTTCTTCCCGACAACGACCAAGGAGGTGCGCCACCGGCCCGACCCCTCGATCCTCGGCTGGTGGTCCGCGCTGTTCGAGCTGCCCTCGGTCGCGATCGGCGGCATCACGCCCGACAATGCCGCGCCGCTGGTGGCGGCGGGGGCGGACTTCCTTGCGGTGTCGGGTGCGGTGTGGAACGGCGACGAGCGCGCGGCGGTGGCGGCGTTCGCCGGGGTGCTGTCGACCCGATAGGGAGCCGCACGGCAGCGGGCGCGTTGTTCCGGCACCGAAAAGAACGAGGTGCCCCAACCGTGCTGCGTAAACCCTACCTCCTCGCCGCCGCCGCGCTCGGCGCGTCGGTCGTCGTGCCCGCCCTCGCCCAGGCGCCCGCCGCGACCCCCGCGATCGACCGCTCGACCCTCCACGTGCAGGTGATCCTCGACAAGCTGGGCTTCGGCCCCGGCGTGCTCGACGGGCGCGGCGGACAGTCGCTGGTCAACGCGCTGAAGGGCTTTCAGGAGTCGCGCGGACTGACGGTGACGGGGAAGGCCGATCCGGCCACCCTGCGCGCCCTCTATCCCTATCGCGCCGCGCGGCCGACCGTGGAGGTGACGCTCGACCGCGGCAGCTTCACCGGTCCGTTCGTCAATCCCATGCCGAAGGACTATGCGGAGCAGGCGAAGCTGCCCGGCATGGCGTACAGCCGCCCGCTGGAGAAGATCGCCGAGCGCTACCACACCACGCCCGCGGTGCTCGCCACGCTGAACCCCGGCGTCACGACGATCCGCCCGGGCACGAGGATCGTCGCGCCCAACTCGCTGCCCTCCTCGCGCGATTATCCCGCGGACGCGACGCCGGCCTGGCGCGCCACGCTGGCCGGGCTGAACGTGGAGGCGCGGGTGCCGAAGGCGGCGACGATCACGGTCGACAAGTCGGACGGCATCCTGCGCGTGCTGGACGCGGGCGGGAAGGTGATCGCGCAATATACCGCCACCATCGGCTCGGCGCGAGACCCGCTGCCGATCGGCAACTGGAAGGTGCTGCACGTCTCGCCCAATCCCGACTGGAAGATGAACCCCGCGATCCTGAAGGGCGTGAGCGACGACAAGAAGGCGCAGATCATTCCGCCCGGGCCCAACAACCCCGTCGGCGTGGTGTGGATCGACCTGTCGAAGGAGCATTACGGCATCCACGGCACGCCGAATCCGGAACTGATCGGCCGGGCCGAGAGCAACGGCTGCGTCCGGCTGACCAACTGGGATGCGGCGCGGGTGGCGCTGATGGTGAAGTCCGGCACGCCGGTCATCTTCCGAGCGTAACGTGACGCGGCTGGGCTGGGGCATCCTCTGCGCGATCGTGCTGGCGGCGGCGCTGTTCGCCTCCATGCTCTCGTTCGGGCCGGGTAATGGCGCGTCCGTGCGCGCGGCGCGGGTCGCTCCGGCGGTGCCCGCGCCCGCGGCGATGACCCAGGTCGGCCGCCTGCCGGTGCCGGTCGCGGGCGTGCGGGCGGCGCAGCTCACCGACACCTGGGGCCAGTCGCGCGCGGGCGGCGCGCGCGCGCACGAGGCGATCGACATCATGGCGCCGCGTGGCACGCCCGTGCTCGCGGCGGCGCCAGGCCGGGTGGAGAAGCTGTTCCTCAGTCGCGACGGCGGCAACACCGTCTACGTGCGCAGCACGGATGGCCGTCTGGTGTTCTACTACGCGCATCTCGACACCTACCGCCCCGGCCTGGCGGAAGGGCAGGCGGTGCGCCGCGGCGACCTGCTCGGAACGGTAGGGTCGACCGGGAACGCCAGCCCCGAGGCGCCGCACCTCCACTTCTCCGTCAAGCGGATGGCGCAGGGCGAGGGGTGGTCCGCCGGAGTCCCGCTCAATCCCTATCCGCTGCTTGTCGAACCCGCCGGGCGGCGCTAGATCGCGCGCCATCGGCGCCCCCGCGCGCCCGGCTCTTTCCAACAGGTTCGAGGAACCCATGAAGATCAGCGGCGTGGACATCCGTCCCGGCAACATCATCGAGTATGAGGGCGGCATCTGGCGCGCCGTGAAGATCCAGCACACGCAACCCGGCAAGGGCGGCGCGTACATGCAGGTGGAGCTGAAGAACCTGCGCGACGGGCGCAAGAACAACGTCCGCTTCCGCTCGGCCGAGACGGTGGAGCGCGTGCGGCTCGACACCAAGGACTTCCAGTTCCTGTTCGCCGAGGGCGACGGCCTCGTCTTCATGGACAAGGACACCTACGACCAGGTGACGCTGCCGCGCGACCTGCTCGGCGACGCCGCCGCCTTCCTGCAGGACGGCATGGACGTGGTGATGGAGCTGTACGAGGACGAGGCGATCAGCGTCCAGCTGCCCGATACCGTGGAGGCGACGATCGTCGAGGCCGACGCGGTGGTGAAGGGGCAGACCGCCTCGTCCAGCTACAAGCCCGCCGTGCTCGACAACGGCGTCCGCGTGATGGTGCCGCCGCACATCGCCAGCGGCACGCGGATCGTGGTCGACGTGTACGAGGGGACGTATGTGCGGCGCGCGGATTGAGGCCGAGCGGACGAGTCAGATAGCGTAGCTATCTGTCCGATCCGCCGGTCCGGCCAGCGCGCGCAGCGCGACTGACGACGCGGGCTTTGCTCGCGGCGGGTCGTTGATTGACGCTCGACCTGTCAAAGGCGGGCGAATGAACTACAGGTCGTCCGAACGGCCGTTGCGCCGGCGACGACTGCCCCTCTCCCCGGCCCTCTTCCCGATGGGGAGAGGGAGAAGGATTTACCATGCCCGCCCATTCCGGCCTCATCACCGTCATCGACCGCGCCGCGCGCAAGGCCGCGCCGCGGCTGCGCCGCGACTTCAACGAGGTCCAGCACCTCCAGGTCAGTCGCAAGGGCCCGGCCGATTTCGTCAGCCAGGCCGACCAGCGCGCCGAGCAGACGCTGTTCGAGGAGCTGTCGAAGGCGCGTCCCGACTGGGGCTTCCTGATGGAGGAGCGGGGCGAGATCGCGGGCGATCCGGCCAAGCCGCGCTTCATCATCGATCCGCTCGACGGGACCAGCAACTTCCTGCACGGCATCCCGCATTTCGCCATCTCGATCGCGGTGGAGGAGCCGCTGCCGTCGGGCAAGCGCGAGGTCACCACGGCGCTGGTCTACCAGCCGTTGACCGACGAGAGCTTCTGGGCGGAGAAGGGCCGCGGCGCGTGGCTGACCGATCAGCGGCTGCGCGTGTCCGCACGACGCGAGCCGAGCGAGGCGCTGGTGGCGACGGGCATTCCGTTCCTCGGCCATGGCGATTTCGTCACCTGGTCGCGCATCTTCGGCGCGGTGGCGCCGCAGGTCGCGGGCATCCGCCGGCTGGGCGCCGCCGCGCTCGACCTCGCCTGGGTCGCGGCGGGACGCTTCGACGCCTATTGGGAAAGCGACCTGAAGCCGTGGGACTACGCCGCCGGCGTGCTGCTGGTGAAGGAGGCGGGCGGCTTCGTCACCGACTATCGCGGCGGCGAGCGCTACGCCGACCGCAACGAATTCCTCGCCGCCAACGACGGGCTGCATTCCAAGCTCCACAAGATGGTCGCCGGCGCGCTCAGGTAGGATCCTCCCCGTGCCGGGGAGGTTGTCACCTGCGAGTCATTCTCACGGCCGGAAACCTTGCCCCGCTATATGCGTAGGCCTAAAGGCTGGCCCTGTTCCGTTCGCACCTGCGAGAAGTCCCTTTGGTCGATCTGTCGCAATATCTGCCGATCCTGATGTTCCTGGGCGTCGCCCTGGTCCTGTCGTCGGCCTTCGTGTTCCTGCCGATGGCCGTGTCGCGGCTGACGGGCGCCTACAAGCCCACGCCGGAGAAGTTGAGCGAATATGAGTGCGGCTTCCCCGCGTTCGAGGATTCGCGCAGCCAGTTCGACGTCCGCTTCTACCTGGTCGCGATCCTGTTCATCATCTTCGACCTGGAGGCGGCGTTCCTGTTTCCCTGGGCGGTCAGCGTGTTCGATCTCGGCTGGACCGCGTGGGTCAGCATGATGATCTTCATCGGCGAGCTGGCGCTCGGCCTCGTCTACGCATGGAAGAAGGGAGCGCTGGAATGGGAGTAGAGGCGCACTCCGGCCCCGTCGGCCTCGTCAACGCGCCGGAGAGCGGGCGCGGCGTCGTGGCGCCCGACCAGGGCTTCTTCGACAGCCTGAACGGCGAGCTGACCGACAAGGGCTTCCTCGTCACTTCGACCGAGGACCTGTTCCAGTGGGCGCGCACCGGCAGCCTGTGGTGGATGACCTTCGGCTTGGCGTGCTGCGCGGTGGAGATGATCCACGTCAACATGCCGCGCTATGACATGGAGCGGTTCGGCGCCGCCCCGCGTGCGTCGCCGCGCCAGTCGGACGTGATGATCGTGGCGGGCACGCTGTGCAACAAGATGGCCCCGGCGCTGCGCCGCGTCTACGACCAGATGTCGGAGCCCAAGTACGTCATTTCGATGGGGTCGTGCGCCAACGGCGGCGGCTATTATCACTACAGCTATTCCGTCGTGCGCGGCTGCGACCGCATCGTGCCGGTCGACATCTACGTTCCCGGCTGCCCGCCGACCGCGGAGGCGCTGCTGTACGGCGTGATGCAGCTGCAGCGGAAGATCCGCCGTTCCGGGAGCATCGAGCGATGAAGGCACCGGCACCCGCCTGGGCCTCCTCGCTGAACGAGGCGACGATGGAGGCCGCGCGCGCGACGCTGGGCGCGGCGCTGCTCGACACAATCGAGATCGCGGGCGAGGTGCAGCTGCACGTGACGCGCGACGGGCTGGTCGCGGCGATGACCGCGCTGCGCGACACGCCGGGCCTGGAATACCAGCAGCTGATGGAGATCGCGGGCGTCGACTATCCGTCGCGGGCCGAGCGGTTCGAGGTGGTCTACTGCCTCCTCTCGCTGACGCGCAACCATCGCCTGCACGTTCACGTCGGCGCGACCGAGGAGACGCCGGTACCGTCGGTGACGGGGCTGTGGCCCGTCGCCGGCTGGCTGGAGCGCGAGGTCTACGACCTCTACGGCGTGCTGTTCGCGGGCAATCGCGACCTGCGCCGCATCCTGACCGATTACGGCTTCCGCGGGCATCCGTTCCGCAAGGATTTCCCGCTCTCCGGCTATGTCGAGATGCGCTATTCGGAAGAGCAGAAGCGCGTGGTGTACGAGCCGGTGAAGCTGGCGCAGGATTTCCGCAGCTTCGACTTCGAGAGCCCGTGGGAAGGCGCCGAATACGTGCTGCCGGGCGACGAGAAGGCGGCCCTGCCCGAGGCGAAGGGCGCGCCCACGCCGCTGACGGCGACGCAGGTGCAGAAGGCCGACGCCGCGCAGAGCGCCAAGGCGGCGCCGTCCGCGCCGAGCGAGCCCTATGCGAAGAAGGACGCGGGCAGCACCGCCGAGACCGGAGCGGGCAAGCCCGGCCCGGACGGCGGCGAGCCCAAGCCTGCCGATCCCGACGTGCTGCCCGGCAAGAGTAGCGGGCCGGCGGGCGGCGGCACTGGAGGACAGAACCAGTGAGCGACGTACACACCGACGCGCCGACCCGCGCCGAAGAGGTCAACGCGCGCACCGCGGTAGATCCCGCGGTGGAGAAGATCCTGCACGCGACCGACAGCGCGCACGCGGAGCCGGGCGACGTCGCCATCCAGAATTACACGATCAACTTCGGTCCGCAGCATCCCGCGGCACACGGCGTGCTGCGCCTCGTCATGGAGCTCGACGGCGAGATCGTGGAGCGGATCGACCCGCACGTCGGCCTGCTGCACCGCGGCACCGAGAAGCTGATCGAGTACAAGACCTACGCGCAGGCGATCCCGTATTTCGACCGGCTCGATTACTGCTCGCCGATGTGCATGGAGCACAGCTTCGTGCTGGCGGCGGAGAAGCTGCTCGACCTGGAGGTGCCGCTGCGCGCGCAATATCTGCGCGTGTTCTGCGCGGAGCTGACGCGCATCAAGAACCACATGCTGAACCTCGGTTCGCACGTCATGGACGTCGGCGCGATGACGCCGAACCTGTGGCTGTTCGAGCTGCGCGAAGACTGCATGAACTTCTACGAGCGGATCAGCGGCGCGCGGATGCACGCCAATTACTTCCGCGTCGGCGGGGTGCACCAGGACGTGCCGCTGAAGCTGCTGGCCGACATCGGCGACTGGCTCGACACGCGCCTGCCGCGGCTGTTCGAGGATGCGATCAGCCTGGTCGCGGACAACCGCATCTTCAAGCAGCGCAACGTGGACATCGCCACCGTCAGCCGCGACGATGCGATCGCCTGGGGCTTCTCCGGCCCGATGATCCGCGCCGCGGGCGTGCCGTGGGACCTGCGCAAGTCGCAGCCATACGACGTCTACGATCGCATGGACTTCGACGTGCCGGTCGGCACCCGCGGGGACTGCTACGACCGCTTCATGGTGCGCGTGGAGGAAGTCCGTCAGTCGGCCCGCATCATGCGCCAGTGCCTGAACGAGATGCCAGAAGGGCCGGTCGCGACGACCGACCGCAAGGTGGCGCCGCCGAAGCGGGGCGAGATGAAGCGCTCGATGGAGGCGCTGATCCACCACTTCAAGCTCTATACCGAGGGCTATCACGTGCCCGCGGGCGAGGTGTACGTCGCGACCGAGAGCCCCAAGGGCGAGTTCGGCGTGTACCTCGTCAGCGACGGCAGCAACAAGCCGTACCGCTGCAAGATCCGCCCCACGGCCTTTTCGCACCTCCAGGCGATGGACTTCATGAGCCGCGGCCACATGCTGGCGGACACGACCGCGATCCTGGGCGCGATGGATATCGTTTTCGGTGAATGTGACCGCTGATGGCTGACGCACCCCAAATTCCCGACGAAGCCGAGGTCCGCGCCCGCTGGGGAGCGTTCGCCTGGTCCGACGAGAGCCGCGAGAAGCGCAACGCCATCCTCGCGCGCTACCCGGCGGGCCGCGAGCAGTCCGCGTCGATCCCGCTGCTCGACCTCGCCCAGCGGCAGGTCGGCGCGGAGACGCAGACGCAGGGCTGGCTGCCCGTGCCGGTAATCGAGTATGTCGCGCGCGAGATCGGCGTGCCGTACATGCGCGTGTACGAGGTCGCGACCTTCTACACGATGTTCAACCTGGCGCCGGTCGGCCGCTACCATGTGCAGGTGTGCGGCACGACGCCTTGCATGTTGCGCGGGTCGGACGACGTCTTGGCGGCGTGCAAGAACAAGGGACTGGTGAAGGGGAAGACCACGCCGGACGGCCTGTTCACGCTGACCGAGGTCGAGTGCATGGGCAATTGCGCGTCGGCGCCGATGGTGCAGATCAACGACGACAATTTCGAGGATCTGGACTACGATCGCACCGTTACGATCATCGAGGCGCTGGCGCGCGGCGAGCAGCCCAAGGCAGGTACGCAGGAGCCCGGCCGTCACACCGTCGAGCCGCTCGGCGGACCGACCTCGCTGGTGGCGATGATGAGCGAGAACCACGATTATCGTCCGGAGTGGGGCGCATGACGGCGATCACTTCGCTGACCGACAAGGATCGCATCTTCACCAACCTCTACGGCTATCAGTCGTGGCGGCTGGACGCGGCGCGCGCGCGCGGCGACTGGGACAATACGAAGGCGCTGCTGGAACTCGGCCAGGACAAGATCATCGACGTCGTGAAGGCGTCGGGCCTGCGCGGGCGCGGCGGGGCGGGCTTCCCGACCGGCACCAAATGGTCGTTCATGCCCAAGGAGCCGAAAGCCGACCGGCCCAACTTCCTCGTCATCAACGCCGACGAATCCGAGCCGGGATCGTGCAAGGACCGCGAGATCATCCGCCACGATCCGCACAAGCTGATCGAGGGCGCGCTGGTCGCCGGCTTCGCGATGCGGGCGCGAGCGGCGTACATCTACATCCGCGGCGAGTATATCAGAGAGGCGGAGACGCTCTTCGCCGCCGTGCAGGAGGCGTATGACGCTGGTCTCGTCGGCAAGAACGCGTGCGGTACCGGCTATGACTTCGACGTCTTCGTCCACCGCGGCGCGGGCGCCTACATCTGCGGCGAAGAAACGGCGATGCTGGAATCGCTGGAGGGCAAGAAGGGCCAGCCGCGGCTGAAGCCGCCGTTCCCGGCGGGTGCGGGCCTCTACGGCTGCCCGACGACGGTGAACAACGTCGAGAGCATCGCCGTCGCGCCGACCATCCTGCGCCGCGGCGCCGAGTGGTTCTCCAGCTTCGGCGCGGAGAACAACAAGGGCACCAAGCTCTTCCAGATCAGCGGCCACGTCGATCGCCCCACGGTGGTCGAGGAGGCGATGAGCATCAGCTTCCGCGAGCTGATCGAGAAGCATTGCGGCGGCATCCGCGGCGGTTGGGACAATCTCCTGGCCGTCATCCCGGGCGGTTCCTCAGTGCCGCTGGTGCCGGCCAAGGACATCATCGACTGTCCGATGGACTTCGACGGTCTGAAGGGCGTCGGATCGGGGCTCGGCACCGCGGCGATCATCGTGATGGACAAGTCGACGGACATCGTCCGCGCGATCAGCCGCATCTCCTACTTCTACAAGCACGAGAGCTGCGGCCAGTGCACGCCGTGCCGCGAGGGCACCGGCTGGATGTGGCGCGTGATGGAGCGGCTGCGCACCGGCGACGCCGACATCGGCGAGATCGACATGCTCCAGCAGGTGACGAAGCAGGTCGAGGGCCACTCGATCTGCGCGCTGGGCGATGCGGCGGCGTGGCCGATCCAGGGCCTCATCAAGCATTTCCGGCCCGAGCTGGAGCGCCGCATCCACGAGCGCACCGGCCGCCCCGGTGATCTAGCACCCATGCAGGAAGCTGCAGAGTAATGCCCAAGCTTAAGGTAGACGGGATCGAGGTCGAGGTGCCGCAGGGAGCCACCGTGCTCCAGGCGTGCGAGGCCGCGGGCAAGGAGATCCCGCGCTTCTGCTATCACGAGCGGCTGTCGATCGCGGGCAATTGCCGCATGTGCCTGGTCGAGGTGAAGCCCGGGCCGCCCAAGCCCCAGGCGTCGTGCGCGCTGCCCGCGGCGGACAATCAGGAGGTCTTCACCACCACGCCGATGGTGAAGAACGCCCGCGAGGGCATCATGGAATTCCTGCTCATCAACCATCCGCTCGACTGCCCGATCTGCGACCAGGGCGGCGAGTGCGACCTGCAGGACCAGGCCATGGCCTATGGCCGCGGCCACTCGCGCTACGACGAGAACAAGCGCGCGGTGACGGAGAAGTACATGGGTCCGATCGTGAAGACGATCATGACCCGGTGCATCCAGTGTACGCGCTGCATCCGCTTCGCCGAGGAAGTGGCGGGCGTGGAGGAGATCGGCGCGATCTATCGCGGCGAGAACATGCAGATCACCTCCTATCTTGAGGAGGCGGTGACCAGCGAGCTGAGCGGCAACGTGGTCGACCTGTGTCCGGTCGGCGCGCTGACCAGCAAGCCCTACGCGTTCGAGGCGCGGCCGTGGGAATTGCGCAAGACGCTGACGATCGACGTCATGGACGCGGTGGGAACGAACATCCGCCTCGACAGCCGCGGTCGGCAGGTGCTGCGCTGCGTGCCGCGCATCAACGACGACGTGAACGAGGAATGGGCGCACGACAAGACGCGCCACGCCATCGACGGGCTGGTGCGCCGCCGGCTCGACCGTCCGTATGTGCGGCGCGGCGGCAAGCTGCATCCCGCGACCTGGGATGAGGCGTTCGAGGCGATCGTCGCGGCGGACCACGGCAAGGTGGCCGTGGTCGCCGGCGACCTGGTCGATTGCGAGACGATGTTCGCCGCCAAGGCGCTGGCGACGCAGTTCGGCACGCCCGTGCTGGAGGGGCGGCAGACCGGCATGGACTATGACACCTCCAGCCTGGCCGCGGTGAACTTCAACACGACGATCGCGGGCATCGAGCGCGCTGACGCGATCCTGCTCGTGGGCACCAACCTGCGCTGGGAAGCGCCACTGGTGAACACGCGCATCCGCAAGGCGATCAAGCGCGGCGCTAGGGTGTTCGCGATCGGTGCCGAGACGGAGCTGACGTACAAGGTCACGTGGCTGGGCGACGACCTGTCGCTGCTCGGCGACCTGCCCGAGGCGGTGACCGAGGCGTTCGGCAAGGCCGAGCGCCCGGCGGTGATCGTCGGCGGTGCGGCGATGAAGGGCGCGCACGGCGCGGCGCTGGGGCTGGCGACCAGCCTGAACCTGGTGCGCGACGGCTGGAACGGCTTCAACGTCGTCCATATGGCCGCCGCGCGGATGGGCGGGCTGATGCTCGGCTATGCCAGCAAGGGCGGCATCGCCGACGCGCGCGACGCCGGCGTCACCTATTTCCTCGGCGCGGACGAGGTGGAGTTCACCGGCTTCGGCGGGTTCAAGGTCTATGTCGGCCACCACGGCGACCGCGGCGCGGCGCACGCCGACGTCGTGCTGCCGGGTGCCAGCTACGCGGAGAAGAGCGGGACGTTCGTCAACCTCGAGGGCCGGGTGCAGCGCGGCGAGCGCGCCGTGTTCCCGCCGGGCGACGCGCGCGAGGACTGGACGATCTTCCGCGCACTGTCCGAGCGGCTGGGCAAGACGCTGCCGTTCGACACGCTGGAGGAACTGCGCGCCGCGATGGCGCTCGATTGTCCGGATCTCGCCGAGCCGGGCCTGAAGACCTTCGCGTGGAACCCGCCGTCGCTCGGCACGACCGCGGCTGGCCGGATCGAGGGCTATCCGATCAAGGACTTCTACCTGACCAATGCGATCTGCCGCGCATCGCCGACGATGCAGCGCTGCTCGGCCGAACTGGTCCATGGCGAAGCGTTCGCGGAGGCCGCGGAGTGACCGACTTCTTCGAAACCTCCGTCGGCCTGCCCTATGGCTGGGCGTGGTTCCTGGCGACCATCATCGGCATCCTCGTCATCGCGCTGCCGCTGATGCTGGCGGTGGCGATGATCATCTACGCCGATCGCAAGATCTGGGCCGCGATGGCGCTGCGGCGCGGGCCGAACGTGGTGGGGCCGTTCGGCCTGCTCCAGTCGTTCGCCGACGGGCTGAAGGTGTTCCTGCAGGAGACGATCGTCCCCACCGCGGCGAACAAGGGCCTGTTCCTGCTGGCGCCGATCATCACCTTCACCGTCGCGCTGATCGTGTGGGCGGTGGTGCCGTTCCAGCCGGAGGTGGTGCTGGCGGACATCAACGTCGGCCTGCTCTACGTGCTCGCCGCCTCGTCGCTGGGCGTCTACGGCATCATCCTGGCGGGCTGGTCGTCCAACTCCAAATATCCCTTCTTCTCCGCGATCCGCGCCGCCGCGCAGATGGTGAGCTACGAGGTGGCGATCGGCTTCGTGCTCATCTCGATCGTGATGTGGGCGGGGACGTTCAACCTGACCGGGATCGTGGAGGCGCAGAAGGGGCTGTACGGCTTCATCAACGGCTTCGCGTTCAACCCTTTGCTGTTCCCCATGTCGATCGTGTTCCTCATCTCCTCGCTGGCCGAGACGCAGCGCGCGCCGTTCGACCTGACGGAGGCGGAGAGCGAGCTGGTCGCCGGTTACCAGACCGAATATTCGTCGATGAGCTTCGCGCTCTACTGGCTCGGCGAATATGCCAACGTGATCCTCATGTGCACGCTCAACGCGACGCTGTTCTGGGGTGGCTACCTGCCGCCGCTGGACTGGGCGCCGCTATATGCCGTGCCGGGGATCATCTGGCTGTTCGCGAAGATCCTGTTCTTCTTCTTCGTCTTCAGCTGGATCAAGGCGACGGTGCCGCGTTATCGCTACGATCAGCTGATGCGGCTGGGCTGGAAGGTCTTCCTGCCGCTGTCGCTGTTTTGGGTGTTCCTCGTCTCCGGCGTGCTGATGTTCATGCGGGTAGGGATCTGACATGAGTCTCGCTTCGACGATCAAGGCGTTCACCTTGTGGGAGTTCGTGAAGGCGCACGCCCTCACGCTGAAGTATTTCTTCAAGCCCAAGGCGACGATCAACTATCCGTTCGAGAAGAACCCGATCTCGCCCCGCTTCCGCGGCGAGCACGCGCTGCGCCGCTATCCCAACGGCGAGGAGCGGTGCATCGCGTGCAAGCTGTGCGAGGCGGTGTGCCCCGCGCTGGCGATCACGATCGAGGCGGAGCCGCGCGACGACGGGTCGCGCCGCACGACGCGCTACGACATCGACATGACGAAGTGCATCTACTGCGGCCTGTGCCAGGAAGCCTGTCCCGTGGATGCGATCGTCGAGGGTCCAAACTTCGAATTCTCGACGGAAACGCGCGAGGAGCTGATCTACGACAAGGCCAAGCTGCTCGACAACGGCGACCGCTGGGAACGCGCGATCGCCGCGAACCTTGCCGCCGATGCGCCGTACCGTTAGGCGCGCGCCATGATCCAGGCCATCGCCTTCTACATCTTCGCTCTCGTCGTGCTGCTGTCCGGCGCGATGACGATCGCGTCGCGCAACCCGGTCCACTCCGTGCTGTGGCTGATCCTGGCGTTCTTCAACGCCGCGGGCCTCATGGTGCTGGTGGGGGCCGAGTTCATCGCGATGCTGCTCGTCATCGTGTACGTCGGCGCGGTCGCGGTGCTGTTCCTGTTCGTCGTCATGATGCTCGACATCGACTTCGCCTCGCTGCGCGCGGGCTTCGTGCGCTACTTCGGCATCGGCCTGGTCCTCGCCGTCGCGCTGGTGGCGGAGATCCTGATCGGCGTGTTCGCCTGGGACGCGGGCGGGATCGAGCTGTCGCGCCGCGCCGCGCCGGTCGATGCCGGCGTGCCGAACATCACCGCGGTCGGCTACCTGCTGTACACGCGCTATCTCTTCATCTTCGAGGCGGCCGGCTTCGTGCTGCTGGTGGCGATGATCGGCGCGATCGTGCTGACGCATCGCGAGCGGAGCGGCTCGCGCTATCAGAACATCGCGCGTCAGGTGGCGCGCCGGCCGCAGGACGCGACGCGCAACGTGCGGCCGGAGATCGGGCAGGGGGTGCAATTGTGAGTGCAGGCGGAGTCGGCCTGATCCACTATCTCGTCGTGGCGGCGCTGCTGTTCACGATGGGCGTGCTGGGCATCTTCCTCAACCGCAAGAACATCATCGTCATCCTGATGGCGATCGAGCTGATCCTGCTGGCGGTGAACATCAACCTGGTCGCCTTCTCCGCGGCGCTGAACGACCTGGTGGGACAGGTCTTCGCGATGTTCGTGCTGACGGTGGCGGCGGGCGAGGCCGCGATCGGCCTTGCCATCCTCGTCATCTTCTTCCGCGGCCGTGGCTCGATCTCGGTCGACGATCCCAGCCGGATGAAGGGGTAACACGTCCGTGCACTCGATCCTCTTCATCGTCTTCCTGCCGCTGGTCGCCGCGATCGTCGCGGGCTTCGCGAACAAGTCGTTCGGCGCGACGCTGCCGAAGGCGATCACGACGGGCGCGCTGTTCGTCGCCTGCGCGCTGTCATGGCCGATCTTCCTGTCGTTCGTCCTCGGCGACGCGCAGGCGAGCGTCACGCCGGTGCTGCACTTCATCCAGTCCGGCACGTTCGACGTGAACTGGGCGCTGCGCGTCGATGCGCTGACCAGCGTGATGCTGGTCGTCATCACCAGCGTCTCGGCGCTCGTCCACCTCTATAGCTGGGGCTATATGAGCGAGGATCCGGACCAGCCGCGCTTCTTCGCCTATCTGTCGCTGTTCACCTTTGCGATGCTGATGCTGGTGACGGCCGACAATCTGATCCAGATGTTCTTCGGTTGGGAAGGCGTCGGGCTGGCCAGCTACCTGCTGATCGGCTTCTGGTTCCGCAAGCCGAGCGCCAATGCCGCCGCGATCAAGGCGTTCGTCGTCAACCGTGTCGGCGACCTGGGCTTCATGCTCGGCATCTTCGGCACGTACCTCGTCTTCGACACCGTCTCGATCCCGGCGATCCTCGCCGCGGCGCCGGGGATGGCGGGCAGCACGATCGGCTTCCTCGGTTATCGTTTCGATACGATGACGGTGCTGTGCCTGCTCCTCTTCGTCGGCGCGATGGGCAAGTCGGCGCAGCTCGGCCTGCACACCTGGCTGCCCGACGCGATGGAGGGGCCGACCCCGGTGTCGGCGCTGATCCATGCCGCGACGATGGTGACGGCGGGGGTCTTCATGGTGTGCCGCCTGTCGCCGATGTTCGAGGCGTCGCCGACCGCGCTCGGCTTCGTCACCTTCATCGGTGCCGCGACCTGCCTGTTCGCCGCGACGGTCGGCACGACGCAGACCGACATCAAGCGCGTGATCGCCTATTCGACCTGCTCGCAGCTCGGCTACATGTTCTTCGCCGCGGGCGTCGGCGCGTATGGTGCGGCGATGTTCCACCTGTTCACGCACGCCTTCTTCAAGGCGTTGCTGTTTCTCGGCGCGGGTTCGGTGATCCACGCGATGCATCACGAGCAGGACATGCGCTTCTACGGCGGCCTGCGGAAGTCGATCCCGGTCACGTTCGTCGCGATGCTGCTGGGCACGCTGGCGATCACGGGCGTCGGCATCTACGGCATCGGCGGGTTCGCCGGCTATCACTCGAAGGACGCGATCATCGAGGTCAGCTGGGCGGCGGGATCGCCCGTGGCGTCGATGACGGGCGTGTTCGCGGCACTGCTGACCAGCTTCTATTCGTGGCGGCTGATGTTCCTGACGTTCTGGGGCACGCCGCGCTGGGCCGCGTCGGAGCATATCCAGCACGCGCTGCACGACGCGCACGGCCATGACGATCATCATGCCGAGGCGCATCACGGCGCGGACCATCACGGCGCCGACCATCACGGGGATGCCGCGCACGAGGACGCCGGCCATGCGCCGGCGGTGGAGAGCCGCGGCTTCAACGAGATCCCGACCGGCACCGGCGGCTATCACCCGCACGAGAGCCCGCTGCCGATGCTGATCCCGCTGATCGTGCTGTCGATCGGCGCGGTCGCCGCCGGCTTCGCCTTCTTCCACCAGTTCATCGAGCCCGACGCGGGCGAGCATTTCTGGAAGGGGTCGATCGCCTTCGACGAGCATCTGATGCACGCGATGCACGAGGTGCCGCTGCTGGTGAAGCTGAGCGCCACGATCGTCATGCTGACGGGGCTGCTGATCGCCTGGGCGGCGTACATCCGCTCGCCGGACTTCCCGGCCAAGTTCGCCGACACGTTCCAGCCGCTCTACCGCTTCCTGCTGCGCAAATGGTACTTCGACGAGCTCTACCATTTCCTGTTCGTCCGCCCCGCCTTCGCGATCGGGCGCGTGCTGTGGCACAGGGGCGACGAGGGCACGATCGACCGCTTCGGTCCCAACGGCTCGGCTTGGCTGGTACAGGTCGGATCGCGCGCCGCGGCGCGGCTGCAGACCGGATACGTCTATACCTACGCCTTCGTCATGCTGATCGGGCTGACTGCCGCGGTCACGTGGGCCATCGCCGGATGAGCGCCATCGACACGTCCGTTTGCCCTGAGCTTGTCGAAGGGTCGTACTTCCTTTTCTCCCCGTCGACAGGGGAAGGGCAGGGCTTCGACAAGCTCGGCCCGAACGGTTTTCTGGGGGCGAAGTGACCGGCTTTCCCATCCTCTCGATCATGCTGCTCGTGCCCGCGCTGGCCGCGGTCGCGTGCCTGTTCCTGCCCGCGCAGACCGCGCGCTGGACCGCGCTGGCGGCGACGTTGGTCGATCTCGCGCTCGGCGTCGTGCTGTGGACAAGCTTCGACGTCGGCGGCGCGCAGTGGCAGTTCCAGGAATATAGCCCCGTCTTCGGCAGCTTCGCCTGGGCGCTGGGGATCGACGGCTACGCGCTGCTGCTGATCGCGCTCTCGGTCTTCCTGATGCCGATCTGCATCGGCGCGTCCTGGGTCGCGATCGAGAAGCGCGTGTCCGAGTACATGGCCGCGTTCCTCTTCACCGAGGTGCTGATGATCGGCACCTTCGCGGCGCAGGACATCTTCCTGTTCTACATCTTCTTCGAGGCCGGCCTGATCCCGATGTTCCTCATCATCGGCATCTGGGGCGGCGCGAACCGCATCTACGCGTCGTACAAGTTCTTCCTGTACACGCTGCTCGGCTCGCTGCTGATGTTCATCGCCATGCTCTACATGAGCATCACCGCGGGCACGACGTCGATCCCGGCGCTGATGGCGTACGATTTCCCGGCCGACGTGCAGACGTGGCTGTGGCTCGCGTTCTTCGCGTCCTTCGCGGTCAAGATGCCGATGTGGCCGGTTCACACCTGGCTGCCCGACGCGCACGTGCAGGCGCCGACCGCGGGATCGGTGATCCTGGCGGGCGTGCTGCTGAAGCTGGGCGGCTACGGCTTCCTGCGCTTCAGCCTGCCGATGTTCCCCGAGGCATCGTCGTCGCTGTTCTGGCTGGTCTTCGGATTGAGCGCGGTGGCGGTGATCTACACCAGCCTGGTCGCGCTGGTGCAGTCGGACATGAAGAAGCTGATCGCCTATTCGTCCGTCGCGCACATGGCGATCGTGACCATCGGCCTGTTCGCCTTCAACGCGCAGGGGATCGAGGGCGCGATGATGGTGATGCTGGGTCACGGACTGGTCTCCGGCGCGCTGTTCCTGTGCGTCGGCGTCATCTACGACCGGCTGCACACGCGCGAGATCAGCCGCTACGGCGGCCTTGCCATCAACATGCCGCGCTACGCCTTGCTGTTCCTGCTCTTCACCATGGCGTCGATCGGGCTGCCGGGCACGTCCAACTTCGTCGGCGAGCTGCTGGCGTTGATGGGCACCTACCAGGTGTCGACCACGATCGCGCTGCTGTGCACCACCGGCATCATCCTGGGCGCGGCGTACATGCTGTACCTCTATCGCCGCGTGGTCTTCGGCGAGATCAAGTCGGAGGAGGTGCGCGCCATGTCCGACCTCTCCGGCCGCGAGCTGTGGCTGCTGGCGCCGATCGCCGCGGTGGTGCTGTGGATGGGCGTCTATCCGGAAAGCTTCCTGGCGCCGATGCGCAAGGACACGCAGATCCTGCTCGCCCGGCTCGACCGCGCCAAGCCGGCGGGCGACAGCCTTCCCACCAAGGGCAAGGGCATCGTCCCTGCGGCCCATGCTGAAACCACCGCGCACGGGAGCGCGCACTGATGAACTATGCCGCGCAACTCGCGATGATCCTGCCGGAAGTCGTGCTCGGCCTCGGTGCGCTCGCGCTCATGCTGGTGGCCGCCTGGGGCGGTCCCGGGTCGACGAGGGCGGTGTCCTGGGCCGCGGTGGCGGTGCTGGCCGGCGCCACGATCGCGCTGGCGGGTCCCGCATCCTCGGGCGGCGCGGCGTTCGAGGGACTGTACCGGGCCGATGCCTTTGCCGGCTTCACCAAGGTGCTGATCTACGTCGCCGCCGCCATCTCCGTGCTGCTGGCGCCCGACTTCTTCCGCCGCACCGCGGGCGACGACCTGCGGCCGGAATATCCCGTGCTGATCCTGCTGTCGGCAATGGGCATGGGCATCATGGTGTCCGCCGCGGACCTGCTGACGCTCTACGTCGGGCTCGAATTGCAGAGCCTGGCCGCTTACGTGCTCGCCAGCTTCATGCGACAGGACGCGCGCTCCGCGGAGGCGGGGCTGAAGTATTTCGTGCTGGGCGCGCTCGCTTCCGGCATTCTCCTCTACGGCATCAGCCTGGTCTACGGCTTCACCGGCTCCACCCTGTTCGACGAGATCGCGGGCGCCTATGCCGCCGCGCCGCTGAGCGGCAACGCGAAGTCGATGGGGCTGATCTTCGGCCTGGTCTTCGTCTTCGCCGGCATAGCCTTCAAGATCTCCGCGGTGCCGTTCCACATGTGGACGCCCGACGTCTACGAGGGCGCGCCGACCCCTGTGACCGCCTTCTTCGCTTCCGCGCCGAAGGTCGCAGCGATGGGCCTCGCCGTTCGCGTCGCGATCGAGGCGATGGGGCCGGCGGAGGATCAGTGGCGCCAGATCGTGATCTTCGCCGCGCTTGCCTCCATCCTGCTGGGTGCCGTGGCGGCGATCGGGCAGCAGAACGTGAAGCGCCTGCTCGCCTATTCGTCGATCAACAACGTCGGCTTCGCGCTGATCGGCCTGGCCGCCGGCACGCCGGAAGGCGTCGCCGCCGTGCTGAGCTACATGGCGATCTACATCGCGATGACGCTGGGCAGCTTCCTCGTCGTGTTGCAGATGCGCGACGCGAGCGGACAGCCGGTGGAGACGCTGGCGAGCCTCGCCGGTCTGTCGCGCACCCGTCCCGGCCTGGCCGCAGCGCTGGCGATCTTCATGTTCTCGCTCGCGGGCATCCCGCCGCTGTTCGGCTTCTACGCCAAGTTCGCCGTGTTCTACGCCGCGGTCCAGGCGGGGCTGTTCCCGCTCGCCGTGGTCGGCATCGCCATGAGCGTGATCGGCGCCTATTACTATCTGCGCGTCGTCAAGACGATGTACTTCGACGAGCCGGTCGGGGAGTTCGGCCCGGGCGACAGGCTGGAAGGCGGGCTGATCGCGGTGGCCGCGGTGGCGGTGTCGCCGCTCGGCTACCTCGCCATCCCGCTCCTCACCGCCTGGACGATGGGCGCGGCGCGGGCGCTGTTCTGACCAACTCCCGTCCGTTCGCTCGAACGAACGGTGCGGAGAGGCTGCAACGATGCCCCGCATCCTGACCGTCGCGGAGACCGGATCGACCAACGCCGATCTCCTGGCGCTCGCCCGTGCAGGATCGGGTGAGGACGGGCTGTGGCTGCGCGCCGGGCGGCAGACCGCGGGGAAGGGAAGACAGGGCCGCGCGTGGGATTCGCCCGCGGGCAACCTCTTCGCCAGCACGCTCGTCCGCCTCTCCGCGGGTGATCCGCCCGCCGCCACGCTGGCCCTGGTCGCCGCGGTCGCGCTGGAAGAGGCCGTGCGGCTGGCGCTGCCGCCCGCGCGCACGCGTCAGCTCGCGCTGAAATGGCCCAACGACCTGCTGATCGCCGGCGCGAAGCTCTCCGGCATCCTGCTGGAACGCGCGGACGACTGGGTGGTGATCGGCGTCGGCGTCAACGTGGCGCATCATCCCGCGCTGGCCGATCGCGCGACCACCAGCCTGGCGGCGGAGGGCGCCGCGGTTGACGCCGCCGCGTTCCTCTCTCACCTCGCCGATCTCACCGCCGCCTGGCTCCACCTGTGGCGACGCGACGGGCTCGCCCCGGTCGTCGCGCGCTGGAGCGAGCGCGCGCATCCCCCCGGCACGCCGCTGGTCGCCCGGCTGCCCGACGGGGAGAGCGTGGAGGGCGTCTTCGCCGCGCTCGATCCGGCCGGTGCGCTCGTCCTGCGCTTGGCCGACGGCACGCATCGTGCCATCCACGCCGGCGACATTTTCCTGATCTGAAGGGGAGGGGAGCGATGCTGCTTGCGATCGACGCCGGCAACACCAACGTGGTCTTCGCGCTGGTCGACGGCCGTGAGATCAAGGCGCGCTGGCGTATCGCCACCGATCCGCGCCGCACCGCGGACGAATATGCGGTATGGCTGAGCCAGCTGCTCCAGCTCGAGGGCTTCACGCGCGACGACGTGCACGCCGTCATCGTCTCCACCGTGGTGCCGCGCGCGCTGCACAATCTCGAAGTCCTGGCGAGCAAGTATTTCCGCACCGACGCGCTGATCGCGGGACGCGCGCCGGTGGAATGGGGCGTGACGATCGACGTGGACGAGCCCGCGTCGCTGGGTGCCGATCGCGCGGTGAACACGATCGCGGCGCACGCGCTGCACCCCGGCGACCTGATCGTCATCGATTTCGGCACCGCGACGACCCTCGACTTCTCCGACTATTCCGGCGCCTACAAGGGCGGCATCATCGCCCCCGGCATCAACCTGTCGCTCGACGCGCTGGTCGCCGCCGCCGCCAAGCTGCCCCGCATCGCGATCGAGGCGCCCGCAACCGCCTCCGTCATCGGCCGCAACACGGTGGACCAGATGAACATCGGCATCTACTGGGGCTATATCGCGATGATCGAGGGGCTGGTCGCGCGCATGAAGCGCGAGGTCGGCCGTCCGGTGAAGGTGATCGCCACCGGTGGCCTCGCCACCTTGTTCGAGCGGCACAGCGACGCCTTCGACGCGATCGAACCGGACCTGACGATCCAGGGGCTGGCGATCATGGCCGAGCGCGCCCATATCGGTGCCTGAGATTCCTGCGCCGCGAGGCGCTCCGCCCGCGCGACGTCCGCGCCAACGAACACCGACAATCCAAGGAATGTAATGACCCCCCGCGATAACGAACTGCTCTTCTGCGCCCTCGGCGGCTCCGGTGAGATCGGCATGAACGTCACGTTGTACGGCCATGCCGGCAAGTGGCTGATGGTCGACTGCGGCGTGACGTTTGCCGATGGCGCCTATCCCGGCATCGACGTGATCCTGCCCGACCTGCGCTTCATCGAGGAGCGCATCGACGATCTGGTCGGCGTGGTCATCACGCACGGTCACGAGGACCATATCGGCGCGCTGCCGTATCTGATCGAGGACCTGGGCGTCCCGCTCTACGCCACTCCCTTCACCGCCGGGCTGATCCGCGGAAAACTGGAGGAGGAGCGGATTGAGGATCGGGTCAAGCTGAAGCTGGTGAAGGCCGGCCGCTCCTTCGAAGTCGGCCCGTTCAAGCTGGAGCTGGTGCCGCTGGCGCACTCCATTCCCGAGGCGAACGGGCTGGTCATCGAGACTCCCGCCGCGCGCGTGTTCCACACCGGCGACTGGAAGCTGGACAAGGACCCGGTGATCGGCACGCCCGCCTCACCGGAGGAGCTGACCGCGATCGGCGACCGCGGCATCGACGTGCTGGTCTGCGATTCGACCAACGTCTTCAACGCGGAGGCCTCGGGCAGCGAGGCGAGCGTCTACGACGGCCTGCTGTCGACGGTAAACAAGGCGAAGGGTCGCGTGCTCGTCACCACCTTCGCGTCCAACGCCGGGCGTCTCGCGACGCTGGGCCGCGTCGCGAAGGAGACCGGCCGCGCGATCTGCGTAACCGGGCGCTCGCTCGACCGCATCCTGCGCGTGGCGCGCGCCACCGGCTATCTGAAGGACTTTCCCGAGACGGTGGACATGGACGCCGCGATGCGGATGCCGCGGGGCAAGGTGCTGATCGTCGCCACCGGCGGTCAGGGCGAGCCGCGGGCGGCGCTGGCGCGCATCGCCGACGGATCGCACCCGATCAAGCTGGCGGAGGGCGACACGGTCGTCTTCTCGTCCAAGCAGATCCCCGGCAACGAGGTGGCGATCGGCCGTATCCAGAACCAGCTCGCCGCCGCGGGGGTGGAGATGGTGACGGAGAAGCAGGCGCACGTCCACGTCTCCGGCCATCCCGGCCGGCCCGAACTCCTGAAGATGTACGGATGGATGCGCCCGCAGGCGCTGCTGCCCGTCCACGGCGAGATGCGGCACCTGAAGGAGCACGCGCGCTTCGGCCTCGCCAACGGCATCCCGCGTGCGCTGGTACAGACCGACGGTCACATCGTGCGAATCGCGCCCGACGGACCGCAGAAGATCGGCGACGCGCCGATCGGCCGGTTGGTGCTGGACGGCGACGTGATCCTGCCGGCGGACGGCGGCACGATCAACGAGCGGCGCCGGATCGCGGTGAACGGGCAGATCTCCGTCGGCATCGGCGTGGACCGCAACGGGCGCGCCGGCGGTATCCCGGAGGTGCGCGTGCAGGGCGTGCCGGTGGAGGACGAGCGCGACACCTTCCTGGCCGACGCGGTCGACGCCGCCAGCGAGGCGATGCGCGGGCCCCCGCGCGACCGGGAGCGGCTGCGCGAGGACGTCCGCCTCGCCGTGCGCCGCCTCGCGACGCGCTGGACCGGCAAGAAGCCGGTGGTGGACGTGGTGATCGTGCAGGTCTGACGCCATGCGCTGGACCTCGCTGGTCGCGATCTACATCCTCTTCTGGGCGTTCTCGGTGTTCCTCGTCCTCCCCTTCGGCGTGAAGACGTCGGGGGAGGCGGGCGCGGCGCTGGTGCCGGGACAGGCGGAGAGCGCCCCGCACACCTTCTCGCTGAAGAGGGTGCTGCTGCGGACCACGGCGGTCGCGACGGTCCTGTTCGGGCTGTTCGTCGCCAATTACGAATACGGCTGGATCGCGCCCAGCCAGTTCGACTGGGCCGGGCCGGTGGAGGTCGCCGACTGATCGGTCGTGCGACGTGTAGTGATCCGCGCCGCCTGAACCTCCGCGTCTCCGATTAGTTCGAGGGGGAAAGAGGCCGCGCGGCTGGCGCGTCAGTCAGCGCAGCCGCTCGATCGCCTGCGCCAGTGCGACGTACAGCTTGCCCATGTCGCTGGACAGCAGCGTCACGCCCAGCGGCGAGCCGTCGCGCTGCGCCAGAATGGTGCGCAGCATCGCCTCGAAATCGTGGATGTAGCGGTTCACCTGCTCGCGGAAGGCGGTGTCACGGTCGTAGAGGCTGGCGACGTCGCGCTGCTCGCTGCCGTCCAGCAGCCGCACCGCGCGCCGGGTGAAGACGCCGCGGTCGCCCTTCAGGTATGCGGCCCAGGCGCTGTCGGAAATCTCCGGTGCGAAGGTGCGCGTCAGGTCGATCGAGGCGGAATTTAACGCCTCGATCAGCAGCGAGGCGCGGCGGGCGAAGCTGTCCGTCTCCTCGCGCGCCTCGCGCTCCTCCTCCAGCCGCTGGTCGACCAGCGCAATCGTCGCCTCAATCCCGTGCAGCTGGCGATCGAGCCGCTCGGCGGCGCGCGCGGCGGAGGCCACCGCCTCTTCCGCCGCAGTGGCGATCTGCCGGACCTGCGGCTCGACTCCGTGCTCGGTCGCGCGGATCACCGCCGCCGCGCTCGCCTGCTCCAGCGCCTCTGCCGCTTCGGGGATGACGCGGGCCAGTGCCTCGCGCGCGTGCTCCGCCGCGGCGGCTGCGGTCTCGCGCACGCGCAGCAGCGCCTCGATCAGGCGTGGCGCGGCCTGTTCCGAAAGGTCGTCGGCTTGGCGCGCGGCCTCGCCCACCGCGGCGCCGATCGCGTCGGCGCGGTCGCGGCCCTGCGCCAGCGAATCGAGCAGGGTCTGCGACATGGTGTCGACCTGCCGCCGCTGATCGGACACGACCTGCGCCACCGCCTCGATCGCGTCGTGCGTACTCTCCGCCGCGGTGACGAGCGCCAGCAGTTCGGGTTTGGCGGCGACCACCACCTGTCGCGACTGCGCGACGCGCGCTTCCAGCCGCTGGATCGCGTCGGGCAGCGTCTCGTCCATCTCGCGCACCGCGGCGTCCAGCGCGGTGAGCAGCAGTTCGGCGGAGGCGATCGAGCGCTCGCCCGCGGCGAGCCCGGCGTCCAGCGACGAGGCCATCGCCTCCGCGCTGCTGCCCAGCGCGCTAACCGAGGCGGCCAGCGCCTGCGTCCGCTCCGCGCCCGCCTCGCTCAGCGCCGAGAAGCGGCGGTCGAGCCGCGAGGTCGCCTCGTCCAGCTCGTCGAACAGCCCGCGCCCGCTCTCGCGCTGCGCGTCGAGCCGCGCGGCGATCCGCTCGATCACGATCTCGATCAGGCTGATCCGCTCGGCGAGCGCCTCGGCGCTCTCGCGCGCCGCCTGGTCCAGCGCCGACTGATTGGCGCCGATCATCGCCAGCATCGCGTCGCCCTGCGCGGCGATGCCCTGACGCGACTGGTCGATGGCGTGGGCGGTGCGGTCCAGCAGCGCGTCCACCGCGGCGGCGGCGTCCTGCGTCACCGTTTCCAGCTTCGCCCCCGCGGCGGCGCCGGTAGCGTCCATGCGCGCCATGTGCGCGGCCAGCTTCTCCGCCGCGCCGCTGGCGATCGTCTCCGCCTCCCGACCGCGCGCGGCCAGCGCCGCGACCTGCGCATCAAGCGCGGCGGTGCGTTCCCCGGCGGCGAGTCCGGCGCGCTCCATCGCCTCGGTCAGCGACCGGGTTTCGTCGTGCGCGCGCGGCAGGCTGGTGACCAGCACGTCGAGCTGTGCCTGCGTCCGTTCCGCCGCGGCGGCGAGCGCGCGGGCGTGGACGTCCGCCTGGTCGATCTCCTCGGACAGGCCGCGGCCGATGGTGGCGAGCCGGTTGGTGGCGGCATCGCCCAGCGCGGTCAGCAGCCGCACCTGCTCGGCAAGCTGCTGGCGGCGTTCCTCCACCGCGTCGCCCAGGATCGCGACCGTGCTCTCCAGCGCCTGCGCCTCCACGCGCATTGCATGGGCGCTGGCGGCGAAGCGGCGCGCCTCCGCCGTGCTGGTGCGCAGCGCGACCAGCCACAGGATGCCGGCGAGGGCAGGCACGGTCGCCGCCGCGGCGCCGAGCTGCGCCACGCCGAGTGCGGACATGAAGGCCAGGTCGTCGCGCGCCAGCCACAGCAGCGCGCCGACCCACGCGAGCGACAGCACGACCGCCGCGATCCCGACGGCGCGGCGCCGCGCGCCGCCTTCGGGCAGATCCTCGTTGAATACGGGCGCGGGCTCGGCGAAGGGCTGTGCCTCCGCCTGCTCCTCATACGCCTCGGTTGCGCGCGTCTCGACGATCGCCAGTCCCCCGTTCATCGCCCGGGTGTATCATCTTTCCGTGCCTGCGAAAGGCCCGAGGCGGTGGACCGAGTGCGGATGCGGCCGACCGGCAACCGCGGCTTTACCCGGCCAAAGCGCCGCGCGCTTCCCATCCGCGTGCCCGCGGCCTAGGAGCGCGGCACAGTTCGCACGGGGAAGCAGCATGGGTTATCGTATCGTGGTCGCCGGGGCGACGGGCAATGTCGGACGCGAGATGGTGAACATCCTGGCGGAGCGGCAGTTTCCGGCGGACGAGATCGCCGTCCTCGCCTCCTCGCGCTCCACCGGCGACCAGATCGAATACGGCGACACCGGCCGGATGCTGACGGTGAAGAACATCGAGCATTTCGATCCCGCCGGCTGGGACATGGCGCTGTTCGCGATCGGCAGCGAGGCGACGAAGGTCTACGCGCCCAAGTTCGCCGCCGCCGGGTGCACCGTGATCGACAATTCCTCGCTCTACCGTATGGATCCGGACGTGCCGCTGATCGTGCCGGAGGTGAACGCGGCCGCGATCGACGGCTACCGCGCGAAGAACATCATCGCCAATCCCAATTGCTCCACCGCGCAGATGGTGGTCGCGCTGAAGCCGCTGCACGACGCCGCGACGATCCGGCGCGTGGTCGTCGCGACCTACCAGTCGGTGTCGGGCGCGGGAAAGACCGGCATGGACGAGCTGTTCGAACAGAGCCGCAACATCTTCGTCGGCGATCCCGCGGAGCCGAAGAAGTTCACCAAGCAGATCGCCTTCAACGTGATCCCGCACATCGATAGCTTCCTGGACGACGGGTCGACCAAGGAAGAGTGGAAGATGGTGGTCGAGACGAAGAAGATCCTCGATCCGAAGATCAAGGTCGTCGCCACCTGCGTGCGCGTGCCCGTGTTCGTCGGCCATTCCGAGGCGCTGAACGTCGAGTTCGAGAACGAGCTTTCCGCCGAGGACGCGCAGAAGATCCTGCGCGAGGCGCCCGGCGTGATGCTGGTCGACAAGCGCGAGGACGGCGGATACGTCACGCCGATCGAGAGCGCGGGCGACGACGCGACCTACGTCAGCCGCGTGCGCGAGGATCCGACGGTGGAGAACGGCCTCGCGCTGTGGTGCGTCAGCGACAATCTGCGCAAGGGCGCGGCGCTGAACGCGGTGCAGATCGCCGAGCTGCTGGGGCGGCGGCACCTCAAGAAGGCGTAGCGAGTCGGTGATCGAGGGCGGGTGCCGCTCTGGTGCCCGTCCGAATGTTCTGCCGATCAGCGAGCCGGGAGCAGCCGCATCCGTTCATGCTGAGCGAAGTCGAAGCAATGCCGCACGCGTGTCGCCTTGGGCTTCGATCGGCCTGAACGAAGGCGGTTCAGCGGAGGCAGGCTGCCGCACGCAGACGCCTCACTCGGAATGCACCACCTCCACCTTGCCCCTGGGCTTCCTCAGCAGGAGCACCAGCGGCACCACCGCGATCGAGATCCAGGCCATCAGATAGAAGTCGTCGATATAGGCGATCATGGCCGCCTGCCGGTTCACCATCGCGTCCGCCATGCCCAGCGTCGCGTCGGACAGGCTGCCGAACCGGTCGATCTGCGCCAGGTTGACCGCGGGGATCGTGTTCGCGGTCACGTGGGCGGCGAGGTCGGCGTGGCTGGTCTGGATGTTGCGGGCCAGGAGCACCGTCACCATCGAGATCCCCGCCGACTGGCCGATCGACCGCATCAGGTTCAGGATGCTCGCCCCGTCGGTCCGGTACTTGCCGTCCAGTGTCGCGAAGGCGAGGGCGTTCAGCGGCATGAAGACCAGCCCCATGCCCAGCCCCTGGATGAACCCCGCGCTCACCACCGGCCAGTAATCCATCTCCAACGAGTAGTTCGCCATCATCCGCAGTGACCAGGCGAAGATGACGAGGCCCGTCATGATGACGATCCGCGTGTCCACCTTCCCCATCATCTGCCCCGCCAGCCACATGGTGAACAGCACGCCGACGCCGCGCGGCGCCATCATCATGCCGGTGTCGATCACGGGATAGCCGAACAATTGCTGGAGCATCGGCGGCAGCAGCGCCATCGGCGCCATGGTGGAGATGCCGACGACGACCATGAAGATCATGCCCATCACCAGGTTGCGGTTGTGGAACAGCGCGCGATCGAACAGCGGGCGCGGTGCCGTCGTCAGGTGGACCACCGCCATCCACGCGGCGGCGGCGGCGACGAGGCCCTCGGCGACGATCTCCCAGCTCTCGAACCAATCCTCGCTCTGCCCGCGGTCGAGCATCAGCTGGAACGCGGCCACCGCCACGCCGACGTAGACGAAGCCGGCATAGTCGAACGACCGCTGCGCCTTCTCGCGAGAGGGCAGGAGGAACCAGAGGATCGCGAAGGTCAGCACGCCGACCGGCACGTTGACGTAGAACACCCAGCGCCAGTCGTAATTCTCCGTCAGGAAGCCGCCGATCACCGGCCCCATGATCGGCCCCACCATCACGCCCATGCCCCACACGCTCATCGCCTTCGCGGCGCGCTCGGGCGGGTTGATGTCGAGCATGGCCGTCTGCGACAGCGGGTTGATGAAGGCGGCGCAGATGCCTTGCAGCACGCGGAAGGCGACCATCTCCGGCAGGCTGGTGGCGATGCCGCAGAGCATCGACGCGATGACGAAGCCGCCGACGGACACGAGGAACAGGTTGCGGCTGCCGATCCGGTCGGAAAGCCAGCCGGTGGCGGGCAGCGCGATGGCGGTGGCGACGATGTAGCTCGTCAGCACCCAGGTGACCGTATCCACGGTGGCGCCCAGCGACGTCTGCATGTGCGGCAACGCGACGTTGGCGATCGTCGTGTCCAGGATCTGCATCACCATCGCGCCCATGACGCCGACGGTCAGCAGCCCGCGGTTGCGCACGGGCAGGAGGGGGCGGCCCTCCACCGGCGCAGCCCGCACGGAACCGGCGGCCGTCGCCATCAGCGCTCGCCCGTATCCACCTTCACGTCCGCGGAAAGTCCCGCGATCAGCGCACGTGGCGGACGGCCCTCGATCGCGATGCGCACGGGCACGCGTTGCGTCACCTTCACCCAATTGCCGCTCGCATTCTGCGCCGGCAGCACGGAGAACTCGGACCCCGTGCCCGCCCCGATCGACTGCACGCGGCCGTGGATGTCGAGTTCGGGATAGGCGTCCAGCTCAATGTCGACCGACTGGCCGACGCGCATGTGGTCGAGGTCGGTCTCCTTGAAGTTCGCCTCGACCCACGCCGCCTGGCTGGCGACCAGGCTGAGCGCGGGGACGCCGGACGGCGTGATGTTGCCTACCTGCAACCGGCTGGTCTGGCTGACCACACCATCCGTGGGGGCGCGGACGACCGTGCGTTCCAGGTTCAGCGCGGCCTGGGCGCGGCGTGCCTGTGCCGCCTGGATCGCGGCGGGCGTGCCCGCGGCATTGCCGGAGCCGAGCTGCTGGCGCGCGCGCGCCGCGCTCGCCTGCGCCGCGGCGACCCGGGCGCGAGCGGCGGCCACCGCCTGCGTCGCGGCGTCGAAGGAGGCGCGGGTGGTGAAGCCGCGCTGCATCAGCGCGTCCTGCCGCTGGTACGTCGCCTGCGCCAGCGTCAGGTCCGCGCTGGCGCTCTGCAGGTCCGCCGCCGCGCCCCCGGTGTCGGTCGCCTTCGTCGCCAGGTCGACGCGCGCCTCCGCCAGTGCCGCGTCGGCCTGCGCCAGCGCGATGCGAAACGGCTCGGGATCGATGCGGAACAGGACGTCGCCCGCCTTCACCCCCTGGTTCTCGCGCACGTTGACCGCGACGATGCGGCCCGACACGTCGGGACTGACGGAGACCATGTCCTGCCGCACATAGGCGTTGTCGGTCGACACGTAGCGGCCCGACGTCAGGTAGAACCAGCCGCCCACCAGCGCGATCAGCAGGGGCACGCCGAGCAGCAGCGCCAGCCGCACCCAGCGGCGGCGCGGCAGCGCGGCGGCGTCGGGCGTCAGGCTCGGAACGTCGGCCGCGGGGGCGTTGGCATCGACCACGGGCGCGCGATGCGGGTCGGCGTCAGCCATGCGCAGCCTCCTTCGTCTCGGCGGACAGATTCTCGCGTATGCGCTCCAGCGCGCGGACCAGGGCCTCGCGGTCGGCCTCGTCCATCCCGTCCAGCGCGCGTTCGATCACGTCTCCGCCGATCCCGCGCAGTTCGTCGAGCAGCGGGCGCGAGCGGTCGGTGAGGAAGATGCGCCACGCCCGCCGGTCGCCGGGATCGCGGCGACGCTCGACCAGATCCGCTTCCGCCAGCCGGTCGACCATCCGGCACAGCGTGATGGGCTCCACCTCCAGCCGCTCGGCCAGCGCGCCCTGGTTGATGCCCTCGGCGCGGCTGAGCGCGGTCAGCGCGCGCCATTGCGGGCGCGTGACCCCGATCGCCCGCGCGCGCTCGTCGAAGCGGCGCCGGAGGAGGCGGGAGGTGTCGGAGAGGAGGAAGCCGATCGATTCCGTCATGCGTGCACATATAATAAGCATGCTTATGAAGGTGAAGGGCCGACCGGAACCTTGTCTCTACGGGGCGCATCAACGACGAAGGGCCGCCGATCCTGCAGGATCGACGGCCCTCGTTCTCCACCGAGGTCGGTGGATCAGTCGTTCAGATACTCGCCCGCATCGGCATCGGTGCCGCTGCCCGACGGCACCACCTCGGCCAGCGGATCGCTGCCCGTGCCGGTGTCGTCGCGCGGGCTGCGCGCGTCTTCGGCCGCCTTCACCTCGCTGGCGGTGCCGGCCAGGATCATCGCCTCCTGCAGCTTGCGCTGCTGGACGCGCAGCGCCGCGTCGCGCGACGAGGCCGCCACGCGCAGGCGGTTCATGCCCGCACCGGTGCCCGCCGGGATCAGGCGGCCAACGATAACGTTCTCCTTCAGGCCCATCAGCGTGTCCTGCTTGCCCTGGACCGCCGCCTCGGTGAGGACGCGGGTGGTCTCCTGGAACGACGCCGCCGAGATGAAGCTGCGCGTCTGCAGGCTGGCCTTGGTGATGCCGAGCAGGACGGGCTTGCCCTGCGCCGGCTGCTGGTTCTTCTCCAGCTTCGCGTTCACCTCGTCCATCGCCTCGCGGTCGACCTGCTCGCCCTTCAGCAGCGTGGTGTCGCCGCCGTCGGTGATCTCCACCTTCTGCAGCATCTGGCGGACGATCACCTCGATGTGCTTGTCGTTGATCTTCACGCCCTGCAGTCGATAGACTTCCTGGATCTCGCTGACGAGATACTCCGCCAGCGGCTCCACGCCCATCGTCTCCAGGATGTCGTGCGGATCGGGCGAGCCGCCGATCAGGTTGTCGCCACGCTTGACGTAGTCGCCTTCCTGAACGTCGATCACCTTCGACTTGGGGACGAGATACTCGACCACCTCGCCGCCATCCTCGGGCTGGATGCCGATCTTGCGCTTCGCCTTATAGTCCTTGCCGAACACGACGCGGCCCGAGACCTTGGCGATGATCGCCGAGTCCTTGGGAACGCGCGCCTCGAACAGCTCGGCGACGCGCGGCAGGCCGCCGGTGATGTCGCGGGTCTTGGCGGACTCGCGGGCGACGCGAGCGAGCACGTCGCCCGCCTGCACCGTCGCATTGTCCTCCACGGAGAGCACCGCGCCCGCCGCCAGCATGTAGCGTGCGGCCTCGCCCGAACCCTCGTCCAGCAGCGTCATGCGCGGGCGCAGATCCTCCTTGCTCCGTGCCGAGGCGCGGAACTCGGTAACGACGCGCTGGGCGATGCCCGTCGCCTCGTCGACCTGCTCGGTCAGCGTCTTGCCCTCGATGAGGTCCTGGAACTTTACCGTGCCGCCGGTCTCGGTGATGACCGGCATGGTGAACGGGTCCCACTCCGCCATGCGGTCGCCCTTGCTGATGATGTGGCCATCATCGAACATGACGTAGGCGCCGTAGGGGATCTTGTGCACCGCCAGCTCGCGACCGTCCATGTCGACGATCGCGATCTCGCCCGAGCGGCTCAGCACCACGCGGCGGCCGCGCTGGTCCTCGATCAGGCGCAGGTCGCGGAACTCGACCGTGCCGTCGACCGGCGCTTCCAGGTTGGACTGCTCGTTCAGCTGCGCCGCGCCGCCAATGTGGAAGGTCCGCATCGTCAGCTGCGTGCCCGGCTCGCCGATCGACTGCGCCGCGATGACGCCCACGGCCTCGCCGATGTTCACCGGAGTGCCGCGCGCGAGGTCACGCCCGTAGCACTTGCCGCAGACGCCGATCTTGCTCTCGCAGACCAGCGGCGAGCGGATCTTCATCGCCTGGATGCCCAGCGCCTCGATCCGCGCCACCATCGGCTCGTCCAGCAAGGTGCCCGACGGGATCGCCACCTCGCCCGACTTCGCGTCGACCACGTCCTCGGCCGTGGTGCGGCCCAGGATGCGCTCGCCGAGCGAGGCGATGGTCGATCCGCCCTGCACGATCGCCTTCATCTCCAGCGCGCGCTCGGTGCCGCAATCGTCCTCGATGATGACGCAGTCCTGCGACACGTCGACGAGACGGCGGGTGAGATAACCCGAGTTCGCCGTCTTCAACGCCGTGTCCGCGAGACCCTTGCGGGCGCCGTGGGTGGAGTTGAAATATTCGAGGACCGTCAGGCCTTCCTTGAAGTTCGAGATGATCGGCGTCTCGATGATCTCGCCCGACGGCTTGGCCATCAGGCCGCGCATCCCCGCCAGCTGCTTGATCTGCGCCTGCGAGCCGCGGGCACCCGAGTGCGCCATCATGTAGATCGAGTTGATCGGCTTCTCGCGGCCGGCGTCATCGCCGTCCTCGTAATGGCGGACCGCCTTGATCTCGTTCATCATCGAGTTCGCGACCTGATCGCCGCAGCGCGACCAGGCGTCGATCACCTTGTTGTACTTCTCCTGCTGCGTGATCAGGCCGTCCTGATACTGCTGCTCGTAATCCTTCACCTGCTCGCGGGTCTCGTCGACCAGCTTGTCCTTGTCCGGCGCGATGATCATGTCGTCCTTGCCGAACGAGATGCCCGCCTTGAACGCGTGGCGGAAGCCCAGCGCCATGATGGCGTCGGCGAACAGCACCGTCTCCTTCTGCCCCGTGTGACGATAGACCTCGTCGATCACGTCGCCGACGTCCTTCTTCGTCAGCAGGCGGTTGACGACGTCGAACGGCACCTTGTGGCTCTTCGGCAGCGTCTCGCCCAGCAGCATGCGGCCCGGCGTCGTCTCGAAGCGCTTCAGGTACTGCTTGCCGTTCTCGTCCGTCTGGGGAACGCGGCTGATGACCTTGGTGTGCAGCGTCACCGCGCCGGAGTTCAGCGCCTGGTGCACCTCCGCCATGTCGGCCAGCAGCATGCCTTCGCCCGGCTCCTTCTCCTTCATCATCGAGAGGTAGTAGAGGCCGAGGACCATGTCCTGCGACGGCACGATGATCGGCTTGCCGTTCGCCGGGGACAGGATGTTGTTCGTCGACATCATCAGGACGCGCGCTTCCAGCTGCGCCTCGAGGCTCAGCGGCACGTGCACGGCCATCTGGTCGCCGTCGAAGTCGGCGTTGAACGCGGAGCAGACCAGCGGGTGCAGCTGGATCGCCTTGCCCTCGATCAGCACCGGCTCGAACGCCTGGATGCCCAGGCGGTGCAGCGTCGGCGCGCGGTTGAGCAGCACGGGATGCTCGCGGATCACCTCGTCCAGGATGTCCCAGACTTCCTTGCGCTCCTTCTCCACCCACTTCTTGGCCTGCTTCAGCGTCATGCTGAGGCCCTTGGCGTCGAGGCGCGCGTAGATGAACGGCTTGAACAGCTCGAGCGCCATCTTCTTGGGCAGGCCGCACTGGTGCAGCTTCAGCTCCGGCCCGGTCACGATGACCGAACGGCCCGAATAGTCGACGCGCTTGCCGAGCAGATTCTGGCGGAAGCGGCCCTGCTTGCCCTTCAGCATGTCGGACAGCGACTTGAGCGGACGCTTGTTGGCACCCGTGATCGTGCGGCCGCGGCGGCCGTTGTCGAACAGCGCGTCGACCGCTTCCTGCAACATCCGCTTCTCGTTGCGCACGATGATGTCCGGCGCGCGCAGCTCCATCAGCCGCTTCAGGCGGTTGTTGCGGTTGATGACGCGGCGGTACAGGTCGTTCAGGTCGGACGTCGCGAAGCGGCCGCCGTCCAGCGGCACCAGCGGGCGCAGCTCGGGCGGGATGACCGGCACGACCTCGAGGATCATCCACTCGGGCCGGTTGCCCGACTCGAGGAAGCTCTCGACGACCTTCAGCCGCTTGATGATCTTCTTGGGCTTCAGCTCCGACTTGGTCGTCGCCAGCTCTTCCAGCAGCTGGGTCTTCTCGCCCTCCAGGTCGAGGTTCTCCAGCATGATGCGCACGGCCTCGGCGCCGATGCCGGCGGAGAAGGCGTCCTCACCATATTCGTCCTGCGCCTCGAGCAGCTCGTCCTCGGTCAGCAGCTGGTACTTTTCCAGCGGCGTCAGGCCCGGCTCGATGACGATATAGGCCTCGAAGTAGAGCACGCGCTCCAGCTGCTTGAGCTGCATGTCGAGCAGCAGGCCGATGCGCGAGGGCAGCGACTTCAGGAACCAGATGTGCGCGACGGGCGCGGCCAGCTCGATATGGCCCATCCGCTCGCGGCGGACCTTCGAGACGGTGACCTCGACACCGCACTTCTCGCAGACGATGCCCTTGTACTTCATGCGCTTGTACTTGCCGCACAGGCATTCATAGTCCTTGATCGGACCGAAGATGCGCGCGCAGAACAGGCCGTCACGCTCGGGCTTGAACGTGCGATAGTTGATCGTCTCGGGCTTCTTGATCTCGCCGAAGGACCAGCTGCGGATCTTGTCCGGCGACGCGATCCCGATCTGGATCTGGTCGAAGGTCTCCGGCTTCGCGAGCGGATTGGCGAAATTGGTCAGTTCGTTCATTTTCAACCTCTTTCTCCTCTCCCTTGGGAGAGGAAGGGGCCCGCCCGGCGCAGCCGGGTGGGAAGGTGAGGGTGACAGGCGCGCCTAGCTCGCCCTCACCCTTCCGCGGCCTGCGGCCGCTCCCTCCCTCTCCCGCCGGGAAAGGGAAGGCGGTTGCTCCTTACTCCGCCGCGATGGCGATGCCGTCGTCGCCGTCGGCTTCCTCCATGGACTTCAGGTCCACGTTGAGGCCGAGCGAGCGCATCTCCTTCACCAGCACGTTGAAGCTCTCCGGGATGCCGGCCTCAAACGTGTCGTCGCCCTTGACGATCGCCTCGTAGACCTTGGTGCGGCCGACCACGTCGTCGGACTTCACCGTCAGCATCTCCTGCAGCGTATAGGCGGCGCCGTACGCCTGGAGCGCCCACACCTCCATCTCGCCGAAGCGCTGGCCGCCGAACTGCGCCTTGCCGCCCAGCGGCTGCTGGGTGACGAGGCTGTACGGCCCGATCGAGCGCGCGTGGATCTTGTCGTCCACCAGATGGTGCAGCTTCAGCATGTAGATGATGCCGACGGTCACCTTGCGGTCGAACTTCTCGCCGGTGCGCCCGTCGAACAGGTCCGACTGGCCTGACGGGTCGAGGCCCGCCAGCTCCAGCATGGCCGAGACGTCCGCCTCCACCGCGCCGTCGAACACCGGGGTGCCCATGGGCACGCCCGCACGCAGGTTCTGCGCCAGCTCCACGATCTGCTCGCCGTCGCGCGCCTCGATATCCTCGAGGTAGTGCTCGCCGTAGACGGACTTCAGCCGGTCCTTCACCGCGTCGGGCATCGCGCCCGGCTTAGCATCGGGATTGGCCTCGCGCCAGTCGTCCAGCGCCTCCGCGATCTGCTGACCCAGGCCGCGCGCGGCCCAGCCCAGGTGGGTCTCGAAGATCTGCCCGACGTTCATGCGGCTCGGCACGCCCAGCGGGTTCAGCACCAGATCGACCGGCGTCCCGTCCGCGAGGAAGGGCATGTCTTCCTGCGGCAGGATGCGGCTGATGACGCCCTTGTTGCCGTGACGGCCGGCCATCTTGTCGCCCGGCTGCAGCTTGCGCTTCACCGCGACGAAGACCTTCACCATCTTCAGCACGCCCGGCGGCAGCTCGTCGCCGCGCTCCAGCTTCTCGCGGCGATCGTGGAACTTGTCCGTGATCCGCTTGGCCGCCTCGTCGTACTGCGCCTTCACCGCCTCCAGATCGCTCTGGCGGGCGTCGTCCTGCACCGCGAACTTCCACCATTCGTGGCGGTCGACGCTGTCCAGCACGTCCATGTCGATGGTCACGCCCTTCTTCACGCCCTTGGGCGCAGCCGTGGCGACCTGGTCGAGCAGCATCTCGCGCAGGCGGGACCAGGTGGCGCGGTTCAGGATCGTGCGCTCGTCGTCGGCGTCCTTCTTCAGGCGCTCGATCTCCTCGCGCTCGATCGCCATCGCGCGCTCGTCCTTGTCGATGCCGTGGCGGTTGAAGACGCGCACGTCGACGATCGTGCCCGCAACGCCCGGCGGCAGGCGCAGCGACGTGTCGCGCACGTCGGACGCCTTCTCGCCGAAGATGGCGCGAAGCAGCTTCTCCTCCGGCGTCATGGGGCTCTCGCCCTTCGGCGTGATCTTGCCCACCAGGATGTCGCCCGGCTCCACCTCTGCGCCGATGTAGACGATGCCCGCCTCGTCGAGGTTGCGCAGCGCCTCCTCGCCGACGTTGGGGATGTCGCGCGTGATGTCCTCCGGCCCCAGCTTCGTGTCGCGGGCCATCACCTCGAACTCGTCGATGTGGATCGACGTGAACACGTCGTCCTTCACGATCCGCTCGGAGATGAGGATCGAATCCTCGTAGTTGTAGCCGTTCCAGGGCATGAACGCGACGAGCGCGTTGCGGCCGAGCGCCAGCTCGCCGAACTCGGTGGACGGGCCGTCGGCCAGCACGTCGCCGGCCTTCACCACGTCGCCCACCTTCACCAGCGGGCGCTGATTGATGCAGGTCGACTGGTTGGAGCGCTGGAACTTCATCAGCGTGTAGATGTCGACGCCCGACTTGCTGCTATCCAGCTCGCCGGTGGCGCGGATCACGATGCGGCTCGCGTCGACCTGGTCGACCACGCCCGCGCGGCGGGCGGCGATCGCGGCGCCGGAATCGCGCGCCACGGTCTCCTCCATGCCGGTGCCGACGAACGGCGCCTCGGCCTTCACCAGCGGCACCGCCTGGCGCTGCATGTTCGATCCCATCAACGCGCGGTTCGCGTCGTCGTTCTCCAGGAACGGGATCAGCGAGGCCGCGACGGACACGAGCTGCTTGGGCGACACGTCCATCAGCGTGATCGTTTCGGGCAGCGCCATCAGGAACTCGCCCGCCTGTCGGGCGGAGACCAGCTCTTCGGTGAAGCGGCCGTCCTCGTCCGTCTCCGCGGACGCCTGCGCGACGGTGTGCTTCTGCTCCTCCATCGCCGACAGGTAGACGACCTCGTCGGTCACCTTGCCGTCCACCACGCGCCGGTACGGCGTCTCGATGAAGCCGTACTTGTTGACGCGGGCGAAGGTCGACAGCGAGTTGATGAGGCCGATGTTCGGGCCTTCCGGCGTCTCGATCGGGCAGATGCGGCCATAGTGCGTCGGGTGCACGTCGCGCACTTCGAAGCCCGCGCGCTCGCGGGTAAGCCCGCCCGGCCCGAGCGCCGAGACGCGGCGTTTGTGCGTCACTTCGGACAGCGGGTTGGTCTGGTCCATGAACTGCGACAGCTGCGACGAACCGAAGAACTCGCGCACCGCGGCGACCGCGGGCTTCGCGTTGATGAGGTCGTTCGGCATCACCGTGGACACGTCCACCGACGACATGCGCTCCTTCACCGCGCGCTCCATGCGCAGCAGGCCGACGCGATACTGGTTCTCCAGCAGCTCGCCCACCGACCGCACGCGGCGGTTGCCCAGGTTGTCGATGTCGTCGATCTCGCCCTTGCCGTCCTTCAGGTCGACCAGGGTCTTCACGACCGCCAGGATGTCCTCGGTGCGCAGCGTCGTCACCGTGTCCTCGGCGTCGAGGTCGAGGCGCATGTTCAGCTTCACGCGGCCCACCGCCGACAGGTCGTAGCGGTCCGGATCGAAGAACAGGCCGGCGAACAGCGCTTCGGCCGTCTCCAGCGTCGGCGGCTCGCCGGGGCGCATCACGCGATAGATGTCGGAGAGCGCCTGCTCGCGCTCCTCGGCCTTGTCCGCCTTCAGCGTGTTGCGGATCCACGCGCCGGTCGACACGTGGTCGATGTCGAGCAGCTCGATCCGGTCGATCCCGGCCTTGTCCAGCTTCTCCAGATTGTCCGGACCGATCTCGTCGCCCGCCTCGACGTAGATCTCGCCCGTCGTCTCGTTGATGAGGTCGTAGGCGGAATAGCGGCCGTAGATCTCCTCGGTCGGGATCAGCAGCGTCGCCAGCCCGTCCTTGCCCGCCTTGTTGGCGGCGCGCGGGGTGATCTTCTGCCCCGCGGCGAACACGACCTCGCCCGAGCTCGCGTCGATCAGGTCGAACGTCGGCTTCACGCCGCGCCAGTTCTCCGCCGCGAACGGGATCTGCCAGCCGCCCCCCTCCACATCATTGGCGCCGCGCACGAAGGTGACGCGGTTGTAGAAGTGGTTGAGGATCTCTTCCGAGTTGAGGCCCAGCGCGTACAGCAGCGCCGTCACCGGCAGCTTGCGCTTGCGGTCGATGCGGACGTTGACGATGTCCTTGGCGTCAAACTCGAAGTCCAGCCAGCTGCCGCGATAGGGGATCACGCGCGCGGCGAACAGGTACTTGCCCGACGCGTGCGTCTTGCCGCGGTCATGGTCGAACAGGACGCCCGGCGAACGGTGCATCTGGCTGACGATCACGCGCTCGGTGCCGTTGATGAAGAACGTGCCGTTCTCCGTCATCAGCGGCATGTCGCCCATGTAGACGTCCTGCTCCTTGATATCGAGCACGGAGCGGGTTTCCGTATCGGGATCCACCTCGAACACGATCAGGCGGAGCGTGACGCGCATCGGCGCGGCGTAGGTGATGCCGCGCTGGCGGCATTCCTCGACGTCGAACTTCGGCGGCTCCAGCTCGTAGTTGACGAAGTCCAGCTCGGCGGTGCCGGCGAAGTCGCGGATCGGGAACACGCTGCGCAGCGTCTTCTCCAGGCCCGAGACGTAGCCGATCGACGGGTCGGACCGCAGGAACTGCTCGTAGCTCTCGCGCTGGACCTCGATCAGGTTCGGCATCTGCACCACTTCGTGGATGTTGCCGAACACCTTGCGGATGCGCCGCTTGCGCGTGCCCGCCTTGTCCGTCCGCGCGGAGCCCGCGTCGATCGCCTTGGTTGCCATGGTGCCTGTTTGCCTCTCAGCAGGAAATCACGAGCGCTTCGTGACAGAACGGAAAAAGGCCGCTCGTCTGCCTGTCCCGATGTCGGGGCAGGCGACGGCAGCCTTCGGCGTCCTGTTTCCGCGGCACCATACGTGCGGGGCGCTGCGCGACGGCGCCCCATGTCCCGGTGCTGTGGAAGTGATCGGGAAATAGGGACGTGCCCGCACCATGTCAACGCCGGCCGACATGCCGGAAGCGTCCGTTCCGGAACCGATCCGTTTCGCAGCGGGTTGATCCGTGCAAACGATGGGAGAGATAGAGATGGAGAGGAACCGATCCGTGCGCGCGGCGCTGATGATCTCGGCCGCCGTCACGATGTCCGCCCCCGCGCTGGCGCAGCAGGTCCCGCCGACACCCGGGCCCGCCGCCGGGCAGGTCGTGCCGGTCACGCCGCCGCCCGTCGCGTCCACCGCCGCGCCGCAGACCGCGACGCCGTCGAGCCCCGCTTCCGGTGACAGCGCGACGCCGATCAATCCGGAAGCCGCCGCACAGGCTGCGGCCGAGGATGAGGAGCGCGCCGCCGAGCGCCGCGCGAGCCGCCGTGCCGCCCCGCCCCGCGAGGCGGCCGCCGCACCGGCGGTCCGCGCCGCCGCCCGCACCGAGGCGCCGGCCGCACGGCCGCAGCCCACGGCTTCCGCCACACCTTCGTTAACGGCCGCGGCGCCCGCAGCCCCGGGGGAGACTTCCCCCACCGCCGCAGAGCCGGCCCGGCCGGCTTCGGCACCGGCCGTTGCGCAGCCGGCGCAGGAAGGCGGCGCGCCGGTGTGGCCGCTCGCCGTCATCGCCGCGCTGATCGTCGCCGCCGGCGCCTTCTTTTTCCTGCGCCGCCGCAAGGCCGACGAGGCGGAGGATCAATGGGGCGAGCCCGCGCCCGCCGAGTACGGCGCCGCCGGCCCGGCGGCGGTCGAGCCTGGCCCGGTGCGCGCCGCCCCCGCGGCGATGGCCGCCGCGCCGCTGGTGACGCCGCGGCACGATCCCGTGCCCGACGCGCCGGTCGTCCCGGTGGCGGCGGAGGAGGCGAGCGTCGCCCCCGCCGACAGCGACGACGTCGCCGCGCTCACCGCGGCCGAATCGCCGGGAGATCGCCCGTGGCTGGAGTTCGCGATGCGTCCGGTGCGCGCGGGCACCAACGTCGACGAGGCGCTGGTCGAGATCGAACTGACCGTGGGCAACGCCGGCCCGGTCGCGGCGGAGGACGTGCGCATCGCCACCTTCATGCTCTCCGCCGACGACGCCACGGAGATGGAGCGCCTGCTGATCGACCCGCGCGAGGACGCGGCCGTGTCGCCGATGACGATCGCCGCGGGGGAGGGGACGCGGGTGGACGCCACCCTGGCGATGAACCGCGCCGCGCTGGGCACCGGCGCGTTCCGCCCCGTGATCGTCGCCGACGCCCGCTACCGCCTGCCCGACGGCAGCGAGGGCCGCACCTCGGCCTCGTTCCTCGTCGGCGGCGCGACCGGCGGCGGCGCGCCGGAGCCGATCGCGCTCGACCGCAACCTGATGCGAGACGACGTGGAGGCGCAACTCTACCGCCAGCCCGAGCGGATCTGAGCGGCGCGGCGCGCCGCGCGCCCGGTTCGCTGCACTTCGTCGCGGACCGGCACGCGCGCGCCGGGATCGATCCCGCCTTCTAACCCCTTGCCCGGCACCTGGCTTCGGCTAGGCTGGGGCGATGATCCGCATCGTCGCGCCGTTCCTCCTGCTCGCCGCCCCCGCGGCGCACGCGCAGGAGGTGTTCGGCGGCATCCTCGCCCACGGCGTCGACACGCCGCTCACCTTCGATACCGGCGAGCGCGGGGTCGACGTGCAGGCGGGCGTCCGGCTCGCGCCCGTCGCGCGGATCGGCGGGGCGGCGTTGCAGCCCTACGCCTTCGGATCGCTCAACACCGCCGGTGACACCAGCTTCGTCGCGGCGGGCGTCGCGCTGAAGGTGCCGGTGGGCGGCTGGTTCCTGCGGCCGGGCATCGGCATTGCGGTGCACGACGGCCCGTCGACCCGGCTGGACCGGCGGACGAACATCTACACCGACCTGGGCAGCCGCGTGCTGTTCGAGCCCGAACTGGGCATCGGCACCGCCGTCGCGCCGCGCGTCACCGCGGAACTGACGTGGACACACCTCAGCCACGCGCAGATCTTCGGCGCGCAGAACCCGGGGCTCGACATGATCGGCGCCCGCCTCGCCGTGGCGCTACGCTAGGAGAATCGATGTGAAGGCGTATCTTCTTCTTGCCGCGGCGGCCGTTGCCGCGCCGCTTGCCGCGCAGCAGCAGGCACCCGCGCCGGCGGGCGACATCCCCGCCGCCTTCTCCCCGCCGAAGGTCGGCTACGATTACGACAAGCGCGTCGTCATGGTGCCGATGCGCGACGGCACGAAGCTGTACACCGTCATCGTCGTGCCCAAGGGCGTGAAGGACGCGCCCATCGTGCTGACGCGCACGCCCTACAACGCCGCCGGCCGCGCCAATCGCAGCGACAGCCCGTCGATGCTGAATGCGCTGCCGCTCGCCGACGAGGGGTTCGTGAAGGGCGGCTACATCCGCGTCTACCAGGACGTGCGCGGCAAGTACGGGTCGGAGGGCGACTATGTCGTCACGCGACCGCCGATCGGTCCGCTCAACCCCACCGCCGTCGATCACACCACGGACGCCTGGGACACGATCGACTGGCTGGTGAACAAGGCCAACCTGCCGGAAAGCAACGGCCGCGTCGGCATGATCGGCTCGTCGTACGAGGGCTTCACCGTGGTCATGGCGCTGCTGAAGCCGCACCCGGCGCTGAAGGTCGCCGCGCCGGAAAGTCCGATGATCGACGGCTGGATGGGCGACGACTGGTACCATTACGGCGCCTTCCGCCTGGCCAACATCGGCTGGATCGGGTCGCAGACCGGCTACAAGGGCGCGGGCAAGGCGCCGCCGTCTGGCGGCTGGGACGATTACGACAATTTCCGCACCGGCTCGGCCGGCGATTGGGCGAAGAAGTCGGGCTATGACCAGCTGCCGTTCTGGAAGCGGTTCGTCAGCCACCCGGCCTACGACGCCTATTGGCAGGGGCAGGCACTGGACAAGCTGCTCGCCGCCAACCCCTCGGACGTGCCGACGATCTGGGAACAGGGGCTGTGGGATCAGGAGGACATGTACGGCGCGATCACCGCGTGGGAGGCGCTGAAGGCCAAGGGCAAGACCGGCAACAACTTCCTCGTGATGGGGCCGTGGCGACACAGCCAGGTGAATCGCGAGGGGCGCTCGCTTGGCCCCTTCCAGTGGAACGGCGACACCGCCGCGCAATTCCGCGACGACATGGTGCTGCCGCTGTTCGACCAGTATCTGAAGCCCGGCAGCCCGGCGGCGAACCTGCCGGTCGCCGCGATCTACAACACGGGCGAGAACCGGTGGGACCGTCTGTCGCAATGGCCGCTGGCGTGCGAGGCGGGATGCGCCGCGCCGCTGACGCCCCTCTTCCTCCAGGCGGACGGCGCGCTCGGTTTCGCGCGGGGCGGGCAGGGCGGGGACCGCTACGTGTCCGATCCCGCCAAGCCGGTGCCGCATCTGCCGCGGCCGGTGAACTTCGACGACGGTCGCTGGGGCGACTGGCTGGTCAGCGACCAGCGCCACGCCGATGGCCGCCCCGACGTGCTCACCTATCAGACCGCGCCGCTGACGCAGGCGGTTCGCGTGTCCGGCGCGCCCTTCGCGAACCTGTTCGCGCGCACGACCGGGACGGACGGCGACTTCGTCGTGAAGATCATCGACGTCTATCCGGCGGCGAACGCGACCGACCCGAAGATGGGCGGCTATCAACTGCCGATCAGCCTCGACATCTTCCGCGGCCGGTATCGCGACAGCTTCGCGAAGCCGAGCGCGATCCCGGCTGGCAGGGTGCAGCGCTATCGCTTCCGCCTGCCCACGGTGAACCACGTGTTCCAGCCGGGGCACCGCATCATGGTGCAGGTGCAGTCCAGCCTTTTCCCGCTCTACGATCGCAATCCGCAGACGTACGTGCCGAACATCTTCCTCGCCCGTCCGCAGGACTACAAGGCCGCCACGGTGACGATCGAGCGAGGCGGGGCGAGCGCCAGCGCGGTCGAACTGCCCATCGTGCCGGTGGATCAGGCGGCGGTGGCGGCGTCCGCGTCAGGGGCGCGATAGGACGGGACAGTTGACGTTCACGCTCGCGGGGGTAGCGCAACGCGCCATGCCCTCGCGACTTCCGCTCCTGCTCGCCGCCGCACTCGCCACCCCCGCTCCGACGCAGGACGTGCCGGTGGCGACCGTCTCGCCCACGCCATCGCCGACACCCGCCGTCGCGCTGCCTCCCGCGGCGAGCGCGGTTCCCCCGCCGATCGCGATCACGCTGCCGACACCCACGCCGACGCCGGCGCTGACACCGACGCGCGCGGCTCCCGCGCCGCTTGCCGCCGCGACGCCGCGGGAGCGCCCGACGCCGACGCCGACGCCCACGCCCACGCCGTCAGCAACGCCCGAATCGCCGCCGTCACCCGGTGCGGCCGCCCCCGCACCGACGCTGACGACGCCTGCCACCGTCGCCGCACTCGCGCCGGCGCCGTCAACGCTCGCCGGGGGGCGGCCCGCCACCGCGCTGCCGATTCCGCCGGAACGCGGGTCGCCGTGGATGTTGCCGACGGTCGGCGGGCTGCTGATCGCGCTGGTGCTGGTGGCGCTGGCGGCGCGGCGGCGACGGCGCGCCGCCGATCCCGACCCCCACCCCGTCCCCGTCGTGACGGAGCAGGTGGAGGCGTCGAGGCCGGCGGCACCGCGCGCACCGGTCGCGAGCTCCGCCCCGTCACCCGCCGCCCCGTCACCCGCCGCCCCGTCACCCGCCGCCCCGCCGCGCGCCTGGATCGCGCTGGAGCTGCGCCCGCGCCGGGCGGGGATGAACCTGCTCACCGCCACGCTTGACGCCGAGGTGATCGTCCGCAACGAGGGAGAGGCGGCGGCGGAGGACGTGCGCGTCGTCCTGCGGCTGCTCAGCGCGCGCGCCGACCAGGAAGCGGAGCTGGAGGCGGTGGCCACCGACGCGGCCGCCCGCGCCATCGCCGCGCCTTTCTCGCTCGCGCCGGGGGAGGAGCGCGCGATGGCCGCCATCGCCACGCTGCCGCGCGCCGACATCAACGTGATGACCGTCGCCGATCGCGCGATGTTCGTCCCCGTCGCCGCGCTCGGCGCCCGCTACGTGACCGACGGCGAGGCGGGCGTGACCGCCACCGCGTTCGCGCTGGGGGTCGAGCGGGAAGGGGCGGACAAGCTGGCGCCCTTCTTCCTCGACGCGCCCGCGCGGATGCACGACGCGGTGGGCGTGCGCCCGCACGTCCTATCGGTCAGGCGCTAGTCGATCCTGCGTACTCGGCGAGCAGCGCAGGAAATTGCTCCATCGGCGGAAAGCCGGCGTAGGAGTGGCGGGCGGGCGTGCTGGCCCAGGGCAGCGCCTCGCTGGTGAAGGTCTCGACGAACGGCACGTACCAGCACGCGTCGTCCAGCATCGTCGCGCGCACGTTGACGAAACCGGGATCGGGGTCGATCCGCGTGAACAGCCAGCTCTTGCAGCGGTCGCAATGGTGATGGTGCAATTGCGCGCCGTGCAGGCCGCCGATCACGGTCTCGCCCGCCGTCACGTCGAACGCGGCGGTCGGCACCGCGACGGAGAGCGAGAAGGCGCTCGCCGTCATCCGCTGGCACCCCGTGCAATGGCACGCCATCGTCAGCAGCGGCGCCGCGTCCACGCGGAAGCGGACCGCGCCGCAGCGGCACCCGCCCTCCATTGGCAGCTGGCCTGGATTCATCGCTTTTCTCCCCGGCGCATCTGGTGAAGGATCGCCGCTGTCGAAGGGGGAATGCCATATGAGACTGCGCGCCGTCATCCTCGCGTCCGCCGCCTGCGCGGCCGTGCCCGCCGCGGCGAAGACCAGCGTCGTCACCGCCGCGCGGATGCTCGACGTGGAGAAGGGCGCGCTGCTCGCCAATCCGGTCGTCGTCGTCACCGATGGCCGCATCGCCGCCATTGCCACCCGCGGCGATGCGCCCGCGGCGACCCCGGCGGATGCGGAGCGGATCGACCTGGGCGACGTCACGCTCGTTCCCGGGTTGATCGACATGCACGTCCATCTGACCAGCAATGCCCGCTACGGCGGCTACAGCAGCCTGCAGTTCACCGACAGCTTCTGGATCGCGCAGGGCGTCGGCAACGCGGAGCGCACGCTTCGCGCCGGCTTCACCACCGTCCGCAACGTCGGTTCGGACGGCTACGGGGATGTCGGCATCAAGCAGGCGATCGACGGCGGCTGGGTGCAGGGACCGCGCATCGTGCCCGCGGCCCATGCGCTCGGCGCCAGCGGCGGCCATTGCGACCAGACCTATCTGCCCCCGTCGTTCAAGGCGGTGTCGCCCGCCGTGGGCGACACGCCCGACGAACTGAGGAAGCGCGTGCGCGAGCAGCGCAAGTACGGGGCGGAGGTCATCAAGGTGTGCGCGACCGGCGGCGTGTTTAGCCGCAACACCGAACCCGGCGTCCAGCAGCTGCGCGAGGACGAGCTGCGGGCGGTGGCGGAGGAGGCGCACTTCTGGAAGCTGAAGACGGCGGCGCACGCGCACGGGGCCGAGGGGATCAGGGCCGCGATCCGCGCCGGCATCGACACGATCGAGCACGTCAGCTTCATCGACGACGAGGGCATCCGGCTGGCGAAGGAGCGCGGTACCTGGCTCGGCTTCGACGTCTACAACACCGACTACACGCTGGCGGAAGGCGAGAAGAACGGCGTCCTGCCGGAGAACATCGCGAAGGAACGCGCGGTCGGCACGCTCCAGCGCGAGAATTTCCGCAAGGCGGCGCGGGCGGGCGCGCGCATGATCTACTCGACCGACGCGGGCGTCTACCCGCATGGCGACAATGCCCGGCAGTTCGCCGTCATGGTCCGGTTCGGCCTGACGCCGGCGGAGGCGATCCGCAGCGCGACGTGGAATGCCGCACAGGCGCTGGGACGGGAGAAGGACGTGGGCGCGATCGCGACCGGCCGGTTCGGCGACATGGTGGCGGTGAGGGGGAATCCGCTGGCCGACGTCACCGTGCTGGAGCGCCCGGTGGCGGTGGTGAAGGGCGGCGAGCGGGTGGATTGAACCGCGCGGGCGCCGGCTCGTTCAGCACGCATGGCAGAGGATCACGACCGGACCGCGAAGGATTTCGCCGACGCCGTCAACATGGCCCCCGCGGAGCTGGACAAGTGGCTCGACACCGACGACAGCAAGCGCGTCGGCTGGAAGGGCGAGGACGGGCAGGGCGCCGGGGAGAGCGTCGGGCACAAGTCGGGCCGCCGGATCGTCGAGCTGAAGCGGACGAAGAAGGCGGACCTCACCGACGACGATTACGCGCACATGCGCAAGGTGGTCGGCTACGTTCACCGCCACCTGAAGCAGGGCGGCCCGGCGACGGACAAGGAGCACAGCGACTGGCGCTACTCGCTGATGAACTGGGGCCACGACCCGCTGAAGTAGCGGCCGATTGACCACGCCGCGGCGCGGCGGTATAGCGCCGCCCGTTCGGAGGAGGCGACTCCGTCGGGCACGCTTGAACATTGCTGGATGCATCAGGGCCGCCGGCGACCGGAAACGGGCGTCCGCACGGTCCTTTTCGTATTCCTTGGCTTGTTAGGCTCCAGCAAAGTAACCCTTTGAAAGGTGAAGGCTTCAATGCCGACGATCAACCAGCTGGTCCGCAAGGGCCGCGAATTGCAGAAGGCCAAGTCCAAGGTCCCTGCGATGGAGCAGAACCCGCAGAAGCGCGGCGTCTGCACCCGTGTCTACACGACCACGCCGAAGAAGCCGAACTCGGCGTTGCGCAAGGTGGCCAAGGTCCGCCTGACCAACCAGCGCGAGGTCATCAGCTACATCCCGGGCGAGGGCCACAACCTGCAGGAGCACTCGGTGGTGCTGATCCGCGGCGGCCGCGTGCGCGACCTTCCGGGCGTGCGCTACCATGTGCTGCGCGGCGTGCTCGACACGCAGGGCGTAAAGGACCGCCGTCAGTCCCGCTCGAAGTACGGCGCCAAGCGTCCGAAGTGATCGGCCGCCGGCCGATCGCCCCGGCGCAGGCCGGGGTCCAGAATCAAAAGTAAGCCCCGGACGGGTTCCGGAACAGCTGAAGAAGCAAGGAAGTCCAGATGGCTCGTCGTCGTCGTCCCGAGAAGCGGGAAATCCTGCCCGACCCCGTCTATGGTGACGTGGTCCTGTCGAAGTTCATGAACAGCGTGATGCTGGACGGCAAGAAGTCGGTCGCGGAAGGCATCGTCTATTCCGCGCTGGAGACCGTCGAGACCCGTGCCAAGCGCGAGCCGATCGGCGTGTTCCACGATGCGCTGAACAACATCAAGCCGGGCATCGAGGTCCGCAGCCGCCGCGTCGGCGGTGCGACCTACCAGGTGCCGGTCGAGGTCCGTCCGGAGCGCGCGCAGGCGCTGGCGATCCGCTGGCTGATCTCGGCGGCGCGCAGCCGCAGCGAGAACACCATGTCGTCGCGCCTGTCGGGCGAGCTGCTCGACGCGTCGAACAACCGCGGCAACGCGGTGAAGAAGCGCGAGGACACGCACCGCATGGCGGAGGCGAACCGCGCGTTCAGCCACTATCGCTGGTAACCGCGATGCCGGCGCGGTCCGTCTTGGAAGCGTCGCAAAACTGACCTATATCGTGGGGAGCCGGCCGATAACGCTGCGCTCCCCACATCGCTAAGGAAGCCCGACCATGGCCCGCAGCCATCCGCTCGAACTGTATCGCAACATCGGCATCATGGCGCACATCGACGCCGGCAAGACGACGACGACGGAGCGCATCCTCTACTACACCGGCAAGTCCTACAAGATCGGCGAGGTGCACGAGGGCACCGCGACGATGGACTGGATGGAGCAGGAGCAGGAGCGCGGTATCACGATCACGTCGGCTGCCACCACCTGCAAGTGGAAGGCCGAGGAGGGCAAGGGCCCCGAGCACCTCATCAACATCATCGACACGCCCGGCCACGTCGACTTCACGATCGAGGTCGAGCGGTCGCTGCGCGTGCTCGACGGCGCAGTCGCGTGCTTCGACGGCGTTGCGGGTGTGGAGCCGCAGTCGGAGACGGTGTGGCGCCAGGCCGACAAGTACGGCGTGCCGCGCATGTGCTTCGTCAACAAGCTCGACCGCACCGGCGCCGACTTCTACTTCTGCGTGCAGTCGATCATCGACCGCCTGGGCGCGAAGCCGGCGGTGCTGTACCTGCCGATCGGCATCGAGGGCGGCTTCAAGGGTCTGGTCGACCTGGTCGAGAACCGCGCGATCATCTGGCTGGAAGAGAGCCTGGGCGCGAAGTTCGAGTACCAGCCCATTCCCGACGACATGGTCGAGAAGGCGGCCAAGTACCGCAACGACCTGATCGAACTCGCCGTCGAGCAGGACGACGACGCGATGGAGGCGTATCTGGAGGGCAACGAGCCCGACACGAAGACGCTGAAGGCGCTGATCCGCAAGGGCACGCTGAACATGGCGTTCGTGCCGGTCGTCTGCGGCTCGGCGTTCAAGAACAAGGGCGTGCAGCCGCTGCTGGACGCGGTGGTGGACTTCCTGCCGTCGCCGCTCGACGTGCCGGCGATCAAGGGCGTGAAGCTGGACGGCGAGACGCCGGACGAGCGTCCGTCCTCGGACGAGGCGCCGTTCTCGGCGCTGGCGTTCAAGATCATGAACGATCCCTTCGTCGGCTCGCTCACCTTCGCGCGCATCTACTCGGGCGTCCTGGTCAAGGGCGGCTACCTGAATTCCGTGAAGGACAAGAAGGAGAAGATCGGCCGCATGCTCCTCATGCACGCGAACTCGCGTGAGGACATCGACGAGGCACGCGCGGGCGACATCGTCGCGATCGCGGGCCTGAAGGAGACCACCACGGGCGACACTCTGTGCGACCCGGCGCACCCGATCATCCTGGAGCGCATGGAGTTTCCGGAGCCGGTCATCGAGCTGTCGGTGGAGCCGAAGACCAAGGCCGACCAGGAGAAGATGGGTATCGCGCTCAACCGCCTGGCCGCCGAGGACCCCTCGTTCCGCGTGTCGACGGATCACGAGTCCGGGCAGACCATCATCAAGGGGATGGGCGAGCTCCATCTCGAGATCCTGGTCGACCGCATGAAGCGCGAGTTCAAGGTCGAGGCGAACGTCGGCGCGCCGCAGGTGGCGTATCGCGAGTATCTGAAGAAGGCGGTCGACGTCGACTATACGCACAAGAAGCAGTCGGGCGGCACCGGCCAGTTCGGCCGGGTGAAGGTGAAGCTGGTGCCGGGCGAGCGCGGCGAGGGCATCATCTTCAAGGACGAGATCAAGGGCGGTAACATTCCCAAGGAATATATCCCCGCGATCGAGAAGGGCTTCCGCGAGACCGCGGCGACCGGCTCGCTGGTCGGCTTCCCGATCATCGACTTCGAGATCACGCTGTACGACGGCGCGTACCACGACGTCGACTCGTCGGCGCTGGCGTTCGAGATCACCGCGCGCGGCGCGATGCGGGAGGCCGCGCAGAAGGCCGGCATCACGCTGCTGGAGCCGGTGATGAAGGTCGAGGTCGTGACGCCGGAGGATTACCTCGGCGACGTGATCGGCGACATGAACAGCCGTCGCGGGCAGATCCAGGGCACCGACACGCGCGGCAACGCGCAGGCGGTGACCGCGATGGTGCCGCTCGCGAACATGTTCGGCTACGTCAACTCGCTGCGCTCGTTCACGCAGGGCCGCGCGAGCTACTCGATGCAGTTCTCGCACTATGACGAGGTGCCGCAGAACGTCGCCGACGAGGTGAAGGCGAAGCTGGCCTGAGGCGCACGAGGCCAAGTCTGCTTGGCCCCGAGAGGCCGCAGGGCCGGCCGGGCTCGGGCGCATGCCACTGCTTCGGCGAAGCGGGACTTGCTCCCGCGTCGGCCCGCGAGAACCGAAAGGCCCGTCCCCACGCCGGGGGCGGGCCTTTTCGCGTCCGCTTCCGTCCCGCGTTGTCGCGCGTTATCCTGGCGCCATGAACGCTCCCGCCCTTCTTGCCGAGGCGCATCAGGGACACCGCCTGCGCGCATCCGACTTCGAGGTCCTGCACGAAGGCGGCGCGCTCCAGGACGTGCGCAAGGCCGAGCTGATCGACGGGGACATCTACACCATGAGTCCGCAAACCACCCGTCACGGCGTCGCGAAGACGGAGCTTGGCTTTCAGATACGATCGCACCTCAAGACGCTGCGTCCCGACCTGATCACCATCATCGCAGTATCGGTGGTCGTCGCAGACGACAGCGTGCCAGAACCGGATATCGTCGTTTCGAGCTACAAGGGCTCCCGCTTCATGCCGGGCGACACGGTCCTTCTTGCGGTGGAGGTCGCCAGTTCCATCCTCGCCGTCGATCTCGGTCGCAAGGCCGCTCTGTATGCCGCCGCGGGCATTCCGGAATATTGGGTGGTCGATCTGGATGCCGCACGGATGGTGATCCACGCGCAGCCCGGTGCCGAAGGGTACGGCGTGAAGAGCGAGGTGGCGTTCGGGAGCGACCTGATATCCATCGCCATCCCGGGCCTGAGCGTCGAGACCGGGTTCCTCCTCGCCTGACGCGCGTTCCCGTGTGCCGACATCTGGATGGCGCTCAACCGTCTTGCGCACCCCGCCGTGGCTCGCTATGTGCGCGGCCTCGTAGGGGCTGGGCGGCGACGCCCGGCTTCTTGCGCTTAGGGGGCGACCCCTTTTCATAGTCGATTCGAGATCACGCGGCCCGCCGGCTTCCAGGCGGCGCGCTGTAGAGGAAGAAACATGGCGAAGGCGAAATTCGAGCGGACGAAGCCGCACCTGAACATCGGCACCATCGGTCACGTCGACCATGGCAAGACCTCGCTGACCGCGGCGATCACGAAGGTGCTGGCCGAGACGTCGGGCGGCGTCGCGGTCGACTTCGCGAACATCGACAAGGCGCCGGAAGAGCGCGAGCGCGGCATCACCATCTCGACCGCGCACGTCGAGTACGAGACGACGAACCGCCACTACGCGCACGTCGATTGCCCCGGCCACGCCGACTACGTGAAGAACATGATCACCGGCGCCGCGCAGATGGACGGCGCGATCCTGGTCGTGTCGGCCACCGACGGCCCGATGCCGCAGACCCGCGAGCACATCCTGCTGGCGCGCCAGGTCGGCGTGCCCGCGATGGTGGTGTTCATGAACAAGGTCGACCTCGTCGACGACGAGGAGATCCTGGAGCTCGTCGAGCTGGAAGTGCGCGAGCTGCTGAGCTCGTACGACTTCCCGGGCGACGACATTCCGATCATCAAGGGTTCGGCCACGGCCGCGCTGTCGGGTTCGGACCAGAAGCTGGGCCAGGACGCGGTGCTCGAGCTGATGAAGTCGGTCGACGAGTACATCCCGCAGCCGGAGCGTCCGCTGGACAAGCCGTTTATGATGCCGATCGAGGACGTGTTCTCGATCTCGGGTCGCGGCACCGTGGTGACCGGCCGCGTCGAGACCGGCATCATCAAGGTCGGTGAGGAAGTCGAGATCGTCGGCATCCACCCGGAGGTCCGCAAGACCACCGTCACCGGCGTCGAGATGTTCCGCAAGCTGCTCGACCAGGGCCAGGCCGGCGACAACGTCGGTGCGCTGATCCGCGGCGTCGCCCGTGACGAGGTGGAGCGCGGCCAGGTGCTGTGCAAGCCGGGCTCGATCAAGCCGCACACCGACTTCTCGTCGGAGGTGTACGTGCTGTCGAAGGACGAGGGCGGCCGCCACACGCCGTTCTTCGCAAACTATCGTCCGCAGTTCTACTTCCGCACCACGGACGTGACCGGCACCGTCGAGCTGCCCGAGGGCACCGAGATGGTGATGCCGGGCGACAACGTCGCCCTGGGCATCAAGCTGATCGCCCCGATCGCGATGGACGTCGGCCAGCGCTTCACCATCCGCGAGGGCGGCCGCACCGTCGGCGCCGGCGTGGTGAGCTCGATCGCCAAGTAAGCCGCGGCCGCGCGAGCGGTTCGTCGCGAAAGGTTCCGCCCGTCGCACCGAAAAGGTGCGGCGGGCGGTTGCCTTTTAATGAGGGCACCGCTAAGCGGCGCCACTTCGAGATCTAGAGACCTTCGCTCTTTCTCCGTCGTCCCCCGCTGGTGGGGGATCTCATCCCGCCGGCATCCGCCTGCGGCACGAGCCCCCGCTCTTCAAGCGGGCGGGGTGACGGCCGGGGGCGTGGACAGCATCGGTAGGGTAACATGGACACCAACATCCGCATTCGCCTGAAGGCGTTCGACCATCGCGTGCTCGACCAGGCGACCGGCGACATCGCCGACACCGCCCGTCGCACCGGCGCACTGATCCGCGGCCCGATCCCGCTGCCGACCCGCATCGAGAAGTTCACGGTCAACCGCGGCCCGCACATCGACAAGAAGTCGCGCGAGCAGTTCGAGGTGCGCACCTACAAGCGCATGCTCGACATCGTGCAGCCGACGCCGCAGACGGTCGACGCGCTGATGAAGCTGGACCTCGCGGCCGGTGTTGACGTCGAGATCAAGCTCGCCTAATGGCTCGCCTTCCCGCGGTTGACGCTGAGTCCCGCGGGCGGGTCCTTCCCTCGGTGGGGAAGGGCGGTGAGGCCCCCGCCAGGCGGGGAACCTGACAAGCAGAGATACCGCCGGCGGCCTCGGTCGCCGGGACAGCGTCTCCCGTCGCTTCCTTCACGGAGGCAAACCGGCCCGGACGGGGGCACGCTTCGCATTTTCGGGTCCGGACACGCACCCCGCGGGATGGTCCCCGGGGTGCCTCTGTAAGGAGCACCAGATCATGCGTACCGGCGTGATCGCGAAGAAGTTGGGGATGACCCGCCTGTTCCAGGACGACGGCCGCCACGTGCCCGTCACCGTCCTGCAGCTGGACGGGCTTCAGGTCGTCTCCCGTCGCGAAACCGATCGTGACGGCTACACCGCCGTCCAGCTTGGCGCCGGCAGCGCCAAGGCCAAGAACGTCGCCAAGCCGCAGCGCGGCCACTTCGGCAAGTCCGAGGTCGAGCCCAAGGCGGTCGTCCACGAGTTCCGCGTGACGGAGGACAATCTCCTCGACGTCGGCGCCGAGCTGTCGGCCGACCACTTCGTCGCCGGCCAGTACGTCGACATCCAGGGGCGCACGCAGGGCAAGGGCTTCGCCGGCGCCATGAAGCGCTGGAACTTCGGCGGTCTGCGCGCCACGCACGGCGTGTCGGTGTCGCACCGCTCGCACGGCTCCACCGGCAACCGCCAGGACCCGGGTCGCGTCTTCAAGAACAAGAAGATGGCCGGCCACATGGGCGACAAGAACCGCACCCAGCAGAACCTCGAGATCGTCGGCACCGACGTCGAGCGCGGCCTGATCTTCGTGAAGGGCTCGGTGCCCGGATCGAAGGGCGGCTGGCTGTTCGTGAAGGACGCCGTCAAGGTGAAGGCGCACGCCGACACCCCGTATCCCGCCGGCCTGAAGGCCGCGGCGAACACCAACACCGCTGCGGATACGCCGGCCGAGACGGCCGCTCCGGAAGCGACCGACGGCCAGGAGGGCTGAACGTGAAGGTCAAGGTTTCCTCCTTCGCCGGCACCGACGGTCAGGACATCGAGCTCAACGACGAGGTCTTCGGCCTCGATCCGCGCGCCGACATCCTGCACCGCGTCGTGACCTGGCAGCTCGAGAAGCGTCGCGCGACCGCGCGCGGCACCCGCGAGCGTTCGGACGTCGCCCGGTCGGGCAAGAAGCTGGGTCGCCAGAAGGGCGGCGGCGTCGCCCGTCACGGCGATCGGCGCGCCCCCGTCTTCATCGGCGGCGGCAAGGCGCACGGCGCCCGCGTCCGCGACTTCAATCCGTCGCTGAACAAGAAGGTTCGCGCGCTGGGTCTGAAGATGGCGCTCAGCAGCCACGCCAAGGCCGGCTCGCTGATCGTGCTGGACGGGTTCGAGGTCGCGAAGACCAAGGACCTGAAGGGTCACTTCGCGACGCTGAACGTCGGCAAGCGCACGCTGGTCATCGACGGCGAGGCCGCCGAGGGCTTCCGCGCCGGCCGCAACCTGCCGGGCGTGGAGCTGCTGCCGGCCGTCGGCGCGAACGTGTACGACATCATCAAGGCCGACACGCTGGTGCTGACCCGCGCGGCCGTCGAGAAGCTGGAGGCGCGCTTCAATGGCTAAGCCGCAGAAGGGTGCGATCGACAACCGTCACTATGACGTGATCGTCGCGCCGCACATCACCGAGAAGGCGACCCTGCTGTCCGAGCAGAACGCCGTCGTGTTCAAGGTGGCGAAGACCGCCTCCAAGCCCGAGATCAAGGCCGCGGTCGAAGCCATCTTCGACGTGACCGTGAAGGGCGTGAACACGATCGTCCAGAAGGGCAAGACGAAGCGCTGGAAGGGCGCGCCGTACTTCCGTTCGGACATGAAGAAGGCGATCGTGACGCTGGCCGAAGGGCAGTCGATCGACGTGACCGAGGGGGCCAAGTAAGATGGCACTCAAGCATTACAATCCGACCTCGCCGGCGCAGCGCGGCCTGATCCTCGTCGACAAGTCGGCGCTGTGGAAGGGCAAGCCCGTCAAGTCGCTGACCGAGGGCAAGCACAAGACCGGCGGCCGCAACAACAAGGGCCACGTGACCAGCCGCGGCATCGCGGGCGGCCACAAGCAGAAGTACCGCTACGTCGACTTCAAGCGGCGCAAGTGGGACGTCGAGGGCACCGTGGAGCGGCTGGAGTATGATCCCAACCGCACCGCCTTCATCGCGCTGGTCACCTATCCGGACGGCGAGCAGGCCTACATCATCGCGCCGCAGCGGCTCGCGCCCGGCGACAAGGTGATCGCGGCGAAGAAGACCGACACGAAGCCGGGCAACGCGATGGAGATCGGCCAGGTCCCCGTCGGCACCATCGTCCACAACGTGGAGATGAAGCCGGGCAAGGGTGGCCAGATCGCGCGCTCGGCCGGCACCTACGTGCAGGTCGTCGGTCGCGACCGCGGCATGGTGATGGTCCGCCTGAACTCGGGCGAGCAGCGCTACATCCGCGCCGACTGCATGGCCACGGTGGGGGCGGTGTCCAACCCGGACAACCAGAACCAGAACCTGGGCAAGGCCGGCCGCAGCCGCTGGATGGGCAAGCGCCCGCTGACCCGCGGCGTCGCCAAGAACCCGGTCGACCACCCGCACGGCGGTGGCGAGGGCCGGACCTCGGGCGGCCGTCACCCGGTCACCCCCTGGGGCAAGCCGACCAAGGGTGCGCGCACCCGCCACAACAAGTCCACGGATAAGATGATTATCCGCAGCCGTCACGCGAGGAAGAAGTAATGGCGCGCTCCGTCTGGAAGGGCCCGTTCGTCGAACTGAGCCTGCTGAAGAAGGCCGAGGCCGCGCAGGACGCGGGTGGCCGCGCGCCGATCAAGACCTGGTCGCGCCGCTCCACCATCCTGCCGCAGTTCGTCGGTCTGACGTTCACCGTCTACAACGGGCGCAAGTTCGTGCCGGTATCGGTGAACGAGGACATGGTCGGCATGAAGCTGGGTGAGTTCGCGCCGACGCGCTACTTCCCCGGCCACGCCGCGGACAAGAAGGGCAAGCGCTGATGAGCAAGCCAGCATCCCCCCGCAAGGTCGGCGACAAGGAAGCGCTGTCGGTCGGCACGCAGATCCGCGGTTCGGCCCAGAAGCTGAACCTGGTCGCAGGCCTGATCCGCGGCCGCAAGGCCGGCGACGCGCTGAACATCCTCACCTTCTCGAAGAAGGCGATGGCGGTGGACGCCCGCAAGGTGCTGGCTTCGGCCATCGCCAACGCGGAGAACAACCACAACCTCGACGTCGACGCGCTCGTCGTCGCGGAGGCGTCGGTCGGCAAGTCGATCACCATGAAGCGGTTCGCCACGCGCGGCCGCGGCAAGTCCACCCGCATCCTGAAGCCGTTCAGCCGGCTGCGGATCGTCGTGCGCGAGCAGGAAGAAGCCTAATGGGTCACAAGAGCAACCCGATCGGTCTGCGCCTGCAGATCAACCGCACCTGGGACAGCCGCTGGTTCGCCGAGGGTGCGGATTACGGCCGCCTGCTGCTGGAGGATCTGAAGATCCGCCAGTACATCGTGAAGACGCTGCCGCAGGCGGCGATCTCCAAGGTGGTGATCGAGCGTCCGGCCAAGCTGTGCCGCATCTCCGTCTATGCCGCGCGCCCCGGCGTCATCATCGGCAAGAAGGGCTCGGACATCGAAAAGCTTCGCAAGAAGCTGGGTTCGATGACCTCGTCCGACGTGTCGCTGAACATCGTCGAGATCCGCAAGCCCGAGGTCGACGCGAAGCTCGTCGCCCAGGGTATCGCCGACCAGCTGGAGCGTCGCATCGCGTTCCGCCGCGCCATGAAGCGCGCGGTGCAGTCGGCCATGCGCCTCGGCGCCGACGGCATCAAGGTGTATTGCGGCGGCCGGCTGGGCGGCGCGGAGATCGCGCGCTCGGAGAGCTATCGCGAGGGCCGCGTGCCGCTGCACACGCTGCGCGCCAACATCGACTATGCCGAGGCCGAGGCGCACACCGCCTATGGCGTCTGCGGCGTGAAGGTGTGGGTGTTCAAGGGCGAGATCCTGGGCCACGACCCGCTCGCCACCGATCGCCTCATGATGGAGGCTCAGACCTCCGGCGTGCGCCCTGCGCGCGACGACCGTCGCTAAGGAAGACAGGACATGCTGCAACCGAAGCGCACCAAGTTCCGCAAGGCGTTCAAGGGCCGCATCCACGGCGACGCCAAGGGCGGTACCGCGCTGAACTTCGGTTCCTACGGCCTGAAGGCCATGGAGCCGGACCGCATCACCGCCCGCCAGATCGAGGCGGCGCGCCGCGCGATCACGCGCCACATCAAGCGCCAGGGGCGCCTGTGGATCCGCGTGTTCCCGGACGTGCCGGTCTCGTCGAAGCCTGCCGAAGTCCGCATGGGCTCGGGCAAGGGTTCGCCGGAGTTCTGGGCCGCCCGCGTCAAGCCGGGCCGGATCCTGTTCGAGCTCGACGGCGTGGAGGGCAAGCTGGCCGCGGAGGCGTTCGAGCGCGCCGCGATGAAGCTGCCGATCAAGACCAAGGTCGTGGCGCGCCTCGGCGACACGTCGCACCTGGGAGGCGAGTGAGATGGCGAAGAACGTGAAGACCGACATCGCCGGGCAGACCGACGACCAGCTGTCGGAGAACCTGGGCCAGCTGAAGCGCGAGCAGTTCAACCTGCGCTTCCAGGCCGCGACCAACCAGCTCGAGAAGCCGAGCCGCGTGCGCGAGGTCCGCAAGGACATCGCCCGCATCAAGACCGCCCAGGCAGCCCGCGCTGCCGCGGCGTCGAAGTAAGAGGACGAGAGACATGCCGAAGCGCGTGCTGACCGGGATGATCGTCTCGGACAAGGGCGAGAAGACGGTGGTCGTGAACGTGGAGCGCAAGGTCAAGCACCCGCTCTACGGCAAGATCATCCGCCGCTCGAAGAAGTACCACGCCCATGACGAGGCGAACGAGTACAAGGCGGGCGAGACGGTGCGGATCGAGGAGACCGCGCCGATGAGCAAGCTGAAGACCTGGAAGGTGATCGAGCGGGTGAACACCCACGCGACGCCGGCGCGGGTCGAGATCGACGAGCCGGCGACGGCTTGAACGAACCCCGTTCGTGGTGAGGAGGGGCTGAGCTTGTCGAAGCCCGGTCTCGAACCACTGGTCCTTCGAGACGCCGCTTCGACTTCGCTCAGCGGCTCCTCGGGACGAACGGATATGACGAAGGCGGGGTTGGGTCGGAATCCACCCCAGGGTAGAAGGACTGGTTCAACATGATCCAGATGCAGTCGAACCTCGACGTCGCTGACAACAGCGGCGCGAAGCGCGTGCAGTGCATCAAGGTGCTGGGCGGCTCGAAGCGCCGTACGGCGGGCGTGGGCGACATCATCGTCGTCTCCGTCAAGGAAGCGCAGCCGCGCGGCCGCGTGAAGAAGGGCGACGTGCACCGCGCCGTCATCGTGCGCACGGCGAAGGACATCCGCCGCGCCGACGGTTCGGTGATCCGCTTCGACGGCAATGCCGCGGTTCTCGTGAACAAGAACGAGGAGCCGATCGGCACCCGCATCTTCGGCCCCGTCGTCCGCGAGCTGCGCGGCAAGGGCCACATGAAGGTGATCTCGCTCGCTCCGGAGGTGCTGTGATGGCCGCGGCAAAGATCAAGAAGGGCGACCAGGTCATCGTCCTGTCCGGCAAGGACAAGGGCAAGACCGGCACCGTGACGCAGGCGATGCCCAAGGACGGCAAGGTGATCGTGGGCGGCGTCAACGTCGCGACCCGCCACCGCAAGCCCGACCAGTCCAACCCGCAGGGCGGGCTGGAGCGCATCGAGGCGCCGCTGCACGTCAGCAAGGTCGCGCACGTGACCGCCGACGGCAAGCCCACGCGTGTCCGTTTCGAGACCCAGGACGGCAAGAAGGTCCGCGTCGCCGTCAAGACCGGGGAGAAGATCGATGGCTGATGCCTACAAGCCCCGGATGAAGGGCATCTACGAGGATCGCATCGTCAAGGCGATGAGCGAGAAGTTCGGCTACAAGAACGCGCTCGAGATCCCGCGGATCGAGAAGATCGTGCTCAACATGGGCGTGGGCGAGGCGACGCAGGACAAGAAGCGCGTCGAGCAGGCCGCGTCCGAGATGGAGCTGATCGCCGGCCAGAAGCCCGTCATCACCAAGGCGAAGAAGTCGATCGCGCAGTTCAAGCTGCGCGAGGGCATGCCGATCGGCGTGAAGGTGACGCTGCGCCGCGAGCGGATGTACGAGTTCCTCGACCGCTTCATCACCATCGCGCTTCCCCGCGTCCGCGACTTCCGCGGGCTCAACCCGAAGAGCTTCGACGGCCGCGGCAACTACGCCTGCGGCATCAAGGAACAGATCGTGTTCCCCGAGATCAACTATGACCGCATCGACAAGGTGCGCGGCATGGACGTGATCGTGACCACGACGGCGAAGACCGACGAGGAGGCGCGCGAGCTGCTCCGCCTGTTCGGCTTCCCGTTCCCGATCGAAGACGAAGCGACCGAAGAGAAGAAGGCGGCATGACCGCCCTTCTGGTCTGATAAAGAGAGCTTAAGTCCATGGCGAAACTGAGTTCCGTGAACAAGAACGAGCGGCGTAAGAAGCTCGTGAAGCAATATGCCGGCAAGTATGCCAAGCTGAAGGCGACGGCGAACGACCAGTCGCTCGACGAGACCGAGCGTCTGATCGCCCGCCTCAAGATGGCCGAGCTGCCGCGCAACGCGAACCCTACCCGCATCCGCAACCGCTGCGAGATCACGGGCCGTCCGCGCGCTTACTACCGCAAGTTCCGTCTCGCCCGCGTGATGCTGCGCGATCTGGCCAACAAGGGCCTGATCCCGGGTCTCACGAAGTCGAGCTGGTAAGGATACGATCATGGCAGTGACCGATCCCGTGGGCGACCTGCTCACCCGCATCCGCAATGGCCAGCGCGCCCGCAAGGACAGCGTGCTGTCGCCGGCGTCCAAGCTGCGCATCCGCGTGCTCGACGTGCTCCAGCGCGAGGGCTACATCCGCGGCTACGCCGAGGAAGAAATGGGCCCCGCCAAGGGCGTGCGCATCGAGCTGAAGTATTTCGAGGGCCAGCCGGCGATCAAGCACGTCGCGCGCGTCTCGAAGCCGGGCCGTCGCATCTACTCGGGCAGCCAGGAGCTGCCGCGCGTGATGAACGGCCTCGGCATCACCATCGTCTCGACGCCCAAGGGCGTGCTCAGCGACGCGGAAGCGCGCGAGCAGAACGTCGGTGGCGAAGTGCTGGCGGAGGTGTTCTGATGAGCCGCATCGGCAAGAAGGCGGTCGCCGTGCCGAACGGCGTGACCGCGAGCGTGGATGGCAACCAGCTGTCGGTGAAGGGGCCCAAGGGCACCCTGTCGATGCCGATGTCGGAGCTGGTCAGCTGGGACGTGCAGTCGGACTCGATCGGCGTGAAGCCGGCGAACGACACGAAGCGCGCGCAGGCGTTCTGGGGAATGCAGCGCACGCTGGTGCAGAACCTGGTGACCGGCGTGACCGAGGGCTTCTCGAAGAAGCTGCTCATCACCGGCGTCGGCTACCGCGCCGCCGCGCAGGGCCGCAACCTGAAGCTGCAGCTCGGCTACAGCCACGACGTCAACATCGACGTGCCGGAAGGCATCGAGGTGAAGACGCCGGACGCCACCACCGTCGAGATCAGCGGCGCGGACAAGCAGAAGGTGGGCCAGCTGGCCGCCGAGATCCGCCGCTGGCGCAAGCCCGAGCCGTACAAGGGCAAGGGCATCAAGTACGACGGCGAGTTCATCTTCCGTAAGGAAGGGAAGAAGAAGTGACCAAGGGCCTTTCGCTTTTCGAGAAGCGGCGCCGCCGCAACCGCACCGCGCTGCGCGCGCGCGCGGGGACGCGTCCGCGCCTGTCCGTGCACCGCTCGGGCAAGCACATCTACGCCCAGGTCATCGACGATGCCGCCGGTCGCACGATCGCGTCGGCATCAACGCTGGCCGGTCACGAGGGGGCGACGTCCAACGTCGCCGCCGCGTCCGAGGTGGGCAAGCGCGTGGCCGAGGCGGCGAAGGCCGCCGGCGTGACGCAGGTGGTGTTCGACCGCGGCGGCTTCCTGTTCCACGGCCGCGTCAAGGCGCTGGCCGAGGCGGCGCGCGAAGCGGGACTGGAGTTCTAAGTGATGGCTGACAACGATACCCAGCAGCAGCCCGGCGACGTCGCCGCGACTGACGCTCCCGCCGGTGATGCCGGCGCTAACACCGGCGGCAACTTCGGTGGCGGTTATCAGGGCGGCGGTCGCGGTCCGGGTGGCGGACGTGGCGGCCCCGGTGGCGGTCGCGGGCGCGGTGGCCCCGGCGGCAATCGCGGCGGGCGTGACGGTGGCCGCGGCGGCCGTCGCGACGATCGTCGTGGCGGTCCGCAGGACGACGGCGGCGAGGAGCTGATCGAGAAGCTCGTCCACATCAACCGCGTGTCGAAGACGGTGAAGGGCGGCAAGCGCTTCGGCTTCGCGGCGCTGGTCGTCGTGGGCGACGGCAAGGGCCGCGTCGGCTTCGGCCACGGCAAGGCGCGCGAGGTGCCGGAGGCGATCTCGAAGGCGACCGCGTCGGCCAAGAAGAAGATGGTGCGCGTGCCGCTGAAGGAGGGCCGCACCCTCCATCACGACGGCAACGGCCACTTCGGCGCGGGCCGCGTCCACGTCCGCTCGGCGCCGCAGGGCACCGGCATCATCGCGGGCGGCCCGATGCGCGCCGTGTTCGAATCGCTGGGCGTCGCCGACGTCGTGACGAAGTCGATCGGCACGTCCAACCCCTACAACATGATCCGCGCGACGTTCGAGGCGCTCGGCGATCAGACCTCGCCCAAGTCGGTGGCACAGCGTCGCGGCAAGAAGATCGCCGACCTGCTGGGCCGCGGCCACGGCGCGACGGCCGAGACCGCCGAGGCCGAAGCGGCCGCGGTGACGGAGTAAGCACAGATGGCGACCATCAAGGTGAAGCAGACCGGATCGCCGATCCGTCGCACCAAGGACCAGCGCGCGACCTTGGTCGGCCTGGGCCTGAACAAGATGCACCGCGTGTCGGAGCTTCAGGACACGCCGGAAGTGCGTGGCATGATCCGCAAGGTGCAGCACATGGTCGAGGTTCAGGAGGGCTGACGCCGCTCCCGTCCGACTAGTGACAAATGCGGGGGAGGGGGCTAACGGCCCCCTTCCTCTTTTCCATTCCCGTATCCATCAGCGCGTCAAAAGCGAAAGCGAGTGCACACCATGAAGCTCAACGAACTCCGCGACAACGCGGGCGCCCGCAAGTCCAAGATCCGCGTCGGCCGCGGCATCGGCTCGGGCAAGGGCAAGACCGCCGGGCGCGGCCAGAAGGGCCAGAAGAGCCGCGAAGGCGTCAGCATCGCCGGCTTCGAGGGCGGCCAGATGCCGCTCCACATGCGGCTGCCGAAGCGCGGCTTCAACAACATCTTCGCCAAGGATTATGCCGAGGTGAACCTGGGCGCGATCCAGAAGGCGGTGGACGCCGGCAAGCTGACCGGAAGCGACGTGGACCACGCGGCGCTGAAGGCGGCCGGTCTGGCGCGCGGCGGCAAGCATGGCGTGCGCGTCCTGGGCAAGGGCGATTTCTCCGCCAAGCTGAACTTCACCGTCGCGGGCGTCTCCGCTTCGGCGCGCGAGGCGATCGAGAAGGCGGGCGGCTCGGTGACCGTGCCGGAGATCGTTCCCGCCGCGGAGAAGGCCAAGGCCAAGCACCGCACCGGCCGCGCCGCGCCCAAGACGCAGGGCTGAGCCGTTCCCGTCATGCCGGGGCTCGTCCCGGCATCCGGGGCCACGGACGTCGACGTTCCTGGCGCTGGACCCCGGCACGAAGCCGGGGTGACGATCGAATGGTCGCAAGCCGGTTAGACAAGGCGCCGCGCGCGCCTATATGGGCGGCGGGGCGGGTGACAACGCATCCCGCCGTTCTTCGTTTCAGGATTCGAAAAGCGCATGGCATCCGCAGCCGATCAGATGGCAAGCAGCCTCAACCTCGCGAAGTTCGCGAAGGCGACCGACCTCAAGAAGCGGCTGTGGTTCACCATCGGCGCGCTGATCGTCTTCCGCCTGCTCAGCTACGTGCCGCTGCCCGGCGTGGATCCGACGGCGCTCGGCCTGCTGGCGAACCAGACGCAGGGCGGCGTCCTCGATTTCTTCAACACCTTCTCGGGCGGGGCGCTGACGCGCATGAGCCTGATCGCGCTGGGCGTGATGCCGTACATCACCGCCTCCATCGTCGTGCAGCTGGCGACGTCGCTGTCGCCGCAGCTCGCCGCGATCAAGAAGGAGGGGGAGAGCGGGCGCAAGAAGCTCAACCAATACACCCGCTATGGTACGGTCGCGCTGACGGCGGTGCAGGGCTATTTCATCGCCGTGGGCCTCGAGAGCTTCGGTGCCACGGCGGGCGTGCAGGCGGTGATCGAGCCGGGCCTGCTGTTCCGCGTCGGCGCGGTCGTGTCGCTGATCGGCGGCACGATGTTCCTGATGTGGCTGGGCGAGCAGATCACCAGCCGCGGCATCGGCAACGGCATCTCGCTCATCATCATGGCCGGCATCGTGGCGCACCTGCCGACGACGCTGTTGAACCTGCTGGAGGGCGGGCGCTCCGGCTCGACCAGCCCGGTCATCCTGATCGCCATCGTCGTGGTCGTGGTCGGGCTGATCCTGCTGATCTGCTTCATGGAACGCGCGCAGCGCCGCATCCTGATCCAATATCCCAAGCGCCAGACGCAGCGCGGCGTCCAGGCCGATCGCAGCCACCTGCCGCTGAAGTTGAACACCGCGGGCGTCATCCCGCCGATCTTCGCCTCGTCGCTGCTGCTGCTGCCGCTGACGATCACGCAGTTCGCGGGCAATCGCGTGTCGGGCGAGAGCTGGGGCGGGGACCTGCTGATCTCGCTGAACCAATATCTCCAGCACGGCTCGCCGGTGTACATGACGCTGTACGCCGCCGGCATCATCTTCTTCTCGTTCTTCTACACCGCGGTGGTCTTCAATCCGGAGGAGACGGCGGAGAACCTGAAGCGCTACGGCGGGTTCATTCCCGGCATTCGCCCGGGCAAGAACACGGAGAATTACTTCGACTACGTGCTGACGCGCATCACGGTGATCGGCGCGGCCTATCTGACCTTCATCTGCATCGTGCCGGAATATCTGGTCAGCGCGCTGTCGATCCCGTTCTATCTCGGCGGCACCAGCCTGCTGATCGTCGTGAACGTGACCATGGACACGGTGACGCAGATCCAGTCGCACCTGCTGGCGCATCAATACGGCGACCTCATCAAGAAGGCGAAGCTGAAGGGCGCACGGCGCCGCTGATCCGGTCCGTCCGGCAATAGGGGAGTTTTCGTGTGAACATCATCCTCCTGGGGCCGCCGGGGGCGGGCAAGGGCACGCAGGCGCAGCGGCTGGTCGCGGATCGCGGCATGGTGCAGCTGTCGACCGGCGACATGCTGCGCGCCGCGGTGAAGGCGGGGACGCCCGTCGGTCTCCAGGCGAAGGCGGTGATGGAGGCGGGCGAACTCGTCTCCGACGCGATCGTCTCCGCGCTGATCGGCGAGAGGATGGATGCCGGCACCGGCTCCGGCGCGATCTTCGACGGCTATCCGCGGACTGCCGCGCAGGCCGACGCGCTCGACCTGCTGCTCGACGAGCGCGGCCAGCAGCTGGACCACGTCATCGAGCTGGCGGTGGACGAGGACGCGCTGGTCGAGCGGATCGTCGGCCGGTACACCTGCGCCCATTGCGGCGAAGGCTACCACGACCGCTTCAAGCAGCCCGCCGTGGCCGACACGTGCGACGTGTGCGGCGCGCACGAGTTCAAGCGCCGTCCCGACGACAACGAGGAGACGGTGCGCACCCGCATGGCGGAATATCGCGCGAAGACCGCGCCGATCCTGCCGGGCTACGAGGCGCGCGGCCTCGTGAAGCGCGTCGACGGCATGGGCGAGATCGGCGCGGTGACCGCCGCGATCGGAGCGATCCTCGACGGCCGGTGAGGCGGCGTGCTAGGTTGCCGACATGGGTGACGAACAGGCCATCATCGTCGATCGCGAGCCGGTGGTGCACCGGTTCACGGTCGAGGAGTTCCTCGCGCTGGACGAAGCGGGCGCGTTCGACAACCTCGGCAGGGTGGAGCTGATCGAGGGAGAGATTTTCGAGATGAGCCCGCTGTTCCTGCCGCACGGCTCGATCCTTGCCGAGTTGACGGCGTCGGTCGTGATCGCGCTGCGCGAACGTTTTCCGGCGCTCAGTGCGCTCACCCCGGTATCGCTCCGCTCGGACGACCACAGCCTGCCCGAGGCGGACCTGCTGGTCGTGGAACTGAACGGTACCGAAGGCGACCTCGCCACGCCCGACATCGTCCGCCTCGTCCTCGAAGTCTCCGCTTCCTCCCTCCGCCATGATCTGGGGCGCAAGCTGCGGCTCTACGCGCGCACCGGCGTGCCCGAATATTGGGTGGCCGACGTGAAGGGGCGGCGCATCCTGCGGTTCCATTCGCCGTCCGGCGAAGCGTTCGCGGAGCAGGCGGAGTTCGCTTTCGGCGATATGATCGCGTCCGCCACGATCCCCGGCCTCCTCGTCGACACCGCGCGCCTGCGCTGACCGGGGACGTGGACGCGCTCACCGCCTTCGGCCTGTTCGCCGTGACCTTCATGCTCGTCTGCTACATGCTGGAGGAGCGCGCCGCCTGTTGGACGTTGCTGTTCGCGCTCGGTTGCCTGCTCGGGTCGGCGTACGGCTTCCTCCAGGGCGCCTGGCCGTTCGGCGCGGTCGAACTGATCTGGTTCGTCGTCGCGCTGCGACGATGGTGGATGCGTCGTGGCGGGAACAGGGAACCTCTTGCTTGACATGGCGTTGGCGCGCGCCTAACCGGCACCTCTTCCGATCAACCGTTCCCCGGCGGCGCCCTTGCGCGTGCGCCGCGCTCCGGCGTTGAAGGGGCGGCGAGTCGGAAGGCAATGCGACGAGATGGGGTGTGCGCGCCATGCCGCACCCTGTGGAGCACAGGAGAACATATTTCATGGCACGTATCGCGGGTGTGAACATCCCGACCAACAAGCGCGTGGTGATCGCGCTGACCTATATTCACGGCATCGGCCCGGCGAAGGCCAAGGAGATCACTGAGAAGCTCTCCATCACGCCGGAGCGCCGCGTGCAGGACCTGACCGACCAGGAGGTCCTTCAGATCCGCGAGGCGATCGACGCGGGCTATACGGTGGAGGGCGACCTGCGCCGCCAGACCGCGATGAACATCAAGCGCCTGATGGACCTGGCCTGCTATCGCGGCCTGCGCCACCGCAAGGGCCTGCCGGTCCGCGGCCAGCGCACGCATACCAATGCGCGCACCCGCAAGGGTAAGGCCAAGCCGATCGCGGGTAAGAAGAAGTGATCCGAGACGCGAACAGTCCGGGGGACTGTTTGCGCACGGATCACTCCACCGGAGGTCGGTAGAAGGCTGACAGCCTCCCGGCCGCCTACTTGGAAAAGAAGGTCAGGAACACCACATGGCTCAGGCACCGCAGCGCCTTCGTCGGCGCGAACGCAAGAACATCACCGCGGGCGTCGCGCACGTGAACGCCAGCTTCAACAACACGATGATCACCATCACCGACGCGCAGGGCAATGCCATCAGCTGGTCGTCGGCCGGCATGATGGGCTTCAAGGGCTCGCGCAAGTCGACGCCCTACGCCGCCCAGGTCGCGGCCGAGGACGCGGGCAAGAAGGCCGCCGAGCACGGCGTGCGCACGCTGGAGGTGGAAGTGAAGGGTCCGGGTTCGGGCCGCGAATCGGCGCTCCGCGCGCTCCAGGCGGTCGGCTTCCAGATCACGTCGATCCGCGACGTGACCTCGATCCCGCACAACGGCGTCCGCCCGTCCAAGCGTCGCCGCGTCTGACCTGATGTTCTCGCGCGGCCGCTGACGAGCGGCCGTGTCCTGTTTCTACTTGGCGGGGCGCGTGCCGACCCCCCGCCCAACCCCAGGGGACGAGATCTTGTCTGTCAACGCGAAGAACTGGCAGGAACTGAAGAAGCCCAACGGCCTCGAGAAGAAGAGCGGCGACGGCAAGCGCAAGGCGACCTTCGTCGCCGAGCCGCTGGAGCGCGGCTTCGGCCTGACGCTGGGCAACGCGCTGCGCCGCGTGCTGCTGTCGAGCCTGCAGGGTGCCGCCGTCACCTCGATCAAGATCGAGAACGTGCTGCACGAGTTCAGCAGCCTGGCGGGCGTCCGCGAGGACGTGACCGACATCGTGCTGAACGTGAAGCAGATCGCACTGAAGATGCAGGGCGAGGGGCCCAAGCGGCTCCAGCTGTCCGCCACCGGCCCTGCCGAGGTGAAGGCGGGCGACATCGCGGTGTCGGGCGACATCGAGGTGATGAACCCCGAGCTCGTGATCTGTCACCTCGACGAGGGCGCGACGCTCAACATGGAGCTGACCGCCGACGTCGGGAAGGGCTATGTCGCGGCCACGGCCAATCGCCCGGCCGACGCGCCGATCGGCCTGATCCCGGTCGACGCGCTCTACTCGCCGGTGCGGCAGGTGTCGTACAAGGTCGATCCCACCCGCGTGGGCCAGGACCTGGACTATGACAAGCTGACGCTGACGGTCGAGACCGACGGCACGGTCACCCCGGAGGACGCGCTGGGCTATGCCGGCCGCATCCTGCAGGACCAGCTGGCGCTCTTCGTCCACTTCGACGATTCGTCGATCGCGCGTTCGGCCCCGGTCGGCGTGGCGGCACCGGCGGCCGCGGGTGGCGAGCCGGCCGGCGACACGGCGCAGATCAACCGCTACCTCCTCAAGAAGGTGGACGAGCTGGAACTGTCGGTGCGCTCGGCCAACTGCCTGAAGAACGACAACATCATCTACATCGGCGATCTCGTGGGCAAGACCGAGGCGGAGATGCTGCGCACCCCGAACTTCGGCCGCAAGTCGCTGAACGAGATCAAGGAAGTGCTGTCGTCTATGGGGCTGCGGCTGGGGATGGAGATCCCGGGCTGGCCGCCGGAGAACATCGAAGAGGTGGCGAAGAAGCTCGAGCAGGAGATCATGGGCTGAGCCGCGCGCGGATAGCGAAGCTATCCGTGAGACGGCGGAAGCCCGGTCAGCGGATGGGGGCGCGGCGAAGCCGCCACTCCATCCGTCTGACGTCACGACGCGGCTCCGCCGCGGCGCTGTTCGATAGAGACATGGGTCCCTGCCTGCTCAGGGACAACGGTATGTTCGGTGGCCGCCGTTCCACCAGGCTAGGGGTACCTCGCACGGCCCCCTGACGAACGAGAAGGAAGACCATCATGCGTCACAAGGTTGGCGGTCGTAAGCTCCAGCGGACGTCCGCGCATCGCGCCGCGCTGTTCCGCAACATGTCGGCCGCGCTCATCAAGCATGAGCAGATCACCACCACCGTCGCCAAGGCGAAGGAACTGCGTCCCTACGTCGAGAAGCTGGTCACGCTGGCGAAGAAGGGCGGCCTGTCCAACCGTCGCCTGGCGCACGCCCGCCTGCTGGACGATGCGCAGCTGGTGAAGCTATTCGACGTGCTGGCCGCGCGCTACGCCTCGCGCAACGGCGGCTACACCCGCATCATCAAGGCCGGCATCCGCGCGTCGGACGCCTCGCCGATGGCGGTGATCGAGTTCGTCGACCGCGACGTGGCGGCGAAGGGCCAGGATTCGGGCCCCGTGACCACCGACGAGGATTTCGACGTCGCCGCCTGATCGCGCGCCGATCGAGACAGGAAGGGGCCGCTCCAGCGATGGGGCGGCCCTATTCGTTTCGGCACGAGCGGCGAGGGCGCGAGAACGGGAGCCTTTCGCCGGCCACGAGAGTTCCACCGGCGAAACGACCTTCGGAAAGGCTTCCGTGACGATCGCTCCTCTTCAGGCGGGCATGTCCGCGCGATGACACTCCCCCGCAGTCGCGTCGAGAACGGCGGCCTCGTCCTCTTCCTCGCGCTCATCACCGTCGGGCTGACGCTGATCGTCTCCAGCTTCGCGGGCGCGCTGCTGTGGGCGGCGCTGGCGGCGCTGCTCTTCCAGCCCTTGTTCCAGCGCCTGCTGCGGCGCTGGCCGGACCGGCGCAACCTGGCCGCGGCGGTGACGCTGCTCATCATCACGATCGCGGTGGTGATCCCCGCCTTCGTGATCGCCAGCCTGGTCGTCGATCAGGCGGCGGGCGTCTACACGCAGATCCGCGGCGGGCAGATCAACTTCGCCGCCTATTTCCAGCAGGTGCACGACGCGCTTCCCGACCGCATCCAGCGCTGGCTCGACGGATCGGGCTTCGGCAGCTTCGAGCGGGCGCAGGCCCGGCTGACGCAGGCGGTGGGCAACAGCGCCAGCATGCTGACGCGCCGCGCCTTCTCGATCGGCGCCAACGCGGCGGCCTTCCTGCTGGCGTTCGGCGTCGGCCTCTACGTCACCTTTTTCCTGGTGCGCGACGGCGACCGCATCGGCCCGGCGGTGGTCCGCTCGCTGCCGCTGGAGCGGAGCGTCGCGGAGCGGCTGGCGGACAAGTTCGTCTCCGTCGTGCGCGCGACGATCAAGGGATCGGGCGTGGTCGCGATCGTGCAGGGAGCGCTGGGCGCGATCACCTTCGCCATCGTCGGCCTGCCCGCGGCGCTGCTGTGGGGGATGCTGATGGCGATCGCGGCGCTTCTGCCCGCGATCGGCCCGGCGATCATCTGGGGTCCGGTGGCGCTCTACCTGCTGGCGACCGGCGCGATCTGGCAGGCGGTGGTCGTCATCGCCTCGGGCGTGCTGGTGATCGGCCTGGCCGACAACATCCTGCGGCCGATCCTGGTCGGGCGCGACGCGGGCATTCCCGACTGGCTGGTGCTGGTGACGACGCTGGGCGGCATCGACCTCCTCGGCCTCAGCGGCATCGTGGTCGGGCCGCTGGCGGGCGCGCTGTTCCTGACCGGCTGGCAGATCCTGACGGAGCAGCGCCGCGGCGTGCCGGCGGAAGCCGCCACCGAGGCGGAGGGCTAGCGGGGACCCGGCCGCCCCGCTACAGCCCGCGGCATGGAGCATCCCGACAGCATCCTCATCGTCGATTTCGGCAGCCAGGTCACGCAACTGATCGCGCGCCGCGTGCGCGAGGCGGGGGTCTACAGCGAGATCGCGCCGTTCCAGTCCGCCGCGGAAGTCTTCGATCGGATGCGGCCGCGCGGCGTGATCCTGTCCGGCGGCCCCGCCTCCGTCGCCGACGCGGGCAGCCCGCGCGCGCCGCAGGCGGTGTTCGACGCGGGCGTCCCCGTGCTCGGCATCTGCTACGGCCAGCAGGTGATGAACGCGCAGCTCGGCGGGCGCGTGGAGAAGGGCAATTCCGGCGAGTTCGGCGAGGCCTATGTCGCGGTCGACGCCGGCTGCGGTCTGTTCGACGGCCTTTGGCAGGAGGGCGAGCGGCACCAGGTGTGGATGAGCCACGGCGACCATGTCGCGGCGCTCGCCCCCGGTTTCCGGCCCGTCGCGTCCTCCCCCGGCGCTCCCTTCGCGATCACCGCGGACGAGGAGCGGCGCTATTACGGCATGCAATTCCACCCCGAGGTGGTGCACACGCCCGACGGCGGGAAGTTGATCGCCAATTTCGCCCGCCACGTCTGCGGCCTGGCCGGCGACTGGACGATGGCGGAGTTCCGCGCGACGAAGATCGAGGAGATCCGCGCGCAGGTGGGCACCGGCCGCGTCATCTGCGGCCTGTCCGGCGGCGTCGATTCGGCCGTCGCGGCGGTGCTGATCCACGAGGCGATCGGCGAGCAGCTGACCTGCGTCTACGTCGATCACGGCCTGATGCGCGCGGGCGAGAGCGAGCAGGTCGTCAGCCTGTTTCGCGGGCACTACAACATCCCGCTGGTCCACGTGGAGGCGGAGACGCTGTTCATGAACGGCCTGGCCGGCGTCACCGATCCGGAAGCCAAGCGCAAGTTCATCGGCAAGACCTTCATCGAGGTGTTCGAGGAGGAGGCGCGCAAGATCGGCGGCGCGGATTTCCTGGCGCAGGGCACGCTCTACCCCGACGTGATCGAGAGCGTCAGCTTCACCGGCGGCCCGTCGGTGACGATCAAGAGCCACCACAATGTCGGCGGCCTGCCCGAGCGGATGAACATGAAGCTGGTCGAGCCGCTGCGGGAATTGTTCAAGGACGAGGTCCGCGATCTCGGGCGCGAGCTGGGCCTGCCCGAGGTGTTCGTCGGCCGCCACCCCTTCCCCGGCCCGGGCCTCGCCATCCGCATTCCCGGCGAGGTGACGAAGGAGCGCTGCGACATCCTGCGCAAGGCCGACGCCATCTATCTCGAGGAGATCCGCGCCGCGGGCCTCTACGACGCGATCTGGCAGGCGTTCGCCGTGCTGCTGCCGGTGCGCTCGGTCGGCGTGATGGGCGACGGGCGCACCTACGACAGCGTGCTGGCGCTGCGCGCGGTGACGTCGACCGACGGCATGACCGCGCAGGCGTTCCAGTTCCCGGGCGACTTCCTGCCCCGCGTCGCGACACGGATCGTCAACGAGGTGAAGGGCGTCAACCGCGTGACCTACGACTATACGTCCAAGCCGCCGGGGACGATCGAATGGGAATGATCGGGTTGAAGCGAATGGCCGGGGGCCATTCGCCCCGATCATTCGGCGCGGCGTCGCGCTATGGGGCTTGCGATCACGCGTGGCGTGATCGCGGCTTCGTCATTCGGCGCCGAAAGGCGCCGTCGGCTGCCGCGATCGGCAAGCCTCTCTCGCGCGTGGGCGCACTCGCCCTGCTCGCGATCGCAGCCCCCGCCGCGGCGCAGCTCGACCCGCCGGCGTGGACGCGGCCGATCCCGCCGGTGCCGCTGATCGGACCGATCACCTATGTCGGCACCGAGGGCCTCGCCGCCTATCTGATCCGCACGGACGCGGGCGCGATCCTGATCGACGCGACGATGGAGCAGAACGTCCCCGCGATCGAGCGCAACATCGTCGCCAGCGGCGTGCCGCTGCGCCAGGTGAAGCTGATCCTCGTCAGCCACGCGCACTTCGATCACGCCGCCGGGCTCGCCGCGATGAAGCGCGCCACCGGTGCGAAGGTGGTGGCCGGCATCCGTGACGCCGCCGCGCTGGAGAGCGGGATTCCGCCCGGCGAGGTCAGCTACGGCGTCATTCGCTTTCCCGCGGTGACGGTGGATCGCCGCGTGCGCGATCGCGATCGCGTCCGGCTCGGCAACGTCACGCTGCGCGCGGTGGCGACGCCGGGACACACGCCGGGCTGCACCACCTGGACGATGCAGGTCGCCGATCGCGGCCGGCGCCGCGACGTCGTGTTCCCGTGCAGCGTCACCGTGGCGGGCAACCGCCTGATCGGCAACCGCCGCTATCCCGGCATCGTCGCCGACTTCCGCGCCAGCTTCGCCCGCCTCGCCGCGCTGAAGGCCGATGTGGTGCTGCCCGCGCATCCCGAAGGCGCCGACGTGTTCGCGCGCGCGAGATCCGGCACGCTCGTCGCCCCCGGCCTGCTGCGCACCATGGTGGTGAAGGCGCGCGACGACTTCGACCGCGAATTGGCGAAGCAGACGCGGGCGGCGAGGCCCGCGCCGTAGCGGCTGCTTGCCGTGGCGAGGAAGGGCTGTCCTACGTCGGCCACCTTCGCCAAGATGCGGCGAGCGGCGGCCGGGCACCGTGCGGCCGGCGAATGTCGACGAAAGGCGCGCGAACCGGCCAACATTCTCAACATTCGCGCTGCACCTCCTGTCCAAAGGTGAGACCATGACCGCCATCCTCCACGGCATCTCCAACTGCGACACCGTCAAGAAGGCGCGCACGTGGCTCGACGACCACGGCGTCGCCTTCACCTTCCACGACTACAAGAAGGCCGGCGTCGACGCCGCCGCGCTGGAGCGATGGGTCGACCGGCTGGGTTGGGAGGTGCTGCTGAACCGCGCCGGCACCACCTTCCGCAAGCTGCCCGAGGCGGATCGCGCGGGCCTCGATCGCGACCGGGCGGTGGCGATCATGCTGGCGCATCCGTCCGCCATCAAGCGCCCGGTGCTGGTCGACGGCGACCGGCTGGAAGTGGGCTTCGGGTCGGAGCGCTACGCCGCCCTCTTCCCCTAAGATGCGGCCGAGCGCATGGTGGCGCGCGGGATGGGAGGGGAGGGGTGCGATGAAGCGGCCGGGCTGGTTCATGATCGTCGTCGTGCTGCTGCTGCTGTGGGGCGCCGCCGGCGTCTTCGCCTGCATCCAGCAGTTCCGGCTAGGCGCCGAGGCGATGGGGCCGGCGAGCGACTACGACCGGGCGCTCTACGCGCGGCTGCCGGTGTGGTACAATGCGATCTACGCGGTGGCCGTGGGCACCGGCTTCCTCGCGGCGCTGGCGCTGCTGTTCCGGTCCGTGCTGGCGGTGCCGCTCGCCGCCATCTCCATCGTGGCGATCCTCGTCCAGTTCGGCTGGCTCTTCGCCGCGACCGACATCATCGCCGCCAAGGGCGTCTTCGTCACCTATTTCCCCGCCGTCATCCTCGCGATCGGCGTCTTCGCGCTGTGGCTCGCGCGCCGCGCGCGGGCGCGGCGCTGGATCGCGTGAGCGGGGCGGGGTAGGGACGGGCGCATGTCCACCACCTTCACCATCGACACCTCCACCAGCCGCGCCACCCCCGTGGCCGCGCCGATGAAGCGCCTGACCGTCCCGGCGATCCGCGCGCGCAAGCAGGCGATCGCCGAGGGCAGGGGCGAGCCGCTGGTGATGCTGACCGCCTATACGGTGCGGACCGCGCAGCTGCTCGATCCGCACTGCGACCTGCTGCTGGTCGGCGACAGCCTGGGGCAGGTGATCTACGGCCTGCCCTCCACCGTGCCGGTCACCTTGCAGATGATGGCGGCGCACGGCGCGGCGGTGGTGCGCGGCAGCTATCACGCGCTGGTCGTCGTCGACATGCCCTTCGGCAGCTACGAGGCGTCGCCCCGGCAGGCGTTCGAGAGCGCGGCCTTTCTGCTGAAGGAGACGGGCGCGGCGGCGGTGAAGCTGGAGGGGGGAGAGGCCATGGCGGAAACGGTCGCCTTCCTCTCCGATCGCGGCATCCCGGTGATGGGGCACGTCGGCCTGACGCCGCAGGCGGTGAACGCGCTCGGCGGCTATGGCGCGCGCGGGCGCAGCGAGGCGGAGGCGGCGAAGATCGTCGGCGACGCGCGCGCGGTGGCGCAGGCGGGGGCCTTCGCCGTGGTGATCGAGGGCGTGGTGGAGCCGATCGCGATCGAGATCACGCGGGCGGTCGGCGTGCCGACGATCGGCATCGGCGCGTCGGCGCAGTGCGACGGCCAGGTGCTGGTGGCGGAGGACATGCTGGGCCTGTTCGAGCGGACGCCGCGCTTCGTGAAGCGCTACGGCGACATGGCCGGCTTCATCTCCGATCGCGCGGCGACCTACGCCGGGGAGGTACGCGACCGCAGCTTTCCCACGGCGGAGCAGACCTACGCGCCGAAGGCGTGACACTTTCCACGCGCGCGCGCCTCGGCTAGAGCGCGGCGTTTCCCTTTCAGAAGCGGAGTGAGCGGTGGCGCTGACGCCCCAGAACAACGAAGCGTTCCTGCGCGAAGTCGACGAGGAGCTGCGCCGCGACCAGGCGGTGGCGCTGTGGCGGCGATGGGGCCGGGTGGCGATCGTCGCGGTCGTCGTCGCGCTCGCCGCCTTCGGCGCCTTTCTCTTCTACCGGCACCAGCAGACCGTCGCCGCGGAGAAGGAGGGCGAGAAGCTCCAGTCCGCCTACGACTATCTCGCGGCGCAGGACACCGCGGGCGCGGCCAAGCCGCTGGCGGAGCTCGCCGCGTCGAAGCGGGAGGGCTATCGCACGCTCGCCGCCTTTACCCAGGCGGACCTGCTGCTCGTGAAAAACGACCTGAAGGGCGCGGCGCAGAAGTTCGGGACGATCGCCGGCGACACCGCCGTGGCGCAGCCGTTCCGCGACCTGGCGCTGATCCGCCAGACCAGCGCGGAGTTCGACACGCTCGCCCCCGCTACCGTCGTTACGCGATTGAAGTCGCTGGTCGTGCCGGGCAATCCGTGGCTGGGCAGCGCGGGCGAGCTGGTCGCCGCGGCCTATTTGAAGCAGGGGCGGCGCGACCTGGCGGCGCAGACCTTCGCGATGATCGCGCGCGACGAGGGCGTGCCGCCCTCCCTGCGTCAACGTGCGGTTCAGATGTCGAGCGCGATGGGGGTGGATGCGCCCGCGGGCACGCGGGCCCCGGGCGCGACCAACGCCGGCAACAAGGGTGTGACCAAGCAATGAGGAAGTCGTTCGCGGCGGTGGCCGCGGTCGCCGCACTGACCAGCCTGTCGGGCTGCGGCATCTTCAAGGGCGGTCCGAAGAAGACACCGACGGTGGGACAGCGCGTCCCGATCCTGGCGTCGGAGAATGCGGTCGAGGTCGATCCCGCGCTCGCCAACGTGCAGGTCCTGCTGCCCGCCGCCGCGCCGAACGCGGCGTGGGCGCAGTCGGGCGGCAACGCGGAAAAGTCGATGGACCATCCCGCGCTGGCTGCCGCGCCGTCGCGCGCCTGGACGGTGCAGATCGACGGCGGCAGCAATCGCGCGCGGCTGGGCGCCGCGCCGGTGGTGGCCGACGGCAAGCTGTTCGCGGTGGACGTGACGGGCACGCTCCACGCCTTCACCGCCGACACGGGCGCGCGGCTGTGGTCCGCGGGCGTGGCGAAGGGCGACCAGAACCGCACGGCGCGCTTCGGCGGCGGCGTCAGCTACGACGACGGCAAGGTCTACGCTACCGACGGGCTGGGCGACGTGGTCGCCTTCAACGCGGCGGACGGCAAGGAATTGTGGCGCGCGAAGCCGGGCGGCCCGCTGCGCGGCGCGCCGACGATCGCCAACGGCCAGGTCTACGTGCTGAGCCAAGACAATCAGATCTTCGCGCTGAACCAGCCCGATGGCGTCGTCGTGTGGAACGCCAGCGCCAGCCTCGAGTCGCAGGGCGTGTTCGGCGTCGCCGCGCCGGCCGCCAGCGCGGGCACGGTGGTGGCGGGCTTCTCCAGCGGCGAACTGACCGCCTATCGTTACGAGAACGGGCGGACCCTGTGGCAGGACGCACTGTCGCGCACGTCGATCACCACGTCGGTGTCCAGCCTGGCCGACATCGACGCCGACCCGGTGATCGAGGACGGCCGCGTCTACGCCATCGGACAGGGCGGCCGCATGGTCGCGCTGGAGATCGCGACCGGGCAGCGTCTGTGGGAGCAGACGTTCGCGGGCATTTCCACGCCGTGGATCGCGGGAGAGTGGATCTTCGTCGTGACCGACGACGCGCGCGTCGTCTGCCTGTCGCGCGCCAACGGCAAGGTCCGCTGGATCAGCCAGCTGCGCGGCTTCAAGAACGTGGAAAAGCGCAACGACGCCTACAATTGGTTCGGTCCCGTGCTGGCGGGCGAGAAATTGTGGCTGACCAACTCGGTCGGCGAACTGGTCGGCCTGTCCGCCACGGACGGGTCAGTGCAGACGACGATCAAGGCGGGCGAGCGCTTCTCGCTGCCCCCGGTCGTGGCCAATCAGACACTGTACGTGCTGAGCGGCGACGGGCGCATCTCCGCCTACAGGTGACGGACGGGGCGTGGCGCGCTAGGGCGCGCGCCATGTCTCCGCTTCCCACCGTCGCGATCGTCGGTCGCCCCAATGTCGGCAAGTCGACGCTGTTCAACCGCCTGGTCGGCAAGAAGCTGGCGCTGGTCGATGACCGCCCCGGCGTGACGCGTGACCGGCGTGAGGGCGACGCGCACCTCCTGGGCCTCGACTTCCGCGTCATCGACACCGCCGGCTACGAGGACGAAGATCCCGACACGCTGCCCGGCCGGATGCGGCGGCAGACGCAGGCGGCGGTGGACGCCGCCGACGTCGCGCTGTTCGTGATCGATTCGCGCGCCGGCATCGTCCCGCTGGACGAGGAGATCGCCCGCTGGCTGCGCAGCGCCTCCACCCCGATCGTGCTGGTGGCGAACAAGGCGGAGGGCCGCGCGGGCGAGCAGGGCGTGCTGGAGTCGCTCGCGCTTGGCTTCGGCGATCCGGTGCAGCTGTCCGCCGAGCACGGCGAGGGGCTGGCCGACCTGTTCGAGCAACTGCTGCCACACCTCGACGCTCTGAGCGTCGAGGAAGAGGCAGAGGACGAGGAGAGGCCCGACGCACCGCTGAAGCTGGCCATCGTCGGCCGTCCCAACGCGGGCAAGTCGACGCTGGTCAATCGCCTGCTGGGCGAGGACCGCATGATTACCGGGCCGGAGGCGGGGATCACGCGCGATTCGATCGCGATCGACTGGGAATGGCGCGACTCGCGCGGCGAGGTGCGGCAGGTCCGGCTGATCGATACCGCCGGCATGCGCAAGCGGGCGAAGGTGCAGGACAAGCTGGAGAAGCTGTCCGTCGCCGACGCGCTCCACGCGGTCGATTTCGCCGAGGTGGTCGTGCTGCTGCTCGACGCCACGCTCGGGCTGGAGGCGCAGGACCTGCGCATCGCCGACAAGGTGCTGGAGGAAGGCCGCGCCCTCTTGATCGCACTCAACAAATGGGATGTGGCGGAGGAGCCGTCGAAGCTGTTCAACGGCGTGCGCGCCGCGCTGGACGAGGGGCTGGCGCAGGCGCGCGGCGTGCCGCTGCTGGCGGTGTCGGCGGCGACGGGCAAGGGGCTGGACCAGATGCTCTCCGCCGCGTTCGAAACGCGCGAGGCATGGTCGCGGCGCGTGCCGACGGGGGAGCTCAACCGCTGGTTCGAGCGCGCGATCGAGGCGAATCCGCCGCCCGCCCCCGGCGGCAAGCGGATCAAGCCGCGCTACATGACCCAGGCGAAGACGCGTCCGCCGGGCTTCGTGCTGTTCGGCACGCGCGTCGACCTGCTGCCGGTCAGCTACCAGCGCTATCTCGTCAACGGCATCCGGCGCGAGCTGGGTTTCGGCGCCGTGCCCGTGCGACTGATGCTGCGCGCGCCGAAAAACCCCTTCGACAGCTGACGCTTACCTCGCCTTTACCGATTTGCGGCAAGATGGCGCGGTGACAACGACCGGGCATTGGGAGCCGGGAGGGTAAGGTGTCGTTCGAAGGTGGCATATTGATCGACCACGTCGCCTATCAGCGCGCGCGCGCGGAGCTGGGCGCGTCGTTCGTGCGGCTGCTCGGCTACCTGCGCGAGGATGGCGAGAAGTCGCTGAGGGCGCTGGAGGGGGCGCTGCGGGCCGACAATGCGGCGGCGATGGTGATCCCGGCGCACACGCTCAAAGGGGAGGCGCGCCAGTTCGGCGCGGACCCGCTGGCGACGCTGGCGGAGAAGATCGAGGACCACGCCCGCGCCTGCGTCGAGCGGCGCGACTCGCCCAGCGGCGCGATCGAGGACGTGGTCGCGCTGCGCCCGCTGTTCGTGCGGACGCTGGAGCTGCTGGAACGCGAGGCGAATCCGCTGGCGCAGCGGCGGCCGGCACAGGGCTTCGGCCGTCGCCTTTGACGCGTGGCTACGCCTTCAGGTAAGGTGCGGCGCCGCTCTCCGGCTTGTCGTGCTCGCTGACCGAGTTGAGCTGGATGTAATTGTGAATGCCCATCCGCTCGATCATCTCGAATTGCCGCTCCAGCGTGTCGACATGCTCCTCCTCGCTGGCGAGAATGCGCGCGAACAGCTCGCGGCTGACGAAGTCCTTCACCTGTTCGCAATGCGCGACCGCGGCCTTCAGCTGCGCCACCGCCTCGATCTCCATGGCGAGATCGGCCTTCAGCGCCTCTTCCACGGTCTCGCCGATGCGCAGGCGGCCCAGCAACTGGAAGTTGGGCAGCCCGTCGAGGAACAGGATGCGCTCCGCCAGCCAGTCGGCGTGCTTCATCTCGTCGATGGATTCGTGCCGCTCGAACTCGGCGAGCTTGTAGACGCCCCAATGGTCGAACAGGCGATAGTGCAGCCAGTATTGGTTGATCGCGGTCAGCTCGTTCTTGAGCGCCTCGTTCAGATAGTCGATGACCTGGGGGTCGCCCTTCATGATCGGCTCCGTGTTTGCTGGAGCCGCAAATACGCCGTCACGCTGGTCGGCGACAAGCCTGAAAGTGGCGGAAAACTGCGGTTTCTTCGCTATTGCGAGGCTTAAGCGGCTGCGCGTTCCTGATCGATGATCTCCCGCGCGAACGGGACGCACTGGCCACATTTCGGCTGGCGACCCATGCTGCGGTAGGCCTGGCAGGCCGTGGTCGAACCGGACCGGGCGGCCTCTCGCACCTGACATTCCCGAATTGCGTTGCAGACGCACACGACCATCGACGAACCCCTCGCTTCGATCGCGTCAGTAGCGCAGGTGAGAATTATTCGCAAGAACTTCTGCGTCGCGTTCGCAACTACACGGCGCGCCACGCGGGCCGTTCGCCGCGTGCCAGCGCTCGCCACACCCATTCGGCAGGGCCGTAAGCGAATCGGCGGAGCCACCAGGGTGACCACAGCAGCATGACGGTCCAGGCGACGGGCACGAGCCAGTAGAGCGACGCGCGGGGCCAGCGCGCGAACTGGCCGAGGCCCCAGCCGTCGAAGAACAGGACCATAACAAGGCTGGTCGCGAGATAGTTGCTGAGCGCCATCCGCCCGGCCGCCGCCACGCAGCGCGACAGCGTGCCGGCGGGCCGGAAGGCGAGCAGCAGCAGCGCGGCATAGCCCAGCACCATCGCCGGGCGGACCAGCGGCGACACGAGCATGGAAGCGAGGAGGACGCGGCGCAGGTCGAACCCGCTCCTCCAGGTGGCGAGCGCCAGTCCGACGTGGATCGCCAGCGTGAGGGGCAGCGTCGCCAGCGCGAGCCGGCGATAGCCGCGGCGGGACCAGCCGCCCGTCAGCAAGCCGCCGCGATACGCCGCCATCCCGAGCAGCATGTAGCCCAACGTCTCCGCCCCGTCGCGCAGCGCGGTCGCGAAGGGGTTGGCCGTCATCCCCCACCGCCAGCCGACGCCGCGCAGCCAATCGCCGCGGAACGTCGCGATCTCGCGCAGCAGGTCGCGGGTCGGCGGGACGCCCCATCCGCCGGACAGCGCCTCCCAGGCGGCGACCTGCGCCGTGGTGGCGCGCGGGGCGGTGGCGTAGGCGGTCAGCGTCAGCGACGCGCCGTCGATCACCGCCACCGCCACCCCCGCCAGCCCGGCGGCGACCAGCAGCCGCGTGGGCGCACCGGCGAAGAGGAAGGCGGCGATGCCGAGAAGGGCGTATTGGTTCAGGATGTCGCCCCACCACAACAGGTAGAGGTGCGCGCAGCCGATGACGAACAGCGTGGCCATGCGGCGCAGGTGGACGGCGGCGGCGTTCTGCCCGGCCGCCTCGGCGCGTTCGACCACCAGCAGCACCGACGCGCCGAACAGCAGCGCGAACAGCCCGCGCATCTTGCCTTCGACGAGCACGAAGGTGAGCGCCCATGCCGCAAGGTCCGTCGGCGCGGTGCCGCCCCAGGCGAGCGGCGAGAAATAGGCCGCACGCGGCAGCGCGAAGCCGGGTAGGTTGGCGACGAGGATCCCCATCACCGCCGCGCCGCGCACGAAGTCCAGCGCGGCGATGCGGGGAGCGGGTCCCTCAGGCGAGGCCGGTCCCCATCAGCTCGGGGAAGAAGCCCTCGTGCGTGGCGCGCAGCGCATCCAGCGTCACCACGTCGTCGCGGTCGGGCCGCTCGAAGATCAGGCGCTTGCCGCCGGTGCGGCCGAGCGGCTCCACCTCCACGCCCGCGTCCTGCGCGGCGGCGAGGAAGTCGAGCAGCGCGGCATCGTCCACGGTGACGACGTAGACGCCCTGATCCTCGGCGAAGAAGCTGCCGGCGCAGTCGAACGGCTGCTTGCGGTCGATCATCGCGCCGACGTTGCCCGCCAGCGCCATCTCGGCCAGCGTGACCGCCACGCCGCCATCGGACACGTCGTGGACGGCGGTGAGCTGCCCGGCGAGGATCGCGGTGCGGACGAGGTCGCCCGCCTTCCTCTCCGCATCGAGGTCGACGCGCGGCGGGGGGCCTTCCTCGCGCCCGTGGACTTCGCGCAGCCACAGCGATTGGCCCAGCTGGCCGCGGCGGGTGCCGACCGCGAGGATGACGTCGCCCGACCCTTTGAACGCGATCGTCGCGCTCTTCGTCCAGTCCTTCAGCAGGCCGACGCCGCCGATCGCCGGGGTCGGCAGGATGGCGGAGCCGCCGCCGGTCGCCTTCGATTCGTTGTAGAGCGACACGTTGCCCGACACGATCGGGAAATCGAGCGCACGGCACGCCTCGCTCATCCCTTCCAGGCAGCCGACGATCTGGCCCATGATCTCGGGCCGCTGCGGATTGGCGAAGTTCAGGCAGTTGGTGACCGCCAGCGGCGTGGCGCCGACCGCCGACAGGTTGCGCCACGCCTCCGCGATCGCCTGCTTGCCGCCCTCCACCGGGTCGGCGAAGCAGTAGCGCGGGGTGCAGTCGGTGGTCATGGCCAGCGCCTTCTGCGTGCCGTGGACGCGCACCACCGCCGCGTCGCCGCCGGGGCGCTGCACGGTGTCGGCGCCGACCATGTGGTCGTATTGTTCCCAGATCCAGCGGCGGCTGGCGATGTCGGGCGAGCCCATCAGCGCCAGCAGGTCGGCGGCGATGTCCTTGCACTCGGGCACGTTCACCAGCGCCTTGGCCGGCGGCGTCGGCACGTGCGGGCGGTCGTACAGCGGCGCCTCGTCGGCGAGCGGGGCGAGCGGGATGTCGCACACCGTCTCGCCGTGCCACTTCAGCACCATACGGCCCGTGTCGGTGACCTGGCCGATCACGGCGAAGTCGAGTTCCCACTTCTCGAAGATCGCCTTCGCGAAATCCTCGCGGCCGGGCTTCAGCACCATCAGCATCCGCTCCTGGCTCTCGCTCAGCATCATCTCGTAGGGCGTCATGCCGGTCTCGCGCTGCGGCACGTCGTCCATGACCAGCTCGATGCCGACGCCGCCCTTGGACGCCATCTCGACCGAGGAGGAGGTGAGGCCGGCGGCGCCCATGTCCTGGATCGCGACGATCGCGTCCGAGGCCATCAGTTCGAGGCACGCCTCGATCAGCAGCTTCTCCGTGAACGGATCGCCGACCTGCACCGTGGGGCGCTTGGCATCGGCGTCCTCGCCGAAGTCGGCCGAGGCCATGGTGGCGCCGTGGATGCCGTCGCGCCCGGTCTTCGACCCGACGTAGACGATCGGATTGCCGACGCCGGAGGCGGCCGAGTAGAAGATCTTGTCCGTGTCCGCGACGCCCACCGTCATCGCGTTGACGAGGATGTTGCCGTCGTAGGCCGGGTGGAAGTTCACCTCGCCGCCGACCGTCGGCACGCCGACGCAATTGCCGTAGCCGCCGATGCCGTGGACGACGCCCGAGATGAGATGCCGCATCTTCGGATGGTCAGGCCGGCCGAAGCGCAGCGCGTTGAGGTTCGCGACCGGCCGTGCGCCCATGGTGAACACGTCGCGCAGGATGCCGCCGACCCCGGTCGCCGCGCCCTGGTACGGCTCGATGTAGCTTGGGTGGTTGTGCGACTCCATCTTGAAGATCGCCGCCTGTCCGTCACCGATGTCGATGACGCCCGCGTTCTCGCCGGGGCCGCAGATGACCTGGGGACCGGTGGTCGGCAGCTTCTTCAGGTGGATGCGACTCGACTTGTAGCTGCAATGCTCCGACCACATCACGGAGAAGATGCCGAGTTCCACCAGGTTCGGCTCGCGGCCGAGCGCGTGGAGGACGCGGTCGTATTCCTCGGTGGAAAGGCCGTGGTCGGCGACGATCTGCGGCGTGATGGCGGTCATGCGGGCAGCGCTTAGCGACGTGGGCGCGGCGAGGGAAGGCGCAGGACGCACCGCGCGAATGTTGAGAATCTTTCCCGGGTCGCGCACCGTTCGTCCACTTCGGCGCGGACGGCGCGTGGGCGATGGCCGAGCGGGGCCATGCCGAACGGGGCGGGGCAGGGGCCATCCCGCCGGCATTGCCGGATGTTGGCCGCCGTAGGACAGGGCGCCGTCATCCCGGCGACGCGGCCGACCCGGCGAGCAGCCCGCCGTCGATCGTGATCTCCGTTCCGGTGACGTAGGTCGCCTCGTCCGACGCGAGGAGGACTGCCGCTGCCGCCACCTCGTCCGGCAGGCCGAAGCGTCGCAACGGCGTGGCCGCGACCAGCGCCTGCATTCGCGCCTCTCGATCGGCTCCGCTGCCCAGCATCGGCTCCCACATCGGCGTCAGGATCGCGGCCGGGTGGATCGAGTTGCAGCGGATGCGCCAGCCCTGCTGTGCACAGTAGAGCGCCACCGTCTTGCTATGGTTGCGGATCGCCGCCTTGGAGGAGGCGTAGGCAGCCGCGCCGGGGATGCCGACCATACCCGAACGCGACGATATGTTGATGATCGAGCCCGTGCCCGTCGCCTTCATCGCGCCGATCGCGTAGCGGCAGCCGAGGAAGGTGCCGTCGAGATTGACGCGGTGGACGGCGCGCCAGTCCGCCAGGCTGGCGTGTTCGGGATCGTGGGCGGCGGCTCCGCTCTCGAACCCGGTCACGCCCGCGTTGTTGACCACGACGTCAGCGACGGGGACGAGGCGGGCGAGACGCGACCAGCCGGCTTCCTCGCGCACGTCGAGAGGTTCGAAGCGGCACCCGATGGCCGACGCCGTCGCCGCACCCGCGGCCTCGTCGATGTCGGTGGCGACGACGATGCCGCCCTCCGCGTGGAAACGCGCGGCAATGGCGCGACCGATGCCGCGCGCCGCGCCGGTGACGACGCACGTCTTGTTCTTCAATCGTTGCATGATGCTCTCGTGAAACAGCAACCCGACGGGGCCTCCGCGAGGCGGAGGCGGATCAACCGCGGCGGTGACGCTGGATCATGTCGAGAACTCCGTACCGAACGACGAGGCTAATGCTGCGCGCCGCCGATCGCAAGCGGCGCTACCGCCGCCGGCGCCGAAGCCGGCGCAACAGCCCGCGCTTCTCGAACGCCTCGAACATCTCCGCGGGGCCTTCGGGATCTAGCACCTCGTTGTCGGCCAGCCATTTTTCCACCGAGGACAGGTCGTCCACCTCGTAGGGGATGAGCGATCGGCCGTCGCCGCGCAGCCGCTCGATGGTCGCGATCAGGCCCTCGGCGGCGATGCCGTCGGTGACGAGGCGCGGCTCGACGTCGAGATGCTCGGCGATCAGGTCGTCCCTGATCGCGGCGATGGCAGGGGCGCCGTCGGCGATCGTCACGTCGCATTCGGTGTCCAGCCGCAGCGAGCGGTTGTTGAAGTTGGACGAGCCGATGCGGATCACCTCCTCGTCGATCACCAGCACTTTGGCATGGCAGTAGATCGCCTCGCCTCCGGCGGTGACGGGATGGTAGAGGCGGAAGCGGCCGTGGCGGTCGCGGCGGCGCAATTCGGTGACCAGCCGCGCGCGCGCGGTGTCCATCGCCAGCGGCTCCAGCCAGCCCTGCGCCGTCACCGGGTTGACGACGACGATCTCGGGCGGGTCGTCCTCTGCCAGCCGCGCGGCGATGGCCTCCGCGATGCGGCGGGAGGCGAAATACTGGCTCTCCGCGTAGATCCGCCGGCGCGCGCGGGCGATGAGGTGGAGGTACAGCTCCTCGATCTCGCGCACCTCCTCCTGTCCTTCGTGCAGCGGCTGCGAGCGGGAGATCGCGACGTCCACGTCGGTGAAGTCGGTGGACAGGCTGGCGGGCCAGCACTCGCCGGTCGCGGGCGGCGGGGGCACCACCTCGCCGCCGCCGGCGATCTGCCAGCGGGTGCGGCACAATTCGCCCAGCGCGCGGGCGACGGGGCCTTGCAGCGCGGTGGTGGCGTCGTGCCAGGGCTTGTAGGGCGTGCCCCAGGGCGTGCGGCGGTGCGGCTGATCGTCCAGATGCTCCCGCGTGTCCCAGCGCTCGTCGGTCATGTCGATGCCGCCGCAGAAGGCGAGGCAGTCGTCGATGACGACGATCTTCTGGTGCTGCGACGCGCCGAACGGGTGGACCGAATCGAGCTTCAGGTGGATGCGCTTGCGCAGGAAGCGCCACTTCGTCAGCGTCCACAGCGTCTTGCCGCGGAACAGCGTCTTCAGCGCGCCGGTGTCCCACCGCAGGATGTAGACCTGCAAGCCCGGCGTGCGGCGCACCAGCCAGCCGATGAAGTCGCCCACCGTCGTCGGCGCCTCCGGATGGTCGTCAGCCCACGCCAGGTTGATGCGCGCGTCGAAATCCCAGCCGACCAGCAGGATCTGGTGCTGCGCCTGGAGCATCGCCTGTCGCGCTGCGCGGAAATAGGCGTCGGCGTCGATCACCACCGCGGCGCGGGTGGCGCGCTCCACGCGCCAGCGCGCGCGGTCGGGCAGGGGGGACGCCGTCACAGCAGGTCGCGCACGAGGTGCGGCGGGCGCGCGATGACCGCGCCCTTCTCCGTCTCGACCACGGGTCGCTCGATGGTCGACGGGTCGCGTGCCATCATCGCCAGCGCGGCGGCGTCGTCCGCCACCGCCGGCGCGTCCGCGCGCAGCGCCGCCACGGGCGCTATGCCGGCGCGGGCGAGGACGCGCGCGATCTCCGCGCGCGAGGGCGGCGCCTTCATATACTCGACGACGGTCACGTCCGCCCCGGCGTCGCGCAGGATCGCGAGCGCGTCGCGCGACTTGGAGCAGCGCGGGTTGTGCCAGATCGTCGCCTTCATGCCGCCCGTCCTACAGGCTGGACACCGCCGGTCCAGCCCCCGGCGTGCGCGTCGCCTGCACCCACCTGGCGAGCGCGGTGAGGATGGCGTAGGCGAGCAGCGCGGTCAGCGGCACGCTGGCGGGGACGGGATCGACGACGATCGCGGGCTGCGGCGCGAACCAATTCACCAGCTGGAAGGCGAGCAGCGCCGTGGCCAGCGCCGCGAGCGAGACGTGCCCCATCACGCCGCGCGCCCGCGTGCGCGAGGCGAACAGGACCAGCGCCAGCGCGGTGATGCCGAGCTCGAGCGGCATCGCCACGGCGGGACGGTTCCACAGCGCGAGCCCCAGTCGCCGCCCGACGCCCAGCAGCGTCAGATCGGGCGCGTGGACCAGCCAGTCGAGCAGCCAGTGCGACGCGACCACCGTGGCGCCCAGCATCGCGACCTGCCACGTCCCGCGCCGCAACCGCACGACGAGCGCGAACAGCGCGGCGAAGCCCAGCGTGCCGATCAGGCTGTGCGTCCAGGGCATGTGGTAGAGGTCCATCGCGTTCATCGCGGTGTGCCCCGGCACCTCGCGCATCCGCTCGACGCCGAGGAGAACGAAGGCGAAGAAGAAGAGGTCGACGAACTGCGCCGCCACGAACAGCGCCGCCAGCCGCGGCCCGCGGCGCGTGCCGGCGAGCGCGAGGGCGGGGGCGTAGTGACCGACGAACATGGGGCTAGCTTATCCTCCCCATGCCGGGGAGGATATCAGAACAGCGTGGTCAGCGAGTAGAACAATGCGCCCACCGTCGCCGACGCGGGGATGGTGATGATCCACGCCGTCACCACGTTCTTCGCCACGCCCCACCGCACCGCCGAGGCGCGCCGCGCGACGCCCGCGCCGATGATCGACCCGGTGATGGTGTGCGTGGTCGACACGGGGATGCCCAGCGCGGAGGCGCCGAAGATCACCATCGACCCCGCGGTGGAGGCGCTGAACCCCTGGTGCTGCGACAGCTTCGTGATGCGGCTGCCCATCGTCTCGATGATCTTCCACCCGCCGGTCGCGGTGCCGCAGGCGATGGCGACGTAGCAGCTGATCGCCACCCAGTGCGGCACCTCGAACTCGCCCGACAGATAGCCGGTCGAGTAGAGGAGGACGGTGATGATCCCCATCGTCTTCTGCGCGTCGTTCAGGCCGTGGCTGAGCGAGTAGGCGGCCGAGGAGAAGAGGTGGAGCGTGCGGAACGTCCGCTCCGCCTTCACCGCGGGCAGGCGGTGGAGCGCCCAGCTGGACAGCAGCATGACGCCCAGCGCCAGGAACATGCCGATCGTGGGCGACAGGACGATCGCGATCAGCGTCTTGTTCAGCCCGCCCCAGTGCACGCCGGTGAAGCCCGCGTGCGCGACGCCCGATCCGACCAGCCCGCCGATCAGCGCGTGGCTGGACGACGACGGGATGCCCTTCAGCCAGGTGACGACGTTCCAGAACATCGCGCCCACCAGCGCGCCGAAGATGACGGCGGGCGTCACCACTTCCTGGTCGATCAGCCCCTTGCCGATCGTTTCCGCCACGGCGTGCAGCTGCGGGAAGGCGAGGGTGAGGAAATAGGCGGCGAAGTTAAAGAAGGCGGCGAAGACCACCGCGGTGACGGGCGACAGCAGCCGCGTCGCGACCACGGTGGCGATCGAGTTGGCGGCGTCGTGCAGGCCGTTCAGATAGTCGAACGCGAGCGCGAGCGCGATCAGCCCGACGAGCAGGGGAAAGGCGAGCTGATGCATGGTCCGGCGGATCCGATCAGGCGTGGTCGATGACGATGCCGTCGATCTCGTCGGCGACGTCCTCGAACGCGTCGGTGATGCGTTCCAGGTGCTTGTAGAGCTCGCGCTCGATGACGAATCGCAGCGTGTCCTTCTCGCCGTGGTCGGACAGCGCGCGGCGGAGGCCCGCGGCGTGGATCTCGTCCGCCTGGCCTTCCATGCGGATCAGCCGCTCGGTCAGTTCGTGCAGGCGCCCGGCATTCTTCGCCACGTCGCGCAGCAGCGGCATCGCCTCCGACGTCAGTCGCGCGGCGTCGACCACGATCGCCGCCATGTCGCGCATCTCCGGCGGGAAATCGGTTACGCCGTAGAGCGAGACGGCGCTGGCGGCGGCGTGCATCTCGTCCACCGTGTCGTCCAGCGCGCCGATCAGCGCGGCGATGGCGCTGCGGTCGAACGGCGTCAGGAACGTCGCGCGCACGGTCTTCAGCACGTCGCGGGTGATGTCGTCCGCCTCGTGCTCGCGCTCGGCGATCTCGCGGACGTGCTCGGCCGCGTGCGCGCCGCCGTGGAACAGCCGAGCCGTCGCCTCCGCGCCGGCCAGCACCGTGGCGGCGTGCGCCTCGAACATGCCGAAGAAATTGCCCGTGCGCGGCAGCAGCCGCTGGAACCAAGCGAACATCCAACCCTTCCCGTTTGCCAATGCCGGAACCCCCGGCCGCCCGCTGCGGCGGACGGCGGCGCGGAACTCGGCCGGATTGAAGCTGCGGAACAGCTCCCTCAGGTCCGGTTCGTCCACCGCCTCCGCCGCCTCGGCGAGCGAGAACCAGCGGCGCTGCCGCTGGTGCATTTCCTTCCACTCCTCCAGCTCGCGCGTGACCGCGAGCGGGAAGACGTCCACGTCGATCAGCAGCGACGCCCCGCTGCCGCGCCGCTTGCGGTAGCGGTAGCTGCCGAGCGGCACCGGGCACACCGCGCCGACCACGCCCGCCTCCTCCTCCGCCTCGCGCGCCGCGGCGGCGTGGGGGGCGTGACCGGCGGCGATGTTGCCCTTGGGCGCCACCCACCGCCCGCTCTCGCGCGAGGTGACCAGCAGCACGCGTACGGCGGCGTCGGGCGACGCGCCGTCGGAGCGGTAGGGTAGGGCGGCGGTCTGTCGGATCGTCATGGACTCGTGCAGTCTGAAGGGGCGCTTAGCCTGCGCTATGTTACAGGTTGACGACAGTGGTGGCGAGCGTGCGCGTCAGTCCGCCCGAACCGGGACACCCGCCGCCGCCAGCGCACGATGCGCGTCCGCCACGCTTGCCTCGCCGAAGTGGAAGATCGAGGCGGCGAGAACGGCGGAGGCGTGGCCCTGAGTGATGCCTGCGACGAGATGGTCGAGCGTGCCGACACCGCCGGAGGCGACCACCGGCACCGCCGTGCGATCGGCGATGGCGCGGATCAGCGCGAGATCGTAGCCGTCGCGCGTGCCGTCGCGATCCATCGACGTCACCAGCAGCTCGCCCGCGCCCAGCACCGCCAGCCGCAGCGCGTGCTCCACCGCGTCGATCCCGGTGGCGCGCCGCCCGCCGTGGGTGAACACCTCCCAGCGATCACCCGTCCGGCGCGCATCCACGCTGGCGACGCAGCACTGGCTGCCGAACCGCTCGGCGATGTCGGCGACCAGTTCGGGCCGGGCCACGGCGGCGCTGTTCACCGCCACCTTGTCGGCACCCGCCAGCAGCAGCGCGCGCGCGTCGTCGGCGCTGCGCACGCCGCCGCCGACCGTCAGCGGCATGAAGCACACCGCCGCGGTCCGCCGCACCACGTCGACGATCGTGTCGCGTCCCTCGTGACTGGCCCCGATGTCGAGGAAGCACAATTCGTCCGCGCCCGCGGCGTCATAGGCGCGCGCCTGCTCCACCGGGTCGCCGGCGTCGATCAGGTCGACGAAGTTGACGCCCTTCACCACGCGGCCGTTCGACACGTCGAGGCAGGGGATCACACGGGCACGCACGGTCATGCGGCGCGCCATGCCCGCGGGGGGCGGCAAGGGCAAGCGCCGCCGCGGGGGGAAGGTGGCTACGATTTTTTTGGGGTAGCTGCCCCGCCGTGCGCGCCGTAGCGAGCGGCATGATGACGCGGGCGGACGATCTCTGGTCCTTGACGGAAAAGGAGAAGCAGACACTTCGCCTGATCGTGCGCGGGCATGACGCGAAATCGACGGCGCGCGCGCTGAACCTGTCCGTCCACACGATCAACGAGCGGCTGCGCGAGGCGCGGCGCAAGATGGCGGTATCGAGCAGCCGGGAAGCGGCGCGACTGCTGCTCGAGGCGGAGGGCGAGCGGCCCCATCAGAATCCTGTGTACAGCACGTTGGGGGAGGACGCGGCGCCCCCGACGGAGGAGACGGAAGCGGCGTCGCCGGGCGGCGCGGGGCCGGCGCGGCGCCGGCTTTCCCCCTTCATCATCGGAGCCACCGTCATGACCATCCTCCTCGGCCTGCTCGCGCTGTCCGGCGCGCTTCCCGTCGCCACCGCACCCCAAGCGCCGCCGGCCGCCGCGCAGGCGAGCGATCCCGCAGTCGTCGCCGCGGCCGAGCGGTTCCTGACGCTGGTCGACCAGGGCCGGTGGGACGAGAGCTATCGCGCGACCGGCACCGCGTTTCGCAAGCTGAACACCGCCAGGGTGTGGGCGGACGTCTCGCAGAAGGTGCGCGTGCCGCTCGGTGCCGCGCTGTCGCGCACCTTCGCCAGCCAGGAGGAACTGCCCGCCCCGCCTGCCGGCTATGAGGTCGTCAAGTTCCGCACGCGCTTCGCCAACAAGGCGGAGGCGGTGGAGACCGTGTCGCTGGAGCGCGAGGACGGCGAGTGGCGGGTCGTCGGCGTGACGATCGCCTAGAGCGTTACCGGACCAGGTTGAACCACCGTCATCGTCCCGCGGACGACCGCTGTGCGGCGGGGCGCTTTCGGCGAGCTGCGGCGTTGCTCGTCGGTCACGATGCTTCAGCATCGCTCCCTCCTCTTGCCTTGCAGCACGCCGAAATCACCACCGTGCCGGTGATCCCACCTGATCCGGTAACGCTAGCAGCGAGGGGCCTCCGTCATCCCGGAACCGGCCCGAGCGACGACGTCGAAGGCGTGGCCGGCCTCGTCGGAGGATCGACGGGGTTGCGCCGCCCGTCGCGCTTCGCGACAAGGCGGGCGGCGGGGGTGACGATGACGGGCGGGCGGCGACATCTGCGATCGGCGCGGCGGCTGATGGCGAAGGCCGGCGTGGCCGGCGGCGCGCTGGTGCTGGCGCTGCTGGTGGCGATGGCGTGGCTGACCGTCACGGCGGAGGGGCCGGCGTGGATCGGGCGGCGCCGGGGCGGGCTCGTGGTGCCGACCCTCTATGTCCAGGTCCCGCTGCTTGCCCTGCTGGTGCCGTGTATCGTCGTCGCCGCCGCCGGGCTGGTCGCCAACCTGCGCCGATTGCTCTCCGACCGGGCCGAAGTCTCCGTCGCGGCGGGCCTCGCGCTCGGCGAGCCCGTGCGGTGGCGCGGGCGGCGCGGGCTGCACGCCATCGGCGCGGGCCGGTTGCTGGCGCTGGCGGGCGTCGGCGCGGTCATGATGGTGTTCGGCCTGCTGACGACGAGGCTGTGGACCGGCGACGGCATGCTGGGCGAGAAGCTGCTCTTCAGTTTCGCGCTGCTCTTCGTCTTCGGCGGCGTGCTGTTCTTCGCCGCCACCGTCGGCGCGTCGGCGCTGGCCGAGTGGGCGCGCGACGTGGCCGGCACCTTGGTCGTCACCGATCGCCGGATCGCCTGGCTGCACCCGTTGCGCGCGGAGGTGTATCGCGCGATCGACGCCGACGCGATCGTCGACGTGACGCTGGTGGAGAACGGCGAAGATCACCGGAGTCGCCGCGGCTGGGTGGCGGTGACGGTGCGGAAAGGCACGTCGAACGTCGAGGCGGTCGATCTCACCGGCCTGCCCGACGCCGCCGGGGCGGCGACGGCGATGCGGCGATTGATCGCAAGCTAGGCCGCGGCGGCCACGCTGATCGCGGCGGCAAGGTCCAGCCGGCCGTCGTAGAGCGCGCGGCCGGTGATGACCCCCTCGATCCCGCCCTTCGCTCCATTGGCGCGCGCGTGGATCGCCAGCAGGTGGATGTCGGCGATGCCGGCGACGCCGCCGCTGGCGATCACCGGAATGTCCACCGCGCGGGCGAGGTCCACCGTCGCCTCCACGTTGCACCCCTTCAACAGCCCGTCGCGGCCGACGTCGGTGAACAGCAGCGCCGCGACGCCCGCATCCTCGAACCGTCGCGCGAGATCGACGACGCTGGTGGTGGACACGTCGGCCCAGCCCTTGGTCGCGACCATGCCGTCGCGCGCGTCCACCGCCACGACGATGCCGCCGGGAAAGGCCGCGGCCATGTCGCGCACGAACTGCGGCCGCTCCAGCGCGGCGGTGCCGATCACGACGCGCGCGACGCCGGCGTCGAACCATGCCTCCACGCTCTGCGGCGTGCGGATGCCGCCGCCCAGCTGAACGTACCCGGGAAAGGCGGCGACGATGGCGCGCACCGCCCCGCCGTTGACGCTCTCGCCGGCGAAGGCGCCGTCGAGGTCGACGACGTGGAGGTGCCCCGCGCCCGCCGCGGCGAACAGCGTCGCCTGGTGCGCGGGGTCGTCGCCGTAGACGGTGGCGCGATCCATGTCGCCCTCGGCCAGGCGGACGACCTGCCCCGCCTTCAGGTCGATGGCGGGAAAGACGATCAGCGGCGCCGTCACGGCTTCCATGCGAGGAACCTCTCGAGCAGCGCCAGGCCGTAGCGCTGGCTCTTTTCCGGATGGAACTGGACGCCGACCAGATTGTCGCGCGCGACGGCGGCGGTGACGGGGCCGGCGTGGTCGGTGGTGGCGACCACGCTATCCCGATCGCCGGCGCCCTCGAAGGCGTAGCTGTGCAGGAAATAGGCCTCGCCGCGCACGATCAGCGGGTGATCGGCGAGCGGGACGACGTCGTTCCAGCCCATGTGCGGCACCTTCGCCTCCGTGGCGCCGGGATCGAGCCGGCGGACGCGGCCCGGTATCCAGCCCAGCCCGGCGTGCGTGCCGTGCTCCTCCCCCGCGTCCGCCATCAGCTGCATCCCCACGCAGATGCCGAGGAAGGGCGCCGCCTCGCCGAGGACGCGCCGCTCCAGCGCCTCCACCAGGCCCGGCACCCCGCGCAGCGCCGCGGCACAGGCGCCGAATGCGCCGACCCCGGGCAGCACGATCCGGTCCGCCCGCGCCACGGCGGCGGGATCGGCGGTGACGGCCAGGTCGGCGCAACCCGCCGCGGCGAGCGCGTTGGCGACCGAGTGGAGGTTGCCCGCCTGATAGTCGATCAGCGCCAGCGTCATGCCAGCAGCCCTGCGAGGTCCGGCTGGGCGAAGCTGGCGTTGAAGGCGATCACCTCCACCGTGGCGACGCCGCCCGTCACGAACGGGTCGGTCGCCGCCGCCGCCGCGACGTCGTCCGCGGTGCCGCGCATCAGGATCACGCCGCCGGTCCGCGGATCGCGCCGCCCGGCGACGAGGAACGCGCCCTCGGCGAACCCCGCCTCCAGCCAGGCGACGTGCGCGGGCATCAGCGCGTCCACCTCGTCCAGCGGGCGGACGTAGCTGAGCACCACCGCGCACAGCGAGCCGGCCGCGCGATAGCCGCTCACAGGATCCCCTTGGTCGACGGGATCGCGTCCGCCTTGCGCGGGTCGATCTCCACCGCGGCGCGCAGCGCGCGGGCGAGGCCCTTGAACGCGCTCTCGGCGATATGGTGGTTGTTCTCGCCGTACAGCGTCTCGACGTGCAGCGTGAGGCCGGCGGCCTGCGCGAAGCTGTGGAAGAAATGCTGGAACAGCTCGGTGTCCATCTCGCCCAGCTTCGTCTGGGTGAACTGCGTCTTCCACACCAGCCAGGGCCGGCCGGAGATGTCGAGTGCGACGCGGGTGAGCGTCTCGTCCATCGGCGACAGCGCGTCGCCGTAGCGGCGGATGCCGCGCTTGTCCGCCAGCGCCTGCGCCACCGCGGCGCCCAGCGCCAGCGCGGTATCCTCCACCGTGTGATGCTGGTCGATGTGCAGGTCGCCGCGCGTCGTCACCTGGATGTCGATCAGCGAGTGGCGCGAGAGTTGCTCCAGCATATGGTCGAAGAAGCCGACCCCGGTCGCGATCTCGTAGACGCCGGTGCCGTCCAGGTTCACGGCGACGTCGATTTCTGTTTCGCTGGTGGCGCGGCGAAGCGTGGCGGTGCGCATGGCCGGTGCCATAGCGCGCGCGGCGGCTCATGCAATCTTGACCGTCACCGTCAGGGCGTTACCCATAGTGGCGATGAGTGACATGTTGCCCGACAGCCTGATCCCCTACGACGAGATCGTGCAGGAAGCGCTGCGCGCCGTGGTGGGGCGCGTGCTCGGCACGGTGGCCGAATCGGGCGGCCTGCCCGGCGACCACCATTTCTACATCACCTTCAAGACGCAGGCGCCGGGAGTCGACATTCCGGCGCGGCTGATCGAGCGGTTCCCCGACGAGATGACGATCGTCCTGCAGAACCGCTTCTGGGACCTCGCCGTCGACGCTCAGAAGTTCTCCGTCGGCCTGTCGTTCAACCAGGTGCCGTCCAAGCTGGTCATCCCCTATTCGGCGATCACCGGCTTCCACGATCCGACGGTGAACTTCGAACTGCGTTTCCAGGCGCAGGAAGGGCCGGGCGACGGGCCGGGCGGGCACGACCCGGCGGAGAACGACGGGCCGGTGGCGGCGCCGGTCGAGGACGGCTCGAACGTCGTGGCGGTGGATTTCAAGCGCAAGAAGTGACGGTGCGAGGCGCGTAGCTTCGGCTACGCGCCGATCGCGAGGCGACGCGCCGGCTCGGCCGGGGCGGCCATCGGCCGCCTTCGACGTCATGGGACTTGTTCCCATGACGGCCCGGCGCGGGAAACGACCTTGCCGCTGTAGCGTTCGAGGCTTTCCCCCTCCACCATGCTTCGCATGGTCCCCCTCCCCGTACCGGGGAGGATAAGGAGCGCGCATGACCGCTACCCGCACCGAAACCGACTCGATCGGCCCCGTCGAGGTCCCCGCCGACGCCTATTGGGGCGCGCAGACGCAGCGCAGCCTGGAGAATTTTCCCTTCGGCGCGCGCGAGCGGATGCCGATCGAGATCGTCCACGCGCTGGCGCTGGTGAAGCAGGCGGCGGCGCGGGTGAACCGGCGGCACGGGCTGGAGGCGGAGAAGGCGGAGGCGATCGAGGCCGCGGCGGCGGAGGTGGCCGGGGGGAAGCTGGACGACCAGTTCCCGCTCGCGATCTGGCAGACCGGCAGCGGCACGCAGACGAACATGAACGTCAACGAGGTGATCGCCGGGCGCGCCAACGAGGTGCTGGCGGGCACGCGCGGCGGCAAGGCGCCGGTCCACCCCAACGACGACGTCAATCGCGGGCAATCGTCGAACGACAGCTTCCCTACCGCGATCCACGTCGCCTGCTCCATCGCGGTGCGGCGCCGACTGATCCCCGCGGTGGAGCGGCTGCACGTCGCGCTCGACGCCAAAGCGCAGGAATGGCACGACGTGGTGAAGATCGGGCGGACCCACCTGCAGGACGCGACGCCGCTGACGCTCGGCCAGGAATTCTCCGGCTACGCGCACCAGGTCCACCGCTGCCTGATGCGGATCGAGCCCGCGGTGGAGCACGGCACCGACCGGCTGGCGCAGGGCGGCACCGCGGTCGGCACCGGCCTCAACGCGCCCAGGGGGTTCGCCAAGGACGTCTGCGCCGAGCTGCGCGGCATCACCGGCATCGCCTTCTCGCCCGCGGAGAACACATTCGAGGCGCTGGCGAGCCACGATCCGCTGGTTCATCTGTCCGGCGTCCTCAACACGCTGGCGGTGGCGGCGACGAAGATCGCCAACGACATCCGCCTGCTCGGCTCCGGCCCGCGCTGCGGTCTCGGCGAGCTGGACCTGCCGGCGAACGAGCCGGGCAGCTCGATCATGCCGGGAAAGGTGAACCCGACGCAGGCGGAGATGCTGACCATGGTCGCCGCGCAGGTGATGGGCAACCATGTCGCGATCACCGTGGGCGGGGCGCAGGGCCATCTCGAGCTGAACGTCTTCAAGCCGATGATCGGCGCGGCGGTGCTGCGCTCGATCGACCTGCTGGCGACCGGGTGCGCCACCTTCGCCGAGCGCTGCGTCGAGGGGCTGGCGGCGAACCGCGGGCGGATCGCCGAGCTGCTCGACCGGTCGCTGATGCTCGTCACCGCCCTGGCGCCGGAGATCGGCTACGACGCCGCGGCGAAGATCGCCAAGCACGCGCACGAGGAAGGGCTGACGCTGAAGCAGGCGGGCCTGGCGCTCGGGCTGGTGGACGAGGCGACGTTCGACCGGGTGGTGCGACCGGAGGCGATGCTGGGCGGGTGAGGGTGGAACCGCGGCGTCCGCGCAGCATTGTTGCAGCGTAACGAAAGGGACTTTCATCCATGGGCGCAACCACCCTCGGCGCGCTGATCGGCGGCGCGATCGATGCCATGTCCGGCGACGACGACGGCTCGTTCGACGGCGCCATCAAGGGCGCGATCACCGCCAATGTCCTGAAGGTGGCGTTGCCGGTCGTCGCGACCTGGGCGATCGGCTGGGGCGTGCTGAAGGGGCTGGAAGCGGTGAGCAACGCGGTATCGGAAAGGATCAAGGCATGATTCGGAGCATCATCGGCGCGCTGGTCGGGCGCGAAATGGACCGGCGCGATGGCAGCGGCGGGCTGAAGGGCGCCGCGCTCGGCGCGCTGGCCGCCCGCGCCGCGACGCGCATGGGGCCGCTCGGCATGCTGCTCGGCGGCGGCTATGTCGCGAAGAAGGCCTACGATCGCCACCGCGCGAGCCGCGCCGGGCGGGTGCCGCCGACGATCTGACGTCGCATCAGCGCCAGTCCGCGTCGGGATGCTCTCCCAGCCGCGGGCTTGCGCCGTCGGCGACCATGCGCGCGCCATCGATGGTGATCGGCGCGGCGAGGCCCGGCAGGCCGTCGATCATCAGCTGCATTCCGCGGTGGACCACCTGAGGGTCGGCGAACACCTGATCGACGCGATTGACCGCGCCGACGGGAACGCCCGCCGCTTCCAGCGCGACGAGCAGTGTGGCGCTGTCCCACTTCACCGTTTCCGCAACGACGAGCGGGATCAACGCCGCGCGGTTCGTCACGCGCATGGGGTTGGTCGCGAAACGCGGATCGGTTGCCAGAGGGACGCCCAGCACCGTGCACAGCTTTGCGAACTGGCCATCGTTGCCGACGGCCACGATCAGGTCGCCGTCCGCGGTGGGGAAGCTTTGATAGGGCGCGAGATTGACGTGGCCGTTGCCCATGCGGCCGGGCACGGTGCCCCCGACCATCCAGTTCAGCGCCTGATTGCCGAGCACGCCGACCTGCGTGTCGAGCAGCGCCATGTCGATGTGGCGGCCCGCGCCGGTCGAAGCGCGCTCGTGCAGGGCGGCGAGGATCGCGACGGCGGAGTAGACGCCGGTGAACAGGTCCGCGATCGCGACCCCGCTCTTCTGCGGCGCGCCGTCCGGTTCGCCGGTCAGCGACATGATGCCGCCCAGCCCCTGGATGATGAAATCGTAGCCGGCGCGATGCGCATAGGGCCCGGTCTGGCCGAAGCCCGTAACGGAGCAGACGATCAGCCGCGGGTTCGCGGCGCGCAAGCTGGCGGCATCGAGCCCGTATTTGGCGAGGCCGCCGACCTTGTAGTTCTCGATCACCACGTCGGCGCCGGCGGCCAGCGCCTTCACCCGCGCCTGACCTTCCGGCGTGGCGATGTCGAGCGCCAGGCTGCGCTTGCCGCGGTTGCAGGCGTGGTAATAGGCTGCGGACAGGTTCTCTGCGTCCGCGCCGGTGACGAAGGGCGGGCCCCAGGTGCGCGTGTCGTCGCCGGTGCCGGGCCGCTCCACCTTGATGACGTCGGCGCCGAGATCGGCCAGCAGCTGCCCCGCCCAGGGACCGGCGAGGATGCGCGCGAGTTCGAGGACGCGCAGGCCGGCGAGGGGGCGGGGCGGGGTATCGGTCATCGCGCGGCTTTGCGGCAGGCGGCGCGCAGGCTCAAGTGCGCGGCACCAGGGGCTCGCACGCGCCCTTCAGGTCGGCGATGTAGCGCGCGACGAGTGCCACGCCCTCCCTGTGCGCCAGCGCGCGGCCCAGTTCAGGCATCATCGCGCCGGGATCGGTGCTCTCCAGTCGATAGGCGAGGATCGAGCGGTCGGGGTGACCGGGGACGACGTCGAACGGCCGGTCGCCGGTGCCGCGCCCGGCGGCGACCGGGGGCTTGCACAGGCCGAGCACGCGCGGATCCTCGGTCGCGGCGTCGAGCCACAGGCCGGACGTACGCGCAGGGCCGCGCTCCGCATGGCAGTGGCTGCAGTTGATGTCGAGATAGGCGCGGGCCCGCGCGGCGAGCGGCTTCCGCTCGTCGGACCAGTCGACGTTCGCGGCGGGGCGCGAGGCGGGGACGCCGGCCAGATAGCCCGCCCGCTCCAGCATCGCGATCTGCCCGTTATGGTCGAGGTGACGCGCCTTCAGCCCGATCGGCGAGAGTGCGCGGGTGCGGTTGTCCTGCGCGTGGCAGCCGGCGCATTGGTTCTGGTTGGGGACGGTGTAGGTGAAGCGCATGCCTGCGGGCGCCAGCGTCAGCGGCACCTCCGCCCCGGTGCGCGCCAGCGTCGCGTCGCTGCCGTCCTCGTTCCAGACATAGGGGATCGCCACCCACCCCTCCGCGCGGCGGACCAGCAGGCGCGTCTCGATCAGCCGCATGCCGCGGGTGTCTAGCGTGGCGGACAACGGTGGCGCCTTGCCGATCGCCACCGCGTCGCCGCTGCGCGGATAGTAGAAGGTCTTCGCCACGATCGTGCCGACGGGAAAGTCGAAGGCGTCGGTCGGCGTCCAGCGCGCCGGCATGCCCGCGGGCGTCCACATCGTCCGCCATTTCAGCGCATAGTCGCTGAACAGCGGCGTGACCGGCGCAAAGGCGACGACGCCCTGCCGCCCGACCAGCCTCTCGCCCTCTCGCGCGTAGAGGCCCCAGTCGGAGAGATGCTCTGGATAGCCTGAGTCGTGGAACGTCACCGCCGCCGGCGCGCGGGCGCAGGCGGCGAGGAGGAGCGCGAGGAGGAGAAGGGCGAACACCGTCGCGCGCCCGTGCTCCTGCGCACGCAGGAGCCCAGGATTACGAGCGCCGGCGCTTGCGGCCCTGGGCTCCTGCGTGCGCAGGAGCACGGCGAGCGCGATCGCGGTCACGCCTTCGCGCCGTCCTTCGTCATCGCGGCAGGGAGCACCACGGGCTTCAGCCGCTGCGTGGGCGCGCAATCCCGCGCGGTGTCGATCCGCGCCTTCGCGTACTTGCCCGGACCGTCGACGTTCAGCAGCTTCGCCGCGCCGTTCCGCACGCAGATGCCGGGGTCGGCGCGCTTGGGATCGGTGAAGCCGTCCCAGATCACGTCCGGCAGCCGTCCGTCGTTCAGCGCGGTGAGCGGGCGATAGCGCGCCGGCGGGGCGTTGCCGCCGCCGGTGAAGCGGTTGCCGGTGACGAACACGTCCTGCGGATAGGGATCGTAGGCGGCGGCGACACCCTTCGCCGTGTCGAAGCCCGTGGAATAATAAGAGGAGACGATGACGTTGGCGGTCTGATTGTCGGCGATGTCGTTGTCGAAGATCTCGACCGCGTCGTTCGAGTTGACGATCACCCCCGCGCCCGGCGGGACCGAGCTGACCGCGCTGCCCGCGGCGCCGAAATTGGCGTGGTTGTTCGCCTTCACCTTATTGCGGAACACGCGGGTGCGCGCGCCGGGAACCGGCAGATTGGGCATGTTGAAGACGAGGATGCCGCCGGTGTTGCCCGTCGTCGCGTTGCCGTAGACGTCGGCGTCGGAGCTGTTCTCGATCTCGATGCCGGCGACGTTCCCCTCGGCGCGGTTGTTGCGCACGACGATGTTCCTCGACTGGCCGACGTAGATGCCCGCGTCCGACGCGCCCTTCACCACCGTGTCCTCGATCAGCACGTTCGTCACCTGCACGGGATAGAGGCCGTAGGCGCCGTTCGAGGTCTTGGGCCCGCCGGTCCATTCGGCGCGAACGCGGCGGATGACGGTGTTCTTCACGCCGTTCACCTTCAGCGCGTCGCCCTTGGTGTCCTCCAGTGCGAGGTCCTGCAGCGTGAAGTCGTCGCCGGTGACGAGCAGCCCTTCCGCGCCCGAGGTCGCGCCGGCGAAGGAAAGCACCGTCTTCTCCATGCCCGCGCCCTTCACCGTCACGCCGTTGCCGGTGAGGCTCAGGCTGCGCGACAGGCGGTATTTCCCCGCGGGGATCGCCACCGTGTCGCCGGGCTTGGCATCGAGCAATTGCTGTTGCAGGCGCTTTTCGAAATCCGGGTCTATGGTGAACCCGTTCTCGTCCACCTTCGCGCCGCACGCCGAAAGTGCGATCGACATCGCCCCCGCCATCGCCATCGCCAGCACGATCCTGCGCATTCAGCATCCTCCCCGTCGTGCGGCGGCGTTGCGCCGTCCGCCGCATGGCTATAGCGCAGGCCGGGACATTGATCGAGATAGAGGAGAGGGTATGGCCTATACCGGCAAGGAGCTGCGCTCCACCGCGACCGAGGACGGTCGGCTGAGGCTGGCGCTGGAGGAGGTGACGCTGGACGCGCCGGGCGCCGACGAGGTGATCGTGCGCGTGGAGGCGGCGCCGATCAACCCGTCGGACCTGGGGCTGCTGCTCGGTCCGGCGGACGTCGCGTCGATGGCGCAGGCGGATGGCGGCCTCTCCTTCGACATTCCCGAGTCGCGGCGCGGCGGCGTGCGCGCGCGGCTGGGCCAGTCGCTGCCGGTGGGCAACGAGGGCGCGGGGACCGTCGTCGCCGCGGGCGAGAACGCCAGGGCGCTGGAGGGCAAGCGCGTGGGGATGCTGGGCGGGGGCATGTACACCCAGTTCCGCAAGCTGAAGACGCGCGACGTGGTGCCGCTGCCCGAGGGCGCGAGCGCCGCCGACGGCGCGTCGATGTTCGTGAACCCGCTGACCGCACTGGGCTTCGTGGAGACGATGCGGATGGAGGGGCACAAGGCGATCGTCCACACCGCCGCCGCGTCCAACCTGGGGCAGATGCTGCAGAAGATCTGCCTGGCGGACGGCGTCCCGCTGGTGAACGTGGTGCGCAGCGAGGAGCAGGCCGCGATCCTGCGCGACATCGGCGCCACCCATGTGCTGAACAGCAAGGACGCGGACTTCCGCCAGCGCCTGACCGATGCGATCGCCGCGACCGAGGCGACGATCGCGTTCGACGCGATCGGCGGTGGCAGCCTGGGCAGCGACATCGTGCAGGCGATGGAGCAGGCGGCGAACCGCAACATGAAGGAATACAGCCGCTACGGATCGAACAGCTTCAAGCAGCTGTACATCTACGGCGCGCTGGACCTGGCGCCGACGACGCTGAACCGCCTGGCCTTCGGCTTCCAGTGGAGCGTCGGCGGCTGGCTGCTGACGCCGTTCATGCAGAAGGCGGGCGGCGAGGTGGTGGGGCGGATGCGCCAGCGCGTCGTCGACGAGCTGACCACCACCTTCGCCAGCCGCTATACGCGGACGATCGGCCTGGCCGAGGCGCTCGATCCCGAGGTGCTGCGCGCGTACGAGCGCAAGGCGACGGGGGAGAAGTATCTGATCGATCCCTCGCGGTGATCGGGACAGATCGTGCTTGCGGGAAGGTGGGGGCCCGGACCGGGTCCTTGCCGTCGCGGAGGCATGCCCTGCGTCATCGCAGCGCTCTCACCGCCGGCGTGTCCATGCAGGAGAGAATGGCGGCGCGCTCCATCTGCGGTGAGGTCGGCACCGCGGCATAGGGCGCGATCTCCTGTGGTTCTCCCAGCGGCGCCGGGGCGAAGCCGGTGCCGCCGGTGCAGCGCATCGCCGCGGCCAGCATCCGCGGCGGCGTGTCATACCCTTCGTAGCTGAGGCGGAACGTGCCCCAGTGGATCGGCAGCGCGCGCGCGGCGCCGAGCCGCTGGTGCACCAGCGCCGCCTCCGCCGGGCCGATGTGGCTGCCCGACGACATCTGCCCGGGCACGAAGCGGAAGGCGCCGATCGGGATGAGCGCGAGCCGGATCGGCCCCAGCGCCGCCGCCTCCGCCGGCCAGCGCCCGTCGCCGAAGCCGGTGTCGCCGGCGAAGAACAGGTTGCCGCCGGACGGCAGCGTCACGACGAAGCTGGACCACAGGGCACGGTTCCGGTCGCTGAACCAGCGGCTGCCCCAATGATGGTTGCGCGTCACCGCCACGGTGACGCCGGGGCGGACCTCCACCGACCGAGCCCAGTCGAGCGCGGTGGCGCGCGCGCCGGTCTGCGCGATGACGCTGTCGTTGCCCAGGCTGGTGACGATGGTCGGCCGGTCGCGCCGCCACAGCCGCCGCAGCGTCGCCTTGTCGAGATGGTCGTAGTGGTTGTGGCTGACCAGAACGAGGTCGATCGGCGGGAGGTCGTCGAAGGCGACGGCGGGCGCGGCGACGCGCCGGGGGCCGAGCCCCAGCGGGCCGGCGCGGTCGGACCAGACGGGATCGGTCAGGATGTTCAGTCCCTGCGTCTGCACCAGCACGGTCGCGTGGCCGATCCACGTCGCCACCATCCGCTCGCCATCCACCCGCGTGGCGGGACGCGACCGCGCCACCGCCACGCGCGCGGGCCAGGCCGGGCGCCCGTCGCTGCCGGTCAGCTGGCGATAGAAGAAGCCGCCGCGCCCGCCGCCGCCTGGCGGCCGCACGGTGTCCGCGTCGCCGTCCGGATTGAAGAAGCGCGCGCCGTCGAAATGGTCGCTGGCCGGCCCTTCGTAGTAGATGCGGTCGAGGAAGCGCGGCACGATCGTGACGGTGAGGCCGATCGCCACCACCAGCAGCAGGATCACGCCCGCGACCACCTTCAGCACCAGCGCCAACCGCTTCCCTCCTGATCCAGGTGAAGCGTCCGAACGCGCAAGCCGCCGCCGGGATGCGTCAGCGGAGCAGTTCGTCGCGGATGCGGATGGCGTGGGTGGACACGCGCACCTCCAGCATGAAGGCGCCCAGGCTGGCGATCAGCAGCGCCATCGCCAGGATGAAGCCGGCGGCCACGTACTGGCCGATGTGGAACTTCAGCAGCACGGCGATGAACAGCATGGCGACGACGATGCACGTCATCACCGCGCTGGATACCGCCATCAGCAGCGCGGCGTTGGTGATCGTCATGCGGCGTGCCAGCAGGCGCAGCTCCCGCACCGCACGCTCGCGCTCCGCGCCGTTGGACTCCAGGTGCACCCGTTCCAGCGCGCGGGCGCGGTCGATCACGCGCGACAGCCGCCCCGCGAGGACGTTGAGCAGCGCGCCGATGCCGGCGAGCATGAACACGGGGCTGAGCGACGCCTGGATCGCGTCGGCGATCGTGGAGACCGCGGGGGAATAGGCCATGACGCCTTCTTTGCGTAGCGCGCGCGCGCGTCGCAAGGGCGAACGGCTTGGTAACCGCCGCGATGCTAGCGCGCGGCATGATGACGGTCGCCACGCGCCTCGACACCGATGCCGCCGCGCGCGCCACGGCACGGCTGCACGACGGGCTGCCGCCCACGATCGACGCGGTGGCGGACGGATCGCCGGCGTCGCACCGGTTCCTGCGGCGGCGATGGTATGCCGCCGCGGTAGCGGCCTATGGCGGCGCGCCGCGCACGATCGTCGCCTCGCTGCACGATTTTCCCGCGCTCGCGCTGCCGCTGGTGGCGATCGGGCCGGGGTGGCTGAAGGCGATGGCGGTGCCGGGCTGCTACTGGCCGTTCCGCGGCGCACCCGCCATCCCGGCGCTCTGCACGCCGGCGGTGCTGGACGCGACGCTGAACACGCTGGCGCGGACGGCGCGGGTGGTGCGGATCGGCCCGGTCTACGACGGCGATCCGGTGATCGCCCCACTGATCGCGGCGGCGCGCTTGCGCGGGTGGGGCGTGGCGAGCCGGACGGTGGCGACCAGCTACCTGCTCGACATGGCCGCGCTGCGTGGCGAGGGGCAGTGGCCACGCGGGTCGACGCTGCGCAAGAACCGCTTCCACGAGAAGCACCTGGCCGCGCACGGCACGCTCGACTGGTCCTTCGCCGATCCCGCCGGCTGGTCCGCCGCCTTCGACGCGATGGCGGAGGTGGAGAAGCGCAGCTGGCTGGCGGAGCGGACCGACGGCCGCGACACGAAGTTCACGCGCTGGGGCCATGGCGCCTTCTTCCGCGCGGCGGCGCAGGACCCGGTGATCGCCGGCATGTTCAGCGCCGCCTTGCTGCACGTCGACGGCGTTCCCGCCGCCTTCTCCTTCGATCTCGATGCGGGCACGCTGAAATACGCGATCGCGAACAGCTACGACCCCGCCTATGCCAAGCATTCGCCGGGCAAGCTGCTCTACTATCGCAACCTGACCGCCGCGATCGACCGCGGCGTCGAGCGGGTGGACTGGGGCGCGGGCGACAGCGGGTACAAGCGCGTGATCGGCGCCGCGGAGGGACCGGCGATCCGCGACTGGGTGCTGATGCGACCCGGCGTCCCGGCGTGGCTGGCCCCGCTGGCGCGGCGATGGTGGCGCACGCGCGACTGACCGTCCGTTAACGATGCGCGTGATAGCTGCGCGACCATGAACCAGCCGATTCCCATAGAGAAAACCGTCGTCCGCTCCGCTGCGGTCGCCGGCGAACTGGGCATCCGGACGCTCGATCTCCAGGCCGATATCGCCGAACTGGCGACCCGCGTGACCGAGCAGGCCGGGACGATCGAGCAGGTCGGCGCGCGCGTGACGATGCTGGACGGCGACGTGCAGAACGTCGCCCATGCCGCGAGCGAGGCGCGCGACACTAGCGCGGCGGCGCATGGCGTGATCGCCGATTCCAGCGCGCAGCTGGGCGCGGCGACGATGGACGTGGTGGAGCTGATCGCCGAGGTCAGCCGCATCCACGAGGGGCTGGGCGCGTTCAACGTCGCGCTGGAAGAGGTGGGGCGCGTCACCGCCGCGATCCACACGATCGCACAGCAGACGAACCTCCTCGCGCTCAACGCCACGATCGAGGCCGCCCGCGCCGGCGACGCCGGGCGCGGCTTCGCGGTGGTGGCGAGCGAGGTGAAGAAGCTGGCGAGCGAGACGGCCGCGGCGACGCAGCGGATCGAGCGGTCGATCGGCGCGCTGACGGGCGAGGCGGAGGAGATGCTTGGCCATATCGGCGACGGCGTCGCCAAGGCGCAGTCGGCGCATCGCGGCGCGCGCGACATCGAGACGCTGGTGGGCCGGCTCTCCTCGCTGATCGCGGCACTGTCGGCGAACAGCCAGACGGTGGCCGACCGGATCGATTCGATGGTGTCCGCGGTCGGCCACGTCCGCGGCGGGCTGGAGGCGCTGTCCAGCACGTCGAGCGACAACGCCGCCGGGCTCCAGCGGCTGTCGCACCGCGTCGCCGGGGTCAGCGACGACACCAACGGCCTGTTGCAGATGATCGCGCAGAGCGGCGTCGAGATCCCCGACTCGCCCTACATCCGCTTCGTCCTCGACGTGGTGACGGAGGTGACCGCCACCGTCGACGCCGCGATCGCGCGCGGCGACGTGACCGTGGCGCAGTTGATGAGCGATCACTACGCGCCGATCGTCGGCAGCGACCCGCCGCAGTTCACGCATCCCAGCCAGGCGGTGGTCATCCCGGCGTTCCGCCCGCACCAGGAACGCGCGCGCTCGCTGCCCGGCTTCTTCGGCATGACGCTGATGGACCGCAACCAGTTCGGCGCCGTGCCCATGCCGGAGCGTGCGCTGCCGCAGCGGCCGGGCCAGCCGGAATGGAACGCGGAATATTCGCGACAGGGGCTGATGCACGGCCATCCGGGACAGGTGAGCGAGACGCGCGCGGACCTGCCGTTCCACGTGAAGGCCTATCGCCGCCCGCTGGCGGCGGGCGGCGTGCTGCTGCTGAAGCAGGTGGTGGCGCCGGTGCGCTTCGGAAACGCGCTTTGGGGGATCGTGACGCTGGCGTATGAGAACCCGGCATGACGAGCCGACCCTTCCGCCGCGCCTGCGCGCACGCCCCCGCCTGATGTCGGCGCGGCGGGCGGCGTCGGGCGACCTCGCCGGCTGGCTGGTGGCGAACGGACTCGACGCGCCGACGGGGCCGGGTTCGATCGCCGACGTGGCGCGCGTGCGCGACCTGCTGCTCGCCGCGGCGCGCGAGGGGCGGGCATTGAGCTACAGCGAGGCGCTATTGGCGCTGGGGCATCGCTTCACCCGGCCGAAGATGCGGACCTTGTGCCGCACGCTCGACGCGATCGACACCACGGGGGCGGCGGCGGGAGAGCCGGGGCTGGCGGTGCTGGTGGTGCGCGAGTCGGACCGGCTGCCGGGGCAGGGCTGGTGGACCGGCGCGGCCAAGGGCGATTATGCGGGGCCGTGGACCGGCACGGCCGCGGCGGAGTTGATCCGCGGGTTGCAGGACGAGGTGTTCGCCTACTGGCGGGTCACAGGCCCGTCGTCGCCACGATGAGGCCGGGGATGGTCGCGGCGGAGAGGTCGCCGCCGAACGCGACCTCGCGCTGTTCGCCATAGGCGCCGTCGGCGGGCGACCAGAACTGGCGGATGGTCGCCGCGGGCAGGTCGACGATCCAGTATTCGGGGATGCCGGCGGCGGCGTAGAGCCGTTGCTTGAGGCCGAGGTCGCGGTCCACGGTGGTGGACGACACCTCGACCAGCAGGGCCACCGAGAGGACGGGTATCGGACCTTCGCCGCGCGGTTCGCTCGTCAGGACGATGTCGGGCTGCGGCATGGTCGTTTCGGACAGGGCCACGCTGCCGCTCGTGGCGAAAAGGTCCGACGAAAGTCCCTCGAGCCGCGTGCGCAGCCGGAAGTGAAGTTCGTCGCGAAGAAAGGCGTGCGGCCTGAACTCCGGCGTCGTGACGATCACGTCCCCGTCGATCAACTCGGTCCGGCGATCGCCGAAGGCACCGGCTTCGGCAAGCATGGCGTAGTCCGCCACGCGCAGGTCGTACTTGCCCGGGAGCCGTTCATGCGCCGTCATGGCGACAATCTAACATCCGCCGCCGTGCGCCGGAAGGGCATCACCGCACGCGCTTCACGAAGATCTGCCCGTCCTCGCGCCGCTCGGTCTGGAAGGCGGGGAGCGATTCGATCAGGTCGGACAGGCGCTTGAAGCCGTAGTTGCGCGCGTCGAAGCTGGAGCGGTTGGCGGCGAGCTGCCCGACCGCGGACAGGCTGGAGAAGCCCTTGGCATCATGCTTCACCGCGTCATAGGCGTCGATCAGCAGCTTCAGCAGCTCGGGATCGTCCCCCGCCTTGCGCTTGGTCCCGATCGCGGGGGGCAGCGAGGCGTCGAGCGGCACGTCCTCGTTCACCGGGCGCGCCGGGGCGGCGGGCGTGGCTTCGGCCAGCAGCGCGGCGACGTCGATGAAGCGGGTGCAGGCCTGGCGGAAACCCTCCGGCGTGTTGGCGTTGCCGAAGCCGTAGACCGGAATGCCGTCCTGCCGGATGCGCATGGCGATCGGCATGAAGTCGCTGTCCGAGGACATGATCCCGAAGCCCTCGACGCGGCCGCGGAAGAGCAGGTCCATCGCGTCGATCGTCATCTTCATGTCGGTGGCGTTCTTGCCCTTGGTCAGGTCGAACTGCTGCTGCGGCTCGATGCCGTGGCGGATCGACATGTCACGCCAGCCGGTCAGCGCGGGCTTCGACCAATTGCCGTAGACGCGGCGGACGTTGACGGTCCCCAGCTCGGCCAGGACGGTCAGCACCGGGTCGATCGCGTGCCAGGAGGCGTTGTCGGCGTCGATCAGCAGGGCGACGTTGCGGGAGGGAGTCTCGTCGGGCATGACGCTTCCTCCCCCCACGCGGTCATGACGTCAATGCACGATCAGCGGTTCGGGCCGCGGCTGCTGTCATAGGCCTGACCGTTGTCGATATCGTCCTGCTTCTCCGGCCGGACGGTGCCGTCGGGATCGTCGACCTGGCCCAGATCCGCACGCGAGCCGATGTCGCGCTGCAGATTGCCGCCTGCACTCTCCGCCACCGCGTCGCCGGCGGGGATCATGCCCTCGATCACATCCTTGTCGTCATGGTCGCGCGCCGTGGTGGTGCGGGGATTCTCCGCCATGGTCCCATCTCCTTCGCCACCCCAACGAACCGCCGCCGCGCGCCGTTCCCGGTCAGCGCGCGCGCACGCGCGCCGTATCGAGCGCGATCGATCCGCCACCCGCTGCGGCGAGGTAGAGGAAGGCGAAGCAGTAGAGGATCGCCGCCTCACCCCCATTGGCGAGCGGCAGGAAGCCGTGGGGAAGATGCGCCATGAAGTAGGCGACCGCCATCTGCCCCGACAGCACGAACGCCACCGGTCGCGTGAAGAGACCGAGCACCAGCAACGCGCCGCCGACCAGTTCCAGCCCGCCCGCCACCGTCATCAAGGGGGTCATCGGCATGGGAAAGGGCGGCAGGCCGAAGAACTTCGAAACGCCGTGGCTGAGGAAGACGAGGCCGAAAACGGCGCGGAAGAGGCTGAGCAGCGGGGGCGACCAGCTGGCTGGGATCGGCATCGTCCATGTCCTTTCGCAATCGCCTCCAGTCCGAGGCGACGCAAAACATAGATCAAGCCGTGTCGGCCGCAACCGGGGGATAGTCGATCGACATCACCTCATATTCCTTCTCGCCCGCGGGCAGCGCGACCCGCCGCACGTCCCCCACGGCGGCGCCCCGCAGCGCACGCGCGAGCGGCGCGTTCCAGCCCACCTTGCCCGCGCCCGCGTCCGCCTCGTCGTCGCCGACCAGCGTCAGCGTGCGGTGCCGGTCGTCCTCGTCCGCGATCGTCGCGGTCGCGCCGAAGAAGATGCGCGTGCGATCGTCCTGCCGGGCCGGGTCGACGACCTTGGCCGCCTTCATCCGGCGCGACAGGAAGCCCAGCCGCCGGTCGATCTCCCGCAACCGTTTGCGTCCGTAGATATAGTCACCGTTCTCGCTGCGGTCGCCGTTGCCCGCCGCCCAGGCGATCGTTTCCACCAGCGCAGGCCGCTCGGTGGCGAGGAGCCGGTCGTATTCGGCCCGCAATGCGGCGTATCCCGCCGGGGTGATGTAATTGGGGCGATCCATCCGCTCACCCCCTCTTCGCCCGGCCCATGTACCAGCTGAGGTTGGCCGGCCCGCGGCTGCGGGCGCGCGGCGGGTTCATCAGGTCGTAGACGACGGCGTTCTCCAGCACGCGCTGGACGTAGTTGCGCGTCTCCGTGAATGGGATCGCCTCGATCCAGTCGACCATGTCGACCGCCCCGGTGCGCGGATCGCCGTTGGCGCGCAGCCACTTGTTCACGTTACCCGGTCCTGCGTTGTAGGCCGCGATGGCGAGCGGGTAGCTGCCGTAACTGGCGAAGATGCGCTGGAAATAGGCCGAGCCGAGCTGGATGTTGTAGCCGGTGTCGGTGGCCAGCCGCGGCTGATCGTAGGGAAGGCCGAGCTTGCCCGCCTGTTCCCGCGCGGTACCGGGCATCAGCTGCATCAGCCCGGTCGCGCCCACGGGGCTTCTCGCCGCGCGGTCGAACTGGCTTTCCTGGCGCGAGATGGCGTGGATCATCGTCCACCACGGCTCGTGCGCGGCGGGGACGGCGACCGTGGGGAAGGCGGTGGCGCTATACTCCGTCAGCCCGTTCTGCATCGCGCTGCGTCCCACCAGCACGCCGAGGTCGGGCCGGCGGATGATCCGCGACAGCTCGTCGGCGAGCAGGTGGTCGCTGTCGCCGGTCGCGTCCGCGGCGATCTGCTTCACGAAAGCGGTCTGGTCCTGGTACTGGCCCGCGTTGCCGAGGAACACGGCCGCCTGCACCACCTCGCGCGCGTGGAAGCGCTGGCGCGCGGCGGGATCGATCAGCCCGGCGGCGACCGGGGGCGGGCCGACCAGCGCGCGGCCGAGACGCTCGCTGGCGAGCTGGCCGTAGAACTGGTCGCGATAGCCCGCGGTACGGCGGAACAGCGCGTCCGCCTCCGTCGGCAGCCGCGCCGCCTCCGCCGCGCGCGCCGACCAGTAGAAGCCCTTGGCACGGGTCTGGGGCGACTGGCTGGCAGCGGCGTATTTGCCGAACATCACCATCGCGTCCGCCGGGCGGGCGATCTTCGTCAACGCCATCTGGCCGGCCAGCCAGGCGAGGCTGGTGTAGTCGTCGCGCTCGCCGTAGGGCTTGGTGGAGACGTCGGTGCCTGCCGGATAGGCGTCGTCCACCTGTCGCGCGATGTCGTAGGCGGCCTGGTACTGCCCGTCCGCCGCCGCGCCGCGCGCGTTGGCCAGCAGCACCTCGTAGAACTTCTCGACGTTGCCCGGCGGGGTCATGCCGGTGCGGGTGCGCGCCAGCCAGGATCGCGCGCTGGGCGAGGCGCCGCTGCCCCGAAGCCACGTTGCCTTGTCGGCGAGGTAGCCTGCGTCGCGCGCGCCCGCGGCGTCGTTGGCGGCGGCCAGCGCGGAGGCGGTCTGCGCGTTGGTGCGAAAGGCGAGCCGCGCTTCCAGCAGCGGGCGCGCCGATGGGCTGACATAGGCGATCTGCCGCGCCGCCGCGCCCGTCGCCCCCTGCCACAGCAGCGCGTCCATGCGGCGGTCGTGGTCCGCCGGCGTCAGCGCTGAGGCGAAGCTGCCCAGCACGACGGCCTCGTCCTGCGCCGACAGATTGCCCGATCGCCACGCCCCGCGCGCGGCCGTCGCCGCCTCGGTCGGCGAGCCCGTCGCCTGGAACGCGCGGGCGCACGCGACCGCCCCGGCTCCGGTCAGCGGGGGCAGGCGCCGGCAGAAGGCGGCGACACTGGCGGGCGGGGCGGTGCCGTCCGCCGCCTTCTTCTCCGCGGTGCGGCGGATCGCCGCCTGCGAGGGCCAGCCGGGGTGCTGCATCAGGAAGCCGGCGTAGCTGTCGAACGGCAGCTGATCCGTCGTCGTCAGCACTTTCCACTGTGCCACCGCCTGCGCGATCCCGCCGGGGTTCGTCACCGTCACATAAGTAGGCGCGGTGGGCGCGGCCGCGGCGGGCGCCGCCGCCTGTTGCATGCCCGCGCTGCCGGCGAGCGTCATCGCCAGGGTCGTCGCTGTCACCAATCCGATCAAGATGCCCGCTTTCACCGTTGTTGGTCGCCGCTGGTGGACAGGATAGCGACCGAACCCGTATCTGTCCTGAACACGTCGCAGTCCCCCAAGCCCTCCACCGCGTCCGGAGCGTCCAACACCCATGTTCTCAGGTTCGATCCCCGCCCTCGTCACGCCGTTCGATGCGGAGGGCGCGTTCGTCGAGAAAGCGTATCGCGACCTCGTCGAGTGGCAGATCGCCGAAGGGTCTGCCGGGCTGGTGCCGTGCGGCACCACCGGCGAGGCGGCGACGCTGACGAAGGAGGAGCAGTTCGCGATCGTGCGCGTCTGCGTCGACCAGGCGAAGGGGCGCGTGCCGGTGCTGGCGGGTGCTGGATCGAACGACACGCGCGTCGCCATCGCCAACGTGGCGGCGGCGAAGGAAGCCGGGGCGGACGCCGCGCTGATGGTGCCGCCCTATTACAACCGCCCGTCGCAGGAAGGCATCTTCCGCCATTTCGAGGCGGTAGCGCGTGGCAGCGACCTGCCGATCGTGCTCTACAACGTGCCCGGCCGCACCGTCACCGACATCCAGCCCGCCACGGTGGCGCGGATCGTCGCCGCGTTTCCCGACACGTTCGTCGGCATCAAGGACGCGACCGGATCGCTGGCGCGCGTGACGGAGCAGCGCGCCGGCTGCGGCGAGGGGTTCGTGCAGCTGTCGGGCAACGACGAGACGGCGCTCGCCTTCAACGCGATGGGGGGCACCGGCTGCATCTCCGTCACCGCCAACGTCGCGCCGCGGCTGTGCGCCGAGTTCCAGCGGGCGTGGGCGGCGGGGGAGAACGCAGGGGCGCTGGCGCTGCACGATCGCCTCTTCGCGCTGCACCTCGCCATGTTCACCGACGCGTCGCCCGGTCCGGTCAAATACGCCATGACGAAGGTTCGGCGCGGGTTTCCCGACGGCCTGCGGCTGCCGATGACCTGGCCGGGAGAGGCGAGCCGCGCCGCGGTCGACGCGGCGCTGGCGCGGGCCGGGCTCTGAGATGCTGGTGCTGGCGATGCTGCAGGCTGCGGTCGCCGGCCCGGTGATGGAGAAGCCGCGCACTCCCGTGCCGGCGTGCGGCACGGCCGCGGCAGATGGCTCGCTGGTGGTGTGCGGGCAAGGGCAGGAGGCGTTCCGGCTGCGCCCGCTGCCCGACCGCTTTACCGCCGATCCGTCGGCGCTGCCGAAGGCGGAGACCGGCATTTTCGGCGGGAGGACGAAGCTGGCGGCGGAGGCGGAGCAGGCCGGCGTCGGCGGGTTCACGAGTAACCGTGCGATGGTGCGGCTGAAGACGCCGTTCTGATCCGTGCGCGTGCAGGGGCTTCGACTTCGCTCAGCCCGAACGGAAACAGGGTTCCCGGACGCTTCATCCGTTCGCCCTGAGCGAAGTCGAAGGGCAGCCGCGCCGGTGCGCCCGCCCTCCACGCCCAATCGTAACGATCGCCCTTTGCCTCCGGCGTCGCCCGCGCCTACATCGCCCGGACATGTCGCGTCCCAAGCCCGCCACCTTCGACAAGAAGAAGATCGTCGCCGAGAACCGCCGCGCGCGCTTCGACTATGCGATCGACACCACCTACGAGGCGGGGATCGTCCTGTCCGGCACCGAGGTGAAGAGCCTTCGCTTCGGCGAGGGATCGATCGCCGAGTCCTACGCCGAGGTGAAGGGCGACGAGGTGTGGCTGGTCAATTCGAACATCCCCGAATTCAGCCACGGCAACCGCTTCAACCACGAGCCCAAGCGCCCGCGTAAACTGCTGCTTCACGAGCGCGAGATAAACAAGCTGCACGGCGCCGTCGCGCGGGAAGGCATGACGCTGGTCCCGCTCACGGTCTATTTCAACGGGCAGGGGAGGGCGAAGGTGGAGCTGGCGCTGGCCAAGGGGCGCAAGGCGCACGACAAGCGCGAGCATATCAAGGAACGCGACTGGAAGCGCGAGGCGGGTCGCCTGCTGCGCGATCATGGTTGACGGCAGGGGGGCCGGATGGCGTCGCGACCGATGACCGCGTGGGACCGCTTCGCCGCGTGGAGCCGGCGCAACCTGCCGACGCGCGAATCGATGGAGAACAGCCGGCTGCTGCGCCCCATCGCGCACCGCGTGCTGGCGCCCGAATTGTGGCGCTTCACGCGCCGGTCGGTGCCGCGCGGCGTGGCGCTGGGCATGTTCACGGGCATCCTGATCCCGATGGGGCAGATCCCCGCCTCCGCGGTGCTGGCGCTGCCGTTCCGCGCCAACGTGCCCGCGGCGGCGCTGACGACGTTCTTCACGAACCCGCTGACCACGCCCTTCCTGTTCGTGCTGTACTACAAGGTGGGAGCGCTGCTGCTCCACGTCGACAGCGCGGTGCCGGGGCAGCCGCTGGGCGATGCGGTGGGTGCCGCGCCGTCGTGGCTGGACTGGCTGATCCAGGACGTGGGGCCGGCGACCGGGCTGGGCATGATCGTGTGCGCGGTGGCGGGCGCGGTGCTGGGTTACGCCGTCGCGGCCCTTGGCTGGCGGGCGTGGATCGCGCGCAAGTGGCGGCACCGCCACGATCGGCATGACGAGCGACTTGGTGACGCGCGCAACCATGATTGACGGGCGGCGGCAGGGCTTTATGCCACGCGGCATCCACCAAATGGGTCGAGAACAAACATGCGTCGCTCCGTCGTCCTCTTTCCCCTGCTCGTTTCCGCCGCCACCCTCGCCATCGCCCAGACGGCGCCCGGAACCTCCGCGCCGGAAACGCGCGAGCAGACCGGCCAGGTCGCGAAGGCCGCGGCCGGTCCGGTAACCCCCGCCAAGGCGAACGGACCGCAGATCGGCGACTTCGGCTTCGACATGGCCGGCCGCGATCCGAGCGTGACGCCGGGCAAGGACTTCTACGAGCATTCGAACGGCACGTGGGAGAAGACGACGCAGATCCCGGCCGACCGCAGCAGCTACGGTATGTTCCACGTCCTGCGCGACCTGTCGCAGAGCCGCACGCGCGAGATCCTGGAAGAGGCGGCGCGCACGCCCGGCGGCAAGTCCGGCGACCTCTACGCCAGCTTCATGGACCAGGCCGCCGCCAACGCGAAGGGGGCAGGCCCGGTGAAGCCGTGGCTGGCCGCCATCGCCGCCGCGACCGACCGCGACGCGCTGGCGGTGGAGGCGGGGAAGCTCCAGCGGCTGGGCGTCGGGGGGCCCTTCCGCGTCGGCGTGGGCCAGGACGACAAGAACCCGGACGCCTATATCGTCAGCATGTACCAGGGCGGCATCGGCCTGCCCGACCGCGACTATTACCTGAACCCCGCGCCGGCGTTCGCGGCCTATCGCACCGCCTATCGGACGTATCTCGCGCAGCTGCTGACGCTGGCGGGCGAGCAGAACGCCGACGCGCGGGCGGCCGCGGTGCTCGCCTATGAGACCGAGGTGGCCAAGGCGCACTGGACGCGGATCGAGAGCCGCGATGCGGACAAGACGTACAACAAGCTGACCTGGGCGCAGCTGGAAAGCCAGGCCGCGGGCTTCCCGTGGAAGGCCTATGCCGGCGCGCTGGGCGTCGACGCGCAGCCCGCGGTGCTGGTCGCGCAGCCGACCGCCTTCGCCGGCGAGGCGAAAGTCTATGCCGCCACGCCGCTGCCGGTCCTGAAGGACCAGCTGATGCTGCGCACGCTGCGCGCCTATTCGCCCTATCTTACCGACCAGTTCGACGCGGCGACGTTCGGTTTCTACGGCACGACGCTGTCGGGCACGCCGGAGCAGCAGGTGCGCTGGAAGCGGGGCGTCGACCTCGTCAGCGGCGCGCTGGGCGAGGACGTGGGCCAGGCCTATGTCGCGCGCTATTTCCCGCCCGAGGCGAAGGCACAGGCCGACCTGCTCGTCAAGAACGTGACCGCGGCGATGGGCGAGCGGCTGAAGAAGCTGGCCTGGATGGCGCCGGAAACGAAGCGGAAGGCGCTGGTGAAGCTCGCCGCCTTCACGCCGAAGATCGGCTATCCGACGAAGTGGCGCGACTATTCGGCGCTGGAGGTGAAGCGCGACGACCTGGTCGGCAACGTCGCCCGCTCGAACGAGTTCGACTATGCGCGCGATCTCGCCAAGCTGGGCAAGCCGATCGACCGCGACGAATGGTTCATGTCGCCGATGACGGTGAACGCCTATGCCAACCCGACGATGAACGAGATCGTCTTCCCCGCCGCGATCCTGCAGCCGCCGTTCTTCGACCCGAAGGCCGATCCGGCGGTGAACTACGGCGGCATCGGCGCGGTGATCGGCCACGAGATCAGCCATCACTTCGACGATCAGGGACGCAAGTACGACCCGACCGGCAAGCTCGCCGACTGGTGGACACCGCAGGACGTGACGCGGTTCGAGGCGTTCACGAAGCAGCTGGTCGCGCAGTACGACGCCTATGAGCCGCTGCCGGGCCAGCATATCCAGGGCGGGCTGACGCTGGGCGAGAACATCGCCGACCTGGCCGGGCTGACCGTCGCGATCGACGCCTATCACGCCTCGCTGAAGGGCAAGAAGGCGGCGACGATCGACGGCCTCAGCGGCGACCAGCGCTTCTACTACGGCTGGGCGCAGGTGTGGCGGACGAAGTTCCGCGAGCCCGCGCTGCGCCAGCAGCTGGTCAGCGACCCGCACTCGCCGGGCCATTACCGCGCGCTGACCGTGCGCAACCTGGACCCGTGGTATGCCGCGTTCGGTGCGAAGCCGGGCGAGGCGACGTACCTGGCGCCGGCGCAGCGCATCAGGATCTGGTAGCGGCATGGGCGTCGACGTGCTCGCGACCGTGGACGAGCCGCGCGGACTGGCGCGGATCGGCACGGGTGCGCGCGCGTCGCTGGCGATCGCGACGGTCGCCGGGCTGCTGGCCGCGGCGCTGGTGCTGTGGCTGATCGGCAGCGTGACCATCGCGGCGGGCTTCCTGGGCGCGGCGATCGTGCTGGCGGGCGTGGCCGTGGTCGTCGCGCGCCTGCTGCCCGCGCGTGCCGCGCCGGGCGGAGAGGTGGACTGGAGTGTCGCGCACGCGCTGGCGGAGGCGAGCGGCGACGCGGTGGCGGTGACGGATCGCGGCGGGCGGCTGGTCTGCGCCAACGACCGCTACGCCGCGCTGTTCGCCGGCTATGCCACGCCGCCCTCGCTGCCGCTGGACGGCGACGGCGCGGACCGACTGGCGAGCGCGGGCCGCGCGGCGTGGCGCGACGGGCGGGCGCAGTGCGACGGCCTGATGCTGGGTGGCGAGATGCTGGCCGCCACCGTGCTGCGCGCGGGCGCGGACGGCGACTGCCTGGTGTGGCGGCTGGTGGAGGGCCAGGGCGGCGCCGCGCCCGAGCGGCTGGCCGACGCCATCGCCGGCACGCTGGGCGTGCGCGCGGGCGAGGCGGGGATCATGGCCGCGGTGATCGACGTCGACGGCCACGTGCTGGCGGCGAACCCGGTGCTGCGCGCGCGCGCGGGCGACGCGGAGATCGTCGGCAACGACCTGGCGCAATATCTCGCCGGCGATGCCGACCGGCTGGTCCGCTTCGTCGCGGAGGGCGAGATGGCGACGCCGATGCGGCTGGTGCAGCTGCCGCTGGGCGACCGCGCCGACTCGCCGATCCTCGTCGCGATGGTCGATGCCGAGGGCACGATCGCGCACGGTGCCGCCGCGGATGTCGAGGCGCTGGTGATGCTGATGCCGTTCGGCGTGGCGCTGGTCGATCGCGAGGGGCGGTTCATGCAGATGAACGCCGCCTTCGCGCGCGCCGTCTCCGCGGAGCCGACCGCGCCGCCGCTCTATCCCGGCGACCTCGTCGTGCGCGAGGACAAATCGGTGGTGGCGGACGCGGTGCGGCGCTTCGCCGGCGGTGGCGGGCGATCGATGGACTTCGCCGTCCGGCTGAAGGACCATCCGGACGAACCGATCGTCTTCTCGATCGCCTCGGCCCGCGGCCTGGGCGACGCGGCGGTGCTGCTCAGCCTGAAGGACAATGGCGAGGAGAACCGGCTGAAGCGCGAGGTGGCGCAGGCGACGAAGATGCAGGCGGTGGGGCAGCTCGCCGGCGGCGTGGCGCACGATTTCAACAACATCCTCACCGCCATCATCGGCCATTGCGACCTGATGCTGATGCGTCACTCGCCCGGCGACAGCGACTATGACGACATCCAGCAGATTCGCGCCAACTCCAATCGCGCCGCATCGCTGACGCGGCAGCTGCTCGCCTTCAGCCGCCAGCAGACGCTGCGCCCGCAGGTGCTGCAACTGCCCGACGTCGTCAGCGAGGTGTCCAACCTGCTCCGCCGCCTGATGGGCGAGACGGTGCGGATGGAGGTGAAGCACGGACGCGACCAGGGGTCGGTGCGCGCCGATCCGGGCCAGCTGGAGCAGGTGGTCGTCAACCTGGCCGTCAACGCGCGCGACGCGATGGTCTCCAAGCCGGGCGACGGGCCGCACCGGCTGACGATCCAGACGCGCAGCGTGCCGATCGCCGAGGTGCGCCGCCGCGGCGACATCATGCCGGTGGGCGACTACACCGCGCTGGAGGTGACCGACACCGGCACCGGCATCCCGCTGGAGGTGCAGCACAAGATCTTCGAACCCTTCTTCACGACCAAGGAGGTCGGCAAGGGCACGGGGCTGGGCCTCTCCACCGTGTACGGCATCGTCAAGCAGTCGGGCGGCTACATCTTCGCCGATTCGCGCCCCGGGCAGGGGGCGACCTTCACCGTCTACCTGCCGGTCCACGCCGCGTCCGGCGACGGGCCGGTGGCGACGCCGCTGGCCAGCAACAACCGCCTGCGCACCGGCGAGCTGTGGGGATCGGGCACGATCCTCCTCGTCGAGGACGAGGACATGGTGCGCGCCGTGGCGGAGCGCGCGCTGACGCGGCAGGGCTATACCGTGCTGGCGGCGGAGAACGGCGAGGCGGCGCTGGAGCTGGTCGACGGGATCGAGCGGCCGCGGCTGGTGGTGAGCGACGTCATGATGCCGGTGATGGACGGGCCGACGCTGGCCACCCATCTGCGCCGCCAGCTGCCGGGCATCCCGATCCTGTTCATGTCGGGCTATGCCGAGGAGCAGCTGCGCCGATCGATCGACCTCGACAACGTGTCGTTCCTGCCCAAGCCGTTCTCCGTCCAGCAGCTGGCGGAGGCGGTGCGCGACGTGCTGTCGCGCGAGGAGGGGCCCGAGGCGGCACAACTGACCGGGCACGGCACCGCATGATGCGGTTGCGCCGCGCGCCGGAGCCATTATGGCGGCGCGCATGACGATGCGCGTGCTCCTCGTTGAAGACGAACCCCTGATCGCGATGATGCTGGAGGATTTCCTCGACGCGCTGGACCGGCAGGTCGCCGGCACCGCGGACAGCGTCGCCGCGGCGCTGCCGCTGGTGGAGGCGGGGAACGTCGATGCCGCGATCCTCGACGTGAACCTGCGCGGCGGGGAGAAGAGCTTCGCGATCGCCGACGCGCTGGCCGCGCGGCAGATCCCCTTCGTCTTCGCGACCGGCGGCGGCGGCGACGAGATCGCGGTCGAGCATCGCGATCGCCCGCGACTGGCCAAGCCGTTCACGATGGACGGGGTCGAGAAGGCGCTGGCGCAGCTGGGCTGACCTTCGCCCGCCGCGACGGGGCGCCCGGGCAGGATCGTCTAATATCCTTGCGCCGACGCCCCCTCCCGCGACATAGGCGTGCGCGCCATGACCGACCGTTTCGACAAGTCCCGCCTGCCCAGCCGCCACGTGTCGGTGGGGCCCGAGCGCGCGCCGCACCGCAGCTATTACTACGCCATGGGCCTGACCGAGGAGGAAATCGCGCGGCCGTTCGTCGCGCTCGCCTCCGCGGGCAACGACAGTGCGCCGTGCAACACGACGCTGGATGCGCAGGCCGACGCCGCGCGCGCGGGCGTGGAACAGGGCGGGGGCATGCCGCGCCGGTTCAACACCATTACCGTCACCGACGGCATCGCGATGGGCCACCAGGGCATGAAGGCGAGCCTCGTCAGCCGCGAGGTGATCGCCGATTCGGTCGAGCTGTCCGTCCGCGGCCATTGCTACGACGCGCTGGTCGGCTTCGCCGGCTGCGACAAGTCGCTGCCCGGCATGATGATGGCGATGCTGCGGCTGAACGTTCCGTCGATCTTCGTCTATGGCGGCTCGATTCTGCCCGGCCGCTACCAGGAGCGCGACGTCACCGTCGTCGACGTGTTTGAAGTGGTCGGGAAATATGCCGCCGGCGCCTGCCCGCTGTCGGAGGTGCACGCGCTGGAGAAGGTGGCCTGCCCCGGCCACGGCGCGTGCGGCGGGCAATACACCGCCAACACCATGGCCTGCGTCGGCGAGGCAATCGGATTGTCCTTGCCCAACAGCAACATGGTGCCGGCTCCTTACACCTCTCGCGAGCAGATCGCGGTGGCGGCGGGCGCGCAGGTGATGGAGCTGCTGGCACGCGACATCCGCCCGCGCGATATCTGCACGCGCGAGGCGTTCGAGAATGCGGCGCGGATCGTCGCGGCGACCGGCGGTTCCACCAACGGCGCGCTCCACCTGCCCGCGATGGCGCACGAGGCGGGGATCGACTTCGACCTGCACGACGTCGCCGCCATCTTCAAGTCGACGCCCTATTGCGCGGACCTGAAGCCCGGCGGTCAGTACGTGGCCAAGGACATGCACGAGGCCGGCGGCGCGTACATGCTGATGAAGACGCTGCTGGCCGAGGGGCTGCTCCACGGCGAGTGCATGACCGTGACGGGGCGGACGCTGGGCGAGAACATCGACCAGGTGACGTGGAACCCGGACCAGAAGGTGATCTACGACGCGCGCACGCCGATCACGCCGACCGGCGGCGTCGTCGGCCTGCGCGGATCGCTGGCACCCGAGGGCGCGATCGTGAAGGTGGCGGGAATGCACCGGCTGCAGTTCGAGGGGCCGGCGCGCTGCTTCGATTGCGAGGAGGATGCCTTCGCCGCGGTGGAGGCGCGCGCCATCGCCGAGGGGGAGGTGGTCGTCATCCGCTACGAGGGGCCGAAGGGCGGGCCAGGGATGCGCGAGATGCTGTCCACCACCGCCGCGCTCTACGGCCTGGGCATGGGCGAGAAGGTGGCGCTCATCACCGACGGGCGCTTCTCCGGCGCGACGCGCGGCTTCTGCATCGGCCATGTCGGGCCGGAGGCGGCGGCGGGCGGGCCGATCGCGCTGGTGGAGGACGGCGACCGGATCGCCATCGACGCCGAGGCGGGGACGATTGACCTGTTGGTCGCCGAGGACGTGCTGGCGGAGCGGCGCGCGCGCTGGCAGCCGCGGCAGAACGACTATGGCTCGGGCGCGCTGTGGCGCTACGCGCAGAACGTCGGCCCGGCGTGGGCGGGCGCGGTGACGCATCCGGGCGCGAAGGCCGAGCGCCACGTCTATGCGGATATCTAGCCCCGCGACGGCGCTGCTCCTCCTCGCCGCCTGTTCGGACCGGCCGGCGGACACCCAGGTGCTGGCCAAGGTGGAAGCCGAGCAGAGCGCGGCGGCGGCGGACGAAGGGCGCGTGAAGTGCGCGCTGGCGGGGGCGGCGGCGCTCGAGCGCGTATGCGGGGTGGAGCGGACGCAGGAGGCGCGCGGGCTGGTGCTGACGATGCGCCATCCCGACGGCGGATTCCGCCGGCTGCTCGTCACCAGCGACGGCCGCGGCGTGGTCGCGGCGGACGGGGCGGAGCGCGCCAAGGTCGCGATCGTCGATCCGACGGAGATCGAGGTGGCGCTGGGCGACGACGTCTACCGCCTGCCCGCGACGATGAGGGCGGCGGCGAAGTGATCGACATCGAGGGACAGCCGATCCTGACCGCGGCGCGGATGCGCACGGCGGAGGGCGCGAGCGGCGACAGCGCGGAGACGCTGATGGCGCGCGCCGGTGCGGCGATCGCGGTCGCCGTCGACCGGCTGGCGGCGCATCACGAGGTGCTGGTCGCCTGCGGCCCGGGCAACAACGGCGGCGACGGCTATGTCGCGGCGGCGCGGCTCGCCGCGCTGGGACGTCGCGTGCGCGTGGCGGCGAGCGCGGAGCCGCGCACGCCCGCGGCCATCGCGGCGCGGGCGGGCTGGGCCGGCGCGGTGGAGCCGCTGACGCACGCGGTCCCTGCGCCGGTGCTGGTCGACGCGCTGTTCGGCACCGGGCTGTCGCGTGCGCTGGAGGAGGACGCCGCGGCGGCGCTGCGGCGCCTGTCGCAGCGGGCGGACCTGGTGATCGCGATCGACCTGCCGAGCGGGCTGGCGACCGACGACGGCGCGGTGCTGAGCGAGACCGGCGCCGACGTGACGCTCGCGCTCGGCGCGGCGAAGCCTGCCCACGTGCTGCTGCCTGCGGCGGCGCGTTGCGGCGAGATACGGCTGCTCGACATCGGCGTGGCGGCGGCGGGCGACGACGCGGTGCTGCCGCACGCCGCGCTGTCCGTCCCGGCGACGGACGCGCACAAGTATAGTCGCGGCATGGTGGCGATCGTGGCGGGGCGGATGCCCGGCGCCGCGGCGATGGCGGCGGAGGCGGCGGCGCGGCTTGCGGGATACGTCCTGCTGCTGGGCAGCGCGACCGACCGGTTGCCCCACGCGGTGGTGCGCCGCCGCTGGTCCGCCGAAACGCTGGCCGATCCACGCATCGGCGCGGTGGTGATCGGCCCCGGACTGGGGCGCGACGATGACGCGCGCGCGAAGCTGGACGCCGCGCTCGCCACCGATCGCCCACTGGTGATCGACGGCGACGCGCTGCACCTGCTCGACCCCGCGCGGCTGCGCGGACGCGGGGCGGCGACGGTGCTGACCCCGCATGGAGGCGAGTTCGCGGCGCTGTTCGGCGATGGCGAGGCGAGCCGGATCGAGCGGGCCCGCGCCGCGGCGGTCGGATGCGGCGCGACCGTGGTGATGAAGGGGGCGGACACGGTGGTCGCGCACGCGGACGGGCGCACCCGCGTGGCGATGCACCGCGTGTCCTGGCTGGCGAGCGCGGGAACGGGGGACGTGCTGGCGGGGATCGTCGGTGGGCTGCTGTCGGGCGGGCGCGATCCCTTCGACGCGGCCGGCGACGCGGTGTGGCTCCACACCGAGGCGGCTCGGCGCGCCGGGTCGGCTTTCCTCGCCGACGACCTGCCGGACCACCTGACCGGAGCGATCGCCGCATGTCTGTGATCCTGCGAGTGGCCGCGCGCGGCGAGGGTGTCGCGGAGGACGGCCGCCACGCCGCCTTCGCCGCGCCCGGCGACGTGCTGGAGGCGGACGGCAGCGTCACGCCCGGCCCGCACCATCGGGTGCCGCCATGCCGCCACTTTCCGCAATGCGGCGGGTGCCAGCTCCAGCATCTCGACGACGACAGCTGGGCCGCGTTCCTTGTCGACCGCGTCGCGGGCGCGCTGGCGGCGCAGGGGCTGAGTGCGGACGTCCGCGCGCCGCTGCTGTCGCCGCCGCGCACCCGCCGTCGCGCGACGCTCCACTACGACCCGGCGGGGCGGCTGGGCTTCAGCGCGGAGAAGAGCCACCAGCTGATCGACCTGCAGGAATGCCACGTGCTGGCGCCCGAGCTGTTCGCGCTGGTGAAGCCGCTGAAGCGGCTGCTGCCGTCGTTCCGGCCGAAGCGACGGCTGGAGCTGAGAATGACGCTGGCCGACCAGGGCGTCGACCTGCTGATCGTCGGCGTCGCGCCCGAGGGGCTGGCGGCGCACGAGGCGATCACCGCCTTCGCGCAGGCGAACGGGGTGGCGCGGATCGCCTTCGACGAGGGGCTGGGGCCGGAGACGCGGTGGGAGCCCGACGCCGTGACGGTGACGCTGGGCGCCGTGCCGGTGCCGCTTCCGCCGGGATCGTTCCTCCAGGCGACGCGCGAGGGCGAGGCGGCCTTGGTGGCCGCGGTTCGCGAGGCGATCGGCGAGGCGCGCACGGTCGCCGACCTGTTCGCCGGACTGGGCACCTTCGCGCTGGCCCTGCCCGGCCGAGTCTACGCCGCGGAAGGTGGGCGCGACGCGGTGATGGCGCTGAAGGCGGCGGCGGGGCGGGCGCAACGCCCGGTCTTCGCCGAGCACCGCGACCTGTATCGCCGGCCGCTGACCGTGGCGGAGCTGGACCGGTTCGACGCCGTCGTCCTCGATCCGCCCCGCGCCGGCGCGCGCGAGCAGGCCGGCGCGCTGGCCGCATGCGCGGTACCGCGCCTCGCCTATGTCTCGTGCAATCCCAGCAGCTTCGCTCGAGATGCTCAGATGATGACGCAGGGCGGGTATCGGCTGGATTGGGTGGTGCCGGTGGGCCAGTTCCGCTGGTCGACCCACGTCGAGCTGGTGGGGCAGTTCAGCCGCTGACGCGTCAGTAGCGGGCGGTTACGAAGAACAGCCCGTCCGGCGGCGCGTTGAGCCCCAGTCGGGTGCGGTCGGCGGCGCGCAGCGCGTCGGCAAGGTCGTCGGCGCTCCATCGGCCGAGGCCGACCATGGCGAGGCAGCCGACCATCGAGCGGACCTGGTGATGCAGGAACGACCGTGCGGCCGCGGTGATCGCCACCAGATCGCCGTCGCGCTCCACCTCCAGCCGGTCGAGCGTCTTCACCGGGCTGGCCGACTGGCAGTGCGCGGAGCGGAAGGTGGTGAAATCGTGCCGGCCGACCAGCAGCTGCGCCGCGTCGTGCATCGCCGCGGCGTCCAGCTGCTGCGGCACGTGCCACGCCAGTCCCTTCTCGAACGTCAGCGGGGCGCGACGATTGACGATGCGATACTCGTACTCGCGGCCGAGGCAGGAGAAGCGTGCGTGCCAGTCGTCGGCCGCTTCCTCGCACGCCAGGATCGCGACCGGTGCGGGACGCAGCCGGGCGTTCAGCGCCTCGCCCAGCCGGAACGGCGCGATCGGCTTCGCGATGTCGCAGTGCGCGCGCATGGCGATGCCGTGCACGCCCGCGTCGGTGCGCCCAGCGGCGTGGACCGCCACCGTCTCGCCGGTGACGGAGAAGACCGCCTCCTCGATCGCCTGCTGCACGCTCGGCCCGTGCGCCTGCCGCTGCCAGCCGAAGAACGGACGGCCGTCATACTCCACCGTCAGTGCGAACCGCGTCACAGGTTCGTACCGGAAGCCACGGGATACCCACGGAGAAACTCGTCGAGCGACGCGACGCCGCGGCCCGCGCGCTGGAGCGTGACGGGCCGGATCGCGCCGTCGCCACAGGCGATCGTCAGCCGGTCGTCCACCGTCGTTCCCTCGCCGCCGGGAAAGGAGAAGGGCAGCACCTCGGCGGCGAGCAGCCTAACCCGCTCGCCCGCCAGCTCGAACCAGGCGCCGGGGGCCGGGTTCATCGCGCGGACCAGACGCTCGACCTGCGTGGCGGGCTGCGCCCAGTTGATCCGCGCCTCCGCCTTGTCGATCTTCGCAGCATAGGTGACGCCCGCCTCGCGCTGCGCCACGGCCGGATGCGCGGAAAGATCGGCGAGCGTCTCGACCATCAGCCGCGCGCCCAGTTGCGCCAGCTCGGTCGTCAGCTCGCCCGCGGTCTTGCGGTCGATCGCGGTGCGCCCCTCCAGCCGCACCGGCCCGGTGTCGAGCCCCGCCTCCATCTGCATGATGCCGACGCCGGTCTCCCCGTCCCCCGCCAGGATGGCGCGCTGCACCGGCGCGGCGCCGCGCCAGCGCGGCAGCAGCGAGCCGTGGACGTTGAGGCAGCCGTGCCGCGGCGCGTCCAGCACCGCGCGCGGCAGGATGAGGCCGTAGGCGGCAACCACGCCCACGTCGGCGTCGAGCGCGGCGAAGGCGGCCTGCTCCTCCTCCCCCTTCAGCGACACCGGCGAGCGGACGGCGACGCCCAGCGCCTCCGCCCGGCGCTGCACCGGGGAGGCGACCAGCCCGCGCCCGCGCCGCCCGGCCGGGCGCGGCGGCTGCGTGTAGGCGGCGACGATGTCGTGCCCCGCCGCCGCCAGCGCGTCGAGCGTCGGCACCGCGAAGTCGGGCGTTCCCATGAAGACGATCCGCATGGGCGCGTTCTCGACACGCTGGCGGGGCGTCGCGCAACCCCCTATCTGTTCCCCATGGCATCGCAGGAGATCGAGGCGCTGACGAGCGCGCTGGCGCGGCTTCCCGGCTTCGGCCCGCGATCGGCGCGGCGCGCGGTGCTGCATCTCGTCAAGAAGCGCGAGGCGGCGCTGGCGCCGCTGCGCGCGGCGCTGACCGCGGTGGAGGAGCGGCTGACGACCTGCGCCACCTGCGGCAACGTCGACACGACCGATCCATGCGCGATCTGCGCCGACCCGCGCCGCGACCCTCGCGCCTTGTGCGTGGTGGAGGACGTGAGCGACCTGTGGGCGCTGGAACGCTCGCGGCTGTTCCCCGGCCGCTTCCACGTGCTGGGCGGGCGGCTGTCCGCGCTGGAGGGCGTGCGACCGGAGGATCTGGCGATCGAGGCGCTGGTGGCGCGCGTCGCCGGCGGCGGCGTGGACGAGGTGGTGCTGGCGATGAACGCCACCCTGGAGGGGCAGACGACCGCGCATTACGTCGCCGAGCGGCTGGAGAAGTTTCCGGTGCGGCTGACCCAGCTGGCGCACGGCCTGCCGGTGGGGGGCGAGCTCGACTATCTCGACGAGGGCACGCTGGCGCAGGCGCTGCGCGCGCGGCGGCCGGTCGGGTAGAAGAGCCTCGCGCAGAGACGCAGGGGCGCGGAGAGGTTTCATGCGCGGCAGCGCACCGGATAGGATCCCAGCCGCCTGGAGGACAGCCGCTGCGCGGAGAACCGAACAGCTCTGCGCTTCCGCGTCTCTGCGCCACTATCTCTGGTCCTCGCCCATCCACCTAATCCCAGCCAACCTACCTCCAGCCAACCTATCCATTGCGAACGCGCTGCCCCGTCGCCTAAGGCGCGCGGCATGGCTATTCTTCCCATCGTCGAGGTTCCCGATCCCGTCCTGCGCCGGACGTGCGCGCCCGTGGCCGAGGTGACGGACGAGGTGCGCGGCATCGTCGCCGACATGTTCGACACGATGTACGACGCGCGCGGCATCGGCCTGGCCGCGATCCAGGTCGGCATCCTCCAGCGCATCGTCGTCATCGACCTGCAGGACCGCGAGACGGAGGAGGAGGAGCCCGCGCCCGAGGCGGCGCGCGATCCGCACGCCTTCATCAATCCGGAGATCGTCGAGGTCAGCGAGGAGCTGTCGACCTACAACGAAGGCTGCCTCTCGATCCCGGAGCAATATGCCGAGGTGACCCGCCCGGCACGCTGCCGGGTGACGTGGCTCGACACGGACGGCGCGCGGCAGGAGGCCGAGTTCGACGGGCTGATGGCGACGTGCATGCAGCACGAGATCGATCACTTGAACGGCGTACTGTTCATCGATCACATCTCCCGATTGAAGCGGGGCATGTTGCTGAAGAAGCTGGACAAGCTGCGCCGGGCGGGGTGACGGGCTGGGGGTCGGGCGCGGGGCTTGCCCCGGCCTTCGCGTTCCGGCTATGTTCGCTCCGATGGCCGATATCCTCCCCTATGCGCTGCTCGCGCTCGTCCTCGGCCTCGTCGCCGGCTGGCTGATCGCGCAGCGCGGCGTCGTGGCGGCGCGCGGCGAGCGCGATGCGGAGGCGGCGCAGTTCAGGCGCGCGATCGCCGATCTCGCCGCGGCGGAGGAGCGCGCGAAGGCGGCGGAGGCGCTGCGTACCGAGCTGGGAGCGGCGCGGACCGAGCGCGACGTCGCGGCGCGGCAGGTCGCCACGCTGGAAGCGGAGGGGCGCGCCGCGGCGGAGCGGATCGCCGACCTGAAATCCACCGCCGACGATCTGGAACGCCGCTTCAAGGAGGTGGCGCAGTCGACCCTGGGCGAGGCGCAGAAGGCGTTCCTCGACCGCGCGGAGGCGCGCTTCCGCCAGTCCGAGGAGGCGGCGGGGCAAGGGCTGAAGGCGCTGCTCCAGCCGGTGCACGAGCGGCTGCACCGCTACGAGGCCGGCGTCGAGCAGGTGGAGGCGGCACGGCGCGACGCCTTCGGTCAGCTCCACGGGCAGATCGAGGCGCTGCGCGCCGGGCAGGAGCGCGTCTCCGGTGAGGCGGCGAAGCTGGTCAACGCGCTGCGCAACGCGCCCAAGGCGCGCGGGCGCTGGGGCGAGCAGCAATTGCGCAACGTGCTGGAGAGCTGCGGGCTTGCCGAGCACACCGACTTCCGCATGGAAGTGTCCGTCGCCGGGGAGGACGGCGGGCGGCTGCGGCCGGACGCGATCGTGCGGGTGCCCGGCGGCAAGTCGCTCATCATCGACGCCAAGGTGTCGCTCAACGCCTATCAGGACGCGTTCGGCGCGGTGGACGAGGGTGAGCGGCAGGTGGCGCTGACCGCGCATACGCAATCGATGCGCGCACATGTCGCCGCATTGGGCGCCAAGGCATACTGGGCGCAGTTCGACGATGCGCCCGATTATGTCATCATGTTCGTGCCGGGGGAGCATTTCCTGACCGCCGCGCTGGAGCACGATCCGCGGTTGTGGGAGGATGCGTTCGACCGGCGCGTGCTGCTGGCGACGCCGACGAACCTGATCGCGATCGCGCGCACCGTGTCGGCGGTATGGCGGCAGGAGAAGCTGGCGGCGCAGGCGCAGGAGATCGCCACGCTGGGCAAGGAGCTGTACGCGCGGCTGGCGACGATGGGCGCGCACGTCTCCAAACTGGGCAAGAACCTCGACACGGCCATGGGCGCGTACAACGCCTTCGTCGGCAGCCTGGAGAGCCAGGTGCTGACCAGCGCGAAGCGGTTCGAGGCGTTGAACATCGACACCGGCACCCGTGCGATCGAATCGCTGCCAGTCGGCGAGCAGATCGCACGCCCACTGACCAAGCTGGCGCCGGTAGTGGACGAGGCGGCGGAATAGTCCGCGAGGCGGCGGAGACGCTATTCCCGCCGCAGCGTTACCGTGCCGCGCGTGCCGCCTGTTCCGCGCAGCACCAGCGTCTCCTTCCCTTGCCAGCGCAGCGTCGCGGGCGCACCGAGGATCGTCATCAGCCGAGTCTCCACCGCGCCGCCCGCGCCGATGCACGCCATGCGCGTCGAGCGGAGCGGGCCGGGGGCGAGCCGGTCGCGTTCCAGCGCATAGTTGCCGCTGAAGCGGTTGCAGCCGGAGAAGCCCTCCATGCGATCGGCGGTGAAGCGCAGCGTCGCGGCGCGCGGCAGGCGCACGGTGCGGCCGTCGATCGCCGTCACGCGCCAGCCGGTGCCCGCGAGTGCGGCGGCCCCCGCCGCCGCGCCACCGCACCCGCGCAGCGTGCGCCCGCGGTAGGTGACGGTGACGCGATCGGGGAAGCGGCGGTCGCTCATCCCGTCGCTGCAGGGGCGCCGCTCCGTTTCCATCGTCACCGCCGGGTTGCGCCAGCGCCACCCGCGCGCGGTGGCGACGGGCGAGCGCACGAGCAGCAGGACCTCGGGCTTGCCCGGCTCGCTGAGGCGCAGCTGGCGCCCTTCGACGACGACGTTCCAGAACGGCTCGGTGCCGAGCGCGCGATAGGTGTTCGGCGGCGTGGCGGCAGCGGCGGGGGAAGCGGCGGCGGGCGCGGCGGCGGCGAGGATCGTGAGCATCAACATCGGCATCTCCCTGGCGATCGATCCTAGCCGGCGGGCGGATGAACGCACGCTGGATCAGCGATGCCGCGCGAGCACCTCATAGGCCATGACGGCGGTGGCGACGGCGGCGTTCAGGCTGTCCGCCTTGCCCAGCATCGGCAGCTTCACGAGCAGGTCGCACGCCGCCTCGTAGTCGTCGGGCAATCCCTGCGCCTCGTTGCCGGTAAGCAGGAAGGTGGGCGCGGCATAGGCGACGGCGCGGTAGTCGTGCTCGGTCTGGAGGCTCAGGCCGACGAGCTGGCCCGGGCCGCCGCGCAGCCAGGCGAGGAACTCCTCCCACCCGGTCCGCACGATCGGCACGGTGAACAGCGCGCCCATGCTGGCGCGCACCGCCTCCACGGAGAAGGGATCGACGCAGTCGCCGACGAGGATCAGCCCGCCCGCGCCCACCGCGTCGCCGGTGCGCAGGATGGTGCCGAGGTTGCCGGGATCGCGCAGACGCTCCGCGACGAGAAAGATCGACGCCGCGCCGCGATCCAGCTGGTCGAGCCGCGTCTCGAACTGGTCAAACACGCCGACCACCGCCTGCGGATTGTCCTTCCCCGACAGCTTGGAGAGGATGGCGGGCGTCGTCTCCACCGCCTCGCCCCCCGCCGCCTCCACCGCATGGACGAGCGCGCGGACCAGCGGGTGCGCGGCGCTGGCGGCGGCGAAGAACAGGAAGCGGGGCACGCGCCCGGTCTCGCGCGCCTCGGTCAGGATGCGCAGCCCCTCGGCGAGGAACAGGCCCTCCTCGCGCCGGTGGCGCTTCTCGCGCAGCGCCTGGACGCGCTTGACCAGCGGGTTGGAGAAGGCGGTGATCTCGCGCGGCATGGCCGGGCGGTAGCGGAGGGGAGAAGCGGGGGGAAGGGCGCTCAATCCTCGCCGAACTTGTCCTCCACCAGCGCGCACATCGTCGCGACCACCGCCTCCGCCTCGTCGCCGGTGGCGCTGATCGTGATCGTGTCGCCGCGCGCGGCGCCCAGCATCATCAGCCCCATGATCGACGTCCCGGTGACTTCGGAGCCGCCCTTCGCCACCGTCACGGGGATCGGCTGCGTGCTGGCCAGCGTGACGAACTTGGCGCTCGCGCGCGCGTGCAGCCCGCGGCGGTTGGTGATCTCCACCTCGCGCGACGCGCTCAAGCCGCGGCCTCGCCCAGCACTTCGGAGGCGACGGAGATGTACTTGCGCCCCGCCTCGCGCGCGGCGGCCACCGCGGCGACGACGGTCATCGCCTTGCGCGCCGATTCGAGCCGGATCAGCATGGGCAGGTTGATTCCCGCGATCACTTCCACGCGTCCCCGCTCCATCAGGCTGATGGCGAGGTTGGAGGGGGTGCCGCCGAACAGGTCGGTCAGCACGATCACGCCGCGTCCCCCGTCGACGTCGGCGATGGCGGCGGCGATGTCGGCACGCCGGCCCTCCATGTCGTCCTCCGGCCCGATGCAGACGGTGCGGATCTGCTTCTGCGGGCCGACGACATGTTCCATCGCGGTCACGAACTCGTCGGCCAGCCGGCCGTGGGTGACGAGCACCAGCCCGATCATCTGCATCGATATTCCGTTCATCGTCTCGGGCTCTTTACCGGCGCGGCCGTCCTTCGAGCGCATCCTGCGGTGCCGCCGCCAGGTCGCGATGCGCGATGGTGGGCGAAAACCCCGCGTCGCGCAACCGCTTCGCGATCCGTTCGGCGACGTGGACCGAGCGGTGTTTCCCTCCGGTACACCCGATCGCGATGGTGACATAGGCCTTGCCTTCGGCGCGATAGCGGGGAAGCAGCAGCAGCAGCAGCTCCTCGATCCGACCCACCGCCTCCTCGTAGGCGGGGTCGGCGGCGACATAGGCGGCGACCGCGGGATCGCGCCCGGTGAGCGGGCGAAGCGCCTCGTCCCAATGGGGATTGCGCAGGAAGCGCATGTCGAAGACGAGGTCCGCCTCCGTCGGCACGCCGCGGGCGAAGCCGAACGACTGGACCGACAGCGTCGTCCCGCCCAGCCCGTCGCGCGCGAAGTCGCGGCGGATGCGCGCGGCAAGATCGTGCGCGGACAGCGTGCTGGTGTCGATCAGCCGGTTGGCCCAGCCGCGCAGCGGCGACAGCAGCGCGCGTTCGCCGACGATGCCGTCGCGCGCGGGGCGGTCCGCGGCCAGCGGGTGGCGACGGCGCGTCTCGTCGTAGCGGCGTTCCAGCTCGTGCGTGGCGCAATCGAGGAAGAGGACGCCGATCTCGAACGCCGGATCGGCACGCAGCGCGTCGATTGCTGCGATCGCGGTTTCCGGATCGAAGTCGCGGGTCTGCGCGCCGAGGCCCAGCGCGATCGGGCGCCGGCCGCCGCCCTCGCGCCGCTCGCCGTCCAGCATGGCGGTCAGGAGCGACATGGGCAGGTTGTCGACCACTTCCCAGCCCAGGTCCTCCAGCGCCTTCATCACGGTGACGCGGCCGGCACCGGACATGCCGGTGACGATCAGCACCTCCACCGGCAGCACCTCCACCGGCAGCACCTCCACCGGCAGCACCTCCACCGGCGGCGCCCCCACCGGCAGCGCCTCGATCGGCTCGTCCGTCATCGCGCCATCTGCTCCATCGCCCATTCCACCTTGATCGGCGCGGAGGGCGCGCGCGGATCGATCGTCACCTGCGGCACCGCGACGCCGGCCAGCGTCAGCGTCGCCGCGTCGGGCATCCGCTCCTCCACGCCCAGCCGGACGGCCAGCGCGATCGTGGCGCGATCCTGATACGGCATCGTGACGATGCCCAGGCCGCGCACCTCCATCTTTCCCGCGATCGTCCCCGGCGCGCTCGCTACCAGCGCGCCGGCGTCGTTCTCCAGCCGGGTATAGTCGTCGGACACCAGGCGCGCACCACGGTCGATCAATCGCATGGCCAGATCGGACTTCCCCGCGCCCGATTCGCCCAGGATCAGGACGCCGCGCCCGCCAATCGCCACGCAGGTGGCGTGGACCGGCGCGGTCACGCGTGCGCCAGCGGCAGGCGGACGACGAAACGCGCGCCGGCGAGCCGATCCTCGCGCGGTTCCACGCGGATGTCGCCCTGGTGCCCCTCGACGATCGTGCGCGCGATGGCGAGCCCCAGGCCGCTGTGCTCGCCGAACGCCTCGCCGGAGGGGCGGACGGAGTGGAAGCGGCGGAAGATGGTCTCGCGCGCCTCCTCCGGCACGCCCGGCCCCTCGTCCTCGACACGCACCTCCAGCTCCTCGCCAACGCGCCGCGCGGCGATGGAAACGGTGCCGCCCGCGGGCGAGAAGGAGACGGCATTGTCGATCAGGTTCGCGAACACCCGCTCCAGCCGCGCGCCTTCGCCCAGCACGACGAGGCCGCCATCGTCCTGCCGGTCGAAGCGCAGCCGCACCCCGCGCGCCACCTCGCGCTCGGTTCGCGCGGCGACCTGCGCGGCGAGCATCCCGCCGACGTCCACCGGTTCGAAGGTGGCGCGGGCGAGCTGCGCATCGAGCCGCGAGGCGTCGGAGATGTCGCTGATGAGCCGGTCGAGCCGGTGCACGTCGTCGGAGACGATGGCGAGCAGGCGAGCGCGCAGCGCGGGATCCTCCACGCGCTCCAGCGCGTCGGCGGCGGAACGGAGCGAGGCGAGCGGGTTCTTCAGCTCGTGCGTCACATCCGCGGCGAACGCCTCCGTCGCGTCGATACGGGCGCGCAGCGCGAGGCTCATGTCGCTGAGCGCGCGGGCGAGCATCCCGATCTCGTCGCGCCGGTCGGGCAGGCGCGGCACCACCACCTCGCGCGCCCGGCCCAGCCGCACGCGCACCGCGGCGCGGGCGAGGCGGCGCAACGGGTTGACGATGGTGCGCGCCAAAAACAGCGACAGCGACAGGCTGATCGCGGCGACGACGATCAGCAGCACGGACAGGCGGAACCGCTCCACGCGCACCCGCTCGGTCACGTCGCGAGCGTTGACCGTCGAGAGCAGGCGCTCGCCCGAGGGGAGGGCGGCGGCCGCGGTGATGACCGGCGTGCGATCGGGCGCACGCCAGACCGACGCGGAGGTGGGGCGGCCCGAGCCGATCGCGGCCACGTCGGGCCAGCGCCGCCCGTCGCGCCGCTCGCGATAGAGCGGCGTGCGGGGCGCGCGGACGATCCGGTCGATCGCCGCGTCCAGCCAGCGCGCGCTGCGCTGTCCCCAGCCGTCGGTGTTCGGATCGACCAGCCGGAAGTTCCGCACGCCCAGCGCCGCGCTGTCCGCCAGCGCCGCGCCGTCGGCGGCGTAGACGCGCAGCCGCGTGCCCGTGTCCACCGCCAACCGCGTCAGCAGCGCGGGCCGCTGCGCCGCGGGCACGGCGGCCAGCGCCTCGCCCATCAGCTGCGCCTCTCGCGCGGCCTGTTCCGTGCGGCCGTCGAGGATGCGGCTGCGGAAGGAATCGAGGTAGAAGAAGCCGCCGGCCAGCAGCAGCAGCGCGATCGCGTTCACGGCGAGGATGCGCGGCGTGAGCGAGACCCGGCCGGACCAGTTGGCCGCCTGCTCGCCTGCGTGCGCCTCACTCCTCCGCGAAACGGTAGCCGGCGCCATAGAGCGTCTCGATCGAATCGAAGGCCTCGTCCACCTCGCGGAACTTGCGGCGCACGCGCTTGATGTGCGAGTCGATGGTGCGGTCGTCGACGTAGATGTCGTCCTGGTAGGCCGCGTCCATCAGCTGGTTGCGCGTCTTCACGATGCCGGGGCGCTGCGCCAGCGTCTCGAGGATCAGGAATTCGGTGACGGTCAGCGTCACCGGGTGGCCGTTCCAGCTGACGCGGTGGCGCGCCGGGTCCATCAGCAGCCGGCCGCGTTCCAGCGGACCCTGCACCTCGGCCTCGCCGTCGTCGGGCGCGGCGGACAGTTCGGCGCGGCGCAGGATGGCGCGGATGCGCGCGATCAGCAGGCGTTGGCTGAACGGCTTGGCGATGTAATCGTCCGCACCCATGGCGAGGCCCAGCGCCTCGTCCAGCTCGTCGTCCTTGCTGGTGAGAAAGATGACCGGCACCTGGCTCTTCTCGCGCAGGCGGCGCAGCAGCTCCAGCCCGTCCATCTGCGGCATTTTGATGTCGAGGATGGCAAGGTCGCACGGATTGTCGACCAGCGCCTTCAGCGCGGTCTCCCCGTCCGAGTAGAGGCGGGTCAGGAACCCCTCGGTCTGGAGCGCGATCGAGACCGACGTCAGGATGTTGCGGTCGTCGTCGACCAGGGCGATCGTGGCGGTCATAACCGAGCCAGCGCTAGCCGTTATGCCGCAAAGGTCAATCGGCGCCGGTTTGACGCCCCCGCCCGCCACCGATATGCGCGGGGCAACGACGCATACGTATGCGCGAGATAGAAACCGAGGGGAAACGAGTTGAGCGATCGCATTCCGGACGCCGGGCTGGAGGCCCAGGGCATCGAGACCCGCGCCACGCTGCACTGGAACCTGGTGACGGCACGGCTGGTGGAGGCGGCGGTCGCCCGCAACGAGGGCAAGCTCTCCGCCGACGGCCCGCTGGTGGTGGAGACCGGCCAGCACACCGGCCGCAGCGCGCAGGACAAGTTCATCGTCCGCGACGCCGAAACCGAACCCAGCGTGTGGTGGGGCAAGTCGAACAAGGGCATGGACCCGGCGCATTTCGCCGCGCTGAAGGAGGACTTCCTCGCCCAGCTGCGCGACAAGGCGGACCTGTTCGTGCAGGACCTGTACGGCGGATCGCAGCCGGGGCACCGGGTGCGCGTGCGCGTCGTCAACGAGCTCGCCTGGCACAACCTGTTCATCCGCACCATGCTGGTCCGGCCGGAAGAGCCCGAGCTGAAGGGTTTCGAGGCGGATTACACGATCATCGACCTGCCCAGCTTCCGCGCCGATCCCGCGCGGCACGGCACGCGCAGCGAGACGGTGATCGCGGTGAACTTCACCGAGAAGCTGGTGCTGATCGGTGGCACCAAATACGCCGGCGAGATGAAGAAGTCGGTATTCGGCATCCTCAATTACCTATTGCCGACGACCGGCGTGATGCCGATGCACTGTTCGGCGAACATGGGCGCGGACGGGCGCACCGCGGTGTTCTTCGGCCTGTCGGGCACCGGCAAGACGACGCTGTCCGCCGACCCGCAGCGCACGCTGATCGGCGACGACGAGCACGGCTGGTCCGACACCGCGGTCTTCAATTTCGAGGGCGGCTGCTACGCCAAGATGATACGCCTGTCCGCCGACGCCGAGCCGGAGATCTTCGCCACGACCAAGCGCTTCGGCACCGTGCTGGAGAACGTGGTGATGGACGAGGTGACGCGGCAGCTCGACCTCGACGACAACAGCCTGGCCGAGAATTCGCGCGGCGCCTATCCGATCGACTTCATTCCGAACTCGTCGGACGAGAACATGGGCGGCGTGCCCAGCAACATCGTGATGCTGACCGCCGACGCCTACGGCATCCTGCCGCCAATCGCGAAGCTGACGCCGGACCAGGCGATGTACCACTTCCTGTCGGGCTACACCGCGCGTGTGGCGGGGACGGAGATCGGCGTGACCGAGCCGGACGCCACCTTCTCCACCTGCTTCGGCGCGCCGTTCATGCCGCGCCACCCGTCGGTCTACGGCAACCTGCTGAAGGAGCGGATCGCGCGCGGGCAGGTGGACTGCTGGCTGGTCAACACGGGTTGGACCGGGGGCAAGTACGGCGTGGGCAGCCGGATGCCGATCAAGGCCACGCGCGCGCTGCTGAACGCCGCGCTCGACGGCAGCCTGAACGACGCGGAATTCCGCACCGACCCCAATTTCGGGTTCAAGGTGCCGGTGGCGGTGCCCGGCGTCGATGCCGCGATCCTCGATCCGCGCGCGACCTGGGCGGACAAGCCGGCCTACGACGCCACCGCCGCGCGGCTGGTCGACCTGTTCAACGAGAATTTCGCGCAATTCGCCGACCACGTCGATCCCGGCGTGCGCGCGGCGGCGCCGAAGGTGGCCGCGTAGCGCCGGCTCAGCCGGCGGCGGGCGTGGTCCGCAGGCGGCGCGGGCCGTCGCGGTGCGTGGCGGCGAGATGCTGGCGCCACGCGAGCGCGAGCAGGGCGAGCGTGAGGAGCGGGGCGGCCGGCAGGCGTCCCGCTTCCGTCGCGATCATCGCGAAGGCGAGCGCGGGGACGGCGTAGAGCAGCGCGGCGGTGCGCTGGCGCATTCCGCGCGCCAGCAGGTGCCCAACCGCGGGCAGCAGGATCGCCTGGTCGTAGAGGTAGAGGTACGGGCTGATCGTGGCGCTGGCGATGCCCAGCGTGCCGGCGCGTGCCAGCGGATCGTCGGTGGTGCGCCACGTCCGCAGCATCAGCGCCACCGCCGCCGCGGCCCCCGCCACGTGGATCGCCCAGGCCAGCGGATCGGGCACGCCGCCCGCGCGTGCGAGCGCGTAGAGGCTCGCCATCTTCTGCCAGCCGACCAGATCCTGCGTCGCGATCCGGCCGTAGAGCGGCAGCAACTCGACGAACCCGGTCCAGGCCGCCGGGCCGAACAGCGCCAGGCTGGCGAGCGACAGCGCGGCGAGCGTCAGCACCGCCGCCGCGATCGAGCGCCACGCCGCCACGGCGAGCAGCGCGAGCGGGATCGCGAGGCCGAGCTGGGGCTTGTAGGCCAGCGCGCCGAACAGCACGCCCGCCACCCACGGCCGCCGCGCGAGCAGCGCGACCCCGCCGCCCATCAGCGCGGCGCTGAGCAGGCCGTTCTGCGCGATCACGCCCGCCGCGACGACTGGAGGAAATGCCATTGCCAGCCGCACCGCACCCGGCATCAGCGCGCGCCACGCCGCCAGCAGCGCCGCCAGGGTGGCGACGGTCCAGGCGAGCGCGGCCCCGCCGAACGGCAGCAGCGCGAAGGGCGTGACGAGGAAGAGGAAGAAGGGCGGGTAGGGGAAGGGCATCCCCATCCGCTCCGCCACCGCGGTCAGCTCCATCGCCTGGTGCCGGGCGAGGTTCCACGCGTCGGCGGCCGTGCCGGCGAGCGCCAGCCGCCCCGCGGCGTAGAAGCTGACGAAATCCATGCCGAACGGATCGGCGATGTTCACCGCGTGCGCCGTGGCGACGATCGTCAGGCAGGCGATCGCGGCCCAGCGCCACCCGTCATGCCATCGCCCGTCGCTCATGCACGCCGTGTATCGCGGCGATGGTTACCGCGGCGTTGCGCGGCTCGCTCGCCTATCGCATCATCGCCAGCACGCGCGGATACTCCTCCGCGGGGATCGCGACCTCGAACCTGCATCCGATCCGCCCACCCAGCGACCAGCGGACCTCGGCGGCGCGGGGACCGACGACGGGCAGGTCGATCAGCAGGCGGTCGCCGGTCGCGACCGGCTCGTCCACGCGCGCCATGGCGCCGTGCGGCGACAGGTTGACGACCAGCACCGGAAGCCGCGCGCCCTGCGCATCCGCCACGCGGACGCGGCGCCACGTCTCGTCACGCGGCGTGGCGCGGTCTTCCTGCCATGGGGCGTGGCGCAGGGCCATGCTAGGTCCTTTCGGTACGGACCCAAGGCTTCATCAGCCACGCGTTAACAAAGCGTCAACGCTGCGGCCAACTCCCTGCCCATGCGACGAAAGGCCTAGCCAAGGACGCTCCTTGCCTGCGTCATCCCAGGCGTACCGATGACGGCGGACGGTCGGCGCGGGAAGCGGGGGCTCAGGAAGGCACGACCAGCCCGTGGTGCTTCTTGCCCGCGGACACGCGCACCGGCGCGCCGGAGAGCGCGATGGTCGCGGCCTCGTCCGCCACCTTCTCGCCCTCCACGCGCGCGCCGCCGCCCTTGATGAGGCGTCGCGCCTCGCCCTTCGACGCGGCGAAGCCGAGCGCGACCAGTGCGTCCACAAGCGCGATCGAGCCTGCGGCGGCGATCTGCGGCAGCGCGTCGCCGCTCGCGCCTTCCTCGAACGTGCGCCGCGCGGTCTCCGCGGCTTCGGCAGCGGCGGCGGGGCCGCGGCACATGGCGGTCGCCTCGTTCGCCAGCACCTTCTTCGCCTCGTTGATCTCTGCGCCGCCCAGCGCCTCCAGCCGGGCGATCTCGTCCAGCGGCAAATCGGTGAACAGCCGCAGGAAGCGGCCGACATCGCGGTCGTCGGTGTTGCGCCAGAACTGCCAGTAATCGAAGTGCGGCAGCTGGTCCTCGTGCAGCCACACCGCGCCCGACACGGTCTTGCCCATCTTCTCGCCCGAGGCGGTGGTCAGCAGCGGGGTGGTGACGCCGAACACCTCCGCGCCGTCCATCCGTCGCGCCAGCTCGATACCGTTGACGATGTTCCCCCACTGGTCGCTGCCGCCCATCTGCAAGCGGACGCCCAGCCGCTTCGCCAACTCGCGGAAGTCGTAGCCCTGCAGGATCATGTAGTTGAATTCGAGGAAGGAGAGCGACTGTTCGCGATCCAGCCGCAGCTTCACCGAATCGAAGCCGAGCATCCGATTGACGCTGAAATGCTGTCCCACCTCGCGCAGGAAGGGGATGTATTCCAGCCGGTCGAGCCAGTCGGCGTTGTTGACCATCACCGCGTCGGTCGGATCGTCGCCGAAGCTGAGGAAGCGGGCGAAGATGCGCTGGATGCCGGCGATGTTCGCCGCGATCGTCTCCTCGCTCGACAGCTTGCGCGCTTCGTCCTTGAAGCTGGGATCGCCGATCTTGCCGGTGCCGCCGCCCATCAGCACGACCGGCTTGTGCCCGCTCTGCTGCAGGCGGCGCAGCAGCATGATCTGCACCAGGCTGCCGACGTGCAGCGACGGCGCGGTCGGATCGAAGCCGATGTAGCCCGGCACCACCGAGGACGCGGCGAGCGCGTCGAGCGCGGCGGCGTCGGTCGCCTGGTGGATGTACCCGCGCGCGGCGAGGGTGCGGAGCAGGTCGGAGCGGAACTCGGTCATGATGCGGGCGCGCTTAGCACGATTCGCGTGGCCGGAAAGGTCAGCGCCGCGGCAATTGCCCGACCGGGTCCACCGGCGTGCGCCCGCGGCGCAGCTCGAAATGCAGCTCGGGCCGGTCGGCGTAGCCGGACTGTCCCGACAAGGCGATCGTCTGCCCACGCTTCACCGCCTGGCCGCGGCGGACCAGCAGCTTGCCGGCGTGGCCGTAGATCGAGGCCCAGCCGCCGCCGTGCCGGACGATCACGAGCCCGCCCAGTGCCGCGATCCCGTCGCCGACATAGGCGACCTCGCCGTCGGCGGCGGCCTTTACGGGAGTGCCGGGCGGGACGGCGATCTTGACGCCGTCGTTGCGCTCCCCGCTCGCGCCCGGGCCGAAGCGGCGGACGAGGCGCCCGGCCACCGGCCAGGCAAACCGGCCGGGGCTCGGCGGGGTGCCGACGACCGCGGTGGTGGCGGGCAGCACGCGGCGCGGCGTGGCAACGGGCCTCGCCGCGGGCCGGTTCGCCGCCACGGCCGGCTGGCCGCCGGTGAGGATCGAATCGATGTCGAGCGTGAAGGCGGCGGCACGCTCCGCCGCGGACGGGCGGCGCGCGGCGTCGCCGGGGATCAGCACCCGCTGGCCCACGCGCAGCACGAACGGCTCGGCGAGGCAGTTCGCCGCCACCACCTCCGCCCATCGCACGCCATAGGCGCGCGCGATGGCGATGCCGGTCTGCCCCGGCTTCACAAGGTGATAGCGCCCGCCGGGGACGGCCAGCACCTGCCCGGCGGCGAGCGGATAGGGCGGGGCGAGGCCGTTGGCGCGCGCGATCGCCTCCACGCCCGCGCCCGTGCGCGCCGCGATGCCGCGCAGCGTCTCGCCCGCGCGGACCGTCAGGCGGGTCGGCGCGACCGGCGTCGCGTCGGCAACGACGGGGCGCACTTCCCACGCGGGGCGGGGGGCGGGCAGCTGGCTAACGCCGGTGGCGGGGCTCTCCACCGGCGGTTCGGGCCCCTGCGGCGGTGGGACGGCCGCGGGCGCGGGCTCCGCCACCTCCGGCGACGGCCGCTCGCCCGCGGGCAGGCAGGCGGCGAGCAGCAGCGGCAGGAGACCAGCGCCGCGCCGCATCACCCGCGGTAGAGCGCCTCCAGCGCGGGCAGCGAGGCGTGGTGCGTCAGGTCCAGGTGCAGCGGCGTGACCGTGACATGGCCGTCCGCCACGGTCGGCAGGTCGGTACCGTCGTCGCACGGCGGCGCGATGCTGCCCAGCGCCAGCCAGTAATAGGGGTAGCCGCGCGGATCGGTGCGCGGGTCGAAGCGGACGCGGCCGTAGTCGCGCAGGCCCTGCGGCACCACCTTCACGCCCTTCACCGCGCCGGCGTCGGGCGAGGGGAAATTGACGTTCACCATCGTGCGCGCAGGCCAGTCGTGGTCGAGCAGCGGGCGCAGCACCCGCGCGCCCCACTCCTCCGCCGCGGCGAAGGACACGTCGTCGCCGGGCTCCACCGCGCCGTAGCGCTGCGACAGTGCGACCGAGCGGATGCCGGCGAGCGCGCCCTCCATCGCGGCGGAAACGGTGCCGGAGTACATCACGTCCTCCGCCAGGTTGCCGCCGCGGTTCACGCCGGAGAGGATCAGGTCGGGCGGGCCGTCGCTCATCAGCTCGGCCAGCGCGATCATCACCGCGTCGGTGGGCGTGCCCGCCACGGCGTAGCGCCGCTCGGCGAACTGCCGCACGCGCAGCGGCCGGGTGAGCGTGAGCGAGCGGCCGGTGCCCGACTGCTCCTCCGCCGGCGCCACGATCCACACGTCGTCGGACAGCTCCGCCGCGATCTTCTCGAGCACGGCAAGGCCGGGGGCGTGATAGCCGTCGTCGTTGGACAGGAGGATTCTCACCGGCGCGGCTCCAGCACGGTCAGCCCGCCGAGATACGGCTGAAGCACGCTCGGGATCGCGACCGAGCCGTCCTCCTGCTGGTAATTCTCGATCACGGCGACCAGCGTGCGCCCGACCGCGAGACCCGATCCGTTGAGCGTGTGGACGAAGCGCGTGCCCTTCTCGCCGTCCGGCCGATAGCGCGCGTTCATGCGGCGCGCCTGGAAATCCCCCACCGCGGAGCAGGACGAGATCTCGCGCCACGCGTCCTGGCCGGGCAGCCACACCTCCAGGTCGAAGGTGCGGCGCGCGCCGAAGCCCATGTCGCCCGTGCACAGGAGCAGGCGGCGGTAGGGCAGGTCGAGCTTCTCCAAGATCCCCTCGGCGCAACGCGTCATCCGCTCGTGTTCCGCATCGGTCTCGTCGGGGCGGCAGATGCTGACCAGCTCGACCTTCTCGAACTGATGCTGCCGGATGAAGCCGCGCGTGTCGCGCCCCGCCGCGCCCGCCTCGCTGCGGAAGCACAGCGTGTGCGCGGCCATGCGCATCGGTTCGGCCAGCTCGTCGAGGATGCGGTCGGCGACCGACGCGGTCAGGCTGACCTCCGCGGTCGGGATCAGCCAGCGGCCATCGGTGGTGCGGAAGGAATCGTCCGCGAACTTGGGCAGCTTGTCCGTGCCGTACATCGCGGCGTCGTTGACCAGCACCGGCGGGTTGCACTCGACGTAGCCGTTCGCGTCGACGTGGCGGTCGATCATAAACTGCGCGAGCGCGCGATGCAGCCGGGCGATGCCGCCGCGCAGGAAGGTGAAGCGGGCGCCCGACAGCCGTGCACCCGTCTCGAAATCCAGGCCCAGCGCCGGACCCAGGTCGGCGTGTTCCTTCGGCGCGAACGCGAAGGTGCGCGGCGTGCCCCAGCGCTTCAGCTCCACGTTATGGCTCTCGTCCGCGCCGTCGGGCACGTCGTCGGCGGGCAGGTTCGGGATGGTCGCCAGCCGGTCGACCAGCGTGGCGGCCGCGGCCTTCTGTTCGGCCTCCAGCTCGGGCAAGCGCTCCTTCAGCGCCGCCACCTCGGCCATCAGGTCGGTGGGATCGTCGCGGCGCGATCTGGCGGCGCCGATCTCCTTGGACGCCTCGTTGCGGCGCGCGAGCAGCGCCTGCACCTCGGTCGTCAGCGCGCGCGCGCGCTCGTCGATCGCCAGCACCTCCGCCGAGACCGGCGCGAGCCCGCGCCTCGCGAGGGCGGCGTCGAAGGCGGCGGGATCGTCGCGGATCAGGCGGATGTCGTGCATGCCAGCGCTATGGCGGGGCGCGCCCCGGCTCGCAACCCGGCCCCTCTCGCAACCCGCCCCTTCGCAACCGGGTGGCCGCGCGTGGCGTTGGAGCGGCAGGCACAAGCAATCAGGAGAACGCCCCGTGCAGGTCCCCCACAATTCGGTCGTCGTCGTCGCGGACGGACGCAAGATGCTGTTCCTGCGCAACGAAGGCGATGCGGAATATCCCAATCTGATCGTCGAGACCGCGCAGGAGAAGCCCAATCCCGCGACCCGCGACCAGGCCACCGACGCCTCGGGCGCGGCATCGTCGACGCAGTCGGGACCGGGCGCGCCGGCGGTGGCGCAGAACGGGTCCAACCACGCGCAGGGCGGCGGCGCCCAGTTCGCGCCCTCGCGCGGCAGCTTCGAGCAGACCGACTTCCACCAGCTGGAGGAGGATCGCTTCGCCGCGGAGGTGGCCGACCTGCTGAAGAAGCGCGCGCTGAAGAACGATTTCGAATCGCTCATCATCATCGCTCCGCCCAAGACGCTGGGCGAGATGAGGAAGCATTACCACAAGGAGGTGAGCCAGCGGCTGACGGGCGAGCTCGACAAGGACCTGACCGGCCACCCGATCCCTGACATCGAGCAGGCGCTGCTGTCGGCCTAAAACGGCGGATCCCCGACCCGTCATGCCGGGGTCAGTCCGGCGTGACGGCAGTGCGGCCGGGTCGCGAAGGGGCGGAGCGTCATCGCTCCGCCGCCTCGCGGCTCAGGCCGCCCGTTTCGCCAAACGGCGGCGCGCCACCAGCCCCGCGGCGGCGGCGCCGAACAGGATGACCATTGGCGGGGCGGGGACGGGGGCGGGGTTGCCGCTGCTGCTGCCGCCGGGGCCGCAATGGCCGTACTTGCAGCCGCCCGGCCCGCTCGACGTCCAGCCGCCGCTGGTCGACCAGCCCTTGGAACTGGAGCCGTAGGAGGAGGACGAGGTCGAAGTGGTGCTCGACTGGTTCTGGCCCTGACCCTGCTGTTGCCCCTGCTGCTGGTTCTGCTGCTGTTCCTGGTTCTGCGACTGCTGGTTGGTGTTGTTGTTCGTGTTCGTGTTCTGATTGTTGCTCTGGCTCGAATTGTTGTTCGTGTTGGTCGAGCTGTTGTTGCTGCTGTTGTTGTTGTTCGAGCTGTTGTTCGCCGAATTGTCGACATTGTTGTTGTTCGAGTTGTTCACGTCGACGACCGCGCCCCCGCTGGACGTGGAGCTGGAGACGTTGCCCGAGCTGCTGGTGGAGCTCGACCCGCTGGTGCTGGACGTGGAGCTGACCACGATCGACCCGCTGCTGCCCCCGCCCGATCCGCCGAAGAAGCCGCCGGCGAAGAAGCCGCCGCCACCGAACCCGCCGCCTCCGAAACCGCCCGTCACCACCGCCGGCGCCACCTCGCCGCCGCCGGCGAAGACCGGCGCGGGGGGCAGCGGCACCGGCACGGGCGCCCCCTGGCTGGCGATCGTCACCGTCGTCGCGGCGCAGGCCTGCCCGCCCTTCACGATGCGGCGGACCTTGCCCGTGCTGGCGTAGGAGCGCCGCACGACGCGCTTGGCCACCTTCTTCGTATAGGCGGCGCGCGCCTTGCCGGTCTCCGCGACGTGGACGGCGCCGCCGCCGATCAGCGCCCCGCCGCAGGTGCAGGCGCACAGTTTCGCCAATGCCATCCGGACCGACATACGACATTCTTTCCCTGGCGGCGATCGTCGCCGTCGTTTGCAAAGCAACCGTTGAACGGTGGCTCATCGGCCAAAGTGCAAAACAAACATTTAAGTTCAACCTTGTTAACTACGAACCGGCGGAGGCGGGGCACCCGTATTGGGACAGCGTCCGCGTCACTATGGTTAACGTGCCGGCACAGGACGTTCTGCGCGCCGGTTCGCGCTGTGTTCGTTCAGCGCCGCGACAGCGGCGGCGTGCGAGAGGAGCGATGGTGGAGCTTGAGATAGGTCAAAGTCGCCTCTATAGGCCCCGCGGGGACGCGGCGATGCTGACGACATCCGGCGCGTGGCGGGAGTGGGTCGATGGCGACGGCGATAGATCGTATCGGTAACGGGAACAGCGGCCCGGCGGCGGCGAACGACGCCGACGAGGGCTATCGGCCCGGCGCCGACGAACCCTTCATGAACCCGCGCCAGCAGGCGTATTTCCGGCGCAAGCTGCTGGCGTGGAAGGAAGCGCTGCTGCGCGAATCGCTGGGAACGCTCTCTCAGCTGCAGATCGACTCGCTGCGGGAGGCGGACCTGACCGATCGCGCGTCAAGCGAGACCGACTGGTCGATCGAGCTGCGCACCCGCGACCGGCAGCGCAAGCTGGTCAGCAAGATCGACGCCGCGCTGCGCCGCATCGAGGAGGGCGAGTACGGCTATTGCGAGGTGACCGGCGAGCCCATCAGCCTGGGTCGGCTGGAGGCGCGACCGATCGCCACGATGACGGTCGAGGCGCAGGAGCGGCACGAGCGCAACGAGAAGGTCTCGCGCGACGATTGAGTGTCCGCGCGGCGCATCGTCCGGCCAATCGCGCCGGACCTGTCCCGGCGCGGGACGCGGTAACTTTTGGTTTACCGCATCGACGGTAGCGCATTCGCCGGGATCGAGCCGGTGGATGCGATGGAACAGATCGGAAAACGTGTGTTCGACGACGCCGAGGCGACCAGGGAAGGGCCGCGGGGGCGCGACAGCCTGTTCCTGATGGCGCGGTTGCGCGTTGACGGGATCGACGAGGAAATGTCGGTGCGCGTCCGCAACCTGTCGCCCGGCGGGCTGATGGCCGAGCTGCCGTTGCCGATCGCGCCGGAGAGCGCGGTGAAGGTGGAGGTACGCGGCATCGGCTGGGTGAAGGGCCGGGTCGCGTGGCAGACCGAGGGCCGCGCCGGCATCGCCTTCGACCGGGAGATCGATCCCCAGCGCGCGCGCAAGCCGATCGGCACCCCGCCCGCCGCTCCGTTCGGCGGCGCCAAGCCGCGCTGACGGCACTGGACGCGCCCCGCGTGCTGGTGCAAGGCACGCCGCGCGCACGCGGGTGTGGCGGAATGGTAGACGCAGCGGACTCAAAATCCGCCTCTGGCAACAGATTGTCGGTTCGAGTCCGACCACCCGTACCACAATCTAAAGCGATCGACTTGCGTCCTCGCGCCTCGCGCGCCATCCCCGTCGCAACAATCGGTGGGGAGGATGACGGATGAGCGAGTTCGCCGGCAGGAACGTGTTCGTCGCGGGCGCGTCGAGCGGGATCAACCTGGCCATCGCGCACGCCTTCGGCGCGGCGGGAGCGCGGGTGACGGTGCTGAGTCGCAGCGCGGACAAGATCGAGGCGGCGGCGGCGGGGCTGCGCGACGCGGGCGTCGACGCGCAGGGGATCGCGTGCGACGTGCGCGACTATGCCGGGCTGGAGGCCGCCTTCGCCGCGGCGCGCGAGCGTCACGGGGCGCTCGACGTGGTCGTGTCGGGGGCAGCGGGCAATTTCCTGGCGCCCGCGCTGAAGGTGAGCGCCAATGCGTTCAAGACCGTGGTCGATATCGACCTGCTCGGCACCTACAACGTGTTCCGCGCCAGCTTCGACCATCTGGTGAAGCCCGGCGCCTCGCTGATCGCGATCACCGCGGGACAGGCGGTGCACCCCATGTCGTTCCAGGTCCACGCCTGCGCCGCGAAGGCGGGCGTCAACATGGTGACGAAGTGCCTGGCACTGGAATGGGGCCCCGCCGGCGTGCGCGTGAACGCCATCTCCCCCGGCCCGATCGCCGACACCGAGGGCATGAAGCGGCTCGCCGATCCGGAGCGGGAGTCGGCGATCAAGCGGCGGCTGGCGCTGCGCGACTATGGCACGAAGGGCGACATCGCCGAGGCCGCGCTGTACCTGTCGAGCGGGGCGGCGAAATACGTGACGGGCACGATCCTGAACGTCGACGGCGGCAGCGACCTGGGCGACGCGAGCGCGGATGCGCTGAGCGCCTGAAGGGCGGCTCGCGCGCGCCTTTCAGGCGCGCTCGCGCGCGCCCTTCAGGCGATGCCGAGATCGGCGGGGCCGAAGGCGTCGGGCAGCAGCTGCGACAGGCGGTAGCTCGCCACCGCCTCGCCTTGCGCGCCCGCGCAATGCACCGCCACGTCGCGACCGCCCATCTGCGCCGCCTCGTTGATGACCTGGCGACAGCGGCCGCAGGGGCGCACCGGGTCGCTGCCGGTGGCGTGCCCCGCGGCGTCCATCGCGCCGCCGATCACGCCCACCGCCACCACCTCGGCCAGCCGGCCCTGCGCCGCCACGGTGGCGATGGCGACCGTCTCCGCGCAGAGCGACAGGCCGTAGCTCGCATTCTCCACGTTGGCGCCGGTCACGATCGTGCCGTCCGCCAGCAGCACCGCGGCGCCGACGGCGAAGCGGGAGTAGGGCGCGTGCGCGTGCCGCGCCGCCGCGCGCGCGCGCGCGACCAGCAGGGTCGCCTCGTCCATCGATGCGTCGTTCATTGCGCCGCCACGTCCCAGTTCACCGGACCCTCCACGCCGTCGATGCGGCGGATGTCGCTCGCCTGCCACATCCGCCACGGCCGGGCGGCATAGGCGGGGCGCAGGAAATTGCCGCCGAGCCACAGGTTTCGCTTCAGCGCCTCGCTGAGGCGATAGTCGTCCTCCACGTCGGCGGCGAGCTTCAGCAGCACGGGCGCGCCGGTGTGCGCCTCGATCCGCTTCGCCGCCTCGGCCACCTCCGCCACCAGCGCGGCGCGGGGCGGGCGGGCGGCGCACGCCTCGTCATAGTGCAGGTCGATCGCGGCAGGCAGTGCGCCGGGCGTGACCGGGACGACGGTGTTGAACGCGTCCGCCTGGTCCGCGCCCGGCTGGCAGAGCGAGAAGACGTGGATCGCACCGCGGCGGACGCCGGCGGCGGCCATCGCGTCCCAATGCTGCTGGAACAGGCGATCGCGCACGTTGTGGCCGCGCGTCGCGACCGCATAGCCGAAATCGACGCCGGCACCCTTGGCCACCGACCATTCGACCGCCCCGTTCCCCTCCGACACGTCGATGCCCTGCACCGGGTAGCGCTCGATCGACGGGTGCCAGCGTACCGCGAGCCGCCAGCCCGCCACGGCGGCGAGCGCCAGCGCGGCCAGGATCAGGACGAGGCGACCGGCACCGTACATGCTCACGCCTTGATGTGGAGGACGCAGATGAGCGTGAACAGGCGCCGCGCCGTGTCGAAATCGACCTCGATCTTGCCTGCCAGCCGCTCGCGCAGCAGCTCCGCCGCCTCGTTGTGGACGCCGCGGCGCGCCATGTCGACGGTCTCGATCTGCTGCGGCGTGGCCTGGCGGATCGCCTGGTAATAGCTGTCGCAGATCGCGAAATAGTCGCGGATCGGGCGGCGGAAGCGGGCGAGACCGAGGATCAGCGTCTCCAGCGGCGTGCCGTCCTCCCGCGCGATGTGGATGCCCAGCCGTCCTTCCTCCACCGACAGGCGGACGCGGTACGGTCCGGCATAGCCGTCGGGATGCTGGCGTTGCGGCGCGAAGCGATTGTCCTCGACCAGGTCGAAGATCGCGATCCGCCGCTCCTGCTCGATATCGGCGGAGCGCCACAGGATGGTGCGCTCGTCCAGTTCGATGTCGATGATCCGCGGATCGGCCATGATCGTGTCGATAGAGACGGTTTTCTTGTTCGTCACCCCTGCGAAGGCCGGTGTCCCTGGCTGACGGATCGTGGCGTACCGACAGCCACGATGATGTGGCGCGTGCGGGGACTGTCTCGCCCGACGCACCAGTAATCGGCCCATGCCTGTGCAGGGCCGACGGATTTGCCCGTCATCCACAGGCTCGGTCATTCCGCTATCTGCGCCTGTCGGCTATTGCGGGTCGATCATGGCGACTCTGCTTTTCCCGCAACCGGCTCCGGCCGAACCCGTCCAACTGCCTGCCAACGTCGAGGCGGAAGCGGCGATGCTGGGGGCGATGATGATCGACAATCGCCTGGCCGACGACATCGTCGACCGGCTGGAGCCCGCGCACTTCTTCGAGCCGGTCCACGGCCGCGTCTTCGCCGCGATCAAGACGCTGCGCGGCAAGGATATGCTCGCCTCCCCCGTCACGCTGCGCCCGATGTTCGAGGCGGATGAGGGGATGCGCGAGCTGGGCGGGCCGGCCTATCTGGCGCAGCTGACCGGATCGGGCGCCGGGCTGATCGGCGCGCGCCAGTTCGCGCAGCAGATCTACGACCTCGCCATGCTGCGCGCGCTCGTCACCGTCGGCCGCACGCTGGTCGATCGCGCGATGGACACCAGCGAGGAGGTGAACCCGCGCGCGCAGATCGAGGCGGCGGAGGAGGAGCTGTTCAAGGTCTCCGCCGACGGGCAGACGGAGAATGCGGTCAAAAGCTTCGCCCAGGCCAGCACCATGGCGGTCGCGATGGCGGAGAAGGCGCTGAACTGGGGCGGGAACCTGTCGGGCGTCACGACGGGCCTCGACAGCGTCAACGCGAAGATCGGCGGCCTGCACCATTCCGACCTCATGATCCTGGCCGGGCGTCCCGGCATGGGCAAGACGTCGCTGGCGACGAACATCGCCTTCAACGCGGCGCAGCGCTGGATGCATGACATGCGCGACGGCATCCCGCCGGCCAAGTCGGTGGGCGCGAAAGTGGCCTTCTTCAGCCTGGAGATGAGCGCCGACCAGCTGGCCACGCGTATTCTGGCCGAACAGTCGCGGATCAGCTCCGAGGCGCTGCGCATGGGCAAGATCAGCAAGACCGAATTCGAGCAGCTGGCCACCGCCGCCGCGGAACTGGAGAACCTGCCGCTGTTCATCGACGACACCGGCGGCCTCAGCATCGGCGCGCTGCACACCCGCGTGCGGCGCCTGCAACGCCGCCACAACAACGAGATCGGGCTGGTCGTGGTCGACTACCTCCAGCTTTTGTCCGGATCGGGCAAGTCGAGCGACGGCAATCGCGTGCAGGAAATCTCGGAGATCAGCCGCGGGCTGAAGACGCTGGCCAAGGACCTGAACGTTCCCGTCCTGGCGCTGTCGCAGCTCTCCCGCGCGGTGGAGCAGCGCGAGGACAAGCGCCCGCAGCTGTCGGACCTGCGCGAATCGGGATCGATCGAGCAGGACGCGGACATGGTATGGTTCGTCTATCGCGAGGATTATTACGTCGCCGCCAAGGAGCCGAAGCGGCCGAGCGAGGGCGACAACACGAAGATCTTCGAGGACCACGCCGCCTGGGCCGCGGACATGGAGCGCGTCTACGGCCTCGCCGAGCTGATCGTCGCCAAGCAGCGCCACGGCGCGACGGGCAAGGTGACGCTGAAGTTCGATCCGACGATCACGCGCTTCAGCGATTATGCGGGCTATTGAGGCGGCCCGCCCCCGTTCGGCCTGAGCGACGTCGAAGGCCATGCGAGACGGTGGCTGCGCTTCGACTTCGCTCAGCACGAACGGCGGGCGGCCTGCGCCGTGGCCTTACCGCGGCCGATACTCGATCCGCGCCTTGCCCTCCGCGCGCACCGGCAGGAACAGGCCGTCGGCCGTCGCCTGGATCCGGCCGTTGGTGACTCGGGTGACGGTGGCGGAGAGGAGGAAGTCGCCCTCGCGCCGCGCCTCGATCGCGGCCTTCGCCTTGGCCAGCAGCTTGGCATAATCGCCGGAGAAGTCGTGTGTCAGTGCCTGCTCGACGCCGGTGCGGACCGCCGCATTCTCGAACAGGGCGACCAGCAGGTTCACCACCGCCGAGTCGGTGCGCGTGGCGAAGCGGACGTCGCGGGCACGGACGAGCTGCGATCCCTCCTCGTTCCACGGCACTGCGGTCAGCCAGATCTCGCCCTTCGTCGCGCCGAGCGACCCCGACCGCGCCTTCACCTTCGCCTTCACGCCCACGGCCAGGCGATTGCCCTGGGTGGCGTAGATCGTGACCTTGCCGAATTCCGCGTCGACCGGCCCCACGCCGGTCAGCGTGATGCCTTTCGCCGCCAGCTCCTTCAGCTCGCGTTCCACTACCGGCTCCAGCTGCCGATAGTCGGCGAGGACGGGAATGAAGAAGCGCAGCCCCGGCGTACCCGTCACCGCAGAGGGTGGGGGGAGCGGCGTGGCTGCGACATCCGCCGGCCGGTCGCCGACGAACGTCTGCGTCAGCGCCCCCGCCGACAGCGTCAGCCGCAGCGTGCGGCCGTCGACGCGGTAGCCCCCATAGCCCACCTGCTGCGGCGCGATGCGCATCCAGGCGGGTGGATTGCGCTTGCTGATCGAGAAGGTCGTGAACGCCTGCCGCCACGCCCGGTCGAGCTGCTTCCTCAGCTCCACCCGAGCGACCTCGCGCGGCAGGTCGCGCTCCAGCTTGGCGACGATGCCGCGCAGCTTCTCCTCGGCCTGACGCGTGAAGGTGACGCGCTGGCCCAGGATGTCGAGCCCCGGCTCGCGCCGCCACGCGTAGCGGATGTCGAGCGCCGCGCGCGGCTGCCAGTCGCCCGCGATGCGCAACCGGGTGTCGGCGCGCACCATGGCGGCGCCCGTGGCGGTCTCTCCGGCCACCCCGCCCAGGTCGCGGATGCTGACGCGCGCGTCGACCGGCATCTCGATCGTCAGCCGCTCGCCTGCGCCGGCGAGCCGGATGCGCCCGCGCCGCGCCTCGCCGACGATGCGACAGCCGAGGTCCGGCGTCACCTTCACGCCCGCCACCTTGCGCCCCGCCACGCATGCGTCGCGATGCTCGTCGATGCGCCACAGCACGCGCGGCGTCTCGCGCTCCAGCCCGCGTTCCACTGCGTCCAGCGAGGCGAGGATCGGCACCGTCAGCGTGGATCGCTCCTCGGGCAGGTCGACGTGCCCCGTCGCGCGCGGCGGCGCGGGATTGCCGGCGTCGCGCTGACAGGCGGACAGCAAGATCAGCGGCAACAGAGGGAGGGCGCGGAACATGATCTACCGCAAACGCCGAGCGGGCCGTTTCGGTTGCGCAACCTTCGCGGGGGAACCTAGAAGGCGGGTTCCTCGCCCGGCGTTTCCGGTACGTGGATGCCGCATTCCACCTTGTCCCAGCCGCGCCAGCGCCCCGCGCGCGGGTCCTCGCCGGGCCGCACCTTGCTGGTGCAGGGGGCGCAGCCGATCGAGAGATAGCCCTGCGCCTCCAGCGGATGGCGCGGCAGGTCGTGCTCGGAGAAGTAGGCGTCGAGCCGCGCCTTGTCCCAGTCGGCGAGCGGGTTCAGCTTCAATCGCCCCTCGTCGATCTCGAAGCGGGGCAGGGCGGTGCGGCTCTTCGCCTGGAAGCCCTTGCGGCCGGAGATCCAGGCATCGAACGGCGCCAGCGCGCGCCGCAGCGGCTCTACCTTGCGCAGGTCGCAGCAGCCGTCGGGATCGTAGGACCAGCGCAGCCCCTTGTCGTCCTTCAGGCGCAGCAGCCGGGGATCGGGCCGGAACACGCGCAGGTCGGTGAAGCCCAGCCGCTCGGCCAGTTCGTCGCGATAGGCCAGCGTCTCGCCGAACATCTTCTGCGTGTTCGTGAAGATGACGGGCACGTCGCGATCGACCTCCGCGATCATGTGCAGCAGCACCGCCGATTCCGCCCCGAAGGAGGATACCGCCGCCACCCGCCCGCGCAGCTCGCCGGTCAGCAGCGCGCGCAGCATCTCCTGCGTCGTCACGCCGGCGAAGCGCGCCTCCAGCGCCGCCGCATCTGCCGCGGTGAAGGCGGGGCGGACGTCGATCTGGTCGAGCGCGCGGGCCGGCTCAGCCATGACGCAGCTTCCACACCGGCACCGCCGCGTCGGCCGCGCGCTGGTAATGATGGTCGTAGCGGGCGAGCGCGCGGTCCAGCGCCGCGGGGTCCACCGGCGCCTCGGGCGCGAAGCTGTCGAAGCCGCAGCGACGCATGAACGGGATCTGGTCGACCAGCACGTCGCCCGCGGCGCGCAGCTCTCCGGCATAGCCTGCCTCGCGCAGGATGCGCGCCGCGGAATAGCCGCGGCCGTCGCGGAAGGTGGGGAAGCTCACCTCCACCAGCGCCACGCGGTCGAGCCGGCCGAGCAGCTGGCGCACGTCATCGCCCGCCTCCAGCCGGACGGCGCCCGCGTTGGTCTGCCCGGCGACGAAGGAGTCCAGCGTTACGGCCGGCTCGTCGTGCGCCTCGTCGTCGCGGAAACGAAGAAGCTTGTCCGTATCGCCGGCCATGTCAGCCACCGTTCGTCTCCCGCAACGTTGCCACCACCTTGATCTCGAACAGAAAGCCGGACAGCCAGGTGACTCCGATCGCGGTCAGCGCGGGCGGCGCCTTGCCGTTCCACAGGTCGGGCAGCAACCGGATGGCCAGGGGAAAGGCCTCGTCCGGCACCGTGGACATCAACGTCGCGTCGACCACGTCGTCGAAGGTGAGCCCTGCCGCATCGAGGATGCCGCGCAGGTTGTCGAACGCGAGCCGCACCTGCGCCTCCAGCTCCGGCTCGGGCGATCCGTCCTCGCGTGCGCCCACCTGTCCCGACACGAAGAGCAGCCCGCCGGCGCGCACGGCAGGGGAATAGCCGTGCGCGGCATACAGGGCGTGCGGCCGCGCGGGCGTCACGATGTCGCGGTCAGCCATAGATCGCCTCCTTGAACGGCTCCATGCCGACGCGGCGGTAGGTGTCGACGAAGCGCTCGGCGCCCTCGCGAACCTCGAGATACTTGTCCGTCACGCGCTCGATCGCGTCGACGACGCCGTCCTCGGAGAAGCCGGGTCCGGTGATCTTGCCGAGGCTGACATCCTCCGCGCCCGATCCGCCGAGCAGGAGCTGGTAGTTCTCCGTCCCCTTACGATCCACGCCGAGGATGCCGATGTGCCCGGCGTGGTGATGGCCGCAGGCGTTGATGCAGCCGCTGATCTTCAGCTTCAGCTCGCCCAGCTCCCGCTGCCGCGCGGGATCGGCGAAACGCTGCGCGATCTTCTGCGCGACCGGGATCGAGCGCGCGTTGGCGAGGCTGCAATAGTCGAGCCCGGGGCAGGCGATGATGTCGCTGACGAGATCGAGATTCGCCTCCGCCAGGCCGGCGTCGGCCAGCGTTTGCCACACGGCGTACAGGTCGCCCTGGCGGACGTGCGGCAGGACGATGTTCTGCGCGTGGGTGACGCGCAGTTCGTCGTGGCTGTACCGCTCGGCGAGCTCGGCCATGACGTCGATCTGATCGGCCGAGGCGTCGCCGGGGATGCCGCCGATGGGTTTGAGCGAGATGTTGACGATGGCGTGGCCCCGCGCCTTGTGCGGCTTGACGTTCCGGTCGAGCCAGATCGCGAAATCGGGATCCGACCGGTCGGGCGCGGCGCCGCCGTCGTTTAGCGCGGGCGGCGCGAACATCGCGGTGATCCGCGCCAGTTCGGCGGCGGGCGGATCGATGCCGAGCTGCTTGACGAGCGCGAATTCCTCCTCGACCTGGCGGCGATACTCGTCCGCGCCGATCTCGTGGACCAGGATCTTGATGCGCGCCTTGTAGATGTTGTCGCGGCGGCCGTAGCGGTTGTAGACGCGCAAGGCGGCTTCGAGATAGCTCATCAGGTCGTCGGCGGGCACGAAGTCGCGGATCAGCGGGGCGATCATCGGCGTGCGGCCCATGCCGCCGCCGACGTACACCTCCGCGCCCAGCACGCCGTCCCGCTCGACGAGGCGAAGGCCAATGTCGTGGAGGCGCATCGCGGCGCGATCCTCGTCCGCGGCGATCACCGCGATCTTGAACTTGCGCGGCAGGTAGCTGAATTCGGGGTGGAAGGTGCTCCACTGCCGGATCAGCTCCGCCCACGGCCGCGGGTCCGCCACCTCGTCAGCGGCAGCGCCGGCGTACTGGTCGCTGCTGATGTTGCGGATGCAATTGCCGCTGGTCTGGATGGCGTGCATCTCCACCGTCGCGAGCTCGGCGAGGATGTCGGGCGCTTCGGCCAGCTTGATCCAATTGTACTGGATGTTCTGCCGCGTGGTGAAATGGCCGTAGCCGCGGTCGTATTTGCGCGCGATGTGCGCCAGCATCCGCATCTGCCGCCCGTCCAGCGTGCCATAGGGCACCGCCACGCGCAGCATGTACGCATGCAGCTGCAGGTAGAGGCCGTTCATCAGCCGCAGCGGCTTGAACTGGTCCTCGCTGATCTCCCCCGACAGGCGGCGCTGCACCTGGTCGCGGAACTCCTCGACGCGGGCGTCGACGATGGACTGGTCGTATTCGTCGTAGCGGTACATGATGCTTCCTATATCCTCCCCGGTACGGGGAGGGGGACCGTCCGCAGGACGGTGGAGGGGGGGGGCGGCAGGAGGTGCGCTCGCGGTGCTCCCCCTCCACCACCCGGCTGCGCCGGGCGGTCCCCCTCCCCGTGCCGGGGAGGATAAAGGCTCATATCACCCAACTCCCCGCCGCCGGGTCCGCGGGCTTCAGCGTGAGGTCCGGCCGCACGGTGGGGCCGAGCGCGCGGATGCGGTCCTTGATGTGCGCGGGACGGGGGCCGTCGGCCGTCACCGTCGCTTCGATCACGTAGGGGCCGTTGACGCGGCGGGCGGCTTCCTCCTCGCGCGCGATCGCCTCGGCGTGGGCACCGGCGTCCACTGCCTCCTCGATGTGACGCGACCAGCCTTGGCCGGTCCACCACGTCACGTCGCCGGTGGCAAGATCGTTGCCGGTCACGATCCTCATGCCATCGTCTCCGCGACTCTGGCATAGGAGGCCAGCTTATCCTCGGCATCGGACAGGTCGACCACCTCGCCCACGACGATGATCGCCGGGCTGCACACGTCCTCGCGCGCGACCATCGCGCCGAGATCGGCGAGCAGCGTCCGGAGCGCGCGGTGGCCGGGGCAGGTGCCCTTCTCCAGCACCGCCACCGGCATGTCGGGCGCGACGCCGTCCGCCATCAGCTTGTCGGCGATCGCCTCCGCGGTGGCGACGCCCATGTAGATCACCAGCGTGCGTCCGCGGCCGGCGAGGCCCGACCAGTCCTGCTCGCTCAATCCCTTGCACTGGCCGGCGACGAAGCTGACCGCGCTCGAATGGTCGCGATGCGTCAGCGGCAGCATCGCCTCCGCCGCGCAGCCGAGCGCCGCGGAGACGCCGGGGATCACCTCGACCGGCAGCCCGGCGGCGCGCACCGCCTCCACTTCCTCGCCGCCGCGACCGAAGATGAACGGGTCGCCGCCCTTCAGCCGCACCACGCGCGCGCCCGTCTTCACGTGCGCGACGATCAGCGCGTTGATCGCCTCCTGCGGCAGCGTGTGGCGCGCGCGGCGCTTCGCGACGGAGATGCGCACCGCGTCGGCGGGCGCGAGATCCAGCACGCGATCGTCGATCAGCCCGTCGTGGACGACGACATCGGCGGAGGCCAGCGCCTCCACCGCGCGGACGGTGAGCAGGCCGGGATCGCCCGGACCCGCGCCGACGAGGATGACGCGGCCGCGCGCGTCGGGATCGAGAAGGGTCGCCATGATGCGGCCGAAATGGGCCGCGACGAGAAGCGGTGCAATCCAGCGATGCTTGGCTTTGGCTTAGCTGCGCTTTGCGGCTAGGCCGGGCGCACGCCTCACGCGCACGCCCCATCGGAGATTCGCCACCTTGCGCCTCATCGCCCTGCTGCTCGCCGCCGCTTCCGTCCCCGCCATGGCGCAGACCGCGCCGCCCGCCAGCCAGGGGGCGAGCGCGGAGGATGCCAGGCTGCGCCGGCTATTCCACGACAGCGACGAGGCCGGGCTGCGGTTGTCGCCGATCGGCGCGCTGTTCCGCGGCGACCTGCGCTACGCGGACCGCATCGGCGACTTCTACACCGACGCATTCGAGCAGCAGCGCCGCGCGAACCTGGAGCAGGATCTCGCCGCGCTGCGCACGATCGACCGCGCGAAGCTGTCGCGCGTCGACGCGATCGCCTACGACGTGTTCCGCGCCGGCGTGCAAACGGACCTGCGCGGCTTCGCGCCAGGATACATGAAGCTTGATCGGGCGATGCCGATCACGCATTTCTCCGGCATGCAGACCTTCTATCCCGACGTGGCGAGCGGGAAGGGCGCCGCGCCGTTCAAGACGGTCGCCGACTATGAGAACAACCTGAAGCGCAACGCGCAATATGCCGCTACGCTGGACCGCATCGTGGCGCGCTTCCGCGAGGGCCTGGCGAACGGGATCACCGAGCCGAAGCTGGTGGTGCGCAACATGATCGGCCAGTTCGACGCGCTGATCGCCGAGGGGGTGGAGGGGTCGACCTTCACCGCGCCGGTGAAGACCTTCCCTGCGACCGTGCCGCCGGCGGACCAGGCGCGGCTGCGTGCCGCCTATGCCGCGCAGGTGCGCGACGTCATCACCCCCGCGCACGCGCGCATCCGCAACTTCCTGCGCGACACCTATCTGCCCAAGGCGCGCGACACGGTGGGCCTGTCGGCGCTGCCGGGCGGGGCGGCCTATTACGACTATCTGATCGAGGCTCAGACCACGCTGCCGCAGAAGGCTGAGGACGTGCACCGGCTGGGCCTGTCCGAAGTGGCGCGCATCCTGGGCGAGATGGAGAAGCAGAAGGCCGCGGTCGGCTTCAAGGGCGACCTCTCCGCCTTCTTCACCTACCTGCGCACCGAGCCGCTTTTCCAGCCGAAGACGAAGGAGCAGGTGCGCGAGGACTACGAGGCGATCGGCCGCCGCGTGGCGCAGCGCATTCCCGAGCAGTTCGCGCTGGTGCCGCGCGCCACGCTGGAGATCCGCCCCGTCCCCGCCTTCCGCGAGAAGGGCGACGCCGCCGGTTCGTACCAACAGGGCACGCCCGACGGGGCGCGGCCCGGCATCTTCTTCTACAACACCTACGACCTGAAGAACCGCTACACCTGGGGCGAGGAGACGCTGTACCTGCACGAGGCGGTGCCGGGGCATCACTTCCAGATCAGCCTGGCGCAGGAGAACGAGGCGCTGCCCGCGTTCATGCGCTTCGGCGGGAACACCGCCTATGTCGAAGGGTGGGCGCTCTACGCCGAGACGTTGTGGAAGGAACTGGGCGTCGAGAGCGATCCCTATCAGCGGATGGGCGGCCTCAACGACGAGATGCTGCGCGCGATGCGGCTGGTGGTCGACACCGGTCTTCATGCGAAGGGTTGGACGCGCGACCAGGCGATCAAGTACATGACCGACAACTCGCCGATGCCGTTCAGCGACGCCACGGCGGAGGTGGAGCGCTATATCGCTAACCCGGCGCAGGCGCTGTCGTACAAGACCGGCGCGCTGACGATCCAGCGGCTGAAGAAGAAGGCGCAGGGGGCGCTCGGCGCGAAATTCGACCCGCGGGCCTTCCACGCCGCGGTGCTGGACACGGGCGCGCTGCCGATGACGGTGCTGGAGAAGAAGATCGACGACTGGATCGCGGGGGCGAAGTGAGACCACTTCCGTTCGTCCTGAGGAGGGGCTGAGCGAAGTCGAAGACCCATCTCGAAGGACATGCGCCGGCGGCTGTCCTTCGAGACGCCATTTCGACTGCGCTCAACGGCTCGTCAGGACGAATGGAGCGCTACATGGCAAGTCGCGCCTTCGCCGCGCGATACTCGCGCTCCAGCCGGTCGACCCGAGCCGCGACCGGTTCCACCTCGCTGACCGCGCCGATGCCCTGGCCCGATCCCCAGATGTCGCGCCACGCCTTCGCCTTGGGCTGGTCGTTGCCCCCGGTGCCGAAATCCATCGTCTTCAGATTGCCTTCCGGCAGATTGTCCGGATCCAGCCCCGCGGCGACGATCGAGCCGCGCAGATAGTTGCCGTGGACGCCGGTGAACAGGTTCGAGTAGACGATGTCGGACGCGCGCCCCTCGACGATGCCCTGCTTGTAGCGCTCGTCGGCGTTCGCCTCGTCGGTGGCGATGAAGGGGGAGCCGATATAGGCGAAGTCCGCGCCCATCGCCTGCGCCGCCAGCACCGCATCGCCGGTCGCGATCGAGCCGGACAAGGCGAGGGGGCCGTCGAACCACTGCCGGATCTCGCTCACCAGCGCGAAGGGGGAAAGGCGGCCGGCGTGACCGCCCGCACCGGCGGCGACCGCGATCAGCCCGTCGGCGCCCTTCTCCACCGCCTTGCGCGCGAAGCGGTCGTCGATGATGTCGTGCAGCGTGATGCCGCCCCAGCCGTGGACGGCCTGGTTCAGTTCCTCCCGCGCACCCAGCGAGGTGATCGTGATCGGGACCTGCCACTTCTCGCAAATGGCGAGGTCGCCCTCGAGCCGGTCGTTCGACTTGTGCACGATCTGGTTCACGGCGAACGGCGCAGCGGGACGATCGGGATGCGCGCGGTTGTGCGCGGCCAGTTCCTCGGTGATGCGGTGCAGCCACTCGTCAAGCAGCGACTGCGGCCGGGCGTTGAGCGCGGGGAAGGAGCCGACGATCCCGGCCTTGCACTGCGCGATGACCAGATCGGGACCGGAGATGATGAACAGCGGCGAGCCGATGATCGGCAGGCGAAGGCGGGAGAGGATCGACGGAACGGACATGAATCAAGTTATGCAGGGTGGAGCGGCGCTGTCCAGCCTGCGCGGCCGCGCGGCAAGGCCTTACTCCACCCGCTCCAGCGTCGCCGCGGCATCGCGGGCGTTCTGCACGTAATGCGCGGCGGAGAGCTTCAGGCCGGCGGTCGCGCGCTCGTCCAGCTGTTTCACCGCGCGCGCCGGCGCGCCGACGATCAGGCTGCCGGGCGGGAAGCTCTTCCCCTCCGTCACCAGCGCGTTGGCGCCGACGATGCAGTCGTCGGCGATCGTCGCCCCGTTCAGCACGGTCGCGCCCATGCCGATCAGCACCCGGTCACCGATCGTGCAGCCGTGCAGGATGGCATGGTGGCCGATCGTGCAATCCTCGCCGATCGACAGCGGCGCATGCGGATCGGAGTGGAGCATCGCGCCCTCCTGCACGTTGCTGCGCGCGCCGATCGGGATGCGCGTATTGTCGCCGCGGATCACCGCGCCGAACCAGACGCTGACGTCCTCGGCCAGCACCACGTCGCCGATCACGTCCGCGCTGGGCGCCACCCAGGCGGTGTCGTGGCGGGTCGGGCGTTGCCCGCGAAAGGCGTAGAGCGGCATCCTCGTCCTCCTGTGACCATGTCCCGAACCGGGACCGGCGTTAACCCTCTTCGTTCATGGGCCGAAACGCTAACGGCGCGTTAAGCATCCGCCATGACCCGTCGACTCGTCACCACCAACGAAGCCGCCCGTCACCCCTTCCGCCGTGCCCTGCCGCCGCCGCCGAAGGTCGCGGCCACGCGGAGCGGCGACGACGACGTGAAGCTCTTCCTGCTGAGCTTCGCCGCCTTCTTCATCTGCTTCTACACCATGATCGCGTAGCGGACGGCGCGGATCAGTCGCACGCGCGGTGCAGCTTCTGCGCGATCCACGCCGACACGCCGCACATCGCCACCACCGCCAGCAGCAATTGCTGCGCGGTGACACCCGCGCCCGAGAGCGCCGCGACGACGATCGACCCCAGCGTCATCGCGCCCGCGTTGACGACGTTGTTCGCCGCCACCGTTCGCGCGGTCTGGTCCTTGGGCACGGTCGTCGTCAGGAACGCGTAGAGCGGGACGACGAACATCCCGCCGAAGATCGCGACGCCCAGCAGCGCACCCAGCACCAGCGGCGCGATCGGCTGCGTGAGGAAGCCGGCGATATCGTACAGCCGGCCCGCCGGTGCCGGCGTCCACCCCTGGATCACCGCATAGAAGCCGAGCACCGTCGCGCCCATCGCGATCACCGACGCGGGCGAGAAGCGCGCGGAGATATGCCCCTTCAGCAGCAGGTTGATGACGACGGAGCCGATCGCCACGCCGACGGAAAAGACGGCGAGCACCAGACTGGCGACGCTGGCGTCGGCGGTCAGCACGTTCTTCACCAGCGGCGGAAAGACGATGATGAGGACGCTGCCGATCGTCCAGAAGAAGCTGATCGCGCAGATCGCCAGGAACAGCCGCGGGATGTGCATCGTCCCCGCCACCAGCTTCCACGAGGCGCGGAAGGGATTGAGGTCGATCTTCAGCGGCGGCCCCAGCCGCGGCGCGGGCGGCACCGCGCGCGCCGTCGCCCAGCCGAGCACGGCCACGCCCAGCGTCAGCACCGCGACGATCGCCGTGGAATGGTAGACGAAGCCGGCGACGATCGTGCCGAGCAGGATCGACAGATACGTCCCCGCCTCCACCAGGCCGGTACCGCCCAGCACGTCGTCCTCACCCAGGTGCTGCGGCAGGATCGCATATTTGATCGGGCCGAAGAAAGTGGAGTGGACGCCCAGCCCGACGATGGCGAGCAGCATCAGCGCCAGCGGCAGCGTGACCTGTCCGGTGCGCGCCAGCACGAGGCCGGCGGCGCCGACCGCCATGATAAGGATCTCCACCGTCTTCACGATCCGGATGATCCGCGTCTTGTCGACGGTGTCGGCCAGCTGTCCGGCCAGCGCGGACAGGAGGAAGAAGGGCAGGATGAAGAGCCCCGCGGTCAGCGCGTTGAAGAAGCTCTCCTGCGCCTCGTCGGCGAAGATCTCGTAGGTCGCGAACAGGACCATCGCGGTCTTGAACAGATTGTCGTTGAAGGCGCCCAGGAACTGGGTGGTGAACAGCGGCAGGAACCGCCGACGCTTCAGAAGCCCGAGGGCATTAATCATGACGCGGAACACAACCCCGGTAGCCGATCGGTGATCCGGCATAACCGCTGTCATGCCGCGAACCAACGCATTTCGCCCGCGCGCCGATCCGCGCTTGCGTTGCGCGGCGCGGCGCGCCACCTGTCGGGGAAGGCCATGCTGTCGCTTCCGAACCTCCTCACCCTGTCGCGCATCGTCGCGGTGCCGCTGCTGGTGGCGCTGCTGTGGTGGCCGCGGTGGGAGGCGGGCTTCGCGCTCGCCTTCGCGCTCTACTGCCTGATGGGCATCACCGATTACTTCGACGGCTATGTCGCCCGCGCGCGCGGCACGGTGTCGAAGCTGGGCCAGTTCCTCGATCCCATCGCCGACAAGATCATGGTGGCGGCGGTCATCCTGATGCTGGTCGGCACCCGGCACGAGGACAGCGCGGTCATCACCGGCGTCCACATCATCGCCGCGCTGGTGATCCTGCTGCGTGAGATCGCGGTCAGCGGGCTGCGCGAGTTCCTGGCCGGGCTGCAGGTGTCGCTCCCCGTCTCGCGCCTCGCCAAGTGGAAGACGACGCTGCAGCTGGTCGCGTTCGGCGCGCTGATCCTGGCGGGCGCGATGCCGGGCGTCGCCTTCGTGAAGGTGACGGGGCTCGCCTGCCTGTGGGGGGCGGCGGCGCTGACGATGGTGACGGGCTGGGACTACCTGCGCGTCGGCCTGAAGCACATGGATTGACGCGGGTGCGGGTGCTGTACTTCGCGTGGGTGCGCGAGCGCGTGGGCGCGGGCGAGGAGGAGGTGACGCCGCCCGGCGAGGTGGCCACCGTGGCCGATCTCGCCGCGTGGCTGGCGGGGCGAAGCGAGGGCCACGCCGCCGCCTTCGCCGAGCCGGCACGGCTGCGCGCGGCGGTGGACCAGGCGTTCGTGCCGCTCGACGCGCCGATCGCCGGGGCGCGCGAGGTGGCGATCTTCCCGCCGGTGACCGGAGGATGATCCGCGTCCGCGTCTCGACCGAGCCGATCGACCTCGCCGCGGAGATGGCGTCGATCGAGCGCGGCGGGGCCGTGGCGACCTTCACCGGGCTGGTCCGCGCCGACGTGGTCGAGGGCCAGGGCAGCGTCGCCACGCTGGAGCTGGAACATTACCCCGGCGCGACCGAGGCGGCGCTGGAGCGGCTGGCGGCGGAGGCGACGGCGCGCTGGTCGCTGTCCGCGGCGAGCGTCGTCCACCGCGTCGGCCCGATGCACCCGGGCGAGCGCATCGTCTTCGTCGGCACCGCCGCGGAGCACCGGGCCGCCGCGCTGGAGGCGTGCGCCTATCTGATCGACCGGCTGAAGACGCACGCGCCGTTCTGGAAGAAGGAGACGGTCGGCGGCGGGACCCGCTGGGTGGATGCGCGCGGCAGCGACGATGCCGCCGCGGCGCGGTGGGATTGACGGCGGCACGGCGCGCTGAACCCGCGCGCGAGGCCTTCGACTTCGCTTCGGCCGAACGGGTGGGACGGGGGTGCTCGCCTCAGTCCGCCAGGCCCAGGTACAGCAGCAGCGTGACGAACAGGATCGTCGTGACCAGCGCGAAGTTCAACATCAGGAAGGTGCGCCAAAGCGCACCGCTGCGCGACAGGCGATAGCCGCCCTTCAGCTGCTTGTAGATGTGCAGCGGCGGGGCCAGCATGGCGGCGAACCACAGCGCGCTCTCGCTGACGCCGATCGCGCCCAGCAGCGCGAGCAGGATCGTCAGCAGCGACATGAACGTCAGCGAGTAGGTGGCGAAGACGGCGTGGTCGTACATGTTCACGTCGCGGCGGAACGGGAACAGCAACCAGATGAACGGCAGCGAGATCGGGATCAGCGCCCAGCTGTATTTGTAGGCGCTGGTCTTCACCTTGTAGAGGATCAGCTTCGGGTTCTCCCGCGCGTGACGCCACTTCGCCTCGAACCAATTCTCGTGCGCGGCGGGGGTCGCGTCGGTGGCCGAGGCGGGCGCCGGCAACATCCGCGCGGCGGTTTCCAGTCCGATCTGCGCCTCGCGTGCCTCCGCCAGGCGCTTCTCCAGCCGCACGATCCGGTCGGCGTCGGGCGCCTTGTCGCGGCGCTCCGCCGCCAGCGCGGCCTGCTCCTCGGCCACGGCGGCGGCGGCCTTCGCCTTCTCCTCGCCCAGCTTCTCGCGCGCCTGCGCCATGCCGCCGGCGACATCGGTCTTCAGCAGGTCCGAGTTGGCGAAGGTCCAGCCGGGCAGGTTCGCGACCACGGCGAACATCAGGAACACGGAGAACAGGAACATCGCCATCGGCGACACAAAGCGCGCCCGCTCGCCGTCCACGTAGCGGCGCGTCAGCTCGCCCGGCTGGAAGAACAGCAGGGGCAGGGTGTTCCAGAACTTGCCCTCGAAGTGGAAGACGCCGTGCAGGATGTCATGCCCGAACGCGCCCAAAGTGCGGTGGACGTGGGCGGCCTGGCCGCAGGCATGGCAATGCTCGCCGATCAGGTGCGTGCCGCAATTGCGGCACAGGCCATGGTCGCGCCCGTGCGCGCCGCCCGCCTGCGGCTCCACCGCGCGGGCCAGCAACGATCCGGTCGCGACATCCCCCGCCGCCTCGATCCCGTCAACCATGACAACGGGTTGTGCCCGTGCCGTGCCGCCGGTCAAGCCCCGTCGCCTGCCCGCCCCGCGTTCAGGCGCGGCGAGACCCTAGTAGCGCGTGATCTCCACCGGCATCCGGCGATAGCCGTGGACGAAGCAGGCGGCGACCCGCTCCGGTTCGCGCAGCACGTTCACGCGCATCCGCCGCTCCGCCATCTCCTCCATCAGGATGCCGACCTGCAGCTCCGCCAGTCGCGCGCCGACGCAGCGATGGATACCGTGGCCAAAGGCGAGGTGGCGGCGGGCGTTGGCGCGGTCGACGACGAAATCGTCGGCATCGTCGCCGAACACCTCGCGATCGCGATTGGCGGAAATGTACCACATCGCGATCTTGTCGCCCTCGCGGATGCGGTGGCCGTGCAGCTGCGTATCCTGCGTCGCCGTACGCGCCATGTGCGCCAGCGGCGTCTGCCAGCGGATGATCTCGCTCGCCGTGTTGGGGATCAGCGCGCGGTCGGCCTCCAGCTTCGCCCGGCTCTCCGGAAAGCGGTCGAGCGCGTAGACGAGGCCCGACATCGTGTTGCGCGTGGTGTCGTTGCCGCCGACGATCAGCAGGATGAGATTTCCCATGAACTCGTTATGGTCCATGTGGCTCATCGCGTCCGAGTGGATCATCATCGAGATGAGGTCGGGCGTCGGCTCGGCATCGACCTTGGCATCCCAGAGCCGCTTGAAATACGCTCCCGCCTCGTAGACCTTCTCCAGCCGCTTCTGTCGCAGCCCCTCGTCGCGGAACAGCTCGATGTCGCCCATCCAGTCCGACCATTCGGTCAGCTTGCGGCGATCCTTCCACGGGAAATCGAACAGGATGGCCAGCATCTGCGTCGTCAGCTCGATCGACACGGTGTCGACCCAGTCGAACTCGCTGTGCCACGGCAGCGCGTCGAGCACCTCGGCGGTGCGGCGACGAATGTCCACGGACAGGCGCTGCATTTCCGAAGGCGTGAAGGCGGGCGCGACGGTGCGGCGCTGCGCGGTGTGGATCGGGCGGTCGCGGCCGATGAACATCGGCATCGTCACGCCGTTCTCCACCGGGCGGGTCAGCGTGAAGCCGCCCTTCTCGCTGGAATAGAGGTCGGGCAGCGATTCAACCTCGACGATCGGCTTGTACGTGGACAGCGACCAATAGGGGCCGAACTCCGAATCCTCGACATAGTGGATCGGTGCCTCCGACCGCGCGCGCGCGAACACCGGCTGCCACACGTCGTCGCGATAAAGCTCCGCGCGGCTGACGTCCAAGGGGTCGTGCGCCGCCACGTCTCGCGCCAGGGTCGCCATCGGTCCTCTCTCCTGATTTTGGTTGCGAGAGAAAACCTAAGCGACAGTCGTGTCAATGGGGAAGCGTCTCCGTCCGCCGCAGCAGCCGCTTCCACAACGGGTTGGCGCTGCCCGACTGGAGCACGCCGCGGCGGAACAGCCGCGCACCCACGGTGATGAAGATCGCCACCCACAGCAGCTGCCACGCCAGCGCCGCGGCGTGAGGCCAGAGCGCGGGCGAGTTGGCGGCGTGCCCCGCCATGGCGAAGGGGGAGGAGAGCGGGAACACCTCCGCCAGCGTCGCCACCCACGTCCCCGGCTTCGACGCGGCCGCGCTGGCCAGCGCGAACATCGCGACCTGCACGATCGTGATCGGCAGCGACAGCATCTGGATCTCGCGCATGGTCGACGCCTGCGCGCCGACGCCCAGGAACACCGAGCCGAGCAGCAGATAGGCGGTCGTGAAATAGGCCGCGAACAGCAGCGCGAACCAGCCGTAGCCGACCGCGGGCACCACCTGGCGCAGGCCGGAGGCGACGTCGGCCGGCAGGAACTGCGTGCCCTGCGCGACGATCGTCCCCCAGAACGCGACGAACAGCACCGCCACGCCGAACATGCCGAGCAGCTTGCCGAGAAATACCGATTCCAATGGGACCGCGGCAGCCAGCACCTCGATCACCTTGTTGTTGCGCTCCTCCGCCATGGTGCCGACCACCTGGCCGGAGAGGAAGAGCGTGAGGAAGAAGATGCCGAAGACGGCGAAGAAGGCCGACGCCTTGCGCCCGCCCTGCGACGGCGCGGTGGTGACGATCCGCTCGATCCGCGCGGTCGATCGCACCGCATCGCCGGCGGCGAGCCCCAGCACCGCGCGATCCGCCAGCGCCGCCAAGTAGCGCGCGCCGTCGCGGCTGCCCGCGGCATAGACGATCGCCGGGTGCGCCAGCGGGCCGCGCATCACCGCGGGCACGTCGACGCGCGAATCGTCCAATGCGGTGCGCGCCTGCCGCCCGGTGTCCGTCTCCGGCGCGCGCACCTCCAGCTCGGGTGGTCGCGCCTCGCCGGAGAACAGCGGGCGCAGCTGCGCGTCGGCGACGCGCACCGCCGCTGCCTCCTCGGCGTCCAGCAGCAGCACGAGCCGCGCCTTGTCGGTCGATCCCGCGGACACGCTGGCCGCGCCCATGCCGCCGATCGCGCCGAACGACGCCATGATGAGCGGGGCAAAGAGGAAGAGGAGGAAGATCGGCGTGAAGACGGTGGCGACGAAATCGCGCCGCGCGATCGTCAGCGTCTGCCGCCACTGGCGGCGCAGCGGGGTCATCGGGCGCCTCCCGCCTCGGCATCGGCCTGTTCGACCACGCGAACGAACGCCTCGTGCAGGCCGGGCCGCTCGATCGACAGGCCGGAGATGCCGTGACCTGCCGCGATCAGCCGGGTGAGCAGTTGCTCGATCCCCTCGCCGGGCAGGGTGAAGCGCCAGCCGTCGCCGCTCTCCCGCGCGTCGGGGGGGAGCAGCGCGGACAGGCCGGTGCCGCCGTGGTGGGGCACGTAGTGGACCTGCTGCGGCAGCAGCCCGCGCGCCTCGTCCACCGTTCCCTCGAACCGCCGCCGCCCGCGCGCGATGATGGCGAGCCGGTCGCACAATCGCTGCGCATGCGCCATGACGTGGGTGGAGAAGAGGATGGTGGCGCCGCGGTCCCGCTCCGCCAGGATCAGCCGCTCGAGCCGCTCCTGGTTGACGGGATCGAGGCCCGAGAACGGCTCGTCCAGCACGATCAGCCGCGGCTGGTGGACCACCGAGCCGAGCAGCTGCACCAGCTGCGCCATGCCCTTCGACAGCTTGCGGATCTTCTCGTCCACCGCGTGGCCCAGTCCGGCGGCCTCCAGCATCTCCACCGCGCGCGCCCGGCCGGTGCGCCAGTCGAGCCCGCGCAACGCACCCATGAAGGCGATCGCCTCCTTCGCCTTCATCGCGGGGTAGAGCCCACGCTCCTCGGGCAGGTAGCCGACCTCGTCGCTGGCGTCGCGCGGGTGCGCGCGGCCCAGCAGCGTGCGGGCGCCGGCGTCGGGTTCGATGATGCCGAGCAGCATCCGCAGCGTCGTCGTCTTGCCCGCGCCGTTGGGACCGAGGACGCCGTAGATCGCGCCCTGCGGTACGATCAGGTCCACGCCGTCGACGACCCGGCGGTCGCCGAATCGCTTGACCAGTCCCTCGGCGGTGATGGCGTCGGCGGCGTTGGTCATCCGCGCCGGTCGTAACGGTTCGTCGCGCGCGCGCAACACCTTCCGGCTACTTGCCGCCGGTGCGGCGCGACAGCGCGGCGACGCAGCTGGCCCGGTCGATCGGGCTGCCGTCGCGCTCTCGCGCATCGAGCCATGTGACCTTCGGCTCGGCCTTGCCGTCCGGATAGAGGTAGGCGTCGAGCACGCAGATGGTGCTGGCGAACTGCAGCTTGCGCGCGGTGCCCTCGCGCACGTCGGCGTCGGGATCGCCGAACAGCCGGACCAGCGCGTTGGCGTTCTGCCCCATCACCGTCTCCAGCCCGACGGTCGGCAGCGGCACGGGAATGCGCGGCGCGGCAGTGCGGCTGGCCGGCGGCGTGGTGGCGCAGGCGGCGAGCAGGAGGAGCGGGAAGAGCGCGAGCGGCTTCATCGGCGGTGTCCGTGGAAGAGGTGGGTGGCCATCGCCGCGCCGAGCACGGGAGCCAGGATGTTGACCAGCGGCACCGTCAGCAGCAGCGTGCCGGCGAGGCCGAGGAGGAAGCGCCGTCCGCGCGTTTCGGCGCGGACACCGGCGAGCGCCTGCCGCGGCAGGTGGCGCGCCGCGACCATGTCGGTCAGGTCGCGGCCGAGCAGCCAGGCGTTGACCAGCAGGAAGAGCGCCGCGGTGCCGACCCCGGTCACCAGCAGCGCCACATACACGGGCGCGAGCAGCAGGTTGATGCCGACGACGCGCGCGGCGGAGGCGAGGCCCATGCCGATGCCGCGGGCCAGCGGGACGGACCGCGCGCTCGCCAGGGCGGCGGGATAGTGGCGCCGCTCCACCGCCTCGACGATGGCGTCGGCGAACAGCCCGACGACCGCGATGGCGACGGCGCGGAACAGCAGCCACGCACCCAGCACCGTCAGCACCAGCGCCGCCGCCCCGGCCAGCGCGCCGTGCCCGCTCCAGTCCGCCAGCAGCCGGTCGATGCCGAACCACAAGCCGGCACCGGCGGCGAGGAAGATCGCCAGCGTCAGCGCCAGCGACTTCGCCAGCACCGCCACGAAGACGCGATCGCCGAGCTGGCCGAGGGACAGGAGGAACGCGCGCACCATCGTGCCGCCGGGATGGGGCGCGGCGCCCGGTTGCGCAAGCGATAGGCGACGGATAGGGCGCCTCATCGCTCCCGTCGCTCGTCCGCGGCCTCCCGCACGGACCGCGCTTCACGCAGGAACAGCCAGCCTTGACCGAACCGCAATACGACGTTGTCGCCATCGGCAACGCCATCGTCGACATCCTGTCGCCCACCACCGACGCCTTCCTGGCGGAGAACGGGATGACCAAGGGCGCGATGGCGCTGGTCTTCTCGCCGGAAGAGGCGGACGCCCTCTACGCGAAGATGGGGCCGGGGCAGGAAGTGTCGGGCGGGTCCGCGGCGAACACGATCGCCGGCATGGCGGCGCTGGGCAGCCGCTGCGCCTTCATCGGCCAGGTGGCCGAGGACCAGCTGGGCGAGGTGTTCGCGCACGACATCCAGGCCGCGGGCATCCGCTTCGACGTCGCCGCCCGCACCGGCGCGCCGACCACGGGGCGCTGCCTGATCTTCGTGACGCCGGACGGCCAGCGCACGATGAACACCTTCCTTGGCGCGTCGCACTACCTGCCGGCCGGCGCGCTGGACCGCTCGCTGATCGAGGGCGCCCAATACCTCTATCTCGAAGGCTATCTCTGGGATCCGGAGGAGCCGCGCGCGGCGATGCGGGCCGCCATCGACATCGCCCGCGCGGCGGGGCGCAAGGTCGCCTTCACGCTGTCGGCGGAGTTCGTGATCGACCGCCACCGCGACGCCTTCATCGAGCTGATCGACGCCGGGCTGATCGACGTGCTGTTCGCCAACGAGGCGGAAATCATGTCGCTGACGCAGACGGGCGACACGGAGGCGGCGATCGACGCGGTGCGCGACAAGGTGCCGCTGGTCGTCGTGACGCTGGCGGAGCGCGGGGCGTGCGCCATCACCGGCGCGGATCGCGTCAGCGTCGCCGCGGAGCCGGTCGACGCGGTGGTCGACACCACCGGCGCGGGCGACCTGTTCGCCGCGGGCTTCCTCCACGGCCAGGCACAGGGCCAGTCGCTGAAGGCATCGCTGACGCTGGGCGCGATCTGCGCCGCGGAGGTGATCGGCCATTTCGGCGCGCGGCCGCTCGCCGACCTGAAGGCGCTGACCGCGGGCGTGTGAGCGGTTCGCGCGGGGACGGACGGCGCGAGTCAGGCGGTCGGCGGCATCTCCAGCTCGCGCCCGTGCACCGCGCGGAAGAACGCGCGCGCGCCTTCCGCGCTCGGCGCGGTGGCGAAGGCGGGGGCCGCCCGCAGCCCGGTGGCGAGCTGCTGCTTGTCGAGTTCCCACCAACGCGTCGCCTCGATGGCGGCCTGAACCTCGGTCGGAAAGCGGTAGCGCACCACCTTCGCGGGCACGCCGACAGCCACGGCGTAGCGCGGCACGTCCGCGATCACCACGGCGCCCGCACCGACGATCGCGCCGCGGCCGATGCGCTTGCAGCCGGGCAGGACGGTGACGTTGTGACTCAGCCAAACGTCGTCCTCGATCACCTGGCCGGGCACCGCCTCCTTCTGCGCCTGCGTCACGCCGAACGCGGGCATGTAGAGGAACGGATGCGTCGTCAGGTTGCCGACCGGATGGTCCGCCTCCACCAGCCGTGCGTTGCGTGCGATCGAGCAGTAGCGCCCGATGCGCGTGCCCGGCGGCATGCGCCAGCGGTCGAACGCACCAAACGTGTAGAGGCCGATCGCGATGTCGTGCTTGCGCGCGAAGTGACGCCGCAACGAGACGCTGTCATACTCGCCGCCGCGCGCGAAGCGGACCTTGAGACGGTCGACCAGATTGCTGAACATGCTGATCCTTTTTCCATCACGCGGACCGCACGCCTACCGCATCCGCGCGGGCGGCGGCAATGCGTGAGGACGTCGCGCACAGGCGCGATGCCGCCCCTGCGATGACGCCGGTCATGCCCATCCACGCCGTGCTGCCCGCGCTGCTCGCCACGCTGCGCGACCGACCCAATGCGGTGCTGGTGGCGCCGCCCGGCGCGGGCAAGACGACCGCGGTCGCGCCCGCGCTGATCGGTCAGCCGTGGTGCACCGGCGAGGTGCTGGTGACGAGCCCGCGGCGCCTGGCCGCGCGCGCCGCGGCGGAGCGGATGGCGGCGCTGGCGGGGGAGGCGGTGGGGCGCACCTTCGGCTATGCGACGCGCCTGGATAGCAAGCGATCGGCAGCGACGCGAGTGACGGTGGTGACGGAAGGCATTTTCCTGTCCCGGCTCCAGACGGATCCCGAGCTCGCCGGCGTCTCCGCCGTCCTGTTCGACGAGGTGCACGAGCGCAGTCTGGACGGCGACTTCGCGCTGGCGCTGGCGCTCGACGCGCAGGGCGGTCTGCGGCCCGACCTTCGGCTGGTCGCGATGTCGGCGACGCTGGACGGCGCGCGCTTCGCCGCGCTGATGGGCGACGCGCCGGTGGTGGAGAGCGAGGGGCGATCGTTCCCGCTGGAGCTGCGCCACGTCGGCCGCGCGGCGGAGGCGCGGATCGAGGCGGAAGTGGCGGCGACGGTCCGCCGCGCGCTCACGGAAACGGACGGCGGCATCCTGGCGTTCCTGCCCGGCGTGGCGGAGATCGAGCGGACGTTCGATGCGCTGGGCGAGCCTGCCGGCACGCGCGTCCACCGGCTCCACGGCAGCCTCGATCCCGCCGCGCAGCGCGCAGCGATCCGCGCCGAGCCCGACGACGCGCGCAAGGTCGTGCTGGCGACCAGCATCGCCGAGACCAGCCTGACGCTGGACGGCGTGCGCGTGGTGGTCGATTCGGGCCTCGCCCGCCGTCCGCGCTACGACCGCGCGGCGGGCATGACGCGGCTCGTCACCGAACGCGCCAGCCAGGCGGCGGCGATCCAGCGTGCCGGGCGCGCGGCGCGGCAGGGGCCCGGAGTGGCGTATCGCCTGTGGGAGGCGGCGGCGACGGCGGGGATGCCGCGCTTCGACCCGCCGGAGGTGCTCGAGGCGGACCTCTCCGCGCTGCTGCTGGCGAGCGCGATGTGGGGCGTCGCCGATCCGCGCGCGCTCGCCTGGATCGACCCGCCGCCCGAGGCCGCGGTGGCGGAGGCGCGCGCGCGCTTGGCGAGCCTGGGCGCGCTGGATGATGACGGGCGGCCGACCGCGCACGGCCGCGCCATGGCGGCGCTGCCAATGGCACCGCGGCTGGCGCACATGCTGCTGCTCGCGCCCGACCGGCGCGTCGCGGCAGAGGCGGCGGTGCTGCTGCAGGAGCGCGGGCTGGGCGGCACCGACGCCGACCTGGAGGTGCGGCTGCGGCGCTGGCGCGGCGATCGCTCCGCGAAGGCGCAGGCGGCGCGCGGGCTGGCGGAGCGGTGGGCGAGGTCGGTGGGGCGGGGCGATCACCCGATGCCCGACACCGCGGCTCTGCCCGCCGCCATCGCGCTCGCCTTTCCCGACCGCATCGCACGCCGCCGCGACGCGACCGGCGAACGCTGGGCCTCGGTCGGCGGGCGGGGCTTCCGACTCGATCCCGCCTCCCCGCTGGCGCGCAGCGAATGGCTGGCGGTGGCGGAGACGCAGGGCATGGCCGCGGGCGCGCGCATCCTGTCCGCCGTCGCGATCGACGCGACCGCGGTGGAGGTGCTGTTCGCCGGGCGGGTCGAGACACGTCGCACCGCGGAGTTCGACGCCGGCACCGGCGGCGTGCGACCGCTGCGCGAGCGGCGTCTGGGCGCGATCCGGCTGTCGAGCGGCCCCGACACCGCCGCCGATCCCGCCGCCATCGCCGCCGCTCTGGTGGAGGGCGTGCGCGCCCACGGTCTCGCGCTGCTGCCGTGGAGCGCGGGCGCGCAGGCGTTGCGGCGCCGCGCCGCCTTCGCCGGCGTGCCGCTGGACGACGCGACGCTGCTGGCGCGGCTGGACGAGTGGCTGCCGGCGCTGGTGGAGGGGCGGCGGCGGCTCGACGTGATCCCGCCCGGCGCGCTGACCGACGCACTGCGCACGCTCGCCGGGTGGGACGCGATGCGGCAGGTCGACCGGCTCGCCCCCGCCGACTTCACCAGCCCGGCCGGCAGCACCCACGCGATCGACTATGGCGCCGAGGCCGGGCCGACGGTGGAGCTGCGCGTGCAGGCGCTGTTCGGCGTCGCCGAGCACCCGGTGGTGGGCGAGGGGCGGGTGCCGCTGGTCCTGTCGCTCACCTCGCCGGCCGGGCGCCCGATCCAGACGACGCGCGACCTGCCCGGCTTCTGGTCCGGCAGCTGGATCGCCGTGGCGAAGGAGATGCGCGGCCGCTACCCGCGCCACCCGTGGCCCGACGATCCCGCGGCGGCCAATGCGACGCTGCGCACGAAAAAGGCGGATGCGCGGCGCGGGGGGACGCGCTAAGAGCGGCGTCATGGCCACCGCACGCATCTTCCAACGTCCGAAGAACGCCATGCAATCGGGCAAGCACCGCACCGATGCCTGGCAGCTGGAATACGAGCCCGCCGAGGCGAAGCACGCCGATCCGCTGACCGGCTGGGCCGGCAGCGGCGACACGCGCGACCAGATCAGGCTGGGCTTTCCGACGTGCGAGGCGGCGATCGCCTATGCCGAGCGCGAGGGGCTGGCCTATACGGTGATCCCGGCGCCGACGAAGACGCTGAAGCTGCAGGCCTACGCCGACAATTTCCGCTGAGACCGGCGACGATCTCAGCACCGCGCCGCGCGTCAGACCAGCGCGCCCGCCAGCAGCAGCAGCATCTTCGCGTCGACCGCCAGCCCGTCCGCCCGCCGCGCCGCGACGAAGGCGCCGATCTCCGCGCGCGGCACCAGGTGGACGGTGATATCCTCGCCCTCGTGCCCGCCCCCATGGCCGACGCGGGTCAGGCCATGGGCGCGGACCAGCGTGAAGGTCTCGCTGGTCATGCCGGGCGAGGAGGCGAACTCGCCCAGCCGCTCGATCCGCGCGGCGCGATAGCCGGTCTCCTCCTCCAGCTCGCGCGCGGCGGCGGTCTCCAGCGTCTCGCCCTCGTCCTCGTCGGCGACGAGGCCCGCGGGCATCTCGATCGTGCGGCGGCCCAGCGGCACGCGATGCTGCTCCACCAGCACCAGCTCGTCGTCGTCGGTCACCGCCACGATCACCGCGGCGGTGATGTCCCGCGTGCGCGCGGCATATTCCCACGTCCCGTCGCGCAGCGCCCGCAGGTAGCGGCCCGACCACATCGTCTCCGTCATAGCTCGATCACCCGGTCCGGCAGTTCGTTGGCGTTGCCCGCGCTTTTGGGCAGATGCTCGGAGAGGATCGCGCCGATCGCACCAACGGCGGCCACCATGCCCTCGCCCGCGCGGCCGGCGCGCACCGCGTCGACCAGTGCCGCCATCGCCTCGCCCCAGCGTTCGGCGGGCACGGCACGGTGGACCGCGAGGTCGGCGACGATCTCGGCCACGTGTTCGTCGGCGGACAGGTAGAGCAGCACGCCGTCCCGCCCCGCGGTGCGGCGCTCGGTGGCGACGCGGAAATATTGCACCGCGCGCCGCCGCACCCGCCGCGCCTTCGTCGCGCGCGGCGTCAGCAGCAGGCGCAGCGGCATCCAGGCGAGCACGACGCGGACGAGGAGGAAGGCGGTCGCCTGCGCCATCAGCAGCAGCGCCAGTTCGCGCGGGCGGCTCGTGCCCCAGCCGTTGGCCGGCTCCAGCAGCCCCGGCCACGCGAGCGAGGCGAGCGGCACCGCCAGCACCGCGACCAGCGCGTAGTGGAGCGCGACGTCGTGATACGCGTCGGAGCGTTCGCTGACGACGGTCACGATCTCCCCATCGGTGCCCGCCTCCGCCGCCGCGACCGCCGCGGTGACGGCGGCGCGCTCCGCCTCGCTCAGCACCAGTCGCGCCATCACCAGCTCCCGCTCGCGCCGCCGCCGCCGAAGGAGCCGCCCCCGCCGGAGAAGCCTCCGCCCCCGCCAAATCCGCCCCCGCCGCCCCACGACGAGGATCGGCCGCCGCCGCCCCGGTCGCCGCCGCCCCATATCACGACGGGGGCGAAGCCGCCGCGATAGCGCTGTCCCTTGCCGGCGCGGCGCAGCAGCGGGAGAACGACGAGGAACAGCACCACCGCGATCCAGAACACGGCGATCATCCACTCGCCGGCATCCTCGCCGCGCCGTTGTTTCTTCGCCGCGGCGGCAGCCGCGCGCCGCTCGGCAGCCTCGAGCGGCAGCCTCAGCTGCTCGGCGATCGCCTGCGCCCCCGCGACGATCCCGCCCGCCATGTCGCCGTCGCGGAAACGCGGCAGGACGGTCTGGTTGACGACGACGCTGGCGTAGGCGTCGGTCACGATCGGCTCCAGCCCGTAGCCCACCTCGATCCGCACCTTTCGCTCCCTGGGCGCGACGAGGAGGATGACGCCGTTGTTCGCGCCCTCCTGCCCGATCTTCCATGCGCGGCCGAGGCGGTAGCCGTAATCCTCGATCGCATAGCCCTGAAGGTCGGGCACCGTGGCGACGACCAGCTGTCGCGACGAGGCCTTCTCCACCTCCTCGGACAAGGCGGTGAGCTGCTGCACCTGGGCGGCGTCGAGCAGCCCGGCGGCATCGACCACGCGGCCGGTGAGCCTGGGGAAGTCCTGCGCCGCCGCGGAGCCGACGAGGAGGAGAGCGAACACCATCGCCACTACCGCAGCGATCGCCGTGCCCGAGAGTGGCAACGGCGCTCGACGGGCGGCGCGCTCCATTACGATGGCCTCGCGACCGGGCGACGGCATTCGCCGCAGCGGTGACACGGCGTCACCCGCCGAAGTTCACCGTCGGTGCCTGCTCCGCGCCCGGCGAGGTGGCCTGGAACGGCACCAGCGGCTTCGCGCCGTAGATCACCTTGGCGCCGATCGCGTCGGGGAAGGTGCGGATGCGCGTGTTGTACGCCTGTACCGCCTCGTTATAGTCGCGCCGGGCGATGGTGATGCGGTTCTCCGTGCCCTCCAGCTGCGATTGCAGCGAGAGGAAGTTCTGGTTCGACTTCAGGTCGGGATAGGCCTCCTGCAGCCGCTGGAGCGACAGCGTGACCGCATTCTGCGCGGCGGCGAAGCGCTGCACCGCGGCGGGGTCGCTCAGCTGCTCGCCCGTCACCTGCACGCGTCCGGCGGAGGCGCGCGCCTCGGTGACGCGGGTCAGCACGTCCGACTCCTGCTTGGCATAGCCCTTCACCGTGGCGACCAGATTGGGGATCAGGTCGGCGCGGCGCTGATATTCGTTCTGCACGTCGGCCCAGCGCGCCTTGGCCGTCTCCTCCGCGGTAGGGACGCTGTTGAGGCCGCACGCGGCGAGAGGGATGGCGATCGCAAGGGCGGCGATAGGGCGGTGCATCATCGAAGCGAAAACTCCTCGGCCTGTGTCAGCCCTATAGGACACGCGCGCGGCTAGGCGAAGCGGCAATCGGCGGATAACCTGGGTTCATCGGCAACGATCGAAGGGGCTCTGTCATGCTGAAGGACTTCCGCACGTTCATCGCGCGCGGCAACGTGCTCGACCTCGCCGTCGGCGTCATCATCGGCGGCGCCTTCGCGACCATCACGAAGTCGCTGACCGACGACATCATCATGCCGGTAGTGGGCGCCATCTTCGGCGGGTTCGATTTCTCCAGCTACTTCGTGAAGCTCGGCCCGGTGCCGGCGACGTATGCGGGCAATCCCGACAGCTACGCGCAGCTGAAGGCGGCGGGCGTGCCGCTGTTCGGCTACGGCGAGTTCGTCACCGTCGTCATCAACTTCCTGATCCTCGCATTCATCGTCTTTCTGCTGGTGCGCGCGGTCAACCGCGTGATCGCGGCGGCGGAGCGGGAGAAGGCGGCGGGCGTGGCGGAGCCCGCGGCGGATCCGGCGGAGGTGGTGCTGTTGCGCGAGATCCGCGACGAGCTGAAGAACCGCCCGGTCGCCGGCACCACGCCGCCGTCGATCTGACGAGAAAAGGGCCGGCGGATCGCCCGCCGGCCCGAGGTCTTACAGTCGTTCGTGCTGGGCGAAGTCGAAGCACAGCCGCTATCGCTTGGCCTTCGACTTCGCTCACGCCGAACGGAGGTTTGCCTTAAGGCTGCTCGCCCACCGGCGCGACATACTCGCCCATGTCCGGCCCGCCGTCCTGTCCGCGCCCCCGCTGCAGGTTGGAATTGCGGATGCCGTAGAGGAAGTACAGCACCACGCCGCCCAGCATGTACCACAGGAAGAACTTCAGCACCGGCCACGGCACGGTGGTGATGAGGTACGCGCAGGACGCGATGCCCAGCACCGGCAGTACCGGGTAGAGCGGGACGGAGAAGCCGCGCGGCAAGTCCGGCGCGGCGCGGCGCAGGTAGATGACTGAGAGGCAGACGATCGCGAACGCCGCCAGCGTGCCCACCGACGTCATGTCGCCCAGCACGTTGATGTCGAAGAAGCCCGCCGCCACCGCGGTGATGACGCCGACCAGCGCGGTGTTGATGTAGGGCGTCTTGAACTTGGGATGCACCGTCGCGAACACGCGCGGCAGCAGCCCGTCGCGCGCCATCGTGTAGAAGATGCGCGTCTGCCCGTACATCAGCACCAGCACGACCGAGGTGAGGCCGATGATCGCGCCGATCTTGATGATCTTCGCCAGCCAGCTCCACTGCGGGCCGAACGCGTCGACGACCACCGCCACCGGATCGGGCACGTTGAGCGAGGCGTAGGGCACCAGCAGCGTCATGATCGCCGCGACCAGCATGTAGATGCCGGTGCAGACGACCAGGCTGCCGATGATGCCGAAGGGCATGTCGCGCTTCGGATCCTTGGCCTCCTGCCCGGCGGTGGAGACCGCCTCGAACCCGATATAGGCGAAGAAGACGATGGAGGCGGCGCGCATGATGCCGTCGACGCCGAACTTGCCGTCGCCCTCGTTCGCCGGGATGAACGGCGTCCAGTTCTTCGCCACCAGTTCGCCGAAATGCGACAGGACGATCAGCCCGCCCACGGCGATGAAGGCGACCAGCACGCTGACCTTCACGGCGACGATGATGTTGTTCACCTTCGCCGATTCGGACACGCCCACCACCAGCAGCGCGGCGAGCGCGAGGCAGATGAGGAAGGCGGGCAGGTTGAAGATCGTCGTCACCTGCTGCCCGTCGACCAGCACCGGCACGCCATCGCGCATCAGCGTGTAGCCGGCCGGGCCGGTCAGCTGCGCCGGGATGTGCAGGCCGAAATCGGCGAGCAGGCTGACGACGTATCCGCCCCAACCCACCGCCACCACCGAGGCGGCGAGGCCGTATTCCAGCAGCAGCAGCGCGCCCATGATCCAGGCGACGAACTCGCCCAGCGTGGTGTAGCCGTAGGTGTACGCCGAGCCGGACACCGGCAGCGTCGACGACAGCTCGGCGTAGCACAGCCCGGCGAAGGCGCAGACGATGCCGGCGACGACGAAGGAGAGCAGCACCGCCGGTCCGGCGTGGAGCGCCGCGGCGCTGCCGGTGCGCACGAAGATGCCCGCACCGATGATGCAGCCCACGCCGAGGAGCAGGAGATTCCACTTGCCGAGCGTGCGCTTCAGCTCGCTCGTCTCCGTCTCGCGCTGTACCTGCGCGATCGACTTGCGCGCCATCATGCGCGCAAGGATCCCGCCTGCGGGTCTGGTCGCCATATCTCTCCCTTGAGCCACCCCCCGGCGGCCCGAACAATGCGTGAAGCGGGAGAGCCTAACGTCTGATCGCCGCCGCGCAATAGACTTGCGTGAAGCGCCCCGGCGCGTGTCCGCTACGCCTTGCCGTCGTTCCGCACCAGCATCGGCCCCAGCGCGCGACCGCCCATGATGTGGACGTGCAGGTGCGGCACTTCCTGATGGCTGTCGAGACCGGTGTTGGCGATCAGGCGATAGCCGGTTTCGACCAGCCCCGCCTCGCGCGCGGCGACGCCGATCGCGCGGGTGAGGCTGACGATCTCCGCCTCGCTCGCCCGGGCGGAGAAATCGTCCCACGACACGTACGATCCGCGCGGAATCGCCAGCAGGTGGTGCGGTGCCCAGGGGGCGATGTCGTGGAAGACGATGGTGTGATCGTCCTCGAAGACGCGGCGCGACGGGATCTCGCCGCGCAGCAGCCGCGCGAAGATGTTGGCATCGTCGTAGGGGGCGGTGGCGTCGACGCTCACGGCTTCAATCCTTGGCTGGGAGAGAACGACAGCGGCCGGCCGGCCGCGCCGGTGCGCGCCGCTTTCTCCACGACGCCTGACTTGCCCTCGCGCCGGCGCAGCTCCGCGCGCACGTCGTCGAGCGAGAGGCCGGCGTCGGCGAGGAGGACGAGGAGGTGGTAGAGGAGGTCCGCCGCCTCCGGCACGATCGCCGCGGCATCGTCGCCCATGGCGGCGATCACCGTCTCCACCGCCTCCTCGCCCAGCTTCTGCGCGATCCGGCCGCGACCGCGGCGGAAGAGCTGGGCGGTGTACGACGAGTCGCTCTCGCCGCCCGTGTCCTTGCGGCTCGCGATGGTCGCCTGCAGGCGGTCGAGGATGTCGTCGGCCATGGCGCGCGGGTGCCCGCTGGCAGCGGCGCGGTCAAGCTGGCTCGGTCAAGCTGGCCCGGTCGGGCTGGCCCGGTCGGGCTGGCTTGGTCAGGCTGGCGCGGTCAGTCCCGGCGCACGATCCGGCGGCGGAGCGCGCGGCGGGTGAGCCACACCGCCCCGGCCGCCACGCCGAATAGCGCCACGTCCGACGCCTCCGGCGCGGTCCGGCGCTGGCCGGGTGCCTCGGCCGCGGCGGGCGCTAGCGCAAGGATCAGCGCGAAGAGGATCGGCATGGCCCCTGCCTAGCTTGCAAAGGTTACCGCTCTGCCTAATGCGGATGGCGGAACGGAGAGGGGTGCGCATGGGGCAGCTGGACGGGCGCGTGGCGCTGGTGACGGGGGCCTCGTCGGGCCTAGGCGCCCATTTCGCGCGGCTGATGGTGGCGGAGGGGGCGCGCGTGGTGATGGGCGCGCGGCGCGCGGATCGGGTGGCGGCGCTGGCGACGGAGCTGGGCGACCGCGCGCTGGCGGTGTCGCTGGACGTCACCGACGAGGCGTCGACGATCGCCGCCTACGACGCGGCGGAGGCGCGGTTCGGCACCGTGGACACGATCGTCGCCAACGCGGGGCAGAGCAACGCGGGACGATCGACCGACCTGCCGATGGAGGCGCTCCGCGCGACGATCGACACGAACTTCACCGGGCTGTTCCTCACCGCGCGGGAGGGCGCGCGGCGGCTGATGCACGCGGGCGCGCGCGACGGCGGGCGGGGACGCGTCGTGCTGATCGGGTCGATCACCGCGCACCTGACCGGGCAGGGGGACAGCCCCTATGCCGCCTCCAAGGCAGCGGTGGCGCACCTGGGCCGCAACCTGGCGCGCGAGTGGGTGCGGCAGGGGATCAACGTGAACGTGATCCAGCCGGGCTACATCCGCACGGAGATCGGCGGCGAGTGGTGGGATACGGCAGGCGGGCAGCGGCAGATCGCCGGGTGGCACCGCCGCCGCATGATGCCGGCGGACGCGCTGGACGCGATGCTGCTCTACTTCGCCTCCGACGCCTCGCTCCACGTCACCGGCAGCGTGATCGACGTCGACGACGGCCAGTCCCTGTGATCGGGCAGTCCCTGTGACCGGGCATTCCCTGTGATCGGGCAGGCGCGCTGATGGACTATGTCGCCGCGCTGCTGCTGTGGCACGCCGCGGCCGGGGCGATCCCGGCGCAGCCGCGCTCGATCCCCGCGGCGCTGCTGGGCGTGTGGTGGGTGGCGAGCTGGGTGGCGCAGAGCTTCGCCGCGCCGCTGCTGCTCGCCGCGCTCGCCGTCGCGGCGTTCGCATGGCACGACGGCGACGTGGCGGGGGTGCTGATGGCGGCGCCGGCGGCGGTGCTGTTCGCCTTCGTCCACCTTCGCAACCGCCGCGCCGCGCGCCTGCTGCTGCGCGCCATGGGCCTTGCCGATCGCGTGCCCTGGTCGGCCGGGATGTGGCCGATCGTGCGCGACGATCCGCGGGTGCGGCGGATCGCCGACCTGTCCTATGGCGACCACGGCGTCCGCAACCGGCTCGACCTGATCCTGCCGGTCGTGCCGCCGGCCGGGCCGATGCCGGTGCTGGTGCACATCCACGGCGGCGCGTGGATCACCGGGCACAAGCGCCAGCAGGCGCGGCCGCTGATCCATCACCTCGCCGCCCACGGCTGGATGGTGGCGGACGTGAACTACCGTCTCGGCCCGCGCGACCGGATGCCGGCGATGGTCACCGACGTGCTGCGCGCCGTCGCCTGGGTGCGGGAGCACGCGGCCGAGCACGGCGGCGATCCGGCGCGCGTGGCGGTGACGGGCGAGTCGGCGGGCGGGCACCTGGCGGCCATGGTGGCGCTGGCGCACGACGATCCGGCGCTAAAGCCCGGATTCGAGCAGGCGGACTGCTCGGTGGTCGCCGCCGTGCCGCTCTACGGTCGGTACGACATGCTCGATCGCGCGCGCCGCGCCGGGCGCAACCACGCGGCGCTGCTGCGCTTCGCCGCGGCGCGGTTCATGCCGGGATCGCCGGACGCGACGTGGCACGCGATGAGCCCGATGGAGCGGGTCCGCGCCGACGCGCCACCGATGCTGCTGATCCACGGCACCGGCGACATCCTGCTGCCGCACGAGGAAAGCGCGGCCTTCGCCGCGGCGCTGCCCGATGCCACCTGTGTCGCGCTGCCGGGGATCGAGCACGCCTATGACATCGCCGCCAGCGCGGCCACCTGGGGCCACGTGCGCGCGGTGCGCGCCTTCCTCGACCGGCACGTGAACGGGTAGCGCGATTTGCCTTTGCCGCGCGCCGCGCTACACCCCGCGGCCATGCGGGACACGGTCATCTTCGACTTCGGCGGCGTCATCACCTCGTCGCCCTTCGAGGCGTTTGCCCGGCTGGAGCGCGAGCGCGGGCTGCCGGCCGATTTCATCCGTCGCGTCAACGCGACCGATCCGGACGCCAACGCCTGGGCGCGGTTCGAACGGGCGGAGATCGACGCCGCCGGTTTCGACGCGGCCTTCGCGTCGGAGGCGCGGGTGCTCGGCCACGAATTGCGCGGAGAGGACGTGCTGGCGCTGCTGGCGGGCGACATCCGCCCGCGCATGGTCCACGCGCTCGACTGGCTGAAGGCGCACGGCTACCGTATCGGCTGCATCACCAACAACGTGCCGACCGGCGAGGGCGCGGGCATGGCGCGCACCGCGGAGAAGGCGACCGCGGTGGCGGCGATCATGCAACGGTTCGACCACGTGATTGAATCGAGCAAGGTCGGCATCCGCAAGCCCGACCCGGCGATCTACCGCATGATGTGCGATCATCTGGGCAAGGCGCCGGAACAATGCGTCTACCTCGACGACCTCGGCATCAACTGCAAGCCGGCGGCGGCGCTCGGCATGCTCGCCATCAAGGTGACGGGCGAGGCGCAGGCGCTGGGCGATCTGGCGCACGCGATCGACGTGGCGCCCGGGCTGTTCTGAGGCTCGAGTTGAAAGGCGGTTCAGGTTTCTTGACCGTGCGCCGCCCGCGCCGCTAATCGCCGCAGCAAGAGGAGAGTCGCCGCCGATGAAGAAGCTCTACACCGACGCCGCCGCCGCGCTGGACGGGCTGCTGTTCGACGGTATGACGATCTGCGCCGGCGGGTTCGGCCTGTGCGGCATTCCGGAGCGGCTGATCGACGCGATCCAGGCCGCGGGCACGAAGGACCTGACGATCGCCAGCAACAATGCGGGCATCGACGGCGAGGGGTTGGGCAAGCTGCTCCGCACGCGTCAGGTGAAGAAGATGATCTCCAGTTACGTAGGCGAGAACAAGGAGTTCGAGCGCCAGTACCTGTCCGGCGAGCTGGAAGTGGAATTCTGCCCCCAGGGGACGCTGGCGGAGCGCTGCCGCGCGGGCGGCGCGGGCATCCCCGGTTTCTACACGAAGACCGGCGTCGGCACGCAGGTGGCCGAGGGCAAGGAGGTGAAGGTGTTCGATGGCGAGGAGTTCATCCTCGAGCGGGGCATCCGCGCCGACCTGTCGATCATCAAGGGGTGGAAGGCGGACGAGAGCGGGAACCTGATCTTCCGCAAGACGGCCCGCAACTTCAACCAGCCGATGGCGACCGCGGGCCGCATCTGCGTCGCCGAGGTGGAGGAAGTGGTGCCCGTCGGCACGCTCGATCCCGACCACATCCACCTGCCCGGCATCTACGTGAAGCGCATGATCGTCGGCGCGCCCTACGACAAGAAGATCGAGTTCCGCCTGACGCGCCCGCGTGGCGGGGCGGCCGCCGCGGGGAGTGAGATCTGATGGCCGGGCAGGCGAAGGGTTGGGACCGCAACGGCATGGCGGCACGTGCGGCCAAGGAGCTGCGCGACGGCTATTACGTGAACCTGGGCATCGGCATTCCCACGCTTGTGGCGAACAACATCCCCGCCGGCATGACGGTGACGCTCCAGTCGGAGAACGGGATGCTGGGCATCGGCCCGTTCCCGTACGAGGACGAGGTCGACGCCGATCTCATCAACGCGGGCAAGCAGACGATCAGCGAGCTGCCGCAATCGGCCTATTTCGGCAGCGAGCAGAGCTTCGCGATGATCCGCGGCGGGCACATCGACCTGACCGTGCTGGGCGCGATGGAGGTGGCGGAGAACGGCGACATCGCCAACTGGATGATCCCGGGCAAGATGATCAAGGGCATGGGCGGCGCCATGGACCTCGTCGCCGGCGTGAAGAAGATCATCGTGGTGATGGAGCACACGTCGAAGGACGGCAGCCCCAAGTTCATTCCCGCCTGCACGCTGCCGCTGACCGGAAAGAACGTGGTAGACATGATCGTCACCGATCTCGCCGTATTCCAGCGCGCCGACCACGACAGCCCGTTCCGCCTGGTCGAGCTGGCGCCCGGCATCACCGCGGAGGAAGTGCGCGCGAAGACGACGGCGGCCTATCAGGTGTAAGCTACACGCTGGTCACCGCGAACCGCGACCACAGCGGCTGGTCGCTGCGCCCCTGGCTGTTGATGACCACGCTCGACATCCCGTTCGAGGACAGGATCGACCCGTTCGCATCGATGGACAATTCCGCGGCCTTTCGCAGCTTCTCGCCGACCGGTCAGTTCCGGTACTGCTCGATGGTGGGCGAACCGTGTGGGATTCGCTCGGCATCGCGCTGTACCTCGGCGAGCGGCATGATGGCGTCTGGCCGACCGACCCGGCGGCGCGGGCGGCGCCGGCGCGCGCTGGGTGGCGCGGATGCTCGATCGGACGGCGATGCGCGCCTGGGAGGCGGCCGCGCTCGCCGAAGCCTTTCGCGAGGAGGCGGAGGAAGCGGAGGTCGAAGCGGTGGGTATGGTGACCAGCGATCATCTTGCCTGACGATTGCTCTTCCCACGACGCCGCGATCGGTCTGGGTGATCGCGGCGGACAAGGGGCGATGGCCGCTCGACAATTTCCGGGGGGGATGATGAGGCATCGGCCATCGTCATCCGTGTCGGGGCACTTCGTGTCGCCCGAACTTGGAGCGACGATGCTTTTCGGTTAACAGCCGCGGATCATGTCCACCCGCCCTCGCACCTTGTACGAAAAGGTTTGGGACCCGCACGTCGTCGAGCGCCGCGACGACGGGTCGTGCCTGATCTACATCGACCGCCACCTCGTCCACGAAGTCACCAGCCCGCAGGCGTTCGAAGGGCTGCGCGTCGCCGGGCGCCGCGTGCGCCGACCCGACCTGACGCTGGCGGTGCCGGACCACAACCTGCCCACCACCCCGCGCGTCGATGCGGCGGGGCGCGAGCTGCCGATCGCCGATCGCGAGAGCGCGGAGCAGCTCGGCGCGCTGCGACAGAACGTCGCCGAGTTCGGCGTGCCCTACATCGACGCGCTGTCGGCGCGGCAGGGGATCGTCCACGTCGTGGGTCCCGAACAGGGCTTCACCTTGCCGGGCACGACGATGGTGTGCGGCGACAGCCACACGTCGGCGCACGGGGCGCTGGGCGCGCTTGCGTTCGGCATCGGCACCAGCGAGGTGGAGCACGTGCTCGCCACGCAGACGCTGATCCTGTCGCCGTCGAGGACGATGGAGGTGCGGGTGGACGGCACGCTGGGCTTCGGCGTGTCGGCGAAGGACGTGGTGCTCGCCATCATCGGTCGCATCGGCGCCGCCGGGGGCACGGGCTACGTCATCGAATATACCGGCGAGGTGATCCGTGCGCTGTCGGTGGAGGGGCGGCTGACGATCGCCAACATGTCGATCGAGGGCGGGGCGCGCGCCGGCATGATCGCGCCGGACGATACGACCTTCGCCTATCTGAAGGGGCGGCCGATGGCGCCGAGGGGCGCGGACTGGGACAAGGCGGTGGCATGGTGGCGCACGCTGCCGACCGACGCGGGCGCAGCCTACGACCGCCGCGTCGTGCTGCACGCGACCGATATCGCCCCCGCGCTCACCTGGGGCACCTCGCCCGAGGACGTGGTGCCGATCACCGGCGCGGTGCCCGAGCCGGAGAGCTTCGCCGACCCCTCGAAGCGCGACGCGGCGAGGAAGTCGCTCGAGTATATGGGGCTCGCGCCGGGTACGCGGATGCAGGACGTGCCGGTGCAGCACGTCTTCATCGGCAGCTGCACGAACAGCCGCATCGAGGATCTGCGCGCCGCCGCGGCGGTGGCGGACGGGCGGAGGGTCGCCGACGGCGTGCGCGCGATGGTGGTGCCGGGATCGGGCCTGGTGAAGCGCCAGGCGGAGGCGGAGGGGCTGGACCGCATCTTCGTGTCGGCCGGATTCGAGTGGCGGGAGCCGGGCTGCTCGATGTGCCTGGCGATGAACCCGGACAAGGTGCCGCCGGGCGAGCGCTGCGCCTCCACCAGCAACCGGAATTTCGTGGGACGTCAAGGACCTGGCGCCCGCACCCATCTGTTGTCGCCGGCCATGGCAGCGGCGGCGGCGGTCACCGGGCGGCTCGCCGACGTGCGCGACCTGATGGCTTGAGAAGAGGGAAATCGCATGAAGAAGATGCTCGCCTTCCTGATCGCCGGCTCGCTGCTGAGCGGTGTCGCTGCCTATGCCGCGCTGGCCCGTCCCGCGGCGGAGAAGACCCGCACGCGTTGACGATCGCTGGCACCGGGCGCATATCCTGACCAGAAATGCAGGGGAAATGGTCATGGATATGCCCGTCCGCGAATTCGCCGTCGCCGATGCCAAGGCGCGCTTCTCCGAGCTGATCGCCCGCGCCGAGGCGGGCGAGGAGATCGTCATCAAGCGCCACGGCGCGCCCGTGGCGAAGCTGGTGGCGGTGGCGCCGAAGATCACGGTGGAGGAGCGGCGAAAGGCCCGGCTGGATTTTCAAGAGCGGCGCCGGCTCACGGGTCCCAGGCTCGGCCTCGATCTGACCATCAAGCAACTGATCGAGGAAGGGCGCCGGTGACGGAAAGCTTCGTGCTTGACGCTTCGATGGCGCTCGCCTGGCATTTTGCCGACGAAGAATCGTCGCGCACTCTCGCGATCGAGCTTCTGACCGACACCGCTGCGGTCCTGGTGCCGTCGCATTGGTTCGCGGAGGTGACGAACACGTTGGTCATGGGAGAGCGGCGGAAGCGTGCGACGCTGGCGGACACCGCAGCGTTCATCGAGCGGCTCGGCAAGCTGGTGATCGTCGTCGACGAGATCGCGCCGGAGCGGCACTGGACGCACATCCTCCCGCTCGCCCGCGCCCACGGCCTCACCGTCTACGACACGCTCTATCTCGAACTCGCCGAGCGGCGCGGGCTCCCCCTCGCCAGTCTCGACGAGGAACTGAACACCGCCGCGCGCCGCGTCGGCATCGCACTGGTCGAGGAGGCCGCATGAATCCCGTCACTCGCGTGTCCGGTACGGCCTATCCCTGGGGACAGAAGAACGTCGATACCGACGTCATCATCCCGGCGCACTGGCTGAAGACGATCCGGCGCTCGGGGCTGGGCAAGGGCGCGTTCGAGACGGTGCGGAGCGTGCCGGGCAACATCTTCGACGATCCCGCCTATGCCGGCGCGCCGATCCTGATCGCGGGCGACAATTTCGGTTGCGGATCCAGTCGCGAGCATGCCGCCTGGGCGCTGGCGGACATGGGCATCCAGGCGGTGATCGCGCCCAGCTTCTCCGACATCTTCTCCGGCAACGCGTTCAAGAACGGCATCGTCCCCGTCGTCCTGCCGCAGGAGCAGGTCGACCGCCTGCTGGAGGTCGCGCGCGACCAGCCCGTCACCATCGACCTGGAGACGATGACCGTCACCACCCCCTACCAGGACCGCTTCGCCTTTCATCTCGACCCGTTCCGCCGCCGCTGCCTGATGGAAGGGCTGGACGAGGTCGGCCTGACGCTGGCAAAGGATACCGCGATTTCGAAATTCGAGGAGCGGCTCGACGTCGAGCGGCCCTGGATCAAGGGAGAGAGCGCGGATGAAGGGCTTGCTGTCGAGGGCGCCGGGCGGACCTGAAACTCTGGAGATCGGCGAACTGCCCGATCCGACCGCTGCGGCGGGGGAGGTGGTGGTCGCCGTGAAGGCCTGCGCGATCAACTATCCCGACGTGCTGGTGATCGAGGACAGGTACCAGTTCAAGCCGCCCCGTCCGTTCGCCCCGGGTGGCGAGGTGTCCGGCGTGGTCGAGAGCGTGGGCGAGGGCGTGACCGCCTTCAAGCCCGGCGACCGCGTGATGGGCAACACCGGCATGGGCGGGCTCGTCGAGAAGCTCGTGATGAAGGCCGACAACATCTACCCCATTCCCGACGAGCGATCGTTCGAGGAAGGCGCGTCGATGCTGCTGACCTACGGCACGACGATCCACGCGCTGATCGATCGCGGTCATATCAAGGAAGGCGACACGCTCCTGGTGCTCGGCGCGGCGGGGGGCGTGGGCCTCGCCGCGGTGGAACTGGGCAAGGCGTTCGGCGCGCGCGTCGTCGGCGCGGTGTCGAGCGAGGAGAAGGCGCAGGCGGTGCGCGACGCAGGCGCCGACGACGTCATCGTCTACGGCCGCGCGCCGTTCAGCAAGGACGAGTCGAAGGCGCTGGCCGACCAGTTCAAGGAAAAGGGCGGGAAGAACGGCTACCAGCTGGTCTACGACGCGGTCGGTGGTGACTATGCCGAGCCGGCGCTGCGGTCGATCGGCTGGGAAGGGCGCTACCTCGTCATCGGCTTCCCCGCGGGCATCCCGAAGCTGCCGCTGAACCTGACGCTGCTGAAGAGCTGCGACGTATGCGGCGTGTTCTGGGGGGCGTTCGCCGCGCGCGAGCCGGAGCGGAACCGCGCCAACATCCGCCGGCTGTTCGACCTGTGGCGGCAGGGCAGGATCGCGCCGCGCGTGACCGAGGTGTTCCCGCTGGAGAAGGGTGGGGAGGCGATCGCGAAGATGGCCAATCGCGGCGCCATCGGCAAACTGGTGGTGCGGGTCGCCGACTGACGCGCGCGGACGGGCGGCGTTGCGCGCGCCGCCCGGCTCCACTATCCCGCTGGCAAGACAGACAGGAGCCGCCATGACCACCTTCGACGATCGCGAGCGCGCCTTCGAGACCAAGTTCGCGCGCGACGAGGAGGTCGCCTTCCGCATCACCGCGCGGCGCAACCGCCTGCTGGGCCAGTGGGCGGCGACGCTGATGAAGCTGACGCCCGCGGAGACCGACGCCTATGCCAAGGCGGTGGTGCAGGCCGATTTCGAGGAAGCGGGCGACGAGGACGTGGTGCGCAAGCTGCTGGGCGATCTGACCGCGGCTGGCGTCGACGTCGACGACGCGGCGGTGCGCCGCGCGCTGGAGGAGCAGACCGTCGAGGCGCGCCGCCAGCTGATCCAGCCGGAGTAGGCGCGATGCCGATGGAAGCCGCGGAGATCGTGGCGCTCATCAAGGCCGGCATCCCCGACGCGGAGGTCGAGATGACCGACCTGGCCGGCGACAACGACCATTGGGCCGCGCGCGTCACCAGCGCCAGCTTCGCCGGCGTGCCGCGCGTGAAGCAGCACCAGGCGGTATACGCGGCGCTGGGCGGGCGGATGGGCGGCGTGCTCCACGCCTTGCAGCTGACCACGTCCGTTCCGAAATAGGCGTGAACGGATCGAAGAGGACCAGACGATGACCGACGATAGCCTGGACGGGGCCCACGCCCGCATCGACGCGGTGGTGAAGAACAATCCGGTGGTGCTGTTCATGAAGGGCACGCCGCTGTTCCCGCAGTGCGGCTTCTCCAGCCGCGCGGTCGCGATCCTGGAGCGGCTCGGCGCCGAGTTCGAGGGCGTCGACGTGTTGCAGGACCAGGCGGTGCGGCAGGGCATCAAGGCCTATTCCGACTGGCCGACCATTCCGCAGCTCTACATCCACGGCGAGTTTGTCGGCGGTTCGGACATCATGATGGAGATGTACGAATCGGGCGAGCTGGCCGACCTGCTGAAGGTCGAGGCGGCCTGAAGCGATCCGGCGACGGCAGGTTCGTCCCGGCGCACTGCGGCGCTGGCGCATCGAGCGCGACCAGCGTTGTCCGATCCGATCGCGGACGAAGCGCGCCGGCTTTGGCGGTCAGGCTCGCGTCGGAGTGGTCGCGGGACGTCTCGCGCATCATCTCGATGGCGTTCCGGCGACCGAAGGTGTCGGCACCGGGTGCGGGCGGGGATCGCGAGATCGAAGCAGCGTCCCCGCCCGGCTGAAAGCGTATTCACGCTCGGTGCCTGGTCTATTGTGCATCCCGCGTGCCAGCGCGGAAGAGACGAGCGTTTCAGCCGCCTGCGACGGTTAATGCCGTCCTGCCGTCAGCGCCGAGTGTAAGGATCGCCGACGTTTCGTCCTCCGCGACGCAGGCGACCGGTTCGGCATCGGGCCGGCTCAGCGTCGCGTCACCGCCCTTGCCGCGCAGGTCCCATCCCTGTCCGGCATAGTGGATGCCCGATGCGGCAGGCTGCTGCGAGAGCGTGACGTGCTCCTCGCCCCGGTGCAGCGTCACCGTTCCGGCACGATTGTCGAAGCGGGCCGAGATCCGGCTGTCGTCCGCGCAGGCGTAGGTGGCGGTGGCGACGTCGGGCAGGCGAGGCGCCTGCGTCGCGACGTGGGCGGGGGCGGGGGCGGGGTCGGGCGGCGGTGTGCGCGGCGCAGAGGGGGCCGCCCGCCGCACGCGTCGATAGGCCTCGATCCGGGCCTCGGCATCGTGCGCCGCCCTCGCGATGTCGACCGCGGAGGCGTTGGCGCCCAATGTCTCGCCCGAGCGGCCCGGCCCGCAGCCCGCCAGTACGGCGCCGGCGACCAGGCACAGGCCGGCCGGTCGCATGCGCCGTGCCGGCCCGTCGGTCACGGACGCAGCGCGGTATCGTCGCGATCGTCCAGATCGTCTTCCGCGACGGTGTCGTCGTCGAAGTCCTCCTGCAGATCGTCCTCGTCCAGATCTTCCTCGTCGGGCTGGACGGTGCCGTCCTCCTCGCCCACCTCGCCCTCGGTCAGATTCAGCTCGTCCTCGTCCGCCTCGTCGTCCTCGTCGAGATCGGGTTCCAGGTCGGTGATGATCGTCCCGTCGCTCGGGCCGTCGCGCGTCGCCTCCAAGATCTCGGCGCGCTGGCTCTCGTCATAGCCGTCCTCGTCGTAGCCGTCGTCACCCGAACCGTGGCTGGTCACCTGATGGCCGCCCATGAACGTGCCTCCTTCGTTGCTCGTTGGGGCGAACGGCGGCGGACGACGGCGGTTCCGTCAGGCTGGTCGCCGCGGAAACGAGCGCCTATGTGGAGGGCACCAAGAAAAACGGACGCTTATCATGCTCGACACCCCCGCAACGGCGCGGCTCGCCGACGTCCCCACGCTCAGCCTCGCCGACCAGGAGCGCGATCCCGACGGCTTCGCCGCGGCGCTGGGCGGATCGTTCGAGCGGTTCGGCTTCGCCATCGTCGCCGACCACGGCGTGCCGCAGGCGCTGATCGACCGTGCCTGGCGCGAGACGGAGGCGCTGTTCGCGCTGCCCGAGGAGGAGAAGCGCGGCTACCACGTTCCCGGTGGCGGCGGCGCGCGCGGCTACACGCCGTTCAAGACGGAGATCGCGAAGGATGCGGCGCACGTCGACCTGAAGGAATTCTGGCACGTCGGGCGCGAGCTGCCGGCCGGGCACCGCTTCGCCGACGTCATGTCGCCCAACATCTGGCCGACCCGGCCGGAAGGATTCAGGCAGACCTTCGTCGAGCTGTTCGCCGCGTTCGACCGTGCCGGCGACCGCCTGCTCTCCGCCATCGCGCGGCACCTGGGCCTGTCGTCCGACTGGTTCGACCCCGCGGTGAAGGACGGCAATTCGGTCCTTCGCCTGCTCCACTATCCGCCGATCCCCGCCGATGCGCAGGGCGTACGGGCGGGCGCGCACGAGGACATCAACCTCATCACGCTGCTGCTGGGCGCAGAGGAGGCCGGGCTGGAACTGCTCGACCGCGAGACGGGCGGCTGGCTGGCGATCAAGCCGCCGGAGGGCGCGATGGTCGTCAACGTGGGCGACATGCTGCAGCGGCTGACCAACCATGTCCTGCCGTCGACCACGCACCGCGTCGTGAACCCGCCGCCCGAGCGGCGCGGCCACTCGCGCTACTCCATGCCCTTCTTCCTGCACCCCGCGCCCGATTTCCTGATCGAGACGCTGCCCGGCTGCGTCGATGCGGAGCACCCGGACCGCTATCCGACGCCGATCACCGCGCATGACTATCTGCACGAGCGGCTGGTGGAGATCGGGCTGGTCAAGATGTGACGCGGCTGGGCGGGATCGTCTCCGGCGTCGTCCGCGCCACGGCGGACGGCGACGACGTGTCGGGCATCGTCCGGGGCGATATCGTCGTGGCCGCGGGCGTGCGCGCGACGGTCAGCGGCATCGTGGAGGGCAGGGTCCTCGTCGAGCCGGGTGCGCAGGTGACCGTCAGCGGGATGGTGTCCGGCGGGATCGAAAATCGCGGCGCAACGGTGCGGGTGACGGGGATGGTCGGCGGCTGATCGCTCAGCCGGTCCGCTCGGGCACCTCCTCCGCGTCCGCCAGGATCGCGCTGCCGGTGGCCATCGCCTCCCACGGGAACACGAACCAATCCTTGCAGGTCGCCCGGTCGATCGTGCGCGCGGCATAATCGACCCGCTCGCTCGATCGGCTGTTGTCGATCAGCGTGGCGAACCGCGCGTCGCCGACGCCCGGCATGGCACGCAGGCGGGCGGTGGTGCGCCCCGAATCGTTGATGTCGTCGACGAACAGCAGCCGCTCCCCCGCGCCCGCCCGACCGGCCAGCCGCAGCAGGGATTCGGCCACCAGCGGATCGGCCTGGGCGGAGAAGTCGATCGACAGCATCGGCACCGACAGCGCATGGCTGAGGTAGACCGCGGGGACCAGCCCGCCGCGGCCGATGCCGACCAGGTGGGTGGGCGTCCAGTCGTCGGCGGCGATCGCGTCGGCCAGCGCGCGGATCATCGCGAGCACGTCGCGGTAGGGGAGGGCGGTGAGGATAGGCATGATGCCCTCTTCCGCACCGAATGTGTCCCCGCGAAGGCGGGACCGGGACGCGCTATCGCCGCAGCAGCCCGCCCAGCACGCCGCGCATCACCTGGCCGAGCAGGCCGCCCGACTTCCCGCGACCGCCCCCCAGCACCGCCTTCGTCACCTCGTTCGCCACGGTCCGCCCGATCGCCGAGGAGGCGGAGCGCGAGGCGGAGGTGACGGCGCGGTTCCAGGGCGAGTTCGCCGCCTCGCGCTCCGCGGCGCGGCGGGCGCGGTCGTCCTCCCGCGCGGCGCGGTCGGCGTCCTTCTGCGCGGCGATGCGCGCGCGCTCCGCCTCCCTGGCCAGCCGGGCATCGTCCTTCGCCTTCAGCGCGGCCGCCTTCTCCGCATCGTCTCTCGCGCGCTCCGCCGCGACCGCGGCGGCGGCCTCGGCGGTCTTGGCCGCCAGCAGCTCCTCAGCGGATTCGCGATCGACGACGGTGTCGTACTTCGCGCCGATCACGTCGCTCTCGATCATCACCTTGCGCTCCGCCGCGGTCAGCGGGCCGACGCGGCTGGCGGGCGGGCGGATCAGCGTGCGCTCGACGGGCGAGGGCGCGCCGTCGGGCTGGAGCAGGCTGACCAGCGCCTCGCCGGTCTTCAGCTCGGTGATGGCGCTGCCCACGTCGATGCCGGGGTTGGCGCGGAACGTGTCGGCCGCGGCTGCCACCGCCTTCTGGTCGCGCGGGGTGAAGGCGTTCAGCTTGTGCTGCACGCGGTTGCCGAGCTGCCCGGCCACCTTGTCGGGGATGTCGATCGGGTTCTGCGTGATGAAGTAGACGCCGACGCCCTTCGACCGGATCAGCCGTACCACCTGCTCGATCTTCTCCGCCAGCGCCGCGGGCGCATCGTCGAACAGCAGGTGCGCCTCGTCGAAGAAGAAGCACAGGACCGGCCTGTCCGGATCGCCGACCTCGGGCAGCGCCTCGAACAGCTCGGACAACAGCCACAGGAGGAAGGTGGCGTACAGCTTGGGTGCGGCCATCAGCTTGTCCGCGGCCAGCACATTGACGATGCCCCGCCCGCGATCGTCGGTGCCGAGGAAGTCGTGCAGGTCGAGCGCGGGCTCGCCGAAGAAATGCTCACCGCCCTGGCCACGCAATTGCAGCAGCGCGCGCTGAATCGCGCCGACCGACTGCTTGCTGACGTTGCCGTAGGTGGTGGTCAGTTCCTCCGCCCGCTCGCCGCAATGCGCCAGCATGGCCTGAAGGTCGTCCAGGTCGATCAGCAGCAGCCCCTCCCGATCGGCGACGTGGAAGGCGATCGTCAGCACGCCCTCCTGCACCTCGTTGAGGCCGAGCAGCCGCGCGATCAGCAGCGGTCCCATCTCGCTGACGGTGGTGCGGATCGGATGGCCCTGCTCGCCGTACAGGTCCCAGAACTGCACCGGCGTATCGGCATAGGTCCAGTCGGCCATGCCGATCTCCGCCGCGCGGGCGGCGAAGATGGCGTGGGTCTTCGCCGTGGGCGAGCCGGGCATGGCAAGGCCGGAAAGGTCCCCCTTCACGTCGGCGACGAAGCAGGGCGTGCCCGCGGCGGAAAACCCCTCGACGATGCCCTGCAACGTCACCGTCTTGCCCGTGCCCGTCGCTCCGGCGATCAGGCCGTGGCGGTTGGCGCGGCGCAGGTCCAGCCGCTGCGGATGCGTGCCGCCCGCGCCGGCGCCGATGAAGATGCTGCCCTCGGTCATGTCGAACCCCCTCCGCGATCCCGATCCAGCCTAACGAAAAAGGCCCGCCGCGCCAGATGGCGGGCGGGCCCGTTCTCGCGCGGCGGAGCGCGGCCTACTTGATCTTCACCGGGATCAGTGCGCCCACGGTGCGCTGGCGCGTCACCGTCAGCAGCACGGCCGGGCGCCCGGCCGACTTCGCCGCCGCCACGAAGCGCGCCACGTCGGCGGCGGTGCGCACCGGCTGGGAATTGACCGCGGAGATCACGTCGCCGCGACGCAGCTTCTGCCCGGCGTCGCTCGACTGGTCCGTGCCGACGACGACCACGCCGGACACGGTCGAGTCGACGCCGATCTGGCGGGCGATCTGCGGCGTCAGCGGCTGGACGGTGACGCCCAGCGACGCCGTCGGCGCGGTCTGGCCCTGGTCGCCGCCCTCGGGCAGGCCGTCGTCGTCGTCCTCGCCGCCGGTCAGCGACGCGATCTGGTCCTCCGCCGGGCGGGTCGTGACCGTGGCGTTCAGCGTCTGCGGTCGGCCGTCGCGGATCACGTCCAGCCTGATCGTCGATCCCGGCGCCGTGTTGGCGACGAGGTAGGACAACGTCTGGTCGGGCGACACCTTCTTGCCGTTGATCGCGGTAACGACGTCGCCCGCGCGCAGCCCGGCCTTCGCGCCCGGCCCGTTCGGCTCCACCCGGCCGATGATCTCGCCCGAGTTCTTCGGCAGGCCCAGCGCGGCGCCGATATCCTCGCTGACCGGCTGGATGCCGACGCCCAGGTAGCCGCGACGGACCGACTGGCCCTTCATCAGCGTGTCGATGATCGGCTTGGCCTCGGTCGCCGGAATGGCGAAGCCGATGCCGATGTTGCCGCCCGACTGCGAGTAGATCTGCGAGTTGATGCCGATCACGTCGCCGTTCAGGTTGAACATCGGGCCGCCGGAATTGCCCTGGTTGATCGCGGCATCCGTCTGGATGAACGTGTCGAACGCGCCGCCGCCGGTGGAGCGGTGCACCGCGGAGACGATGCCCGCCGTCACCGTGCCGCCCAGGCCGAACGGCTGGCCGATCGCCACCACCCAGTCGCCGACGCGCGCGCGGCTGCTGTCGCCCAGCTTCACGAAGGGCAGCGGGGTGGAGGACGTGATCTTCAGCACGGCGAGGTCGCTGGTCGGATCGCGCCCGATCAGCTTCGCCTTGTATTCCTTGCGGTCCTGCAGCGTGACGGTGATCGATTCGACGGTCGCCCCGCGCGCGGCGGGAGCGATGACGTGGTTGTTCGTCACGACGTAGCCGTCGGAGGAGATCAGGAAGCCCGAGCCGAGCGACGATCCCTCGCGCGTCACCGGCGCGCCGCCCTGTCCGCCCTGTCCGCCGCCGAACTGGCCGAACAGCTCGCCGAACGGCGTGCCGGCGAAGGGATTGGGCGATTGCTGGAGCGTCACGCGCTGGGTGGTCGAGATGTTGACCACCGCGGGTTGCAGCTTCGCCACCATGTCGGCGAAGCTCATCGGCGCACCGGCGCGGGGCGCCTGGGCGGAGATCGCCCCCGGTTCGTTCTGCGCGACCTGCGCGGTCGCCGGATTCTGCATCGTCAGCGACGCGGCGGTTCCGCCGAGGAGAAGCGCACCGGTCAGGGCATAGGCGTAGCGCACGGTCTTCATGTCCTCTCGATCACCCAATCGTCGTCTATAGGGAAGATGGGGCCTTAGTGGCCGTTTCGCGATGAACGGCGATTGAATGTGAACGATCCGTCAGCGCGGCAAAACGACTCGCCGCGCCCGTTCACGGCCGACTGCGCCCTTCGAACTCGCGCAGGTACGCATTGTCGCGGCTCATGATGATGTTCGTCGATCCCTGTGCGGGCCCGTTGCCGTCCGCGCCGAACGTGTGGCGGTAGGACTGCATCGCGCGGTAGAAATCGTAGAAGTCCGCGTCCTTGCTGAAGGCTGCGGCATAGACCTGCGCCGCGCTGGCGTCGGCCTCGGCGCGGACGATCTGCGCCGCCTTCTGCCCCTGCGCGCGGATCGTGTTCGCTTCCTGCTGGCGCGCGGTGCGCATCCGCTGGAGCGCGCTTTCCAGCGGGCTGCCTTCGGGCAGGTCGGCGTGCTTGATCCGCACGTCGACGATCTCCGCGCCATATTGCCGGGCATCGCGCTGCAACGACGCCTGGATGCGGTCCATCACCTGCCCGCGCTCTGGCGAGAGCAGGCTGGCGAACTGCACCTTGCCCAATTCGTTGCGCAATGCGGTGCCCAGCAGCGGGCGCAGCTGGTCGGCGACCCGCTCCTCCGTGCTGGAGGTGCTGCCGGTCGAGGTGATCGCGCGCAGCGGATCGACGATGCGGAAACGCGCGAACGCGTCCACGTTCAGCCGCAGCTGGTCGGTCGAAAGGACCAGCGTGTTGTCGAGGTCCGCGTCCAGCACGCGCTTGTCCACCCAGACGATCTTGTCGACGAAGGGGACGCGCGCGATCACGCCCGCGCCGGTGTTGCCGATCACCTGGCCCGGCTGCCAGCGGTTGACGATGCGGATCGGCTCGTTGAGCCGCAGCACGACCGCCTGCATCGTTTCCGGCACGATGGCGAAGGTGGCGGCGGCGACGATCACGCCTGCCAGCGCGGCGAAGCCGGCCGCGATCGGGCTCCTTGTCCAGGCGGCCATCAGCGCGCTCCCCCCTGCGTCGCAGGCTGGGCGGGCTGCGCCGGCGCCTCCGCGGTCGGCTCGGTCAGGCGCCGCGCGCGGTCCAGCGGCAGCAGCGGGGCGACGCCGGGCGTCTCCACGATCGTCTTGTCGGTCTTGGCCAGCACGGCCTCCATCGTCTCGTAATACATGCGTCGGCGGGTCACCTCGGGCGCCAGGCGGTACTGCTCGTACACCTTGTCGAACGCCGCGGCCTCGCCCTGCGCGCGGGCGATCACCTGCTGCGCGTAGGAGCGCGCATTGTTGAGGTCGCCCACCGCCTGCTGCTGCGCCGCGGTCACGGCGTTGAAATCGTCGATGAGGCTGGCGGGGGCGGCGGCCTGCTTGATCGACACGCCCTGCACGCGCACGCCCGACTGGTAGCTGTCGAGGATCTCCTGCATCCCCTGCGCCACGCGCGCCTCGATCGTGGTGCGGCCCGCGCCGATCGCCTCGTTCAGCGTCGTCGTCGCCAGCACCGCGCGCATCGCGCTCTCCGCGGTGGCGCGGACGGTTTCCTGCGGGTCCTTGATCTCGAAGACGTAGTCGCGCGGGTTCGAGATGCGCCAGCGCACGGTGTAGGCCAGGTCGATGATGTTCTGGTCGCCGGTCAGCACGTTCTCCCCGCCCTCGCGCGGGAATTCGTCGGTGCGCACCTGCTCCACGTCCACCTTGGTCACGCTGACGAACGGGGCGGGCAGCGTCAGGCGGATGCCGGGTTCCAGCTGGCCGGAATAGCGCCCGAAGAAGGTGACGACCCCGCGCTGCTGCGGCCCGATCTGGTGGAACGAGGTGAAGACCACCCAGATCGCGACCAGCACGCCGACGCCGATCAGCCACAGCGCGCGCGGGTTCGCCCCGATCGGCAACTGCGGCCGTCCGCCGCCCGGGCCTCCTGCGCCGCCGCCGTTGGGAATGCGCGCCTTCTTCAGGAACTCGTCCAGCGCGGTCGGCTTCGCGCCCGGCTTGCGCCCGCCGGGTGGCTGCGCCCAGGGGTTGCGCGGGCCCGCGCCCCCGCCGGTGCCGTCCCCGCCCGCTCCATCGCCGTCGCCGCCTCCCCAGGGACCGTTGCTGTTGTCGGCGGCGAGGATGATCGGGCGACCGGTCGATTGACGAAGGATCGGAAGACGGGCCCAACGCGGCAGGATGCTCATGTCCGCCCTTATAGGTACGGCGCGGACGAAAAACAGTGGCAAGCGGCGATTGCGGGCGTATCGCGCGCAACATGCTGGAACAGGAAGTCAGCGCCGCGGTCGCCGCGGTGGCGCAGGGCCGGGCCATCGTGCGGGTCGAGGGCAACAGGATCGGCGTGGTGGTCGACGCCGCCGGGCTGGACGCCACTGCGCGCGACGCGCTGGAGGCGAGCGTGCGGATGGCCGCCGCGGTGCCGGGATACGAGGTGCGTGTGGTGCTGACGGCGGAGCGGCCCGCGCGCCGGCTGGTCGCCGTCGCGAGCGGGAAGGGGGGCGTGGGCAAGTCGACGCTCGCCGCCAACCTGGCCATCGCGCTGGCGCGCGGCGGACGGCGCACCGGCGTGGTCGACGCCGACATCTACGGCCCGTCGCAGCCGCGGCTGCTGGCGGCGGAGGGTACCCGGCCGGAGGCGCGCGACAAGGTGCTGCTGCCGGTCGCGACCCGCTACGGCGTGCCGCTCCTGTCGATGGGGCAGCTGATCGAGCCGGGCAAGGCGATCGCGTGGCGCGGGCCGATGACGGCGGGGGCGCTCGGCCAGCTGGTCGATGCCGACTGGGGGGCCACGGACACGCTGGTGGTCGACCTGCCGCCGGGCACCGGCGACGTGCAGCTGACCATGGTGCAGAAGCATCGTCCCGCCGGCGCGGTGATCGTGTCGACGCCGCAGGACCTGGCGCTGATCGACGCGCGCCGCGCGATCGATCTGTTCGACAAGGCGGGCGTGCCGATCATCGGCCTGGTCGAGAACATGGCCGGCTATGCCTGCCCGCACTGCGGCGAGGTGTCCGACCCGTTCGGCCGCGGCGGCGCGGAGACCGCGGCGGCCGAGGCGGGCATTCCCTTCCTCGGTCGCGTCCCCCTCGACATCGCGATCCGCACCGCGTCGGATGCGGGCGAGCCGCCGGCGGCGATGGAGGACGACCGGGTATTCGCGCCGATCGCGTCGCAGGTCGCGGGGTGGCTGGCCGCCAACTAACCTCCCCGTGCCGGGGAGGATAGGAACGTCGCGCGGGGCGTTTCCTGTTTCAGAAGGAGACGCACCCATGCCGCTGACCGCCGACGCCGACATCAAGGCGCTGCTGGAGGAGACCCGCACCATCGCCCTGGTCGGCATCTCCGACCGGCCCGACCGCCCCTCCTACGGCGTCATGAAGCGGTTGCAGGACCACGGCTATCGCGTGATCCCGGTCAATCCGCAGATCACCGGCGAGCACGTCCACGGCGAGTTCGTGTTCCGCGACCTGTCGCAGATCGGCGAGCCGATCGACCTCGTCGACATCTTCCGCCGCTCCGACGCGGCGGGCGAGGCGGTGGATCAGGCGATCGCGGCGAGGGCCAAGGCGGTGTGGATGCAACTGGGCGTCGTCGACCAGAAAGCCGCCGCCCGCGCCGAGACCGCCGGGCTGAAGGTGGTGATGGATCGCTGCCCCGCGATCGACATCCCCCGGCTGGGCGTGGCGCGGGTCGACTGATCCAATCCTCGCCCCGCCGGACAGGATATTCGATCCTTCAACGATCAACTCTCGTTCCATCTTCTCCTCTACCGCGCGCAGTCGAGGCTGCTACACCGCTCGCGTCCATGGGAGAGAGACATTGATCGACCGCGCCGGCCTGCACGTCGCCTCGCAACTGGCGTCCTTCATCGAGGAACGCGCGCTGCCGGGCACCGGGATCGATCCCGCCGCTTTCTGGTCGGGCGTCGCCGACATCTACGCCCGGTTCGCGCCGGAGAACCGCGCGCTTCTGGCGCGGCGCGACGATCTCCAGGCGCGGATCGACGCCCGCTACGCCGCGGGCGAGCCGGTGGACGAGGCGTTCCTTCGCGCGATCGGCTACCTTGCCGACGAGCCCGCGTCCTTTGAGATCGCGCCCGCCAACGTCGACGACGAGGTCGCGCAAATCGCCGGGCCGCAGCTGGTGGTGCCGATCCTCAACGCGCGCTTCCTGCTGAACGCGGCCAACGCGCGCTGGGGCAGCCTGTACGATGCGCTCTACGGCACCGACGCCATCCCGGGGGAGCGGGTGCCGGGGTACGATCCGGCGCGCGGCGCGCAGGTGATCGCCTGGGCCAAGGCGTTCCTCGACGAGGCGCTGCCGCTTGCCGACGGATCCTGGTCGGAGCTTGCCGGCGCGCCGGTGCTGGCCGATCCGTCGCTGTTCGTCGGGCGCAGCGAGAAGGGGCTACTCTACCGCCACCACGGCCTTCACATCGAGGTGGTGATCGACCGGGACCATCCGATCGGCCGCGACGATCCCGCCGGGATCGCCGACGTCGTGCTGGAAAGCGCGATCACGACGATCTGCGATCTGGAGGATTCGGTCGCCGCCGTCGATGCGGAGGACAAGGTGGCGGCTTATGCCAACTGGCTCGGCCTGATGAAGGGCGACCTTGCCGACACGTTCGAGAAGAGCGGGCGCCGCATGACGCGCACGCTGAATGCCGACCGCGCGTACACCGCGCCGGACGGCCGGCCGTTCACGCTGCCGGGTCGAAGCCTGCTGTTCGTGCGCAACGTCGGCCACCTGATGACCACGCCCGCCGTCCGCCTGCCGGACGGGAGCGAGGCGCCCGAAGGGATCCTCGACGCCGTCGTCACGTCGCTGATCGCCACGCACGACAGGGGTGGCAACAGCCGCGCCGGATCGATCTACATCGTGAAGCCGAAGATGCACGGGCCGGAGGAGGCCGCGTTCACGAACCGCCTGTTCGACGCGGTGGAGGACGTGCTGGGCCTCGCCCGCCACACGATCAAGGTGGGCGTGATGGACGAGGAGCGGCGCACCAGCGCGAACCTGGCCGCATGCATCCACGCGGTGCGAGACCGCGTCGTCTTCATCAACACCGGTTTCCTCGACCGCACCGGCGACGAGATGCACACGGCGATGCGCGCCGGCCCGGTGATCCGCAAGGCGGAGATGAAGGCGTCGGAGTGGATCAGGGCGTACGAGGACCGCAATGTGCAGATCGGACTCGCCTGCGGCTTCGCCCGTCGCGCGCAGATCGGCAAGGGCATGTGGGCGGCGCCCGACATGATGGCCGACATGCTGGAGCAGAAGGTGGCGCATCCGCGGAGCGGCGCCACCACCGCCTGGGTCCCGTCGCCCACCGCCGCGACGCTGCACGCGACGCACTACCACCGCGTCTCCGTCGCCGAGCGCCAGCTCGCGCGCGCCGCGGAGCCGGTCGCGCCGCTGTCCGCGCTGCTGACGGTGCCGGTCGCCACCGGGCGAAACTGGACCGGGGACGAGGTGCGCGAGGAACTGGACAACAACGCTCAGGGCATCCTCGGCTATGTCGTGCGCTGGATCGACCAGGGCGTCGGCTGTTCCAAGGTGCCGGACATCCACGACGTCGGGCTGATGGAGGATCGCGCGACGCTGCGCATCTCCTCGCAGCACATGGCCAACTGGCTGCTCCACGGCGTCGCCACCGAGGCGGAGGTAGACGCCGCTCTCTCACGGATGGCGGCGAAAGTGGACGCGCAGAACGCGGGCGACCCGGCCTATCGAGGGCTGACGCCGGACGGGCTGGCGTACCGGGCGGCGCGCGCTCTGGTGTTCGAGGGGGCGGCTCAGCCGAGCGGCTATACCGAGCCGCTGCTGCACCGCTATCGCGCGGAGGCGAAGGCGCGATCCTAGCGCCCTCTCCCCCGCGGGGGAGAGGGCTATTGTGCCGTGAGTGGCCCCACTCCAAGGTGATGGCTTCCGATCAGGAGCCACCGAATGCGCCGCCGCACCTTCCTCGCCTCGATTCCCGCCGCCGTGCTCGCCGACACCGCGCTCGCGCAGGAGGGCACTCCCGGTTCGCAGGGCGCGCCGGCGGCTGGGCAGGGCGGGGCGCCGCAGCCCAGGGAGCCGCTGCCGACGCGGTGGAAGGTCGGCGAGGACCGCTTCGTCCGGCCCGACGTCGGCCCCGGCGACCGCCCGGTCGGTGCCAGCTTCGCCAGCCGCACCGCGGTCTACGGCCTGTCGGGCGCGGCGGGCAGCGCGCACCCGCTGGCGACGCAGGCGGGGATCGACATCCTGCGCAAGGGCGGCTCCGCCGCGGACGCCGCCATCGCGATCAACGCCTGCCTCGGCCTGCTCGAGCCCACGTCCTGCGGCATCGGCGGCGACGGCTACGCGATGATCTGGGATCCCAAGGCGCGCAAGGTCGTCGGCCTCGCCGGATCGGGCCGCTCGCCGATGGCGCTCGACCTCGCCATGGTGCGTGCGCGGGCGAAGAACGGCGCGCTGCCGGCGCTCGGCGCGCTGCCGGTCTCCGTGCCCGGCGCGGTGGACGCGTGGTGGACGATGCATCGCCGCTACGGCCGGCTTCCCTGGGCGGAGCTGTTCCAGCCCGCCATCGCCTACGCGGAGAACGGCGCGCCGGTGCCCGACATGGTCGCCTATTACATCCGCCGCAGCCTCGCCGCCTTCCGCCGCCCGGGCAACGGGATCGAGGAGACGGCGAACGCGCTGAAGGTGTGGGGCATGGCCGATGGCAAGGGGCCGCTGGCGGGGCAGGTGTTCCGCAACGCGGACCTCGCCCGCACCTATCGCGCCATCGCCGCGGGCGGGCGCGACGCCTTCTACCAGGGCGATATCGCGCGAGCCATCGACCGCTACTTCAAGCGCATCGGCGGCTGGCTGCGCTACGAGGATCTCGCCCGGCATCGCAGCGACTGGGTGGAGCCGAGCGCGACCGACTATCGCGGCGTCACCGTCCACGCGCTGGGCGAGAACACGCAGGGCCTCGCCACGCTGCAGATGCTCAACATGCTGGAGCGGTTCGACCTGCAGGACGCGGGCTTCCAGTCGCCGCTGTCGATCCACCTCCAGGCCGAGGCCAAGCGCCTCGCCTACGAGGATCGCGCGCGCTACTACGCCGATCCCAAGTTCGCGCGCGTGCCGGTGGAGTGGCTGATCTCCAAGGATTACGCCCGCCAGCGTGCGAAGCTGATCCGCACCGACCGGATCAACACGGACGTGCGCCCCGGCCAAGCGCCGAGCCGAGGCGACACCACCTATTACACCGTCGCGGACAAGGACGGGCTGATGGTCAGCTTCATCCAGTCGAACTTCCGCGGCATGGGCTCGGGCCTGGTCGCCGACGGGCCGGATGGGCGCACGCTGGGCTTCATGTTCCAGGATCGCGGGCAGCTGTTCAGCCTGAAGGACGGCCATCCCAACGTCTACGCGCCGGGCAAGCGTCCGTTTCAGACGATCATCCCCGGCTTCGCCACCAGGGGGCGCGATCCGTGGATGAGCTTCGGCGTGATGGGCGGCGACATGCAGCCGCAGGGGCAGACGCAGATCATCGTCAACCGCGTCGACTACGGGCTGGAGATCCAGTCCGCCGGCGATTCGCCGCGCTGGCACCACGAAGGATCGTCGCAGTCGATGGGCGAGGACAGCGCGGGCCTCGGCCCCACCGGGCTGCTCCGGCTGGAGACCGGCGTTCCGGCGGCGACGAAGGCGGCGCTCGCCGACATGGGCTGGCGCATCGGCGAGCCCGACGGCGGCTTCGGCCGCTACCAGTGCGTCGAGCACCGCATGGACGGCGCCACCCGCGTGTATGCGGCGGCAAGCGAGATGCGCGCCGACGGGCTGGCGCTCGCCTATTGAGGTGTCAGCACGCCGCCGGGCAGCCGCGGCGCCACCACCTCGCGCAGGACGAAGCCGGATTCCATCCGCGTCACGCCGGGCAACAGCGACAGTTCCTCCCGGTGGACCTCGGCGAAATGCGACAGGTCGCGAGTGCGCACCGTGACGAGATAGTCGTCGGTCCCGCTCATCAGGTCGCAGCGCACGACCGAGGGGCTGGCGATCACCGCCGCCTCGAACGCCTCCAGCACCTCCTTGCGCTGGCTTTCGAGCGCCATCTTGATATGGACCGTCGTCGCGTAGCCGAGCGTCGGCAGGTCCAGCCGAGCCTCGTAGCCCGCGATCACGCCGCGCTCCTCCAGCAGCTTCTGCCGTCGCGCGATCGCCGTGGCGGATCGCCCGATCGCGTCCGCCAGCGCGAAGCTGGTGGCGCGCGCATTGGCGACCAGCAGCGCGAGAAGCCGGCGGTCAATCCGATCGATCGTTGTCGTTTCCTGCGTCATCGCCGGGGAAATTAGCGGAAGCGATCGTGACGCGGCAAGGACGCGCGCCTCTTCGCCGGGAAACGGCGTGGACGACGGGGTATAAGGAGGCAAAGGATCAGGAGAGACGATCATGCGCGTCGGCGTGCCGAAGGAAATCAAGAACCACGAATATCGCGTCGGCCTGACGCCGGGCGCGGTGCGCGAATATGTCGCACGCGGTCACGAGGTCATCGTCGAGACGAGCGCCGGTGCGGGCATCGCCGCCGATGACGCCGCCTACACCGCCGCGGGCGCGCGGATCGTCGACACCGCGGCGGAGGTGTTCGCCACCGCCGACATGGTGGTGAAGGTGAAGGAGCCGCAGCCGGGCGAGTGGGCGCAGCTGCGCGCCGACCAGATCCTGTTCACCTACCTTCACCTGGCGCCCGATCCCGAGCAGGCGAAGGGGCTGATGGCGTCGGGCGTCACCGCCGTCGCCTATGAGACGGTGGTCGACCGCAACGGCCACCTGCCGCTGCTGGCGCCGATGAGCGAGGTCGCGGGGCGGCTGTCGATCGAGGCGGCGGGGACGGCGCTCAAGGCATATAACGGCGGGCGCGGCGTGCTGCTGGGCGGCGTGCCGGGCGTGCAGCCGGCGCGAATCGTGGTGCTGGGCGGCGGCGTCGTCGGCACGCACGCGGCGCGCATGGCGGTCGGCCTGGGTTCGGAGGTGACGATCATCGACCGGTCGATCCCGCGGCTGCGCGAGCTGGACGAGCTGTTCCAGGGGCGAGTGCGAACCCGCGTCTCCACGCTCGAATCGATCGAGCAGGAGATCGCCGAAGCCGATGCGGTGATCGGCGCGGTGCTGATCCCCGGCGCGTCGGCGCCCAAGCTGGTGACGCGAGCGATGCTGAGCCACATGAAGCCGCGCAGCGTGCTGGTCGACGTCGCCATCGACCAGGGCGGGTGCTTCGAGACCAGCCACGCGACCACGCACGCCGAGCCGACCTACGAGGTCGACGGCGTGATCCATTATTGCGTGGCGAACATGCCCGGCGCGGTGCCGCTGACGTCCAGCCACGCGCTGAACAATGCGACCCTGCCCTACGGTCTGGCGCTCGCCGACAGGGGCGTGGCCGCGATCGACGCCGATCCGGGCCTGAAGGAAGGCTTGAACGTGAAGGGCGGCCGCATCGTCAGCCAGGTGGTGGCGGACGCTTTGGGCTTCAGCTGAGCGTCCCATCATGCCGGGCCCTTCGACGCCGCCGGCGGCGTCGCTCAGGACAGGCTTGTCCCGGCATCCACCGAGGCGCACAGTCGCCGGCCTCCGCTGACGCGGCACGGTGGACCCCGGGACAAGCCCGGTGTGACGAGGGGATGTGATGAAGTCGATGCTCTTGCCGGTGCTGGTGATCGCCGCGCCCGCCGCCGCGCAGACCACGCCGCAAGCGCAGATCACGGCGGCCATGAACGACAGCGCGGCGGCGTGGAACCGCGGCGACCTGAAGGGCTTCATGGCGCTCTACGCCGAGGATGCCTTGTTCGCCGCGGGCGACAAGCTGAAGCGCGACTCCAGGGAGATCGCCGCGGGCTACGCACCCTCCTTCGTCTCCGGCGGCAACAAGCGCGGGAGGCTGGGGTTCGAGATGCTGGCGTGGCGCACGCTCAGCCCCGTCCACCAGCTGCTGGTCGCGCGCTACGTGCTGACGCCCGCCGACGGCACGGCGCCGCAGAGCGGGCTGACGACGCTGCTGTTCGAGCGGCGCAAGGCCGGCTGGCGGATCATTTCCGACCATAGCAGCTGACTGTCACCCTCGCCCTTCCGGCACTTCGCGCCTGCCTCCCTCTTCCGACAGGAGAGGGAAGGGCTCGCGCGGTGAAGCCGGGCGGGAAGGGTGAGGGCGAGACTCACCCGGCCGCCTTGGCCAGTCCCTTCGACAATTGCAGCGCGCCGTGGAGCCGTGCCTGCGGGTCGGCCCAATTGCGCGTCAGTGCCAGCTTCGAATCCGGCCGCAGCTTCGCGATGTCGCCCAGCTTCGCGACATAGGCCATCAGCGCCTCGACGTTCGGCGGCCGGTCGTCGTGGAAGGCGACCAGCGCGCCCTTGGGTCCCACGTCCAATTTCGCCACGCACGCCTTCTTCGCGTTCAGCTTGATCTCCATGACCTTCACGAGATTGTCGGTCGCCACCGGCAGCGGGCCGAAGCGGTCGATCATCTCCGCCGCGAACGCCTCCAGCCCGCGCACCTCGTCCACCTCGTTCAGGCGGCGGTAGAGGCCCATGCGCAGGTCGAGGTCGGGCACATAGTCGTCGGGGATCAGGATCGGCGCGTCGACGCTGATCTGAGGGCTGAAATCGCGCTGGCGCTCGCGCAGGCCGCCCGCCTTCGCCTCCAAAATCGCCTCCTCCAGCATCGACTGGTAGAGTTCGTAGCCGACCTCCTTGATGTGTCCCGACTGCTCGTCGCCCAGCAGATTGCCCGCGCCGCGGATGTCGAGGTCGTGGCTGGCGAGCTGGAATCCGGCGCCGAGCGAATCGAGGTCGGACAGCACCTTCAGCCGCTTCTCCGCCGCATCGGTCATCTGCCGCTCGGGCGGCGCGACGAGGTAGGCGTAGGCGCGCGTCTTCGACCGGCCGACGCGCCCGCGCAGCTGGTAGAGCTGTGCCAGGCCGAAGCGGTCGGCGCGGTTGACGATCATCGTGTTCGCCGACGCGATGTCGATCCCGCTCTCGATGATCGACGTGGAGACCAGCACCTCGAACTTCTTGTCGTAGAAGGCGCTCATCCGCTCCTCCACCTCGGTCGGCGTCATCTGCCCGTGCGCGACGACGTAGCGGATCTCCGGCACCTCGCGGCGCAGATAGTCCTCGATATCGGGCAGGTCGGCGATGCGCGGGGTGACGAGGAAGGACTGCCCGCCGCGGTAATGTTCGCGCAGCAACGCCTCGCGCAGCACCACCGGATCCCACGGCATCACGTAGGTGCGCACCGCCAGGCGATCGACCGGCGGGGTCTGGATGACGGACAGCTCGCGCAGGCCGCTCATCGCCATCTGCAAGGTGCGCGGGATCGGCGTGGCGGTCAGCGTCAGCATGTGGACGTCGCTGCGCAGCGCCTTCAGCCGCTCCTTGTGCGTCACGCCGAAGCGCTGCTCCTCGTCGACGATGACGAGGCCGAGCCGCTTGAACTCGATGCCCTTGGCCAGCAGTGCGTGGGTGCCGACGACGACGTCGATCGACCCGTCCGCCAGGCCTTCCTTCACCTTCCGCGATTCGGCCGCGGTCACCAGACGCGACAGGCGACCGATTTCGATCGGAAACCCTTCGAACCGCGCGGAGAAATTCATGTGGTGCTGCCGCGCGAGCAGCGTCGTCGGGCAGATGACGGCCACCTGCATCCCCGCCATCGCCGCGACGAACGCGGCGCGCAACGCCACCTCGGTCTTGCCGAAGCCGACGTCGCCGACGATCAGCCGGTCCATCGGCTTGCCGGCGGAAAGGTCCGCCAGCACGTCCTCGATCGCGCGGTCCTGGTCGTCGGTCTCCTCGTAGGGGAAGCGGTCGACGAAGGCGGGATAGCCCGCGCTGTCGGGCTCCGCCACTTCGCCGGGGCGAAGCGCGCGCTCCGCCGCGGTCGCGATCAGCTCACCCGCGATCTCGCGGATGCGCTCCTTCATGTTCGACTTGCGCCGCTGCCAGGCCTCACCGCCGAGTCGATCGAGGCTCGCGCCTTCCTCGCCCGATCCGTAGCGGGAGAGGACCTCCAGGTTCTCGACCGGCACGTACAATTTGTCGCCGCCGGCATATTCCAGCTGGACGCAATCGTGGGGCGCCTTGGCGACCGGCACCTGCGTCAGCCCGACGTAGCGGCCGATGCCATGGTCGGTGTGGACGACGAGGTCGCCGGGCGAGAGCGTCGCCAGTTCGGCGAGAAAGGCGTCGGCGGACTTGCGCCGCTTCGCCCGCCGGATCAGCCGGTCGCCCAGCATGTCCTGCTCGGTAAGGACGGCGACGCCCGGCGCGGTGAAGCCGTGGTCGAGCCCCACGACGGTCAGCGCCACGCCCCGCTCGGCGGCGCCCAGCGCCTCCTGCCATGTCTCCGCCGGCCGCGCGCCGGTGAGTCCGTGATCCTCCAGCAGATTCTTCAGTCGCTCGCGCGCGCCGATCGAATAGCTGGCGAGGACGGGCTTACGGCCCTCCTTCTTCAGCTTCGCGACGTGTGCGACCACCGCCTCGTAGACGTTGGCCTGGTTCGCCCGCTCCGGCGCGAAGTCGCGCGGGCCGTCGACCTGGAAGTCGAGCACCGTCGTCGTTTCGGGCTCGTGGAAGGGGGTGATAAGGTGCGCGGGCTGATCCGCGATCGCGCGCTTCCACTCCTCCTCGTCGAGGTACAGCGTCTTCGCCGGCAGCGCGCGATAGCTGCCCGGCTCCGCGGCCTCGGCGCGCTTCCTGTTCTCGTAATAGTCGGCGACCGCCTCCAGCCTGGCCTCCGCGGCCTGCGGCGAGCCCGAGTCGCGCACGATCACGGCGTCGTCGCCCAGATGGTCGAACAGCGTCGCCAGCTTTTCCTCGAACAGCGGCAGCCAATGCTCCATGCCGGCCAGCCGCCGCCCGTCGCTGACCGCCTGGTACAGGGGGTCCCCGGTGGCCGTCGCGCCGAACTTCTCGCGATAGCGGGTGCGGAACCGCTTCACGCTGTCCTCGTCCAGCAGCGCCTCCGATGCGGGCAGCAGCACGAACCGCTCGACTCGTCCCGTGGTGCGCTGGTCGGCGGGATCGAAGGTGCGGACGCTCTCGATCTCGTCGCCGAAGAAGTCGAGTCGCAGCGCCTGATCCTCGCCGCTGGGGAACAGGTCGACGATGCCGCCGCGCACCGCATATTCGCCCTGATCGTGGACGGTATCGGTGCGGACGTAGCCGTTCGCCTGGAGCAAAGCGGCGAGCCGGTCGCGCCCGATGCGCTCGCCGGGCTTCAGCGTGGCGACCAGCTGGCGGATGCGGAACGGCGTCAGCGTGCGCTGCGTGGCGGCGTTGACGGTGGTGAGCACCAATTGGGCGCTGCCGGGCTTCTGCTGGAGCCGGTGCAGCGCGCCGATCCGCTCCGCCATGACTCGCAAGGTGGGACTGGCGCGGTCGTAGGGCAGGCAGTCCCACGCGGGCAGCTGCACCACCTCCAGCTCGGGCGCGAAATACGGGGCGGTGGCGGCGATGCTGCGCATCTGCGCCTCGTCCGACGCGACGAACACCGCGCGCAGCGGTGCCGCGCGCGCGAGATCGGCGAGCAGCGACGGCAGGAATCCTGCGGGCACACCGGCGAGCGTCAGCGGAACGGTGGCGGTGAGGATGGTCTTGAGGTCGGGCATGGGGGCCTAGGGAAGAACCGTCGCCCCGGACTTGTTCCGGGGGTCAAGGGTGCCGCGGGAGCGGACAGGATGGATCGAGCGGCAGGCTGGATGCCGGGACGGGCCCGGCATGACGGTCAGGGCACCTTCACGAAATCGAGCGCGCGCATCTGCCGCATCATCGGCCCGTCCCATTCCGCCGGGCAGGGGATGGAGCCGATCGCCCAGCCCATGATGTCGACGTCCTGCTCCTCGAGCAGCGCCTCGAACCAGTCGAGCTGATCCGCGTTCCACCGCGCGCCATGGGCGTCGAAGAAGCCGCCGATCATCAGGTCGGCCTCGCGCGTGCCGCGGTGCCAGGCGCGGAAACGCAGGCGCTTCAGGCGGATGTCGTGGTCCATGGGGCTCCAATGGCAAGCGGCCGGCCGCCTTTCGGCGGTCGGCTGAAACGGTTAGTGGGGGCAAGATAGTCATGAGACCCGATATCCTCAATCCGCTGTTCGCCGAGGTGACGGCACTGAAGGGCGTCGGGCCGACGCTGGCCAAGCCGCTGGAGCGGCTGGGCATCGCGCGCGTCGTCGATCTGCTGTTCCACCTGCCGTCGGGCTGGGTCGACCGCTGGCCGCGCGAGGAGCTGATGCAGGCGGACGTCGGTCGTACCATCGCGATCACGCTGACGCCGACCGACCATCGCGGCGGAAGTTCCCCACGCGCACCGACCCGCGTCATCGCCGCCGACGCGCACGGCAATGCGGTGACGCTGGTCTTCTTCGGCCGCTCGTCCGGCTTCGCGCGCAAGCAGCTGCCGCTGGGAGAGCCGCGCCGGGTGTCGGGCAAGCTCGACCAATACGGCCAGGACCTGCAGATCGTGCATCCGGAGATCGGCGGGGAGGAGGGTGACTTCCAGGAACGCGAGGCGATCTACCCGCTGTCCGAGGGCATTACGTCGCGCCGCCTCGCCGCGCTGGTCGCCCAGGCGCTCGCCCGCGCGCCCGAGCTGCCGGAGTGGATCGAGCCGTCGCTGAAGGAGCGGCACCAATGGCCAGCGTGGCGCGAGGCGCTCCACCGCCTCCACGCCGATCCCGCCGACTCCGTGGCGCGCGACCGGCTCGCCTATGACGAGGTGTTCGCCAACCAGCTCGCGCTCAGCCTGGTTCGCGCCGACACGCGCAAGCGGCGCGGGCGTGCGCTGAAGGGCGACGGGCGGCTTCGCGACCTGCTGACGCTGCCCTACACGCTCACCGGCGCGCAGGCGCGTAGCGTGGCGGAGATCGAAGGCGATCTGGCGCAGGAGGCGCCGATGCTGCGCCTGCTGCAGGGCGACGTCGGATCGGGCAAGACGCTGGTCGCGGCGATGGCCTTGCTGATCGCGATCGAGGCGGGCGCGCAGGCGGCGTTGCTGGCGCCGACCGAGATCCTGGCACGCCAGCACTACGAGACGCTGCGCCGGACGCTCGCCCGCCTGCCGGTCGAGATCGCGGTGCTGACCGGGCGCGACAAGGGCCGCGCGCGCGAGGCCACGCTGATGGGCCTCGCCGACGGCAGCATCCACCTGCTGGTCGGCACGCACGCGATCTTCCAGGAGGCGGTCGGCTACCGGGACCTCGGTCTCGTCGTCGTCGACGAACAGCACCGGTTCGGCGTCGCCGAGCGGATGCTGCTTCAGGCCAAGGGGCGCACCCCGCCCCACGTGCTGGCGATGACGGCGACGCCGATCCCGCGTACGCTGACGCTGGCGATCCACGGCGAGATGGACCAGAGCCGGCTGGACGAGATGCCGCCCGGGCGCGAGCCGATCGAGACCCGCGTGGTCAGCGAGGAGCGGGTGGACGAGGTGGTCGACGCGCTCGGGCGCCACCTGTCCGAAGGCAAGCAGGCCTATTGGGTCTGCCCGCTGGTCGAGGAGAGCGAGACGAGCGACCTGCAAGCCGCGGAGGCGCGCGCCGCGGCGCTGGAGGCGCGCTTCGCCGGCCGCGTCGGCGTGGTCCACGGCCGGATGCGCCCGCAGGAGAAGGACGCGGTGATGGCGCGCTTCTCCGCCGGCGAACTGGGCGTACTGGTGGCGACCACGGTGATCGAGGTCGGCGTCGATGTGCCCAACGCCACGCTGATCGTGATCGAGCATGCCGATCGCTTCGGCCTGGCGCAGCTCCACCAGCTGCGCGGCCGGGTGGGGCGGGGCGGGGGGCATTCGGTCTGCCTGCTGCTGCGTGGGCGGGCGCTCAGCGAGACCAGCCGCGCGCGCCTCGCGCTGATGCGCGAGACCAACGACGGCTTTCGCATCGCGGAAGAGGACCTGCGGTTGCGCGGCGCGGGCGAATTGCTCGGCACGCGCCAGTCGGGCGAGGCGGCGTTCCGTCTCGCCTCCGCGGAGCAGCTGGCGACGCTGCTGCCGGTCGCCAGCGACGACACCCGCCTGCTGATCGACCGCGACGGCGGGCTGGAAGGCGCGAGGGGACAGGCGGCGAGGAACGCGCTCTACCTGTTCGAGCGCGACGCCGGGGTGGCGCTGCTGCGGTCCGGCTGAGGCATCATCGTCATGCCGGGCTTGTCCCGGCATCCAGGGTCATGCAGGTCCCCGCCAGCGGCTCTGGATCCCGGGACGAGCCCGGGATGACGATCGTCCGAACGCCGCTTTTCGCAACGACAAGGCGCTCCCATGCCCCAGCTCCTCCCCATCCTCGCCGTTTTGATCGCCGGCCTCGGCGTCGCGGTCCAGCCGCCGACCAACGCCGCGCTGGCGAAAGCCTCCGGGTCGGTGTGGCTGGCCGCGCTGGTGTCGTTCGCGGTCGGCACGCTGGTGCTGCTGGTCGTCTGGGCGGTGGACCGCACCCCTTTGTCCGAGCTGAAGGGCGCGCCGTGGTGGGCGTGGTTCGGCGGCCTCTATGGTGCCGCCTTCGTCGCGGCACTGGCGTTCGCGACGCCGCGGCTGGGGCTGGCTGCGACGCTGACGATGGCGATCGGCGCCCAGGTCGTGACCGCGCTTTTGCTCGATCGCTTCGGCTGGCTCGGGTTGCAGCAGCAGCCGATCAGCTGGGGGCGCCTCGGCGGCGTGGCGCTGGTGCTGATCGGCGTGCTGCTGGTGCGGCGGGGGTGATCCGGACCGCGCGCTATTGCTGCGTCAGGTCCTGGTTCTTCACCTCGCCGCCGGTGCCGCTGTTCCCGTCGAACTCGCCGGGATCGGTGAAGCGCGCCGGTTCCTCGCCGCCTTCGCCGCGCTTCAGCGCATCGCTGCGCGCCTCCACCGCCTGCTCGATGTCGCTGCGGTCGTCGTCCTTTCCGGGGACTTGCCGGTCCTGTGCCATCTCAGATGCTCGGGTTCGCGGGCGCGGGGTCGCCCGCCGGGCTGCCGGGGGCGGGCACGTCGATGTCCGGACCGGGCGGCGTAATCTCCGGCGGAGGGGTGTCGGGCTGCCCCGGCTGGGTCGGCTGGGGGTTCTCCGGGGGGGGTACGCTGGCCATGGTCGGCATCTCCTTCACCCGCGTCAACGCCCGCCTTCGCACCGGGTTGCCGGATGCGCGACGGACGTATAGAGCGCCGCGACCGGCGGTGTCCCATGCGGGCGTGGCGGAACTGGTAGACGCAGCAGGTTTAGGTCCTGCCATCGCAAGATGTGGGGGTTCGAGTCCCTTCGCCCGCACCAGTCCCCGTGCTTCGAGCGGGGGCCACCAACACACAGATTCTTCAGACGAAAGCGGCCAGATGCAGACTGTCGAGACGTTGAACGAGGGCCTGAAGCGCGCCTACACGCTGACCATCCCCGCGGGGGAGATCGAGGCGCGGGTCGATGCCGAGCTGAAGCGCGTGGCGCCGCAGATGAAGATGCCCGGCTTCCGCCCCGGCAAGGTCCCGGCGAACCTCGTCCGCAAGATGCATGGCCCGGCGCTGCACCAGGACGCGCTCAACAACTCGATCCAGCAGGGCGTGCAGTCGCTCTTGGCCGAGCAGCAGCTGCGCCCGGCGATCCAGCCGTCGGTCGAGCTGGCCGAGGGCTACGAGCCCGGCAAGGACGCCGAGCTGACGGTCTCGCTGGAGGTGCTGCCCCAGGTGCCGACCCCCGCAATCGAGGGGCTGAAGCTGGAGCGCCTGACGGTGCCCGTCGCCGACGAGGCGGTTGCCGAGCAGCTCCAGAAGTTCGCCGATGCGCAGAAGCGCTTTGAGGACGCGGGCGACAAGGCCGCCGAGCAGGGCGACCAGGTGACCGTCGACTTCGTCGGCAAGACGATGGACGGCGTCGCCTTCGAGGGCGGCACCGGCGAGGACATGGCGATCGAGATCGGCGCGGGTCGCCTGATCCCCGGCTTCGAGGACCAGGTGGTCGGCGCGAAGGCGGGCGAGGAGCGCCAGATCAAGGTGACGTTCCCGGCCGATTACCCGGCCAAGGAGCTCGCCGGTCAGGACGCCACCTTCGACCTGACCATCAAGTCGGTGAAGGTCGCCGGCGAGAGCGTGATCGACGACGAGCTGGCGAAGAACCTGGGCCTCGAGTCCCTCGATCAGCTGAAGGAGCTGCTGAAGGGCCAGCTGGAGCAGCAGAACAACGGCCTGACGCGCACCTACATGAAGCGCAAGCTGCTCGACCAGCTGGCCGCCGGGCACGATTTCGAGGTGCCACCGTCGATGGTCGAGGCGGAGTTCGACCAGATCTGGCACCAGCTCCAGCACGAGGCGACGCACGAGCCCGATCCGGAGGCGGCGATCGCCGAGATGGAGAGCGAGCGCGACGATTACCGCAAGATCGCCGAGCGCCGCGTGCGGCTCGGCCTGCTGCTCAGCGAGATCGGCCAGGCCAACGGCGTGGAGGTGAGCCAGCAGGAGATGAGCCGCCTCATCATGCAGGCCGCGCAGCAATATCCGCAGGAGCAGCGCCAGCAGTTCATGCAGTACGTCCAGTCCGAGCCGATGGCTGCCGCGCAACTGCGCGCGCCGCTGTATGAGGACAAGGTCGTCGACTTCCTGTTCGAGAAGGCCGAGATCACCGACCGCGAGACCACGCGCGAGGAGCTGGAGGCCGCGATCGAGAGCGAGGACGGTTTCGCCACCGGCACGCACCACCACGACCACGACAACCACAAGCCCAAGCAGAAGAAGGCGGCCGCGAAGAAGGCCGACGCGGGCGAGGGTGATGCGGAGGCCAAGCCGGCGAAGAAGCCTGCCGCGAAGAAGAAGGCGGCGGCCGACGAGCCGGCGGCCGACGCGCCTGCCGCCGATGCTCCGGCCGACCAGGTCGCCCCGGCCAAGAAGCCACGGGCGAAGAAGGCCGCCCCGGTCGAGGCGGAGACGACCAACGTGACCAGCGACCCTGCCGCGGCGGAAGCCGCCGAGGGCGCGGGAGCCGCAGACGCCCCCGCGAAGAAGCCGCGCGCGAAGAAGAAGGCCGCCGAGGCCTAAGACGATCCCGGCAGTCCGTCACCCCGGCCTCGTGCCGGGGTGCAGGGTTGCGCGAACCGGCAGGCAGTTGGTGCGCGGCGCCCCTGATGCCGGGACAGACCCGGCATGACGGGAGAAATTTAACCCGCCCGCCTTACCATCGCCGTTCGCGCTGAGCTTGTCTAAGCGTCGTTCTTCTTCGTAAGGGAAGGGCCGGGCTTGGACAGGCCCAGCCCGAACGGGATCACGTGACGCCGATCGCCTCCACCCAGCCCACCATCGCGGTCCTGCTCCCCTGCTATAACGAGGAAGCGGCGATCGCGCGGACTGTGGCGGATTTCCGCGCTGCGCTGCCGGGTGCGACGGTCTACGTCTACGACAACAACAGCCGCGACCGAACCGTGGAAGTGGCGCGCGCCGCGGGCGCGGTCGTCCGGACCGAGCGGATCCAGGGCAAGGGCGCGGTGGTGCGGCGGATGTTCGCCGACGTGGACGCCGACGTCTACGTGATGGCCGATGGCGACGCGACCTACGATGCCGCCTCCGCCCCGCGCCTCGTGGCCGCGCTGCTGGACGAGCAACTCGACATGGTCGTCGGCAGCCGTATCGGCGAGGCGGCCGCCGCCTATCGCCGCGGCCATCGGCTGGGCAACGCGTTGCTGACGGGCATGCTCGCCCGGCTGTTCGGCCGCACCTTCACCGACATCCTGTCCGGCTATCGCGTGTTCTCGCGCCGCTTCGTGAAAAGCTTTCCCGTCCTGTCCGTCGGGTTCGAGATCGAAACGGAGATCAGCGTCCACGCGCTCGAACTGAAGATGCCGGTGGCCGAGGTGGAGACACCCTATTTCGAGCGGCCCGACGGCTCCGCGTCGAAGCTCAGCACCTGGCGCGACGGCTGGCGCATCCTGCGCACGATCGCGATGCTCTACCGGATCGAGCGTCCCTTGTGGTTCTTCGGCGCCGTCGGCGCCGCGCTGGCGCTGCTGGCGCTGGTGCTCGCCATCCCGCTGGCGCTCACCTACGCGCAGACCGGGCTGGTTCCGCGCTTCCCCACCGCCATCCTCGTCACCGGGCTCATGATCCTCGCCGCGCTGTGCGCCTTCGCCGGCCTCATCCTCGACACGGTCGTGCGCGGCCGACGCGAAGTGCGGCGGTTGGCCTATCTGGCGCATCGGGCGCCCGGCGCCGCTGTCCTACACGGCGCGGGAGGCGTAGAGGTGCCGATGGCGGGCAGGGTGCGGATGGAAGTGGACGAATGACGCGCGATGCGGTCATGTTCGTCAACTTCGGCCGCCCTTGAAGTCGCCGCGTTCCCGCGCGACATAGGTCGCCTCATCAGGGTATAAGAGAGTTTCCCATGCACAATCCGTTCGACACCGGCGATTTCGCGGGCAAGCTGGCGAGCGCCGGGCTCGGCCTTCAGCAGACGCAGGCGGGCCTCGTGCCGATCGTGATCGAGCAGTCGAACCGCGGCGAGCGCAGCTTCGACATCTTCTCCCGCCTGCTGCGCGAGCGCATCGTCTTCGTGACCGGTGGGGTGGAGGACGGCATGGCCAGCCTCATCACCGCGCAGCTGCTGTTCCTTGAATCGGAGAACCCGAAGAAGGACATCTTCATGTATATCAACTCGCCGGGCGGCGTTGTGACGGCGGGCATGGCGATCCACGACACGATGCAATATATCCGTCCGCGCGTCGGTACGGTGTGCATCGGCCAGGCGGCGTCGATGGGCAGCTTCCTCCTCGCCAGCGGAGAGCCGGGGATGCGCGTGGCGCTGACCAACGCGCGGATCATGATCCACCAGCCGTCGGGTGGCGCGCAGGGCATGGCCAGCGACATCGAGATCCAGGCGAAGGAGATCCTGCGCATCCGGCAGCGGATGAACGAGCTCTATGCCAAGTACACCGGCCAGCCGATCGAGGAGATCGAGCGGCGCATGGACCGCGACACGTTCCTCTCCTCCGAAGAGGCGCGCGCCTTCGGCCTGATCGACGAGGTCTTCGACAAGCGGCCGGCGCCCGCCGACGAGGTGGCCGCGGCGGCCTGAACGTTAACAGGATTGCCGTTATGTGGCGGGCCGGGCTACCATGCCCGGCCAACCAGGCGCGGATGATCCGCGTGGAAGGACTGATTGAATGACGAAGCTGAGCGGTGGCGACTCGAAGAGCACCCTCTATTGCTCGTTCTGCGGCAAGTCGCAGCACGAGGTGCGCAAGCTGATCGCGGGCCCCACCGTCTTCATCTGCGACGAGTGCGTGGAGCTGTGCAACGACATCATCCGCGAGGAGACGAAGTCCGCGCTGGTGTCGAAGAAGGACGGTGGCGTGCCCACCCCGCAGGAGATCTGCGACGTCCTCGACGATTACGTCATCGGGCAGAAGCAGGCCAAGCGCGTGCTGTCCGTCGCGGTGCACAACCACTACAAGCGGCTGAACCACGGCGCCAAGGGCGCGGACGTGGAACTGGCCAAGTCGAACATCCTGCTGGTCGGCCCCACCGGCTGCGGCAAGACGCTGCTGGCGCAGACGCTGGCGCGCATCCTCGACGTGCCCTTCACCATGGCCGACGCGACGACGCTGACCGAGGCGGGTTACGTCGGCGAGGACGTGGAAAACATCATCCTCAAGCTGCTCCAGGCCTCCGACTACAATGTCGAGCGGGCGCAGCGCGGCATCGTCTACATCGACGAGATCGACAAGATCAGCCGCAAGGCGGAGAATCCGTCGATCACCCGCGACGTGTCGGGCGAGGGCGTGCAGCAGGCGCTGCTGAAGCTGATGGAGGGCACCACCGCCTCCGTCCCGCCGCAGGGCGGGCGCAAGCATCCGCAGCAGGAGTTCCTGCAGGTCGACACGACCAACATCCTGTTCATTTGCGGCGGCGCTTTCAGCGGGCTGGAGAAGATCATCGGCGACCGGTTGCAGGGCAAGTCGATCGGTTTCGGCGCCTATGTCGCCTCGCCGGAGGAGCGTCGGACGGGCGAGATGCTGCGCCAGACCGAGCCGGAGGATCTGCTGAAATTCGGCCTGATTCCGGAGTTCGTCGGCCGCCTGCCGGTCATCGCCACGCTGGAGGACCTCGACATCCCGGCGCTGGTGAAGATCCTCAGCGAGCCGAAGAACGCCTTGGTGAAGCAGTACCAGAAGCTGTTCGAGATGGAGGAGGTGAAGCTGGGCTTCACCGACGACGCGCTGACGACGGTGGCGAAGAAGGCGATCGAGCGAAAGACGGGCGCGCGCGGTCTGCGCTCCATCCTGGAGGGCATTCTGCTCGACACCATGTTCGACCTGCCCGGCATGGATTCGGTCGACGAGGTGATGATCGACAAGGACGTGGTGGACGGCCGCAAGGAGCCGATCCGCGTCTATGCCGACAAGAAGAAGGCGACCGAGGACGCCGCCTGAAACGCAGGCGTGCGATCGCTCGAAGGTGCTGTTCTCCCGGGAAGGCGGGAGTCCAGGGTAACGGAGGATAGCGCCCGTGGCCCTGGGCTCCCGCCTTCGCGGGAGCACCCATGGTCCGTATCCTGACCGACCCACTGTCACCTGCAGCGATCACACATTTCGTAACGCGAGCGTCACGGACCCATGCGGCGTCTCACGCATTGGTCGGGTGATGGCCGATGTGACCGACAAGCTGCCGACCCCCGCCGCCAAGCGCGCGCTGCTGCACAAGCTGGCGCTGCCGTGGTGGACGATCCTGTTTCCCGCCCTCGGCCTCGTCGCGATCGCGATCTCGCTCTACAGCTTCGGTACGGCGGGGACGGTGCTGGCGACGGCGGTGCTGATCGGCGCGGTGCTGGCGGCGGTGCACCACGCGGAGGTGGTGGCGCATCGCGTCGGCGAGCCGTTCGGCACCCTGGTGCTCGCCGTCGCGGTGACGGTGATCGAGGTGTCGCTGATCGTCAGCCTGATGCTGTCGGACGCGGGCGACGCCTCCGCCCTGGCGCGCGATACCGTGTTCGCCGCGATCATGATTATCCTCAACGGCATCGTCGGCCTGTGCCTGATGGCGGGCGGGCTGCGCCATGGAGAGCAGCGCTTCACGCTGCGCGGCGTCAGCGCGGCGCTGGCGGTGCTGACCGCAATGGCGGTGCTGAGCCTGGTGTTGCCCAATTACGTCTCCAGCGCCCCCGGACCCACCTACGCGCCGACGCAACTGGTCTTCGTCGCCGTCGTGTCGCTGTTCCTCTACCTGATGTTCGTGCTGGTGCAGACGGTGCGCCATCGCGAATATTTCCTGCCCGACGAGGACCTGCCCGAGGACGCCCATGCGGAGCGGCCCAGTAATCCCACCACCTACGCCTCGCTGGCACTGCTGCTGATCGCGCTCGTCGGCGTCGTGATGCTGGCCAAGGGGCTGTCGGCGACGGTGGAGACGGCGATCCTGAACGCCGGCCTGCCGCTCGCGATCGTGGGCGTGGTCATCGCCGCGCTGGTGCTCGCGCCGGAGAGCCTGGCGGCCTATCGCGCGGCGAAGCGCAACCGGTTGCAGACCAGCCTCAACCTGGCGCTCGGCTCCGCTCTGGCGACGATCGGCCTCACCATCCCCTCCGTCGCGATCGTCAGCCTGCTGCTGGACCTGCCGCTGGCATTGGGCATCGGGCCGAAATCGATCACGCTGCTGATCCTGTCGCTGTTCACGATCACGCTGTCGCTGGGCACCGGGCGAACGACGATCCTGGGCGGGGCGGTGCACCTGGTGATCTTCGCCGCCTATCTGTTCATCACCGTCGTGCCGTGACGCCGGTACGTGCGGCGGGCCTGCGCGACCGTGCGGCGGTGGCGGCGATGCTGGCCCGCGCGTTCCGCGACGATCCGGCGATGTCCTTCATCTATCCCGACCCGCGCGTCCGCGCCGCGCGCCTGCCGCCGCTGTTCGCGCTGCTGTTCGACGAGGATGCGGACGGGATGCGGTGGGTGACGGCGGGCGGAGAAGCCGCCACGCTGTGGCAGGCGCCCGGCGCATCGCACCGGCCGGGTATCGGGCGGATGCTGATGAAGGCATGGCCGATGTGGCGCGCGCTGGGTACCGCGGCTCCGCGTGCGCTCGCCGTCGCGGAGGCGATCGCCTCCCACATGCCGGCCGGCGATCACTGGTACCTCCACGTCGCCGGATGCGATCCGGCGGCGCAGGGGCACGGCCATGGCGGTCGCGCGATCCGCGCGGGGCTCGCCGCGACCAGCGGCTCGCCCGTCTATCTCGAGACCGCGACGGAGGCGAACCTGGGCCTCTATCGCGCGCTGGGGTTCGCAGTGGCGAGCGAGTGGGACGTGCCCGGCGGCGGCCCGCACTTCTGGTCCATGGTGCGCGCGGCGGCGTGAGGGGGACCGTTCGACTTCACTCAGGACGAACGGGCAGGGAAGAGTGATCGGCTATCGCCGCCGCAGCGCCGCCGCCAGCGCCAGGCCGGCGGCGAGCTGCGCGGCGCCATAGCCGCGCCGCCAGCCCGGCCGGTCCGCGAACGGCCGCACCAGCGCGTCCACCGCCGCGACGGGCGTGCGCCACAGGGCGACGTGCCGCACCGGCTGGAGCAGCCCCAGCACGCCGTCGCCGATCATGAACACCGCCGCCATCTCGCCCGCGCGTTTCCAGCCGAGCGCCACGCCACCGTCTACTTCGCCTGCCTGCGCCATGCCTGCATTTCCTCCACCGCGATCGAGCGCTTCAACACCCGGGCGGCGGGATCGATCACGACGTGCGCGTCGCGTGGCAGCGAAAGGGTGCCACGGCCGTCGTCCATCGCGACGCGCTGCACCGCGCCGTTCACCTCCACCTCGATCGGCATGGCGAACGCCTCGCCCTTGCCGGTCTGCCACATCAGCGTCAGCCGGTCGGCGGTCAGCTCGGTCGCCAGTTCGGGCAGGGCGGCGCGGCGGAGGTAGGCGTCGAAGAACCACGCGAGGTCGCGGCCGCTCTCCTCCGCCACGATCCGCTCGAACTCGCGCGTGCTGCCGTAGCGCGGGGTGACGTTGCCCGGCTTCGGATCGGGGCGGCCGTACACCAGCCGCCGCACCGCGCGGAAGAACGCGTCGTCGCCGATCAGCCAGCGCAGCGTGTGGAGCGTCCACGATCCCTTGTAGTAGATGTCGGTGCCCGCGCCGCCCCTGGCCGGCTCGTACACCTCCTCCTCGGTCAGCACGCGGTCGCGCACGATCGGCGCGAGGTTGGCGATGGCGTTGCGTTGCGCCTCCAGCATCACCGCGTAGCGGGCCTCGCCCTCGCGCCAGCGGCCGTAGAGCGGCTGCATGTAGCTCGCGAAGCCTTCGTGCAGCCAGTAATCGTCCCAGTTCGCGGCGGTCAGCTGATTGGCGAACCATTCGTGCGCGAACTCGTGGTGGAACAGCCAGTCGAAGCCCTCGGCCTTCTTCTCGTAGCCGTTGCCGTAGGCGTTGATCGTCTGGTGCTCCATGCCCTTGTGCGGGGTCTCGACCACGCCCACCTTCTCGTCGCCGAAGGGATAGGGGCCGATGGTGCGCTCGAAGAAGTCGAGCGTCGGCGCGAACTCGGCGAACAGTCCCTCGGCCTTCGCCTTCGCGCCGGTTCCGGGGACGTACCAATAGTGCAGCGGGATCGTGTTGCCGTAGCGGCTGCGATAGGTGCCGCTGACCTCCTCGTACGGCCCGACGTTGATCGCGATGGCGTAGGTGTTGGGCTGGCGCGCGCGCCAGTGCCAGACCGTGCGCCCGTCGGGCAGCGTGTCGACACCCAGCAGCTTGCCGTTCGACGGCGCTTTCAGCCCCTTGGCGACTGTAATGTGCAGCAGCGCCTCGTCCGGCTCGCCGGAGGGGAAGTCGAGGCAGGGCCACAGGATGTCGCAGCCATAGCCCTCGGTGGTGCTGGCGTACCACGAGCGACCGTCCGCGGTCCGCGACCAGACCATGCCGTCGTCCCACGGCGCGTTCAGCGCGACGTGCGGCGTGCCGTCGTAGGTGATCGCCACCGCCGCGCGCGCGCCCTTCGCCAGCGGGTGCGCGACGACGAGCCGCCCGTCCGGCCGCTCGAATCGCGCCGGGCGTCCGTCCACCGTCACCGCGCGCACGATGAAGTTCGCGTCGAGATCGAGCATGATCCGCGGCACCGCCGCTCTCGCCTCGAAGGTGAGCACCGCCTTGCCGGCGAGCCGTCGCCGCGCCGGATCGGGCTCGAACGACAGCTCCGCCCGGCGGAAGCCGAGCGCCGCCTGTTCCGCAGGCCGCTCGCCGCCGGAGATCTGCGTCTGCGCGCTGATCGGAGGCTGACCCTTCTCCGGCAGCTTGACCGGCAGCGTCACCGTCTGCGCCGATGCGAGGGCGAGAAGGAGGGGGATCATGCGAGCTCCACGTCGAAGGTGTCGATGACGAGGGTGAAGTAGCGGCGCCCGTCCTGCCGCATTGCCAGCCGCCGCGGCCAGACGAGGCCACGCGTCACCGACCAGGCGTCCAGCCCCACCTGCTCGCGGATCGTGCGTGCCGCCTCGCCGGGATCGCTCACCGTCATCTCCGCAGCGACCACCCGCCCGTCCGCGCTCAGCCGCAGCCGCGCGGGCGGGAAGCCGGGGCGGGTGGAGAGGAGCATCGCGGCGGCGGGTTGCAGCGCCCCCTTCAGCAGCAGGTGGCCGTAGAGGCCGAACTGCTGCCGCTCGTGCGCCGCCTGCGCCGGCGGCATCGGCTGGCGCGCTCCCTCCCTCAGCACGAAGGCGGCGTCGGGCTCGATCTCCATCGTCCGCGCGCTCGCGCGGCCCTGCGCCTTGACCCAGCTGACGGACCGTGCGCGCGAGAAGGGCTCCACCCGCGTCTCCACACGCAGCACCAGCGTGCGCCCCGGCATCGCGAGCTCCGCTTCTCCGGTCCAGCGGATCGCGCGGACGCGGTCGATCAGCGCCCGCCCGCCGATCGCCCGCTCCGCACGCGCGACCGTGCCCTCGCCGCCGCGCGGCCGGATCGGGACGGCCGCCAGCCCGGCGATCGCGGTTCGGCGATTGATGGCGGGGCCGCGCGCACCATATACGGTAGGAAGGGCGCTCACCGGAGGCCCGCCGGAGTATCCATGACCAATCTTCCCGTTCTTCCCCTGCGCGACATCGTCGTCTTCCCCAGCATGATCGTGCCGCTGTTCGTGGGGCGCGACAAGTCGGTGGCGGCGCTGGAGGCGGCGATGGGCAGCGACAAGGAGATCTTCCTCGTCGCCCAGCTCGACCCCGCCGAGGACGATCCCGAGCGTGACGACTTGTACGACATCGGCGTCACCGCCAGCGTGCTGCAATTGCTGAAGCTGCCCGACGGCACGGTGCGCGTGCTGGTGGAGGGCAAGCAGCGCGCCCGCCTGACCGGCCTGACGCCGCGCGACGCCTATCTCGCCGCCGATGTGGAGCTGGTGCCGGATCTCGTCGCCGTCGGCGAGGAGACGGGTGCGCTGATGCGCTCCGTCGTGAACCAGTTCGAGAATTACGCGAAGTTGAACCGCAAGCTGCCCGCGGAAACGGCGACGCAGCTGGGCGAGATCGACGACGCGGGGCGGCTGTCCGACGCGGTGGCGGGCAACCTGCAGATCAAGGTGGCGGACAAGCAGACGCTGCTGACCGAGGCCGATCCGGCGAAGCGGTTGGAGATGGCCTTCGCGCTGATGGAGGGCGAGCTCGGCGTCCTTCAGGTCGAGAAGAAGATCAAGAGCCGCGTCAAGCGCCAGATGGAGAAGACGCAGCGCGAATATTACCTCAACGAGCAGCTGAAGGCGATCCAGCGCGAGCTGGGCAACGAGGGCGAGGAAGGCGAGGGTGACGAGGTCGCCGAGCTGACGCAGAAGATCGCCACGCTGAAGCTGTCCAAGGAGGCGCGGACGAAGGCGACCGCGGAGCTCAAGAAGCTGAAGACCATGGCGCCGATGAGCGCCGAGGCGACCGTGGTGCGCAACTATCTCGACGTGCTGCTCGGCCTGCCGTGGGGCAAGAAGTCGAAGATCAAGAAGGACATTCCGGCGGCGGAGGCGATCCTGGACGAGGATCACTACGCGCTGGAGAAGGTGAAGGATCGCATCGTCGAATATCTCGCCGTGCAGGCGCGGACGAACAAGCTGAAGGGGCCGATCCTGTGCCTCGTCGGCCCGCCGGGCGTGGGCAAGACCAGCCTTGGCAAGTCGATCGCGAAGGCGACGGGGCGCGAGTTCATCCGCCAGTCGCTGGGCGGCGTGCGCGACGAGGCGGAGATCCGCGGGCATCGCCGCACCTATATCGGCTCGCTGCCGGGCAAGATCGTCACCAACCTGAAGAAGGCGGGTGCGTCCAACCCGCTGTTCCTGCTGGACGAGATCGACAAGCTGGGCCAGGATTTCCGCGGCGACCCGGCAAGCGCGCTGCTGGAGGTGCTGGATCCCGAGCAGAACGCGCGCTTCAACGACCATTACCTCGAGATCGACATCGACCTGTCGGACGTGATGTTCGTGTGCACCGCCAACACGCTGAACCTGCCGCAGCCGCTGCTCGACCGGATGGAGATCATCCGGCTGGAGGGCTATACCGAGCAGGAGAAGGTGGAGATCGCCGAGCGGCACCTGATCGCCAAGCAGATCGAGGCGCATGGGCTGAAGCCCGGCGAGTTCGCGCTGACCAACGACGGGCTGCGCGCGCTGATCCAGCGGTACACGCGTGAGGCTGGCGTGCGCACGCTGGAGCGCGAGATCGCGAAGCTGTGCCGCAAGGCGCTGCGCCGCATCCTCGAGGGCAAGGCCGAGAGCGTGACGATCACGCCCGACAACCTTTCCGACTATGCGGGCGTGCAGAAGTACCGGCACGGCCTGTCCGAGACGGAGAACCAGATCGGCGCGGTGACCGGTCTTGCCTGGACCGAGGTCGGCGGCGAGTTGCTGACGATCGAGAGCGTGACCGTGCCGGGCAAGGGCGCGATCAAGCTGACGGGCAAGCTGGGCGACGTGATGAAGGAGTCGGCGGAAACGGCGATGAGCTTCATCAAGGCGCGCGCGCCCAGCTACGGCATCAAGCCGTCGCTGTTCCACCGCAAGGACGTCCACGTCCACCTGCCCGAGGGCGCGGTGCCCAAGGACGGGCCGTCGGCGGGCATCGGCCTCGTCACGTCGATCGTCTCCACGCTGACCGGCGTGCCGGTGCGGCGCGAGGTGGCGATGACGGGCGAGGTGACGCTGCGCGGCCGCGTGCTGCCGATCGGCGGACTGAAGGAGAAATTGCTCGCCGCGCTGCGCGGCGGGATCGAGACGGTGCTGATCCCGCAGGAAAACGAGAAGGACCTGGCCGACGTGCCCGCGTCGATTAAGGACGGGCTGAAGATCGTGCCCGTCGCGCATGTCGACGAGGTGCTGCGGCTGGCGCTGGCGGACAAGCTGGAGGCGATCGACTGGAGCGACGCGGACGAACTGGCCGCGCTGCCCCCCGCGGCGATCGCGCCCGCAGGCGGCGAACTGCACCACTGACGCGACCGGTGGCTGCCCGAACCCGGCGGCGGATCGTTACGCCGCCGGGTTTCGTTTGACTCCCCGCATCCGCCGAGCCTTATTGGGTACTTCCGGGCGCTCGCCCGCGAATCCACGGTTTTTTCCGATCGTCACGCAATCAACGGGGTTTGGGGATGAACAAGCAGGAGCTTATCGCGCAGGTCGCGACGGTGGCGGGGCTGGGCAAGAGCGAGGCCAGCCGCGCGGTCGAGGCGGTGTTCGATACGATTTCCACCAGCCTGAAGAAGGGCGACGAGGTTCGCCTGGTGGGGTTCGGCACGTTCGCGGTCAGCAAGCGCAAGGCGTCCACCGGCCGCAACCCGCGCACCGGCGAGCCGATGAGCATCAAGGCGTCCACCCAGCCCAAGTTCAAGGCGGGCAAGGTGCTGAAGGATTCGCTCAACTAAGCGGTGCGGTGGGGCTGGACAGGCGGGCGGCGCCCGGCTAGTGGCCCCGCTCCGACACGGTTCGGGCGCGTAGCTCAGCGGTAGAGCACACCCTTCACACGGGTGGGGTCACAGGTTCAATCCCTGTCGCGCCCACCATATCCGGACCGGATCACAGGCCCGCGGCAGCGATGCTCGCGGGCCTTTTGCCGTCTCACGCACTCTCCGTTCGTCCTGGGGCGGGGCTGAGCTTGTCGAAGCGCCGTCTCGAAGGATGAGGCCACTAGGACAGGCCATCGAGACACCGTTTCGGCTTCGCTCAACGGCTCCTCAGGACAAGCGGGCAGGTCGCGCCTGTCATCGTTCCGCAACCGAACCGTCACGCGATCGTCGCCGAACCCCAACGCCGCTGTCACGAACCGCGCCTAGCTCGCGTGCCGAGGCCGACACGGGGGACTGAGTCGGCCGGGCATCTTCTCGCCCAGGCCAAGGTTCGGGGAATCAAGCATGACCAGTTTCAAGCGCGCTTCGCTCACGCTCATGATCGGCTGCGCCACCGCGGCGCTTTCCGCCTGCGGCGCGGACGACATCGCCTCGCCAGGCGAGGGCACGATCGTGCTGCCGTCGCCGACCCCCGCGCCCGCTCCCTCGCCGACGCCGACGCCGGGTGCGGGCGGCGTCACCCCCGCGGCGGCGTGCCCGACCATCACCGGTCCGAACCCGCTGGTCGATCGCGGCACCATCCAGGGGCCGACCGGTACCTACCGCAACTGCGCGTTCCCGGCGCGCTTCACCGCCTCCACCACGATCCCGCGGACGGCGGGCGTCATCTACTCGCTCGACGGCCGCGTCGACGTGGGCACCGATGCCGGCGCCGCGAGCACGGGCAACACGGTCACGCTGGGGATCGATCCGGGCGTGGTCGTCTTCGGCTCCACGGGCGTGTCCTACCTCGCCGTCAACCGCGGCAACCAGATCAACGCCGTCGGCACGCCGACGCAGCCGATCATCTTCACCGGCCGCGGCAACGTCGTGGGCACGGTGGACGACAACAGCTCGCAGTTGTGGGGCGGCATCGTGCTGCTCGGCCGCGCGCCGATCACGGATTGCGCCGCGTCGGGCGCGGCGCCCGGCACCGTAGCCTGCGAGCGCGATACCGAGGGTACGTCCAACGCGCTCTACGGCGGCGCCACGCCGGGCGACAGCTCGGGTTCGCTGCGCTACGTGCAGATCCGCTATTCCGGTTTCGTGCTGTCGTCGGATCGCGAGCTCCAGGGCCTCACCCCCTCGGGCGTCGGCTACAACACGACGATCGATCACGTGCAGATCCACAACAGCTCGGACGACGGCATCGAGGTGTTCGGCGGCCGTCCGAACATGAAGTATCTGGTGCTGACCGGGGCGGAGGACGACAGCCTCGACACCGACGTCGGCTACAAGGGCTTCATCCAGTTCGTGCTGACGATCCACCGCCCCGGCATCGGCAACGGCATGATCGAGGCGGATTCGAACGGCAACGACCAGACGACGCCGCGCCAGAACACGCGCATCTCGAACTTCACCTTCATCATGCGCGGCACCACGCCGGATACGGGCGCGGCGATCCTGCTGCGCGGCGGCACGGACTTCACGCTGGTGAACGGCATCGTCGTCGCGCCGTCCACCGTGCCCTGCCTCCAGGTCCGCAGCCCCTCCACGGTACAGACGTCGGGTGCGGACGAGGCCGGCGTGCCGGTGTTCCGCTCGGTCGTGTTCTCCGGGTGCACCACGCCGTTCCTGGGCAGCGACGGCGTGACCAACGATCAGGTCGCGGCGATCTTCGGGTCGGGCAGCAACGGCAACAACAGCAACTTTACCAGCACGCTGACGAACACGTTCATCAACGGCGCGAGCGAGGCGGCGGTGCCGGCCTTCGACGCGGCGACGCTGAACAACACCGCGGAACAGCCCACGACCGCGCCGAACCGCATGCAGACCACGACGTACATCGGCGCGGTACGCGACGCCTCGGACACCTGGTATCGCGACTGGACCTGCAATTCCTCCTACGCGCCGCTGGGCAGCGCGGGCGGCAACTGCACCTCGCTGCCGACCACCTGAGCCCGAACGACGACCCAAGCGGGGGACGGCGCGCGCCGCGCCGTCCCCCCACGCGCATCAAGTGACTTTCCGGGGGAATTACCATGTCGAAGCGGCTCCCGCTCGCAACCGTCCTGCTCCTGTCCACCAGCCTCGCCGCGCCGCACGCGTGGGCGCAGGTGGGCGGCACGTCGAATACGCCGACTACCGCGGCACCCGGCGCCGTGCCGTCGACCGCCAGCGGCAATCCGACGCAGGACGAGGCGGAGACCGACCAGTCCCCTCAGGTCTCCGTTCCCGGCGGGGGTGACGACATCGTCGTCGTCGGTCGCGCCCGCGCGAACGTGACGCAGACCGCGCCGCAGGTCGTCTCCGTCCTTTCGAGCGAGGACATCGCGCGCACCGGCGAGGGCGACATCGCCGGCGCGCTCCAGCGCGTCACCGGCCTGTCGGTGGTCGGCAGCGGCTTCGTCTATGTCCGCGGCCTCGGCGACCGCTACAGCCTGGCGCTGCTGAACGGATCGCCGCTCCCCAGTCCGGAGCCGCTGAAGCGCGTCGTCCCGCTCGACCTGTTCCCCACCGACGTCATCGCGTCCAGCCTGGTGCAGAAGAGCTACTCGGCCAACTTCCCCGGCGAGTTCGGCGGCGGCGTCATCAACCTGACGACGAAGACCGCGCCGAGCGAGAGCTTCCTCTCCGTGTCGGGCGGCATCAGCGGCGACAGCTACACCACCGGCAATCTCGGCTACGTCTACTACGGTGGCCGCAGCGACTGGACCGGCTTCGACGACGGCACGCGCCGCACGCCGGGTCCGCTGAACGACGCCTTCAACAGCGGCAATCCCATCCTCGAAGGCGCGGACTTCTCCCGCGCGGATCTGGTCGCGATCGGCGGCAGCTTGGTCAACGCGCGCACCTCGGTGCTCCAGCGGGTCAACCAGATGCCGATGAACTTCTCCGGCAACATCACCGGCGGCACCAGCGTCGACGTGGGCGACGTGCGGCTGGGCGTGATCGCGACCGCCGGCATCGGCAACACGTGGCGCACGCGTTCGACACTGCAGCAGCTGTCGCTGAACGCGGACCTGTCGGGCATTCCGCAGACCGACACCACGCGCGTCATCACCGACAATCGCGTGGTCGTGAACGGCCTGCTCGGCCTGAACGCGGAGTTCGGCGAGCACGTGGTCCGCTGGACCAACCTCTACATCCGCGACACGGTGAAGCAGGCGCGGCTGGGCCTGGGCACCGACGAGAACCGCGTCGGCGCCGACATCCTGCAGCAGGACACCGGCTGGTACGAGCGGCAGCTCATCAACACGCAGCTGGTGGGCGAGTTCGACTTCGGCGACCTCGATGTCGACGCGCGCGGCAGCTACGCCAATTCGCAGCGTGAGGCGCCGTACGAGCGCACCTTCCGCTACGTGCGCACCAACGTGGCGGGCGATCCCACCGGCGACCGCTTCGTCAACGACCTGGGCGGATCGAAGCAGGGCGAGGCGTCGATCGCGTTCAGCGACCTGAACGAGGACCTGTGGTCTGGCGGCGCGGACATCACCTACAAGCTGGATCCCAAGCTGCGCCTCGGCGTCGGCTATGCCTATCAGGACAATCAGCGCACCTCGGTTCGCCGCGAGCTCCTGTTCCGCGCCAACAACCTGCCGCTCGCCGTGCAGCAGCTGCGTCCCGACTTCCTGCTCGCCGACCAGACGCTCCAAGCCTATTCGATCGTGCTGCTGGAAACCTCCGCGCAGGATGGCACGGCCGCGTTCGACGCGGGGCTGACGGTCCACGCCGGCTACGGCCAGGCGGTGTGGCAGCCGATCGATCCGCTGAACGTCACCATCGGCGTCCGTTACGAGACGGCGAAGCAGAGCGTCGCTGCGGTCGACCTGTTCGGCACCGGCAACGTGGGGCAGTTCAACACGCGATTGAACAACGACTACTGGCTCCCCTCGGTGACGGCGACGTACGAGATCCAGCCGCAGATGCAGCTGCGCGTCAGCGGATCGAAGACGATCGCGCGCCCGCAGTTCCGCGAGTTGATCCGTCAGGTCTACATCGATACCGACACGAACCGCCTGTTCCAGGGCAACCCCTCGCTGGTCGACAGCCAGCTGTGGAACGCGGAGGCGCGGTTCGAATACTATCCCTCGCGCGACGACCGCTTCTCCGCCTCGGCCTTCTTCAAGAAGATCGACAAGCCGATCGAGACCTTCTCCTCGATTCAGTCCTCGGAGCTGACCACCAGCTTCGCGACCGCGCCGGAAGCGCGGCTGTGGGGCGTCGAGGCGGAGGCGCAGAAATACGTCTCGCTCGACTTCGTGTCCGACGCGCTCGCCTCCCGCCGGCTGCTGCTGCTCGGCAATTACACCTTCACGCAGTCGAAGCTGCGCGTGGATGCGAGCGACCAGACGCTGGTCAACGGCGTCGCGCAGGCCGCCACCGACTTCTTCCGCAACGGCGCGCCACTGACGGGGCAGTCGGACCATCTGGTGAACGTCCAGCTCGGGCTGGAGGACAAGGAGACGCTGTCGCAGCAGACACTGCTGCTGAGCTACGCCAGCAAGCGCGTGACCACGCGTGCGGGCGTGCCCGGCCAGCCCGACATCTACGAGCATCCGGGCTTCCGGCTCGATTTCGTCGCGCGCGAGGGGATCCGCATCGCGGGCGTGGACAGCGAGGTGAAGTTCGAGGTGCGCAACCTGACGCAGCAGAAGTATCGCGAGTATCAGGAAGCGGGCGACCGGAAGATCTACTACAACCGCTACGACGTCGGCACGTCGGTGTCGCTGGGGCTGGGCGTGAAGTTCTGACAGACGGCACGAGCCGGGACCCGGCCCCGGCCGGGCCGGCTCGGGTCATGCCGCCGTTTCGTGGTCGATCGCGTCGAGAATGCGCCCGCCTGCCATGAACACCGCGACCGGGCACGCCAGTGCCAGGATGATGCCCTGCGTGCCGGGATATTGCTCCACATAATGGAAGCCGCGCTCCACCGCGCCGGTGCCCAGGCCGTAGATGACGAGGAAGGCCTCGAACTTCGTCTTGATGACGAACAGGCGAGTGACACGGCTCCACATGACCGACGTTAACGCAAGAGCCGCGCCAACGGCGGAATTGCGCCATTCCCGCGTTAACGGACAGGGTTAATCGTCAAGTTATCCGACAGGTCCAGCGCCGCGAGCAAGGCCGCGTGCGCCGCCTCGATCCGCGCGACGAGTGCCGGGTCGCCGATCGCGGCGGCGGGGATCGCGTCCGGCCAGTGCGCCCCGACCAGGTCGGCCAGGCGGTCGAGCTTCGCCGCATCGACCAGGAAACGCGGATCCACCGTCGCGGGATCGCAGACGACGCGCAGCCGCAGGCACGCGGGGCCGCCGCCATTGGCCATCGATTCGCGCACGTCCACCACCTCGACCCGCCGGATCGCCCCGTTGCCGGCGAGATGCCGCTCGATCCACGACCAGACGCGCGGGTGGGCGCGCGCTTCCTCCGGCACGACCAGCGTCGTGGTGCCGTCGGGCAGGGTGACGAGCTGCGCGTTGAACAGGTAGGAGCCGATCGCGTCGGCGAGGCTCACCTCCGCCGCGGGCACCTCCACGATCTCCACCTCGGGCAGCAGGCGGCGCAGGTCGGCGTAGACGCGGTCGCGGTCGGCGAACGCCTGCTCGTGCGCCAGCAGCACGCGTCCGTTGGCGACGGCGACCACGTCGTTGTGGAACGCCCCCGCCGCGATCGCCTCGGCCGATTGCTGCACGAACAGTGTCCGCGCGGGATCGAGCGCGTGGGCGCGCGCGATCGCCTCGCTGGCGTCGCGATGCTGGCGCGCGGGGAACGGTCCGCCGGCCACGCCGTAGACGAACACCTCCACCCCGGGCGCGTCGTGCGAGGCGCACAGCCGCATATGGTTCGCCGCGCCCTCGTCGCCGAAGGGAGGCGGGACGGGGGCGTGGACGGCGAAGGCAGGATGCGCGAAGGCGAGGCGGAGCTGCGCCAGCGTCACGGGCCACTCGTGGCTGCGATGCGGCATGGTGGAAAGATTGGCGACGGTCAGGTGGCAGCGGCCGTCCGCGGTATCGGCCGCGGGCGACACCGTCGCCGCATTGGCCGCCCACATCGCCGAGGCGGAGAGCGCCTGCGCCTTCAGGTGCGGCGCGGCGGCGGCATAGTCGGTCGACAGCCGCGCGAGCCAGTCGTGGTCGGGTCGCGGGTGCGGCAGCAGGATGCCCTGCGTCAGACCCAGCGACAGGTTGGCCCGCATCTTCGCGATGCCTTGTAGCGCGGCGGCGCGCGGGTGGGCGGTGGCCCCTGCGTTGGCGGTGGCGGCGAGGTTGCCGGGGCTGAGCCCCGCGTAATTGTGCGAGGGGCCGATCAGGCCGTCGAAGTTGATCTCGACCACTCCCACGTCACACCCGCGGGGCATAGACGATGGCGGCGTCCTCGCCGATGCGCAGCGCGGTGGCGCAGCCGGGATCGACGATCACGCCGCCCTCTCCGGTGTCGCGCACCGAGGCGTAGGCGCAGCGGAAGTCCCGCAGCCGGCCCGTGGCGACCAGCGCCTCGATACCGCCGTCGCGGTCGATCGCGACCACCTGCGCGTCGCGCGCGTCGCGGATGGTGCGCACCGCATCGGTGCGCGCCGTCATCGTCGGTCCGCCATCGAAGATGTCGACGTAATTCTCGTGCGCGAAGCCCTCGTTCTCCAGCATCCGCATCGCCGCCCGCCCGCTGGGGTGCGGCAGGCCGATCGCGGCGCGCGCGGTGTCCGACAGCATGGCGGTGTAGATCGGGTGCTTGGGCATCAGGTCGGCGATGAACTGGTGTCCGTTCACCGCATTGAATTCGTCCGCCTGCTGAAAGTTCATGCCGAAGAACCGACCCGCCAGCCCGTCCCAGAACGGCGATCCGCCCCCCTCGTCGATGATGCCGCGCAGCTCGGCCAGGATGCGCTCGGCGAAACGGGCGCGATGCGCGCGGATGAACAGATAGCGCGAGCGGGCGAGCAGCAGCCCCAGCCCGCCGGCGCGCTCGCCCGGGTGGAGGAACAGGCCGCCGACCTCGCTCGACCCTTCGAGATCGGTGGTCAGCGACAGCATCTCCGCGCGGAAGGTGCGATCCAGTTCGCGGCTGTGCTGCGTCAGCGTGCCGAGGCGATAGCTGTAGAAGGGGTGGCGCTGCCCCACGTGGGTGAACAGCTGGCAGGTCCCGCGCACGTCCCCGGTGCGCACGTTTTCCAGCACCAGCACGAAGAGTTCGTCGGCGATCGTCGTTCCCGCTTCCGCCTTCGCGAAGGCGGCGTCGCTGCGCTCCAGCTTGGTGCGCAGCGCCTTGCGATCGGGCGGCAGGTTGGTGAAGCCGCCGCCGGTCAGCTTCGCCATTTCATACAGGTGCGGCAGGTCGTCGGGCGTGGCGGCGCGGACGACGAAGTCGGTCGCGGGGGTCATGACAGGGCTCCTTGGGCGACGCGCAGCATCGTGACGACGGACAGCGCCGCGCGCTCCGCCAGACTGGGGACGATCAGGAACTCGTCCGCCGAGTGGATCGCGCCGCCGCGCGCGCCCATCGTGTCGACCACGGGCACGCCGCACGCGGCGATGTTGTTGCCGTCGCACACGCCCCCCGTGGCGCGCCAGGCGATCGGCTGCCCCAGGTCCGCGCCCGCCGCCTTGACGAGGTCGAACAGGCGCGCCGCGCCCGCGTCGATCGGCTTGGGCGGTCGATTGAAGCCGCCGTGGACGTGGACCGCCACGTCGTGCGCCGCCGCCACGTCGGCGACGGCGGCGTCGATCGCGGCGCGCGCGCGCTCGATCGCACCGGCATCGGCGGGGCGGAAGTTGACGCGCAGAACGGCGTGGTCGGGCACGACGTTGTTGGGGCCGCCGCCGTCGATCCGTGCGGGGTTCACCGCCAGCCCCGCGCCCTTCGCGGCGTTCAGCCGCAGCGCCAGCGCTGCCGCGGCGACGATCGCATTGCGCCCCTCGTCCGGGTTCCGGCCGGCATGGGCGGCGCGCCCGGTGACCCGGATCGAGAAATTGCCCGTGCCGCCGCGCGCGCCCGCCAGCGTGCCGTCGGGCAGCGCGGGTTCGTAGGTGAGCGCCGCCGCCTTGCCGCGCGCCGCCGCCGCCAGCAGCGCGGCGGAGGAGAAGGAACCGGTCTCCTCGTCCGAGTTGACGACGACCTCGTAACCGACGTGGGAGCCGCCCGCCTCCACGGCGAGCAGCGCCTCCAGCATCAGCGACAGCCCACCCTTCATGTCCGCGGCGCCCGGCGCGTTCAGCGTGTCGGCGTCGATCCAGCGGGCCGACTGGAACGGATGGTCGGCAGGATAGACGGTGTCCATATGACCGGTCAGCAGCAGCCGCACCGGCGCGTCGGGCCGGACGGACAGGTGCAGGTGCCGACCATGCGCGATCGCGGCGACGCGGCCGTCCGCGGCCATGGCATCGGCCGGCTCGGGCTCGACCAGCCGCAGCTCGCCCGGCAGCGCGGCGAAGGCGTCGGCGAGTTCGCCCGCCATCGCGCCCACGCCGGAGAGGTGGCGCGTTCCGCTGTTGATCGCACACCACCGCTCCGTCCGCGCCAGCATCGCCGCCGCGTCCAGCCGCTCGACCGCGGCGCGCTCGTTACTCGACAATCCCCTCACCCGTCCTGTCTAGAGCGGGGGAGGGGGAAGGGGAACCCCGCGGCTCGGCAGCTCAGGCGTGGCCGGCGGAGGGATAGAACCAGGCGCGCACGCCTTCCCGGTTGAACGGGCGCCAGCCATACTCTGGCAGCGACAGCCGGTCCGCCACGGCGTAGAGAACGGCGGGGTTCACGCCCAGCCCGCAATGGCTGCCGTGCACCTCGATATTGTCCGAATTCTCGCTGAACGGCTCCACGCAATTCTGCCACGCGACGATCCCGTCCTCGCGGCTCCAGATCGCGGTGGAGGGGACGGGGGGCGGCGTCGCGCTCTCGCGCAGCTGTTCCTTGGTGGCGGCATCGTCGATGCGCTGCCCGGTCAGCAGCTCGTAGGCGCGCCACACGTTGGTCGAACGCGGCGAGCCGGTGAAGGGGGAGCCGAGCGAGATGACCTGCCGCACGGCGTCCGGCTGCACGCGGCTGACCATGCGCGCCATCACGCCGCCCAGGCTCCAGCCGACCAGGCTCACCTTGCGTCCCGTGGCCTCGTGGATCGCGGCGAGCCGCGCGGCCAGCTTCTCGCCCTCGCGCCCGATCGCCCTGGGTCCCAGGTTTCGGCCCAGGTCCCACGTATGTGCGTCGTAGCCGAGGCGCGTAAGATACCGGCGCAGCACCGTGGTGGAGGCGTCGGTGGTGGTGAAGCCCGGCAGCACCAGCACCGGGTGCCCGTCGCCGCGCGGCACCGAGTAGAGCCACGGCGCCGACGGGATCAGCAAACCGAACTCCGACAGCGCGCGCGGCAGCTCGGTGAAGGCCAGCAGCGGGCTGGGCGGGCGGGTGATCGGCGTGGGGGCGGCAGTCGCCATCGAACGGTGTCTCCTGATTTCCGGCGTCAATGCGCCGGCGGTCGTATTTGTTCAGCGATGCACGACTGACCTGAAGCAAGTGTTGCGCCCGGGCATCACGCTTGCGCTCCGAATCCGTAGGCGCGGTGCCCCGCCGCCACGCGGGCGGCATCGTAGGCCAGGATCAGAAGGTCGTGCGGCTGCCCGGCGCGGTCGCGCACCTGATCGCGCAGCAGCGCTTCGCCGCGAAAGCCCAGCGTCTCGAACAGCTCGATCGACGCTCTCTGGTCGGGCGTCATCGTCGCGGTGAGCTTGGCGAGGCCGCGTTCGCCCGCGATCGCCATGCCGGCCTGCAACAGGTCGCGCCCCAGCCCCGCGCCGCGCTCGTCCGCGGCGACCAGCAGACGGATCTCGCCGACATGTGCGCTCCAGCCCAGCGGATCGCGCACCAGCGCCGCGGTGCCGACGATGCGGCCCTCGCGCTCGGCCACCAGGCTGTCGATCCAGCCCTCGGCGATCGCTTCCAGCCAGGCCGCGATGACTCGAGGATGCTTCAGGTCGCGGCCGAGGAACAGGAGGTCGTGGTCGGGCAGCGCGCGCGCGAACGCCTCCATGCCGTCGCGGTCGCCCTCGCGAAAGCGGCGGATCCGGCACTCCCTCACTGCGACCGCTCCGCCAGCCAGCGCGCCAGCGCGGGCCACATCCGCTTGACCGCGTTCGGACCCGCGACCAGACTGACGTGCCCGCCCTTCAGCACGATCTCCCGCTTGTCCTGGCTGCCCACCATGTCAATCAGCGGGGCGGAGGCCGCGCGCGGCACGATGTGGTCGTGCTCCGCCGCCAGGTGGAGGAACGGCGCGGCGATGCGCGACAGGTCGACGCGGCGCCCCCCGACGTCCAGCGTGCCCGCGGCCAGCCGGTTGTCCCACATCAGCGCCTTGGTCGTCTGCCGGAAATACTCGCCCGCCAGCGGCAGCGTGTCGTTGTTCCACCGCTCGAACATGCGGACCGATTTCACGAACTCGTCGTTCCACAGATTGTCGTAGAGGCGGATGTTCTGGGCCGTCTGCGCCGCGGGACGCAGCATGTAGAAGGCGCTGTACAGCATCTCGCCGGGTACGTTGCCCAGCGTATCGACCAGCCGGTCGACATCGAAGAAGCGGCGGTCGGACCACGCCTGGAACAGATCCATCGCGTGGAAATCGACGGGCGTGGTGAAGGTGGCGAGATTGGCGAGGACGCCGTCCCCTTCCAGCGCCGCCCACAACAGCGACAGCACGCCGCCGAAGCAATAGCCGATCACGCTGACGTCGGGTTCCCCCGTCTCCTCCGCGATGCGCTCCACCGCGGCGGGCAGGAAATCGAGCACGTAGCTCTCCAGCGTCAGCGCGCGCTCGTGCGGGCGGGGCGGGGCCCATTCCAGCATGAAGACGTCGAACCCCGCCCTCAGCAGATATTCGACCAGGCTCTGCCCGGGCACCATGTCGAAGATGAAGCCGCGGTTGGTGGTGGCCATCACCAGCAGCACCGGTACGCGATAGACGTCGTCTACCAGCGGGCGATAATGGTTCAACCGCATCGTGCCGCGCTCCACCAGAACGTCCTTGGGCGTGCAGCCGACCGCGGGGGCAGGGGAGGTGAAATAGTCGAAGCCCTTCACCTGCCGCGCCAGCATCCGCTCGAACTCGGCCTGCGCCGCGGCGAAGGGGGAGGTAAGGGTGTCGGTCATGCTGTGCCGGGGTGTTCTTCGGCCGATAGCTCCGTTCGGGCTGAGCGAAGACGAAGCCCATGCACGGCGAATGCCCTTCGACTTCGCTCAGGGCGATTGGAGTTGAGCGCGATGCTCATCCCGCCGGCGACTTGCGCCCCCGTGTCGGCTTGTCCTTCTTCGCCGGCGCCTGCGCACCCAGCGCCGCCTCGATCCGCGCCAGCGTCGCCTCCATCGCATCGACCCGCGCGGCGAGCGCCTCCACGTCCGAGCGCGTCGGCAGGTTGGCGGCGGCCAGCGCCTTCTCCATCGTGTCCTTGAACGCCGCCTGCATCTGCAGCGAAGCGGCGGTGGCGCCCTGCATCCCGCGCGCGAACTCCTCGCGCTTCATCGCGTCGTTGCCGAAGCTGTTCGCCATCTTCTCCCACTGGCCCAGCATGTCTCTGAAGAAGGCGCCGGGATCGGAGGGGCTGGTCATCCGGAGAGTGTTCCCGCCGGAACCGCCCGCGTCAAGCCGTCATTGCTGCACGCTTTGCTGCGCAGCAGGAACCGGGCCGGACGCGCGCGCGTCCAGCTGCGAATCGCCGCCCAGCGTGCGATAGAGGGTGACCAGGTTGGTGGCGCGGACCAGCTCGGTCTCCACCACACTGCGCTGCGCGGCATAAAGCTGTCGCTGCGCGTCGAGGCTGGTGAGATAGGTGTCGATCCCGCCGCGGTAGCGCAGATTGGCGAGCGCGAAGCTGTCGCGCGCCGCGACCAGGAAGCGCCGCTGCGCCGCCAGTTCCGCCGTGACGGTGCCGCGGCGCGCCAGCGCGTCCGCCACCTCGCGAAAGGCGACCTGGATCGTCGCCTCGTATTGCGCCAGCAGCGCGTCGCGCTGCGCCTGCGTTTGCGCGACGCCGGCGCGCCCGGCACCCGCGCGGAAGATGGGATAGGTGATCCCCGCCGTCCCCGTCTCCGTCAGCGAATCGCGCGAGAACAGCTCCGACAGTGCGGTGTTGGCCAGGCTGAAGACCAGCGACAGGTTGATCGTCGGGAACAATGCGGCACGCGCGGCGCCGATCTCCGCATTGGCGGCGCGCAGCTCGTACTCGGCCTGCACCACGTCGGGTCGGCGCAGCAGCACGCGGCTGTCGGTGCCAGCCGGCATCTCCGCCAGCGTGGCGGACGCCTCCTCGATCGTCGTCGCCAGCAGCGCCGGGTCCACCGGCGCGCCGACCAGCAGCTGGAGCGCGTTGATGTCCTGCGCCAGCGCGGTCCGCTGCTGCGCGATCGCGGCCTCGGCGGTGGCGAGCACCTGCTCGGCCTGTCGCACGTCGCTGCGCGGGCTGACGCCGCCGGCGCGGCGCTGCTCGGTCAGGCGGAAGCTGGCGCGCGCGCTCTCGGCCGTCTGCTCGGCGACCGCCAGCAGGCTGCGGTCCGCGGCATAGGTCAGCCACGCGCCGGCGACGTCACCGACCAGCGTCAGGCGGACGGCGCGCGCAGCCGCCTCCTGGCCGAAGAAGCGGTTCAGCGCGGCGGCGTTGAGCGAGCGGATGCGACCGAACAGGTCGAGTTCGAACCCGGTCACGCCGATGTTCGCCTGATAGGTGGTGCCGCCGACGGAAAAGGCGCCGCCCGCCGCCCCCGCGCCGATCTCGCGCTGCGTGACGGTGCCGCCGGTGGTGACTTCGGGAAACAGCTCGGCGCGCTGGATGCGATAGGCGGCGCGCGCGACCTCGATGTTGGCGGCGGCGACGCGCAGGTCGCGGTTGTTCGCCAGCGCCTGCTCGATCAGCCGTTGCAGCCGCGCGTCGCGGAAGATGTCGCGATAGGTGACGGCGGGCAGCGACGCCTCGGTCTGGCGCAGATAGGCGTCGCCGGTCGGCCACGACGCGGGCACGGGCAGTTCCGGCCGCACGTATTTGGGCGCGAAGGAGCAGGCCGCGACAGACAGCAGCAGCAGGGGCGCAAGCCGCCGGATCATGCCTTCGCCTCCGCTTCCTTTTCAGGCGACGGATCGGCCCCGCGCTTCAGCCCCTTCCACCCGTCCCGGAAGCCGCGGCGCACGAGGACGAAGAACAGCGGGATGTAGAAGACCGCGAGGATCGTCGCGGTCAGCATCCCGCCGATCACGGCGGTGCCGATGGCGATGCGGCTGTTCGCGCCCGCGCCGGTGGAGATGGCGAGCGGCAGCACGCCGAAGATGAAGGCGAGGCTGGTCATCAGGATCGGGCGCAACCGCAGCTTGGCCGCCTCCAGCGCGGCATCGATGACGCGCGCCCCCTTCTTCTCCGCCTGCTCGGCGAACTCGATCATCAGGATCGCGTTCTTCGCCGCCAGCCCCATGGTCGTCAGCAGGCCGATCTGCAGGTACACGTCGTTGATGAGCCCGCGCAGCGTGGTGAACACGACCGCACCGACCAGCCCGAGCGGGATGATGAGGAGCACCGCCAGCGGGATCGACCAGCTCTCGTACAGCGCGGCCAGGCACAGGAAGACGACGGCGATGGACAGGGCGTAGAGCAACGGCGCCTGTCCCGAAGACAGCCGCTCCTGATAGGAGATGCCTGCCCAGGCGACGCTGGTGCCGGGGATCTGCGCCGCCAGCTCCGCCATCCGCTCCATCGCGTCGCCCGAGCTGTAGCCCGACGCCGCCGACCCCTGGAATTCGAACGAGGACAGGCCGTTGAAGCGGGACACCGTGACGGGCGCCTGCGACCAGCTGATCCGCGCGAAGGAGCTGAACGGCACCATCTGTCCGTTCGCGCCGCGCACGAACCACTGGTCGAGATCGCCCGGGTCCGACCGGTAGGGCGCGTCGCCCTGCACGTAGACGCGTTTCACCCGTCCGCGATCGATGAAGTCGTTGACGTAGCGGCCGCCCCAGGCGGTCGACAGCGTGGCGTTGACGTCCGCCTGCGTCAGGCCCAGCGCCGACAGTTTCTGCTGGTCGATGTCGACCTTCAGCGTGCCGACATCGGGCAGTTCGGTCAGTCGCACGGCGGACAGGATCGGATCGTTCTCCGCCGCCGCCAGCAGCTTGTCGCGCGCCGCGTTGAATTCCTGCGTGCTGAGCGCGCCGGTGTTCTGCAATTCCATGGTGAAGCCGTCCGACTGGCCCAGCCCGCGGACTGCGCCGGGTTGCAGCGCGAAGACGCGCGCGTCGCGCAGGCCCCGGAAGGCGGCGGAGGCGCGCGCCACGATCGCCTCGGCGCCATTCTCCTTGCCCTTGCGCTCGGCCCAGTCGGTGAGGTTGATATAGCCGCGGCCGACGTTCTGCCCGCTCGCCCCGCCGCCGCCGCCGGTGGTGACCAGCATGACGCGCACGTTCGCACGCTCGTTCTCGCGCAGGTACTTCTCGATCCGCTGCTGGATCTCGAACGTGCGACCCTGCGTGGCGCCGGCGGGCAGCTGGAACTGGATCTGGATGCTGCCCTGGTCCTCGGTCGGCAGGAAGCCGGTGGGCATCCGCAGGAACAGGAAGGCGAGCAGGCCGACGGTGAGGAGGTAGGCCACGACGAAGATCGCCTTGCGATCGATCACGTAACGCGTCGCCGCGATGTAGCGCGCCACCATGCGGTCGAACGCGTCGTTGAACCAGTCGCGCGCCCGCTCCAGCGCGTGAGCCACCTTGGGCGCCTTGCGCGCGAGCCAGCTGTGCTCGATCGCGTGGCCCTCGTCGCTCTTGTGCTGCTTCAGCAAGGTGGCGGTCAGCGCCGGCGACAGGATGACCGCGACCAGCACGGACAGGATCATCGCCGCCACGATCGTGACGGAGAACTGGCGGTAGATGACACCGGTCGACCCGCCGAAGAACGCCATCGGCAGGAACACCGCGGACAGCACCAATGCGATCGCGACCAGCGCGACGGTGATCTCCTCCATCGACTGGATCGTCGCCTCGCGCGGCGACATGCCGGGGTTCTCCTCCAGCAGCCGCTCGACGTTCTCGACGACGACGATGGCGTCGTCGACCAGCAGGCCGATCGCCAGCACCAGGCCGAACAGCGTCAGCGTGTTGATGGAGAAACCGGCGACGTAGAACACCGCGAAGGTGCCGAGCAGCACGACGGGCACGGCGATGGTCGGGATCAGCGTGGCGCGCCAGCTCTGCAGGAAGACGAACATCACGATGACGACCAGGATCACCGCCTCGATCAGCGTCTTCACCACCTCCTCGATCGACAGCTTGATGAAAGCGGTGGAATCGTTGGGGAAGGTATATTCCAGCCCCTGCGGGAAGCCCTTCGCGACACGCGCGACCTCCGCCTTCACCAACTCCGAGGTGGTCAGCGCGTCGGCGCCCGGGGCCATCAGCACGGCGATGCCCGCGCCCGGATGGCCGTTGACGCGGCTGATCGCGTTGTAGCTCTCCGCACCCAGTTCCACGCGCGCGACGTCGGCCAGCCGCACGGTCGCGCCATTGGCCTGGGTCTTCAGGATGATGTTCGCGAACTGGTCCGGCGTCTGCAATCGCGACTGCGCGGTGACGACCGCGTTCAGCATCTGCTCCTTGGGCATCGGCTGCCCGCCGATCTCGCCCGCCGCAACCTCGGTGTTCTGCGCCTGGATCGCGCTGATGACGTCGCCCGGCATCAGCTGGAAGCTCGCCAGCCGCGCGGGATCGAGCCACACGCGCATCGCATATTGCGCACCGAAGACGTTGGTGTCGCCGACGCCCTGGATGCGGCCGAGCGAATCCTGGAGGTTGGAGATCAGGTAGTCGGAGACATCCTGATTGGTCATCCGGTCGGTCGCGTCATAGACGCTGACGATCATCAGGAAGTCCGGGTTGGATTTGCGGACCGTCAGCCCCTGCTGCTGCACCTGTTGCGGCAGGCGGCTGATCGCCTGCTGCACCTGGTTCTGCACCTGCACCTGCGCGATGTCGGGATCGGTGCCCTTGTCGAACGTGGCGGTGATCGTCACCTGCCCGCGCGAGGTGGAGGAGGAGCTGAAGTAGAGGAGACCGTCGATGCCGGTCAGCGTCTGCTCGATCACCTGGGTGACGCTGTTCTGCACCGTTTCCGCATTGGCGCCGGGATAGGTGGCGCGCACGGACACCTGCGGCGGCGCGACGTCGGGATATTGCGCGATCGGCAGGCCCAGGATCGCGCCGACGCCCGCCATCATGACGATGATGGCCAGCACCCAGGCGAAGATCGGGCGATCGATGAAGATGCGGGACATGGGCGGTCAGCGTCCTCCGCCGGCCTTGCCCTGGCCCTGCGCCTGCATCTTCTTCATCTCCTCGGGCGAGGGCGGGACGACGCGCTGCGGCGTGCCGGCCGGCACGGGCGCGATCGGCGCGCCGGGCTTCAGGTCGGCCAGGCCCTGGGTGATGATGCGGTCGCCGGGCTTCAGTCCCTTGGTCACCACCCAGTTGGCGCCCACCGTACGCGTGGCGTCGACGGTGCGCTGTTCCGCCTTGTTGCCGGCGCCCACGACGAACAGCGTCGCGCTGCCGCGCGGATCGCGCTGCACCGCGGCCTGCGGCACGAGGAAGGCGTTCTGCTGCACCGCCTGCGAGAACACGGCGCGCACGAACATGCCGGGAAGCAGCAGCCCGTCCGGATTGGGGAAGCGGGCGCGCAGCGTGACGGTGCCGGTCGCCTGGTCGACCACCACCTCGGCGAACTCGACAGTGCCGGTGCGGCCGTAGTCGCTGCCGTCCTCCAGCTTCAGCCGCACCGTGGTGCTCGCCGGCGTGACCCCGCCGCTGGCGAGATTGCGCCGCAGCGCCAGCAGGTCGGCGGCGGATTGCTGGATGTCGACGAACATGGGGTCGAGCTGCTGGATCGTCGCCAGCGGATCGGCCTGGCTGGTCGAGACCAGCGCGCCGACGGTAAACAGCGAACGGCCGATGCGCCCGCTGATCGGCGCGGGCACGGTGGTGAAGCGCAGGTTCGTGCGCGCGGTGTCGAGCTGCGCGCGGTTCAGGTCGATCTGCGCGCGCGCCTGGCGCTGCGTGGCGACCGCGTCGGTATAATCCTGCCGGCTGATCGCCTCCGCCTCGGCGAGCGGGCGGAAACGGTCGGCGCGCACCCTTGCCGCCTCGAACGTCGCCTGCGCGTTGGCGACGCCGGCGCGTGCCTCGTTGGCGGCGGCGCGGTACAGCGAGGGGTCGATCTGATAGAGCGGCTGCCCCTGGCGGACGAAGCTGCCCTCGGTGAAGAAGCGGCGCTGGATGACGCCGGCGACCTGCGGGCGCACCTCGCTCGACTGGAAGGCGACCGTCCGCGCGGCCAGCTCCACGGTGACGGGTACCGCGCTGGTCTGGAGAGTGACGAAGCCGACCGCCTTGGGCCGCCCGTCGCCACCCCGGCCGCCACCGCTGCCGCCGCCCTTCTGCTGCGCCTCGCCGCCCGAGCCGCAGGCGGCGAGCAGCATCAGCGCGCAGGCGGCCGCCATGCCCGCTCCACCGCGGCCCATCCCGCCCATCGTCCGCCTCGTCATTAAAGTGATCCGCCCAAGCAAGCCACGCGGGCTAAAGGCCATTTGTCGCAAATGTTTCGCAAGGGCGAGGTAATTTTGCGGTTCGACGCGCCGGCGAGCGCGAAGCTGGCTCAGCCGCGCACGAAGTTCCCCGTCCGGCGCTCCGCCACCGCCTTGATGCCCTCGCGGAAATCGGCGGTCCGCATCAGCCGGTCCTGCTCGGCGCGCTCGTGCTCGGTCCGCTGCCGCACCGCCTCGGCCAGGTCGGCGCGCATCGTCGCGCGCGTCGCCTCCACCGCCAGCGGCGCATTGGCGGCGATCTCCGCCGCCAGCCGCTGCGCCGCGGCGCGCACGTCGTCGAGCGGGGCGATCTCGTCGGCCAGGCCGTAGCGCAGCGCGTCCTCCGCCTTCACCCGCCGCCCGGTCAGCAGCATCAGCGCGGCGTGCTGCTGGCCGACGACGCGGGGCAGGGTGTGCGTGATGCCGAAGCCGGCGTGGAAGCCGAGCGTCACGAAGCTGGCGGCGAACCGCGCCTCCGGCGCCGCCACGCGGAAGTCGCCGACGAGCGCGAGGCCAAGCCCGGCGCCGATCGCGCTGCCCTGCACCGCCACCACGATCGGCTTGCGCGTGGAGAACAGACGCACCGCGTTGCGGTACAGCACCGGCGTCTCGCTCTCGCCGCTCTCGTCGGCGAGCGGCTTGTCGCCGGACAGGTCGGCTCCGCCGCAGAACACCTTGCCCGCGGTCGCCAGCACGGTCGCGCGCACCGCGTCATCGGCGTCAAGCACCTCGAAGGCGTCCGCGATCTCGCCCACCGTGGCGGCGCTGACGAAATTGGCCGGACCGCGTTCGTAAAGGACGGTCGCGACGTGGCGATCGGTCGTGACGGTGACATGGTCGCTCATGCGCGTGTTCCCAGCAGGTTGCGGGCCACCACCCAATTGTGGATCTCCGTCGGCCCGTCGTAGATCCGCATCAGCCGGATGCGCGCCGCCATCTGCTGCAACGGCATCTCCCGCGTCATCCCCATCGCGCCGAAGCATTGCATCGCGTGGTCCAGCACCTCCCACGCCATTTCGAGCGCGTAGGACTTGATCATCGACACCTCGTTGCGCACGTCGCGCCCCTGGTCCAGCTTCCACGCGCAATCGTACGTCATCAGGCGGGCGGCGTGGATTCGTATGGCGGCGTCGCTGATCCAGTTCTGCACGGTCTGCCGCTCGCTCAGCGGCTTCCCGAAGGTGACGCGCTGGGGGGCATAGTCGATCATCATTTCCATCGCGCGCTGCGCCATGCCGATCGCGTTCGCCGCCATCTCCGCGCGGCGGGTGGCGAGGCGCAGCTGCATCGGCGCGAAGCCCTGGCCCTCGGTGCCCAGCAGCTTCCATCCCTCCACCCGGCAATCGTCCAGCGCGATCTCGTACAGGGTCTCGGCGCCGATGACCGGGATCGGGCGCACGACGTGGAAGCCGGGCGCGTCGCGATCCACCAGGAACGCGCTGATGCCGCCACGCGCGCCCTTCTCCTTGTCGGTGACGGCCATCACGATCGTGAAGTCCGCCACGTTCGCCTTGGTGATCCAGATCTTGCGGCCGTTCAGGACCCAGTCGTCGCCCTCGCGGACGGCGGTGGTCCGCATGCCCGCGGGGTCGGCGCCCGCGCCGGGCTCGCTGATGCCGATCGCGCTGATCGTCTCGCCGCGGACATAGGGGGCGAGGTACGCCTCGCGCTGCCGCTCGGTGACGGTGGCGGCCAGCATCTTCAGATTGGGCGAGTCGGGGGGCAACACCCAGGGGACGATCGTGCGGCCCAGCGCCTCGTTCACCGCCACCATCGCCACTGCGGGCAGGTCCGTTCCGCCGACGTCCTCCGGCGCGTCCAACCCCCACAGGCCGAGGTCGCGCGACACCTGGTCCACCCGCGCGCGCTCCTGCGCGGTCAGCTTCAGCCCCTCGCCCGCGATCTCGCGCTCCAGCACTCGGCCTTCCAGCGGAACCAGCTCGTCGTCGACGAACCGGCGGGCCAGATCGGCGATCATGCGATGGTCTTCGTCCAGCTCGAACTTCATGCGCGTCTTCCTCTCGCCGCCGTCCTTACCGGCTTTTGCGGCCAGGTCCACGCGGAGGAGACACGCCGGCGACCGGGTTGATGTGGGTCACGTCGTGCAACCCTTCGCGCGATGTTGCGTTGCGACGGTGTACGGGGGTGTAACGGTAATCCGGCGCCTGCGAGTGGCAAAGGGGCGTGTGTGCTGGGGTTCCGTTTCCGTCGATCGGCCTTGATGATGGCGACCGCGCTGGCGGCGGTGCCGGCGAGTGCCCAGATGCAGAAGCCCGGAACGGCGCCGGCGCAGGGGCCGGACGCCCCGCAACCCTCCGACCCATCCGCCGATCCGCAGGGTGATGCGCCGATCGTGCCGGAAGCGGAGTTCGACGCCGCGCTGCCGCCGATCGTCGACGACGTGAACGCGCCGCTGGAGCCGCTCCGCGTGCCGCCGCCCGCCGCGACGACCGCGCAGCCGGCTACCCCTGTCACGCAGGCGGCGCAGGCGCCGCTGACCGAGGGCGCGCTGCCCCCGGCGGGGGCGACCGATCCGGTGCTCGCGCAGCCGCTGGAGCCGCTGAACAGCTTCGACACCGTGCCGTTGCAGACCGTCGCCGACGTGCCGGAGGGCGAGGACGCGCCGGAGATTGCCTATGTCACCGAGGTGCGCGGGCTCGATCCGTTGAACCTGACCGACGAGTTCAACTCGCTGTCCGCGCTGAAGGAAGGGGGCGGGAAGGCGGCGAACGCGACGCAGGTGAACGCACGCGCCAAGGAGGACGAGCAGCTGGCCGTCCGCCTGATGAAGTCGCTCGGTTATTACGACGGGACCGCCATCTCGACCATCGAGACGGGCGCCGGCGCCACGGGCGACGAGGCGCCGCCGGGGACGAATAGGCGCCTGCGCGCGATCGTCAGCGCGACGCCGGGCACGCGCTACACCTTGGGCAGCGTGGCGGTGAAGGCCGGGCCGACGGTGCCGCCGGACCTCGTGCGTCGCGAGCTGCCGCTGAAGGTGGGCGACCCGATCGAGGCCGCGCGGGTGCAGGGCGCGGAGGCGAACGTCGCGCTGAAGCTGCCGCAGCAGGGCTACCCTTTCGTGAAGGTCGGCGATCGCGACGTGCTGCTCGACGAGGCGACGCACAAGGGCGACTATACCCTGCCGGTCGATACCGGGCCGCGAAGCAGTTTCGGCGCGCTGCGCACCGAAGGCGATCCGATCTTCGACCTCGACCACCTCAACGTCTTCCCGCGGTTCGAGCGCGGGCAGCTCTACGACAATCGCCTGCAGGACGACCTTCGCGAGGCGCTGGTGGCGACCGGGCTGTTCGGCTCCATCGGCGTGGAGCCGGTGCGCACCGGCGTGCCGGGTCCCGACGGGACCGAGGTGGTCGACCTGATGGTTCGCCAGACCAAGGGGCCGCAGCGCAGCCTGGCGGGCAGCGGCGGTTTCAACACCGGCGAGGGGCTGAAGGTGGAGGGCAGCTACACCCACCGCAACCTGTTCCCGCCCGAGGGCGCGCTGATCCTGACGGCGGTGGCGGGCACGCAGCAGCGCGGCGCCAGCGCCACCTTCCGTCGTGCCAATGCCGGGCGGCGCGACCGCACCGTCAGCCTGACAGCGGCGCTCAATTATCAGAGCTACGACGCCTTCAACGCCTATACGGGCACGATCGCAGGGCGGATCGCGTACGATTCGACACCGATCTGGCAGAAGACATTCACCTACGCCTTCGGCTTCGAGCTGACCGGCACCGCGGAGGAAGCGTACGACTTCGATCGCGGCGAACGGCGGCGGCAGACCTACGGCATCTTCGCGCTGCCGGCGCAGGCGGTGTTCGACCGGTCGGACGACCTGCTCAACCCGACGAAGGGCTATCGCCTGAAACTGAACCTGAGCCCCGAGACGTCCGTATCGGGCGGCGTGCGCCCCTATGCGCGCACGATGGTGGAGGCGACCGGCTACTTCCCGGTGAGCGACAGCCTGGTCATCGCGGGTCGGGCGCGCGCAGGGGCGATCTTCGGCATCGACCGCAACGAACTCGCACCGTCGCGGCGCTATTATGGCGGCGGCGGCGGATCGGTGCGCGGTTACGGCTTCCAGCGGCTCGGCCCGCTTGAACCCGCGAGCGTGCTGGAACCGGACGAGGACGGCAACGTGGACCTCGGCGACCTGCGGCCCGTCGGCGGACGCAGCATCAACGAATTCTCGCTGGAAGCGCGCTACCGCTTCGGCGATTTCGGCATCGTGCCCTTCATCGACGGCGGCAACGCCTATGAGAGCACCTTTCCCAAGGGCTCCGACCTGCGCTTCGGTGCCGGCATCGGCGGCCGCATCTACACGAACTTCGGTCCGCTCCGCGTCGACGTCGCGACGCCGCTCAATCCCCGGCCCGGCGACGGCAAGGTCGCGCTCTACATCTCGATCGGACAGGCGTTCTGATGGCCGAGAATCCCGTGTCGGACACCGCCGTGGTCGAGACCCGCCGCCCGCTGTGGCAGCGCGTGCTGAAGTGGATCGGCGTCGCACTCCTTGGGCTGGTGGCGCTGCTGCTGGTGATCGTGCTGGGCATCAACACCGATCCCGGCCGCCGCTTCGTCGCCGACCAGATCGGCGGCTACACCACCGCCTCGGGTCTCAACATCAAAGTCGGCCGGATCGACGGCTCGCTCTACGGCACCATGCGACTGAGCGACGTGCGCGTCAGCGATCCGAAGGGCGTGTTCCTCACCTCGCCGCGGCTCGAGGTGGACTGGCGGCCGTTCGCGTATCTGAACAATCATATCGACGTGAAGAGCGTGTCGAGCGGGCTCATCACGCTGCGCCGCAATCCGGAGCTGAAGCCGTCGGAGGAGCCGACCGACCCGAACGCGCCCATCCTGCCCGACCTCGACATCGACATCGGCCGCCTGTCGGTCGCGCGCTTCGTCATGGAGCCGCCGGTGTCAGGCCAGCGGCACGTCGCGCGGATCGACGGCGCGGCGCATATCGCAGATCGCCGCGCGCAGCTGACCGTCGATGCAGCGGCCCTGCGCGCGCCGGGCGTGGCCGGCGGCGATGTGGCGCGGGTGCGGCTGGACGCGGTACCCGACGATAACCGTCTCGCCATCGACGCGCGGGTGCAGGCACCCGCGGGCGGCATGGTGGCGCAGCTCGCCGGCCTGAAGGCGCCGCTTGGCGCCACGCTGACGGGACGCGGCAGCTGGGCGGACTGGCGCGGCAAGCTGGACGCCACGCTGGGCGGCGGGAAGCTCGCCGACCTCGACGTGCTGGCGCAGGACGGGCGCATCCGCGTCAACGGCTTGACCCGGCCGGGCCTCTATCTCGAAGGCCCGGTGGAGCGGCTGACCGCGCCGGGGCTGCGGATCGAGAGCGACACGCGGCTGGCCGAGCGACGCGCCGACACGCGGATCAAGCTGACCTCCGATGCGCTCGCGGTGGACGCGGGCGGCGTGCTGGACCTCGCCGCCAGCCGCTTCGGCAATTTCGCGGTGGATGCGCAGCTGCTGACGCCCGGTGCCATCGCGCCCAACATCAATGGCCGCGATGTGCTGGCGCGCGTGGTGCTGAACGGGCCCTTCGCGACGCCGACGGTCGACTACAAGGTGCGCGCGGCGACGCTGGGATTCCAGCAGACGGTGGTGCAGGGGCTCTATGCCGAGGGGCTGGCGCGCGTGAACGCCGACCGCATCCTCGTGCCGGTCAGCGCGCGCGCGCGCCGGATCGCGGGGCTGAACCCGGCGCTCGGCGGGCTGACCACCAACGCGCGGATCGACGGCGACATCGCCATCCAGATGCCCAACATCCTGTCGGACAATCTGCGCATCCGTTCCGACACGATCAACGCCACCGCCATCGTCGCCGCCAACATGGAAACGGGGCGCTACACGGGAGCCTTGCAGGGGCGCGTCAACAACTTCCGGGTCGACTCGGTCGGCATCCTTGACCTCAACACGCAGGCCGATCTGGTCGCCACGCCAACGGGCTTCGGCGTGACCGGACGCGTCGCGTTGCAGACGAAGCAGCTGTTCAACGAGGGTGCGCGCAGCTTCCTGGGCGGCAATGCGGTGGCCAGCACGCGGTTCGGATATTCGCCCGAGGGGATCGTCACCTTCCGCGACCTGCGCCTCAACGCGCCGCAGTTCCGCATCACGCGTGGCGAGGGGCGGTTCGATCCGGCGACCGGACGCGTGCTGGTGAGCGCCGACGCGACCTCGACGCAATACGGCCCGCTGTTCGCGCGGGTGGAAGGGACGACCACCGCGCCCGTGGTGCGCCTGCGCGCGCCGCGGCCGGGCGTCGGCGTAGGCCTCGCGGACCTCGACGCGCGGATCGTCGGCCGCGGCAACGCCTATCAGGTGAACGCGACCGGGGGCACGACCTACGGCCCGTTCAGCGCCGACGTGCTGGTGCGGCCTGGCGCGCAGCTGGCCGTGGACATCCGCCGCGTCGTCTTCGCCGGCATCGGTTTCGCCGGGCGCGTGGTGCAGACCGCGGCGGGGCCGTTCGCCGGCGACGTCCGCTTCGACGGGCGCGGCGTGACCGGGACGGTGGGCCTCGGCGCGCAGGGTGGCTATCAGCGTGCCAGCGTGAACGCGCGGGCCTATGCGGCGACGATCCCCGGCGCGGTGGACTTCACCATCGGTCGCGCGCTGATCGCGGCGACGGTGGTGCTATATCCGAAGGCGCCGTCCGTCGTGGCGGACGCGCAGGTCGCCGACCTTCGCTACGGCCCCACGGTGATCCAGGCGGCGCGGGCGAAGGTGAACTACACCGGCGGGCGCGGCACCGCGCAGGCGCTGCTGACCGGGTCCAACGGCGTGCCGTTCCGCGTGGCGCTGAACAGCCGCCTCTCGCCCTCGCTCTACCTGGTCGCGCTGCAGGGTCAGGCGAACGGCGTGAACTTCCGCACGCCCGCCGCGGCGCGGATCGTGCCCGAGGCGGGGAGCTATCGTCTCCAGCCCACGCGGCTCGACTTCGACCGCGGCACGATGCGGCTCGCGGGCCGATTCGGCGGCGCGGCGACCAGCGCGCAGGCCCGGCTCGACCGGCTGGACCTGTCGCTGCTGAGCGCCTTTGTCCCCAACCTCGGCATCGGCGGTCAGGCCACCGGCAGCCTCGACTATGTCCAGCGCGCCGGGCAGGCGGTGCCCGAGGCGGACGTGCGGATGACGATCGCCAACTTCACCCGCTCCAGCCTCGCCGCGGTGTCCGAACCCGTCGACATCGTCGTCCAGGGCCGGCTGGATGCCGCCGCGGGCGAGGCGCGGGCGCTGATCCGGCGCGGCGCCACCCCGGTCGGACGCATGGTCGCGCGGCTGACCCCGGCGGGCAGCGGCAGCTGGTCGACGCGGCTGATGCAGGGCCCGCTGTCGGGCGGCATCCGCTACAACGGCCCGTCCGGCGTGCTGTTCAGCTTCGCGGGCCTGGCAGAGCAGCAATTGTCCGGCCCGATCGCGGTCGCCGCGGACTTCGGCGGCACCGTGGCCGCGCCGCGCGTCAACGGCCTGATCCGCGCCGACAACCTGACCTACACAAACGAGACCTACGGCACCCGCCTGACGCAGATGCGCATCGCGGCGCGCTTCAACAACGACCGGCTGGAGCTGACGCAGGTGCAGGCGCGCGCCGGCAGCGGCACGGTGCAGGCACAAGGCGCCGTCGGCCTCGCCGCGGCGCAGGGCTTCCCGATGGACATCCGCGTGGCCATGCGCGACGCGCAGCTCGCCCGCTCCGACGCGATCGGCGCGACGGCCAGCGGCGACGTGCGCATCCAGAAGGACGCGCAGGGCGGACTCATCAGCGGCAACATCAACGTGCCCGAGGCCCGTTACCAGATCATCCGTCAGGGTTCGGCCGAGGTGCCGGAGCTGACCGGTGTCCGGCGCAAGAGCGACATCCGCGTCGCGCGCCCGACCGATCGGCCGACACCGGCGCCGGCGGGCCTGTTCCGGCTCGACCTGCGAGTGCGCGCGGACAATCGCCTGTTCGTCTCCGGCATGGGGTTGGAAAGCGAGTGGGAGATGGACCTGCGTGTCGGCGGCACCTCCGCCGCGCCGACCGTGTCCGGCGGGCTTGACGTGGTGCGCGGCACCTATTCCTTCGCCGGCAAGCGCTTCGAGCTGCAACGCGGGCGCGTGCGCTTCACCGGGCCGGTACTGACCGATCCCGACATCGACATCCTGGCGACGACACAGAACGACGGCGTCACGTTCAACATCGCGATCACCGGGACCGGGCAGCGTCCGCAGATCGCCTTCACCTCCACGCCCGCGCTGCCGCAGGACGAGGTGCTGAGCCGCCTGCTCTTCGGCACCAATCCGGAGAACCTGTCGGCGACCGAGGCGATCCAGCTGGCGAGCGCGCTCAACTCGCTGCGCGGGTCCGGCGGCGGGCTCAATCCGCTCGGCAAGCTGCGCAGCGCGACCGGTTTCGACCGGCTGCGCATCCTGGGCGCGGACGAGGCGAGCGGGCGCGGGTCGGCGCTGGCGGCAGGCAAGTATCTGACCGACGACATCTACGTCGAGATCGTCACCGACGCGCGCGGCTTCACCGCCACGCAGCTGACGATCGCGCTGACGCGGACGCTGAGCGTCCTGTCGCAGGCGGGATCGTTCGGCGGCTCGAACGTCCAGCTCCGCTACTCGCGCGACTATTGATGCGCGGGGGCGGGGTGGCCGGGCAGGGGGGCTTTCACGCTACTTACATTTCGGTTAGCAACTGGTCCTCGAGAGGATAAGTGCATGACCGAGCATCTGGACGTGATCGTCGTCGGCGCAGGACTGTCCGGTGTGGGTGCCGCCTGGCACCTGCAACAGCGCTGTCCCGACCGCAGCTTCGCCATCCTCGAGGCGCGCGACGCGATCGGCGGGACGTGGGATCTGTTCCGCTATCCGGGCATCCGCTCCGATTCGGACATGCACACGCTGGGCTACAGCTTCCGCCCCTGGACCCAGGCCAAGGCGATCGCGGACGGCCCGTCGATCCGCGCCTATGTTGAGGACACCGCGCGCGAGGCGGGGATCGACCGCAAGATCCGTTTCCGCCACCGGCTGATCTCCGCCGAATGGTCCACGCCCGACGCGCGCTGGACGCTGCAGGTGGAAAAGGAAGGGGGGGAGCGCGTGGAGATGACGTGCGGCTTCCTCTACGTCTGCTCGGGCTATTACGATTACGCAGCCGGTCATGCGCCGGACTTCCCGGGATCGGCCGACTTCAGCGGGCGCATCGTCCATCCGCAATTCTGGCCCGAGGACCTCGACTATTCGGGCAAGCAGGTGGTCGTCATCGGCAGCGGCGCCACCGCGGTGACCTTGTTGCCCGAAATGGCGCGCCACGCCGCGCACGTCACCATGCTCCAGCGCTCGCCCACCTATGTCGTCACCCGCCCGGCGCAGGACGGTTTCGCCAACTGGCTGCGGCGACGGCTGCCCGCGCGCGCGGCCTATGGCGTCACACGCTGGAAGAACGTGCTGTTCGGCATGTTCTTCTACCGGATGGCGCGACGCCGGCCGGAGCGGGTGAAGGAGCGGCTGATCGGCATGGTGCGCGAGCAGCTGGGCGCCGACTATGACGTCGCGACCCATTTCACGCCGCGCTACAATCCGTGGGACCAGCGCATCTGCCTGGTGCCCGACGCGGACCTGTTCGCCGCGCTCCGCTCGGGCGCGGCGTCGGTGGTGACCGACACGATCGAGACGTTCACGCCCGCCGGTATCCGGCTCGCATCGGGTCGCGAGATTCCCGCGGACGTCATCGTCACCGCCACGGGGCTGAAGCTGGCGATGATGGGCGGCGCGCGCATCGCGGTCGACGGCGTGCCGGTGAACGTCGGACAGGCGATCCAGTACAAGGGCATGATGCTGTCCGACGTGCCCAATCTCGCCTTCACCTTCGGTTACACCAACGCCTCGTGGACGCTGAAGGCGGACCTCGTCGCCGCCTATGTCTGCCGGCTGCTCAACACGATGAAGCGGCGCGGCGTGCAGCAGGCGACGCCGCGGATCGGCGATAGCGGAGTGGCGCCGGAACCGTTCGCCGACTTCACGTCGGGCTACATCCAGCGGGCCGAGGCGGTGTTGCCGAAGCAGGGCAACCGCAAGCCGTGGCGGCTTAACCAGAACTACGCGCTGGACGTGATGGCGCTACGCTTCGGATCGATCGACGACAGCATGGAGTTCGCGAACCCGCCGGCGGGTCGCCGCGCGGCCTGACGTCCGAGTCGCGGCGCATCAGAGACGTCGCGGAATGAGGATTTGAAGAGGCGGGAGGCGGCGGCGGCTTGGGTCCGGACCGGGGCAAGTCGCGCCTGATTGGCGTGACTTACGTCCGGACCGGACCGGATGCCGGTGGCTTACCAGGGCTTGACCTGGATCCCGCTGACCAGCGCGATGATGAACGCGAGCATGAGTTTCTCCCTCGTTGGCGCCTCGTTGAGCGCGCGCCATGGTTAGCTGTTTCTTTACGATCTCTCAACGTCGTTAACCGTCCTTAACGATCGACCTTGGTCTTAAATCATTCTTCAGCCCTGGTGGGTTAGGCGCAGGCCCATGACCCGCGCCGATTTCCCCCACCGCGCCATCGCCGAAGCGGACGCGCGTGTGTCGGAGACACGGACCGTCGGCACGCTGCCTTGGCGCTTCCACGTGGTGGCGGAAGTCGCTGATTTCGCCGGATTGCGGCGGCGGCTGGGCCGGGCAGGGTCGAGCCGGATCGCTTCGGATCTGGTCGATGCCTCGGCTCCCTACCTTCCCGGCGTGACGATGATCCCCGTCGGGCGCGAGCGGATCGAGCTCGACTTTGGCGGGACATCGCCAAGGGCGGCCGACGACATCCTCGATCGGCTGCGCCGCATTGCCGCCGGGCGCGAGATCGTGCTGCGCTTCGGCACGGCGATCGGCAGCGCGCAGGCGGACGAGGTGCGGCTGGCCGAGCAGGCCGAGGCCGCGCTGGACCGGGCGCGAGGCGCCAATGCGGCGGGCGATCCGCCGGGCACGCCCGACGCGATCGCACTGGGTGCGGAACTGGCGCGCGCGATCGACGAGAACGAGCTCGTCCTCTTCTACCAGCCCAAGGTCCATGCCCGCCGGCAGGAGATCGACAGCGCCGAGGCGCTGATCCGGTGGCAGCACCCGGTACGCGGCCTGATCCCGCCGGGGGACTTCATCCCGGTGGCGGAGGCCGGCGACCTCATCGACCGCCTGACGCTGTGGACCATCGAGCGCGCCATCGCCGACCAGTTGGCGCTGCGTGCGATGGGGCACGACCTGCGGATCTTCGTCAACATCTCCGGCCGCTTGCTGGGCGACACCCTCTTCGCAGCGCGGGTGTGCGATATCGTCGGCGCCACCGACGCGAAGCTGGGCTTCGAGGTGACGGAGACATCGGTCATCCGCGATCCCGCGAGCGCCATCGCCAACCTCCAGCGGTTCGCCGATATCGGCGTGTGCATCGCGATCGACGATTATGGCGCGGGCCTATCCAGCCTCGCCTATCTGAAGCAACTGCCCGCGCGCGAGCTGAAGATCGACAAGCTGTTCATCACGCAGCTGACCAGCTCGAACAGGGACCCGCTGATCGTCCGTTCGACCATCGACCTCGCGCATGCGCTCGACATGGAGGTGGTGGCCGAGGGGGTCGAGACCCATGCCGCGCTGGCGCTGCTGACGGTGATGGGCTGCGACATGGTGCAGGGTTTCCTCATCAGCCGTCCGGTACCGCGCGACGCGCTGGTCGCTTTCCTTCGCGAGGACGGCAACCGCCGCGCGTCGATGGAGACCCGCCTGTCCTTCAGCCGACTGGCGAGCGCGTGGAAGCGCGCCTGAGCGGCGTGACCCGCCGCTTGTGTCTGCCGCTTCTCGCGGTCGCACTGTCCATCCTGCCGGCAGTTCCGGCAACGGCGTCTGCAAGCGACTTCGACGTGATGGTCGCGCAGGTTCGTTCGGATATGCTCGTCGATCCATTCAAGGCCGCAGAGGGGGCAGAGCGGGCACTCGACGTCGCGGGTCGTGAGAAGAACGAGCGCGAACGGTCGATCAGGCGTGCCACTGCGCTGTGGCTGCAAGGCGAGGCCACGAACCGCCTCGGCCGTCCGGTAGACGCGCTGCGCCCGCTCGCGGCGGCCCGCGCGCTTGCTGACCGGTTCGATCCCGGTTCATTGCTGCTGGCCGACATCCTTCTTGCCGAGGGGAGCGCGCTCACCGATGCGGCACGCGTCACCGAGGCGCTGTCGACGCTGCAATCGGCGCACGCGCTCTATTTAAAGCTGAAGCAGGGGCGAAGTCGGGCCAAGGCACTGATCCTGATTGCCATGCTGTACGATGCAGCCCGGGATTACGGATCGGCGCTGCGGTACCTCCAGCAGGCGCAGGATGCGCATGCCGCCGACCCTGGTCTGTCCGTCGCGATCCAGAACGGCCGGGGTTTGGCGCTGCGGGAATTGGATCGTCCCCATGAGGCGGTGAAAGCCTTCGCGCTGGCCCGGGAGATCGCGCGGGCGATGGGATCGAGCCCCGTGGTCGCGCTGTCCTGGGGCAACACGGCAAATGCGTTGCTGCAAGCGGGCGACGTGCCCGGCGCGACGGCGGCGATCCGTCAGGGCCTTGTCGCCGCGAGGGATCCAGCCGCGTCCGCGATACGTCCGCAACTCGTCCAGTCGGCAGCCGACGCGGCGTTGCGGATCGGTGAGGTGGATAGGGCGTACCGGCTGATCGAGGAGCGGTTCCGCGGCGTCGACTTCGGCCGCACCGTGATCGCTGATCGCGACGCGCACGAGACCGCCTATCGCGTCTACCTCGCCCGCGGCGACACGGCGCTGGCGTTGCGGCACCTCGCCGCGCTGAAGCGGCTGGACGATCAGGCGACGCAGATCGCGCGGTCCACCAGTGCGGCGCTGGCGGCGGCCCGGTTCGACTATACCAATCAGGAACTGCGCATCGCCAAGCTGAAGGCGACCGACCTGGCGAGGAGCGTCGCGTTCGAGCGGGCCGCGGCGCGGACGCAGTGGCAGATCTTCGTCGGTGCGGCACTGGGCACCGCGCTGGTCATCGTCCTGCTCGCCGTGGCGCTGGTCACGATCCGGCGCAGCCGCAACGTGGTGCGGGCCGCCAACGCGGACCTGGAGGTGACCAACGGCAAGCTGGAGAAGGCGCTGGCGGCGAAGACCGAGTTCCTCGCCACCACCAGCCACGAGATCCGCACGCCGCTGAACGGCATCCTGGGCATGACGCAGGTGATGATCGCGGACCGTTCGGTCGACGCCGCCACGCGCGAGCGGCTGGCGCTGGTCCACGGCGCGGGGACGACGATGCGCGCGCTGGTCGACGACATCCTCGACGTGGCGAAGATCGAGACCGGCAAGATGACGATCGAGGCGCGCGACATCGACGTCGTGGCCACGGTGCGGGATGCGGCCCGGATGTGGCGCGACCAGGCCGTGGCGAAGGGCCTGTCGTTCGACTGCCGCGTCGACCTGGACGATCCGTGGGTGACGGGCGATGCCGCGCGGCTGCGGCAGATCGTCTTCAATCTCCTGTCCAACGCGGTGAAGTTCACCGCCGCCGGCGGGATCGTCCTGTCGCTGGAGCGCGGGGACGGGCGGCTGCGCCTGACCGTCGCCGATACGGGCATCGGCATCGCGCGCGAGGCGCACGAGGTGGTCTTCGAGTCCTTCCGGCAGGCCGACGCCGGTACGACGCGGCAGTTCGGCGGGACCGGCCTCGGCCTCTCCATCTGCCGCAACCTGGCGCGGGCCATGGGTGGTGACGTGACGGTCGAGAGCGAGGCGGGCGAAGGCGCGCTCTTCACGCTCGACCTGCCGCTCGTCCCCGCGGCCCCCCCACAAACCGCGGCGGTACCGCCGGCGCTGCTGGTGATCGAGCGCAATCCGATCCAGCGCGCCATGTTCCGCACGCTCTTCGCCGCGCTGGACCCCGTGGTCTTCGCCGACGATGCGGAGGAGGCGCTGCGGATTGCCGGTGAGTGCGCGCCCGAGCGGCTGCTGGCCGACGCGGCGGCGCTGACCGACGTGGCGACGCTCCAGCGGCTGGCCGAGGCGATCGCGCCCGCGCCGGTGATCGTGCTCGCCGCGGCGGGGGAGGGCGCCGCCTGGCAGGGGGTCGACCGCGCGAGGATCATCGAGCGACCCATTGGAAAGAAACAGTTGGTGATCCAGGTTGAGAGCGCGTGCCAAGTGCTTGTGCCCGAAGCGGCTTAGCGTGATAAGGCGCTGCATCGGCATAGGGAGGGCGTGCAGCACGGCGCGCTTGAGTGGCAGCAGCGAATGAAGGTCCTGTTCATCGAGGATGACCGCATGAATCGGCGTGTCGTGCGGGATATGCTCGACGTGGCCGGGGCAAGCATGGTCGAGGCGGAGAGCGCCGAGGACGGGTTGCGCCTGCTCGACGTGAACGACGATCTCGACATGCTGCTGGTCGACCTGCGCATGCCCGGCATGGACGGGCTGACCGCCATTGGCCACATCCGCGCGCGCGGCGATGCGAAGGGGCGGCTGCCGATCATCGTCGTCACCGCCGACACCGCGCTGGACCTGCGCGAGCGCTGCCTGGCGGCAGGCGCGGACGACGTGATCTTCAAGCCGGTGGCGATGGATGCGCTGTTCGAGGCAATGGGCCGCCTGCTCGCCGGCGACGAGGACGACGAGCTGATCTAAGCCGCCGGCGGTGCGCGCAGCGCCTGCGCCAGCGAGGTGGTGGCACTGCCCCGCCGCGCGGGCTTCGGCTGGTCGGGCGAGGGGGCCCAGCCGGTCAGGAAGACGATGTCGAACCGCTCGGCGGTGCGCCCTTCCGCGTCGGCCCGAGCCGCGAAGCCCGCCGCCGCGCGCGCCAGCACCGCGCTCGAAATCGCGTGCCGCTCCGCCAGGACGTTGCCGTTGGCGGAAAAGCGCAGGTCCTCCAGCAGCCGCGACAAGTCGCGGTAGCGCACCGTCAGCGTCTCCACGTCTGCGACCGGCAGCGCGAAGCCGGCGCGGACCAGCAGGTCGCCGGCGGACCGCACATCGACCATCGGGTGCACCCGCGCCACCGCGCGCTCGGGTTCCGCCTCGCGCAGCACGCCGCGCAACGTCGAGAGCGTGCCGCCGCCCAGGAAAGCGGCGAGGAACAGGCCGTCGGGTCGCAGCACCCGCCGGACGAGCGAGAGCGCGCCGGGAAGGTCGCCCACCTGGTCGAGTGTGCCCGCCGCGACAGCCAGGTCGAAGCTCGCGTCGGCGAAGGGCAGCCGGTCCTCGTCCGCCTGGACCCCGCCCGCGCCGCGCGCGAAGGCGAAGCCCGGGTCGACCCGCGCGACACGCGCGGCTGGGGAGGGGGGCGCGAAGCCGCCGTTGAAGCATCCGAGGTCGAGTACGTCGGCGAAGTCGCGCTTCACCGCGCCCAGCCGGTCGACAAGCCCGTCCAGCATCGCGGCGCGCAGGAAATCGTGCGCCGCGAACGGCGACGCGGCGCGATCGCGCTGGCGACGGCGCGCGGCGCGGTCGAAGATGTCGGGCGGCTGCATGGCACCGGCTTGTGCCGGGACGGGCCACGGGCGACAAGGCCCTATGGGTGGGTCGGCATGAGGGGCGGTGCGACGATCGGGCGCGTGGCCGGCGTAGTGCTGGACGCGGTGCTGCCGCCGCGCTGCCCCGCCTGCGCGGCGATCGTCACCGCGCCGCATCGCTTCTGCGCCGGCTGCTGGTCGCAACTGCGCTTCCCCGGACCGCCGTGGTGCGCAGCGTGCCACCGGCCGTTCGATCATGATCGCGGCGCCGGGGCGCGTTGCGAGGATTGCCTGTCCGATCCGCCGGTGCATGGTGGGGTGCGCGCCGCTGTCGCCTATGGCGACGTGGCGCGGGCGGTGGCGCTGAAGCTGAAGTACGGCGGACGGACCGGGCTGGCGATCACCGCCGCGGGATTGATGCGGCGGCACCTGCCCGCCGACGCCGACCTGCTGGTACCGGTGCCGCTGCATCGCTGGCGGATATGGCAGCGAGGGTACAACCAGGCCGCGCTGATCGCCACGGCGCTGGGGCGCGAGGCGGGCATCGCCGTTGATCGCCACGCCCTGCGGCGGTGCCGCGCCACCCCCAGCCTGCGCGGCCTGTCGCGTGGCGAGCGGCGGCGCGCGCTGGCCGGTGCGTTCGCGATCCACGATGCGGCGGCAGTGGCGGGGCGCCGGGTGGTGCTGATCGACGACGTCCACACCAGCGGCGCCACCGCCGACGGTTGCGCCGCGGCGCTGCGCGCGGCGGGCGCGCGCAGCGTGCTGGTCCTCGCCTGGGCCCGCGTCCTTGATCCCCGTCCCCACGGTTCGGCCGAGGCGGATTGACACGCCGCGCGTGCGACCACACCTAGGTCGGCATGGCGCGCATCGAAATCTACACCAAGGCCTTCTGCCCGTATTGCTCGCGGGCGCTGGCGCTTCTCGGCTCGAAGAACGTGGAGGTGGAGGAGACCGACATCACGCTCGACCGCAATGCCCGTGCGACGATGATCGAGCGGGCGGGCGGCCGCACCACGGTGCCGCAGATCTTCATCGACGGACGGCACGTCGGCGGCTCCGACGATCTCGCCGCGCTGGAGCGCGAGGGCAGGCTCGACCCGCTGCTGGCGGGATGATCGTCTTCGACCTGAAGTGCGCCGGCGATCACGTGTTCGAGGCGTGGTTCGCCTCCACCCGCGCCTATGACGAACAGCGCGAGCGGCGACTGGTCGCCTGCCCGCTGTGCGGCGACACGCAGGTGGCGAAGGCGGTGATGGCGCCCAATGTCGCGCCCAAGGGCAATGCGGTGGCACGGCCGGAGCGGATCAAGGCGTTGCTGTCCGAACTGGCGGCGGCGCAGGGCAAGGCACTGGAAGGATCGCGCTGGGTCGGGCGTCGCTTCGCCGACGAGGCGCGCGCGATGCATGTGGGTGAGGCGGAGCATGCGACGATCCACGGGCAGGCGACGCCGGAGGAGGCGAGGGCGCTGATCGACGAGGGCGTGCCCGTCGCGCCGCTGCTGCTGCCGGTCGCGCCGCCCGAGACGCTCAACTGACGCCCGCGCGGGTTCCCCGCCGCCACCGACGGTTCTACACACGACCCTCGACTGACATGGAGGGGTGGGCACGATGGACCTGTTGCGACGCAAGCCGATCGAGGTGGAGCAGCGCGGAACCGCGCTGGCGCGGACCTTGTCGTGGCCGCATCTCGTCGCACTGGGCGTCGGTGCGATCGTCGGCACCGGCATCCTGACGCTGATCGGCGTCGGCGCGGATCGTGCCGGCCCCTCGGTGATCCTCTCCTTCGTCATCGCGGGGACGATCTGCGCCTGCGCCGCGCTCGCCTATGCGGAAATGGCGACGATGATCCCGGCCTCGGGAAGCGCCTATACGTACAGCTACGTCGTGCTGGGCGAGGTGATCGCCTGGACGATCGGCTGGTCGCTGATCCTCGAATATTCGCTGGTGGTCTCCACCGTGGCGGTCGGCTGGTCGGGCTATGCCTCCGCGCTGCTGACGCCGCTCGGCTTTCCCCTGGCGCTGACCAACGGACCGGCGCTCGGCGGGCTGGTGAACGTGCCCGCTGTCGTCATCATCGCCATCGTCGCCGGGCTGCTGATGCTGGGCACGAAGGAAAGCGCGACATTGAACGCGATGCTGGTGGTCGTGAAGATCGTGGCACTGGCGATCTTCGTCGCCGTCGCGCTGCCTTCCTTCCAGTCGTCGAACATGGAGCCGTTCATGCCGTTCGGCTTCGGCAAGTCGATGTCGGCGGATGGGGTGGAGCGGGGCGTCATGGCGGCGGCGGCGATCATCTTCTTCGCCTTCTACGGCTTCGACGCCATCTCCACCGCGGCGGAGGAGACGAAGAACCCGGGACGCGACCTCGCGATCGGCATCGTCGGGTCGATGATCGCCTGCGTGTTGATCTACATGCTGGTCGCGGTCGCGGCGGTGGGTGCCCTGTCGTTCACCCGCTTCGCCGACAGTCCCGAGCCGCTGGCGCTGATCCTGCGCGAGATCGGGCGGCCGGGCTTCGCCACCTTCCTTGCCGCCAGCGCGGTGATCGCGCTGCCCACGGTGCTGCTCGGCTTCCTGTTCGGGCAGAGCCGCATCTTCTTCGTCATGGCGCGCGACGGCCTGATCCCCGCCGCGCTGGCGAAGGTGTCGCGGCGGGGCACGCCGGTGCGGATCACGCTGGCGACGGCCGCGCTGGTGGCGATCATCGCCGGAGTGATGCCGATCGACGCGATCGCGGCACTGGCCAATGCGGGTACGCTGGCGGCGTTCGCGGCGGTGTGCATCTGCATGATGGTGATGCGCCGCCGCGCGCCCGACGCGCCCCGCACGTTCCGCACGCCGCTGGCGCCGGTGGTCGGCACGATTGGCGTGCTCGGCTGCGTCTACCTGTTCTTCAGCCTGCCGCAGCGCACGCAATGGTATTTCCTGATCTGGAACCTGGTCGGGCTCGCCGTCTATTTCCTCTACGGTCGCCGCCGCGCGGTGCATGCGGAATAGGAGAAAGGGCGGCGCACCCATCGGTGCGCCGCCCTCCTTCGCTGGGTCTGCCGGCGCCGGTCAGGCGAAGCGGACCGATGCCTTCGCCTGGCGACGACGCATCTCGCCGCCGACCGCACCGAAGCCCAGGATCATCAGCGCCCAGGTGGCCGGCTCGGGCACGCCCGCGGCGATCGCGCCGTTGATGAAGTCCTTGTGGATGTTCGTGGGCACGTAACCGCTGAACTCGCCCCAGCTGTTGTTCAGGCAGTTGCCCGGTGCCGGATCGCAGCGGAAGTCGCCCACGCCCGCGCCGAACGTGAGGCCGTAGGAGTTCACCGACGAGATCAGGCCGTTGATGAAGGCCGCACCGCCCGAATCGCCGCCCGCGATGTTCACTTCCATCACGCCCACGCCCAGATTGCAGCCGAAGCCGGCGACGGCGCCGACCGCCGCGGCGGTGCGGCATCCGGTGTCGTTGTCAGCGATGCCGTTGTCGAAGTCCGAGATGTACGACTTCGAGATCTCCGCGGTGCCGAAGAAGTTCTCGCCGTCGATGACGTCGGTGAAGAAGCCGTTGAACGCCGCGTCGCCCCACGCGTAATCGTAGGTGTTGTCGCCCTGGCGACGGCGGCCGACGCCGGCGTTGAACGGCGGGGTGGTGCCGATCGCGCCGCCCACGATCGAGCGGGTGCCGAAGCCGTTGACGTTGAACTTCTGGCCGTTGACGAGGTCATCGGTGTAGATGCCGTAGGACTGCGCGTACGACGGCGCGAACTCGCTCAGCTTCAGGACGGCGATGTCGTTCTGGTCGATGACCTCGCCGGTGTACTTGGAATTGACGTAGTAGCGCGCCACGTCGATCGACGTCGTGCCCGCCGGCAAGGAGTAGATGCTGGTGTCTGCCAGCGAGAGGGCGTCGTCCGCGAAGATCACCTGCGTGCGCACGAGGTTGGCGGCCTTCTGCCCGCCGCCGTCGCTGACGCAATGGCCCGCGGTCAGCACCGACCTGCGGTCGCTGAGCAGCGTGCCCGAGCAGACGAACTGCGCGCCGTTGGAATAGGTCATCAGCATGCCGACCGAGCCGCTGTAGCCGGCCTTGTTGGTCGCCAGGTACAGCGGGCTGCCGCCGCTGGCGACGGTGCCCGTGGAGGTCTGGCCGACGATCTTGCTGGTGGCGGTGTAGCTGATGCCGTTCTTCGTGCCCGACTGCACCTTCTGCGCGGATGCCGTCGAGGGAAGGGCCGCGAGCATCACGCCCGCGAGGAGGAGCGTCTTCTTCATGCGATGATAACCCCCGTTTTCTGTTATTTTGACCTCGGATTCGGTCGGGGGGCAGCGTCATGATTGCGGACGGTAAGGTCAATTCATTTCGTTAACTTTTTTTTAGGACCTTCCTGTTCCGTTCCGGGGCAGTGCGATGACGGGGCGCGCGGGCGCCCCGTCCCTCGTCCTCACGCCGCCAGCTTGCGCAGCACGTACTGCAGGATGCCGCCGTTCAGGAAATACTCCAGCTCGTTCACCGTATCGATGCGGCAGCGCGCCTGGAACGTCTCCGACGACCCGTCGGCCCGCGCCAGCGTCACCGTCACGTCCTGGCGCGGACGCAGCTTCGCCACGTCGCCGATCGTGAAGGTCTCGTCCCCGGTCAGCGCCAGCGTCTCGCGGCTGACGCCGTCCGCGAACTGCAGCGGCAGCACGCCCATGCCGACCAGGTTGGAGCGGTGGATGCGCTCGAAGCTCTCGGCGATGACGGCGCGCACGCCCAGCAGGTTGGTGCCCTTCGCCGCCCAGTCGCGCGAGGAGCCGGTGCCGTATTCCTTGCCCGCGATCACGACCAGCGGCGTGCCGTCCGCCTTGTGGCGCATTGCCGCGTCGTAGATCGGCATCACCTCGCCCGCGTACTTCGTCATGCCGCCCTCCACGCCGGGCACCATCTCGTTGCGGATGCGGATGTTGGCGAAGGTGCCGCGCATCATGACGTCATGGTTGCCGCGGCGCGCGCCGTAGGAGTTGAAGTCCGCCTTCGCGACCTGATGCTCCTGCAGGTAGACGCCGGCGGGGCTGTCCGCCTTGATGCTTCCCGCGGGGCTGATGTGGTCGGTGGTGATCGAATCGCCCAGGATCGCCAGCGGCTTCGCCTCGACGATGTCGGTCACCGGCGCGGGCGTCATCTCCAGCCCCTCGAAATAGGGCGGGTTGGCGACATAGGTCGACCCGGCGCGCCAAGTGTAGGTGTCCGACCCCTCCACCTGGATCTCGCGCCACTTGTCGTCGCCGGCGTAGACGTTGCCGTAGCGGCTGCGGAACATCTCGTCGTCGATGTTGGCCGCCATCAGGTCGGCGACCTCCTGGTTCGACGGCCACACGTCGCGCAGGAACACGTCGGCGCCGTCACTGCCCTGGCCCAGCGGCGTCTCCAGCATGTCCTCGGTCACCGTGCCCTTCAGCGCATAGGCGACCACCAGCGGTGGCGAGGCGAGGAAGTTCGCGCGCACGTCGGGCGACACGCGGCCCTCGAAATTGCGGTTGCCCGACAGCACCGACGCGGCGACGAGATCGTTCTCGTTGATCGCCGCGGAGATCGGGCCGGGCAGCGGGCCGGAATTGCCGATGCAGGTGGTGCAGCCGTAGCCGACCAGGTTGAAGCCGATCGCGTCGAGATCCGCGGTGAGCCCGGCCTTGTCGAGATAGTCGGTGACGACCTGCGATCCCGGCGCCAGCGACGTCTTCACCCACGGCTTGGGCGCGAGCCCCTTCTCGCGCGCCTTGCGGGCGACCAGCCCCGCGGCGACCAGGACCGAGGGGTTGGAGGTGTTCGTGCAGCTGGTGATCGCGGCGATCACGACGTCGCCGTCGCCGATGTCGTGCCCGCGCCCGGTCACCTCGACGCGCGCGGGGCGCTCCTTGTTGTAGACCTTCGACAGGTCGCCGTTGAACACCTCGTCCACGCTGTCGAGCGACACCTTGTCCTGCGGCCGCTTCGGCCCGGCGAGCGAGGGCACGACCGTCGCCATGTCCAGCTCCAGCGTGTCGGTGAACAGCGGATCGGGCGAGTTCGCGTCACGCCAGAAGCCGTTGGCCTTCGCATAGGCCTCGGTCAGCGCGATCGTCTCCGCCGGGCGCGCGGTGAGGCGCATGTACTCGATCGTCTTGTCGTCCACCGGGAAGAAGCCGCAGGTCGCGCCATATTCGGGCGCCATGTTGGCGATGGTCGCGCGGTCGGCCAGCGTCATCTGGTCCAGCCCGGGGCCGTAGAATTCGACGAAGCGGCCGACGACGCCCTTCTTGCGCAGCATCTGCGTGACCGTCAGCACCAGGTCGGTGGCGGTGATGCCTTCCTTCAGCGCGCCGGTCAGCTTGAAACCGACCACTTCGGGAATCAGCATCGACACGGGCTGCCCCAGCATCGCCGCCTCCGCCTCGATCCCGCCCACGCCCCAGCCGAGCACGCCCAGGCCGTTGACCATCGTCGTGTGGCTGTCAGTGCCGACCAGCGTGTCGGGGTAAGCGATCGCGGCGCCGGCGGTCGCGTGGTCGCCGGTCGCCTGCGAGGACCAGATCGCCTGGCTGACATATTCCAGGTTCACCTGGTGGCAGATGCCGGTGCCGGGCGGCACGACCTTGAAATTGTCGAGCGCCTTCGATCCCCACTTCAGGAATTCGTAGCGCTCGCCGTTGCGCTGATACTCGAGGTCCACGTTGTCCTCGAACGCCTTGGGCGTGCCGAACTCGTCCACCATCACGGAGTGATCGATGACGAGGTGGACGGGAACCTGCGGATTGATCTTCGCCGCGTCGCCGCCCAGCTTCGTGATCGCATCGCGCATGGCCGCGAGGTCGACCACGCAGGGCACGCCGGTGAAGTCCTGCATCAGCACGCGCGCCGGACGATACTGGATCTCGCGGTCGGAGCGACGCTCCTTCTGCCAGTCGACGATCGCCTGAACGTCGTCGGGCGTGACGGTCTTGCCGTCCTCGAAGCGGAGCATGTTCTCCAGCAGCACCTTCATCGAGAAGGGCAGCCGGCTGATGTCGCCGTACTTGGCGGCGGCGACGTCGAGCGCGTAGTAATCGTAGCTCTTGCCGCCGGCCTGGAGCGTCTTGCGGGCCTTCAGCGTGTCCTGGCCGATCGCGGTCATGGCTGTCCTGATTCCTTCTCTCGCAGCCGAAGGCGGACGGGGAGGCGGCAGGGACCGCGCGGGCGCCGACGGCGGGGTTTGGTGGCGCCGATAGCAAGGGGGGGCGGGCAGGGGAAGGGCGGTGATGGCCTACGCGGCACCGAAAGCGCGGGTTTGTGCGCGACGGGAAGGGCCGACCCGTCGACCTGCGGGCCGGCCGCAGCGATGCCGATGGAAGGCGAGGCCGTGGAGCGGGTGAAGGAGGTCGAACCCTGAAGCACGGCCCGGCTGAGCGAAAGCGCTATCGAACCAACGAGGGCTCACCATCTGCCGCACGGTGGAGCGGGTGAAGGGAATCGAACCCTCGTCGTAAGCTTGGGAAGCTTCTGCTCTACCATTGAGCTACACCCGCACGGTGCGCGTCGGCGCTTGCCATAGCGACGGGCGAGCGGTCAAGCGGGCATCCCAATCGGCGGTGGCGCGTTCAGCCCGCTTGCTGCATCACGAGGCCGAATGACCAAGCTCTTCCACGTCAGCGACGTCCACTTCGGTGCGGAGGATCCCGCCGCTATCGCCTGGTTCAGCGAGTGCGTCGCGCACGACCGGCCCGACGCCGTCATCATGACAGGCGACCTGACCATGCGCGCCACCACGAAGGAGTTCGAGGCCGGGGGCGCCTGGCTGAAGTCGCTGGGCGTACCGGTGACGGTGGAGGTGGGGAACCATGACCTGCCCTATTACTGGGATCCGATCCGGCGCTTCTTCGCGCCCTATTCGCGCTATGCCGCGGTGGAGAAGATGATCGAGCGCCCGCTGGAGATCGCAGGCGTCACGGTCGTGCCGCTGAAGACGACCGCGCGCGCGCAATGGCGCTGGAACTGGTCGAAGGGGCGGGTGAGCACGGGGTCGCTGCGCCGCGCGCTGGCGCTGATCGAGCAGGCGCCCAAGGGCAATCTGATCTTCGTCGCCGGGCACCATCCGCTGATCGAAGGGGGGACGAAGGGAACGGCGAAGACGCGGCGCGGCGACATCGCGCTCGCCGCGCTGGCCGGGGCGGGGGCGCACGCCGTGCTGTCGGGCCACGTCCACGACCCCTTCGACGTGCCGGTGGAGCGCAGCAACTGGACGATTCGGCTGATCGGCGCGGGCACGCTGTCGCATCGCACCCGCGCCACGCCCCCCTCGTTCAACGAAATCCGCATCGCCGACGGCCGCTTCGAGACGCTGGTGCGCACGCTGTCGCCCGAGCCGACGAAGCCGATCAGCGAGACGACGGAGGCACGATAGGCGCTAGCGCAGCTTGGCGATCGACAGACCGTCGGCCTTGGCGCGATCCTTCACCGATTCCTCGCTGCGGGTCAGCGCCTTGGCGATCGCCTTCAGCGCCATGCCCTTTTTCGCCAGCTGATGCAGCTTCTGCACCTCGTCCGGCTTCCACGGCTGGCGATGCCGCTCGAACCCCTCGCCCTTAGCCACGGAACACCGCCATGGCCGCGTGGAGGGTGAGCGCGACGAGGCAGAGGGTAGAAATCAGGAACAGCACGAAGCGCGGCTTAACGCGGTTCACCGTCGCCTGCACCAGCGAATGTGCGATCCGAAGGGTCACGTAGGCCCAAGCAAGCCCGACATTGATCGCGCCACCGGTGCCGGTCAGCGCGATGACCAGGCAGATGGCGTAGAACAGCGTCGGCTGCTCCAACAGGTGATTGTAATTGTGCGCCTTCCACTGCGCCGACGCGGGCAGCGCGCGGTCCGCGTCGGCGCCCTTGGTACCGACCAGCTTGCCCATGTCGATGCCGGCGGCGCGCATCGCGGGCAGGCGGGTGGCGATCATCCACGTGAACATCACGAGCGTCCACGCCGCCAGCGCGACGACCGGGCGCAGGATTGCATGGTCCATCATCGAAACAGCCTCCCCCGGGTGAGCGGAGGAGGCTGCATGATGTGAACCGCGAGAGCAACAAAGGCCGTCACGGGAGCAAGTCCCGTGACGTCGGACGCGATGCCTTCGGCTCGCGCCGACCGGCCTGTCGCGGTCTCGCGAACAGCATCGCTGTCCGCGTGCCGCTCAGGCAAACAGCTTCGCCCAGGCGCGGACCGCACGATCCTTCCAGTGGCCGCGATGATATGCGTCGGAGGCGAGGAGCGGCATCACTGAACCGGCCTCGGCGAAGACCATCTGCTCGATGCCCGTGTTCACCTTGCCCCAGCTCGCCGCCTCCTGGAGGGTGGAGGAGGAGCAGGCGCCGTCGCGCACGTCGGCGACGGTGATCTGCACCGCATATTTGTGCACCGCCACGTCCTCGTGGCCCAGGATCTCGGCGCAGACGACGGTGTCCTGGATGAAGTTCTTCGGCACGCCGCCGCCGATCATCAGCAGGCCGGTGGTGCCCGCCTCGATCTTGATCTGCGTGAGTTCGCGGAAGTCCGCCACCGCATCGATCATCAGATACGGGCGGCCCTCCTTCGCGGCATCGACCTGATGCTTGACGAGGCCGAAGCCGGCGGAGCTGTCGACGAACGCCGGGCAGAAGATCGGCACGTCATGCTCGTAGGCGAGCTTGACGAGGCTGTTCTCCTTCTTGCCGTGCTCGACGAGATACTTGCCCATCTCCCGGATGAAGGCGCGCGAGGAATAGGCCTTGGGCTCCAGCGACTCGGCGATCTCGAAGATCGTGTGGTCGACGTTCTGCAACGCCTCCTCGTCGATGTACGTGTCGTAGATGCGGTCGATGTAGAGCGAGCGCAGCGTGTCGTCGTCGGGGATTTCCAGCGCCTGATAGTGCTTGTGGCCCAGGCCTTCGAAGAAATCCATGTCGACGATGGTCGCGCCGGTGGCGACGATCACGTCCACCATGTTGCTGCGCACCAGCTCGGCATATAGGTCCATGCAGCCGCCGGCGGAAGTCGACCCGGCGATGACCAGCACGACGGTGCAGTCCTTGTCGGCCAGCATCTCGTTGTAGATCTTCGTCGCGCGGCCGAGGTCGCGGCTGGTGAAGCTCATGTCGCTCATCGCGTCGACGATCGGGCGCGCGTCGAAGCTCTTGATGTCGATGTGCTTGACCTGCTTCGACAGCAGCTCGGCCTTGCGGGTGTCGTTGATCGGGCCGTTGGCGGCCGCGGTCTTCAGGAGGGTGTCGGTCATGGGTGGCTTCCACATGATTGGCACACGTCGTTCGAAGGGGACGCGCTGACCCATGGGGCGATGCCCCGCGGACGGCGACGCGCCGCTGCGCGCCGCCGCCAATTCGTTGAAACGCGACTGTTACAGCTTCACGACGTTCGAGGCGACCTCGCGCTCCACGGTGCTGTAGAGCGAGACCATCGGCTCGTCCTCGGCGATCACCGTCTCGTCCGATCCGAAGCCGTTGAAGGCGGTCCGCATCGCCGAGCCGTAGGCGCCGAGCATCCCGATCTCGATATAGTCGCCGGTGCCGACATCCGCCGGCAGCTCGAAGGGCCCTGCCATGTGGTCGATGTCGTCGCAGGTCGGGCCGTAGAAGCTGAAGCCGTGATCGCGCACGGTCGACTCGGGTTCCCGCAGCAAGGCGACGGGGAAGCGCCAGCCGACGTGCGCGGCGTCAAACAGCGCGCCGTACGCACCATCGTTGATGTACAGCTCGCTGCCGCGGCGCTTTTCCACGCGCACGACGATGCTGCTGTACTCCGCGCACAGCGCACGACCCGGCTCCGCCCACAGCTCCGCCGAATAGCTGATCGGCAGCGATTCGAAGGCACGATGGATCGTCTCGAAATAGCGCTCCAAGGGCGGCGGCGTCATGCCGGGGTAGGCGGAGGGAAAGCCGCCGCCGACATCGACCACGTCCACCGTCACCGCCGCCTCGACGATCGCTTGGCGCACCCGCTCCATCGCCTCGGCATAGGCGTCGGGAGTCATCGCCTGCGATCCGACGTGGAAGCAGATGCCGAGCGCATCGGCCGCCTGGCGCGCCGCGAACAGCAGCTCCTTCGCCTCGTTCGGCGCGACGCCGAACTTGCTGGCGAGGCTCAGCTTCGAATGCTCCGACGACACGCGCAGCCGGACGCACAGCGTCAGGTCGCTGGCGTGGCGGGTGGCGCGGACGATCTTCTCCAGCTCTTCCATGCTGTCGAGCGAGAACGTGCGCACGCCGTGCGTGAAATACGCCTCGGCGATCGCCTCCTCGGCCTTCACCGGGTGCATGAAGCACAAGGTGGCGCCGGGCAGCGTGCGCGCGACCAGCCGCACCTCCGCGATGGAGGCGACGTCATAGTGCGTGATGCCGTTCTCGAAGAGGATCGTCAGCAGCTCGGGGCTCGGGTTCGCCTTCACCGCGTACATCGAGCGGCCCGGGAACTTCTCCACGAAGAACCGGGCGGCCCGAGCCGCGGCGTGCGGACGGACGAGCGTGACCGGCTGGACCGGCTGACGCTGGGCGATCTCGATGGCTCCCGCGACGGAGGCAGGAGCAGTCGACGGGGCGGCTAGCCCCAACGCGCGAGGATGCTGGTGCAATTCAAGGGACCTCCAAGTGCCTTTCGGCGACGACGTTCGAAAGCTGCCTTGCGGTTGGAAGTCCCATGGGGCAGCGGAGGCGCGAATTAGGGTCGCGATTTCGCGATGTAAAGTGGCTGGTGCGACGAATGGTGAGATTGTGACGATCGTGCGACACCCCACCCGCGCCGGCGTGCGCGACGCAGCGGCCAAGATCGCGGCGATCCTGCCGCCCACGCCGCTCTACGTACGGGCGGTGCGAGGGCGGGACGTGGCCTTCAAGGCCGAGTCGTTGCAGCCGATCGGCGCGTTCAAGATCCGCGGCGCGTGGCACCGGCTCACGGCGCTGGACGCGGAGGCGCGGCGCCGCGGCGTCGTCGCCTTCTCGTCGGGCAACCATGCGCAGGGCGTCGCCTGGGCGGCGCGGCGGCTGAAAATGCCTGCCACCATCGTGATGCCGGCCGACGCCCCCCGGGCGAAGCGGGAAGGGACGCTGGCGCTCGGCGCGGAGGTGGTCGACTACGACCGCGCGACCGAGTCGCGCGAGGCGATTGCGGCGCGGCTGGCGGAGGCGCGTGGCGCCACGCTGGTGCCCAGCTTCGACGACCCCTGGATCATCGAGGGGCAGGGAAGTGCGGGTATCGAGGCGGCGGCGCAGATGGACGCGGCGGGGCTCGGCGCGCCCGCGCACATCGTCGTGCCGTGCGGGGGCGGGGGGCTTGCCGCCGGTCTCGCGCTGGCGCTCGCCGACGCGCGGGTGACGGTGGTGGAGCCGGACGGCTGGGACGACATGCGCCGCAGCCTGGAGGCGAGCTGGATCGAGCCTGTCGGCCCCAACCCGCCGCCCACCGCCTGCGACTCCCTGCAGACGACCCGCGTCTCGCCGCTGACCTTCGACGTGCTGTCGCGCCGCGACGCGACCGGAGTGGCGGTGAGCGAGGCGGAGATCCGAGCGGCGCAGCGCTGGGCGGCGGAGACGCTGCGACTGGTGGTCGAACCGGGCGGCGCGGTGGCGCTCGCCGCGCTGCTGGCGGGCAAAGTGGCGGTGGATCCGGGAACGCTGGTGCTGCTGTCGGGCGGCAACGTCGACGTCGACGCCTATGCGCGGGCGATCGGCGCGGGGGCCGCGTGATGCAGGGGATCGCGGCAGCGGCGCCCGCCATCGCGATGCTCGGCGCCTTCGCCTGCGCGGGCGGCGGCGGCTATCTGATCGCCACCGGCCGCGACCGGAAGCGCGGCACGCTGATGCTCGTGATGGCGGCGGTGCTGGTCGCTAACGTGCTGATCTGGACGATGTAGCGATTTCGCCTTCATCACCCTGAGCTGGTAGAGACCTCTGCCAATCTCTCCACCGTCATGCCGGGCTTCTCCCGGCATCAGCCGCGCCCGGAACCTGCAGGCCATCGGGTCCGCAGCACGGCGGACCCGGCACAAGGCCGGCGTGACGGAATCCCGCGCTCACCGGCCATTCACCTCACTTGATCGGCGAGTTCGGGTCCAGCCGCATGTCGAGGTAATTGTCCACCGACCGCATCAGGTCCGGCATCTCGTGCTCGAAGAAATGGTTCGCGCGCGGGATGGTGTCGTGGTGGATGGTGATGTGGCGCTGCGTGCGCAGCTTGTCGACCAGCTTCTGCGTCGCGAGCGGCGTCGCCACCTCGTCCTCCGCACCCTGGATGATGATCCCCGACGAGGGGCAGGGGGCGAGAAAGCTGAAGTCGTAGAGGTTGGCGGGCGGCGCGATCGAGATGAAACCGCGGATCTCCGGGCGGCGCATCAGCAGCTGCATCCCGATCCACGCGCCGAACGAGAAGCCGGCGATCCAGGTCGTCTGCGCCTCCGGATGGAAGCTCTGCACCCAGTCGAGCGCGGCGGCGGCGTCGGACAATTCGCCGATGCCGTTGTCGAACGTCCCCTGGCTCTTGCCCACGCCGCGGAAGTTGAAGCGCAGCGTGGCGAAGCCGCGGCGCTGGAACGTCTTGTACAGGTCCTGCACGATGCGGTTGTTCATCGTGCCGCCCGCATTGGGATGTGGGTGCAGGATCATCGCCACCGGTGCGCGCGGGCGCGGGGCGGGGGAGAAGCGGCCTTCGATGCGGCCGTCGGGCCCAGGAAAGATGACTTCGGGCATGGTCTCTTTTCGATAGCGCGTGGGAACGCGGGGATCGCGGCGCTATATAGGGCGACATTGCGATAATGGAACGTCTCTTGCCCGATCGTCACGGCGAACGCCTCTACCTGGACCATGCCGCCACCACGCCGATGACCGCCGCGGCGCGCGCCGCCGTGGCCGGGGCCATGGCGCACTGGGCCAATCCGTCGTCGCCGCACGCGGAGGGTCGGGCGGCGCGCGCGGCGCTGGAAGAGGCGCGCGGGCGGATCGCGGCGGCCTATGGCTGGCCGGGGGAGGTGCTGCTGACCAGCGGGGCGAGCGAGTCGCTGGCCCTGGCGCTGGCCCGCGCCACCCCGGCGCGGCGGCTGGTGAGCGCGGTGGAGCACGACGCGGCGCTGCGCGCGGCGGGACGGGCGGACGTGATCCCGGTCGACGCCGCGGGACGCGTCGATCCCGCGTCGATCGATGGCGGCGACGCGCTGGTCGCGGTGCAATGGTGCAACAGCGAGACCGGCGTGATCCAGCCGCTTGCCGAGGTGGCGCAGGCGGTGCATGCCGCGGGCGGGCTGCTGCTGGTGGATGCGGCGCAGATGCCCGCCTCGCCCGCGCCGGTTCGGCACGCCGACTTCGTGGCGCTGTCCGCGCACAAACGTGGCGGCCCGCCCGGCGTCGGCGCGCTGCTGGTACGCGATCTCGCGACGCTGGCGCCCACCGGCGGGCAGGAACGCGGCTATCGCCCGGGCACGGAGAACCTGCCGGGCGTGCTCGGCTATGCCGCCGCGCTGGACGAGCCCGAACCCGACCACGCCGACCTGCGCGCGCGGCTGGACGATGCGATCCGCCGCTCGGGCGGGGAGGTGGTGGCGGACGGCGCGGTGCGCCATCCCGCGATCGGCAGCTACCGCATGCCCGGCATGGCGGCCACGGCGCAGCTGATCCGCTTCGACCTGGACGGCATCGCCGTGTCGGCGGGCAGCGCCTGCGCCAGCGGCAGCATGAAGCCCAGCCACGTGCTGCGGGCGATGGGCTGGCCCGAGGAGCGGGTGCGCGAGGTGGTGCGCGTCAGCTTCGGCCGCACCACGACGGGGGCGGACGTCGACCGCTTCGTCGCCGCGTGGCGCGCGGTGGCCCGCGGGGCGCGACGGTTCGCCGCATGACCTACCTCGACTATCAGGCGACCACGCCGCTCGCGCCCGAGGCCCTCGACGCCATGCTGCCGTGGCTGCGCGACGGCCACGCCAACCCGCACTCCGCTCACCGCGCCGGGCGCGCGGCGAAGGCGGCGGTGGAGGTGGCGCGGGAGGAGATCGCGCGGCTGCTGCCGCCGGGCGGGCGCGTGATCTTCACCTCGGGTGCGACGGAGGCGCTCAACTGGGCGATCAAGGGGACGCACGGCGGCATCGTCACCTTGGCGACCGAGCATGCGGCGGTGCTCGACACGGCGGAGGCGGCGGCGGCGACCGGGCGGGCGGCGACGATCCTGCCGGTCGATGGGGAGGGGCTGGCGGAACCGACCGCGCTGCCCCCGGGCACCGGGCTGGTCGCGACCATGCTGGTCAACAACGAGATCGGCACGATCCAGGCGGTTGCGCACTGGGCGGAGCGCGCGCACGCGGCCGGCGCAATGCTGCTGTGCGACGCGGTCCAGGGCTATGGCCGCGTCGGCGTGCCGGACTCGTGCGACCTGGTGGCGTTGTCGGCGCACAAGGTGCACGGGCCCAAGGGGATCGGCGCGCTGTGGTGTCGCGACGGCGCGAGGCCGGCCACCCTGCTTCACGGCGGCGATCAGGAGGGCGGGCGATCGGGCACGCTGTCGCCTGCGCTGTGCGCCGGCTTCGGCGCGGCGGCACGGCTGATGCGCGAGCGCGGCGAGGAGGATGCGGCGCATGTCGCGCACCTGGCGCAGGTGGCGCGGCGACATCTGCCCGGCTGGACCGTCAACGGCAGCGTCACGGCGCGCTATCCCGGCAATCTGAACGTGCGGCGCGACGGGTTGGACGTGGCGCGGCTGATGAGCGAGTGCCGCGACCTCGCCTTCTCCGCCGGGCCCGCCTGCGCCAGCGGCTCGGGCCGGCCCAGCCACGTGCTGCGCGCCATCGGCCTGACCGACGCGCAGGCGCGCTCCTCGGTGCGGCTGGGGTTCGGCCGCTACACGACCGCGGAGCAGCTGGCGGCGGCGTGCGACCGGCTGACGCAGGCGGCGGACGCACAGCGGGTGGCGGCATGATCCTCCACGCCGACGGGCGCGAGATCGAGGGGCGGGCGGGCGAGCGGCTGCTCGATGCCGGCCGGCGCGCGGGCCTGCCGCTGGAGGGGACCTGCGGCGGCGACCTCGCTTGTGCGACATGTCACGTCGTGATCGCCCCGGCGGACATGGCCCGCCTGTCGGACGCGAGCGAGGAGGAGGAGGACATGCTGGACCTCGTCCCGCACGCGGTGGCGACCAGTCGCCTGTCCTGCCAGATCCGCCTCGACGAGGGGCTCGCCGGCCTGTCGTTCGCCGTGCCGGACAGCTGACGGACACGGCCCGGCGCGCGGTGTCCCGTCGGTCTGCTTCAGCGGGGGCGACGCGGAGGCTTGAACGCGCCGCCCGGCTCCGCCATAGGGCGCGCGGGAGTCGGGTGGGCGCGGCCGTCGCCAACCCGGTCAGGTCCGGAAGGAAGCAGCCGCAACGATTTCGTCGCGGGTCGCCCGGCTCCCACCGCGCAGCCGGCAAGCGCGTCGCACCAGCGACGCCACGCCGGGGAGCGCGGCCAGCGGCGCATCGCGCCGTCCAACGGCGCGCCTTCGCCGCGGCGCTACCCACATCGACGCCATCGATCGGGCGAGCCGCAATGGTGCCCCCGGCGAGATTCGAACTCACGACCTGCGGTTTAGGAAACCGTCGCTCTATCCTGCTGAGCTACGGGGGCACGCATGGGTGCGGTAGAGCCGGGCGCGGGCGCGATCAAGCGCCTGTCGCGCGGGGGCTTGCCCCCGGCTGCTTCGACCGCGTGGGAAGCGCGGCTCCGGCTGGGGCCGAGACCTCCGCGAAGGCCCTCTTCGTCACACCGGGTTCGTCCGGCATCCTGCGCGTCGCAGGCCCTCTCGCGATCGAGCATGCGGGTCGCTGGACCCCGGTACATCGACGGGGTGAGAAGATGTGTCGGCGCGCACGCCGATCTTCGCGGAGGCGCCTGCCCAAGGCGGGAAGCCTCAGGCCTTAACGTGCTGGGAAATGTACTTGTTCATCTCGAACATCGTCACCTTGTCGCGACCGAAGACCTTCTTCAGCTTGTCGTCCGCCAGGATCTCGCGCTTGTTCTCCGGATTCTGCAGGTTGTTCGACTTGATATAGTCCCAAACCTTGCTGATGACCTGGCTGCGCGGAAGCTTCTCGTTGCCGACGACCGCGCCGAGCTCCGCCGAGGGCTGCACGGGGGCGTGGATGCCGCCGGTCTTCGTCGTCGTGGTGGCCATGTCGTTCCTTCCTGTATGCGCCGGCCCCAAGCGCCGGCTGAATCACCGCTACTCCTTGTGGAGCGCGGCCGCCTTGTGCGCCGCCTTTCCCCCGTTGTCACTCCTCACCACATATTGCGGCTCGTCCTTCGACGCGCGGACCTGATGACCCTTGATCTTCGTGTCCGACGTCACCTTCTTCTCGACCTTGCCGTGCGCCGTGCCGCCGTGCGACTTCCAGCTGACCTCGTCGCCGCTCTTCAACTGCTTCGTCATGGCATCATTCTCCCAATCGTGTGCGGGAGGGCAATGGCTGGCGTGGCGCAAAGGTTGCGGGGATGCCCGGCGGCACCCCCGCGCGACATCAGAACTTGAAGCCGGCGGCGATGCCGTAGGTCCGCGGCTCGATCGTGAAGATGTTCGTGAACAGGCCGGAGGACTGGTCCGTCACGTACATGCCCGTCGTCGCGTCGTTCTGCGTCAGGTTGCGCACGAAGCCGCGGATGTAGAAGCGGTCGTCTGGCGCGTTCAGCTGGATCTGCGCGTTGACGACCTCATAGCCCTCGATCCGGTCGATCGGGTTGCGGTTGAAGATCGTGCCCCAGCTGTTGCCGGTGTAGTTGATGTCCGCGCGCGGCACGATGTTCCAGCCGCTGCTGCCCATGTCGATCGTGTACTGCGCGCCGACCGCCCACTTGTACGTGGGAGCGTTCGGCAGGTTGTTGTCCCGCACGTTCACTTCCACGCCCGAGCCGAGCACGGTGAACGGCAGGGCGCCCGCGGGTACGCCGAACAGCGCGCGTAGCGCCGCGGGCGGGTTCGCCGCCGTCGCCGCAAGCGCCGAGCAGACGCTGAACGCGCCAGTGGTGTTCGTCCCCGGCACCGCTGTCGGCGCGCGCAGGCCGATACCCGAGTTGACCGCGGCGACGTAGGTGTTCACGCCGACGACGTTGCCCGCGGTGGTCGGCACGATCGCGCAGTTGGACGCGTTCGTGATGTCCTTGATGATGACCGCGTCCGAGCGACCGCCGGAAGGATCGCGCGGGTTCGCCAGGAACCTGTCGTCCGACACCTTCGACTTCAGGTAGCTGAAGTTCATGTTGATGAGGAGCGCGGGCACCGGGCTGACCACCGCTTCGGCCTCGACGCCGTAGATGTTGGCGTTGCTGTTGTCGTTCACCGACGTGCGCGCGACGATGCGGCTGAGCTGAAGGCCCTGGTATTTGTAGTAGAAGCCGGTGACGTTCAGTCGCAACTGGCCGTTGCCGAAGGTGTTCTTCGACCCGATCTCGAACGCGTCGACCTTCTCCGGCGCGAAGGTGGTGGGGACGGCGAACACGGGCGACAGGGGCGGGTTGATGCCGCCCGACTTGTAACCCCGCGAATAAGAGGCGTAGATCAGATTGTCGGGCGTGATCTTGTAATCGACCACCGCGCGCCCGGTCAGCCGCTGGAAGCTGACGCTGTCTTCGGCAAACGGCTGGGTACCGGCGACGGCGGAATTATAGTCGAAATTGCCGTTGTTCATCGTGCCGTTGGCATCGGTCGTGCCGAAGGGCACCAGCACCGTGCGGCTCGGCACGCTGTTGTCGGTCAGCAGCGTCGTCCGCGCGCTGACGGACTTGTCGTCGTTGTTGTAGCGCAGGCCGAGCGTGAGCTTAAGCGCGTCGTTGAACTCGAAATAGGTCTCGCCGAAGATGCCGTAGGATTTCAGGCGGAATTCCGGCGACGCGCTCCGGAAGTACGGAGACGCGGCAAAGGAGGTGCCACCGGACGCGGCGGAGCCGAGGATGCCCGACGCATAGTCGAGCCCGAAGGCGGTGACGTAGTAATCGACGTCACGGGCCTTGCTGTCGAAGTAGATGCCTCCGATCAGGAAGTTGAACATGCCGTCGAACGAGCTGTCGATGTGAGCCTCGGCGGAATATTGCCGGTTTCGGCCCACCGACCGGTCGTAGTCGAGGCTGGTGGGCGCGCAGACCGAATTGCCGCCGTAGACGCCGGTGTTGGTCGGGCTGGGCGTCGACTGGCACAGCGACGACGGCCCGTTCGGGATGAGGTACTGGCGCACGTTGTTGAACGCGGCGCCCGGCAGCCCCGGCCGACCGATGGCGTTCAGCGTGTTCAGCCCCACATTGCCGGCGTAGCTGTTCTCGATCGCCAGGTTGTAGTCCGAGGTGGAGTCCACCCGGCTTTCCATGTACCCGCCCGTGAAGTTGAAGCTGACGGGGCCGAAATCGTGGAACAGCTTGAGCGTGTACTGCTGTTCCTCCGCGAAATAGGTGGGTTCGTAGTCGATGCGGACGCGGCGCACGTCACGCGGGTTGGTCGCGCCGAAGAACTGGTCCTGCGCCTGGTAGACGCTGCCCAGCGCGAACGGGGCCACGGCCGGGCTGACGCCGACGGTGAAGAACTCGCGGCTGGTCAGCACGCTGGCCAGCGTCGAATTGGCGTTGGCCGTCTCGAAGGCCAGCTGGTCGGGCGAGCAGCCGAGGATGCCGGTGGGGTCGCGCTTGCACAGCTGCTTCTGGATGCGGCTGCGGCGATCCTTCTCGCGGAAGTAATAGCCGATCAGGTCGACGCGGGTGTCGCTGGTCGGCTCCCAGGACAGCGTGCCGCGCACGGCGTAGAGGTCGCGGTCGTCGATGCGGTTGCCGGTCGCCTCGTTGAAGGTGAAGCCATCGCGCTTCAGGTAGGTTCCGGCGACGCGCACCCCCAGCGTCTCGGTGATGGGCAGGTTCAGCATGCCCTTCACGCGCTTCGAATCGAAATTGCCGTACTCGAACTCGCCGGCGGCGCGGATGCCGGACAGATCCGGCTTGGCGGTGATGAAGTTGACGACGCCCGACGTCGCGTTGCGGCCGAACAGCGTGCCCTGCGGTCCGCGCAGCACCTCCACGCGTTCGAGGTCGAAGAATTCGCTCTCGAACAGGCGCGTGCCGAGCAGCGGCATGTCGTTGACGTGGATCGCCGTTGCCGAATCGCAGGTGACGCCCGTGCACAGGTCGCCGATGCCGCGGATGGTGAAGCTGGAGGAGGTAAAGTTGGTCTTCGTGAAGGTGATGTTCGGCAGGGTCTGCTGCAACGCCACCGGGTTGACGATCTGCTGCTTCTCCAGGTTCTCCGCGGTGAAGGCGCTGACCGCGATCGGCACGTCCTGCAGCCGTTGCGACTGGCGCTGCGCGGTGATGACGATGTCGCCGGCATAGGTCGGCCCGGTATCCGTAGTGGAGGACGGCGCTTCCTGGCCCGGCCCGCGCGTGGGCGCGGTGTTTTCCGCGCTGGTGGTGGCGCCGGTCTGCGCCGAGGCGGGTGCGGCGGCGACCAGCGCGATCGCGGACGCGGCAAGAAGCTCCATCTTCCTCATGTGATCCCCTCCGGTTCGTCGCGCCCGACTTTTTGCCGGGTCACGATCGTTCGATGTTCCGGTATGGAGACTAGCGGCGGAAATTTTCGTTCGTCAAACGTTTTGATGACGCAATTACCCGGCTTCTTCCGCTAGTGTCATAAATGAAACAGTTGCAGAACCGAACCTAGTCTCTGCTGCGATGCGGTATGTAATCGAAGGATGGGAATGGAAGACGAAGCGAATATTGTGCCCGGTGAGCCGGAGGATGGCGACCTGATCGGCACGCCCGCGAAGATCGAAGTGCCCGATGACGTAGCGGAAGCGGTGCGCACGCTGATCCGCTGGGCCGGCGACGATCCCGCGCGCGAGGGCCTGCTCGACACGCCCAAGCGCGTGGCGCGCGCATGGAAGGAATATTGCGCGGGCTATGCCGACGATCCGTCGCAGCATCTGTCGCGCGTGTTCGAGGAGGTGGGCGGATACGACGAAATCGTCCTGCTGAAGGACATTCCGTTCCAGTCGCATTGCGAGCATCACATGGCGCCGATCATCGGCAAGGCGCACATCGCCTATCTGCCGCGCGACCACGTGGTCGGCATCTCCAAGCTGGCGCGCGTGCTGCACGGCTTCGCGCGGCGGTTGCAGGTGCAGGAGCGGCTGACGGCGGAAGTCGCCGACTGCATCTGGAACGGCCTGAAGCCGCAGGGCGTCGCCGTCGTCGTCGAGGCGAGCCACGCCTGCATGACCGCGCGCGGTGTCCGCACGCCGGGGGTGGGCATGGTGACCAGCCGGATGATGGGCGTGTTCCGCGACGACGAGCGGAGCCGCAAGGAGGTGCTCTCGCTGATGGGGCTGGCGCGCTGACCCCGGGGAGCGAACCGATGCGGGTGCTGGTGACGGGCGGGGGCAAGCGGCTGGGCGCGGCGATCGCGCGCGCGGTGGCGGGGGCGGGGCACGCGGTGGTGATCCACTACGGCCGTTCGCGCGACGAGGCCGAGGCGCTGGCGCGCGAGCTGGGGGGCGCGACGGTGGGCGGCGACCTGGCCGACACCGCGGCGCTGCCCGCGCTGTTCGCGCGCGCGGCGCGAGGCGACGCGATCCATGGTCTCGTCAATTCCGCCTCGCTGTTCGAGGAGGACCGGCCCGAGCGGATCGACCCCGCGCTCGCCACGCGGCTCCACGCGGTGAACTGCGTCGCGCCGGCCGTGCTGGCGGCGGCGCTCGCCGGGCAGGGCGGGGAAGGCGCGGTGGTGAACCTGCTCGATCAGAAGCTCGCCAATCCCAACCCCGATTATTTCAGCTACTCGCTCAGCAAATACGCGTTGGCCGGCGCGACGACGATGATGGCGCAGGCGTTCGCGCCGCGGGTGCGGGTGAACGCGGTCGCGCCGGGGCTGACACTGAGGAGCGGGGACCAGTCCGATGCGGCGTTCGATCGGGTGGCGCGGATGAACCTGCTGGGGCGCCCGGTTGGTGCCGAGAACGTGGCCGCGGCCGTGGTCTACCTGCTGGAGGCGCGCAGCGTCACCGGGCAGACGCTGTACGTGGATGCCGGCCAGCGCTTCCTGAAGCGCGACGGCGACGTGATGTTCGAGGGGCGCGATGGCTGACTATGCGATCATCATCGACGACCTGATCGTCGCGATGCGGCTGGGCATCCACCCGCACGAGGCCGCGCCGCAGCGCGTGCGTCTGTCGGTGCGGATGACGCTGTCCTATCCGCGCGCTCCCGGCGCGGACAGGATCGACGAGGTGATGGACTACGACGCGGTGCGCGAGGGCATCCTCGCGCTGGCCGCCCATGGATTCGCCTTGCAGGAGACGCTGGTCGACGCGGTCGCCGCACTGTGCCTCGCGGACGAGCGCGTGGTCGAGGCGCAGGTGCGCTCGACCAAGCTGGACGTCTATCCCGATGCGACCGTCGGCTGCGAGGTGGTGCGGCGGCGGGGCTGAGGCGTGGGCGCCAACCGGCATCATGATGCGAACCGGCGGCCTTCGAGGCCGTGGTTGGACCTTCCAGGCTGCGCTTACGCGCGGTTCGCCGCCGAGAGGATCGCGCGCACGCTGGCGGTGGCGACGTCGGTGTCCATGCCGACTCCCCATATCGTGCGCCCGTCGTCGGCGCGGCACTCGACATAGGCCACCGCCTGCGCCTCGGCGCCGTGGCCGATCGCGTGCTCGGCATAGTCGACCACGTCCAGCGTCGGCCCCGTGCTGTCGGCCAGCGCGGCCACCACGCCGGAGATCAGCCCGTTGCCGCGGCCGGACAGCGACCGTTCCTGGCCGTCGATCGCGACGCGACCGACGAACAGCCGGTCGCCCGCCGCGCCTGTCTCCTCATAGTCGCGCAGCACGAAACGGTCGCTCTCGCCCGGCAGGTAGGTGGCGGCGAAGCAGGCGAAGATGTCGGCGGCGTTCAGCTCCCGGCTGGTCGCGTCCGCGAGCGCCTGGACGTGGCGCGAGAAATCGGCCTGCAGCCGCTTGGGCAGGCGCAGGCCCTTGTCCTGCTCCAGCACCCAGGCGACGCCGCCCTTGCCCGATTGCGAATTGACGCGGATCACCGCCTCGTAGCTGCGGCCGAGGTCGGCGGGGTCGATCGGCAGGTACGGCACCTCCCAGTAATCGTCGTTGCGCGCGGCTTGCGCCGCGAACCCCTTCTTGATCGCATCCTGGTGCGAACCGGAGAAGGCGGTGAAGACGAGGTCGCCGGCATAGGGCGTGCGCGGATGGACCGGGATGCTGGTGGCATATTCCACCGTCTTCACGATCTCGTCTATGTCGGAGAGGTCGAGCGCGGGGTCGATCCCCTGCGTGTACATGTTGAGCGCCACGGTGACGAGGTCGCAATTGCCGGTACGCTCCCCATTGCCGAGCAGGCAGCCCTCGACCCGGTCCGCCCCCGCCATCAGCCCCAGCTCCGCCGCCGCGACGCCGGTGCCGCGATCGTTGTGCGTGTGCAGCGAGATGACGGCTGCGTCGCGACCGGGCAGGTGGCGGCAGAAATACTCGATCTGGTCGGCGTAGACGTTGGGCGTCGCGCATTCGACCGTGGCGGGCAGGTTCAGGATGATCGGCGCGTCCTTCGTCGGGCGCAGGACGTCCATCACCGCGGCGCAGACCTCGAGCGAGAAGTCGAGCTCCGCGGTGGAGAAGGTCTCCGGCGAATATTCGAATTGCCAGGCGACGTCGGGCTGCTTCGCCGCCTCGTCGCGCAGCACCTTCGCGCCCGCGACCGCGATCGCCTTCACCTCGTCCCGCGTCATGCCGAAGACGATCTTGCGCCAGGCGGGCGAGACGGCGTTGTAGAGGTGGACGATCGCGCTCCTCGCGCCCTTGAGGCTGGCGAAGCTGGTCTCGATCAGGTCGCGGCGCGACTGCGTCAGCACCTGTACCGTCACGTCGTCGGGCACGCGGCCGGAGCGGATCAGGCCGGAGATGAAGTCGAACTCGGTCGCGCCCGCGCTGGGGAAGCCGACCTCGATCTCCTTCAGCCCCACCTTCACGAGGAGGTCGAAGAAGCGCGTCTTCTTCTCCGCGTCCATCGGATCGATCAACGCCTGGTTGCCGTCGCGCAGGTCCGTCGACAGCCAGCGCGGCGCGCGCGTGATCGCCTTCGACGGCCAGGTACGGTCGGCGATGTCGACGGTGGGGAAAGGGCGGTATTTGGCGGATGGGTCGCGCAGCATGGCCGAAACTCTCGCGGTCGATCGAGGGATAGAAGGTCGGTCGGGCCCTTAGGCGCGGGGCGTGCGCGGGGCACGCGGCAGGTGTCGCGCCTAAGGGCGCGTAAGTCGAAGCGCGAGGGGCAGTCGACGGATCATGCCGCCGCGTCATGCCGTCGCGCGCATGGCTTGTCCAGAAGCGACTTGCCGCCGACCTGCCCGTGCGGCGGCCTTTACCTTCCGGAAAGCAGGACGGTGCAGAGTGATGGCAGCTCTATCCAGGATGTCCCATGCTGCAGCTCGTCTATATCAGCTCCGCCACCGCGCGCGAAACGCAGGGGCTTGACCAGATCCTCGCCACCAGTCGCCGCAACAACGCGCGCGACCGCGTGACGGGGCTGCTGTTCGCCGACGGCGTGCGCTTCCTTCAGGCGCTGGAGGGGGAGGCCGCAGCAGTGGAGGCCGCCTTCGAACGCATCCGCGAAGACCCGCGCCACCGCGCCGTCGTCGTCCTGTCGCGCCGCGAGATCGCCACACGCGAGTTCGGCCCTTGGGACATGGCCGCCCGCACCGCCGATGCGGACGGCGATGCCTTCGTGGCGCAGGTGGAGCGGCTGGTCGCCGGCGCGTCGCCCGCGGTGCGCGGCACCTTCGCCGGGCTGGCGACGGTGCGGCGCGCCGCGTGACGCGGCCGATTACTGCTTCATGAAGCCGGCGGCGATGTCCAGCTTGACCGCGTCGGACACGATCGGGATGCCGTAGCCGATGCCGAACTCGCTGCGGCGGATCGTGCCGGTGGCGGTGAAGCCGATGTTCTCGCCCCCGCCCATCTGCGCCGGCGCCTTGCCCGCGCCGTAGAATTGCGCCTGGAGCGTCACCGGACGCGTGACGCCGTTCAGCGTCAGATTGCCGGTGATCGTCGCCGCCTGTCCCTTCGACACCACGCGGGTGGACACGAAGCGCGCATCCGCCGGGTTGGCGCCGAAGAAGTCGGGCTTGCCGCCGTCCTTGCCGCCGCGCAGCAGGTGGGCGGTGAGGCCGGACGAGGCGGTCGTCACCTTCGCGACCGGGATGGTCACGTCCAGCTTGGCCGCGTTCGGCGCCTTGGGGTCGAACTCCAGCGTGCCAGCGACGTCGCCGAAGATGCCGGTGTAGGGCGTGAAGCCCATGTGATCGACCGTCCACGTCACCAGCGTGTGGCCGGGATCGGTCTTGTACGTGCCGCCGGTGACGCGGCGGGCGTCCTTCGCGCCGGGCTTGGCCATCGGCGCCTGCGCGACGAGCGGCGCGGCGAGGAAGGCGGCGGTAACGGCGGCGAGCATCAGGCGCATCGGTCTTCTCCCTGTTCGTGGCGCGACTTGAACCACAATCGCGCGACGCCGGGAAGCGGGCGTGCGCGAAACGCGCCGTTTTCGCGCACGCACCCGTTCCCTTCCTGTTCCGCATCGGCTACATCCGCGCGATGGCGAAGGTGCAGCGGCGATACGTGTGTCAGGCGTGCGGTTCGGTCAGCTCGCGCTGGCAGGGGCAGTGTGCGGATTGCTCGGAATGGAACACGCTGGTGGAGGAGGCGGGGGCGGTCGTCACGCCGTTTCAGGCCAAGCACAACCTGCAGGGCGGCGGGCGCGCGATCCAGCTGGTCGGTCTGGACGACAAGGTGGAGCTGCCGCCGCGCACGCCTTTCGGCATCGCCGAGCTGGACCGCGCGCTGGGCGGCGGGCTGGTGGCGGGATCGGCGACGCTGATCGGCGGCGATCCCGGCATCGGCAAGTCGACGCTGCTGCTGCAGGCCGCGGCCGCGCTGGCGCGGGCCGGGCACGGCGTTGCCTATGTCTCGGGCGAGGAGGCGGCGGACCAGGTGCGGCTGCGCGCGCAGCGGCTGGGGCTGGGCGACGCGCCGGTGCGGCTGGCGGCGGCCACCTCCACGCGCGACATCCTCACCACGCTGTCGCAGGGCACGCCGCCCGCGCTGCTGGTGATCGATTCCATCCAGACCATGCACTCCGACCTGATCGAGGGCGCGCCCGGCACCGTCAGCCAGGTCCGCGCCAGCGCGCAGGAGCTGATCCGCTTCGCCAAGGAGCGCGGGACGGCAGTGGTGCTGGTCGGGCACGTGACGAAGGACGGCACGATCGCGGGACCGCGCGTGCTGGAGCATATGGTCGACACCGTGCTGGCGTTCGAGGGCGAGCGCAGCCACCAGTATCGCATCCTTCGCGCGCTGAAGAACCGCTTCGGCGGCACCGACGAGATCGGCGTCTTCGCGATGCAGGGCAGCGGCCTGGCCGAGGTGTCGAACCCGTCCGCGCTGTTCCTGACGCAGCGCGAGGAGGGCGTCACCGGGGCGACGGTGTTCCCGGCGCTGGAGGGGACGCGCCCGGTGCTGGTCGAGATCCAGGCGCTGGTCGTCCGCCTCGCCAGCGGCGCCACGCCGCGGCGCGCGGTGGTGGGGTGGGATTCGGGCAGGCTGGCGATGATCCTGGCCGTGCTGGAGGCGCGCTGCGGCCTCAGCTTCTCCACCTGCGAGGTCTATCTCAACGTCGCCGGCGGCTATCGAATTCAGGACCCTGCCGCCGACCTGGCGGTGGCGGCGGCGCTGGTCTCCGCGCTCAGCGAGCGCGCGGTGCCCGCCGACGCGGTCGCCTTCGGCGAGATCGCGCTGTCGGGCGAGCTGCGCCCCGTGGCGCACGCGCCGCTGCGCCTGAAGGAGGCGGCCAAGCTGGGGTTCGAGCGGGCGTTGCTGCCGGTCGCCGGCGGCTCCGCGGGAGAGGCGATGAGGACGTCGTCGTTCCGGACGCTCGGGCAGTTCGTCGACCACCTGCTCGGTCGCGGATGATCGCGCGCTATCCGGCGACCTGCGCCTTCATCTGCCGGAGGAAGCGCGCCGCGCCGGCCGCCTCGGCGCCACCCTTTGCGGCGAGCGCCTCCAGCCGGGCGAAGGCGGCCCGGCCGTGGCGGGGGCTGGCGAACAGTGCGGCGGCATTGTCGGCGACCACCGGATCGCCGTCGGTCAGCGTCGCGACACAGGCAAGATAGCCGACCACGTTCGCCATCTCGCTGTCATCCAGCGCCAGTGTCTCGACCGCGGCCGGGTCGGCGAGCGATTTGGGATAGCGACGGTAGAAGGCGTCGCCCAGCGCTCCACCGACTAGCGCCGATGCCTTGACCGACGTGCAGTCGGGCAGCGGCAGGCCGGTGGCGGCGGCGGTGGCTGTGGTGGCGGTGGTCGAAACGGCATCGGTCATGGGGGCTGGCTCCGGCAGATAGGGTGCGAGCAGCGCGTCGTAGCGCGCGGCGCAGTCGGCGGGGTGCCAGGCGCCGCAGGCGGAAACACGGGCGGCCTCCCAGGCGGTGCGCGCGGCCTCGCCCAGCGCGGCCGCCCCGGCGCGTCCCGTGGGCGCCGGACCGCCGGCGAGCCACGAAGCGCGCGCGCGCGACAGCCGCACCGCGGCATCGGCGGCCGCGACGCCGGCCGCCGCGCCCGCGCCGAACACGCCGCGCTCGATCGCGTCGTCGCCGAGCGCGGCCAGCGCGGCGCGATGGTCCCGTTCGGCCTGTTCGTGGCCCGGCAGCGATTTTTCGATCCGCGCGATCTCCGCGTCGGCGCATCGCTGGAGCGCCGCAGGATCGCCGTCGGCCCGGTCGCGGCACGGCTCGTAGGCGGAGGCGGCGGCTTCCGGTGCCGCGGCGGTCGCCGCATTGCCCGGGATCGCCGCCTCGGGCGCGGCGCTGCACCCGGCGAGCGCGAGGATGGTCAGGAGGGCGGGCGCGGGCATCGTCCGGATCATGCGCGACCGTCTAGCCGCCGTTGCGCACGACTTGAAGCATCCGGTCCGGTGCCCGCACCGCTCCTATCGCACCAGGTTGCGCGTCGCCGGCACCTCGACTCCCGCCGCATCGCCCATGAAGCGCGTCACGTCGATGCGGCGGTCGACGTAGTCGGACAGCCAATTGCGATAGGCGAGCGGCTCGCTGCCCCCCGCCGCGTCGAGGTAGCGCTGGCGGCTCGCGGCGGGAACGTTCGCCTCGAACGTCGCGTCGCGCAGGTAGCTCATGTCGCCCGACACGAAGCCGCGTGCGCCGGCCAGCCCCTCGTGATGCGCGAGATAGGCGTATTTCGCGAGCGCGGCGGGCGAGGCATCCGCCGGCACGCTGCCGCCGCGGGTCAGCGCCGCCAGGTTCTGCCGCGCGTAATCGGCACCTGCCAGGATCGACAGCCGCGCATCGGTGCGCAGCGCCAGCAGCGCGTCGCGGTCTACCACGCGGTTGTTCGCGTCGACGACTCCCGCCGCCTTCGCCTCCGCGTTGAGGACGCCGCCCGCGCGCTGTGCCTCGGCCACCCAGGTGCCCTTCAGGAACTGCGTCATACCCACCGCGGAGGAGGTGCTGGCCGCGGCATCGGCGCGCCACACGCCGTTGGCGTCCTTCAGCGTCTCCGCGTCGATGATCGCTGCGACCGTCTGCGGCGTCATGCCGGTCCGCGTCGCCGCCTCGACGATGGCGGCGCGATGCGGTTCGTTGGCGCCCAGGCGCAGGTTGGCGGGAGCATAGGCCCCCTCGGCCGCAGTCGGGGTCGGGCCAGTGGGCGCAGGCGCGGCGGCGGGCGCCGCGTCCGGCTTCACGTAGACGCCGGTCAGCACCCGGCCGCGCCCCTCCAGCCCGTTGGCGGCGGCGCCGGTGCGCGCGTTGGCGGAGGCATAGTCGCTGGCGAAGCCGGTGCCGGTGCGGATCTCGATATGGCCGTATCGCGCGTTGCGGTCGACCGCGCCGGGCGCCGCGCCGTAGACGAGCACCGCCCCCTTTGGCGCGTCATAGGGCGAGCGGATCGCGTTGCCCGGCCGGTCGAGCAGGTTGACGAAGCCGCGCGCCTCCAGCGTCGGCCCGGCATCCTTGGCGGCCACGCCGGGCATATAGTCCGGCACCGCGCCTGCCTGCTGCAACGCGGTCTTCACCCAGGCGTAGCATTTGCCGATCGACTGGTGCCCCGCGGCACGATCCGCCGCGACGTCGGCCGCGCGCACCGAGGCGGCGCCGGGCGAAATCGCGGCCGTCGTCGCCGGTGCGATGGGTGCCACGGTGGGGGCAGCAGGCGCCGCGGACGCGGTCGAAGGAACCGGGAAAGATGCCCGCGCGCCGATCGTCAGCCGCTGGCCGGGGTGGATCAGGTCGGCATCCGCCAGGCGATTGTCGCGCGTGATCGCGGCGACGCTCGTCCCCTCCGCGCGCGCGATGCCCGACACCGTCTCGCCGGCGCGAACGATATGCACCCGGGGCGCATCGGGCAGCTGCAGTCGCTGGCCGACGCTCAGCCGGTCGGGATCGGCGAGGCCGTTGATCCGCGCCAGCGTCTGCCAGTCGGTGCCCGCGCGCGCGGCGATCGACGACAGGGTCTCGCCCTTCGCCACCACGTGGACGCCGTCGTCGCCGCGGAACCGCGCCAGGCCGCTGCCGCTCGCCATCAGCCGGTCGAGTGCGCCCGGAGCCAGTGGCCCGGTGCCCTTCTCGCCGTCGGCGAACAGCGTCGTGCCGCTGAGCTTCGTCTCGATGCCGCCGGTCACGCTGGTCATGCCGCTCTCCACCTCATCCGATGCCGCCACGCTAGCGCCCGGCAGCCGGCGGGTCTGTAAGCGGATCGACTAGGCGGGTGCGCCCCCTAGCGGCCGTCGCCCTGCCGCCGTATCTAGCCAAAGATGAATCTCCAGGGTCTCGATATCGTCGTCCTCGTCCTCGTGGGCGCCACCGCGCTGCTCGGCGCGAAGCGCGGGTTCGTGGCGGAGGTGCTGGCCCTGTTCGCGTGGGTCGCGATGGTGTTCGCGGTGAAGCTGTTCCACCTGCCGCTCAGCGCCCGGCTGGCGGACACGGTCGGCAGCACCTCGGGCGCGGCGATGCTGGCGTTCTTCCTCCTGACCGGCGGTACCTATTTCCTCGGCAAGCTGGTGGTGAACGCGATCGGCCGGCGCACGCGCACCTCCGTCCTCGGCCCGATCGACCGCGCGCTGGGTTTCGGCTTCGGCGCGCTGAAGGGGCTGATCCTCGCCAGCCTCGCCTTCATCCTGATGGCGCTGGTCTATGACACGCTGGGCGGCGGACCGTCGCAGCGGCCGGCGTGGATCCGCGAGGCGCGCACCTACCCGCTGCTGCGCGCCACGAGCGGCGCCATCGCCGACTTCGTCGACCGGCGCCGCCGCGGCGAGCCCGTCTTCGGCCCGCGCGAGCCGGCCACCGAACTGGGAAATGCCGCATGAGCCTCGACCTCTACACGCCCGAGATCGCCGCGCTGGCGGCGGGCAATCCCTTTCCCGACCGCCTGACGGACGCGCACGCCTCCGCGGAGAAGCGCTCGCCGATCTGCGGCAGCCGCGTGACCGTCGACGTGGCGCTCGACGGCGAGGGACGGGTCGCGCGCGTGGGCACGCTGGTGCGCGCCTGCCTGCTGGGCCAGGCGTCCTCCACGCTGCTGGCCCGCCACGCCGTCGGGCGCTCCCCGGCGGAGATCGCCGCGGCGCGCGACGCGCTGACCGCGTGGCTGGCGGGGCAGGGGGCGGTGCCCCACTGGCCGGGGATCGACATCTTCGCGCCCGGCCTGCCGCTCACCGCGCGACACCCGTCGATCCGCCTGGCCTTCGAGGCGGCGGCGGAGGCGGCGGAGACCGCGGCGGAGACCGCGGGTCGCGCCGCGCGAGCCACGGCGTGAAGGGACGCACCTGATGGAACATGGCGGCAGCACGTTGCTGCGCGACGGCGTCGTCCTGCTGGGGTTCGCGCTCGCCTTCGTCCTCCTCTTCCGCCGGCTGGGGCTGGGCGCGACGCTGGGCTATCTCGTCGCCGGCGCGCTGGTGGGCCCGCACATGCTGGGCCTCGTCGGGGACGCGCAGGAGAAGCTGGGCATCGCCGAGCTCGGCATCACGCTGCTCCTGTTCGTGGTCGGGCTGGAGCTGAACCCGTCGCGGCTGTGGCGGATGAAGCAGGAGATTTTCGGCGTCGGCCTGATCCAGGTCGTCGCGTGCGGTCTCGCCATCGCGGGCATCCTGGCGCTGGTCGGCTTCTCCGCCAAGGCCGCGTTGGCGATCGGCATGCCGCTGGCGCTGTCGTCCACGGCGCAGGTGCTGCCGCTGCTGCAATCGGCCGGGCGGCTGCGTACGCCGTTCGGCGAGCGTGCCTTCTCGATCCTGCTGTTCCAGGACCTGTCGATCATCCCGATGATTACGATCATCGCCGCGATGAGCCGCAACCCCGCCGACGCGGGCGGGCCGCCGGGCTGGCTGCTGGCGGTGTATACCGTGCTGGCGGTGGGCGGGCTGGTGGCGGCGGGCCGGTTCGTGCTGCGCCCGCTGTTTCGCGGCATCGGCAACATGGGCGAGCGCGAGATGTTCGTCTTCGCCGCGCTGTTCACCGTCATCGCCTCCTCCGCGCTGATGCAGTCGCTCGGCCTCTCCCCCGCGCTCGGCGCCTTCGTGGCGGGCGTGATGCTGGCAGACAGCCCCTACCGGCACGAGCTGGAGGCGGACGTGGAGCCGTTCCGCTCGATCCTGCTCGGCCTGTTCTTCCTCGCCGTCGGCATGATGCTGGACCTCCACGCGATCTACGACCGGCCGCTGTTCGTCGTGTCCATGGCGCTGGCGCTGGTGGCGGTGAAGGCGGCGATCATCGTCGCCATCGGCCTTTCCTTCCGCATGGAATGGCGCCGCGCACTGGCGCTCGGCTTCCTGCTGAGCCAGGGCGGCGAGTTCGGCTTCGTGCTGCTGGCGCAGGCGCAGGCGGGGCTGCTGATCGCGCCCGAGGCGGCGAGCATCTTCGGCGCGGTCATCACGCTGTCGATGGCGACCACGCCGTTCCTGATGATGGCGACGCGCCGCCTTCGCGAGGCTCCCGTGGTCGAGGCGGAGCGCGACGGACCCAAGGCCGACGGGGCCAATGCGCTGATCGTCGGTTACGGACGTTTCGGTCAGACGGTGGGGCAGATGCTGCTGGCCAGCGACGTGCCCGTCACGCTGATCGACACCGATATCGAGATGATCGACATCGCCAGGGAGTTCGGCGCGAAGGTCTATTACGGCGACGGCACCCGGCTGGAGCTGCTGCGCCAGGCCGGCGCGGCGGAGGCGGAACTGATCCTGTTCTGCATCGACGGCGACCAGGTGACGCGCGAACTGCTGGATGCGGTGCACAAGGCGTTTCCCGATGCCCGCATCTACGTTCGCGCCTATGACCGCCGCTCGCTGATCCAGCTGAAGACAGGCCCGGCGGAGTTTGTCGTGCGCGAGGTGCTGGAAAGCGCGATCAAGATGGCGCGGCTCGCGCTGAAGGGGCTGGGCGTCGCCGATGCGGAGATCAGCCGCGCGGAGGAGATGTACCGCGCCCGCGACAAGGAGCGGCTTCGCATCCAGGTGGAGGCGGGCGACATCCGTGCCGCGCGCGCGCTGGTGGCGGAACAGCAGCCGTGGGGGAACGACCGATGAACTGGCTCCTCGTCCTCGCCGCCCTCTCAGGCGCGCTGGCGGTCGGCGCGGGCGCGTTCGGCGCGCACGGTGCCAGCGGGCAGGCGGTGGAGTGGCTGAAGACGGGCGCGCACTATCAGCTGGTCCACGCCGTCGTCGCGCTGGTCGCGCTGCGGCTGGAGGCGCGCGGGCCAGCGTGGCTGTTCGTCGCCGGCGGTGCGCTGTTCGCCGGCACGCTCTACCTGATGGCGCTCGGCCTGCCGCGCTGGCTGGGCGCGATCACGCCGATCGGCGGCACGCTGCTGATCGCCGGTTGGCTGTGGCTCGCCTGGGCGGGGATGCGCAGCTGACGCGTCGCGGCTACCGCACCGTCTCGACCTCCTCCGCGCGCGGCGAGCGGAGCGACGGGCGCAGCCGCGCGAGACTGCACAGCCCCGCCACCAGCGCCAGCCCCGCGGCGACCAGCGCGGGCGTCCTTCCCGCGCCGACACCCAGCGCCAGCAGCGCCGCCACCAGCGTCGCGCCGGTCGTCTGCCCCGCCAGCCGCACCGTGCCGACCAGGGCGCCCGCCGCCGCCGCGCGCTCCTTGGGCGCGGAGCCGATGATGAGCCGCGCGTTGGGCGGCAGGAAGGTGCCGAAGCCCGACCCGCACAGCGCCATCCGCCACGCCACGTCGAGGTAGGTCGGGTCGGCCGGCAGGAACGCCAGCAGCGACAGCGCCGCGATGGAGATGGCCATGCCGATCCCGCCCAGCAGCCCCGCGGGCACGCGGTCGGACAGCCAGCCGGCGAGCGGCGCGACCACCATGTTCGTCAACGGCCACGGCGCGATGGCGGCGCCCACCGCCGCGGCGGTCCAGCCGAATTCGTGCGTCAGACGGAAGGGGACGGACAGCAGCAGCGTCATGGACGCGACGAAGGCGGTGAAGGCGCCCACCGCCGACAGGGCGATCACGGGCCGGGCGAGGAGATCGACCGGCAGGATCGGGCCGGGCCGCGTCCGCTCCCGCCGGACGAAGACGGTGCCGATCGCGAGGCCGAGCAGCACGATGGCGGTGGAAACGACCGGGCTGTCGCCGTGCACGCCGCTCTCCGCCCCGCCGATGACGAGGCCGAACGTCGTCGCGCACATCACCGCGCCCAGCACGTCGAATGGGCGGTCGCGCGGCGTGCCGTCGGGCAGCGCGCGGCCGAGCGCGAGCGACAGCAAGGCGAAGGGCACCGCGCTGGCGAACACCCACGGCCAGGGCGCGACGGACAGGACCAGCCCGCCGATCGTGGGCGCCGCTGCGGCGGAACTGGCGACGATGACCGAATTGATGCCGAGCCCGCGGCCCAGCTGTGCGGCGGGATAGGTCTGCCGGATCAGCGCGGAGGCGACGGACAGCGCCCCTGCCGCGCCCAGAGCCTGCGCCGCGCGCACGACCAGCAGGAAGGGCAGGCTCTTCGCGAAGAAGCAGAGGAGCGTGGCCACGGCGAAGACGATCTGCCCGGTTTGGTACATCCGCTTCAGCCCGATCCGCTCGCCCAGGCCCGCGAAGGGCAGGATCAGCATGACGAGGATCAGCTGGTAGACCGTCACCACCGCCACCACCGAGCTCGATTCGACGCCAAGGTCGCGCGCGATCGTCGGCAGTGCGACGTTCGCGACGCCGCCGTCGATGATGACCAGCGCGGTGCCGCAGCACAGAGCCGCGATGGCGGCATAGCGGCGGGGAAGGGGCAGCCCGTCGGCCGCCGGCCGCGCGGCGCCGCGGGAAAGGGGAGATCGTCGCTTCGCCATCGCTTCCTTCCGCGCTATGCGCGCCGTCTACGCAGGGGAGGACGCATGGGAAAGTCGATCGGGTTCATCGTGCTGGCCGCCTTGGCGCTTGCGGCGGGCGGCGCGCGCGCGCAGACGGCCGGAATGACCGACGATCCCTATCTTTGGCTGGAGGGCAAGGACGACGCGAAGGCGCTCGCCTGGGTGGAGGCGGAGAACGCCCGCACGCTGCCGCGGCTGCAGAACGACCCGCGCTACAAGGGCTTCTACGACCAGGCGCGCGCCATCGCCTCGGCCAGCGACCGCATCCCCATGCCGGAGCAGCGCATGGGACGCATCACGAACTTCTGGCGCGATGCCGATCATCCGCAGGGCGTGTGGCGCTGGACCACCCCGGCCGACTATGCCTCGCCCGCGCCGACGTGGAAGACCCTGCTCGATCTCGACGCACTGTCGAAGGCGGAGGGCAAGAAGTGGGTGTGGAAGGGCGCGACCTGCCTGCCGCCGGAGGAGCGCCGCTGCCTGGTCGCGCTGAGCGAGGGCGGCGAGGACGCGGTCACCTATCGCGAGTTCGACCTGGTCGATGCGCGCTTCGTCGAGGGCGGCTTCGTGCTGCCGGTGTCGAAACAAGGCGCGGACTGGATCGACGCGGACACGTTGCTGGTCTCGCGCGACTGGGGCGCGGGGACGATGACGGCGTCGGGCTATCCCTTCGTCGTGAAGAAGCTGCGCCGCAGCCAGCCGCTGTCCGCGGCGCAGGAGGTCCATCGCGGCGAGGCGTCGGACCAGCTCGGCACCTACGGCTCGGTGATGACCGACGGCGCGGGCAATCGCCTCGTCCTCGTGCTGCGTCGTCCCACCTTCTTCGGCGGCGAGACCTTCGCCGAGGTGGACGGGAAGCTGGTGAAGCTGGACCTGCCGCCGCGCGTCTTCCCCGCGGGCATGGTCGACGGGCAGGTGCTGTTCCAGACCAGCGAGCCGTGGGGCGCGGTGCCCGCTGGCGCGATCGCCGTCGCGCCGCTGGCCGAGGTGCGCAAGGGGCGCTTCGTGCCGCAGGTGCTGATCGCGCCGGGGCCGCGCCAGTCGATCGAGGACGTGTCGGTGACGCGCCACCACGTGGTCGCCAGCATCTACGACAATGTGCGCGGGCGCGCCGTCGTGTTCTCGCACGCCGGCGGCACGTGGTCGCAGCGCCCCGTCGCGCTGCCTGACAACGCCTCGATCGTGCCGGTCAGCACCAGCGAGGCGGGCGACACCGCCTATGTCGCCGTCACCGGCTTCCTGGCGCCGACGACGCTGTGGACGCTGGACGCCGCCACGGCGGCCGCGCCGCGCCAGGTGAAGGCGCTGCCCGCCAAGTTCGACGCCACCGGCCTGGTCGTCGAGCAGTTCGAGGCGAGCTCGCGCGACGGCACGAAGGTGCCCTATTTCATCGTCCACCGCCGCGGCGCGAAGCGCGACGGCAGCACGCCGACGATCATGACCGCCTATGGCGGGTTCGAGGCGTCGATGACGCCCAGCTACTCGGGCATCAACGGCAAGCTGTGGCTGGAGCGGGGCAACAGCTTCGTCCTCGCCAACATCCGCGGCGGTGGCGAGTTCGGGCCCAAGTGGCACGACGCCGGGCGCAAGACGAAGCGGCAGGTGATCTACGACGATTTCATTGCCGTGGCCGAGGATCTGGTCGCGCGCCGGCTGACCAGCCCGCGGCGGCTCGGCATCTACGGCGGGTCGAACGGCGGCCTGCTGATGGGCGTCATGCTCAACCAGCGGCCCGACCTGTGGCGCGCGGTGACGATCCAGGTGCCGCTGCTGGACATGATGCGCTACGAACAGATCGCGGCGGGCGCGTCGTGGGTGGACGAGTACGGCTCGGTGGAGGTGCCGGAGGAGCGCGCCTTCCTCCGGAAGATCTCGCCCTATCAGAACATCCGCAAGGGCGTCGCCTATCCCGAGCCTTATGTGTGGACGACGACCAAGGACGACCGCGTCGGCCCGCAGCACGCGCGCAAGTTCGCCGCACGGCTGAAGGAATATGGCCTGCCCTATCTGTTCTACGAGGATACCGCCGGCGGCCACTCGGGCGACGCGGATATCGAGCAGGGCGCGCGGTTGCAGGCACTGCAGATGACCTATTTCGCCCAGAAGCTGGAGGATTGAGACGTGCGCGGGTGATCCATTCCCGCGGCGGCACGTTTCCTCTTCTTGCTGCGTTGCAGCAGAGACGGTAGAGATGCGCGCAGGATGAATGCCATGACCGACACCCGCCCCGCTGCCGCCGTGCCCGACACCGTTCCGATCGTGTTCGAGGCGGTGGTGAAGAAGCAGGCGATCGCCGCCACGTACAATCGCGGCGCCGTGACGCTCGCGCCGCACATCGTCTACACGAAGCACGGCGAGATCTATCTCGACGCGGTCACGCTGGAGCGCGACGGCAAGCCGCCCAAGGAGGAGAAGATCGGCGCGTTCAAGCTGTCCGGCTTGTCCGGATTGCGCATCACGCCGCGCCGCTTCACGCCGAGCGAGCTGTTCATGCCGCGCGACGAGAAGTACGTCGACGTGACGCTGCTGGCGGTGGACGCCTGACGGACGAGCCTCCAGCGCGTCGCGTCGCGCTGGCCTTGCTGGTCGCCTTCTACGGCGTGGCGGGGGTGGCGCACCTCGTCGTCACCGACGCGATGGTGCGGATCGTTCCCGGCTGGGTGCCGTGGCCGCGCGCGGTCGTGATCGCCACCGGCCTGTGCGAGCTGGCCGGTGCGCTCGCGCTGCTGCTGCCGGGCTGGCGAGTTGCGGCGGGCTGGGCGCTGGCGCTCTACGCGCTGTGCGTGTGGCCGGCGAACGTGCAGCACGCCATCATCGACCTGTCGCACGGCACCGGCCTGCCGCTGGCGTACCACGCGCCGCGGCTGCTGCTGCAACCCGCGATCATCGCGTGGGCGCTATATGCCAGCGGTGCGTGGGCGGCACGGCGGCGGCGTCCTTCCCGCCGCGCGTAACCCCTCACGACGATAGCGTGTCGAGCAGCTGCGCCTTCGTCATTGTCGACCGGCCGGGTATGTCGCGCTTCTTCGCCTCGGCGTAGAGCTGCTCCTTCGTGCGATGGTCGCGGTGCGCGCGCGTCTTCTTCGCGACGTCGCCGGGCTGGGCGGAGAATTGCCGGCCCTTGCGCGTGTCCGCGCGCTTCTTCGCCGTGGTGCGGCGATATTCCTCGTCGGACAGCGCCTCGCGCGCCGCCTTGGGCAGGTAGCGCTCGCCGGTCTCGCCGCTCTCCTTGCCGGACTTGGTGCCCCAGTCTTCCTCGGTCCACTGGTGGAGCGAGTTGTCGTCGTCCTTGCCGCCCTTGTAGCCGCCGCCGCGCTTCTTGTACTCGGCCACCGCTAGCTGCGCCTTGCGCGCGGACCACTGGCCCTTCCTTCCGCCCTTCGCGCCGGCGGTGACCTCGTCCTTCACCGCCTCCCAGAGCTTGGGGTCGGTCTTCTCGGCGGTCTCCGACATCGCACGCTCCTCTCGGGCAGGCTCCTTTCGGGCCCAACGCGCGAAAGCGCCGAACGGCTCAGGCGGCGATGGTCACGAAGCTGTCCATCACGCGCTTGCGGCCCGCTTGCTCGAAGTCGATCTCCAGCTTGTTGCCCTCGATCTCGGCGATCGCGCCATAGCCGAACTTCTGGTGGAACACGCGCTGCCCGACCGAAAGGTCGCCCCGACCCTTGTTGCCCAGCGATACGGCCGACGCGCGGCTCTCGACCACCCGGGCCGGCTCGCGCGTGAACGTGCGGCTGGTCCAGTCGCCGCCCGGCTTCGCCCCCAGCGTTCCCGCCGCGCGCTGCCACCCCGGCCCGCGTCCGGTGCCGCGCGCCAGGTCGGCGAACGGATCCGCCCGCTCGGACCAGTTCGCCTGCCACAGGCTGGCGCCGCCCGTCATCGTCGTCTCGCTCTCGACGTGCACGTCGGGCAGCTCGCCGACGAAGCGGGACGGAATGGAGCTGGTCCACTGGCCGTAGATGCGGCGGTTGGCGGCGTGGAGGATGGTCGCGCGCCGTCGCGCCCGCGTGATTGCGACATAGGCGAGCCGGCGCTCCTCCTCCAGGCTGCGCGTGCCGCCCTCGTCGATCGCGCGCTGCGACGGGAACAGCCCCTCTTCCCATCCGACGAGGAATACGGTGTCGTATTCCAGCCCCTTGGCGGCGTGGATCGTCATGATCGTCACCTTGGGGTCCTCGCGCGTCGCCTCGTTGTCCATGACGAGGCTGACATGTTCGAGGAAGGCGCCGAGCGACTCATATTCCTCCATCGCGCGGACCAGCTCGGCCAGATTCTCCAGCCGCCCCGCCGCCTCGGCGGTCTTCTCCGCCTGCCACATGGCGGTGTAGCCGCTCTCGTCCAGCAGCTGGCGTGCGAGTTCCGCGTGGGGCAGCTGCGTCGCCATGTCGCGCCAGCGGGCGATGTCGCCGACGAGGTTGCCGAGCGCGCGGCGCGCCTGCGGGGTCAGCTCGTCGGTGTCGAGGATGCGCGCGGCGGCGTGGGTCAGCGGCAGCCCTTCGGCGCGCGCGAGCATGTGCAGCTTGGCGATCGCCTTGTCGCCGAGCCCGCGCTTGGGCACGTTGACGATCCGCTCGAAGGCCAGGTCGTCCGCGGGCTGGTTGACGACCCGCAGGTAGGCGAGCGCGTCGCGGATCTCGGCGCGCTCGTAGAAACGGAAGCCGCCGACGATGCGGTAGGGCAGGCCGATCGCGATGAAGCGGTCCTCGAATTCGCGCGTCTGGTGCTGTGCGCGCACGAGGATGGCGACATGGTCCAGCGAGGTGCCGTCGCGTTGCGCCGCCTCGATCTCCTCGCCGACCCGACGCGCTTCCTCCGGTCCGTCCCACACGCCGACCACGCGTACCTTCTCGCCCGCGTCCAGCTCGGTCCACAATTCCTTGCCCAGCCGGCCGCCATTGTTGGCGATCACGCCCGAGGCGGCACCCAGGATGTGCGGGGTGGAGCGGTAGTTCTGCTCCAGCCGGATCACCTTGGCGCCGGGAAAGTCCTTCTCGAACTTCAGGATATTCTCCACCTGTGCGCCGCGCCAGGAGTAGATCGACTGGTCGTCGTCGCCCACGCAGCAGATGTTGCGTCGCTCCTGCGCCAGCAGGCGGAGCCACAGATACTGAACCGAATTCGTGTCCTGATATTCGTCCACCATGATGTAGCGGAAGCGCTGCTGGTAATGCTCCAGCACCGCGCGCTCGGTCTTCAATATCGTGAGCACGTGGAGCAGCAGGTCGCCGAAGTCGCAGGCGTTCACTGACCTGAGCCGGTCCTGGTACTGCTGGTACAATTCGCCGCCGCGGCCGTTGGCGTAGCGCTCGCTCTCGCCCGCGTCGATCTCGCGCGGGGTCAGGCCCTTGTTCTTCCACTCGTCGATCAGGCCGGCGAGCCCGCGCGCGGGAAAGCGCTTCTCGTCGATGTCGGCGGCGACGATCAGCTGCTTCAGCAGGCGCAGCTGGTCGTCGGTGTCGAGGATGGTGAAGTTGCTCTGCAACCCGACCAGCTCGGCGTGGCGGCGCAGCATCTTCGCGCCGATCGCGTGGAAGGTGCCCAGCCACGGCATCCCCTCCACCGCCTCGCCGACCAGCCGCCCGACCCGCTCGCGCATCTCGCGCGCGGCCTTGTTGGTGAAGGTGACGCTGAGGATCTCGGACGGATAGGCGCGCCGTGTCCACAGCAGGTGCGCCAGTCGCGCCGTCAACGCCGCGGTCTTGCCCGTGCCCGCGCCGGCGAGGACCAGCACGGGGCCGTCAGTCGTCAGCACCGCCTCGCGCTGCGGCGGGTTCAGGCCCTTGAGATACGGCGGATCGGCGAGTTGGCTGTCGGTCACGCCGACCCACGTAGGCAGGCTTGCACGGCGACGCAATCCATGAGAACAAAGGCGCAACGACGAAGCGAGGGAGGATGGTGATGGCGACGACGGGCCGGTGCCATTGCGGCGCGGTGAGCTACACGGCGGAGGGGCCGCCGGAACATCACGCCCTGTGCCACTGCGACGATTGCCGCCGCTGGTCGGGTGCGCCGGCGGTCGGCTGGATCGCGTGGAAGCAGGACCGGGTGACGGTCGCCGGAGAGCCCGCCACCTACCGATCGTCGACTCACGGCGAGCGCGACTTCTGCGCCGCGTGCGGCACCGGCCTCTTCTATCGCAATGCCGAGGCGCTGCCGGGCATCATCGACATCCAGTCCGGCACGCTGGACGATCCCGCCGCGCAGCCGCCGGGCGCGCAGATCATGGTGAAGGACCGGCTGCCCTGGACGCGCGAGATGACGGACCTGCCCGAGTTCCGGACCTATCCCGGGATGGACGGATGACGGCGCCGACGATCGAGCGTTGGCACGCCTATATGCGCGCGCCGACCGCCGCCGGTCTGGACGCGCTGCTGGCGGAGGACGTCGTCTTTCAGAGCCCGGCGGTGCACACGCCGCAGCACGGCAAGGCGGTGACGACGAAATATCTGACCGCCGCGGCAGAGGTGCTGGGCAATCCCAGCTTCCGCTACGTCGGCGAGTGGACCGCGGAGCGCTCCGCCGTGCTGGAGTTCGAGTGCGAGCTGCCCGGCGGGATCAGCGTCAACGGCGTCGACATCATCGAGTGGGGAGAGGACGGGCGGATCGTCCGTTTCAAGGTGATGGTGCGTCCGGTGAAGGCGCTGAACGCGGTCGTGCCGCTGATGGGTGCCGCGCTCGCGGCCGGCTAGGCCGGACCGTCGTCGAGGAAGCGCGGCAGGCCGGCGCAGGTCTCCTGCACCCCGTCCGCCTCGAACGGCGGCGCGACTGGCAGCGGCGTCGCGTGCCAGTGCTGCTCCCGTCGGGAGCGGCTGAGGCGAAAGCGGTGCGGTGCCTCGTCCAGCGGATCGGTGGCGCAGGCGCGACGGACGTCGCCGGTGGTCCATCGCCAGCCCACCGGAAAGCGCGCCCCGCCCGCGACCAGCGTGCCGGTGGCGATCACCCGGGCGGCGGGAACGATGCCGGAGACGGCGACGCTGGCGCAGGTTCGGCCGGCGCGCGCGACGCGGCCGACACGTTCGACCGTCTGCAACCGCCGGCACGCCGCCGGCCACGCGGTGCGCGCCCAGCGCTGCCACTCGCCGTCGCGGATCCCGCCGGGCGGCGTCACCGCGCTGTCCCCGCCCATGTCGATCTCGGCGGCACGCCCGTCGCGTCCCAGCGCCAGCGCGCCTTCCGCGGCGCGCATCTCCCGCCATGCGGCGCGCGCGTCGTAATCGTCGCAGCCGGCGACGAGGAGGAGCAGCGGGGCAAGGGCGCGCGCGCGGATCACGCGACGCAGGCTACCCGGTTCGTCCCGGGCCGCAAGGTGGGAAAAGCCGGGGCGGCCCGATCGGACCGCCCCGTAGTTCAGGGAAGGGGCCGGGCGAGGGAAGGTGCCCGGCCGATACCGACGTCACAGGGGGGAAGGACGCCGGTGACGTTCATCTAGGCGCGGCATGTTGCTCCAATGTGTCGCGCGACCACTCTTTCGTGACGAGGCGGCAATGTTTCCACGTTGACGCGCCGCCCCCGCGCATCCGATGAGGCCGCGATGGACGCTTCCCGCACGCCGGCCTCGCACCGCCGCATCCTGCTCGCCAGCCTGGTCGGCACGTCGGTGGAATTCTACGACTTCTACATCTACGCCACCGCCGCATCGCTGGTGTTCGGGCCGCTGTTCTTCCCCGCCTCCAACCCGTCCACCGCGCTGCTCGCCTCCTACGCCAGCCTGGCCGTCGCCTTCTTCGCGCGGCCCGTCGGCGCGTGGGTGTTCGGCCATTACGGGGACCGCATCGGGCGAAAGTCGACGCTGGTGGCCAGCCTGATGCTGATGGGCGGGTCGACGCTGCTGATCGCGTTCCTGCCCACCTATGCCACCGCGGGCGTGTGGGCGCCGGTGCTGCTGTGCCTGCTGCGCTTCGGCCAGGGCTTCGGCCTCGGCGGGGAGTGGGGCGGGGCGGCGCTGCTGGCGGTGGAGAATGCGCCGCCCGGCCGGCGGGGTCGCTACGGCATGGTGCCGCAACTGGGCGCGCCGGTCGGCTTCATCGCCGCCAACGGGCTGTTCCTGCTGCTCGGCCTCGTCATGACCCCGGCCGATTTCCTCGCCTGGGGATGGCGCGTGCCGTTCCTGCTGTCGGTGGTCCTCGTCGGCCTCGGGTTGTGGGTACGACTGAAGATCGCCGAGACCCCTGCTTTCGCGCGCGTGCTGGAGGAGGGGCCGCCCCCCGCGGTGCCGATGGGCGAGCTGCTGCGCCTCCATTGGCGCCGCGCGCTCGGCGGCACGCTGGGTGCGGTGGCGTGCTTCGCCGTCTACTACATCGCCACCGCCTTCGCGCTCGGCTACGCCACCACGACGCTGGGTGTCGACCGGCAGGCCTTCCTCGGCGTGCAGCTGGGCGCGATCCTGTTCATGGCGGTGGGCATCACACTGTCGGGCATCTGGTCGGACCGCAGCTCGCCCGCCACCGTGCTGAAATGGGGATGCGTCGGCGCGGTGGTGGCCGGCTTCGTGCTGGTGCCGGGGCTGGGCTCGGGATCGCTTCCGTCGATGTTCGCCAGCCTCGCTTTCGCCCTGTTCGTGATGGGGTTCGTCTACGGCCCGCTCGGCGCGTGGCTGCCGTCGCTTTACCCGGCGCGCGTGCGCTACACCGGCGTCAGCCTCGCGTTCAACATGGCCGGGATCATCGGCGGCGGGCTGACCCCGGTCGCGGCACAGGCGCTGGCGGAGCGGGGCGGGCTGCTGCCCGTCGGCGCCTACCTGGCAGTCCTGTCGCTGCTGAGCCTGGGCGCGCTGCTGGCGATGCCGGCGCGCGGCGCGGCGGAGCCGGTGCCGGTGGAGGGATTCTGACCGCTCAGTCGAGCCGCAGCAACGTCACCCGCGCCTTGCCGTACACCCGCTCCGCCTCCACCGCATAACCGTTTAGGTCGAGCGGCTCCGCCTTGGCGGTCTCCACCGACACCCACGTGTGCGCGCCGATCCAGCCGAGCCGCGCCAGCTTGTCCGCCGCCACCGCGCCCGCGCCGGAGCCGTAGGGCGGGTCCATCATGACGATGTCGAGCGGCGCGCGCGCGAGCCCCAGCGCGAGGACGGAGGCGGCGCGCACTTCCGCGCCCGTGGCGCCCAGCTTCGCCACGTTGGCGCGCAGCGCGTCGATCGCGGCCCGGTCCTGCTCGACGAACAGGCACGAGGCCGCACCGCGCGACAGCGCCTCCAGCCCCAGCGCGCCCGATCCCGCGAACAGGTCCGCCACCGCCAGTCCGTCGAAGCTGCCGACGCGGCTGGCCAGCATGGAGAACAGCGCCTCGCGCGTGCGGTCCGCGGTGGGGCGGGTGGCCTCACCCTTGGGCGCGACCAGCGGGCGGCCGCGCCACTGTCCGGCGATGACCCTCATGAGCGGCGCGGCCGCTTGGGCCCGGTCTTCGGCTTGGGCGTGGCCCAGCCGGCCTTGCGCTTGATCCGCGCCGGGCGCGCGGGGGCGGTGGCCTCCACCACCGGCGGCTCCAACGGCTTCGACGCCGCCCGCGCAGGTCGCGCGCTCGCCGGCTTCGGTGCCGGTCGCGCCGGGCGTGGCGACGCGCCGGGCGTCGGCGCGCGGGACGGCGACGCGCGCGTGGCGGGCGGGCGGGCGGGCTGCGCCCGCGGCGCATCGGCACGCGGCGCTCCGGGCGGTGCCCGGCGGACCGGGCGCGGCGCAGTGACCGGCTCGGCCCGGCTCGCGGCCTTCGCGCCATCGCGCGCCAGCGTCTGCCGGAAGGCGGCGAGATCGGCCGCGCGCACTTCGCCCACCTCGCCCACCGGCAGGTCGCCGAGCACGAAGGGGCCGTAGCGGATGCGGATCAGCCGCCCGACCTGCAGGTCGAGATGTTCCAGCACGCGGCGCACCTCCCGGTTCTTGCCCTCCGTCAGGATCATCTCGATCCACACGTTGGCGCCGGTGCGCCGCTCCAGATTGGCATCGATCGGGCCGTAGCGGATGCCGTCGATCTCCACCCCGTCGATCAGGTCTTCCAGCTGTTCCTGCGATACGCGGCCGTAGGCGCGGGCGCGATACGCGCGCTCGATCCCGGTCGACGGCAGCTCCAGCTGACGCTTCAGCGCGCCGTCGGTCGTCATCAGCAGCAGCCCCTCGGTATTGAGGTCCAGCCGCCCCACCGGCACCAGCCGCGGCAGGTCCTTCGGCAGCCGGTCGTAGATCGTCGGGCGACCGCCGGGATCGCGCTCGGTCGTCAGTACGCCGGCGGGCTTGTGGAAGAGGAACAGCCGCGCGGGCGCGGGCGCGGCCACTTCCTGCCCGTCGACGGTGACGCCGTGGAGCGAGGGGAGCAGCGTGGCGGGCGTGTCCAGCACGACGCCGTCCTTCGCGACGCGGCCTTCGGCGATCATGCGCTCCACCTCGCGCCGGGAGGCGACGCCGGCGCGCGCGAGCAGCTTGGCGATGCGATGTTGGGGACGGGAGCTGTCGGCCATCGCGCTGCCCTATCGCAAATCGCCGCCGGCACGCCGAAAAATTTGCGACCGAACTGCGCCGTTCGCGTTATGGTCCCGTAACGAACGGGGAAATTCATGCTGTTCGCGAAGAAGAAGCCGACGCTGGTGCGCCTCCTGCTCGTCGAGGACGAGCCGCTGGTGGCGTTCGACGCCGAGCATCTGCTGACCGACCAGGGATATGAGATCGTCGCCACGGTGGACCGGGTGGCGGACGCGGTCGCGATCATCGGCGACGGGCAGGCGATCGACCTGGTGCTCGCCGACGTGAACCTGGCCGACGGCAACGGCGTGGACGTGGCGCGTGCGGCGCAGGCGCGCGGCATCCCCGTCATGTTCGTCACCGGCCAGTGCCCGGCGGAGGCGGAGGCGCTGGCGATCGGCTGCCTCGCCAAGCCCTATCCGCAGCGCACGCTGCTCGCCGCGATCGGCGCGGTGGAGGCGCAGGTCGCGGGCAAGCCGCCGCGGCGCCTGCCCGGTGGCTTCCGCCTGTTCCCGGTAAGCGGCGGGGCGTAGCTGGCCGTGGCGGGCTAGAGCCGCGCTTCCACCGCGTCGTGGAACAGGCGGATGCCCGCCTCCATCGTGCCCAGCGTCACCCGGTCCAGTGAACCGGACGCCAGGCCCTGCTGTCCCAGCGCCGCGGCGCGGAAATCCTCGCTGGCGAAGACGCCGCCGTCCAGCAGGTTCCAGCTCTTCTCCCAGTGCCGCAGCGCCTTCTCCGTCGACGGCGGCTCCGGTATCAGCATGAAATCCTCCACCAGCACGCGGTCGTGCGCCTGCGGCATCAGCACCATCAGGTTCACGTAGTCGGGACTGACGATCAGCACGGTGCCGGGGAACATCTGATAGGTGTAGGTGATCGCGCGGCGCAGCGTCGGCCAGTCCTGCGCGCGCACCGTCTCCGCATCCACGTCGCGTCCCACGGCGGAGCGCTGGTGCGGGCCGATCGTGTCGGCGCTGGCCACCCCGTCCTTGAAGAACGACCCGATCGTTTCGGCGTGGAGCCGCAGGACGTGATAGCTCTCGAGGAACGCGTCCATGATGAGCTTCCAGTTCGCCGCCACGTCGTGGGTGCGGCGGCGGAACAGGTGCATGCCGGCGAGGCCGAAGGCGTCGAAGTCGAGCCCCAGCGCCTCCGCCTCGGCGAAATCGGCCTCGTCGTCGAACGAGAACCAGATCAGCCCGCCCGCCTCGCGCGTGGGCAGCCGCTTCAGCGCGTAATCGGCCTTGTCGAGGCCCGGGAAGGCGTCGCCGCGCGGCAGGCCGACGAGCCGCCCGTCGGTGGCGTAGCTCCACGCGTGATAGGGGCAGACCAGGCGCGGCGTGCACACCGCCGCCTGCCCCTCCACCAGCCGGGTGCCGCGATGGCGGCAGACGTTCAGGAAGACGTGCGCCTGTCCCGCCTTGTCGCGCGTCACCAGCAGCGGCCTGCCGAAGCCGTCGTGCGGCACCGCCATGTTCGGCTCCGGCAGCAGCGCGGAGGGCGCGACGACCAGCGGCGTCTTGGCGAAAATGCGCTCCTGCTCCGCCGCGTGCCGCGCAGGCGAGATATAGGCGTCGGCATCGACGTGGGTGATGCCGGGTTCGCGCGCGCGCCCCCCGTCTGCCAGGATGCGGGCCAGCGCCAGCTGTCCCTCGGTCGGCCGGAGCGGGCCGGTGATCGCGTTCATGGCTATCCTCTCGCGTCTTTTCCGCTAGTTTCCGCCACCGACGGGAAAGGAGCAAGTGGGTTGTTGGCATCGCGCGGAACGGACCGGACGTGGATCGACGGGGTGCGCCCCTATGTCGAGCGGGGGCCGCTGGCCGCCTTCGCGCTCGGCGTGTCCTCCGGCTTCCCGTTCGCGATGATCGCGGCGACGCTGACGACGCGGCTGGCGCAGGACGGCATCGACAAGAAGACGGTGACCGCCTTCAGCCTCGCCTTCCTCGTCTACAACCTGAAGTTCCTGTGGGCGTGGCTGGTCGACGGCGTGCGGCTGCCGGTGCTGGGACGGCTGGGCCAGCGCGTATCGTGGGTGCTGCTCGCCGGCGTGCTGGTGATCGCGGCGGTCGCCAACCTCGCGCTCGCCGATCCGGTGGCGAGCATCGGCGCGACGGCGACGGCGGCGGTGCTGGTGGGCGTCGCCGGCGCGACGTTCGACATCGTCATCGACGCCTATCGCATCGAGATCCTGGAGCCGCGCCAGCTGGGTGTGGGATCGGGCATGAGCCAGTACGGCTGGCGCATCGGCTCGGCGGGTGCCGCCTCGCTGGCGCTGGTCGTCGCGGCGCGGGCGGGGTGGGAGGCGGCGTATCTCTCGTGCGCGCTGCTGGCGTTGCCCGCGATGGTCGCGGCATTGGTGGTGGGCGAGCCGCGCCGCCACCGCGCCCCCGCCGAACGCCGCGGCGTCGGACAGGCGGCGGCGGCGATCTGGCGGCCGTTCGTCGAATTTTTCCAGCGGCCGGGCGCGATCGTGGTGCTGGTCTTCATCCTGATCCACAAGATCGGCGACACGCTGAGCCAGCTGGTGCTGCGGCTGCTGCTGGACGACCTGAAGTTCAGCAACGACGAGATCGCACTCTACGACGTCGGCATCGGGTTCTGGGCGTATCTGATCGGCATCTTCCTCGGCGGATGGCTGTACGCGCGGCTGGGCATGAAGCGGTCGGTGCTGCTCAGCCTGGTGCTGATGGCGGTGTCGAACGCCGCGTTCGCGATGCTCGCCGCCGCGGGGCACAGCAACGCGGGACTGGCGGGCGCAATGCTGTTCGAGAACATCGCCTCGGGTATCGGCGGGGTGACGATCGTCGCCTATTTCTCCGCACTGTGCGACCTGCGCTTCACCGCGGCGCAATATGCGCTGATCTCCGCCGCGGCCAGCATCGTCGGGCGCGTGCTGACCGGCACGACCGCGGGCGCGCTGGTGGAATCGATGGGGTTCGTGAACTTCTACCTGCTGACTACCGTCGTCGCGCTGCCCGGTGTGGCGCTGTTCTGGTGGATGGCGCGCTCCGGCCTGGTCGACCGCTCGGTCGGCACGGCGGGAACGGAGGGTCCGGGCGACGCGCGGGAGGGCGGCGCCGCCTAGACGCAGACCGGCCGGCCCTCGTCGGCGAAGGCCATCGCCACCGCCGCCGCGCTTGCCAGCACGCCGTCGCACCGGCGCTGGCCGATCAGGTCGGACAGCAGCAGCGCGGCGGTGTCGCTCTGCACCTCCACGCGGGCCAGCACCGTCAGCAGCGCGCGCTCGCCCGGCGTCATGCGCGCGCAGCAGCACGGTGCGATGGCGATCGGGACCGAGGAATGGGCGGCGAGGTCCGCCATCAGCCCGCGCATCAGCGTCAGCGGACGGCGGAAGCCCCCGCCGAACGCGGTCATCATCGCATGGGCGGCGCGCGCGTCGGACAGGCCGTGCGCCCCCATGCGCCGCATCGCGAACAGCGCGGTGCGCGCATTGGGGCAGGCGGGCAGGGAGTAGGGCAAGGCGGCCAGGGTGCTGGTGGCGGTCTCATTCATCGACGCGACTCCGTTGGTCGCGCGCATGGTCGCCACTCCGCTATTGATAGTCAATCGCAAATACTGCTCAGCGCGGCTGCTCGTCGTTGGCGGCGAGCACCTCGCCGGCGAGATACAGCGACCCGGCCATCAGCACGCCCGCCGGCGCGTCCTGCGCAATGGCACGCAGCGCGGCGGGAACGTCGGCGGCGACCCGGCCGGCCGCGATGCCGAGCCCGCGAGCGGCGGCCAGGATCGCGTCGGGCGCGTGATGCTCGTGCCCCGGGACCGGCACCGCGACCACCGTCCCCACCATCGGTGCGAACGGCGCGAGGAAGCCGGCAAGGTCCTTGTTCGCGAGCATCCCGAGCACCAGCGTCAGCGGGCGATCCCCCCCGGCGGCGGCACCGCGCAACGCGGGCAAGGACGCCGCGATGGCCGCGCCGGCGGACGGGTTGTGCCCGCCGTCGAGCCACACCGGCGTACGCGCGGGCAGCAGCGCGACCAACGGCCCGTCGCCCAGCCGCTGCAGCCGCGCGGGCCAGGTCGCGGCGGCGGGCCCGGCCTCGATCGCGAGCGGGGGGACGTGGACCGCCTGCTGGTGGCGCAGCATCGCCACGGCCAGCGCGAGATTGTCCGCCTGGTGCCGCCCCGCCAGCCGGGGGGCGGGCAGCGTGAGCAGGCCCTGCGCGTCGCGATAGGTGAGGGTGTCGCCGGTCGCGTCGAGGCCGTGGCGCCACTCGCGCCGCGCGCGCAGCAGCTGCGCCCCCGCCGTCGCGGCGACCTGCGCGATCACCTCCTCGATCCCGGCGGGATAGTCCAGCGTGGCGAGCGGTACGCCCGGCTTCGCGATGCCCGCCTTTTCTGCGGCGATCGCCTCGATCGTCTCGCCCAGGAACGCCTGATGGTCGATCCCCAGCGCCGCGATGCCGGTGGCGACCGGCCGCACCACGTTGGTCGCGTCGAGCCGCCCGCCGAGCCCCACCTCGATCACGCAGGCGTCCGCGGGCGTGCGGGCGAAGGCGAGGAAGGCGGCGGCGGTCGTCACCTCGAAGAAGCTCGCACCGATGTCGCCGCCCGCGTCGAGCACCTCGGCCAGGAGCGGCGCCAGCGCGGCGTCGTCGATCAGCCGCCCGGCGAGGCGGATCCTCTCGTTGAAGCGGACGAGGTGCGGGCTGGTGTAGACGTGGACGCGATGCCCCGCGGCCTCCAGCGCGGCGCGCAGGAACGCGCAGGTCGATCCCTTGCCGTTGGTGCCGGCGACGTGGAAGACCGGCGGCAGCGACACGTGCGGATCACCCAGCCGCGCGAGCAATCGCGTGATGCGGCCAAGGCCGAGCACGTCCGCGCCGGGCGACAGCGACCACAGCCGGTCGAGCTGCGCCTGCACGGCGGGGTCGGTGGACGTGGCGTGGTCAGGCATCGGCGCTGCTCCCTCTCCCGTCCCGGGGAGAGCGCGTCATGTCAATGCGCCCGCTCGCCGCACAGATACGCGACTACCGTCCCCAGCCGCTCCTTCAGCGCGTGGCGGTGGACGACCATGTCGATCAGCCCGTGCTCCAGATAATATTCGCTGGTCTGGAAATCCTCCGGCAGCTTCTCGCGGATCGTGTTCTCGATCACGCGGCGGCCGGTGAAGGCGAGCGTCGCCTTGGGCTCGGCGATGTGCACGTCGCCCAGCATGGCATAGGCGGCCATCACGCCGCCCGACGTCGGATCGGTCAGCACGACGATATAGGGCAGGCCGGCGTCGTGGAGCATCTGGATCGCCGCGGTGCTGCGCGGCATCTGCATCAGCGACAGAATGCCCTCCTGCATCCGCGCGCCGCCGCTGGCGGTGAAGACGATGAAGGGCGCGCGGTCGGCGATCGCCGTCTCCACGCCCTGGATGAACGCCTCGCCCACGGCCTGGCCCATCGACCCGCCCATGAAGGCGAAGTCCTGCACGCCCAGGACGACGCGGCGCCCGTCGATCGTGCCGCGTGCGTTCACGAACGCGTCCTGCTCGCCGGTGGCGGCGCGCGCCGCCTTCAGCCGGTCGGGATAGCGCTTCGAATCGCGGAACTTCAGCGGGTCCTCGGCCGCGCGCGGGGGCGTCAGCACCTCCGCGCTGCCCTCGTCCAGCAATTGCCGGAACCGCTCCTGCGGCCCGATCCGCTCGTGATGGTCGCACGTCGGGCAGACGAAGCCGTTCTCCTCCAGCTCCTTGGTGAAGACCATGGTGCCGCAGCCCTTGCACTTGTGCCACAGATTGTCGGGCGCCTGCTGCTTGGCGCCGGGGACGATGCCGGAAAGGGCGTTGCGGACGCTGCTGAGCCAGCTCATGCGGAAACCTTCCTCGCGGACGCGACCGCGTCCTTCAGCGTCTTGATATAGGCGGCGACGGGCGCGGGTGCATCCGCCCCATGCGCGGCGACGATCTCAACGATGGCGGAGCCTACGACCACCCCGTCCGCCACGCGCGCGATGGCGGCGGCCTGCGCGGGGGTGCGCACGCCGAAGCCGACCGCGACGGGCAGGTCGGTCGCCGCCTTCAACCGCGCGACCGCGGCCTCGATCGATGCGGTGTCCGCCTGTTGCTTGCCGGTGATCCCCGCGACCGAAACGTAGTAGAGGAAGCCCGACGCGCCATCGAGCACGCGCGGCAGCCGCGCGGCGTCGGTGGTCGGCGTCGCGAGGCGGATCGGGTCAATCGCCGCGGCGCGCAGCGCCGGGCCCAGCGCCTCGTCCTCCTCCGGCGGCACGTCGACGCAGATGACGCCGTCGACGCCAGCGTCCCGCGCCGCGGCGGCGAACCATTCGGGTCCGCGGCGCAGCATCGGGTTGCCGTAGCCCATCAGTACCAGCGGCACCTGCGGATGGCGCTCGCGGAAGTCGGCGGCGATCCGCAGGATGTCCGCCGTGGTGGTGCCCGCGGCGAGGCTGCGAATGTTCGCCGCCTGGATCGCCGGGCCGTCCGCCATCGGATCGGTGAACGGCATCCCCAGCTCGATCACGTCCGCCCCGCCGTCGACCAGCGCGTCGAGGATCGCAGGCGTCGGGCCGTCGCCGGCGGTGACGAAGCAGACCAGCGCCGGCCCAAGCGCGAAGGCTCCCGACAATCGCGTCAAATCGCCACTCCCAGCGCCTCGGCGACCGTGAAGATGTCCTTGTCCCCGCGCCCGCACAGATTGGCGAGGATCACCTGGTCCGGTTGCATCTGCTTCGCCCGCCGCGCCACCGCGGCGATGGCGTGGCTGGGTTCGAGCGCGGGGATGATCCCCTCCGTCCGGCACAGCAGCTGGAAGGCATCCAGCGCCTCGGTATCGGTGACCGACGTATACTCGACCCGGCCGACATCCTTCAGCCAGGCATGCTCCGGCCCGATGCCGGGATAGTCGAGGCCGGCGGAGATCGAGTGCGCCTCCGCGATCTGTCCGTCGTCGTCCTGCAGCAGGTACGTCCTGTTGCCGTGGAGCACACCGGGGAAGCCGCCGGCCAGGCTCGCCGCGTGTTTGGCATCCAGGCCTTCGCCCGCCGCCTCGACGCCCAGCATCGCGACGTCGCCGTCGTCGAGAAAGGGGTGGAACAGGCCGATCGCGTTCGATCCGCCGCCGATCGCGGCGACCAGCAGGTCGGGCAGGCGGCCGGTCCGCGCCAGCATCTGCTCGCGCGCCTCGCGTCCGATCACGCTCTGAAAATCGCGGACCAGCTCCGGATAGGGATGCGGCCCGGCGGCGGTGCCGATGATGTAGAAGGTGTCGTGGACATTCGCGACCCAGTCGCGCAGCGCCTCGTTCATCGCGTCCTTCAGGGTGTTCGCGCCGGACGTGACCGCGCGCACCTCCGCGCCCAGCAGCTTCATGCGGAACACGTTGGGCGCCTGCCGCTCCACGTCCTTGGCGCCCATGTAGATGACGCAGGGCAGGCCGAAGCGCGCGCACACGGTCGCGGTCGCGACGCCGTGCTGGCCTGCACCCGTTTCCGCGATGATCCGCGTCTTGCCCATGCGGATGGCCAGCAGGATCTGGCCGATGCAATTGTTGATCTTGTGCGCGCCGGTATGGTTCAGCTCGTCGCGCTTGAACCAGATCTGCGCGCCGCCGACCGCTTCGGTCAGCCGCTCGGCGTGGTAGAGCGGAGAGGGACGGCCGACGTAATGTTCCAGCAGGTCGTCGAACTGCGCCTGGAAGGCGGGATCCGCCTTCGCCGCGCGATATTCGCGTTCCAGGTCGAGGACGAGCGGCATCAGCGTTTCCGCCACGTAGCGGCCGCCATAGGCGCCGAAATGCCCGCGGTCGTCGGGTTGGGCGCGGAAGGAATTGGGGGCGTTCATGCGTGCGCCGCCTGAAGGAAGGCGGCGATCTTGTCCACATCCTTGACGCCGGGCGCGCGCTCGACGCCGCTCGACACGTCGACCAGGGTGGCGCCGGTGCGCCGGATCGCCTCGCGGACGTTGCCAGCGTCCAGCCCGCCCGACAGCGCCCAGGGCAGCGGATGCGCGAAGCCGACGAGCAGCGCCCAGTCGAACCGCAGCCCCATCCCGCCCGGCAGCGCGGCGCCCTCCGGCGTCTTCGCGTCGTAGAGGATCCGGTCCGCCGCACCGACGAACCCGCGGGCGGCGTCGAGGTCGGCACGCGTCTTCACCGCGATGGCGGCCCAGCTCTCGACCCCCGGGCGCCGCAGCGCGGCGACCCGAGCGGGGGCGGTGCGGTGGAGCTGGATCGCGTCGAGCCGGGCGACGCGCACCGCCTCGGCGACCAAGGCATCCTCGGGGTCGACGAAGACGCCCACGCGGCGTACCCCCTCCGGCACCCGCGCCGCCAGCCCGGCGGCCTGCTCGAACGCGACGTCGCGCGGGGAGGGCGGGAAGAAGACGAATCCGACGTGGCTCGCGCCATGGCCGATGGCGGCGTCCAGCGTATCGGGCGTCGAGAGACCGCATATCTTGGCGTTGACAGGCATGGCGCGCCCTTAATGAAGAAAGTGGTTCGCGCGAAGACGCGAAGACGCGAAGGTGCCGCGCTCGCTGCATGCTATCGACGCGTCCTGGCAGGCCACCGAAGGTCGACCTGCTTCGCGTCTTCGCGCCTTTGCGTGAACAGATCGTCGGCACGGCGCTTCGCGACGCCGCTTGCCAACCCGCCCCTAGCCCAATCGCCGCGATGCGATTACATGGCCCGCCACTTCCCCGCGCCCGCACAGGAATCGGCACCCCATGGACATTCGCCTCGGCCTCACCTTCGACGACGTGCTGCTGGTCCCGGGTGCCTCCGAGGTGCTGCCGACCGACGCCGACACGCGCACCCGCGTGACCAAGGGGATCGCGCTCAACATCCCCGTGCTGTCCTCCGCGATGGACACGGTGACGGAAGGCAACATGGCGATCGTCATGGCGCAGCTGGGCGGGCTGGGCGTGCTCCATCGCAACCTGACGGTGGACGAGCAGGTCGCCGCCGTGCGCCAGGTCAAGCGGTTCGAGAGCGGGATGGTGGTCAACCCGATCACCATCGCGCCGTCCGCCACGCTGGCGCAGGCGCAGGCGCTGATGGCGGCGAACCGGATCAGCGGCATCCCCGTCGTGGAGGCGGACGGCAAGCTGGTCGGCATCCTCACCAACCGCGACGTCCGCTTCGCGGAGAACCCGGCCCAGCCCGTCGCCGAGCTGATGACGCGCGACAATCTCGCCACCGTCGGCGCGGGCGTGGGGCAGGAGGAGGCGCGCCGGCTGCTCCACCAGCGCCGTATCGAGAAGCTGCTGGTCGTCGACGACGGTTATCGCTGCGTCGGCCTCATCACCGTCAAGGACATCGAGAAGGCCGTCACCTATCCCGACGCGACCAAGGACGCCGCCGGCCGCCTGCGCGTCGCCGCCGCGACGACGGTGGGCGACAAGGGCTTCGCACGGACCGAGGCGCTGGTGGACGCCGAGTGCGACCTGATCGTCATCGACACCGCGCACGGCCACAACGCCGACGTGGCGCGCGCGGTGGAGCGTGTGAAGAAGCTGAGCAATTCGGTCCAGGTCGTCGCGGGCAACGTCGCCACCGCCGCCGCGACCCGCGCGCTGATCGACGCGGGGGCGGACGGGATCAAGGTGGGCATCGGCCCCGGCTCGATCTGCACCACCCGTGTCGTCGCCGGGGTGGGCGTGCCGCAGCTGACCGCGGTGATGGACTGCGCCGAGGAAGCGGTAAAGCATGGCGTGCCGGTGATCGCCGACGGCGGCCTGCGCACGTCGGGCGACCTGGCCAAGGCGCTGGCCGCGGGCGCGGCGACGTGCATGGTCGGATCGCTGCTGGCGGGCACGGAAGAGGCGCCGGGCGAGACCTTCCTGTACCAGGGCCGCGCCTACAAATCCTATCGCGGCATGGGCAGCGTCGGCGCGATGGGCCGCGGCTCCGCCGACCGCTACTTCCAGGGCGAGGTGCGCGACCAGCTGAAGCTGGTGCCCGAGGGCATCGAGGGGCAGGTGCCGTACAAGGGCCCGGCCAAGGACGTGATCCACCAGCTGGTCGGCGGCATCAAGGCGGCGATGGGCTACACCGGCTCCGCCACGATCGACGACCTGCAGCGCCGCGCCAGCTTCGTGCGCATCACCGGCGCCGGGCTGAAGGAGAGCCACGTCCACGACGTGACGATCACGCGCGAGGCGCCCAATTACCCGACGCGGTGATACGCTTCTTCGTCATGCCGGGACGAGCCCGGGGTGACGGTGGTCGCGCGGGCGGTCAGGCCAGTTTCAGCCCTTCCTTGTTCATCGCCGCGGTGACGTGGCGGTTCTGTTTCTCCGACAGTTGCGAGCGCAGGCGCGGGAACAGCTCGTCCTCCTCCTCGCGCATGTGCGTCTCGATCATGCCGCGGAACTCGCGCACCTTGGGCAGCCAGGCGGGATCGTCCTTCGGCATTTCCGTCAGGTCGAAGAAATATTGTTTCACGTAGCCGTGATCGTGATTCAGGTGGTCCGCGGCCTCGGTCAGCCCCTGGTCGCGCATCATCGCGTAGACCACGTTCTCCTCCTGGAAGGCGTGCTTCCCCACCGCATGCTTCAGCTGCATCAGCAGGAAGGAGCGGCGTGCCGTCGCATCGTCGTCGGTCTTCTCGATCAGGTCGAAGATCTTCAGCGCCGCGGCGTGCTCCGCCGCCAGCGCCTGGTCCCAGCTGCCGGCCAGGGCGGTCGGCGCCTGCACCACCGCCTTGCGGACCAGATTGGCGAGCAACCCGGTCGCCACGCCCGCCGCCGCACCGATCGCCACGGTACGGCCGATTCCCTGCGATCGCGCCTCACGCACTGCCGTCGCCATCACGCTTCTCCTCATCCGATCTCTCCGCAACGAGCGCACGAAGCCACTGTTCCGACGCGATAAAATCGCGGGGCTGTTTCACCTCTCCGCTTTCTGCCAAGGCCTGCCGCCATGACACCCGGTGCCCGTACCCAGGCCGCGATCGAGCTGCTCGACACGGTGATCGCCGCCGCCCGCGACGAGGGCGCGGCGGCCGACACGCTGATCGCTCGCTACTTCGCGGCGCGGCGCTACGCCGGGTCGAAGGATCGACGCGCGGTGCGCGAGCGGGTCTACGCCGCGATCCGCGCGCTCGGCGAGCGGCCCGCGTCGGGGCGCGCCGCGATGCTGGCGCTGGCCGCGGATGACGCGGACCTCGCCGCCACTTTCGACGGCGGCCGCCACGCGCCCGCGCCGGTCGCCCCGGACGAGCCCGTGGCGAGCCGCGGCGTGGCGCCGGCCTGGCTGGAGCAGGCGCTCGCCGACGCCGGCCTGGACGAGGACGAGCGCGCGGCGCTGGTCGATCGCGCCCCGCTCGACGTGCGGCTGAACCCGCTGCGTCCCGCGCCCGAACTCGTCGGCGCACAACCGATCGCGGGCCTGCCCGACGCACGGCGCCTGCCCGCCGGGTTCGACCTCGCCCCCTTCGCCGGCGCGGTCGAAGCGCAGGACGCGGGCAGCCAGGCGGTGACGCTCGCCGCCGCGGCGCGGGCGGGCATGACGGTGCTGGACCTGTGCGCGGGCGCGGGAGGCAAGACGCTGGCGCTGGCGGCGGCCATGCAGAACGAGGGGCGCATCGTCGCCGCGGATGTCGATCGCGCGCGGCTGTCGCGGCTCGCGCCGCGCGCGGAGGCGGCCGGCGTGACGATCGCCGAGACGCGGCTGCTCGATCCCGGCCGCGAGGCGGCGGCGCTGGCGGACGTGGCCGCCGACGTCGTGCTGGTCGACGCGCCCTGTTCCGGCACGGGCACGTGGCGGCGCAATCCGGAGGCGCGATGGCGGCTGACGCCCGCGCGGCTCGACCGGCTGGTGGCGACGCAGGCGAGGCTGCTGGACATTGCCGCCGATCGCGTTCGCCCCGGCGGCGCGCTGACCTACATCGTCTGCTCGCTGCTCGACGCGGAAGGGTCGGCGCAGGTCGCCGGCTTCCTCGCGCGGCGCGGGGGCTGGGCCGCGGAGCCCGCGGACCTGCCGCTCGGGCGCGCGCACGGGACCGGCTGGCGCCTCACCCCCGCGCACGACGGCAGCGACGGATTTTTCGTCGCGCGCCTTCGTGCGCCATGCTAGTCGCGGGGCATCGTGCCGAAGCTGGAGCCGATCATGCGTTTCACGTCCGTCGCCGTCGCCGCCTCGCTGGCGCTGGTGTCGCTGTCCACCTCGCTGCACGGCCAGCGGCCCGACGACCAGATCGACGCGCGCTCGGTCGCGCTGCTGGAGCAGGGCAAGGCGGCGCGCGCGGCCGGTGATCTCGACCGCGCCGTCGACCTGCTGGAAACCTCCGTCGCGGTCGACCCGCGCAATCGCCAGTCGTTCATCGCCATGGCCGAGATCGCGGAGACGCGCGGCCTGCCGGGCAAGGCGATCCGCCTGTATCGCGAGGCGCTGCTGCTCGAACCCAACGACGTCACAGCGCTGGCCGGACAGGGCGAGGCGATGGTGGCCAAGGGCGCGGTGGCGCGTGCGCGCGAGAACCTGGCCCGTGTGAAGACGCTGTGCAAGACGTCCTGCCCGCAGGCGAGCGCGCTGGCCGCGACGATCGCCAAGGGCCCACCGGTGACGACCGCGCAGGTGGGCGTCAACACGACGACGACGGCGAAGGACTAACGGGCGTCGAGGACGCGGGCGAGCGCGACGAATTCCGCCACGCTCACCGTCTCCGCGCGGCGCGTCGGGTCGATGCCGATCGCGTCGAGCACCTCCAGCGCGCCCGGTACGCCCTTCAGGCTCTGCCGTAGCATCTTGCGGCGCTGGCCGAAGGCGGCGGCGGTGAGCTGCTCCAGCGTGGCGAGCCGCACGCTGGCGGGCGCGTCGGTCGGCTCCAGGTGGACCACCGCGGACATCACCTTGGGCGGCGGCGTGAAGGCGGAGCGGTGCACCGGCATGGCGATGCGCGCGGTGCTGCGCCACTGGCTGAGTACCGCGAGGCGGCCGTAATGGTCGCCGCCCACCGGCGCGACGATCCGCTCCGCCACCTCCCGCTGGAACATCAGCGTCAGCGACCGCCACCACGGCCGCCACTCCGCCGACAGCCAGCCGACCAGGAGCGGCGTGCCGACATTGTACGGCAGGTTGGACACGATGTGCGGCGCGCCGTCGAACAGCGGCGGCATGGCGATGCGCGTCGCGTCGCCCTCGATCACGCGCAGGCGGCCGGGAAAGGCCGCCTCCAGCTCGGCCAGCGCGGGAAGGCAGCGGCGATCCATCTCGATCGCCGTCACGCGCGCACCCGCCGCCAGCAATGCCCGGGTGAGCCCGCCCGGGCCGGGGCCGACCTCCAGCACCTCGGCATCGGCGAGGTCGCCGGGAATGCGCGCGATGCGGGCGAGCAGCTGCGCGTCAAACAGGAAGTTCTGTCCCAGCGCCCTGGACGCCGACAGGCCGTGGCGGGCGATCACCTCGCGCAGCGGGGGGAGGGAGGGGGCGGCGTCGGGCGGCGTCATCCCGTTTCCCGCGCGGTGGCGGCGGCATGGGCCATGGCGATGGCGGCGATCGTCGGCCCCGCCTCCGCCTCGCCCCGCCCTGCCAGCGCGAAGGCGGTGCCGTGGTCGGGCGAGGTGCGCACGATCGGCAGCCCGAGGGTCATGTTGACGCCCTCGTCGAAGTGCAGCGCCTTCAGCGGCACCAGCGCCTGGTCGTGGTAGGCGCAGAGCGCGGCATCGTAGCCGGCGCGGGCGCGGGCGTGGAACATGGTGTCCGCGGCGAGCGGGCCGACGACGTCCAGCCCCTCGTCAAGCAGTTGCGCCACCGCGGGGGCGATCACGTCGATCTCCTCGCGACCCAGCGCGCCATTCTCCCCCGCGTGCGGGTTCAGCCCGGCGATCGCCAGCCGCGGCGCGGCGATGCCGAAGTCGCGGCGCAGCGCCCGCGCGGTGACGCGCGCGCGCGCCACGATCAGCTCGGTCGTCAGCAGCCGCGGCACGTCCGCCAGCGGCACGTGAACGGTCAGCGGCACGACCCGCAGCCCCGGTCCCGCCAGCATCATCACCGCATTCTCGCGCGCGATGCCGCAGCGGTCGGCGACGAACTCGGTCTGCCCCGGCTGGGTGAAGCCGATCGCGTAGAGCTGCGCCTTGGCGACCGGGCCGGTCACCAGCGCGCGCGCCGCGGCCGATCGCGCGAGCCCCACCGCCAGTCCCAGCGCGTCGAGTGCCATGCGCGCGCCGTCCGCGTCGGGGGCGCCGGGCACGATCGCCCCACCGGCCTCGATTGCCAGGACGGGCAGGGCGGAGGGAAAGGCGGCGACCGCCTCCGCGGGGCTGGCGACGCGCGCGACCGGGCCGCGCCATGCCGCCGCGATCGCGCGCGGATCGCCGACGACGACGAAGGGAGGCAAGGCGTGCGCCGCCCGCGCGTCCCATGCCCTGGCGATCACTTCCGGCCCGATCCCCGCGGGATCGCCCATCGAGACGACGATCGGGCGATCGTTGGTCGTCATGCCGGCCTCAGCGATACTCGATCACCGCGTCGCGGCGCAGGTCGCGCAGCGCCTGCTGCGCGCGCAGGTTGACGCGCTGCTGCTCCAGCTGCGTCTGGATCTGCTCCGCGCCCGGCAGCTGGCCCGACGACACCTCGTCGCGGCCGCACAGCACCAGCGTGCGCACCCCGTCGGTGGGGGAGCCGAACGGCGGCGTCGCCTCGCCCACGTTCAGCTTCAGCATGATCGCCTGGAGCGGGGCGGGCAGGTCGCGCACGCGGATCGCGTCGTTGTCCACCACCTCGGCGTCCAGCGTCCGCGCGACCTTGTCCACCGAGCCGCAGCCCTGCAGCTTCTGGATGGCGGTGGCGAAGGCGCCGGTGCGCTGCGTCGCCTGCGCCTGCGTGGTGCCGGCGGGGAACTTGATGGTCAGCTGCTTCAGCGACAGCTTGGCGTCGCGCGGGTCGGCGGTCAGCACCTGCCGCTTGTCGACCAGGTACAGGACGGAGAAGCCGCCCGGCACCGCGATCGGGCCGGCCACCTGGCCGACCTGCATCGTCTGCGACGCCTCGGCCAGTTCCGCCGGCAGCTGCGCCGCGCGCACCCAGCCAAGGTCGCCGCCGACGCCGCGGGTCGACGCCTCGGAGAAGTTGCGCGCGAAATAGCTGAAGGGCGCCTGCCCCTTCTGGATCTCCTCGATCACCTTGCGCGCGTTGGCGAACGCCTGCTGCTCGTTGGCGCCGGCGGAGATGTAGATCTCGTTGAGGTGATATTCCTCCGTGCCCTTGGCGGCTTCCAGGCGGTCGATGATCGCCTTCACCTCCTCCTCGCCGACGTTCACGTACGGCTCCACCTTGCGGCGCAGGTAGCGGTTCCAAGCCAGTTCGCCCTCGATCTGCCGGCGCATCGACCGGTCGGAGGAATTGTTCTGCCGCAAAAACAGCGCGAACTGCTCGGGCGAGCGCTGGAAGCTGCGCGCGATGCGGGCGAAGCTCTGGTCGATCTCGTCCTTGGTGATCGTGACGTCGGCAGTCTTCGCCTGCTGGATCTGCAGCGTCTCGTCGATCAACTGGCGCAGCACCTGCAGGCGCAGGCGGTCGCGGTCCTCGTTCGACAGCTTCACGTTGTTCGCCGCGGCGATCATCGCCACCCGCTGGTCGACGTCCGTGCCGGTGATGACCGACTCGTTGACGATCGCGGTCGCCTTGCGGACGTTGGGATCCACCTTGCCGAAGATCTGCAGGTTGGCGGGGATGTCCAGCCCGGTGTTGCCCGGCAGCGACTGGTCCTCCACCGTCTGCTGCGCCAGCGCTGCTCCCGCGGCGCCCAGCATCAGGAGCGACGCCACCGCGCGGCGGCCCATTGAACGAACCTTCGTCGTCGTCATCACGTGCTTTCCGAAACCTTCGCGCCGATGGAGGAACAGGCGGCGATCCGTGCCCCATCGCGCCTGAATGGCGGCTTAGCGTCCAATCGCGGCGAAATCGAGACCCGCGTTCCCGCGCTATCGCCCGACGTTTTTCAGCGCGAAGGTGAAGAGATAGGCGTTGCCGCGCCGCGCGTCGCCGGTGGAGCGGTAGTCGCGCCGCCACGTGAGGCCGAGGTCGATGCAATCGTCCTGATAGGCGACGCCCAGCCGGTGGCGGATCGGCGTGAAGCCGTCGGACGTGGACAGCTGGTCCTCCGACTTGCTCGTCAGGTCGACGATCGCCGATCCCCATACCGACCAGTAGCGCTTGAACGCCACGCGCCCGCCGGCGCGGATCTCCTCGCGATCCTGCAGATCCTCCAGCTCGTCGATGTCGCGGTTGAGCCGCAGGTAGCCGATCGTCGCGTAGGTCGCGCGCGAGCCGACCGTCGCGTCGACCTCGTTGCGGCGGATCGCCAGGTCGTCCTTGTCCAGTCGGTAGCGGTGGATGAACGACACCGTGTCGCCCAGCCGCACCGTGGTGCGGCCGACGATGTCGGAGAAGCTGTCGGACAGCCCCGTGCCGTTGGGCAGGATCGACGGGCGGCTGTCCAGCCGGTAGCTCTGCCCGATGTTGGCGGTGATCGACGTGCCGGGCAGGTCCAGCGCCCAGTCCGCGCCGTAGGTGACGCGGCTCGAATCCTCGAACCGGTCGTATCCGGCGAAGCGGTTGAGCGCGAAGAGGTTCGAATCCTCCAGATCAACGGCGCGCGCGTCCTCGTTGGGGACGCGCAGGTTCGCGATGTGCGGCGCGGCGACCACCTGCACCCGCGGGGTGAAGCGCTGCACCCCGCCGAACAGCTCGCCCGCCAGCGGCCAGCGCACGTCGGCGGCCACCGCGCCGATCGCCCGGGTGTGGAAGCCTTCCAGCCCGCGATAGCTGACGATGCTGGTCGCGGCGACGCCCTCCGCATTGTAGGCGTCGGCGCGGGCGAACGCGGTCAGCACGATCTCCTGCCCGCCGTTGGTGATGCCGCGCAGGTCCCACCGGCCGCTGGCGAAGGCGCGCTGCGTGTCCTGTCCGGCCTTGCGCCCGATGGCCAGGCTGTTGAGCTGGAGGTTCAGCGTGCCGCCCAGCACGCTGTCCTCCACGCGGCGGCGATAGTCGATCTCCGGCAGGGCGACGGGTTGCAGGCCCTGCCGCTCGCCCACCCGCATCGTCTGCACCGCCCAGCCGGCCACGGACAGGTAGCTGTCGCGATCGATCCGCTCCAGCGCCAGCGTGGTGCGCAGCCGGTCCTCGCGCGAGATGTCGTAGCGGCGCAGGAAGGTGCGGTCGGTGACGAGGCGCAGCGAGCCGGAGAGGCTCCAGTTCGGGTCGAGCTGGAACTTGCCGACCCCGTCGATGTAGCCGCGGAACGCGCGCTTGGTGTCGGAGGTGAATCCCGACGACAGGTCCTCGCTGCGCCGGCTGGACGTGGCATAGGCGGTGACCGCCAGCGCGCCCAGCTCGGTACGCTGGCTGTAGCGCGTCTCCAGCATCGGCAGCTCGCCGGAGAACAGGTGCGGTGCGACGATCAGCGAGCGGTCGGGCGACAGCGCGATGTTGATCGGCAGCACCAGCTCCAGCCCGTTCAGCCGCGAGATGCCGAAGCTGGGCGCGAGCAGGCCGGTGTCGTTGCTGGCGGTGGTCGCCACGCTGAACGAGGGCAGCGCGGGGCTTGCCAGGCCGAACAGGTGGACGCGCGGCCGCTCGAAATAGACGCGCTCCTTGTCGGGCCGATAGGTGACGCGCACCGACGTGATCTTCCACGTCGGTTCCTTCGGGCAGCCGCCCTCCTCGACCGGGCAGGGGGTGTAGGCGGCGCGGTCGAGCCGGACGGTCCCGTCCTCCTCGCGCGTGCCCTTCACCGCGGCGAGCCGCCCGCCGCGCTCCAGCACCACCAGCATGTTCGCCACCACACCGTCGCGCAGCGAATCGGTGAGGTCGATCGAATCGCCGTAGGCGACGTCGCCCTGCGGGTTGGTCACCGCGACGTTGCCAGTCGCCAGCACGCGTCCGGTCTTGCGGTTCCACGTCACCTTGTCGGCGCGCAGCCGGTCGCCGCGACGCGCCATCCGCACGTCGCCCGTGGCGGTGACGACGTCGGCCTCGTACTCGTATTCCAGCGTCCTCGCGCTGAACTGGACCTGATCGTCCGCCACCGGCGCGGTGCCTTCGGGTGCGGCTGGGGGCGGCCCGCGCTCGGCCAGGTTCTGCGCGGCGGCGGGCGCGGAGAGGAAGAGGGCGGCGCCCGCGAGGAGATAGCAGCGCGTCACGTCGACCCCGTTTGACCTGAACCCGCGGTTCCGTCGCGAACGGCCGCATTTCGCCGCCTATCGCACCCCCGCGCCGCGGCTGCAACGCTTTGCCAGTGCGGGGCGGGGGGCGTAGGGAGGGGGCATGACTCAAGGAAGTACACTGCCCATGCAGATCTCGTTCGCCGCCGCCCGCCCCGCCGACGCCGCGGTGCTGGCCCTCCCCGTCCGCAAGGGTGCCACGCCCGCGGTCGCCGATGGCGACCGCGCGCTGGTGGAGGCGGCCGCCGCCGCGCAGCGGTTCGAGGGCGAGGCGGGCAGCGTCGCCGAACTGTACCTGCCGGGCGCGGGCCGCGCGACGCGGCTGCTGCTTCTCGGTGTCGGCACCGGCGACGACGCGGCGTACGAGCGCGCCGGCGGCGCGCTGACCGCGCGGCTGCTGACGTCCGGCGCGACCGCGGCGGTGGCGGACCTCGCCGATGCGTCCGACGTGGCCGCCGCGCGTTTCGCCGCGGGGGCGGCGCAGCGAGCGTGGCGCTTCGACGAATATCGCACAAAGTTGCCGGAGAAGCAGAAGCCGACGCTGGCCACGCTGACGATCGTCGGCAGCGACGCCGCCTGGGCGCCGCGCGCCGCGGTGACGGAGGGCTTGGCGCTCGCGCGCACGCTGGCGGCGCTGCCGCCGAACGTCCTCTACCCGGAAAGCTTCGTGGAGCGCGTGACCGCCGCGGTCGACGGGCTCGGCCTGGAGGTGACGGTGCTGGACGAGCCGGCGATGCGCGATCTGGGCATGGGCGCGCTGCTGGGCGTCAGCCAGGGGTCGCGGCGCGAGGCGCGCGTGCTGGCGCTCAAGTGGAACGGGGGCGGCGCGGCGCCGCTGACCGCGCTGGTCGGGAAGGGCGTGACGTTCGACACCGGTGGCATCTCGATCAAGCCCGCCGCGAACATGGAAGACATGAAGTGGGACATGGGCGGCGCCGGCGCGGTGGCGGGCGCGATGCTGGCGCTGGCGAAGCGCAAGGCCAAGGCCAACGTCATCGGCGTCATGGGCCTGGTCGAGAACATGCCCGACGGCAACGCGCAGCGCCCGGGCGACGTGGTGAGGACCATGTCGGGGCAGACGGTGGAGGTCATCAACACCGATGCCGAGGGGCGGCTGGTGCTGTGCGACGCGATCACCTGGGTGCAGAAGACGCACGCACCCGCCACGATCGTCGACCTGGCCACGCTGACCGGCGCGATGATCGTCAGCCTGGGCAACGAATATGGCGGCCTGTTCTCCAACGACGACGCGCTGGCGGACAGGCTGCTCGCCGCCGGCAAGGCGTCGGGCGACCAATTGTGGCGCTTTCCGCTGTCGGAGGCGTACGACAAGCTGATCGATTCGCCGATCGCCGACATGAAGAATGTCGGGCCGCGCGGCGCGGGCTCGATCACCGCGGCGCAGTTCCTCCAGCGCTTCGTCGACGAGGGCGTCGCCTGGGCGCACCTCGACATCGCCGGCATGGTCTGGTCGGACAAGGACGGCGCGACCTGGGCGAAGGGCGCGACCGGCTACGGCGTGCGCGTGCTCGACCGGTTCGTGGCGGATCACTGCGAGGGGTGAATGCAACCGCCGTTCGGCTGAGCGACGTCGAAGCACAGTCGCGCTGGCCAGCGCGTAGCCTTCGACTTCGCTCAGGCCGAACGGTGGCGGAGGGATGATGCAAGTCGACTTCTACCACCTGACCGCCATGCCGCTGGACCGCGCGCTGCCCCAGATCGCGGCGAAGGTAGTGGCGGGCGGCGGTCGCCTGCTGATCGTCGCGGCGGACGAGGTGCAGCGCGCCGGCGTCGACCGGCTGTTGTGGACCTATGCCGCCGACAGCTTCCTGCCGCACGCGCGGGCGGGCGGCCCCGACGACGCACGCCAGCCGGTGCTGATCGCGGGCGAGGTGAACGCGGCCAACGGCGCACGCAACATCGCCCTGGTGGACGGCGAGTGGCGCGACGACGCCCTCGACTTCGATCGCGCCTTCCACTTCTTCGACGAGGAGCGGATCGGCGGGGCGCGCGCGGCGTGGAAGGCGCTGGCCGCCCGCGACGGCGTGGAGCGGCGCTACTGGAAGCAGAACGAGGCGGGCCGCTGGGAGCAGGCGGCCTAGCGATCGGCCTCGCGCCGCTTGCCTCTCCGACGCCGCCCGCCTAGGGCAGCGCCACTTTTCCGCAATCCTCATCATCAGGAGCACCGTGACCGTCATGGCCGCGAACCGTACCTTCTCGATCATCAAGCCCGACGCCACCCGCCGCAACCTGACGGGTGCGGTCACGAAGATGCTGGAGGAGGCGGGGCTGCGCGTCGTCGCGTCCAAGCGCATCCAGATGACCAAGGAGCAGGCCGAGGGCTTCTATGCCGTCCACAAGGAGCGGCCGTTCTTCAACGACCTCGTCTCGTTCATGATCTCCGGCCCGGTCGTGGTGCAGGTGCTGGAGGGCGAGAACGCCGTGCAGCGCAACCGCGACATCATGGGCGCGACCAATCCCGCCAACGCCGATGCCGGCACGATCCGCAAGGAGCTGGCCGAATCGATCGAGGCGAATTCGGTGCACGGCTCGGACTCCGACGAGAATGCCGCGATCGAGATCGCGTACTTCTTCCAGCCGGAAGAGATCGTCGGCTGACATGGACTGGCGCCTGCGACGCGCGGGGGAGGGCGATGGCGCCCGCCTGTCGCTCGTCGCGGGCGCGACCTTTCTCGAGGCGTTCGCGGGCGTCCTCGACGGGCAGGACATTGTCGTCCATGTCCGCGAGCAGAGCGGCCCGCCCGCGTTCCTGCGCTACCTCGCCGCCGGTGCGATCGCGACGCTTGCCGAGGCGGTGTCGGGCGGCGCGCCGGTCGGCTACACCCTGCTGACGACACCGGACCTGCCGGTCGAGCCCCGTGACGGCGACATCGAGCTGAAGCGCATCTACGTGCTCGCCCCGCTGCACGGCAGCGGGCTCGGCCCGGCGCTGATGGCCCGCGCGATCGACGACTCGCGTGGTGCGGGGCATCGGCGGCTGCTGCTCGGCGTGTACGGCGGCAACGCGCGGGCGCAGCGCTTCTACGCGAAGCAGGGATTTGCCGTCGTCGGCACGCGCCGCTTCCTCGTCGGCGCGACATGGCACGATGACCTGATCTTCGCGCGCGACCTCTGAGCGTCCGGCGGCGCCTTACGCCTCCACCCGCTCCCGATGGTTCGCCTCGAAACCGTCCATCGCCAGCGCCACGATCCGCTCCGCCACCGTCTCCGGCGGCTTCACCGAGGCCGGGTCCTCGCCGGGATAGGCACGCGCGCGCATCTTCGTGCGCGTGGCGCCGGGGTCGAGCACCGCGATGCGCACCTTGCTGATCTCCGCCATCTCGTCGCCATAGGCACCCAGCAGCGTCTCGAACGCCGCCTTCGACGCGCCGTACGCGCCCCAATAGGCCCGCGGCGTGCGCCCGACCGAGGAGGTGACGCCGATCACCCGCGCCCCGGCGGAGCGGCGCAGCATGGGATCGAACGCCTGGATCAGCGCCGCGGGCGCGGAGACGTTCAGCGTCAGCACCTGCGCCAGCTCCTTGGCATCGATCGCCGGCACCGCCGCCAGCGTGCCGAGCATCCCCGCGTTCAGCACCAACACGTCCAGCGCGTTCCACCGCTCGCCGATCGCCGTCGCCAGCCGCGCGATCGAATCGGTCTGCGTCAGGTCCAGCGGCGCGATCGTGGCGGAGCCGCCGGCGTCGAAGATCGCCTGCTCCACCTCCTCCAGCCCGCTCGCGGTGCGCGCGGTCAGGACGACGTGCGCGCCCGCGGCGCCCAGCGCGATCGCGGTGGCGGCTCCGATCCCGCGGCTCGCGCCGGTGACGAGGGCGAGTTTGTCGGCGAGGGGCTTGGTCACGTCGGTCATCCCGGGCTTCAGTTCACCCGTTCCGCCAGCAGCGCGAACTGGTCCTCGGTCGCGACTTCGTCGTGGTCGGTCAGCGTCGTCGGATAGTCGCCGGTGAAGCAGGCGTCGCAGTATTTCGGACGGATGTCCGCCCGGTGGCTCTCGCCCAGCGCCTTGTACAGGCCGTCGATCGACACGAAGGCGAGGCTGTCCGCGTGGATGAAGTCGGTCATCCCGCCCACGTCCAGCTTGGCGGCGAGCAGCTTGGCGCGCTCCGGCGTGTCGACGCCGTAGAAGCAGGAATGCCGCGTCGGCGGGCTGGCGATCCGCATGTGCACTTCCGCCGCGCCGGCCTCGCGCATCATCTGCACGATCTTCAGCGAGGTGGTGCCGCGCACGATCGAATCGTCGATCAGGACGATGCGCTTCCCCTGGATCAGCGCGCGATTGGCATTGTGCTTCAACTTCACGCCCAGGTGGCGGACCTTGTCGCCCGGCTGGATGAAGGTGCGGCCCACGTAGTGCGAGCGGATGATGCCGAGCTCGAACGGGATGCCCGATTGCTGCGCGTAGCCGATCGCGGCGGGCACGCCCGAATCGGGCACGGGGATGACGAGGTCCGCCTCCACCGGCGCCTCGATCGCCAGCTGCGCGCCGATCTCCTTGCGGACCGAGTAGACCGAGTGATCGTCGACGATCGAGTCGGGACGGCTGAAATACACCCACTCGAAGATGCACGGCCGCGCCGCCTGTTCGCCGAACGGGCGGATCGAGCGCGTCTGCGTGCCCTGCACGATCACCAGCTCGCCCGGCTCCACCGAGCGGACGAACTCCGCACCGACGACGTCCAGCGCCACCGTCTCGCTGGCGAAGATGATCGTCTCGCCCAGCTTGCCCATCACCAGCGGGCGGATGCCCAGCGGATCGCGGCAGGCGATCATGCCGTCGGGCGTCATCACGATCAGGGCGTAGGCGCCCTCGACCTGCTTCAGCGCGTCGATGAACTTGTCGAGCAGGGTGCGGTACTGGCTGGTCGCGACGAGGTGGATGATGACCTCGGTGTCGCTGGTCGACTGGAAGATCGAGCCGCGGCGGACGAGCTCGCGCCGCAGCCGCATCGCATTGGACAGGTTGCCGTTGTGCGCCACCGCGAAGCCGCCGCTCGCCAGTTCGGCGTAGAGCGGCTGGACGTTGCGCAATGCGGTCTCGCCGGTGGTCGAGTAGCGGACGTGCCCGCACGCGACGGCGCCGGGCAGCGCGCGGATCACCTCGTCGCGGTCGAAATTGCCAGCAACATGGCCCATCGCACGGTGCGTGTGGAAGTCGTGCCCGTCCCAGGTCGTGATCCCGGCCGCCTCCTGCCCGCGATGCTGCAGCGCGTGGAGGCCGAGCGCGACCAGCGCCGCGGCGCCCTCGCTGCCGGAAACGCCGAAGACGCCGCACTCCTCGCGCAGATGGTCGCCGTCTTCGGGCTCGAACGGATGAGTGGTCAGCATCGGGAAGGCTCGCGTGGCGGCGGGGCAGGGCCGCATATAGCGACTGTCGCGCGAATGTCATCCGGAGCGAAGAAGGCGCTCGCCGGTTCGTGCGCGTGAGGGAGACAGGCGATGGCGAAGGATCACGGACCGCAGATCAAGGACGACAAGCTCTACGAGGACCTGAGGAAGCAGGGCGAATCGAAGGAGAAGGCGGCGCGCATCGCCAATGCGAAGGCCGCGGGTACGCTCGACCACAAGTCGACCCGGCTGGAGGACCGCACGAAGAAGGCGCTGATGGACGAAGCGCGTGAGATCGGCATCGAGGGGCGGTCGAAGATGGACAAGGCCGCGTTGGTGAAGGCGATACGGGGGCATCGTTGAGGTGTCGGGCTGGTTGTTCGTGGCGCAGGTGATCGCCGCGCGAGAGGGGCCGGTCGAAATCGGGAGCCTCGCAGCGTCCATGCCGCCCCCCATTGTGGCGGATACGATGCTTAAGCCTGGCCACCCGCCGGTCGATCATGTCCGCATCGGCTCGCAGGGGAGGGTACCGCTGCCTCCGGGCTTTTCACCGCAGCTTCACGTCCGGCTCGAGACGACGCCAGAACCCGGGGAGCCCGGTTTCTGCCAACGCACCAGCATCGAGATGCGGATCGTCAATCCCGGCGCAGCCGCAACCGTCGTGCTTGATTCGACCGCCCAGCATCATCGCTTCGGCAACGATTGCGTCGGCGGCGACGCGCGCTACGGCGCGTATCAGAGCGCCGTGACCCGCAGCGTCATTCGCGATTTCGATCGTGCCCGGCGCGCGCGGCGCGCGTCTTACGCGGTGACGTTCATCGACCGGCTGCCAGCGGATTTCACAAGCGAGCGCTTCGCCTCAGGCGAGGAAGCCGCCAAAAACCTGCCGCTGGATCGGATCACCCTTGCGCTCGATGCTGCCCGGCTCGGTAGCATCCCCGACGCCGTGCGACGGGCGCTTCCCTCAGGGGAGGGGATCGACAATGTCGGCTTCGTCGCTGGCAATTACACGACCGGCATCATCACGCGCGAGCGCGGACGCATCACGCGGGTTTGGATCAAGGCGGAGATCCCGCCGCCGTTCTGATGCTCGCTTGCGCGTGCCGCCCGGTGGAGTAAGCGACCCGGATGACCGACCCCCGCGAGACCGGCACGGCGTTTTTGCCCAAATTCGACGCCGCCGGCCTCCTCACCGCCGTCGTCACCGACCGCTCCGGTGCGCTGCTGATGGTAGCGCACATGAATGCGGAGGCGATCGCGGCAACCCGCGCGACGGGCGAGGCCACCTTCTGGTCGCGCAGCCGGGCACGGCTGTGGAAGAAGGGCGAGACTTCCGGCCACGTCATGCGCGTGGTCGAGATGCGCGTCGACTGCGATCAGGATGCGCTGTGGCTGATCTGCGATCCGGCGGGGCCCGCCTGCCACACCGGGGCGGCAAGCTGCTTCTATCGCCGGCTGACGCCGGACGGGCTGGAGCGGGCGGATTGACCCGCGCGCTCGCGGGGCTGCTGCTGCTGGCCGGATGCGGATCGCCCGAGCCGCAGGCCGACCGCTCCGGCGGCGCGGCGCTGGAGCAGGCGGCGCGCGCGCGCGGGCTGGTGGCCGCGGACGGGCAGGCGACGCCGGTCGGCGTCTATCGCAACGGCGGCGATCAGGTCTGCGTCGTGCCCGCCGGCGGCGGCTACCGCGTCGGCGCCAGCGTCGACTATGGCGAGGGGCAGCGCTGCGTCGCACGCGGGAGCGCCAGCGGGCGCGCGCCGCTGTCCGTCGACGCCGGCGAGGGATGCCGGTTCGACGTTCAGGTCGATGCGGATCGCGTCACCTTTCCCGCGGTCCTGCCCGCGGCGTGCGACGCTGCCTGCACCGGTCGCGCCTCGCTCACGGCACTCACCGCGGAGCGGCTGAGCGACGCGTCGGCGGAGGCGCGGCAGGTCCGCGGCGCCGACGGCAGGCTGCTTTGCGGAGATTGACGTTCACGTAAGCGGAAGCTAAGCGGAGGCATGAGCGCTTCTGCCGGCCCCGCCCCCACCGCGACCTCGGCCGCCGCCTCGGCCGCCTCCTCGGCCTACGCGAGCGTCACGCCGCGCGCCGATCGCGAGGCCTTCACCATCACCGATCTCGCCACCGAGTTCGGCGTGACGCCTCGCGCGCTGCGCTTCTATGAGGACGAGGGGCTGATCGCGCCCGAGCGGCGCGGCGTCGCCCGCGTCTACTCGCACCGTGATCGCGCGCGGCTCGCCTGGATCCTGCGCGGCAAGCGCGTGGGCTTCAGCCTGGGCGAGATCCGCGAGATGATCGACCTGTACGACCTGGGCGACGGGCGCGCGGCGCAGCGCGCGGTGACGGCGGAGCGCTGTCGCGACCGCATCGTCACGCTGCACCAGCAGAAGAAGGATATCGATGCGGCGATCGCGGAGCTGGAAGACTTCGTGACGCTGCTGGAAGAGATGCAAGAGGACCGCTGACATGCCGCAATACACCCCGCCGATCCGCGACACGCGCTTCGTGCTCGACCATGTCCTCGGGCTGGACCGTCACGCCAACCTCGCCGGCTTCTCCGCCGCCACGCCCGACACGATCGACGCGGTGCTGGAGGAGGGCGGGCGCTTCGTCGCGGAGGTGCTGTTCCCGCTGAACCAGTCGGGCGACCAGCAGGGCTGCACCCGCCATGCCGACGGCCGCGTGACGACGCCCGACGGCTTCAAGGAAGCGTATGCCCGCTTCGTCGAATCGGGCTGGGGCACGCTGGGTGCGCCGGAGGCGTTCGGCGGCCAGGGGATGCCGCACGTCGTCTCCACCGCGTTCCAGGAGTACATGATTTCCGCGAACATGGCCTTCGCCATGTACCCCGGCCTCGCCCATGGTGCCATCGCCGCGCTGGTGGTGAAGGGCTCGCCCGAGCAGCAGGCGACCTACCTGCCCAAGATGGTCTCGGGCGAGTGGGGCGGCACGATGAACCTGACGGAGCCGCAGTGCGGCACCGACCTGGGCCTCATCCGCACCCGCGCGGAGCCGCAGGGCGACGGCAGCTACGCGATCACCGGCACGAAGATCTTCATCTCCGCGGGCGAGCACGACCTGACCGACAACATCATCCACCTGGTCCTCGCGAAGACGCCGGGCGCGCCGGACAGCTCGAAGGGCATCAGCCTGTTCGTGGTGCCCAAGGTGATGGTTAACGCGGACGGCTCGCTGGGGACACGCAACGCGGTGTCGTGCGGCTCGATCGAGCACAAGATGGGCATCCACGGCAACGCCACCTGCGTCATGAACTACGACGGGGCGACCGGCTGGCTGGTCGGCGAGGAGATGAAGGGGCTGGCCGCCATGTTCATCATGATGAACGCGGCGCGGCTGGGCGTCGGCCTGCAGGGGCTGGGCGTCGCCGAGACGGCGTACCAGAACGCGGTCCAGTACGCGAAGGACCGCCGCCAGGGCCGCGCGCTGACCGGCCCGGCCGAGCCGGAGGAAAAGGCGGACACGCTGTTCGTCCATCCCGACGTGCGCCGGATGCTGATGAACGCGAAGGCGTGGACCGAGGGGCTGCGCGCGCTGTGCCTGTGGGGGGCGTTGCAGGCCGACCTCGAGCATCATGCCGAGGGTGAGGAGGAACGCCAGCTGGCGGGCGACCTGCTCGGCCTGCTCACCCCCGTCATCAAGGGCGTGGGCACCGACAAGGGCTATCAGATCGCCACGGACGCGCAGCAGGTCTACGGCGGGCACGGCTACATCCAGGAATGGGGGATGGAGCAATACGTGCGCGACGCGCGGATCGCGATGATCTACGAGGGCACGAACGGCGTGCAGGCGATGGACCTCGCCGGGCGCAAGCTGGCGCAGAACGGCGGACGCGCGGTGATGGCCTTCGCGAAGCTGGTCGGCGAGGAGATCGCCGCGGCGAAGGGCGAGGCCGCCACCGCGGACTTCGCCGCCCGGCTGGAGAAGGCGGCGGGCGAGCTGCAGGCCTCGGCGATGTGGTTCATGGCGAACGGCATGAAGGATCCCAACAACGTCGGCGCGGGCGCGGTGCCGTTCATGCACCTGGTCGGCGTGGTCGCCGTGGGCCTGATGTGGCTGCGCATGGCCAGCGCCGCGGCGCGGCTGAAGGCGGCGGGGGAGGGCGATGCCGCGTTCCTCGACGCGAAGCTGATGACCGCGCGCTTCTTCGCCGAGCGCGTGCTGCCCGAGGCGGGCGCGCTGCGCCGCCAGATCGAGGGCGGCGTGGACGCGATCATGGCGCTGCCGGTGGAGATGTTCTGACGTTCCGCGTCGGCAGCGCCGGATCGCCCGGCGCTGCCGACAGGTGCGGAAATCTCCGCATACGTATCCGCAGGTGACAACCTTTCCGCGCCCGCTACGTTCGTTCTTCGACCGTATCGGAGAATCCTCGCTTGCACGCTCCCGTCACCATCAGGCCGATCAGCGAACGCGGCAGCCTGGCCAATGCCATCGTCGACACGCTGGTCCACCGCATCGGCAAGGACGAGCAGGCGGCGCGTCCGCACGACTGGCTGGCGGCGACGATCCTGACCGTGCGCAACGAGATCATCGAGCGCTGGATGGAATCGACCAAGGCGGCGCACGCCGCGGGGGCGAAGCGGGTCTATTATCTCAGCCTCGAATTCCTGATCGGCCGGCTGCTGCGCGACACGCTGTCGAACCTGCAGAAGACCGGGGAGATCGCCGCCGCGCTCGCCGAACTCGGCGTCGATCTGGCGGAGATCGAGGAGATCGAGCCCGACGCGGCGCTGGGCAACGGCGGGCTCGGCCGGCTTGCCGCCTGTTTCATGGAGAGCCTGGCGACGCTGGACCTGCCCGCCTACGGCTACGGCATCCGCTACGTGAACGGCATGTTCCGCCAGCGGATCGACGACGGCTGGCAGGTGGAGCTGCCGGAAACGTGGCTGGCGCACGGCAACCCGTGGGAGTTCGAGCGCCGCGAGAGCGCCTATTTCGTCGGCTTCGGCGGCGAGGTGACGGGCAACGAGAACGGCCAGGTCCACTGGAAACCCGCCGAGGCGGTGGAGGCGGTCGCCTATGACACGCCCGTCGTCGGCTGGCGCGGCAGGCGGGTCAACACGCTGCGGCTGTGGAGCGCGCGTGCGTTCGATCCGATCAAGCTCGACAAGTTCAACGCCGGCGACCACGTCGGCGCGCTGGCGGCGCAGACGCGCGCGGAGACGCTGGTGCGCGTCCTCTACCCCGCGGATTCAAACGCCGCGGGGCAGGAGCTGCGGCTGCGGCAGGAATATTTCTTCAGCTCCGCCTCGATCCAGGACATCGTGCGCCGCCACGTCCAGTATTTCGGCGACATCCGCACCCTGCCCGACAAGGCCGCGATCCAGCTGAACGACACCCATCCGGCGGTGTCCGTCGCGGAGCTGATGCGGCTGCTGCTCGACCACCACGACCTGGGCTTCGACGAGGCGTGGGAGATCACCAAGGCGACGTTCGGCTACACCAACCACACCCTGCTGCCCGAGGCGCTCGAGAGCTGGCCGCTGCCGCTGTTCGAGCGGCTGCTGCCGCGCCACATGCAGCTGGTCTACGCGATCAACGCCAAGCTGCTGAAGGAGGCGCGCCGGCGGGAAGGCATCGACGATCGCGCCATCGCCGCCATCAGCCTGATCGACGAGGCGGGAGAGCGGCGCGTGCGCATGGCCAACCTCGCCTTCGCCGGCGCGCATTCGGTGAACGGCGTCGCGGCGCTGCACACCGACCTGATGAAGCAGACGGTGTTCGCCGACCTGCATCGCCTGTATCCCGACCGCATCAACAACAAGACCAACGGCATCACCCCGCGCCGCTGGTTCCACGAGTGCAACCCTGGCCTCTGCGCGCTGGTGCGGGACGGGATCGGGGAGGCGTTCATGGACGACGCGCAGGCGCTGTCCGCGCTGGCGCCGCTGGCCGAGGACGCCGGCTTCCGCGACCGCTTCGCCGCGGTGAAGCGCGCGAACAAGGTCGCACTCGCGCAGCATCTGCGCGAGGCGATGGGCGTGCGCCTCGATCCCGACGCGATCTTCGACGTGCAGATCAAGCGCATCCACGAGTACAAGCGCCAGCTGCTCAACCTGATCGAGACCGTCGTCCTCTACGACCAGATCCGCAACCATCCCGAGCGCGACTGGACGCCGCGGGTGAAGCTGTTCGCCGGAAAGGCGGCGTCGAGCTATCACAATGCCAAGCTGGTCATCAAACTGGCCAACGACGTCGCGCGCCGCGTCAACGCCGACCCGGCGATCGGCGGGCTGCTGAAGGTCGCCTTCGTGCCCAATTACAACGTCAGCCTGGCGGAGAAGATGGTGCCCGCGGCGGACCTCAGCGAGCAGATCAGCACCGCCGGGATGGAGGCGTCGGGCACCGGCAACATGAAGTTCGCGCTGAACGGCGCGCTGACGATCGGCACGCTCGACGGCGCCAACGTCGAGATCAGGGATCACGTCGGCGACGAGAACATCGTCATCTTCGGCCTGACCGCCGAGGAGGTGGCGGCCAAGCGCGCCGGCGGCTACGTCCCGCGCGAGGCGATCGAGCGCTCGCGCGACCTGGCGCAGGCGCTGGACGCGATCGCCAGCGGCGTCTTCTCGCCCGACGATCCCGACCGCTACAAGGGGCTCGTGCAGGGCCTGTACGACCATGATTGGTTCATGGTCGCCGCCGATTTCGACGCCTATGCCGCGGCCCAGCGTCAGGTCGACGGGCGCTGGGCGGACCGTGCGGGGTGGGGCCGCTCGGCGATCCTCAACACCGCGAACGTCGGCTGGTTCTCTTCCGACCGCACCATCGCCGATTATGCACGCGAGATCTGGGGCGTGATGTGAAGCCCCCCGCCGCCGCGATCGCCGCGCTGCTGGAGGGGCGCAACGCCGATCCCTTCGCGCTGCTGGGGGCGCATTCGGGCCCGGGCGGCACCTTCGCGCGGACGTGGATCCCGGGGGCGGAGACGGTGGAGGCGCAGGCGCTGGACGGCCGCATGCTGGGCACGCTCGCGCTGGTCGACCCGGCGGGACTGTTCGAGGGCACGATCGCGGGCGCACCGCAGCCGCTGCGCTACCGCGCGCGCGGTCGCGGTGCCGAGTGGTGGGTGACCGACCCGTACAGCTTCGGTCCGGTCCTCGGTCCCATCGACGACGTGTTGATGGCGGAGGGTACGCACCGGCGGCTGCACGACAAGCTGGGCGCGCACCCGATCGAGCACGACGGCGTGCGCGGCACGCATTTCGCCGTGTGGGCCCCCAATGCGCGACGCGTCGCGGTGGTCGGCGACTTCAACGACTGGGATCCGCGCCGCCACGCGATGCGACGGCGCGGCGACACGGGCGTGTTCGAGATCTTCCTGCCCGACATCGCACCGGGTGTGGCGTACAAATACCATCTGATCGGCGCAGACGGGGTGGAGCAGCCGCTGAAGGCCGATCCCTTCGCCTTCGCCGCCGAGCTGCGCCCCGCCACCGCCTCCCTCGTCACCGGCCCGCCCCACCACGAATGGGGCGACCAAGACCATCGCGCGGCCTGGGCCGCGGTGGACCCGCGACGCGTTCCCCTCTCGATCTACGAGGTCCATGCCGGATCGTGGGACCGCGACGAGAACGGCTGGTTCCTCACCTGGGACGCGCTGGCGGACCGGCTGATCCCCTATGTCGTCGCGATGGGCTTCACGCACATCGAGTTCCTGCCGATCAGCGAGCATCCCTACGATCCGTCGTGGGGTTATCAGACGACCGGGCTCTACGCGCCATCGGCGCGCTTCGGCGATCACGAGGGGTTCGCGCGCTTCGTCGACGGGGCGCATCGCGCGGGCGTGGGCGTGATCCTCGACTGGGTGCCCGCGCATTTCCCCACGGACGCGCATGGCCTCGCCCGGTTCGACGGCACCGCGCTATACGAGCACGAGGACCCGCGGCTCGGCTTCCATCCCGACTGGAACACCGCGATCTACAATTTCGGCCGGCGCGAGGTGGCGTCCTTTCTCGTAGCCAACGCGCTGTTCTGGGCGGAGCGCTACCACGTGGACGCGCTGCGCGTCGATGCGGTCGCCTCGATGCTCTACCGCGACTACAGCCGGAAGGCGGGCGAGTGGATCCCCAATCGCGAGGGCGGGCGGGAGAATTGGGAAGCCGTCGACTTCCTGCGCGAGGTGAACCGCGCGCTGTACGGCGCGCATCCCGGCGTGTTCACGATCGCGGAGGAATCGACCGCCTGGCCCGGCGTCAGCCAGCCCGCGCTCAAGGAGGCGCCGCGGACGAACCTGGGCTTCGGCTTCAAGTGGAACATGGGCTGGATGCACGACCTGCTCCAGTACATGGCGCGCGACGCGGTGCATCGCCGGCACCACCACGATGCCGTCACCTTCGGCCTGATGTACGCCTTCAGCGAGAATTTCGTGCTGCCGCTCAGCCACGACGAGGTGGTGCACGGAAAAGGCTCGCTGCTGACGAAGATGTCGGGCGACGACTGGCAGCAGTTCGCCAACCTGCGCGCCTTCCTGGCGATGATGTGGGGCTATCCCGGCAAGAAGCTGCTGTTCATGGGGCAGGAGTTCGCACAGCGGCGGGAGTGGAGCGAGGAGCGCGCGCTCGACTGGCACCTGCTGCAATCGGCCGCGCACGACGGCGTGCGCAAGCTGGTGCGCGACCTGAACCGCCTCTACCGCGACTGCCCCGCGCTCCACGCGCGCGATTGCGAGCCGGAGGGGTTCGAGTGGCTGGTGGCAGACGACGCCGCCAACTCGGTCTTCGTGTGGCTGCGCAAGGCGCCCGGCGCCGCGCCGGTCGCCGTCATCTGCAACATGACCCCGGTCGCACGCGTGCCCTACCGCGTGCCGTTGCCGCACGACGGGCGCTGGTGCGAGATCCTGAACTCGGACGCGCACGATTACTGGGGATCGGGCCTGGGCAACCTGGGCGGCGTGGTGGCGCGCGACGGTGCGGCGAAGGTGTCGCTGCCGCCGCTGGCGACGATCATGCTGGAATATCGCGCGTGACGGCGCGTCAGAACACCTCGCGCAGCAGCAGCGCGATGGCGCTCCACAGCGCCAGCGAAGGCAGCACGGCGACCATCAGGCCGCGGAACACGGCGGCGGTCTCGATCGACCGCGGATCGGCGGTCATGGCGTTTTCTCCCATCGAATGGGACGAATAGATAGGTAGCGACGGCGCCATCGACAATGGTGCGGCACGGAGAGGAAAGACGAGTGGATCATCGCAGAGGACAGCCGCTGGCACGCGACGCCATGGCCTACGTACTCGCCGGCGGGCGCGGCAGCCGCCTGCACGAGATGACCGATACGCGCGCGAAGCCGGCGGTCTATTTCGGCGGAAAGAGCCGGATCATCGACTTTGCGCTGTCCAACGCGATCAATTCGGGCATCCGCCGCATCGGCGTGGCGACGCAGTACAAGGCGCACTCGCTGATCCGGCATCTTCAGCGCGGCTGGAACTTCCTGCGGCCCGAACGCAACGAGAGCTTCGACATCCTGCCCGCGTCGCAGCGTGTCAGCGAGTTCCAATGGTACGAAGGCACTGCCGACGCCGTCTTCCAGAACATCGACATCATCGAGAGCTACGCGCCGGAATTCATGGTCATCCTGGCGGGCGACCACATCTACAAGATGGATTACGAGATCATGCTCCAGCAGCATGTCGACAGCGGCGCCGACGTTACCGTCGCCTGCATGGAGGTGCCGCGGATGGAGGCGGTGGGCTTCGGCGTGATGCACGTGGACGAGGCCGATCGCATCGTCGATTTCGTCGAGAAGCCCGCCGATCCGCCCGCCATCCCCGGCAATCCGGACATCGCGCTGGCCAGCCTCGGCATCTACGTCTTCAACACCCGATTCCTATTCGACGAACTGCGCCGCGACGCCGACACGGAAGGGTCGAGCCGCGATTTCGGCAAGGACATCATCCCGCATCTGGTGAAGCACGGCAGGGCGCAGGCGCACCGCTTCGGCGCGTCCTGCGTCCGTGCGGAGGGCGAGCCCGGCAGCTATTGGCGCGACGTGGGCACGGTGGACGCCTATTGGGAGGCGAACATCGACCTGACCGACGTGGTGCCGCAGCTCGACCTCTACGACCGCACCTGGCCGCTGTGGACCTATTCGGAAATCACGCCGCCCGCCAAGTTCGTCCACGACGTGGACGGCCGCCGCGGCTCCGCGGTGGCCAGCCTCGTGTCGGGCGACTGCATCGTCTCCGGCGCGTCGATCCACCGCTCGCTCCTGTCCACCGGCGTTCGGGCGCACAGCTTCGCGATGCTGGACGAGGCGGTCGTGCTGCCGCACTGCCACATCGGCCGCGGCTCGCGGTTGCGGCGGGTGGTGATCGACCGCGGCGTCGTCATCCCGGACGGGCTGGTGGTGGGCGACGATCCCGAGCTGGATTCGCGCCGGTTCCGCCGGACGGACAAGGGCATCTGCCTCATCACCCAGCCGATGATCGACCGGCTGTAGCCGTGCGCGTCCTGTCCGTCGCGTCGGAGGCCTACCCGCTGGTGAAGACCGGCGGGCTGGCCGATGTCGCGGGCGCGCTTCCCGCGGCGGTGGCGCCGCACGGCGTGGAGGTGACCACGCTGCTGCCGGGCTATCCCGCGGTGCTCAAGGCGCTGGGGCGCGCGAAGGTGGTCCATCGCTGGCCGGACCTGCTCGGCACGCCGGCGCGGCTGCTGGCGGGCAAGCTGTCCGGCCACCCGCTGCTGGTGCTGGAGGCGCCGGAGCTGTTCACTCGCGACGGTGGACCGTATGCCGCGCCGTCGGGCCGCGACTTCGACGACAATTGGCGCCGCTTCGCCGCCCTGGCGCGGGCGGCGGCGGACCTCGCCTCGGGTGGGGTGTCCGGCCGGTCGTACGACGTGCTCCACGCGCACGACTGGCAGGCCGGCCTCGCCCCCGCCTACCTGCGCTACGCCCCCGCCACCGACGCGGTCGCCAGGAGCGTGGTGACGGTGCACAACATCGCCTTCCAGGGCCGCTTCGACGCCGGCGTCTTCCCGCACCTGGGCCTGCCCGACGCCGCCTTCGCGATCGACGGGGTCGAATATTACGGCGGGGTCGGCTTCCTGAAGGGCGGGCTGGAGAGCGCCGACGCGATCACCACGGTCAGCCCCAGCTACGCGCAGGAGATCCGCTCGGCGGAGTTCGGCATGGGGCTGGAAGGCCTGATCGCGGCACGCGCCGACCGCGTCAGCGGCATCGTCAACGGCATCGATCCCGCGGTGTGGAGTCCGGAAGCGGACGGCGCGCTGGCGCAACGCTACTCGGTCCGCACGCTCGCCCGCCGCACGGCCAACAAGCGCGCGGTGGAGGCGGCCTTCGCGCTCGACCCGGGCGACGGACCCGTCTTTTGCGTCATCAGCCGCCTGACGTGGCAGAAGGGCATGGACGTGCTGGCCGAGTGCATCGATGCGCTGGTCGGCATGGGCGGGCGACTGGCGGTGCTCGGCTCGGGCGATCTCGGGCTGGAGCAGGCCTTCTATCTCGCCGGGGAGCGGCACCCCGGCCGCGTCGGCGTGCGCATCGGCTACGACGAGCCGCTCTCGCACCTGTTGCAGGGCGGCAGCGACGCGATCCTGATCCCGTCGCGCTTCGAACCGTGCGGGCTGACACAGCTCTATGGCCTGGCCTATGGCTGCGTGCCGGTGGTGGCGCGGACCGGCGGGTTGGCGGACACGATCATCGACGCCAATGTCGCGGCGCTGGCCGCGGAAGTGGCGACGGGCGTCATGTTCGCTCCTGTCTCGGCGCCGTGCCTGACGGGGGCGATCCAGCGTGCCGTGGCACTGTATCGCCAGCCGGAACGCTGGGCCGCGATCCAGCGGCGTGGCATGAGGATGGACTTTTCCTGGGCGGCGAGCGGCCTCGCTTACGCCCGGCTCTACGGGGGATTAATGTGACACGGACCGTCGAGACGACGCCCTACGACGACCAGAAGCCCGGCACCTCCGGGCTGCGCAAGAAGGTGCGCGTGTTCGAGCAGCCGAACTACGCGGAGAACTTCGTCCAGGCGGTGTTCGACGCGGTGGACGGGAAGGCGGGCGCCACGCTGGTGATCGGCGGGGACGGGCGCTACCTCAACCGCTCGGTGATCCAGCGCGCGATCCGCATGGCCGCGGCGAACGGCTTCGGCCGGGTGCTGGTGGGGCAGGGCGGCATCCTGTCCACCCCGGCCGCCTCGAACCTGATCCGGACCCGCGGCGCCATCGGCGGCCTGGTGCTGTCGGCCAGCCACAATCCCGGCGGGCCGGACGAGGATTTCGGCATCAAGTACAACATCGCCAACGGCGGCCCCGCGCCGGAGAAGGTGACGGAGGCGATCCACGCGCGCACGCGGACGATCGACCGCTACCTGACGACCGACGATGCCGACGTCGATCTCGACGCGGTCGGCGAGACCATGGTGGGCGGGATGCCCGTGGAGGTGGTCGATCCCGTCGCCGCCTATGCCGACCTGATGGAGCGGCTGTTCGACTTCGCGGCGATCCGCGCCGCGGGCCTCTCGATCCGCTTTGACGCGATGAGCGCGGTGACGGGCCCCTACGCGCGCGAGATCCTCGTCAACCGCCTCGGCTTCGCCGCGGACTCGATCATGAACGGGGAGCCGCTGGAGGATTTCGGCGGGCATCATCCCGATCCCAACCTGGTCCACGCCCGCGCGCTCTACGACGCGATGATGGCGCCCGACGCGCCCGATTTCGGCGCCGCGTCGGACGGGGACGGCGACCGCAACCTCATCATCGGCCGGGGTCGCTTCGTGACGCCGTCGGACAGCCTGGCGATGCTGGCGGCCAACGCGCATCTCGCGCCGGGCTATGCCGCCGGGCTGAAGGGGATCGCGCGCTCCATGCCCACCAGCGCGGCGGCGGACCGGGTGGCAGACGCGCTCGGCATCGCCGCCTACGAGACGCCGACCGGGTGGAAGTTCTTCGGCAACCTCCTCGACGCCGGCATGGCGACGATCTGCGGAGAGGAGAGCGCCGGCACCGGCAGCGACCACGTGCGCGAGAAGGACGGGCTGTGGGCGGTGCTGCTGTGGCTCAACATCCTCGCCGCCACGGGCAAGAGCGTGGACGCGATCGCGCGCGACCATTGGGCGCGCTTCGGCCGCAACTATTACGCGCGCCACGATTATGAGGGCGTGGCGCAGGAGGGCGCGGATGCCCTGGTCGCCGGGCTGCGCGCACGGCTGGCGCAGCTGCCGGGCACGACGGTGGCGGGGCTGACCGTCGAGACCGCGGACGATTTCGCCTATCACGACCCGACCGACGGCTCGGTCAGCGAGCGGCAGGGCATCCGCATCCTGTTCGCGGGCGGCAGCCGCGTCGTCTTCCGCCTGTCGGGCACCGGCACCAGCGGGGCCACGCTGCGCGTCTACCTTGAACGCTACGAGCCGGCCGGCGGCGACCTCGACGGCGACACCACCGAGCGGCTGGCGGACATCGTCGCCGCCGCGGAGGAGCTTGCCGGCATCCGTCGCCACACCGGGCGCGATCGGCCCGACGTCATCACGTGACACGCTTCACCGTGCGCGCCCCCACCGCGGGGGCGGTGTGGCTGTGCCTGTTCGACGATGGCGCGGAGACCCGCGTGCCGATGGCGCGCGCCGGGGAGGTTTGGGTCGTGGAGGTGCCGGCGCCGGAGGGTGCCCGCTACGGCCTGCGCACCGATCTCGCGCCCGGCAAGCTTCTGGTCGACCCGCGCGCGACGCGGCTGGACCGGCCGTTCCGCTACGACCCGCGCCTGTCCGACGCGGGCGCGGACACCGCGGACCTCGTGCCGCGCGCGATCGTCTCCGCCCCGCTGCCGCCGCTCGATGAGCCCGTCGTCTTCCGCCCCGGCGGCCTCATCTACGAGGTGAACGTCCGCGGCTTCACGCAGCGGCATCCGGACGTGCCCGCCGCGCAGCGCGGCACGGTCGCCGCGCTGGCGCATCCCGCCGTCGTCGCGCACCTGAGGCGGATCGGCGTGGCGGCGGTGGAGCTGATGCCGATCACCGCCTGGATCGACGAGCGCCACCTGCCGCCGCTCGGCCTTGCCAATGCCTGGGGCTACAATCCCGTCGTGCCGATGGCGCTCGATCCGCGCCTCGCCCCCGGCGGCATCGCCGAACTGCGCGGGACCGTGGCGGCGCTGCGGCGCGAGGGGATCGGCGTGATCCTCGACCTGGTGCTCAACCACACCGGCGAGAGCGATCTCGACGGTCCGACGCTGTCGTTGCGCGGGCTCGATCCCGCCGCCTACGCAACCCACGCCGACGGCTCGCTCGCGAACGTGGCCGGCACCGGCAACACGCTCGATTTCGGCCAGGCCGCGGTGCGCGACCTCGCGCTCGACACGCTGCGGCACTTCGTCGCGCAGGCGGGGGTGGACGGCTTCCGCTTCGATCTTGCCCCCGTGCTGGCGCGCGGACCGGACTTCTCGCCGCACGGCCCGTTCCTGGCGGCGGTCGCGGCGGACCCGCTGCTGTCGCGGCGGGTGATGATCGCCGAGCCGTGGGACTGCGCCGGCTATTTCCTCGGCGCCTTTCCGCCGGCCTGGCTGGAGTGGAACGACCGCTACCGCGACGACGTGCGCCGCTTCTGGCGCGGCGACGGCTCCGCGGGCGCCCTCGCCACGCGGCTGGCTGGGTCGAGCGACCTCTTCGGCGCGGAACGGACGCGCTCGGTCAGCTTCGTCGCCGCGCACGACGGCTTCACGCTCGCCGACGTCACCGCCTACGCCGGTCGGCACAACCACGCCAACGGCGAGGACAACCGCGACGGCCACCACGGCGAGGTGTCGTGGAATGCCGGCACCGAGGGGCAGGGGGATCCGGCGGACGCGCGCGCGCTGCTGGCGACGCTCTACGCCACCCGCGGCACGATCATGCTGACTGCCGGGGACGAGTTCGGCCGCACGCAGGGCGGCAACAACAACGCCTATGCGCAGCAGAACGCGACGACCTGGCTCGACTGGGACGGGCGCGACCGCGCGCTGGAGGCGTTCGTCGCCGATCTCGCGCGCCGGCGCACGGCGACCCTCGCAGACCCGGCGATCCGCCACGACGCGCGCTGGTTCCGGCTGGACGGGCAGCCGATGCGCGACGAGGATTGGGCGGGCACCGACGGCTTCGAGATGCGCCTGCCCGGCACGCGCGTCCGCATCGATCGCGCGGCGCGCTCCGTCGCGATTGACAGCGATGAGGCGATGCCCCGCGCCGCGGCGCCGGAGTGACGCCGTTGCGACGCCTGCTCCAACGGGTGCGATCGCCGCTGCCGCAGGCCGATCGCGCGCCCGCGCCGACCGGCGCCGAATTGCCGACGGACGAGGCGCTGACGCTGCTGATCGACGGCGCGATGAACTACGCCATCTACATGCTCGATCCCGCGGGCCGGGTGGCGATCTGGAACCGCGGGGCGCAGCGGATCAAGGGCTGGTGCGAGCGCGAGATCGTCGGCCGCTCGAGCGACCTGTTCTACCTGCCGCAGGATGTTGCCGCGGGAAAGCCCGCGCGCGACCTCGCGCGCGCGACCGCGCTGGGCAGGTTCGAGGAAGAGACCTGGCGGATGCGCAAGGACGGGTCCAGCTTCCTCGCCAACGTCACCATCACCGCGCTGCGCGGACCGGGCGGCGAGCTGCGCGGGTTCGGCAAGGTGGTGCGCGACATCACCGAGCAACGGGTGGCGCAGGCCGCGATCGAGCAGCGCGAGAGCCAGCTCGCCGCCGTGCTCGCCACCGTGCCGGACGCCATGATCCTCGTCGACGCCGCATGGCGGATCGCTTCCTTCAGCCGCACGGCGGAGCGGCTGTTCGGCCATGCGGAGGGCGATGTCGTCGGGCGACACGTCGGCGTGCTGCTGCAACCCGAAGCCGGCACGGACTTGTTCGAGGCGGCCACGCCGCCGCTGGTGGGGCGGCGCGTGCTGGGGCGGCGCAGCGACGGCGCGACCTTCGCCTGCGAACTTGCCATCGATCGGATGGGGACGGGCGGGGCGAGCAGCTTCATCATCTTCATGCGCGACCTGACCGAGCGCGAGCGGACCCTCGGCGAACTCGACGACCTGCGCTCGAAGCTCGCGCAGGCGGCACGCGCCAGCGTGCTGGGCGTGATGGGATCGGCGCTGGCGCACGAGCTGAACCAGCCGATCGCGGCGGCGATCAACTACGCCGAGGCGTCGCGCGACCTGCTCGCGCGACAGGCCGGCGCCGGGCCTATCGACGAGGCGCTCGCAGGCGTGGTGCAGGAGACGCTGCGCGCCGGCGGCATCGTGCGCCAGCTGCGCAACTTCGTCGCCCGTGGGGAACTGGACCGCCTGCCCTGCGACCTCGCCGCTGTCGTCGGCGAATCCTGCCGGATGCTGGCCGACATGCTGGAACAGCGCGGCGTGACGCTGCGGCTCGACCTGGGCCACGGCGGGGAGGCGGTGCTGATCGAGCGGATCCAGATCCATCAGGTCCTCGTCAACCTGATGCGCAACGCCGTGGAAGCGATGGCCGACGCCGAGCCGCGCGTCCTGTCGATCGCCACCCGCCGGCAGGGCGCGATGGTGGAGGTGCGCGTTGAGGATACCGGCCCGGGCATCGCCGCGGACGTCGCCGACACCCTGTTCCTCCCCTTCACCACCGGGAAGGCGGACGGCATGGGCATCGGGCTGTCGATCTGCCGCACGATCGTGGAGGTGCACGGCGGCGCGATCGCGGCAACCCGCCGGGACGGAAAAACGCGTGTCGGCTTCACCCTCCCGATCGCGCACCCGGCGCATGACCGCGCCTAGCCGCCACGTCCACATCGTGGACGACGACGGCGCGGTGCGCCGGTCGACCGCCGTGCTGCTGCGCCTCAATGGCTTCACGACCGACCAGTGGGCTTCCGGACTCGCTTTCGTCGAGGCGCTGGACGGGATGCAGCCCGGCTGCATCCTGCTTGACCTGCGGATGCCGGAGATGGACGGCATGGCCGTGCTCGACCGGCTGGCCCGCGCCGGAGTGGGGATGCCGGCGGTGATGATGACGGGCCATGGCGACATGGCCGCCGCGATCCGCGCGATGAAGGCGGGCGCCGTCGATTTCCTCGAGAAACCGGCCGAGAAGGCGGTGCTGCTCGCCGCGCTCTCCGATGCGCTGGACAAGCTTGCCGGCGCCCGCGACCGTTCCGCCGCCGCACAGCGCGCGCGCTCGGCGGTGGCGATGCTGACCGCGCGGGAACGCGAGGTGCTGACCGGCCTGGCCGACGGCCTGTCGAACAAGAGCATCGCGCAGCGGCTCGGCATCTCGCCGCGCACGGTCGAGATCCACCGCGCCAACGTGATGGCGCGGCTGGAGGTGCAGAGTCTGTCCCATGCGCTGCGCATCGCCTTCGTCGCGGGGTTGGGCGGGATGGAGCCGACAGACTAGGGGTTTCTACGGATAGTGCCGGTACGGCCATGTTCTATGCCGGGTGAATGGATCGTTGCGATGGCGTAAGGAGAGGGACGGCGGGCGCCTCGCCCGGCGAGCGCCCGGAGCTGGCGCGCTGGCGGGAGCGGACGCTGGCGTCGGACGCGGTGCCCGCGGCGGACCGCGGCATCGCTCTCCTGTGGCCGCTCGCCGAGCTCCGCGTCACCCATGGCGATCACATCGCGACGATGCGCGCGGACGATCTGGCGCTGGTTGATTTCGCTTCCTCCGTCACCCTCGCCGGCGCGACCGGCTGGACCGCGCGGATGCTGCCCCTCGATCGCCGCGTCGTCGTCCCGCCGATCGACGGGCGGAACGTGAACGCCGTCACCTCGCTGGCCGGGCAGGATCCGCTCGCCGGGCTGATCCGGCGCCAGTGGGACGTGGGAAGCGACTTGCACCGGCTCGGCCTCGCCGACGAAATGGTGGCCGCACGCCTGCTGGCGCTCATCGCCGATCTCGCCGGCAGTCTGGCCGCCAGAAACGGGGATGGCGCCTATTCGGCGCACACGTCCTCACTGCTCGCGCGGGCGGAGCTGCTGATCGCGGCGAACCTGGCCGATCCCGCCTTCTCGCCCGCCGCGCTCGCCGCGGCGATGCGGCTGTCGCCGCGCCATCTTTCCTCGCTCTTCGCCGCCGCCGGCACGACGGCGACCCGCGCGATCCTGGCCCAGCGACTGGCGCTCGCCCGCCGGCTGCTCGCCAGTCCGGCGGAGCGGGGTCGCCAGATCGCCAGCATCGCGCGGGCCGCCGGGTTCGAGGACCAGAGCTACTTCTCCCGCGTCTTTGGCAAGAACGTCGGCGTCACGCCCGCTCAGTTCCGGAAGACGGCCGCCGGTCGGCCTTCCGACGAGCGAATCGGCTAGCCGTCGCCCTTCCGATGTCGCGACCACTGGTCGGCATCACGCGACCTGATCCTGATCTATGTGAGAAAACGTGAGATCCCAGACGCTTGCGGCAAGTTCTCGGGCGGTCGATGTATTCGGGACGGGCGCTTCGTCAACAAAGCCGGCATGTTGAGCAACAAGGCGGAACGAGCGCAAAAATCGTTGAAGATCAGATTTTTGGAGACTGGCAGCAACGCGAACATAGGGTCACGATCCTGCCTCTTCACGAAGAGCTCGCGACCTTCAGTGAGTGCCGCGGAATCGCAGGAACTCCGGGCGATATTAGGACAGGCCAGCGCAAATTTTAGCATCAGGCCGACATCGCTAACGCGGGAACGCAATCGGTTAACCATTGCCCGTCCACCAGCTCATTCCTGACGGCGCGCCACTCCTCTGACGGAGCGCGCCAAGCGCTGGTGAGGAGACTTGGGAATGTTTAGCTGGTTTGAGAAGAACGCGCCGATCCGTACGAAATTCCGGACGCTGCTGATCGCTTACACCGGTACGTCGGCTGTGTCGCTGGGCGCCATCGCCTATGCCAATGCCGGCCACGGCGAAGCGGCGCTCGCGATCGGTGGCGGCGCCCTGGGCGTCACCGCGCTGATCGGCGTCATCAGCGCCAGGCTCATCACCACGCCCTACGTGAACACCGTCGTGCGGATGGAAGGGCTCGCCAGCGGCGACCTCGATTCGCCGATCGGCTATACCGAATTCCGCGACTGCGTCGGCCGCATGACCCGGGCGATGGGGGTGTTCCGCGACAATGCCCGCGAGATCGCCGTCGCACGCACCGCGCAGGAGCAGATCGTCGCCGCGCTGGGCACCGGTCTCGGCCGGCTGGCGAGGGGCGATCTCAGCGCGCGGATCGACGACCCGTTCCCGGCCGACTACGACCGGCTGCGGCAGGATTACAACGCCGCGGTCGAGGAGCTGAGCGGCGCACTGGTCGCGGTCACCCGCTCGACCACCGGGATCCGCACCGCCTCGTCGGAGATCAGCGCGGCGTCCGACGACCTGTCGCACCGGACCGAGCAGCAGGCGGCCAGCCTGGAAGAGACCGCCGCGTCGATGGACGAGATCACCTCCACCGTCCGCGAGACGGCGCAGGGCGCCGCGCGCGTCAACGCGGTGGTCGGCGAGGCGAAGAACGACGCCGAGGCGAGCGGCCGCGTGGTGCGCGAGGCGGTGACCGCGATGGGCGGGATCGAGAAGTCGAGCCAGGAGATTTCGGAGATCATCAGCGTGATCGACGGCATCGCCTTCCAGACCAACCTGCTGGCCCTGAACGCGGGCGTCGAGGCGGCGCGCGCGGGCGATGCCGGCCGCGGCTTCGCGGTGGTCGCGTCCGAGGTGCGCGCGCTGGCGCAGCGTTCGGCCGACGCGGCGAAGGACGTGAAGATCAAGATCATGGCAAGCTCCGAACAGGTCGAGAGCGGCGTCGAGCTGGTCGGAGAGACCGGCAAGTCGCTGGAGCGGATCGTCGCGCGCATCAACGAGATCAGCGCGCTCGTCTCCACCATCGCCGCCTCCGCCGAGCAGCAGGCCTCGGGCCTCCAGCAGGTGAACACCGCGGTCGGCGAGATGGACCACGTCACGCAGCAGAATGCCGCGATGGTGGAGGAATCGACCGCCGCCGCGCGCAGCCTGGCGAGCGAGGCGGACGAGCTGGCCCGCCACGTCGCCCGGTTCCGCCTGGCGGAGGAGGAGCGCGCGGCCGAGCCGCAGGCGCCGGCCGCCGCACCGGCCCGCCGTGCCGCGCCGACCCGCGTGGTGGCCAAGCGTCGGCCGCAGACCAACGGCGCGCTCGCGCTGGCGGTGGAGGCCGACGAGGACGACTGGTCGCAGTTCTGACCGGTCCCGCGGGTCGCGCGTCCGCGGCGCGACCCGGTCTCCCTTACTGCTCGCGAAGGATCGATGCGATGACGCCCGTCACCCTCCCGGCCATGTTCGACCTCACCGCCGCCACCGCGCTGGCGGACACCTTCCGCGCGGTGCGCGGGCCGATCGTGGTGGACGGTGCCGCCGTCGAGCGGGTCGGCGCGGCCGGGCTGCAGCTGCTGCTCAGCGCCCGCGCCACCGCCGCGGAGGCGGGGCACCGCCTGACGATCATCACCCCCAGCGCCGCGCTTCAGGCCGCGGCCCGTACTGCCGGCGCCGGCTTCCTGCTCGCCGCAGACGTTTGAAGGACTGGCCATGCAGCTCGACGAGATCCAGGCGATCTTCTTCCAGGAATGCGAGGAAGGGCTCGCCACGGTCGAAACGAACCTCGCCGAGGTTCGCGACGGCGCCGGCGATGGCGAGACGATCAACACCATCTTCCGCGCGGTCCACTCGATCAAGGGCGGGGCAGGGGCATTCGGGTTCGAGCCGCTGCAATGCTTCTCGCACCATCTCGAAACCGTGCTCGACCTGCTGCGCACGCGTGAGCTGTCGGCGACGCCCGACCTCGTCGGGCTGCTGTTCGCCGCGTTCGACGTCCTGAGCGATCACGTCGCCAGCGCGCAGAGCGGCGGCCCGGCCCCGGCGGACGCCGCGGTCCTCGCCCGGCTGGAAGCGGCCGCGAGCGGCGGCGCGGAGCAGCCGGCCGACGCGTCGGCGGTGCCCGTGGCGGAGGACGGGGCGGAGGAGATGGACTTCGACCTCGACGCGCTGATGGCCGACATCGATCTGCCGGCCGAGGCGCCGGCGCCGTGGCACGTCGCCTTCCGCCCGGGGCGCGCCGCGTTCGACAACGGGGGCGACCCGCTGCCGCTGCTACGCGAGCTGGAAGCGATCGGCGCCTCGGTGCTGTCGCTGGATCTCGACGCGCTGCCCCGGCTGCACGCGCTGGCGGTCGACGAGTGCATGCTCGGCTGGACGCTGGCCGTTCCCGGCACCATCGCGCGCGCCGATCTCGAAGCCCTGTTCGACTTCATGCCCGACGGCGCCGTCGTGACGATCGCGACGCACGAGGCGACCGTGGATCCGGCGCCGGAAGCGACGGCGCCCACGCTGCGCGCCACGCCCGCCCCCGCCGCCGCCGCCGCGTCGAAGGACGCGCCGGTCGCACCCGCCGCACCCGCCGCATCTCCCCCGCCCGCCACGGTGCCCGACGACGGCGGCAAGGCGTCGGGTTCGGCAACGATCCGCGTCGAGCTCGACAAGCTCGACCGGCTCGTCAACCTGGTCGGCGAGCTGGTCATCACGCAGGCGATGCTGGCGCAGCGCCTGTCGCTGCACGGGGTCGGCGCGATCGACGAGCTGTCCGATCTCGATCACCTGACCCGCGATCTGCAGGAAAGCGCGATGTCGATCCGCGCGCAGCCGGTGAAGTCGGTATTCAGCCGCGTGCCCCGCATCATCCGCGAGCTGGAGGCGGGCACCGGCAAGCGCGTGCGGCTGGAAGTGGAAGGCGAGATGACCGAGGTCGACAAGACCGTGGTCGAGCGCATCGGCGAGCCGCTGACGCACATGATCCGCAACGCGGTCGACCATGGGCTGGAATCGCCCGAGGATCGCGTGGCGGCGGGCAAGCCGGCCGAGGGCGCGGTCCGCCTCGCGGCGGAGCATCGCTCGGGCCGGATCGTCATCTCCGTGTCCGACGACGGCCGCGGCATCGACACCGCCAAGGTCCGCGCCAAGGCGGTGGAGCGCGGCATCATCGCGCCCGACGCCAACCTGTCGAACGAGGAAATCGAGAATCTGATCTTCGCCCCGGGCTTCTCCACCGCCGCCACCGTGTCCAACATCTCCGGTCGCGGCGTCGGCATGGACGTGGTGCGCCGCAACGTGCAGGCGCTGGGCGGACGGATCGGCATCACCTCGGTGTTCGGCAAGGGATCCACCTTCACGCTCACGCTGCCGCTGACGCTCGCGATCCTCGACGGGATGGTCGTCAGTGTCGGCGCGCAGACCTATGTCATCCCGCTCGCCCACGTGGTCGAGAGCCTGCGCCCGCAGGCCGGCGAGGTGCGCCGCTTCGGGCCGGACGCGGCGGTGCTGGACGTGCGCGGCGACTATCTGCCGATCCTGCCGGTTGGGCGTCTGCTCGGCGTGGAGGGGTCGTGCGCGGAGGCGTCGGCGGCGGTGCTGATCGTCGTCGAGACCGACGCCGGCCAGTCGATCCTGATGGTCGACGGCATCCAGGACCAGCGCCAGGTGGTGGTGAAGAGCCTGGAGGCGAATTACGCCCCCGTCGCGGGCCTGTCCGGCGCCACGGTGCTGGGCGATGGTCGGGTCGCGCTGATCCTCGATGTGGAGACGCTGGTGCAGCGTCAGCGCGGCGACCTCGCGCTGGGGCTGGCGGCATGACCGCGGCACGCGCCCATGTCGGCGAGTTCGCGCTGTCGGACGCCGACTTCGCCACGATCGCGCGGATGACTCACGCCCATTCCGGCATCATGCTGACGGACGGCAAGCGCCAGATGGTCTACTCGCGGCTGGCCAAGCAGGTGCGCCGGCGCGGGATGACGGGCTTCGGCCCCTATGTCGAGCTGCTGCGCAACGATGCCGACGCGCGGCGCGAGGCGATCTTCGCGCTGACCACCAACCACACGCGCTTCTTCCGAGAGGATCATCATTTCAAGCACTTCTCCAAGGTGGTGCGCCCCGGCCTCGTCGAGCAGGCGGAGCGCGGCGGGCGCGTGCGACTGTGGTCGTCGGCCAGTTCCAGTGGGGAGGAGCCCTATTCGCTGGCGATGACGCTGCTGGGGGAGGACCAGGCCGCCGGCGCGCGGCTGGCGCAGCGCGACGTGGCGATCCTCGCCACCGATCTCGCGCCACACGTGCTCGCGACCGCGACGGCCGGGCGCTACCCGGCGGAAATGGCGAAGGACGTTCCCGATCGCTTCCGCCGCGCCTGGACGCGCGCCGAACGCGACGAGATGGTGATCGCGCCCGAAGCCAGGCGCATCGTCAGCTATCGCCAGCTCAACCTGCTGGAACCCTGGCCGATCCGCCGGCCCTTCGATGCCATCTTCTGCCGCAACGTCATGATCTACTTCGACGAGCCGACGAAGGAGCGGCTGCTGGCGCGCTTCGCCGAACTGCTGGCGCCCGGCAGCTATCTCTACATCGGCCATTCCGAACGGGTCATCGGCCCCGCGGTGCCGCTGTTCGAACCGGTCGGTCAGACCATCTATCGGAGGGTCGCATGAACCGCTGCGTCCGGGTGCTGGTGGTGGACGATTCCGCGACCATGCGCGGCCTCGTCTCCTCCATGCTGCGCCACGATCCCGGTATCGAGGTCGTCGGGGAGGCGGCGGATGCGGTGGAGGCCCGCCGCGCGATCAAGGAGCTCAATCCCGACGTCGTCACCCTCGACATCGAGATGCCGGGGATGAGCGGGCTGGAATTCCTCGAGAAGATCATGGCGCTGCGCCCGATGCCGGTCGTCATCGTGTCCTCGCTGACGCAGAAAGCGGCGGCGGTGACGCTGCGCGCGCTGGAGGCGGGGGCGTTCGACTGTTTCGCCAAGCCGACGTCGATCGCCGCGGCGATGGACGACGATCGCCTCGCCCGGCTCGTCCGCGCGGCCGCGCGCTGTCCGGTGCGCCGGCCGGACGCGCCGCGGCGCGAGCGTGCGGTGGAGCGGCACCGCACCGGCGTGCCGGGGGGCGACGCGCGTCTGGTCGCGATCGGCTCCTCGACCGGCGGGGTGGAGGCGTTGTTGTCGGTGATCGGCGACTTTCCGTCGGATTGTCCGCCCACCGTCATCGTCCAGCATATGCCCGCCATGTTCACCGCCAGCTTCGCCGAGCGGCTGGACCGCTTCTGCCCGCCGCGGGTGGAAGAGGCGCGCAGCGGCACGATGCTTCAGCGCGGCCACGTCTATCTCGCGCCCGGCGGATCGCAGCACATGGAGGTGATCGGCGCGTCCGCCCCGCGCATCCGCCTGTTCGAAGGGGCGACCGTCAGCGGCCACCGCCCGTCCGTCGACGTGCTGTTCCGCTCGGTGGCGCGGCTCGGCCTGCCGGCGGTCGGCGTGATCCTGACCGGCATGGGCGCGGACGGCGCGGCGGGGCTGCTCGACATGCGCTCGGCCGGTTCGCGCACGATCGGCCAGGACGAGAAGACCAGCGTCGTCTACGGCATGCCGCAGGTGGCCTTCGCGACCGGCGCGGTCGGCCGCCAGCTGCCGCTCGGCCGGATCGCCGAAGCCGCGATGGCCGCGGCATGACCGCTCCCGTGCCCGCACCGGCCCCGCGCCGGACCGTCGCGCCGTTGCGCGCGGACGGGTTCCGCCACCTCGGCATCGTGCAGGGGGAGCGCGGCGTCTCCGCCGATCCGGAGGTGCTGTACAGCACCATCCTGGGCAGCTGCGTCGCCGCGTGCCTGTTCGACGCGGGCGCCAGCGTCGGCGGCATCAACCATTTCCTGCTCGGCGAACCGCAGCCCGGCCAGGTCGTCGATGCCGCCGCGGAGCATCGCTACGGCGTCCACGCCATGGAGCTGCTCATCAACGAGATGCTGCGTCATGGTGCCCGTCGCGAGCGGCTGCGCGCGCACCTCTACGGCGGCGCCAACCTGCACGCCGGGATGCGCGCGATCGGCAGCGCCAACGCCGCCTTCGCGATCCGCTTCCTCGAGCAGGAGCATATCCCGGTGCTGAAGCAGGACCTGGGCGGGCGCGCGGCCCGGCGGGTGGAGTTCCAGCCGGCGCACGGCCGCTCGCGCTCGCGCCTGGTGCCCGACGCGGCACCCCCGCCGATCCGCCGCGTGCCTCCTCCCGTTCCCGCCGGAAGCGGCGACCTCGACCTGTTCTGAAGGACCAACCGATGATGCAAACGATCCTGACCGTGGACGATTCGCCCAGCATGCGGGCCCTGCTGCGCAACGCGCTGGCGGGCGAAGGCTATGCCGTGACCAGCGCCGTGGACGGCGTCGACGCGCTGGAGCGGCTGGAGGACGACGAGGATGGGGTGACGCCCGACCTCGTCATCACCGACATCAACATGCCGCGCATGGACGGCTTCGGCCTGATCGAGGCACTGCGCGCGCAGGCGCGCTGGGCCAACGTGCCGATCCTCGTCCTCTCCACCGAATTCTCCGACGAGAAGAAGGCACGCGCCCGCAGCGCCGGCGCCACCGGCTGGATCGTGAAGCCGTTCGATCCGGTGAAGCTCTCCGCGGCGGTGCGCCGCGTCCTCATCTGATCCGCGCAAGGAGACGGACAATGACCCGCCAGCTCATCACCTTCGAACTGGGCGACCAGTCGCTCGGCATCGACATCATGGCCATCCGCGAGATCCGCGCCTGGTCCCCCGCCACGCCGCTGCCCAACGTACCGCCGCACATCCGCGGCGTCGTCAACCTGCGCGGCGTGGTGCTGCCCGTGCTCGACCTGCGCATGCGGATGGGCTGGGGCCTCACCGATCCCACGACGCGCCACGTCATCATCGTCGTGCGCATCGGCGAGCAGTTGCAGGGCGTGATCGTCGACGCGGTGAACGACATCGTGACCGTCCGCGCGGAGGACATGCAGCCGCTGCCGGACGTCGGCTCGGTGGAGGCCGCCGCCCTGCTGGAGGGGCTGGCGACCGTCGACGACCGCATGATCCTCGTGCTCGACCTCGACCGGCTGTCGGTGCCGCGCGCCGAGGCGGCCTGACCTTCATTTCGCTCAACAGGATACGACAATGGCAAAGGCGCGGGTTCTGGTCGTCGACGATTCGCTCACCATGCGGGCGCTCGTCGCGGGCATGCTGGAGAAGGACAAGGACATCGAGGTCGTCGGCCTCGCCGACGGCGCGGCGGAGGCGCGTGCGATGGTCGCCAGCCTCAAGCCTACGGTGATGACGCTGGACGTCGAGATGCCGGGGATGAGCGGAATCGACTATCTCGCCGAGCTGATGGAGAAGACGCCGATGCCCGTCATCATGTTCTCCACCCTGACGGCGAAGGGGGCGGAGAGCTCGATCGAGGCGTTGCGGCTCGGCGCGGTGGATTGCTATCCCAAGCCCACCCGCGCGACACCGGACGAATTGCAGAAGGTGGTCGGCAAGCTGACGAAGACGATCAAGGAGGCCCCGGCGCGCTTCGCGGCGCTGCACGACGGCTCCGGCGGGGCGAAGGTGGCGAAGGCCGCCACGGGCGAGCCTTTCCCCTGGAACGGCAAGCTGGTCGCGATCGGCGCCGACGTCGCCAGCACGAAACCGCTGTTCGATCTGCTGTCCGGCTGGCCGGTCGACGGCCCGCCCGCCATCGTCATCCAGCACATGCGCCCGGAACTCGCCGACAGCATGATCGCGCAGCTGGCGGAGGCAGTCGGGCCGCGCGTGGTGGAGGCGAGCGACGGCCTGCCGCTGGAGCGCGGGACGATCGTCGTCGCGCGGCCCGGCGACCGGCACGTCTACGTCGATCAATGGCCGGGTGGGCGCATCCGCCTGCTCGACAAGCCGCCGTTCGCGGGCCAGCGCCCCTCCATCTCGCTGATGCTCGCCACCTTCGCGAAGACCGCGGCGGACCAGACGATCGGCGTGCTGCTGACCAATGGGGAGGACGGCGGGCAGGGGGTCGCGGCGCTGCGTGCCGCGCGCGGCTTCGCCATTGCGCCCGCAGAGGACGGCGCCGCGGGACTGGAGCTCGGTCGCGGCATGGCGACGCAGCCCGTCAAGCCCGGCGAGGTCCGCACGACCGTGCTCGGCCTGTGCCGTGGTTAGGTCGCGGCACCCCGTGCCCGCCGGGGGAGCGCTCGACGAGCGGCTGGCGGACGAGCTCGATCGGGCGGGCGTCAGCCTGGAGACGTCGGCGGCGGCGCTGTGCAGCGATCCCGCCATCGCCGCCGGGCATATGGCCGCGCTGCAATGCTTCGACCAGGTGACGCAGGTGCTGGGCGAGATCGCCGGCGTCCTGCGCCGCCGCGTCGCCGGCGAGGATCCGCTGACGGCGATCCGGCTGGATGCGCTGAGAGCCAGGATGGGGCAGGCGCATGGCTAGCGCGGTGCCGGCCGCCTCCGGGCAAGGCGCGGAGGTGGCGCGTCCCGTCGAGAACCGCGCGGCGACGCGCACCATCACGCTTCATCGCGCCTCCGCGATCGAGGCCGCGCGGGGGCGCGGCCTGGGCATCATCCGCAATCTGTCGACGCAGGGGGCGATGGTGGAGACGATCGTGCCGCTGGCGGTGGACGACGCGCTCGATCTGGTCGTCGCCACCGGCGTGCGTATCCCCGCGCGCGTGCGCTGGGTGCGCGACGGGCGGGCGGGGCTTGAATTCGAGCGAAAGACGCCGCTGTCGCACGTGCTGGACCGCAGCGGCGGCGGCGAGGCGGAGCTGCGCCGGCGGATGCCGCGGCTGACGATCGCGCAGCCGGTCGCGATCACCGACGCGTCCGGCACGTGGCAGGGCACGACGATTGACATCTCCACCCACGGCCTTCGCCTCGCCTGTGACGATCCGCTGGCGCTGGGGCGCGTGCGGCTGGACCTGCCCGGCCTGCCGCCGATCGGCGCGCGCGTGCTGCGCCGGCAGCGGACGCACTACGGCTGCCTGTTCGACCGCCCGTTCGGCATGGCGGACGTCACCGCCTGGCTGCACGAGGTCGAGCGCCGATAGGGCGGGTCAGGCCCAGCCTTCGAGCACCTGGTCGGGCGGACGATGCCCGTCGGCCCACATGCGGATGTTCTGGATCACCCGCTCGCCCGACGCCACGCGCCCCTCGTAGGTGGCCGAGCCCATGTGGGGCGTCATGACGACGTTGGGGAGCGCCAGCAGCCGCGGGTCGATCTCCGGCTCGTGCCGCCACACGTCCAGCCCCGCCCCGGCGAGGCGGCCCGCCTCCAGCGCCTCGACCAGCGCATCCTCGTCCAGGATGCCGCCGCGGCTGGCGTTGATGACGAAGACGTGCGGGCGCAGCAGCGCGATGCGGCGGCGGTCGATCAGGTCGCGGCTGTCGGCGTTCAGCGGCGTGTGCAGCGTCAGGATGTCCACCGCGCCCAGCAGTTCGTCCAGGTTCGGGTGCCATTCGGCGTGCAGCTCGGCCTCCACCACCTTGGGCAGGCGGTGGCGGTTGTGATAGTGGATCGACAGGCCGAACGCGCGCGCGCGCCGCGCCACCGCCTGCCCGATGCGTCCCATGCCGACGATGCCCAGCGCCTTGCCGCCGATGCGATAGCCCAGCATCCCGCCGGGGCTCCACCCCTTCCACTCGCCCGACCGGACCAGCTTCTCGCCCTCCGCCAGCCGGCGCGGAACGGACAGGATCAGCGCCATCGTCATGTCGGCGGTGTCCTCCGACAAGACGCCCGGCGTGTTCGTGACGATGATGCCGCGCGCCCGCGCCGCCTTCAGGTCGATATGGTTCACGCCAGCGCCGAAGTTCGCGATCAGCCGCAACCGCTCGCCCGCCTGCGCGATCAGCGCGGCGTCGATCGTGTCGGTGACGGCGGGCACCAGCACGTCCGCCTCGCGCATCGCCGCGGCCAGCGCCTCGCGCGGCATCGGCGCATCGCCGCGGTTGTTCGTCGCGTCGAACAGGTCCTCCAGCCGCGTCATCACCGCGTCGGGCAGCTCGCGCGTGACGATCACTTTCGGGTGGGGACAGCGACGCTCGACCATGAAAGCGGGATTGGCCGTGCGCCGCGGTCGCGTCAACGGTTGATGCCGCCGCCGCCGCGCGGCAAGGAGGAGGAACGAGGGAAGCGGGGGTGTACGGGTGCGAGGGGTTCTTCTGACGGTGGTGGCCGGTGCGATCGCGGCGAGCGGCGCGTCCGCGCAGCAGGCGCCGGCGAAGAAGCCCGCCTATTTCGCCTCGATCGCCGCGGCCAAGGCGCGGATGCGCACCGGGCCGGGGCGCAACTTCCCCGCCAGCTGGCTGTACGTCCGGCCCGACCTGCCGGTGCGGGTCGTCGACGCGTTCCAGGACTGGCGCAAGGTGGAGGATCCCGGCGGCACCACCGGCTGGATGCTGAAGGCGCTGGTCAGCGAGCGGCGGACCGCGATTGTCACCGCACCCCAGCCCATCGAGATGCGCGACCGCCCCGCCGGCACCCGTGTCGCCTATCGCGCTGCGCCCGGCGTGGTCGGCCGCGTCAGCGAGTGCGGCGGCGGCTGGTGCCGCTTCGACGTGAAGGGGCAGGCGGGCTACGTGGAGCAGCGCGACCTGTGGGGTGTCGAGGTGGGGGAGACGTTGCCTTGACCATCGACGGTTTCGATCTCGACGCCTTCGTCGCCTCGACCCTCGCCGAGGATCTGGGCGAGGAGGGGGACGTCACGTCCGCCGCGGTGATCCCCGCCGACGCCCGCTTCGACGCGGTGATGGACAGCCGCGACGCCATCACCGTGTGCGGGCTGGAGATCGCCGCCGCCTTCTTCCGCCGGCTCGATGCCGGGGCCACGATCGAGCTGCTGGTCGCCGACGGCGACCGCGTGCCCGCGGGCAGCGAGCTGATGCGCGTCGCCGGCCGCGCGCGCGCGCTGCTGACCGCGGAGCGATCCGCGCTCAACACCGTCCAGCACCTGTCCGGCATCGCCACGATGACGCGCGCCTATGTCGATCGCATCGCGGGCACCGGCGCCACCCTGCTCGACACGCGCAAGACCATCCCCGGCCTGCGCCGACTGGAGAAATACGCCACGCGCACCGGCGGCGCGCGGAACCATCGCATGGGGCTGTTCGACGCCGCGATGATCAAGGACAACCACGTCGCCGTGGCGGGCGGCGTCGGTGCGGCGGCGGCGCGCGCGAAGGCGGCCGGCATCGCCCGGATCATCGTCGAGGTCGATCGGATCGACCAGATCGAACCCGCGCTCGCCGCGGGGGCCACGCACCTGCTGCTCGACAACATGCCGCCCCCGGTGCTGCGCGGCGCGGTGACGCTGGTGGGCGGCCGCGTGCCGACCGAGGCGTCGGGAGGCGTCACGCTGGACACGATCCGCGCCATCGCCGAGACCGGCGTCACCTACGTCAGCGTCGGCCGCCTGACGCAGTCGGCGCCCGCCGCCGACATCGGCCTCGACTTCAACCTCGCCTCCGAAAGCTCCCCCGCGTGATCCGCCCCCGCTCCGTCACCGCTTTCGAGCGGCTGTTCCTCCTATCGCTCGTGCTGTGGATCGCGCAGCAGGCGCTCACCTGGTCCACCCGCGTCGCCCAGTTCGAGGCGCAGCCCGCGGGGCGGGGCAACGGCTGGGTGCTCGCGGCCTTCCTCGTCGCGATGGCGGCGGCGAACGTCGGCATCTGGTACCTTGCCGCCCGGCGCGGCAGCGTGGCGGGCAAGTGGCTCGCCATCGCCGCGGCGGCGGTGTCCGCGGTGCTGCTGGTGGTGGAGGTGATCGCGCTGGTGCGGCCGGGCGGGGCGACCATGCCGTTCAAGCTGCTGGCGCTCGTCACCTCGGCGCTGACCGTCGCGTCGGTCTTCCCGCTGTTCGGCGAGGACGCGCGCGAGTGGTTCGGCGAGGATGACGCCGCGGTTGAGCCGGCGGAGGAGGAGGCGTGAGGCTCCCGCTCGCCGCCGCGCTGACCGGCGCCATCTCCGCTCAAGTCCCCGCGCAGGCCCACGCACAGGCGCTGTCTTGCGCGGTACCGCGCGAGGTGCCGCGGCCGTCGCCGGACCTGCCCGACGATCGCCAGCCGGTCCGCCGCCTGCCCATCGGCAGCTACACGCTCGCGATCAGCTGGTCGCCGGAATATTGCCGCACCGCGCGAGACCGCGCGGCGTCGCGCTTCCAGTGCGGCGGCGGCAGCCGCTTCGGCTTCACGCTGCACGGCCTGTGGCCCGATGGCGTGGGCAAGGAGTGGCCGCAATATTGCCGCCCCACCGCGATCCTCCCCCGCGCCACGATCCGCCGCAACCTGTGCGCCACGCCGTCTGCGCAGCTGCTGCAGCACGAATGGGCCAAGCACGGCACCTGCATGGCGGGCAGCACGGCCGACCGCTATTTCGCGCGATCGACGGCGATGTATCGCGCCTTGCGCTTTCCCGACATGGACGCGCTGTCGCGTCGGCCAGCGCTGACCGTGGGGGCGCTGGCGGAGGAGGTCGCGCGCGCCAACCCCGGGATGCGCGCGTCGATGATGCGCGTCACGACGACGCGGCAGGGCTGGCTGGACGAGATCTGGCTCTGCGCCGATACCCGCTTCCGCTATCGGGCCTGCCCCGCGCACCAGGGCGGCGCGGCGTCGTCGGAGCGGCTGCGGATCTGGCGAGGTCCGGACGGCCCGCGCTGAGCGTCACCGCTTGCGCGTCAGTTCGCGCATCGCGTCGTCCAGCCCGGCCAGCGTCAGCGGATACATGCGGTCGGTCATCAGCTCCCTGATGATCTTCGTCGACTGCGAGTAGTTCCACTGCGCCTCGGCCACGGGGTTCAGCCACACCGCGGCGGGATAGGTGGTGGTCATCCGGTGCATCCACACCGCGCCCGCTTCCTCGTTGAAATGCTCGACCGACCCGCCGGGATGCGTGATCTCGTACGGGCTCATCGCGGCGTCGCCGACGAAGACCAGCTTGTAGTCGTGGCCGAACTTGTGCAGCACATCCCACATCGGCGTGCGTTCCTGGAACCGGCGCCTGTTGTCCTTCCACACGCCCTCGTACGGGCAATTGTGGAAGTAGAAGAATTCCAGGTTCTTGAACTCGGTCGTCGCCGCGCTAAACAGCTCCTCCACCAGCTTGACGAACGGATCCATCGATCCGCCGACGTCGAGGAACAGCAGCAGCTTCACCGCATTGCGCCGCTCCGCGCGCATGTGGACGTCCAACCAGCCCTGACGCGCGGTGCCGTCGATCGTGGCGTCGATGTCCAGTTCGTCCTGCGCGCCCTCGCGCGCGAACTTGCGCAGCCGGCGCAGCGCCACCTTGATGTTGCGGGTGCCCAGCTCGCGCGTGTTGTCCAGGTTCTTGAACTCGCGCTGGTCCCACACCTTGATCGCGCGCTTCTCCTTCGATTCGCCGCCGATCCGCACGCCCTCGGGATTGTAGCCGCTGTTGCCGTAGGGGCTGGTACCGCCGGTGCCGACCCACTTGCTGCCGCCCTGGTGGCGCTTCTGCTGCTCCTCCAGCCGCTTCTTCAGCGTCTCCATGATCTCGTCCCAGGAACCGAGCGACTTGATCGCCTCCATCTCCTCGGGGGTCAGGTACTTGGCGGCCACCGCCTTCAGCCAGTCCTCCGGCACCTCGGCGCCCGCCGGCGCGTAGCTGGTCTCCAGCCCCTTGAAGACCTTGCCGAACACCTGGTCGAAGCGGTCGAGCAGCCCCTCGTCCTTCACGTAGACCGCGCGGCTCAGATAGTAGAATTCCTCCGGCGAGCGGTCGATCACGTCGCGATCGAGCGCTTCGAGCAGGATCAGATGCTCCTTCAGGCTGGCCGGGATGCCCGCGGCGCGGAGCTCGTCGAGGAAGTGGAGGAACATGGGCGCCACCGTGGCGCGGGCGGACGCGGCTGTCCAGCCGGGTTTCGAAGAACGGGTCTGCTCAGCGTGCCGTCACATAGGCGTCGATCAGCGCCCCGACGTCGTCCGGCGCCGCGCCGGTCAGCTCCGCTGCGGGCGCGGCGTCGCCGTAGATGAAACCCGCCACCGGATAGACCGTGCCGCCCAATCCGCCCGTGTCGCGGTACCATACCCGCACGCGGCTCCAGTCGTTGCCGGGCGACACGTCGTGCAGCGTCACGTCCTGCTCCGCATGGCCGCGCGCGCCGTTCTGCCGCGACCAGTTGGCGTGGGTCAGCATCACCGTGCGCGCCTCCACCACCCGGCTGACGACGGCGACGTGACCGAGGCGCAGCTGCGCCGACCGCTCGAACACGATCACCGCGCCGACCCGCGGCGTCGAGCCGCGGCGATAGCGGCCCGCCGCCTGTTCCCACCACGTCCAGGCGTCGCCGTAGATCGCGATGCCCGACGCCGCCCGCGCGAACGGAACGCACTGGCCGACATAATCCAGCAGCGAGGCGCCGGAGGCCGGTGCCGCCGGTAGCGCCGCCAGGGCGAGCGCGAGGAGAGGGGAGCGCATCCGCCGCATCCTATCGCGCCATGGTTAACGCATCGTCGCCCGCCCGGTCCGCTTCCGTCACCAGCGTGCGCGCGCGCATGACGGCCAGCATATAGCGGTTGTCGAGCAGCATGAAGCGCCGCGGCGTCATGCCGAGGAAGCGGTCGGCATCCCGCAGGAAATGCGACTTGTCGAAATAGGTCGGTGCGATCTGCGAGTAATCCGGCTTGTTGCCCGCCATCAGCATCCGGCGCAGCGAACGCAGGAAGCGCTGCTGCACCAGCAGCGTCTTGGGCGGAAAGCCGAAGTATCGCGTGGCCAGGCGCCGCAGCGTCGTCTGACTCATGCCCGCCGCCTCGCTCGCGGTCGCGATGTCGTGGACGCGGTCGTCCGCCACCAGCCGCATCAGCATCTCAATGCCCGCTTCCGCCCGGTTGGGTACGGCCAGCAGCGGCGCGAAGAACGCGTCCAGCAGCGCCGCCACTTCCCGACTGCCGTCGCTGTCGCGCAGGTCGCGCCGCAGCGCCGCGATGCGCGTGGCGGGCAGGTGGTCCTCCAGCGGCACCACCTGGTCGCGCAGGCGATCGGCGGGAGCGGCGATCATCCGCGCCCAGCCGAGCGGGGTCAGGCCGATGCCCACCGTCACCCCGCCGTGCGTGGTCATCTGGCGCGCGCGGCTGGCGAAGCCGTAGAGGGCGGCCGGCGGGATCGGATCGTACAGGCGGTTGCCGATCCGCAGCGTCATCGGCGCGTCGGTCAGGATCAGGCGGATCAGCGGCCATCCCGGCAGCGCCCAGCTGACCACGCCGTCGTGGAGGCCGGGATCGGAATCGAGCACGTGATAGTGCGTCAGGAACGGCCGCAATGCCGGCGCCGGCAGGTCGACACGCAGCGCCGTCCCCGGCGGCAGGCCGAAATCCTCCACTCGCACACCCACGGTGTGCGTCCCGCTCTCGATCATCCGCCCCCCAAGTCGGTTTACCCGTTTTGTTACAGTTTAACATGCGACAAAGCGGACGAAAGACGGGATCGAACGAAAGCTTAACCCTTGTTAGTCTGTCTCCTCGCCATAAAGGCCAGACGCTCGAACAGCATCACGTCGGCCTCGTTCTTCAGCAGGGCGCCGTGGAGCGGCGGGATCGCCTTGGTCGGGTCGCGGTTCTGCAGAACCTCCAGCGGCATGTCCTCGTGCAGGATCAGCTTCAGCCAGTCGAGCAGCTCGCTGGTCGACGGCTTCTTCTTCAGGCCCGGCACGTCGCGCACCTCGTAGAAGATGTCCATCGCCTTGCTCACCAGCATCCGCTGGATGCCCGGGAAGTGGACGTCGACGATCGCCTGCATCGTGTCGCGATCGGGAAACTTGATGTAGTGGAAGAAGCAGCGGCGCAGGAAGGCGTCGGGCAGCTCCTTCTCGTTGTTCGATGTGATGACCACGATCGGCCGCTCCGCGGCACGCACGGTCTCCTTCGTCTCGTAGACGTGGAACTCCATGCGGTCGAGTTCCTGCAGCAGGTCGTTGGGGAACTCGATGTCCGCCTTGTCGATCTCGTCGATCAGCAGGACGGGCACCTGCGGCGCGGTGAACGCCTCCCACAACTTGCCACGGCGGATGTAGTTGGCGATGTCGTGGACGCGCTCGTCGCCCAGCTGGCCGTCGCGCAGTCGGGCGACCGCGTCATACTCGTACAGGCCCTGCTGCGCCTTCGTCGTCGATTTGACGTTCCACTCGATCAGCGGCGCGCCGGTCGCCTTGGCGATCTCGTGAGCGAGGACGGTCTTGCCGGTGCCGGGCTCGCCCTTCACCAGCAGCGGCCGGCGCAGCGTGACGGCGGCGTTGACGGCGACCTTCAGGTCGTCGGTGGCGACATAATCCTGCGTGCCCTCGAACCGCTCCATCGACCCATCCCGTCCCGTTCCAAAACCGGGTACGGCGATAGCGTCAATCGCGCGCGGGGCGCAAGCTACCGTGCCGCGCGGGCGGAGGCGCGCGCCTCCAGCAGGTGCCACAGCCCGCGATGCTGCGCGAGCATCTGCTGCGCCCCGAACACCATGGCGCGCTGCGTCGAAAAGCCGGGCTCCAGCCCGGCGAGGAAGTGGCGAGTCTCCGCGACCAGCGGCCCGAACGGCGGCAGAGGCGCCACGCCGCACCGCGCCGCTCCGGCATCCAGCACCCCGCGCACCGCCGCCCAATCGAGCACGAAGGCGAGCGCGGTGCCGAGCGCGCAGCCCGCGCGATCGGACCGCGCCAGCATGTCCAGCGCGTGGCGCTGCCCGGTGACGGCCCCTTCGGAGGCGGCCTGGCCCGGAGTGGACGGCTGCGGCCCCACCGCGGAGGCGAGCCGCGCCAGCGCGCCGCGCTCCGCCGTCACCGCGGTGGCGGCGATGTCCAGCCAGGCGCGGGCGGTCGGGTCGGTGCAGCCGTCCTTCACGTGATCGACGATGCCGGGCAGGCTGCCGTGCAGGATGCACAGGGTGTGGATGGCGTCGGCGACGTCGCGCAGCGCGGCGCCGGGACGGCTGAGGGCGGCGGCGTGGTCGGCCGCGGCCGTGCCGTCCGCCGCCACCAGCGCCAGGATCGTCGCGGATGGACCGCTGCTGGCCAGATTCGCCGCTTCCATGCCCATCTCCACTCAAACCGGACGGGGCGGCGATATCGCGCACAGCGTAAAGGCGGGGTTTACGTGGCTTGACCGCCGCCGAGCCGCTGGCATCCTGCGAGAAAAAGACGAACGGGGAGGGCGCGATGCGCAATTGGTTCGCGATGGTGATCGCGCTGGCGGGGGCCGCGCTGCTGGCGGTCCTCGCCACCACGCCGCCGCGCGCCGCGCCGTCCGATGCGCCTGCGCGCGAGTTCTCCGCCGGCCGGGCGATGCGCGACGTGCGCGCCATCGCCCGTGCGCCGCACCCGACGGGCAGCGCGGAGAATGCCCGCGTGCGCGCCTATCTGACGCGACGATTGCAGGCGCTGGGCATGGAGGTGCGGCCGCTGCGCTCGACGCTGAGTGCGAGCGGCCGCAGGAAGCTGGACCGGTGGCGCGGACGGCCCGCGCCAGCGCCCGCGGTGGTCAGCCTGGTGGCGACGATGCGCGGCCGCGACCGGCGCCTGCCCGCGGTGCTGCTGATGGCGCACTTCGACAGCGTGTGGGGCTCGCCCGGCGCGGCCGACGATGCGAGCGGGGTCGCCGCCGCGCTGGAGGTCGCGCGCGCAGTACGAACCGCCGGCCCGCCGCGGCGCGACCTGATGCTGCTGCTGACCGACGGCGAGGAACTGGGGCTGGAGGGCGCCCGCGCCTTCTTCTCGGCCGACCCGGCGCGCACCCGCGTCGGCAGCGTCATCAACCTGGAGTCGCGCGGCGGCGGCGGGCGTGCCGCCATGTTCGAGACCGGGCGCGGCAACGGCGAGGGGATGCGCCTGTTCGCACGGGCGGTCGGCGGCCCGGTCGCCACTTCGCTGTCCGCCTTCATCTACGAGCGGCTGCCCAACAGCACCGACTTCACGCCGGCGAAGAAGGGCGGCTGGCAGGGCTGGAATTTCGCCTTCATCGGCCGCGCGGGTTATTACCACTCGCCGCTCTCCACGCCTGCGATCGTCGACACCGGGGCGGTGCAGGACATGGGCGGGCAGGTGCTGGACCTGACGCGCGCGCTGCTCGCCGCCCCCACGCTGCCGCGCGCCGCGCCCGACCGGACCTTCTTCGACGCCTATGGCCTGTTCCTCGTCGGCTATCCCGCGGCGCTCGGCTGGCTGTGGCTCGCGATCGGCATCGCCGGCTACGCGGTCGCGGCGCGGCGGGACCTCGCCGCGGTACCGCGGGGGGCGGGGGCGATGGTCGCGCTGGTCGTCCTCGCGGCGGCGGCGCTGACGCTGCTGAACCTGCTGTCGGGTGCGGACGGGCCGGTGAACTACTACGACCGGCTCGCCGCCGTCCCGCGGTTGCAGGCGCAGGCGTTGGTGGCGTGCGGCGCGGCGCTGGCGTGCGTCGCGGCGTTCGTGCTGCGCCGCCCTGCCACGCCGGGCATCGTCGCCGGGGCGGCGCTGCCGCTCGCGCTGCTCGGCCTCCTCGCCCAGGCGGCCGCGCCGACGGCGAGCTACCCGCTGGCGATCCCGCTGATGCTCGGCGGGCTGGCCGCCGGCGCCGGGTGGCGATGGCTGTCGCCGGCGGTCGCCGCGCTGGTCGTCGGCTACGTGCTCGGCTTCGGCTTCTTCCTGATGCAGGCGGTCGGGCCGACGACGCCGCAGGCGGCGCTGCTGCCGCTGGCGATCGCGGCCTCGGCGCTGCTGCCGCTCGCCGGCCCGGTGCGCCGTCGTATCGCGCTGACGCTTGCCGCGATGCTGCTCGTCGCCGCAGCGGGCGTGGCGCTGTCGGTGCGGCTGGATGCGATGGCGCCGAGCGTGGCGGTGTACAGCAACGACAAATAGTGCCCCGTCCCGGTCAGGACCGGGCCGGGGCACACGAGCCTATTGGTCGAGGAACGACCGCATCTTGCGGCTGCGGCTCGGGTGCTTCAGCTTGCGCAGCGCCTTCGCCTCGATCTGCCGGATGCGCTCGCGGGTCACGCTGAACTGCTGGCCGACCTCCTCCAGCGTGTGATCGGTGTTCATCCCGATGCCGAACCGCATCCGCAGCACGCGCTCCTCGCGCGGGGTGAGCGAGGCGAGGACCCGCGTCACCGTCTCCTTCAGGTTCGCCTGGATCGCGGCGTCGACGGGGATGACGGCGTTCTTGTCCTCGATGAAATCGCCCAGGTGGCTGTCCTCCTCGTCGCCGATCGGCGTTTCGAGGCTGATCGGCTCCTTGGCGATCTTCATCACCTTGCGCACCTTCTCCAGCGGCATGGAGAGGCGCTCCGCCATCTCTTCCGGGGTCGGCTCGCGGCCCTGCTCGTGCAGGAACTGGCGGCTGGTGCGCACCAGCTTGTTGATCGTCTCGATCATGTGCACCGGGATGCGGATCGTGCGCGCCTGGTCGGCGATCGATCGCGTGATCGCCTGGCGGATCCACCACGTGGCATAGGTCGAGAACTTGTAGCCGCGGCGATACTCGAACTTGTCCACCGCCTTCATCAGGCCGATGTTGCCTTCCTGGATCAGGTCCAGGAACTGCAGCCCGCGGTTGGTGTACTTCTTCGCGATGGAGATCACGAGGCGCAGGTTCGCCTCCACCATCTCCTTCTTCGCGATCCGCGCCTCGCGCTCGCCCTTCTGCACCATGTTCACGATGCGGCGGAACTCGGCCAGCGCCATGCCGGTCTGCTGGCTGATCTCGCTGATCTCGGTGCGGATGCGGTCCACCGCGCCCGCCTCGTTGGTGGCGAAGGCGGTCCACTTCTTGTCCAGGCCGTTGACGTTGGCGAGGAAGCTCTCGTCCAGCTCATGACCCATGTAGCGGTCGAGGAAATCCTTCCGGTTCACCTTGTGCCGCTCGGCCAGCCGCAGCATCTGGCCGCCCAGCGCGGTCAGGCGCCGGTTGTAGCTGTAGAGCTGGTCGACCAGATACTCGATCTTGGTCTGGTGGAACTGGACGCTCTCCACCTCGGCGGTCAGCTCCTCGCGCAGCTTCTGGTACTTGCGCTCCTCCGCCGCCGACAGCTCGCCGCCGGACGCCATCGAGCCCAGCCGGCTCTCCTGCATCTTGCCGAACTTCTTGTAGATGGCGGTGATGTTGGCGAACTTCTCCAGCGCCTGCGGCTTGAGCGTCTCCTCCATCTGCGCCAGCGACAGCGTGTTGTCCTCGTCGTCGTCGTCGCTGGGGCGCGGCGCGCGACGCTCGGTCAGCTCATCCTCCTCGTCGGCGGCGGCTTCCTCGGGCTCTTCCTCTTCCTTGATGCTGGCGCCCGCGGTCTTCTCGCTGATCTCGCCGTTGTCGTCTTCGTCCGCGCCTTCGACCTGCTCGGCCGACGGACCCTTGTTCAGCATCGCGTCGAGATCGACGATTTCGCGCAGCTGCATCGTCCCTTCGTTCAGCGCGGTGGACCAGTCGATGATGGCGTTGAAGGTGATCGGCGATTCGCACAGGCCCAGGATCATCGTGTCGCGGCCGGCCTCGATGCGCTTGGCGATCGCGATCTCGCCCTCGCGCGACAGCAGCTCCACCGCCCCCATCTCGCGCAGGTACATGCGGACGGGATCGTCGGTGCGATCGACCGTCTCCTTCTTCTTCTCGATGACCGGCGCGGAGCCGTCGGATTCGGTGTCGACCGCCTCCGCCTCGTCGTCGTCGGCGCGCTCCTCGGTCTCGCCGTCCTCGCCCTGCTCCTCGTTCTCGACGATGTTGACGCCCATCTCGTTCAGCGCGGACATCACGTCCTCCAGCTGATCCGACGTCATCTGATCCTGCGGCAGCGCCTCGTTCAGCTGATCGTAGGTGATGTAGCCGCGCTTCTTCGCGCGGGCGATCAGCTTCTTGACGTTCGCATCGTTGAGGTCGATCAACGGGGCGTCGGCCACGTCCGCGCCGTCTTCCATCCCGCCACCGTTCGTCTTCGCCATAATCGTCCTTCAATCGCTCACGCTGCCGGTGCCTCGTCCGGCAGCAGCGCGTCCATGAACACCTCGTCCATCCGCTGCTTCGCCTTCAGCAGCCGGACATATTCCTCGTAATCGCGTTCGTTCCAGCCGTCCGAGTAGCGTGTCCGCGCCTCGGCGATCTCCGTCTCGATCGCGGGACCGACGTCCAGTTTCTCCGCCACGAGCGCGAGGTCGCGCCGCGCCTGTTCAGGCTCGGCTTTATGAGCGAGGAAGGAAAACGCAAGCGTCACCTCCCCAAGCTTCTTCACCACGGGTTCGAGGGCATCCTGCCGCAAGATGGTCAGCACCCGCGCGGAATCAAGGGCGTCCTCGTGCAGCGCGGCGTCCAGCAGCCGCTCGCGCACCTGCCGCAGCCGGATGGCGTTGACGGGGATGCGCACCAGCGTTTCGGACAGCGGGCGGATCATGTCGGGATAGAGGATCAGCCCGCGGAACAGCGCCGGGACGATCGTGACCTGGTCGATCCCGGCCTTGGAGATCGCCAGCACGCGCTCGGACACCGGCTGGTACGGCGCCTTGCCGCGCTTGCCGTTGTCGAAGGTGCGGAACGACTGGCTCGGTCGCTCGGGATGCGAGAAGTCCCACAACCGGGTGTTGAAGGCCGCGACATATTCCAGCCGCACCTCCTTGTCCGCGATCGTGTTGGCCAGCTCCCGCAGCCGGGCGCGCAGGCCCGCGCGCTGCTCCGGCGTGACCAGCGGTTCGGCCGCCAGCTCGTGCTTCCACAACCGGTCGACCAGCGCCTCGGGCTGGCGCGCCAGCTCCTCGAAAGCGGAGGCGCCGCCCTTCTTCATCACGTCGTCCGGGTCCTGCCCGTCGGGCAGCGTGACGAACGACAGGCTCTTTCCCGGTTGCAGCAGCGGCAGCGCGCGATGCGCGGCGCGGACCGCCGCCTTCTGCCCGGCGCCATCGCCGTCGAGACAGAGCGTCGGCACGTCGACCATCCGCCACAGCCGCTCGATCTGATGCTCGGTCAGCGCGGTGCCCAGCGGCGCCACCGCCTCCGCGATGCCGCCCTGCGCCAGCGCGATCGCGTCCATATACCCCTCGACCACGAACACGCGGTCGGCCTTGCGCGCGGCGGCGGACGCCCGGTCGAGGTTGTAGAGCGTGCGCCCCTTGTCGAAGAGCGGGGTGTCGGGCGAGTTCAGATACTTGGGCTCGCCCTCTCCGATGATCCGCCCGCCGAAGGCGATCACCTTGCCGCGCGCGTCCCTGATCGGAATCATCAACCGCCCGCGGAAGCGGTCGTACGGCTCCCGAGGTCCAGTTGGGCCGTCCACCTGGATCAGCAGCCCCGCCTCGATCAGCATCGCGTCGCCGAAGTCGCGCAGCGCGGTGCGCAGCTTGGAGCGGCTGTCGGGCGCATAGCCGATGCCGAACGCGCGCCGGGTCGCCTCGGCGATCCCCCGCCGTTCCAGCAATGCGCGCGCCTCCGCGCCGTCCAGCCCGCCCAATTGCGTCTCGAACCACTCCGCCGCCGCCTGCATCACGTCGTGCAGCGACTTCGCCCGCTCCGCCTTCTGCACCGCACGCTTGTCCTGCGCCGGCATCTCCAGCCCCGCGGCGGCGGCCAGTTCCTTCACCGCGTCGATGAACGGCAGCCCGCGCTGGTCGGTCATCCAGCGGATCGCGTCGCCGTGCGCCGAGCAGCCGAAGCAGTGATAGAAGCCCTTGTCGTCGTTGACGTAGAACGACGGCGTCTTCTCGTTGTGAAAGGGGCAGCAGCCCTTGTGCTCGCGCCCCGCCTTGGTCAGCTTCACCGTCTTGCCGACGAGCGCGGACAGCGACGTGCGTGCGCGAAGCTCGTCGAGGAAGGCGGGGGTGAGACTCATCGGCTGGCCGCGCCTAACGCACGTGCTTCGACAGGCTCAGCACGAACGGCTCCCGGGTCCACCGTTCGTCCTGAGCTTGTCGAAGGACGTGCGCCGTTCGAACATGCCAATCGAGATACGCGCTCCCAATCGCCGACGATCATCGCCTCCTTCTTGGCACGCGACCAGCCCTTGATCCGGCGCTCGCTTTCGAGAGCCTCGATCCTGCTAGGGAAACCCTGTGCCCATGCGAAGGTGACCGGCTGCCGCCGTGCCGTGTGGTCGCTTCCTTTGCCGTTCAGGTGCGCAGCGATGCGAGCGTCGAGTGCGTCTGTATGGCCGGCGTAGAAGCTGCCGTCTCCGCAGCGGAGAAGATACACCCAGAACGCCATCGTTCGCGCGTGCCACAGCGGGATGATTCGGTCGAGCATTTCGTGCGCCACACGTCCTTCGACAGGCTCAGGACGAACGGACCATCAGCCGGCCAAAGCCCCCTTCACCCATCCGCTCGCCTTGCTCATGTCCAACTGCGTGCCGTGCCGGGCCTTCAGTTCCGCCATCACCCGGCCCATGTCCTTCATCCCGCTCGCACCGATCTCCGCCTTGATCGCCTCGATCGCCGCCTTTGTCGCGGCCTCGTCCAGCTGCGCGGGCAGGAAGCGCTCGATCACCGCGACCTCCGCCTCCTCGGAAGCAGCCAGTTCCTCGCGTCCGCCCTTGCGGTACATCTCGATCGATTCGCGGCGCTGCTTCACCATCTTCTGCAGCACCTCCACGACCAGCGCGTCGTCGTCCTCCGGCGCCTTGCCAGCTCTTGATTGAGGGGCGCGCGCCTCGATGTCGCGGTTCTTCACCGCCGCCTGGATCAGCGAGATCGCGGCGCGCGTCTCCTTGTCGCCCGCCTTCATGGCGGCGATCTGCGCGGCCTTGATGTCGTCGCGTATCATGTCGTCTCGTCCCTTATGCGTTGACGCGCCGGTGCCGCGTCTCTAGCGGGCGGGGCTTAGCGACATCGCCGACAAGCTCAAGGAGTGCCCGCCGATCATGGCCGAGCCGACCATCACGCCTGCGTCCAAACCGGAAGGAGCGACGGGGGTCCTCGTCCTCGCCAATGGCGAGGTCGCGTGGGGCAGGGGCTTTGGCGCGGAAGGCGAGGCGGTGGGCGAGGTGTGCTTCCACACCGCGATGACCGGCTATCAGGAGATCATGACCGACCCGTCCTTCGCGGGGCAGATCATCACCTTCACCTTCCCGCATATCGGCAACGTCGGCGCCAATGCGGACGACGTGGAGGCAGATGCGCCGCACGCACTGGGCATGATCGTGCGCGAGGATCCGACCGCGCCGTCGAATTTCCGGGCAATGGAGAACCTTGACGGCTGGATGAAGCGGCACGCGCGCATCGGGCTTGCCGGCATCGACACCCGCGCGCTCACCCGCCGCATCCGCGCAGGAGGCGCGCCCAACGGCGTGGTGGCGCACTCGCCGACCGGCGAGTTCGATCTCGACGTCCTGCTGGCCATGGCGAAGGGCTGGCCCGGGCTGGAGGGCATGGACCTCGCCAAGAGCGTGACGCGCGAGACGCACGGGTCGTGGGAGGGCGGCGTGTGGCGGCTGGGCTTCGGTTACGAGGCCGCGGGAGAGGGCGAGCGTCCCCATGTCGTCGCGATCGATTACGGCAGCAAATTCAATATCTTTCGCAACATCGTGAAGGCGGGTGCGAAGGTATCGGTGGTGCCCGCTACCGCGACCTTCGACGAGATCATGGCATTGTCGCCGGACGGCATCTTCCTGTCGAACGGTCCCGGTGACCCCGCCGCGACCGGCGAGTACGCCGTGCCGGTGATCCGTCAGCTGCTCGACACGGACAAGCCGCTGTTCGGCATCTGCCTGGGCCACCAGCTGCTCGCGCTGGCGGTCGGCGCGCGCACCACCAAGATGTTCCAGGGCCACCGCGGCGCCAACCACCCGGTCAAGCGCCTCAGCGACGGCGCGGTCGAGATCACCAGCATGAACCACGGTTTCGCCGTGGAGCGCGAGAGCCTGCCCGCGAACGCGCGCGAGACGCACGTATCGCTGTTCGACGGCTCGAACGCGGGGCTGGAGCTGGACGGGGGGCGGGCGTTCAGCGTGCAATATCACCCGGAGGCGAGCCCGGGGCCGCAGGACAGTTTGTATCTGTTCGAGCGGTTCGTGGGGGCGCTAGGTAAATGAGCGTATTGGTCGCACTTGCCATGCAGGTTGCGGCGCAACCGGCCCAGCGTCGCCGTGAAGTGACCCAGGCTGACCTGCACGCAATGGCAGACGCATGTCATGTCCCGCACGAAGCGGTCGTCATGAATGGCAGTGAGGTGGTGTTTCGCGGCGGCCCGAATGTTGATTTCACTCAGACTGAGTGCGTGCTCAGAAAAGTCAGCGCCGTCGTGTCGATGAACAGAACCTCCTTCATCGGCAATGCACCAGCTTCGGAAGAGAACTAATGCCCAAACGCACCGACATCTCCTCCATCCTCGTCATCGGCGCGGGGCCGATCGTCATCGGGCAGGCGTGCGAGTTCGATTATTCGGGCACGCAGGCGATCAAGGCGCTGCGCGAGGAAGGCTATCGCATCGTCCTCGTGAACTCCAATCCGGCGACGATCATGACCGATCCCGAAGGGGCGGACGCCACGTACGTGGAGCCGATCACGCCGGAGGTGGTCGCGAAGATCATCGAGAAGGAGCGACCGGACGCGGTTTTGCCGACGATGGGCGGGCAAACCGCGCTCAACACGGCGCTGGCGCTGTTCCACGACGGCACGCTGGCCAAGTTCGGCGTGCAGATGATCGGCGCCGATGCGGAAGCGATCGACAAGGCGGAAGACCGGCTGAAGTTCCGCAACGCGATGGACAGGATCGGCCTGGAATCCGCGCGCTCGCACATCGCGCATACCGAGGCGGAGGCGCTGGCGGGGCTGGAGAAGGTCGGCCTGCCCGCGATCATCCGGCCCAGTTTCACGCTGGGCGGCACCGGCGGCGGCGTCGCCTACAACCGCGAGGAGTTCCTGGAGATCGTCCGCAAGGGGCTGGACGCCTCGCCCACGACCGAGGTGCTGATCGAGGAATCGCTGCTCGGCTGGAAGGAATATGAGATGGAGGTCGTCCGCGACCGTGCGGACAATTGCATCATCATCTGTTCGATCGAAAACATCGATCCGATGGGCGTCCACACTGGCGATTCCATCACCGTCGCGCCAGCGCTGACGCTGACCGATAAGGAATATCAGATCATGCGGAACGCCAGCATCGCGGTGCTGCGCGAAATCGGTGTGGAAACAGGGGGTTCGAACGTCCAGTTCGCGGTCAATCCGAAGGACGGCCGCCTGATCGTGATCGAGATGAACCCGCGCGTATCGCGCTCCTCGGCCTTGGCGTCGAAGGCCACCGGCTTTCCGATCGCGAAGGTCGCTGCGAAGCTGGCGGTCGGCTACACGCTGGACGAGATCGAGAACGACATCACCGGCGCTACCCCCGCGTCCTTCGAGCCGACGATCGACTATGTCGTCACGAAGATCCCGCGCTTCGCCTTCGAAAAGTTCAAGGGGGCGCAGGCGACGCTGGGCACCGCGATGAAGTCGGTGGGCGAGGTCATGGCGATCGGCCGCAACATTCACGAATCGTTGCAGAAGGCGTTGCGCGGGCTGGAGACCGGCCTGTCCGGCTTCAACCAGGTCGATCGCCTCGCCGGCGCGCCGCGCGCGGAGATCGAGGCGGCGCTCGCCTCGCCCACGCCCGACCGGCTGCTCGTCGCGGCACAGGCATTGCGCGAGGGCTTCACCGTCGCGGAGGTGAACGCGATTGCAAAGTTCGATCCCTGGTTCATCGAGCGGATCGCGGAGATCGTCGCCGCCGAGGCCGAGGTGATGAAGGACGGGCTGCCGATCGAGGCGGCCGGCATGCGCCGGCTGAAGGCGATGGGCTTCAGCGACAAGCGCCTCGCCTGGCTCGCGCTGCAATCCGCCAACCTGCGCGGCATGAGCCGCGGCATCGCGCGCGGCAGCGGCCTGATCCACGAGGCCGTGAAGGCGATGACCGGCGGTGTCACGGAGGAGGAGGTGCGCGAGCATCGGTGCAAGCTGGGCGTCCGCCCCGTCTTCAAGCGGATCGACACCTGCGCCGCCGAGTTCGATGCGAAGACTCCGTACATGTACTCGACCTACGAGGCTCCGTCCTTCGGCGAGCCGGAGAACGAGGCGCAGCCGTCCGATCGTCGCAAGATCGTCATCCTGGGCGGCGGGCCGAACCGGATCGGGCAGGGGATCGAGTTCGATTACTGCTGCTGCCACGCCTGCTTCGCGCTGGCCGATGCCGGGTTCGAGACGATCATGGTCAATTGCAATCCGGAGACGGTCAGCACCGATTACGACACGTCCGACCGGCTGTACTTCGAGCCGCTGACCGCTGAGGACGTGCTGGAGATCCTGCACGTCGAGAGCCAGGCGGGCGAGCTGGTCGGCGTCATTGTCCAATTCGGCGGGCAGACGCCGCTGAACCTGGCGCGCGCGCTGGAAAAGGCGGGAATCCCGATCCTCGGCACCTCGCCCGACGCGATCGACCTGGCCGAGGATCGCGAGCGGTTCGCGGCGCTCGTCAACCGCCTGAAGCTGCTCCAGCCCGCCAACGGCATCGCGCGCAGCCGCGAGGAGGCGCTGAACGTCGCCAACCGCATCGGCTATCCGGTGCTGATGCGCCCCAGCTACGTGCTGGGCGGCCGCGCGATGGAGATCGTCGACAGCGACCAGCAGCTGGAGGATTACATCCAGACGGCGGTGCAGGTGTCGGGGGACGCCCCTGTGCTGATCGACCAGTATCTGCGCGACGCGACCGAGGTGGACGTCGACGCGATCTGCGACGGGGACGATGTGGTGGTCGCCGGCGTGCTCCAGCATATCGAGGAGGCCGGCGTCCATTCGGGCGATAGCGCCTGCTCGATCCCGCCCTATTCGCTGTCGCCGGAGACGATCGCGGAGATCGAGCGGCAGACCGAGCTGCTCGCCCGCGGGCTCGACGTGAAGGGTCTGATGAACATCCAGTTCGCGGTGAAGGACGGCAGCGTCTACCTCATCGAGGTGAACCCGCGCGCGTCCCGCACCGTGCCGTTCGTCGCCAAGGCGATCGGCGCACCGATCGCGAAGATCGCCGCGCGCGTGATGGCGGGGGAGAAGCTGCGCGACCTGCCCGCGATCGACCGTGACATCGACTATTTCGCCGTGAAGGAGGCGGTGTTTCCCTTCAACCGCTTCCCCGGGATCGATCCGGTGCTGTCGCCGGAGATGAAGAGCACGGGCGAGGTGATGGGAATCGATCGTGATTTTACCACCGCCTTTGCCAAGTCGCAGCTCGGCGCCGGCACGCTGCTGCCCGCATCGGGCGCGGTGTTCGTCAGCGTGAAGGACGGGGACAAGCCCGCGATCCTGCCCGCGGTGCGCGACCTGGTGGCGGCGGGTTTCGCCATCGTCGCGACCGGCGGCACGGCGGACTATCTGGCGCGCGCGGGCGTGCCGGTGGAGACGGTGAACAAGGTGGCGCAGGGCCGGCCGCACATCGTCGACCGCATCAAGGACGGTGGCATCGCCTTGATCTTCAACACGACGGAAGGCTGGCAGTCGCTGAAGGATTCGCAGCCGATCCGCGCCAGCGCGGTGAACGGCAAGATCCCGTATTTCACCACCGCCTCCGCCAGCGTGGAGGCGGCCAGGGCGATCCGCGCCGATGCCCTGCGCAACCTTGAAGTGCGTCCGTTGCAGTCCTATTATTCGCAGCCGCACAACTGACCTCCGAGATTGTTCGAACGGTGGTGCGGGCGGCCCCGGCGGGGTCGCTCGGGGGAAAGCTTTTTTTGAAGGAAGTGCGCGATGGCGACGGTCGAGAAGATGCCGATGCTGCAGGAAGGCCATGACAAGCTGACTGCGGACCTGAAGCGCCTGAAGGCCGAACGCCCGCAGATCGTCGACGCGATCGAGGAAGCGCGCGCGCACGGCGACCTCAGCGAGAACGCCGAATATCATGCCGCCAAGGAGCGGCAGGGTCAGATCGAGGCGTCGATCGCGGACATCGAGGACAAGCTGAGCCGCGCGCAGATCATCGATCCGACGGAATTGTCGGGCGACAAGGTGGTCTTCGGTGCGACGGTCACGCTGCTGGACGAGGACGACAAGCCGGTCCGCTACCAGATCGTCGGTCAGACCGAGGCGGACGCGAAGACCGGCCGGATCAGCTACAATTCCCCCCTGGGCCGCGCGCTGATCGGCCGCAACGTCGACGACGAGGTCGAGGTGTCGGTGCCCGCGGGCGAGCGCTACTACGTCGTCTCGAAGGTGGAATTCATCTGAGTCGATCGGACCGCGGGTCGATGCGTGAAGGGCCGCCTGGGATGCCGGGCGGCCCTTTCGTCGTTCGGCTCCTCCAGGTGTTCCGGCCGATGTCGTGCCAGGGGTCTACGCACGACCGGTGTCCGCAGGGCCTTCGACGTCGCTCGGGCCGAACGGAGGGGCGGCTACGATCTTCCGGCCGATGCCAGGCATTCGCGCGGCTGGTCGCAGAGGATCGAGCCTGCGATGCCATCCATTCGTGCTGAGCCAAGTCGAAACACCGCCACCGTCGCGGACGACACCCGGTTTCGCCCGCGCCGACCAGCCGTACTAGGATAGTGCGGCCCCGACGTCCAAGGCGCCGGCACGCCTGGCCGCGTTACGCTCCCGCGCTTCGCGCCAGCACGTCCGGTTCCAGCAGGCGGTGCAGGTGCACCACCACGTACTTCATCTCCGCATCGTCCACCGTGCGCTGCGCCGCCGCCCGCCAGGCCTTTTCGGCACTGGCGTAATCTGGAAAGACGCCGACGATGTCGATCGACTTGAGATCGGCGAAGTCGAGAGTTCGCGGGTCGCTGACGCGCCCGCCGAAGACGAGGTGAAGCTTGCTCATGCCTGCGCTCTAGCGGGTTTCGCGGGCGGGTTGAACCGCCCGCGGAACGCTTATTGGCCCTTCGCCTGCTCGCGGCCGGCGTTCACCGCGGCCTTGCCGGCATTGCCCGCCGCCTTGGCGACGTTCGACAGCAGCGACCTGGCCTGGTCCTTCGCCGCGCCCTTGCTGAGGCCGAGGTTGTCGAGCTCGCTGCGCCCCGTCTCCTTCGCCGCGGCGAAGGCGGCGGCGGCGGTCGCGCCGACGCGCTTGCCCAGGGGGGCGAGCAGGTCCTTCTCCTTCTGCGATCGCGGCAGCACCGCGCCGACGATGGCACCGACGGCCGCACCGCCGATCAGGACGCCCAGCGGGTTCGTCTCCACCGCGCTCGACGCCTGCCGCGCCGCCTCGCGCGCCTTCTCCTTCACGTTGTCCACGCCGTCGCGGACCCGGCCGTGTTCGTCATTGCTGTGCTGCGGAGTGGTCATCGTTCTTCCTTTCGGTTTTCCTGAAGACGGCGGCGATGCGGCGCCGTCCGAAGAAGGCGGCGAGCAGCGCCACGCCGCCGGCGACGGTGGCGGGATTGCGCCTGGCGGCCTCCACCGACGCGCGGGCGGCGCGCCCGCCGCCGTCGGCGACGTGATGCTTCGCCTTCTGCACCAGCACTTGCGGATCGAGCTGCGCCTGCAACGTGTCGACGGTCTGCCCCAGCCGCTCGCGCGCCGCCTGCGCGCGCGCTTCCGCGCGGTTCAGCTCGGTCATGCCGACACCTTTCCGGCCAGCCGCGAGCGGCCGACCAGCGCGAGGACGAGCGCGACGGCGAGCACCACGCCCACCACCGCCAGCGTCGCCAGTCCCGGTCCGATCACGGTCGCCAGCGACAGGATGAGGCCGACCAGCAGCGCGACGAGCGCCGCCAGCGCCAGCACGCCCGCCGCGCCGAAGAAGACGGCGGCGGACTTGTAGCGCCCGGTCGCATCGGCGACCTTCGCCTTGGCCAATGCCACCTCGGCCGAGACCATCTCCCGCGCGTCGCCGGTCAGGCGGGCGACGAGCGCCGGAATGCTGTCGTCCTCGACGCGCGGGTGCAGGACAGGATCGTGCAGGTCCATCGCGTCAGGCGTTGCGCTGGTCGACGCCGGCGGTCAGCACCCGCGCGATGACGAAGCCGATCGCCGCCGCGGCGCCGATCGCGACCGCGGGGCTCTTCTTCACCAGCTCGCGCGCGTCCTCGACCAGCTCGTCCACGCTCTTGCCGTCCAGCGCGGTGGAATAGCCGCTCACCCGGTCGGCGGCGGCGCGGGCGTACTGGCCGTATTGCTCGCCCAGCTTCTCGTCCACCTGGCCCGCGGCGTCGGTCAGCATCTGCGACAGCTGCACCAGCGCGCTGGTGGCCTTCGCCTTGCCGTCCTCGGCGTAGAGGCGCGCCTTGTCGGTCGCCTGGCTGCGCGCGTCGGAGGTCTTCTCCAATACCGTCTGCTTGGCGCCGGCGATGCCGCCCGGCGCGTCGCCCTCCGCCACGAATTCGACGCCCGCGTCCTTCAGCGGCGCGGCGGGCTGGAAGTCGGCGTTCGCCGGCGGCGGGGTGATGTCCCCGTCGGTCAGCGGCGTCGGATAGTCTCGATCCTGATCGGCCATGTCGGTCCTCCTTGGTCAGCGCCACTAACCGCGGGTGCGTGCAGCGGTTCCCTCGCGTTGCAGCAGCGACGCACGCAGGGTAAGGCGCGGCCGATCCGCTACCTTTACCTGCGATAAGGGGAACGTTACGTGACCGCAATCATCGACCTTCATGGCCGCCGCATCATCGACAGCCGGGGCAATCCCACCGTGGAGGTCGACGTCCTGCTGGAGGACGGCAGCTTCGGCCGCGCCGCGGTGCCCAGCGGCGCGTCGACCGGCGCGCACGAGGCGGTGGAGAAGCGCGACGGCGACAAGGCGAAATGGGGTGGGAAGGGCGTCGACACCGCGGTCGACGCGGTCAACGGCGAGATCGCGGAGGCGCTGGTCGGCCTTGATGCCGAAGACCAGATCGAGATCGACCGTGCCATGATCGCGCTGGACGGGACGGAGAACAAGGGGCGGCTGGGCGCCAACGCCATCCTCGGCGCCAGCCTGGCGATCGCGAAGGCGGCGGCGGACGCGCGCGGCCTGCCCCTCTACCGCTACGTCGGCGGTGTCGCCGCGCACGTCCTGCCCGTGCCGATGATGAACATCATCAACGGCGGCGAACATGCTGACAATCCGATCGATTTTCAGGAATTCATGGTGATGCCCGTCGGCGCCCCGACGCTGGCGGACGCGGTGCGCTGCGGGTCGGAGATCTTTCACACGCTGAAGAAGGCGCTCCACGAGCAGGGGCTTGCCACCGCCGTCGGCGACGAGGGCGGCTTCGCGCCCAACCTCGCCAGCACCACCGACGCGCTCGACTTCATCATGCGCTCGATCGAGCAGGCGGGCTACACGCCGGGCGACGACGTCATGCTGGCGCTGGACTGCGCGGCCACCGAGTTCTTCAAGGACGGCAAGTACGTGATCTCGGGCGAGGGGCTGACGCTCGATCCCGGCGCGATGGCCGACTATCTCGCCGACCTCGTCGCGCGTTACCCGATCCTGTCGATCGAGGACGGCATGGCGGAGGACGATTTCGACGGGTGGAAGGCGCTGACCGACGCGGTCGGCGGCAAGGTGCAGCTGGTCGGCGACGACCTGTTCGTCACCAATCCGAAGCGGTTGCGCGACGGCATCGCGCGCGGCCTCGCCAACTCGCTGCTGGTGAAGGTCAACCAGATCGGCACGCTGACGGAGACGCTGGAGGCGATCCGCGTCGCGGAGCGCGCGGGCTACACCGCGGTCATGTCGCACCGGTCGGGCGAGACGGAGGATGCGACGATCGCCGACCTGGCCGTCGCGACGAACTGCGGACAGATCAAGACCGGCAGCCTCGCGCGCTCGGACCGGCTGGCCAAGTACAACCAGCTGATCCGCATCGAGGAGGAGCTGGGCGACGTGGCGCGCTACGCTGGCCGCGACGTACTGCGCACGCGCTGATCGCGCTTGCGTTTTCGCAGGGGCCGGGCGAGAATCGACGACGTGAGCAAGCGACGCCCGCCCCATCGCATCCGCACCCAGCTCCGCCGCGCGCTCGTGCCCGCGGCGGCGGTGGGCGTCATGCTGTTCTTCGGCGCCTATGCGGTGCTCGGCTCGAACGGCATCCTCGCGCTCGGCGACTACAAGCGGCAGATCGCGGCCCGCAACAAGCAGCTCGCCACGCTGTCGCACCGGCGCGAGACCTTGAAGAACCGCGTCGCGCTGCTCGACCCGCGCCACGCCAATCCGGACATGGTGGACGAGCTGGTGCGCAAGGAACTGAACGTCGCGCATCCGGACGAGGTGATCGTCCCGCTGAAGTGACGTGGTGGGCTCGCGAATGCGATGAAGAGTGCCGTCCGTGCTGAGCGAAGTCGAAGCACGGCCATCGGCGCGTGCCTTCGACTTCGCACAGGGCGAACGGATGCTGGTCTGTCGTTCCGGCGCGGTTCCTACCGCCCCAGGAACGCCAGCAGGTCGCGCGTCAGCCGGTCGCTCTCCGTCGCGAACAGCCCGTGCGGCGCGCCGTCATATTCCACCAGCTGCGCGTTCGCGATCCCCGCAGCCGCGGCGCGGCCGGAGGCGTCGATCGGCACGGTCTTGTCCTCCGTCCCGTGCAGCACCAGCGTCGGCACGCGGAATGCGGGCAGGTCGCCGCGGAAGTCGGTGTGGCCGAAGCTCTCCGCGCAGGCCAGCGTCGGCTTCAGCCCGGCCTGCATCGCCAGCCGCCACGCCCAGTCCAGCGTCTCCTGGCTGACCGGGCTGGTGACGTAGCCCACGCCGAAGAAGTCCTTGAAGAAATCGGCGAAGAACTTCGCGCGGTCCTTCTTGATGCCGGCGGCGATCTGCTGGAGCTGCTCCTCCGGCACGCCATCGGGATTGTCGTCGGTCTTCAGCATATACGGCACCACCGACCCGATCAGCCCGGCCGAGACCAGGCCCTTGCCGTCGTGCCGGCTCATGTACCGCGCCACCTCGCCGCCGCCCATCGAGAAGCCGATGATCGTGGCGTCCCGGTCCGCGCCCGCCGCCGTCATAACGTCGGACAGGTCGTCGGTCAGCGTGTCGTAGTCATATCCCGACCACGGCTGGCCCGACCGGCCGAAGCCGCGCCGATCGTAGGCGATGACGCGGAACCCCGCCTCCGCCAGCGCCAGCGCTTGCGGGTCCCAGCTGTCGGCGGACAGCGGCCAGCCGTGGACCAGAACGACCGGCCGGCCCGAGCCCCAGTCCTTCACGTAGATGTCGGTGCCGTCGCGCGTCTTGATGTAGGGCATGGGAGCCTCCGTGAATTGGAACCCGGCCAACGAGCGGACATCCGCCCCGTTCCCCACCTGGATCAACGACGCAGGTAGCGGAAATACCAGACTTCGTGCCCCTGCCGCCGCGCCTTGCGCTCGTAGCGCGTCTCCGGCCAGTCGTCGGGTCGGGTGAGGAAATCGGCCGGGGTGGCGGCCTGCCACGCGAAGTCGCGGCGCGCGTCCATCACCATCATCGACCAGCGGCAGTACGTCGGGTCGTCGGTGCCCAGGCGAAACTCGCCGCCGGGCTTCAGCTTGCGCGCGATCAGGTCGAGCGGGCCGTGGTTCATCATCCGCCGCTTGGCATGGCGCGCCTTGGGCCAGGGATCGGGATGGAGGAGGTAGACCCGCTCGAGCGAGGCGTCGGGCAGCCGCTCCACCACCTCCAGCGCGTCGCCCATGTGCAGGCGGACGTTGGTCAGCGCGCGGTCGCGCACGTGGCCCAGCGCGCCGACGACGCCGTTCAGGAACGGCTCGCACCCGATGAACCCCGTCCCCGGCGCCGCCGCCGCCTGTGCGGCGAGATGCTCGCCCGCGCCGAAGCCGATCTCCAGCTGGAGCGGCCGGTCGTCGCCGAACAGCCGCGCGGCGTCGAGCGGGCCTTCCTCGGGCAGCGACAGGCGGGGCAGCAGGTCCTCCACCAGCGCGGCCTGGCCGGCGCGCAGCGCGTGGCCCTGGCGCCGGCCGTAGAGGCGGCGGATCGTTGTGGGATCGTTCATGTCGCGCGGATTACCGGCTTCGCCCGCGAAACGGAATGGAAGGTTGGTGCGATGCGCGCGTGGGTGATCGGTGCCGTGCTGTTGGCGGGGTCGGCAGTGACGGGGGCGGGGGCCGGAGCCGGAGCGCAGCAGCCGCCGCAGTCGGTGTCGATGGTGCGCGCGGGGATGCGGACCGGCGGCGCCTGGTCGCCCGCGCTGTTCGTGTGCGATGCGATCGATCGCGACCGCGTGCTGGTGATGTCCGCACCGGACGCGCGGCGCCGCGTCACGCTGACGGCGCTGGAGAAGCCGGGGCTGGCGCCGGCGCGTGCGGCGCAGCTGCGCATTGGCGAGGGGGAGGCGGGCATGTCGCAGATGTGGATGCCCCTGCTCGACGCCGCCGGCGCGCAGGTCGGGACCATCCACTCGGTCAGCCCCGGCGTGGTGGAGCCGGGCGCCACCACGCCGACGGTCACGTCGCTGACGCTGAACGACGACACCGCCACCTGCCGCTTCGCGCCGCAGACGCGCGTGCTGGGCGCCACTGCGAAGCGCTCGATCCAGGTGACGCGGACCGAGCGTAGCGGCTATCGCTATCGTAGCTACGATTACGACACGAACCTGCCCGCGCTGTCGCAGCCGTGGGGCGGCCGCGACACGCGCGCGTCCACGACGATCGACGGCGGCCGGCTGGTCGAGCAGAGCGGCGACCGGCGCGTGTACGAGTTCCGCCGCGCCGGCTTCGTCTACCGCGTCCTCGCCTCCACCGACGCTGCCACGCCGGGCGGCGGGGTGGAGGTGTGGCAGGCCGGCCGACGCGTGCTGGCCGAGCCGTTCGGCGCCTACACCGCCGCGCTCCAGCCGTAGCGGGAGCGAAACGAGAGCCCGTCCGTTCGGCGGTGATGGAAGAGCGCGCCGCCGACGACGATATCGAGGAACTGAAGGCGGCGGACGCGAAGGACGTCCACCGCGCCGTGCGCGAGGAGGGCGAGGCCGAACTGCGCCGCTCCGCGCCCTCGCTGCTGTGGTCGGGCCTCGCCGCGGGCATCGCCATCAACGCCTCGCTGGTGGCGATGGCGATCCTCCACGCCGCGCTGCCCGAGGGGCCGGCCAAGCCGCTCCTCGTCGCGCTCGGCTACCCCATCGGCTTCATCATCGTCGTGCTCGGCCGGATGCAGTTCTTCACGGAGAGCACGATCACCGCGATGCTGCCGTTCGCGCACCGGCCGTCGCTGGACGGCGCGCGGCGGACGGTGCGGCTGTGGTCGCTGGTGCTGGTGGCGAACCTGGCGGGCACGCTGCTGACCACCGGCGCGCTGGTCCACCTCGGCCTCGTCGCGCCGGAGGTGCGGGCGGGCATGACCGGCGTGGCGGAATCGATGCTGGCGCACGATCCGATGCACACCTTCCTGGTCGGCATCCCGGCGGGCTTCCTGATCGCGGGCATCGCCTGGCTGCTTCCCAACGGGCGCGAGCAGGCGTTCCTCGTCATCTTCGCCATCACCTGGGTCGTCGGCGCGGCGGACTTCGCGCACTCGGTCGCGGGCTCCGCGAAGGCGTGGGTGCTGGCATGGGAAGGGCTGCTGTCCTGGCCCGGCGCGCTGTTCGGCGAGATCATGCCGGCGGTGGCGGGCAACCTGATCGGCGGCGCCGGGTTGTTCACGCTGCTGGCCCACGGGCAGGTGCAGGGCGAGCCGGAGGGCGATCGGGCATGAGCAAGAAGAAGAGCAGCGCGAAGAAGGCCGCGCACGCCGAGCACCGGGCGCTGGCGCCGCTGGTCGCGCTGCGCGACAGCCGGGCGGTGAAGGCGCTGGAGCCGCTGGCAAAGGCGAGCGACGAGCCGCCGCTGATGCTGCTGGCGCTTGGCACGCTGGCGGCGGGAACGCTGCTGCGCCGCCCGACAATGATCCGCACCGGCGCGCGGATGGTGGCGAGCCACCTGGTCGCGACCGGCGCGAAGACGCTGCTGAAGGCCGCGGTGGACCGCACCCGCCCGCACGCGGCCGGCGACCGTCCCAGCGTGAAGAAGGGCACGGGGACCAAGGACAAGAGCAAGAACGCCTTTCCCTCCGGCCACACCGCCGGTGCGGTCGCGGTCGCGCAGGCGGTGGCGCACGAGGTGCCCGGCGCCGCCCCGGCGGCGCGCGCGCTCGCCGGCACCGCGGGCGCGCTGCAGGTGCCGCGCGGCGCCCACTACCTGTCCGACGTGATCGCCGGCGCGGCGGTCGGCTGGCTGTCCGAACGGATCGCCGGTGTCGCGCTGAAGGCGGCCGACCGCGGGCGCATGCGCCTGCTCGACCGTCGCGCCGAGGAGGAAGCGGCGGCGCATCCCAGCTGATTTACTTGGCGTGGTGGCGGCGGATCGTGGCTTCGTCCAGGCGCAGGAACCGGGCGGCATTGTCGTACAGGATGGCGCGTTTCTGCCGGCGTGTCAGGAACGGCGCCTCCTCGATCACGCGGATCGACCGGCCGATCGTCTCGGGCCATACCATCTGGTCGGAGCCGAACATGATCCGGTCGCTGAAGCCGCCGTCCACCATCCCCTTCAGATATCGGTAGAAGGCCGCGCGAGGTTGCGACCAGACGATGACGCCGGTGTCGACGTACACCTGCGGGTGGACGTACATCAGCGCCAGCATGCGTTCGAGCATCGGATAGCCCGCGTGCATGACGTAGATCCGCAGCCTGGGATGCCGCAGCAGCACGCTTTCGAGCAGCAACGGATCGGATAGCCGCGCCTGGAACGCCATGCCGGGGAGATAGGCGGCGCCGGGCGGGCCCGGTCCGACGTGCAGCGCCACGGGCAGATCCAGCGCCTCCGCGGTCGTCCACAGTCCCTCCAGCCGCGGATCGTCGGGACCGATGCCGAGATATTGCGCCGGGATCTCGCCAATCACGGTCGCATCCCCGGTGCGCCGCAACGGTTCGGCGAAGCGGCGCAGCGCGGCAGCGTCGGCCAGCGTCTTTACGGGCGGGTCGATGCCGAACAGGATCCGTCCAGGCGCCAATGCCCTCCAGGCTCGCAATCGATCGGTGGGTCCGCTCACCACGCCGATCACGTTGTAGCGCCGCATTTCCGCCAGCGTCCTGTCGCGCACCGCGTCATCGGTCACCGGGGAAGTGACCGGATCGCGGCAGGGCGGATGGCGGAAATAATCGACCAGCGCGTCCGCCCACGGCTCGTGCCCGTCCCAGCGCGGCATCGGATCCAGCGGGGTGCAAACGGACAGGGGTGGCGGCCCCTGATCGTCCGCGCTCATGGCGTGCAGGTGCATGTCGATCACCGGCTCGCGTGCCGCGGCGGCCCCGGCCATCGCCGCCGCCAGCAGGAAAAGGATCCATCGCATCGTTTTTGCCCCCCGAGTCGGGAGCGTGACCGATGACGCGGCCGCCGCAAGTCCCTATCTGCATCGCCGTGCCGAAAAGACCTCCAGCCGGCTTGCCCACGCGCGAGCAGATCCTGTCCTTCATCACGTCCAGCGACGAGCCCGCGGGCAAGCGCGAGATCGCGCGCGCCTTCGCGCTGACCGCGCAGGAGAAGATCGCGCTGAAGGCCCTGCTGAAGGACATGGCCGACGAGGGGCTGATCGACTCGGCTCCGGGCCGCGCCTTCCACAAGATGGGCGGCTTGCCGAAGGTGACGGTGCTGCGCGTCGCCGACGTGGACGAGGGCGGCAATGTGTGGGCGGTGCCCGAGCGGTGGGAGGCGGAGACGCCGCCGCCGCGCGTCCGCGTGCGCGAGCGCAAGCGCGGCGCGCTGGGCGTCGGCCAGCGCATCCTGGCGCGGACGGAAGAAGTGCCGGCCCGATCGTCCCCCGGACGATCTGAAGCCGTCCGGGGGACGGCTTCACCGGCACTTGGCAGCGGCTGGATCGCGCATCCGATGAAGACGCTCCAGGCCGCGTCGGAGCAGATGATCGGGGTGCTGCGCGGTGAGGGAGACCGCCTGTGGTTGCAGGGCGTCGAGAAGAAGGAGAAGCGCGAATACGCAGTGTCCGACGCAGGCGGCGCGCAGGCGGGCGATCTGGTGCTGGCCGAGAAGGCGGGCCGCCCCCCGCGCGTCACCGCGCGCGTCGTGCAGCGACTGGGCGATCCCTTCGCGCCGAAGAGCTTCTCGCTGATCGCCATCCACCAGTTCGGCATTCCCGACCGCTTCGCCGAGGAAACGCTCGACGAGGCCGAGCGGGTGGCGCGTCAGCCCCTGGGTGAAGGCCGCGAGGACCTCACTCACCTGCCGATCGTCGCGATCGACCCGGCGGATGCGCGCGACCACGACGACGCGATCTGGGCCGCGCCCGACGACGATCCCGCCAATGCCGACGGCTGGACGGCGGTGGTGGCCATCGCCGACGTCAGCTTCTACGTCCGCCCGGGCAGCGCGCTGGACCGCGAGGCGCGCGCGCGGGGCAATTCGGTCTACTTTCCCGACCGCGTCGTGCCGATGCTGCCGGAGGTGCTGTCTGCCGACGTCTGCTCGCTGAAGCACGGCGAGGATCGCGCGGCGCTCGCCTGCCACCTCACGATCGCGAAGGACGGCACGCTGAAGGCGTGGCGCTTCTCTCGCGCGGTCGTGCGCATCGCGGCGAACATCGCCTACGAGGACGCGCAGGCAGCGGTCGACCGCGGCGACGAGGGCGAGACGCTGCGCGATCTCTGGTCCTGCTGGCGCGCGCTCGCCGCGGCGCGGGACCGGCGCGAGCCGCTAGACCTCGACCTGCCCGAGCGCCGCGTCGTGCTGGACGAGAAGGGCCGCCTCCTCTCCGTCGCCCCGCGCGAGCGGCTGGATGCGCACCGGCTGGTCGAGGACTTCATGATCGCCGCCAACGTCGCCGCCGCAAAGGCGCTGGAGGCGAAGAAGGCGCCGGTCATGTACCGCATCCACGAACCGCCCAGTCGGGAGAAGCTCGTCGCGCTAAAGGACTATCTCGCCACCTACGACGTCGCCTTCGCGCTCGGCCAGGTGGTGAAGCCCGCCACCTTCAACCGCATCATCGAGCGCGTGGGCGACGCCGAGTTCCGCCCGCAGGTGATGGAGCAGGTGCTGCGCACGCAGACCCAGGCCTATTACGGGCCGGGCAACCTCGGCCATTTCGGCCTGTCGCTCGGCAGCTACGCCCACTTCACCTCGCCGATCCGCCGTTACGCCGACCTGATGGTCCATCGCGCGCTCGTTTCCGCCTATGCGCTTGGTCCCGGCGGTCTGGCCGGCAACGAGGATTTCGAGCGCGCGGGCGAGGCGATCAGCGCGCTGGAGCGCCGCGCGATGGAGGCGGAGCGCGACACGCTCGACCGCTACGTCGCGGCCTATCTGTCCGAACGCGTCGGCGAGGTGGTGGAGGCGCGGATCACCGGAGTCACCAACTTCGGCTTCTTCGCCACGGTGGAGGGGGTCGGCGGCGACGGCTTGATGCCGGTGCGCGATCTCGGCGGCGAATATTTCCGCTTCGACGAAGGCGCGCGGCGGCTGGTCGGCGACGCCAGCGGCGACGTCTACGCCTCGGGACAGCGGCTGAAGCTGCGGCTGGCGGAGGCCAATCCGGTCTCCGGCGCGCTGCGCTTCGAACTGCCCGAGGGCCGCTTCGCCGCGCCGCGCGAGGATCGCGGGCGGGATCCGAAGCGCGTCCTCAAGCGGCGGGGCCGTCCCGCCAACATCCGTCACCAGGGAAAGCGTCGATGAAGCCCGATCTGAAAGACCGCGTGCTCGACCGGGCCACGCGCACGCGCAACAAGGTGGCGCTCGAGCTGCGCCGGCGGGGCGCGATCACGCGCGACACCGCGATCGAGATCGCCCCGGCGGAGGATGCGAAGCTGCTCGACCGCATGGTCGCCTTCGGCGCGGTGAAGGAGACGCCGGAGGGCCGCCACTGGCTGGACGAGCGCCGCTTCCTCGATTTCCGCAAGGAAGGGCTGGCGAGCGTGCTCGGCTACGTCGCGCTCGCCGGCTTCGCTGCCGCGGGCGCGCTCGCCGCAACGGGATGAGGGGCCGATCGCGGCTCGCGACCGTTTGTCACGAGCTTGTCGGAAGGACATGCCCAGGGCGCTAGTGCCTGACGCATGTGCTTCGACTTCGCTCAGCACGAACGGGGAGCGGCCGGCGCCTTGGGCACGGTCGGCTTCACGCCGCGGTGAAGCTCATCCCCGCGTGCCGCTCCAGCCGCGTGCGCAGCGCCGCGCCCATCAGCGCGCCGGGGGTCCAGATCCCGCCCGCCCCGGCCACGTCCTCGACCAGGCACAGCGCGCTCTCGCCCAGCATCTTGGACGTGCACCCGTAGCCGGGATCCCGGTTCCCCGTCACCACCGCCTCGCAGCGGCCGCCGTCCTCGGTCAGGCCAACGAACAGCACGTCGAAATGCCCGGCCTCGCGCTCCTCCCTCGACGGTCCCTCGCCGGGCTTCGGTCCCTTGTCGCTCGCCAGCGGGTTCAGCTTCGCCAGCGCCTCCGCCGCGGCCTTGCCGATATCGCCCAGCCCGGCGACGACCATCTCGTCGTAGACGATGTCGCCCCACGGCTGGCCCAGCAGGAAATTGGTGCGGTGGACGTTCTTCGTGTTGATGGGCGCCATGATGAACGGCGCGACCCAGGCGTTCAGCGTGGGATCGAATTCCGGGATCAGGCCGCTGGGCTGCGCCGGGCCCTTGTGCCCCGGGGTCAGCGCGAAGGGATCGGCCAGCAGCTTGACCAGCATCGGCTGGCGCGCCGCCGCCGCCAGCGTCGCCTTCAGGCTGGCCGCGGTGCCGCCGGAGAAGCCCCCCTTCATCTGCCGCACGCGCCCTTTCACGCGCCGCACCGGCGCGCCGAAGCGCCGCGCCGCCGCTTCCTGCAGCGTCAGCACGCCCAGGTCGAACGGGATCGAATCGAACCCGCAGGAGAAGACGATCCGCGCGCCCGTCCGCTTCGCCTCCGCCTCGTGCGCGTCGATCATCTCGCGCATCCAGGCGGGCTCGCCGCACAGGTCGACATAAGCGGTACCGGTCGCGGCGCAGGCGGCGACCAGGTCGCTGCCGTAGAGCTGGTACGGACCGACAGTGGAGATCACCACCTTCGTGCGCTGGCACATCGCGCGCAGCGAGGCGGGATCGTCGGCATTGGCGGTCAGCAGCGGCACGTCGTTGCCGATCCCCATCTCGGCGCGCAGCGCCTCCAGCTTGCTGAGCGACCGCCCCGCCATCGCCCACCGCCCGCGACCGGGGTGCGCGCTCGCGAGATGCTCCGCCACCAGCCGCCCGGTGAAGCCGGTGGCGCCGTAGACGATGATGTCGAAATCCTGCGCCATGTCGCTGGCTCCTCTCCTGTGTCGCGCGGGAGTGTAGAGGGTTCTCGCGAAGACGCGAAGACGCGAAGACGGCTGGTTGGCGCGGAGACGCGGAGGTGATCCGCTCGTGGTGATCCGCCGAGCCGCCATCGGCGGCTCCTTCAAAGCCTGAGGTGGCGGGAGGCTCGGCTTCGCCGAGATCTTCTTCTCCGCGTCTCCGCGCTTCCGCGCGAAGCAACTTCCTCTTCGCGCCTTCTCGCCTTCGCGCGAACCTCGATCATGCGTCGTGAAACTGCAGGCTCGCCAGCCGCGCATACAGCCCGCCCCGCGCCGACAGCGTCGTATGCGTGCCCTCCTCGACGATGCGCCCGGCGTCCATCACGACGATGCGATCCGCGGCGCGCACCGTCGCCAGCCGGTGCGCGATGACGATGGTGGTGCGGTTCGCCATCAGCCGCTCCAGCGCGTCCTGCACCAGGCGCTCGCTCTCCGCGTCCAGCGCGCTGGTCGCCTCGTCCAGCAGCAGCACGGGCGCGTCGCGCAGCAGCGCGCGGGCGATGGCGACGCGCTGCCGCTGCCCGCCCGACAGGCGAGCGCCGCCCTCGCCCAGGAACGTGTCGAGCCCCTCGGGCAGCGCGCGCAGGAAGTCCGCCGCGTTCGCCGCCTCCGCCGCGCGCCAGATCGCCGCATCGTCCGCCTCCCACGCGCCGTAGCGCAGGTTGTCGCGCGCGCTGGTGCCGAAGATCACCGTTTCCTGCGGCACCATCGCCAGCCGCGCGCGCACGGCGGTGGGGTCGGCCGCGGTCAGGTCGACGCCGTCGATCGTCACCCGCCCCTCGGCGGGGTCGTAGAAGCGCTGGAGGAGCTGGAACAGCGTCGACTTGCCCGCACCCGACGGGCCGACCACCGCCACCGTCTCGCCCGGTGCGATGGCGAGCGAGAAGTCCTGCAGCGCCGCTACCTCCGGCCTGGTGGGGTAACGGAAGGCGACGTGCTCGAACGCGAGGCGCCCCTGCGGCGGCTCGGGCAGGGGGAGCGGAGCCGCCGGCGCCGCGATCTCCGCCCGCTCCTCCAGCAGTTCGGACAGGCGCCCGGCCGCGCCCGCACCGCGCAGCAGGTCGCCGTAGACCTCGGTCAGCGCGCCGAACGCGCCGGCGACGATCCCGCCCGTCAGCACGAAGGCGGCGATGGCGCCGCCGGACAGCGCGCCGCTGGCCACGTCCTCCGCGCCTTCCCACAGCACCATCGTGATCGACCCGAAGACCAGCCCGATGACGATGGCGGTCATCGCGGCGCGCAGGGCGATGCGCTTCTGCGCCGCCGCCATGGTCGCCTCCACCGCCTGCGCGAAGCGCGACGCCTCGCGCCGTTCCTGCCCGAACGCCTGCACGATCTTCATCGCGCCCAGCGTCTCCGTCACCATCGATCCGACGTCCGCGATGCGGTCCTGCGACGTGCGCGAATAGTCGCGCACCTTGCGGCCCAAGAGCGCGATCGGCGCGATGATGAGCGGGATCCCGACCAGCAGCATCCCCGCCAGCTTGGGAGAGATGGCGAAGAGGTAGACGAGGCCGCCGACCGCGGTGAAGGCGTTGCGCAGCGCGATCGACACCGTGGAGCCGACCACCGTCTCGATCTGCGCCGTATCCGCGGTCAGCCGGCTCGCGATCTCCGAGGGTCGGTTCTCCTCGTAGAAGCGCGGCGCCAGCCCCAGCAGGTGGCGCTGCACCGCCTCGCGGATGTCGGCGACCACGCGCTCCCCCAGCCAGGAGACGTAGTAGAAGCGTACCGCCGTGCCGATCGCCAGCACGACGACGATCATCAGCATGTAGTGGAACGCGCCAGCCACCGCCGCCTCGCTGCCGCCGCCGGCGAAGCCGCGGTCGACCACGCGCTTGAAGCTGTAGGGGATGGCGATGGTCGCCGCGGACGTCACCGCCAGCGCGGCCCAGGCGATGGCGATGCGGCCGGGATAGCGCTTCGCGTGGCGCCACACGATCGCGAGATTGCCGATCCTGCGGGAGGGGGCGACGTCCGGAATGCTGGCCATGCGCGGCGGGTTAGGCGGGGCGTGGGCGGGTGGCAATGCCGCGCGGGGTCCAGGCCCGTGCGCGCGCGGCCGGTCCCCGTCGTTTCAGCGCGGCGTCACCGTGGCGACGATCACCGTCGTCAGCACCGATCCGGCGACGTCCTCGACCGACAGGCGCCAATGCCCTTCGTCGGCGAAGGCGGGATGCTCGGTGAGATACTGGCCGAGGTAGCGGACGGCCATGTTGCGCGCCTCGTCCACGCCGGCGGCGCGGATTTCCACCCGCTCCCGCCCACCGCCGCGCAGGTTGAGGTAGTAAAGGTCGCTCAATGATCGATCCTCGGCTTGGGGCCATGCGCCTGCGTGACGGGCGCTTCGGTGGCGAAGAAGGTCAGCTGGAACTGCGTCAGGTCGCGCTCGTCGGCGACGCGAATGGTCCACTCGCCCGTCGACCAGAAAGTGTCGGAGATGTCGAGCAGCAGGTTGCCCGCCACCCGGATCGCGTGGCGGCGCGCATCGGGCAGGTCGGCAAGCTCGACGCCCTCGTGATCCGGGAAGTCCTGCCCGTCCATGACATGGAAGAAGTAACGAGGCATGGGACCCTTCTGCCGGGATGGATGTGCCGCGCCCACCCGGGCAAGCGTCCCCTTTCGCGATCATTGACGCGTATCAGTCAGCCATGTTGGCCGAAAGGTCGAGGTTCCTGATCTAGATCGGCGTCCCGGCGTTTCCGCTCCGACGCGACAGGCGTGTCAGGTCCTCCGCCGTGTTGACGTTGGGCACCGTCACCCCCGGCATCACCGCGTGCAGCCCGGCCGATCGGGCCCATCGCCGGATCGAGCGATCGCCTCCGTCCGCGAGATGCGCGATCAGCCCGCTCGCGAGCCGCGCCGGCCAGCGGCCCACGGTGGGCGCCTCCGCCGCGAAGGCGCCGTCGCGCGCCAGCAGCGCGGCGAGCAGGTCGGCAGGGAGGAACGGCGTGTCGCACGCGGTGGTCAGCACGGCGTCGAAGCCGTGCGCCTCGGCATGGAGCAGCGCTCCCGCCAGTCCGCCGAGCGGGCCCAGCCCCGGCGCGGGCCGATCGGCGATGGTCGGCACCGGTGCGGCATCGCGGCCACATACGACGAGCGCGGCACAGTGCGGCGCCAGGCTGGCGAGCGCGTGGTGGAGCAGCGTCGCGCCGTCGAGCAGCGCCAGCGCCTTGTCCGAGCCGAAGCGGGTCGCGCGCCCGCCCGCCAGCACGGCACCGAGGATCTTCGTCATCGACGGAAGATAGCATGGATCCGGGCGGCTGACCGCCCTCCGCGAGGGGAGGGCGGAGCGCCGATGGATCAGAGCGCGGTCACGACCGCGCCGACCACCAGCGCCTGGGCCGCGATGGCCAGCATGGTGCTGGCGGCGGCTTCGAACATGCGCATGGTGTGGTCTCCTGCCGGGTCATCCCGGCAGTGGCGATATGGCCACACCCGTGTTGCACCGCAACAACCGTGCGTAACAATCTTGCTTGCGTGCGATGCAATCGTTCGCGAGAAGTTAACGTTCGAACACCCGCTCGAAAATGGTGTCGACGTGCTTGAAGTGGTAGCCCAGATCGAACTTGTCCTCGATCTCCGCGGCGGACAGCGCGGCGCCCACTTCCGGGTCGGCCTTCAGCAGCTCCAGCAGCGACAGCTCGCCGTCCGATTCCCACACCTTCATCGCATTACGCTGAACCAGCCGGTAGGAATCCTCGCGGCTCACCCCCGCCTGCGTCAGCGCGAGCAGCACGCGCTGCGAGTGGACGAGGCCGCCCATCCGATCCAGGTTCTTCTGCATCCGCGCGGGATAGACCAGCAGCTTGTCGACCACACCGGTCAGCCGCGCCAGCGCGAAGTCGAGCGTGATGGTGGCGTCGGGCCCGATGTAGCGCTCCACCGACGAGTGCGAGATGTCGCGCTCGTGCCACAGCGCCACATTCTCCAGCGCCGGGGTGACGTAGCCGCGCACCATCCGCGCCAGCCCGGTCAGGTTCTCCGTCAGCACCGGGTTGCGCTTGTGCGGCATCGCCGACGATCCCTTCTGCCCGGGCGAGAAATATTCCTCCGCCTCCAGCACCTCGGTGCGCTGCAGGTGGCGCACCTCGGTCGCGACGCGCTCGATCGATCCGGCGATAACGCCCAGCGTGGCGAAGAACATCGCGTGCCGGTCGCGCGCGATCACCTGGGTGGAGACCGGTTCGACAGCCAGCCCCAGCTTCGCGGCGACATGCGCCTCCACGCGCGGATCGACGTTGGCGAAGGTGCCGACCGCGCCGGAGATGGCGCAGGTGGCGATGTCCTCGCGCGCGGCGACCAGCCGCTTGCGGTGCCGCGCGAACTCCGCGTGCGCCTCCGCCAGCTTCAGGCCGAAGGTGACGGGCTCGGCATGGATGCCGTGGCTGCGCCCGATCGTCGGCGTCAGCCTGTGCTCCTTCGCGCGCCGTTCCAACACCGCCAGCAGTGCGTCGATGTCGGCGAGCAGGATGTCGGAGGCGCGCGCCAGTTGCACCGAAAGGGTGGTGTCGAGCACGTCGGAGGAGGTCATGCCCTGGTGCATGAAACGCGCTTCGTCGCCCACCTGCTCCGCGACCCAGGTGAGGAAGGCGATCACGTCGTGCTTGGTCACGGCCTCGATCGCGTCGATCGCGGCGACGTCGATCGCCGGGTCGGTCGCCCACCAGCGCCACAGCGCCTCGGCCGCGCTCTTCGGCACCACGCCCAGTTCCGCCAGGGCCTCGGTCGCGTGCGCCTCGATCTCGAACCAGATGCGGTAGCGCGATTCGGGCGTCCAGATCGCGGACATGTCGGGACGGGAATAGCGGGGGATCATGGCGGCCTGCTGATGGATGACGGGACGGGCCGGGCGTTAGCAGGGGTGAGCCGAGCCATCAATTCGCCACAAAGTCTGGAACATTACGGTGCCGGCGCCTATTTATATCCTGCCTTTCGGGACGTGGCATCAAGTTCAGTCACGTCACGTTTCATGTGTTTCGATAACGACAAGGTTGGAGAGACGAAATGATGAAGTATGTTCTTCTCGCCTCGGCGATGACGCTGGCTACCCCGGTGCTTGCGCAGGATATGTCCCAGGCGCCCACGACGGATCAGCCGACTTCGACCAAGGCAAAGAAGTCAAAGAAGGATCGCACTGCGCAGCCGTCCTCCACGGCGACGACGGGCAGCACGACGATGACCAACGATTCGGGCAGTGTCGACGCGACGGCCGATCCGTCGGCGACGACGGGCAGCACGGGCGTTCCGGCACCCGACGCCTCGACGCAGCCGACCACACCGACCGCCGATCCGGCGGTGACCACCCCGCCGGCCAGCACCACGCCGCCGCAGACTGCCGCGCTGCAGGCTGCGCCGTCGCCCGCCGCGCCGGTCGCCGATCCGTCGCAGGCTGCGGCTCCCGCTGCGCCGCAGGCGGACGCGGCCGCCGCCGCGCAGCCCGCGCCGGCCACCGACCAGGGCACGCAGGTCGCCGCGATCCTCGACAGCGAGTTTCCGGGCTACGACAAGGACAAGTCGGGTTCGCTGAACAAGACCGAGTTCGCGTCGTGGATGGACGCGCTGAAGACCAAGGCCGATCCGGCGGCGAAGCCGGATGCCAAGTGGAACGACGCCGCCTTCAAGCAGGCCGACAAGGACAGCTCGAAGAGCGTCACCAAGGAGGAACTTGCGGGGTTCCTCGGTGGGAGCTCGAGCGCCGCGTCGTAAGCGCGCCGCGTCGTGATCGACAGGGACGGCCGCCGGAGCGATCCGGCGGCCGTTTCGTCGTGCGCCTTACAGCAGCCCCTTGGCACGCAGGCTGACCTGGCCGGCGCGCCCGACGATGACATGGTCGTGCACGCTGATGTTCAGCGGCTTGCCCGCGGCGACGATCGCCCGCGTGATGTCGATGTCGGCGCGGCTGGGGGTCGGGTCGCCGGACGGGTGGTTGTGCACCAGGATCAGCGCGGCGGAGCCGAGGTCGAGCGCGCGGCGCACCACTTCGCGCACGTGCACCGCCGCCTCGTCGATCGTGCCGCGGCTCATCCGCTCGTCGCGCACCAGCATGTTGCGCGTGTTGAGGTGCAGGACGTGGAACTCCTCCACCGGCTCGTGCGCCAGCGTGGCGTGGAGATAGTCGGCCAGCGCCTGCCAGTTGCCCAGCACCGGCGCTTCGCGCGCCTGCGTCGCGACCAGCCGGATCGCGGCGGCATGCGCAATCTTGATCGCCGCCACCGTTGTCTCGCCCAGTCCCGCCTGCGCCAGCAGCGCCGGGTCCGCGGTCAGCAGCGCGGGCAGCCCGCCGAAGCGGTGCAGGAGCGTCTTGGCCAGCGCCTTCGTGTCCTGCCGCCGGATCGACAGCGTCAGCAGATACTCGACCAGTTCGTGGTCGTGCAGCCCCGCCGCGTCGCCGAGCAGGCGGGTGCGCAGCCGGGCGCGGTGCCCGGCGGGATCGGTGGGGTCGGTGTCGGCCATCGCGCACAGGCTATCGCCTGCGGCCCGCGAGACGCAATTGCCTCCCGCGCCCCCTGCCGCCTATGACCGTGCCGGAATGAGCGGCGCCAGCGCAGACGATCACGCGGGAAAGCCGCGCCGCCGCCCCGCCCGCCGCGTCGCCGTGTCGGTCTCGGTGCTGGCACTGGCCGCGGGCGGCGTCGCCTGGCTCTCGCGCGTGCCGATCGCCACCGGAGTCATCGATCGCGAGCTGGCGAGGCGCGGCGTTCCCGCGCGCTACCGCATCGCCGACCTCGGCTTCGGTCGCCAGCGGCTGACGGGCGTGGTGCTGGGCGATCCGCGCGATCCGGATCTCGTCGCCGACTGGGTGGAGACAGTGACCGACTTCGGCCTCGACGGTCCCCGCCTCGTCGCGGTGCGCGCCGGATCGGTGCGCGCGCGGGCGCGCTGGCGTGACGGGCGCCTGCGGCTCGGTGCGATCGACCGCCTGCTGCCCGCCTCCACGGGCGGCGGCTTCACCTTGCCCGCCATAGACCTCTCGCTTGCCGACGCTCGGCTGCGCGTGGAGACACCCTACGGCGTGGCCGGGGTCAGCCTGGCCGGAGCAGGGCGGCTCGACCGCGGGTTTGCCGGATCGGTCGCGCTCGCGGCGGAGCGGCTGGGCACGCGCGACTGTGCCGCGTCGCGCATCGCCGCGTCGGGCGCGCTGCGCTCCATCGGCGCGGACGGGAAAGGGGGCTACGGCCTCGCCTTCGACGGCCCGCTCCGCGCGGCGACGCTCGCCTGCGCCGGCACGCGCGTGGCTGCTCCTCGGCTCGATGCCAGCGCGCGGCTGGCGCTCGGCCGCTGGCCGGCATCGACGCTGCGCACGCGCGTGTCGACCGGTGCCGTCGCCTATGCCGGGCTTCGAGCGACCGCGGTGGAAGGGATGGTCGCGATCGCCGATCCGCGAGCGGCGACGCTGCGCCTCACCGCGCGAGAAGCGACCGTGGCGGGGGCGAGCGCCGGGAGCGCGACTCTCGACGGACGGCTGACTCGCGGCGAAGCCGGCATCCGCTACGCCGGCAGCGTCGCGGCCGCCGGGGCGGACGTGCGCGCGCTGCTGCCACGGTGGGAAGATGCGGCGGCGGGCAGCCCGGTCGATCCGCTCGTCCGCCGCGCGTCGACCGCGCTGAGGCGCGCCGCGGCGAACTTGTCCGGCCGCGCCGACGTCGATGCCGATGTCGCGCGGGACGGCTGGCGCGTCGCCGCCGCCGACGCGACGCTTGCCGCGCGCAGCGGTGCGCGCGCCACGCTGCGCGGGACGATCATGATGGCGAGCGCGGCCGGTGTCGCCGGTGCGGGCCGCGTGTCGATCGCCGGGGGCGGACTGCCGAGCGCGGCCATCGACCTGTCCCGGCCGGCGTTCGACAGCCCGCTGCGGGCAACGGCGCGCGTCGCCCCCTATGCCGCCGAAGGCGCCGCGCTCGCGCTGGCGCCGGTCGAGATCACCGCGCGCGACCGCGGGTGGCGCGTCGACACCGTGGCGACGCTCACCGGTCCGTTGGCGGGCGGGCGGATAGACCGGCTCGTCGTGCCGCTGGACGTGCGCGGGCAGGGCGGACGGATCGCCGCCAATCCCGCCTGCACGCCGATTGCCTTCCGCTCGCTCTCGCTGTCCGGCCTGTCGCTCGACTCGGCGCGGCTGACCGCCTGTCCCACCGGTGCCGCGCTGGTCGAGATCGGCGACGGCGTGCGCGGCGGCGCCCGCATCGCGGCGCCGCGATTGTCGGGGCGGCTCGGCGACACGCCGGTGACGCTGGCGGCGAGCGGCGCCACCGTCGCGCTGGCGGGGCGCGGCTTCACCGTCGCGGACCTTCAGGCGCGCCTCGGCCGGCCCGGCGCGGTCACCCGGCTCGATCTCGCGCGCCTCGACGGCGCGGTGACGGCGGAGGGGCTCGCCGGCACGATCACGGGCGGCGCGGGGCAGATCGGCAACGTGCCGCTGCTGCTGTCGGACGCGACCGGCCGGTGGGAGTTCGCCGGCGGCAGGCTCGCGCTGCTCGGCGACCTGACCGTCACCGACGCGGCGGCGCAGCCGCGCTTCAACCCGCTCTCCGCGCGCGACGCGGTCGTCGGCCTCGCCGACGGTCGGATCGGCGCGACCGCGCGGCTGGTGGAGCCGGTGAGCGGCATCGACGTCGCCCGCGTCGCGATCGGCCACCGGCTGGCGAGCGGCAGCGGCGGGGCGACCATCGCCGTTCCTGGCCTCGTCTTCGGCGACGCGCTCCAGCCCGACCGGCTCACCCCGCTTACCTTCGGCGTCATCGCCGACGTGAAGGGCGAGGTGACGGGGGAGGGGCGGATCGAGTGGGACGCGCGCGGCGTCACCTCCACCGGCACGTTCGCGACGGAGGGCACCGACCTCGCCGCCGCCTTCGGCCCCGTCACCGGCCTGTCGGGCACGATCCGCTTCACCGACCTGCTCGCGCTGGAGAGCGCACCGGGGCAGGTCGCCACCGTCGCCTCGATCAACACCGGGGTGGAGGTGACCGACGGGCGCATCGTCTATCAGGTGCTGCCCGGCCCGCGCGTGAAGGTGGAGAGCGGGCGCTGGCCGTTCGCCGGCGGCACGCTGACGCTGGATCCGACCACGCTGGACTTCGCGCAGGACAGCGCGCGGCGGCTCACCTTCCGCGTCGACGGGATGCAGGCCGGGCAGTTCCTGCAGCAGTTCGACTTCGACAATCTGAACGCCACCGGCACCTTCGACGGCGTGCTGCCGATGGTGTTCGACCAGGCCGGCGGCCGCGTGGAGGGCGGGCGGCTGGTCGCGCGCGCGGGCGGGGGCAGCGTCGCCTACCTCGGCGAGCTCACGGAAAAGCAGCTCGGCTTCTGGGGCGATTTCGCGTTCCAGGCGCTGCGCTCGCTCAGCTATCGCAGCCTCGACGTCAGCATGAACGGCCCGCTGGCGGGCGAGATGGTGACGGAGGTCGGCATCGCCGGCGTGCGACAGGGGCAGGGGGCGAAGAGCAACATCATCCTGCGCCGGCTGACGCGGCTGCCGATCCGCTTCGACATCCGCATCCGCGCGCCGTTCCGCGGCCTGATCGATTCGGCCGCCAGCTTCTACGATCCCCAGCGGCTGGTGGAGCGCAACCTCCAGCAGTTGCTGGAGGAGCAGGAGCGCCGCACCGCCATTCAGCCAAAAGCAAGCGAGAACGTGCCATGAGCGAAACGGACGTGTCGAAGGGACGAAGGATCATGATCGCGCTCGGCGCCGCTGCCCTCTTGCAGGCGGGGGGGTGCGTGAACATCTCGGCACCGGACAAGCCGATCGTGATCCAGTTGAACATCAACGTGACGCAGGAAGTGGTCTATCGGCTGGATGGCGAGGCGAAATCGCTCATCAAGCAGAACCCGGGGATCTTCTGAACATGACTGCCAGGATTGCCGCATCAGTCTCGCTCGCCGCGCTGCTCGTCGCGGCGCCCGCGCTCGCGCAGCGCGACCCGGCCTATGCCGCCGCGCGCGCCGCGGGGCAGGTGGGCGAACAGCCCGACGGGTATCTCGGCGTCGTGTCGGGCGGGGCGGACGTGCGCGCGCTGGTCAACGCGATCAACATCCAGCGCAAGGCCGCCTACACCCGCTCCGCGCAGGCGCAGGGGGTGGCCATCGACCAGTTCGCCTTCACCACCGGCTGCAACCTGATCCAGCAGACCCGGGCGGGCGAGAAGTATCGCACGCCCGACGGCAGCTGGCAGACCCGCGGCGCCGGCGCGCCGACGCGCGACTCGCGCTGCGTCTGACCTTCCTGTCGCGGCGGGAGAGCGAGCGGCCTGCCCGGCGCAGCCGGGTGGGGGGAAGCGGGCTGCCCCGGTTCGCTACGGTTGACACCCCCCCACCCCCCGGCTAACCGGGCGGCGCCTTGGCGGGCTCGCCACCTGGCCTGACGAACGCCTGCCCGAAAACGACGGGGAGACGCGCGGACGTGGCAGGGAACGAACCCGGACCAGACCCCCTCGGCGAGGATGCGCGTCTCCAGTCGCTCGACCAGCGGCTTCGCGACGCGCAGCACGACGAGGCGCAGCGCACCGGCGCGGGAAAGGCGGGAACCGATGCCGGCTACCGGCTCGGCAACCGCGTCCTGGCCGAGCTGCTGGGGGGAATGATCGGCGGCGCGCTGATCGGTTGGGTGATCGACCGGTTCGCGGGCACGTCGCCCTGGGGCCTGCTCGTGATGCTGTTCCTCGGGATCATCGTCGCGTTCAGGAATATTATCCGGATTTCCCAGCCTCCCAAGTGACTTGGGAGGCTTCGTTCTAGAGGGACGCGAGCAAGTGGCGGCAGGCGGCGGCAAGATCGACCCGATGCACCAGTTCGAGGTGCAGACGATTTGGGACGGCTTCGCGTTGGGCGGGCACCAGATCGCCTTCACCAACTCGGCCGCCTGGATGGTGCTGGCCGTGGTCGCCCTGGTCGCCTTCATGTCGATGGGGCTGAAGGGCGCGCTGGTACCCGCGCGCGGGCAGATGATGGTCGAGAGCGCGACGCGCTTCATCGACAACATGCTGTCGGCGAACGTCGGGCCGGAGGGCAAGCGCTACGTTCCCTACGTCTTCTCGCTGTTCATGTTCATCCTGTTCGCCAACATCCTCGGCCTGCTGCCGCTGGGCGTCGTCGGCATCCATCCCTTCACCTTCACCAGCCACTTCACCATCACCGGCGTGCTGGCGATCATGAGCTTCTCGATCGTGCTGATCGTCGGCTTCTGGCGCCACGGCCTCCACTTCTTCAGCCTGTTCGTGCCGCACGGCACGCCCTTGTGGCTGATGTGGCTGATCCCGGTGATCGAGCTGGTCTCGTTCATGGTGCGCCCGTTCTCGCTGGGCCTGCGGCTGTTCGTCGCGATGACCGCGGGGCACGTGCTGCTGAAGGTGCTGGCGGGCTTCGTCATCAACGCCGGCAACGCGGGGATCGCCACCGGCGTGCTGGTGGGCGGGCCCAGCTTCCTCCTCATGATCGGCATTTCCGCGCTGGAGCTGCTGGTCGCGGGCATCCAGGCCTATGTGTTCGCGCTCTTGACCTCGCTGTACATCAACGACGCGGTCAACCTGCACTGAGTTTTCGTTCAACCATCGTTACTTGATTGGAGTGTTTGTTATGGATCCTACCGCCGCCAAGCTCGTCGGTGCCGGTCTCGCTGCCATCGGTGCCGGCATGGCCGCCATCGGCGTGGGCAACGTCTTCGGCTCGTTCCTCGAAGGCGCGCTGCGCAATCCCGGCGCGGCCGACGGCCAGCAGGGCCGCCTGTTCATCGGCTTCGCCGCTGCCGAGCTTCTCGGCCTGCTGGCGTTCGTCGTCGCGATGATCCTGATCTTCGTCGCGTAACACACCGACCTGACGGGCGGGCCGCTCGGCGGCCCGCCCGACGAGGATAGACATGCCTCAGATTTCCCAGCTCGCCGCCACCTGGGCGTCGCAGATCTTCTGGCTGGTCGTCACCTTCGGTGCGGTGTTCCTCATCGTCGGGCGCGGCATGCTGCCCAAGGTGCAGGCCACGATCGACGGTCGCGACCGCTCCATCGCCGGCGATCTCGCCGCCGCCAGCGCCGCGCGCGACGCCGCCGACCAGGCGGAGGAGCAGTGGCGCCAGCGCGATCTCGCCGCGCGCGAGAAGGCGCAGGCCGTGGTCGCCGACGCCCGCCAGCGTGCCGCCCGGGCGACGGAGGAGAAGCTCGCCGCCGCCAATGCCGCGCAATCGGCGCAGGTGGCGGAGGGCGAGGCGCGCATCCGCGACGCCGCGACCCGCGCCGGCACCGAGATCGAGGCCGTCGCCGCAGAGGCGGCGCAGGCGATCGTGCAGCGCGTGGCCGGGGTCGAGGTTTCGATCGACGACGCGTGCGGCGCGGTGAAGGCGGCGGTGACCCATGGCTGATCTCCTGATCCTGACCACTGCGGGCACCGTGGCGGCGAACCTGGCCGAGGCCGACCATCTCGAGGGCATGCCGCACGAGGGGGGCGAGGCGCTCGCCACCACCGCGGCGGAGGGCGGGGAGCATCACGCCGACCCGTCCGTGCTCGGGCTGAACGGCACCGTGTGGGTGTCGATCGCGATGATCGTCTTCCTCGCCATCGTCGTGGCGAAGGGTGGCATCAAGGCGATCACCGCCGGGCTCGACCGCCAGATCGCCGACATCCGCAAGCAGCTGGACGACGCCCGGTCGCTCCGTGCCGAGGCCGAGGCGTTGCGCGACGAATATGCGCGCAAGATCGCCGCGGCGGAGGCCGACGCGGCGGAGATGACGCGCCACGCCTCTGTCGAGGCGGACGCGATCGTGGCGCAGGCCACGGCCGACGCCGACGCGCTGGTCGCGCGCCGCGCGAAGATGGCGGAGGACAAGATCGCCGCCGCGGAGCGCTCGGCGCTCGCCGAGGTCCGCACGAAGACCGCCCAGGCCGCCGCCGCCGCCGCCGCGTCGCTGATCGCCCAGCGCCACGACGTGACCGCCGACCGCGCGCTGGTGGACAAGGCGATCGCGGGGATCGGCCGCCCGCACTGAGCCGGCGCTTCCGGTTGAAGATCGACGGGGCGGTTCCGAAAGGGGCCGCCCTTTCCTTTTCTGGCGCCCGGCTCTCGCGCGACCTCCGCGATCGTCGGAGGCTACGCGATCGGTCGCTCGTCACCCCGGCCCTGCGCCGGGGTCCGCCAGGCTACGCGCGCAAACGCCTGTGGGTTGGCGGGGCGGTGGATGCGGGGACAAGCCCGGCATGACGAGGAAGGCCCCGGTCGGCGATCTGCTTTCGCCGGGAAGGCAGGTCATCGACCGGCAAGCGTTCGCCGATCCGGACGCACATCAGGGCTACCCGCCCGCCGCCGCTACCGCGCCGTCGCCAGGAACCGCTCCACATCCTCCAGCGGCACGGTACGGTCGAGGTACGTCCGCCCGATTCCGTGCGCCAGCAGGAACGGGATCCGCCCCCCGCTGCCCTTCTTGTCGTGGCGCATGTGCTCGACCAGCCGCGCCGGCGTCGCCTGCACCCCGCTCGCCGCCAGTCCGTCGGGCAGCCCGCTCGCCCGCCATAACGCCGCCACGCGCGCGGCCTCCTCGGGCGCGCATCGTCCGGTCGCGGCCGAATAGGCGAAGGCCAGGCCGCAGCCCGCCGCCACCGCCTCGCCGTGCAGCAGCCGGTCGGAGAAGCCCGCCTCCGCCTCCAGCGCGTGGCCGAAGGTGTGGCCCAGGTTCAGCAGCGCGCGGGTGCCGTTCGTCTCGAACTCGTCCGCCGCCACGATCCGCGCCTTCGCCGCGACCGCGTGCGCGATGGCGTGGGTCCGCGCCGCGCCGTCGCCTGCCAGCAGCGCCGCACCGTTCGCCTCGCACCAGGCGAAGAAGGCCGGATCGTCGATCAGCCCGTATTTCACCACCTCGGCATAGCCGGCGCGCACCTGCCGCAGCGGCAGGGTGTCCAGCACGTCGGGATCGATCAGCACCAGTCGCGGCTGGTGGAACGCGCCGACCAGGTTCTTGCCCGCGCGCGCGTTGATCCCGGTCTTGCCGCCCACCGACGAATCGACCTGCGCCAGCAATGTCGTCGGAACCTGCACGAAGCCGCAGCCGCGCTTCATGATGGCGGTGGCGAAGCCGACCAGGTCGCCGACCACTCCGCCGCCCAGCGCCACCACATGGTCGCCGCGCTCCACCCCCAGCGCCAGCAGCGCGTCGACCACGCGCTCCAGCGTCGCCCAGCTCTTCGACGCCTCGCCCGGCGCCACCTCGATCGCGTGGGTGGCGATACCCACCGCGCGAAGCGACGCCTCCAGCGTGGCGCGATGCGCGGCGACGTTGGCGTCGGCGACGATCACCACGGGGCGCGTGCCCGCCAGCGGCGCGATCGCCTCGCCCGCGCGCGCGAGCAGCCCCGGCTCGATCCGCACGTCGTAGCTGCGCTCGCCCAGCGCCACGCTGACGGTCGTCATCTCTTCAGGACCTCCATGATCGCGCGCACCGTCGTGTCGTGCGGGGCGTTCGCGCTGGGGACGCGGATCGGCGCCAGCGCGTAGAGCGGGTTGCGCACCGCGGCCAGTTCGCGCAGCACGGCCAGCGGGTCCTTGCCGCGCAGCAGCGGGCGCGTGTCGCGTCGCCGCACCCGCTCGGCCAGCACCTCGACGGGCGCGTCCAGCCAGATCGCCAGCGCCTCGGACAGGATCAGCGCGCGGGTGGCGTCGTTCACGAAGGCGCCGCCCCCGGTCGCGATCACCTTGGGCCGGCCGTCGATCAGCCGCTGGATCACGCGGCGCTCTCCATCGCGGAAATAGGGTTCGCCGAAGCGCGAGAAGATGTCGGCGATGGTCATCCCCGCCGCGCGCTCGATCTCGATGTCGGCATCGACGAAGGGGAGGCCCAGCCGCCCCGCCAGCCGTCGGCCCACGGTGGACTTGCCCGCGCCCATCAGGCCGACCAGCACGATCGGCTGCCCGCGATAGACGGGTGGCGGGTCCAGCGGGATCGGCGGGCTTTGCAACATCGCGTCTGCGGCTATACAGCCCGCTCGGGCGTCGGCAACACGGCCCCGTTTGGTGATGCGTGGCCGAGGTGCTGGAATGACTCGCTTGATCGTCGCGGTGGTGGTGGTGCTGGCGCTGGTCGCCGGCCTGCTCTTCTTCCTGTCGGGCCGCGCGTCCGAGCAGCCGACGACGCGGGTCGAGAAGGCGGTCGAGCTTGGCAACCTCGCGAGCTAGGGCGTCGCGCTACCGCGCCGGTATCCTGGGCGCCGCGGCGCTGGCCGTCGGTGCCGCCGCGGTCGCGCAGGACCGGCCCGAATCGCTGCTGCCGCCCGGGTTCGGCGATCCCGCGCCGGCGCCCGCGCCGTCGCCGACGGGTGCGGCCGTGCCCGCGCCGGTGCCCGGCGGCGGCTTCGTGCAGCCGCTGCCGGTGCCGTCGCCGTCGCCGGCCGTTTCCGCCAGCCCGTCGCCGTCGCCGTCGCCCACCTCCACCGCCAGTCCGTATCAGCTGCCCGCCTTCGCCCGCCGCTCGCTGACGCGCGTGGGCGTGGCGCAGACCGCGCTGCCCGTGGATGCCTTCGGCGCGGCGGACGGACGCTCGATCGAGCTGCTGATGCGGCGGCTGTCGGCTCCGCTGCCCTCGCGCTGGACGTCGATCCTGCTGCGCCGGCTGCTGGTCGCACAGGTGGAGACGCCCGCGGGCGTCAACGGCGCCGATTTCGCGGCGGAGCGCGCGTGGCTGCTGCTGCGCATGGGCGAATCGGTCGCCGCGCGCGCGGTGGTGCAGGGCGTGGACACGGACCGAATGACGCCCAAGCTGCGCCAGGTGTGGATGCAGGCCTCGCTCGCCACCGCCGATCCCGCGGGCCTCTGCCCGCTGGCGGAGGGGGCGGGCGACAGCGAGCGCGGCTGGGTGGTCGCGCGCGCGATGTGCGCCACGCTGGGCACGGGCGCGCGCAGCCAGCCGCTGGTCGCCGCCATCCGCCGTCGCCGCATCGCCAGCGGCATCGACCTGCAGCTGGCGCAGAAGGTGATGGGCGCGGGGCTGAACAGCCGGCAGGCGATCACGATCGAATGGGGTCCGGTCACGCAGCTGACGGCGTGGCGCTTCGGGCTGGCCACGGCCACGGGCGTGGCGGTGCCCGACGAATTGTACGCCACCGTCGGCCCGCAGGTGGCGGGCTGGCGCGCACTGGCGGCGGCGATCCCGCTGGCCGAACGCGCCGCCCCGGCCGAGCGCGCCGCAGCGATGGGCGTCCTCTCCAACGTGGCGTTGGTCGATCTCTACGCCGCGGTGGCCGACGACGACGCCGCGCCGCGCACGGTGACGGCCGACGCGGAGACGCTGCGCGACGCCTATGTCGCCGGCGATCGCGCCGCGCGGCTCGCCGCGATGCGTCAGTTGTGGAGCGCCGCGGCGACGCCGGCGGCGCGCTACGCCCGCCTGGTGCTCACCGCGCGCGCCGCCGCACGGCTGACCCCCGCGGCGGAGACGGCGGAGGCGGACCGGCTGGTCGCCTCGATGCTCGCCGCGGGGCTGGACCGGTCGGCGCAGCGCTGGCGCGGCGTGGTGCCGGCGGGCGGCGACGCGTGGGCGATGCTGACGCTGGCCGATCCCGACGCCGGCGGGCGCGCCGCCGCGTTCGACGATTACGCGCCGCAGGGGCCCACGGCGGATCGCAGGCGGCGGCTGTTCCTCGCCGGTCTCGCCGGGCTCGGCCGCCTGTCCACCGGGCAGGTCGAGCAGGCCGCGGCCGCGCTGGACGTGCGGATCGGCGCGGAAACGCCGTGGACCCGCGCGATCGATCGCGCCGCGCGCGACCGGCAGGGGGGCATGGTGATCCTGCTGGCCGCGGTGGGCATGCAGACCGGCGACTGGAGCGGCGTGCCGGCCGAGCACCTCTATCGCATCGTCGCCGCGCTGCGTGCCGTGGGGCTGGAGGGCGAGGCGCGAATGATCGCCGCCGAGGCGATCGCGCGATCGTGAGCGACGCCGCCGCGATGGACCGCTTCCTCGAGATGATGGCGGCGGAGGCGGGGGCGGCGGCCAACACGATCGCGGCCTATCGCCGCGACCTGTCGCTGGCCTCCGCCGCGCTGGGCGGCGGGCTCGCGCGCGCCGACGACGCGGCGCTGCAACGCCTGGCGGAGGAGTGGCGCGATCTCGCCCGCGCCACCGTGGCGCGCAAGGCCGCGGCGCTTCGCCGCTTCTTCGGCTTCCTCGTCGACGAGGGCGACCGTGCCGACGATCCCTCGTCCGCCCTGCCGCGCCCTGCAGCGGCGCGCCCGCTGCCGCGGACGCTGGGCCACGCCGACGTCGACCGCCTGTTCGCCGCCATCGCGGTGCGGCTGGAGCACCCGCTCCCCGCCGACTGGCGCAACGCCGCGCTGGTGGAGCTGCTCTACGGCTCGGGGCTGCGCGCCAGCGAGCTGGTGTCGCTGCCGCGCAACGCCATCCATCCGGACCGGCCGTTCGTCATCCTGAAGGGGAAGGGCGGGCGCGAGCGGCTGGTGCCCGTCTCCGACCGCGCGCGCGCCGCGGTGGCCGCGTGGCGCGCGCACGTCGCCGCCGACCGCGCCTTCCTGTTCCCGTCGGGCACCGGGCACCTGTCGCGCGTCCGCCTGTTCCAGATCGTGCGCGCGCTCGCCGCCGACGCGGGGATCGCACCCGACCGGATCAGCCCGCACGTCCTGCGCCACGCCTTCGCCACCCACCTGCTGGAGGGCGGGGCGGATCTGCGCGCGCTGCAGACGATGCTGGGCCACGCCGACATCGCCACCACGCAGATCTACACCCACGTCGACGCCGCCCGGCTGGTCGCGCTGGTGAACGAGCGGCACCCGCTCGACGAGGCGCTGGCGGCGGAGCGGACGGACGCGCGCGTTGACGCCCCCGCGCACCCGGCCTAGTCGCGCGCGATGCCAAGCTTCCTCGACTTCGAAAAACCCATCGCCGAGCTCCAGGCGCGCATCGACGAACTGCGCGACACCGGCGCCGACGGCACCGTCGACATCTCGGCGGAGATCGCCAAGCTGCAGGCGAAGTCGGACAAGCTGCTGAAGGACACCTTCGCGAAGCTGACGCCGTGGCAGAAGACGCAGGTCGCGCGCCATCCCGAGCGTCCGCACTTCAAGGATTACGTCGCCGGCCTGTTCAGCGAGTTCGTGCCGCTGGCGGGCGACCGCGCCTTCGCCGACGATCAGGCGATCCTCGGCGGCTTCGCCACCTTCCGCGGGCGCCGCGTGATGGTGCTGGGGCACGAGAAGGGCGACGACACCGCCAGCCGCCTTCGCCACAATTTCGGCATGGGCAAGCCCGAGGGCTATCGCAAGGCGATCCGGCTGATGGAGCTGGCGGACCGCTTCGCGCTGCCCGTCGTCACCCTGGTCGACACGTCCGGCGCGTTCCCCGGCGTCCAGGCGGAGGAACGCGGCCAGGCGGAGGCGATCGCGCGCTCGACCGAGGCGTGCCTCGCGCTCGGCGTGCCGATGGTGGCGAGCGTGGTGGGCGAGGGCGGATCGGGCGGCGCCATCGCGCTCGCCAGCGGCAATCGCGTGCTGATGATGGAGCACGCGGTCTATTCCGTCATCTCGCCCGAGGGCTGCGCCTCGATCCTGTGGCGCACCGCGGACAAGGCGCCCGAGGCGGCGGAGGCGATGAAGGTGACCGCGCAGGACCTGAAGGGGCTGGGCGTGATCGACGCCATCGTGCCCGAGCCGGTCGGCGGCGCGCACCGCCTGCCCGACGCCGCGGTGGCCGCGCTCGGTTCGGCGATCGAGGGGGCACTGGCCGAACTGTCGTCGCTCGACGCCGCGGCGCTGCGCCGCGACCGGCGCGAGAAGTTCCTGCGGATGGGCCGCCTCGGCTGACGGCAAAAGGAAAGGGGCGGCGGACCCTCGGTCCGCCGCCCCTGCCGTGTCCGTGCGGACCCGCGCGATCAGGTGTTCGCGCTGGCGTCCACGCCGGCCTTCATGCTGCTGTTGGTCTTGTTGAAGGTGCTCTTGAGCTGGTTGCCCAGGCCCTGCATCGCGGCGATGGCGGCGACGGCGATCAGCGCGGCGATCAGGCCGTACTCGATCGCGGTGGCACCCTTGCTGTTCTTCAGGAAAGCGCGAATCTTCTGCATATCGATCTCCAGTGCACTCGAAACTTCAGTTACCCGGCCGAAGCCGGTGTGACCGGATCCAGCGAGAACCGTGTTACGTCGGCCGGATTGACAAAGGTTTAAACGCGAAGGTGAACGGATCGTCACTGATTGGACGCGGTGCGCACCTTCTCGTCCATGTCCGTCCAGATGCGGTTGGTGGTGCGTGCCACCGCCAGCAGCGCGACGAAGCTGACCAGCACCACCAGCGCCAGGATCAGTCCGTATTCCACCGCGCTGGCGCCGCGCGAATCGCGCAGCAGGCGACGGAGCGGAACGAGACGGGGGCGGCGGGGACGCATGGGAGCGGGGATACGCGATGACGCTTAACGATTGGTCGACGCCGCTGCTGGTGGTCGCCGGCGCGTTGCCGCGGGACGACCGCTGGCTGATGCAGCGGCGGCCCGAGGGGAAGGCGCACGCGGGCCTCTGGGAGTTTCCCGGCGGCAAGGTCGATCCCGGCGAGTGGCCCGCCGCGGCGCTGGCGCGCGAACTCGCCGAGGAGCTCGACATCGCCGTCGATCCGGTCGACTGCACGCCGCTGGGCTTCGCCACGGACGCGACGGCGACCGGGCGTCCGCTGCTGATGCTGCTCTATCGCGTGGCGCGCTGGCGGGGCGAACCGCGCCCGCTGGCGGCATCCGCGCTGGCGTGGGAGACGCCCGCGGACCTCGCCCGCCGCGCCATGCCGCCGGTCGACCGGCCGCTCGTCGCGATGCTCGCGCGGGACGCATGGGGTTGACGCTGGCCGCGCCGCCCGCCAAGGGCCTGCCACACCGCATCGAGGCCCGATGGCGGAGTGGTGACGCAGAGGACTGCAAATCCTTGCACCCGGGTTCGATTCCCGGTCGGGCCTCCATCGTCCTCCCGCCGCTTCCGCACCGTCACCCCGTTGGCGAAGCCGCGCCGACGCGATAGAACGCGACGATGCGGAAAGTGTGTTGCATAAGCAAGACACTCGTGCCAAGCCTTGACGATGCAGGAAATTCGATGACCGCTCCCATGCCCGCGAGCTCTCCCTCCGCTCAGGCCGCCCCGGTGGATTACGCCGCCATGCGCCAGGCGATGGTCGCCAGCCAGCTGCGCACCACCGCCGTCACCGACACGCGCGTGATCGCGGCCATGGCGGAAGTCCCGCGCGAGCGGTTCGTGCCGGCCGAGGCCGCGGCGATGGCGTACCGCGACACCGCGGTTCCGCTGGGGCAGGGGCGCGCCGCCAACGTGCCGCTGGCCACCGCGCGGCTGCTGGTGGAGGCGCGGTTGCGCGCCGACGACCGCGTGCTGCTGATCGGCGCGGCGGGCGGCTATACCGCGGCCGTGTTGGCGCGGATCGTGCGCGAGGTGGTGGCGGTGGAATCGCTTCCGGCGCTGGCGGAACAGGCGCGCGGCGCCCTGGCGGGTGAGCCGAACGTGACCGTGGTGGAAGGCGCGCTGGAGCACGGCCATCCCGCGGGCGCGCCCTATGACGTGCTGATCGTCGACGGCGCGGTCGAGGAACTGCCGCAGGCGCTGCTGACGCAGGTGGCGGAGCATGGCCGCATCGTCAGCGGGCTGGTCGAGCGCGGCGTCAGCCGCCTCGCCGCGGGCAGCCGCGCGGGCAGCGCGACCGCGCTGGCACCATTCGCCGACATCGACGCGGTCCGCCTGCCCGGCTTCGCCAAACCGAAGGCCTTCACCTTCTGATGCGCAGGATCGGGGGAGGGGTGGCGGCGCTGCTGGCGGGGGCGGCGGCGTTGCAGGCGGCGCCGGCGACGGCGGAGACGCTGCGCGAGGCGCTGGCGCGCGCCTATAACGGCAATCCGACGCTCACTGGCCAGCGCGCGGCGCAGCGCGCGCAGGACGAGAACGTGCCAATCGCGCGGGCCAACGGCCTGCCCTCGGCGCAGGTCAGCGGGTCGCTGAACGACAATTTCGTGCGCGGCGGCAATTCGTTCACCACCGCGGAGCGGGTGTTCCAGGCCCAGGGCGGCGTGACCGTCCCGGTGTGGACCGGCGGCCGCGTCGGCAACGCGGTGCGCGCCGCGGAAACGCGCGCCTTCGCCGGCCAGGCGGGCCTGCGCAACACGGAGGCGGTGGTGTTCACCGACGTGGTCGCCGCCTACAACAACGTGCTGCGCGACGAGGCGATCGTGGCGCTCAACACGCAGAACGTGCGCGTGCTGGACACCAACCTGCGCGCCAGCCGCGACCGGTTCGAGGTGGGCGACGTGACGCGCACCGACGTCGCCCAGTCCGAAGCGCGGCTGCGGCTGGCCCAGGCGCAGTTGCAGAGCGCGCAGGCGACGCTGATCGCCAGCCGGGAGAATTACGTCCGCCTGGTCGGCACGCCGCCGGGCACGCTGGAACCGCCGCCGCCGCTGCCCAACCTGCCCTCCGCACCCGATCTGGCGGTGGAGGTCGCGCTGGACGACAATCCCGCGCTGATCGCCGCCCGGCGGCAACGCGACGCGACCGAATACGATGTGCGCGCCGCCCGCGCCACGCGCAATCCCCAGGTCGGCGTCGGACTAACGCAGAATTACTTCAACTATCTCGGTAGCCTGGGCCAGGGTTCGGGCGCCGGCCTCGGCATCGGGCAGAGCGGCAATACCACTGCCGCGGGCGTGCAGCTCAGCCTGCCGCTGTTCCAGGGCGGACGCCCCGGCGCGCAGATCCGCCAGGCGCAGGAGCTGCGCGGCCAGGCGATCGAGCAGGCCACCGCGACCGAGCGTCAGGTGGTGGCGAACGCGCGCTCCGCCTTCGCCATCTGGCGCTCCTCGCAGGAGGTGATCGCCTCGGCGGAGGCCGCCGTGGCGGCGAACAAGCTGAGCCTGGAGGGCGTCCGCGCGGAGAACAGCGTCGGCACCCGCACCGTGCTCGACATCCTCAACGCGGAGCAGGAACTGCTGAACAGCCAGGTGACGCTGGTGACGGCGCGGCGCGACGCCTATGTCGCGGGCTTCTCGCTCCTTGCCGCGATGGGCAAGGCGGAGGCGGAGGACCTGGGGCTCGACGGCGGTCCGCTGTACGATCCCGCGGTCAACTACCGTCGCGTGCGCCGCAGCTGGTCGGATTACAACAGCAACCCCGCGCCGCAGCCGATCGCGCCGACGACCGCCGCTTTGCCCGCGCAGGACGCCACCGTCACCCGTCCGCTCGACCCCGCGTTGGAGAGCGATGTTGACAGAAGCCCCGCCTTGACGACAGGAATTGACCGGCCGCGTCCGTGATGCCGTTCTTCGGTCGCGCCCGGCACATCGTTGGCCAAGCCGTTGGGGAAGCGGGCGTTGGAGGAAGGTCGCACATGGGCGATATGAGCGCCGAACCGTCGATGGAAGACATCCTCGCCTCGATCAAGCGGGTCATCAAGGAGGGCGAGACGCAGGGGCCGCCGCGCCGCATGTCGCCGCGCCCCGCGCCCGCTGCGCCGGTCGACGATGACGCCGGTCTGCGGACCGACCGCGAGGAGATCCTCGAGCTGCGCCAGCCGCTCGCTCCCGCCGAGGCGCCGTCCCCGGCCGCCGAGCGCGCAGCTCCGGTCGCTGCGCCGCCCTTCGACCACGCGCCCCCCGCTCCGGCTTCGCCCGCTCCGTCTCCCCCTCCTTCGGCTGCCGCCGCTCCCGCGGCCCCGCTCGCCGCCGGCGTCTCGTCCGCCACGGCGGAGGCGACCCGCGACGCGCTCGGCGCGCTGTCGCGGCTGGTCGTCCGGCCGGAACCGGGCACCGACGGCACGCTGGAGGGGCTGGTGCGCGACATGCTCCGCCCAATGCTGAGCGACTGGCTCGACGCGCACCTGCCCGGCCTGGTCGAGGACATGGTCGCGCGGGAGATCGCGCGGATCACCAACCGCGGCTGATCGCCGCCCCGCGCGGTTTTGCGCCGTCGCGTCGATTGTTTCGCGCGCGACGATCTGCTTTGTTCCGGCGATGAAGACCCTTCTCGCCGCGAGTCTCCTCGCGATCGCCGCCGCCTCGGCTCCTGCCGCCGCCCGCCAGCTGACCATTGAGGACGTGACGATGCTGAGCCGCATCGGCGCGCCCGCCCTGTCGGCGGACGGGCGCTGGCTGGTGTGGGCGCAGCGCGAGACCGATCTTGCCGCGGATCGCGGCCGCTTCGATCTGTGGCGGCTCGATCTGACGAAGCCCGGCGCGCCGCCCGCGAAGCTCGCGGCCGATCCGCAGGTCGACGAGAACGACCCGCAGATCGTCGGCACCACCGTCTATTTCAGCGCGGAGGACGCGATCTGGTCCGTGCCGGTCACCGGCGGCACGCCGCGGCGGCTGACCGATTTCAAGGGCGGCTTCAACGGCTTCAAGGTCGCGCCCACGGGGGACCGGCTGGTCGTGTGGGCGGATCGCCGCCCCGGCGCGCCCAGTCTGGAGCCGCCGATGGAGAAGAAGGCGGCGGACGCGGGATCGGGCCGCACCTACGACCGGCTGTTCGTGCGCCATTGGGATAGCTGGGCGGACGGCAACCGCTCGCAGCTGTTCGTGCTGCCGCTCGGCGCCGGCGGCGCGCGCGGCAACGGCGTCGCGATCACCGGCGGGCTGGTGGGCGATACGCCGTCCAAGCCGTTCGGCGGCGCGGAGGAAGTGAGCTGGAGCGCGGACGGCCGCACCGTCTATTTCGCGCTGCGCGAGGCGGGGCGGATCGAGCCGCTCTCGACCAACCTCGACATCTTCTCCGCGCCCGCGGACGGCTCCGCGCCGCCGGTGAATCTCACCGACGCCAACGACGCCACCGACACGCAGCCCAGCGTCTCGCCCGACGGGCGCCGCCTCGCCTATCTCGCCATGCGCCGCCCCGGCTACGAGGCGGACCGCTACGTGCTGACGATCCGCGACCTCGCCACGGGCCGCGCGGTGTCGCTGACCGAGCGGTGGGACCGCTCGGTCGGCTCGATCGCCTGGGCACCCGATTCGAAGAGCCTGTACGTCACGGCGGAAGATACGCAGGAAGTGCCGCTGTGGCGCGTCGACGCGCAGAGCGGCGCGGTGACGCGGCTGACGCAGGAAGGCCATGTCGGTGCGGTCGCCGTGGGCGCGCGCGGTCCGGTCGTCGCGATCGACAGCCTGACCGCCCCGGCCGACTTCTACCGCATCGCGGCCGGCGCGCCGCAGCGCCTCACCAGCGTCAACGCCGCGAAGCTCGCCGGGATCGACATGCCGGCGGTGGAGCGCTTCGCCTTCACCGGCGCCAACAATGACACCGTGCACGGCTATGCGGTGAAGCCCTACGGATCGACCGGCAAGGTGCCGATCGCCTTCATGGTCCACGGCGGCCCGCAGGGGTCGAGCAACAACAGCTGGTCGTATCGCTGGAATCCGGCGGTGTTCGCGGGCGCGGGCTACGGCCTGGTCGCGGTCGATTTCCACGGGTCCACCGGCTACGGCCAGCGCTTCACCGACGCGATCCGCGACAATTGGGGCGGCTGGCCGCTGGAGGACCTGCAGAAGGGCCTGGCCGCCGCGACGGCGAAGTTCACGTGGCTCGACGGCGACAACGCCTGCGCGCTCGGCGCCAGCTACGGCGGCTACATGATGAACTGGATCGAGGGGAAATGGCCCGACCGCTTCCGGTGCATCGTCCAGCACGACGGCGTCTTCGACGCCCGCGCCATGGCGTACGAGACCGAGGAATTGTGGTTCGACGAGTGGGAACACGGCGGCAAGGCCTATCACGAGGATCCCGCCGCCTTCGAGAAGTGGAACCCCGTCAACCACGTCGCGAAATGGAAAACGCCGCAGCTGGTCATCACCGGCGAGAAGGACTTCCGCATCCCCTACACGCAGGGCCTCGCCGCCTTCACCGCGCTCCAGCGCCGCGACGTGCCCTCGCGCCTGCTCGTCTTCCCCAACGAGAACCATTGGGTGCTGAAGCCCAGGAACTCGCGGCAATGGTACGCCGAGGTGATCGGCTGGATGGACCGCTGGACCAAGGGGGCAAATTGATCCGTTCGTGCTGAGCGAAGTCGAAGCACATGCGCCGGTGCTTGGCCTTCGACTTCGCTCAGGCTGAACGGGGGTGGTGCGTGCCCCGTCGTTCTGGCTAAGGACCCGCGCATGACCGAGCTGCCGAAAACCTTCAATCCCGCCGCCATCGAATCGCGCTGGTACGCGCATTGGGAGGAGAACGGCCTGTTCCGTCCCGACCGGCCGGGGGCGGAGCCGTGGACGATCGTCAACCCGCCGCCCAACGTGACCGGCAGCCTCCATATCGGCCACGCGCTCGACAACACGCTGCAGGACATCCTGACGCGCCACGCCCGGCTGAAGGGCAAGGATGCGCTGTGGGTCGTCGGCACCGACCATGCCGGCATCGCGACCCAGATGGTGGTGGAACGGCAGATGGCGCTGTCGCAGCAGAAGCGCACCGACTTCACCCGCGACGAATTCGTCGACAAGGTGTGGACGTGGAAGGCGGAGAGCGGCGGGCAGATCACCGGCCAGCTCCGGCGGCTGGGCTGCTCGATGGACTGGGCGAACGAGCGCTTCACGATGGACGAGGGCTTCAGCGCCGCGGTGCTGAAGGTCTTCGTCGATCTTCACAAGGAGGGCCTGCTCTACCGCGACAAGCGGCTGGTCAACTGGGACCCGGGCCTCGGCACCGCGATCAGCGACCTGGAGGTCGAGACGCGCGAGGTGCGCGGCCATTTCTGGAAGCTGCGCTACCCGCTGGCCGACGGCTCCGGCCATATCGAAGTGGCGACGACGCGGCCGGAGACGATGCTGGCCGACATGGCGGTCGCGGTGCATCCCGACGACGCGCGCTACGCCGCCCTGGTCGGGCGGGACGTGCGGCTGCCGATCACCGGCCGCCTGATCCCGATCGTGGCGGACGAGCACGCCGATCCGGCGCTCGGCTCCGGCGCGGTGAAGATCACGCCGGGCCACGACTTCAACGATTTCGAGGTGGGCAGGCGCGCCGGCATGAAGGCGGGCGAGATGCTCAACATGCTCGATGCGAAGGCGCGCGTGGTGCAAACCGCCGACGGGCTGATCCCGCCCGAGTTCCTCGGCCTGTCCACCGCCGACGCGCGTGCCGCGGTCGTGACGCGGTTGAAGGCGGAGGGCGTGCTGGTGCCCCACGTCGACAAGGACGGTGCCGAACACGACAGCGAGCCGCGCACCATCCAGACGCCGTTCGGCGACCGCTCCGGCGTGGTGATCGAGCCGTGGCTGACCGACCAATGGTACGTCGACGCCGCCACGCTGGCGAAGCCCGCGATCGAGGCGGTGCGATCGGGCGCGATCCGGATCGTGCCGAAGACGTGGGAGAAGACCTTCTTCAACTGGATGAAGAACATCCAGCCGTGGTGCGTGTCGCGGCAGCTGTGGTGGGGCCACCGCATCCCCGCGTGGTTCGCCGAGGACGGCCGCATCTTCGTCGCGCTGACGCAGGAAGAGGCCCAGGCGCAGGCGGGCGAAGGCGTCGCCTTGCGGCAGGACGAGGACGTGCTGGACACCTGGTTCTCCAGCGCGTTGTGGCCCTTCGCGACGCTGGGCTGGCCGGATGCCCAAAACGATCCGTTCGTCCTGAGCGAAGTCGAAGGACATGCCAATGGCGCAGCGCCCGACGCACGTGCTTCGACTTCGCTCAGCACGAACGGCGGCGAGGGCACGCGCGCGCCGCAGCTCGCCGGCCGCTACCCCAACGACGTCCTCGTCTCCGGCTTCGACATCCTCTTCTTCTGGGATGCCCGCATGATGATGCAGGGCCTGCACTTCATGAAGGACGTGCCGTTCCGCACGCTCTACCTCCACGGGCTGGTGCGCGCGGCGGACGGGGCGAAGATGTCCAAGTCCAAGGGCAACACCGTCGACCCGCTCGGCCTGATCGACCGCTACGGCGCGGACGCGCTGCGCTTCTTCATGGCGGCGATGGAGAGCCAGGGCCGCGACATCAAGATGGATGAGCGGCGCGTCGAGGGATACCGCAACTTCGCGACGAAGCTGTGGAACGCCAGCCGCTTCGCGCAGGCCAACGGGATCGGCGGATCGGAGACGCTGGAGCCGCCCGCCGCCACGTCCGCGGTCAACAAGTGGATCGTCGCGGAGACCGTCGCGACAGTGCAGGCGGTCGACCTCGCGCTTGCCGACTATCGCTTCGATGCGGCGGCCAACGCCATCTACCAGTTCGTCTGGTCGCGCTTCTGCGACTGGTATCTCGAACTGATAAAGCCCGTCCTGAGCGGCGACGAGAGAGGGTCGATCGACTCCGAGACGAAGGCGGTGGCGGGCTGGGTGCTCGACCAGATCCTTGTCCTGCTCCACCCCTTCATGCCCTTCATCACGGAGGAATTGTGGCACGCGCTCGCGGCCCGCGAGCACGACCTGATCGTCGCGCACTGGCCACAGCCCGACGCGCGCGCGCTCGATCCGGCGGCGCAGCAGGAGGTCGCCGGCCTCATCGACCTCATCGAGAACGTCCGCGCCGCGCGCGCCGAGCTGAACGTGCCGCCCGGCGCGCGGATCGCGCTCCACACCGGTACCGGCAGCGTCCCCGCGACGATCGCTCCCTATGTCGAGCGGCTCGCCCGCGTCACGCTGGTTCCCGACGAGGCGGAAGGCGCGCGCGCGCCGATCCTGTGGAAGGCGCAGACCTTTGCGCTCGCGCTGGAAGGCGTCATCGACCTCGACGCCGAGCGCGCGCGCCTCACCAAGGCGCTGGCGGCGGCACAGAAGGAGCGCGACGCGCTCGCCGGCCGTCTCGGCAACGCCAGCTTCGTCGAGCGCGCCAAGCCGGAAGCGGTGGAGAAGGCGCGCGCCGATCACGCGGAGAAGGCAGCCGACGCGGACCGCTTCGCCGCGGCACTGTCGCGGCTGGGGTGACGCCCCGCCGGCTGGCGTCGGGCGATCGCACCGCCGCGGTGGCGTTGTGGCAGGCGTGCGGGCTGACGCGGCCGTGGAACGATCCCGCGGTCGACTTCGACCGGGCGGTGGCGGGGCAGGGCAGCGCCATTCTTGGCGTCGATGCCGGGGCGGCGCTCGTCGGCACGGTGATGGTCGGCGACGACGGCCACCGCGGCTGGCTCTATTACCTCGCGGTGGCACCGTCCCACCGCGGCAGCGGTCTGGCGCCAATTCTGGTCGCCGCCGCGGAGGGATGGCTCCGTGAGCGGGGCGTGCCGAAGGTCCAGCTGATGGTCCGCGACGGCAACGACGCCGCCGGATTCTATGCGGCGCTGGGCTACGAAGCTGCCGATGTCACGGTGATGGCGCGCTGGCTGTAATGCGCTCGGTCGCTCGGGAGGTCGCTTCTTGGCGGAGCGGTGCTCCTGCGTCGGCAGGAGCCTGGAGTTTCTGTGCAGAGTCGATCGTGGCCCTGGGCTCCTGCCAGCGCAGGAGCACGCCGGAATGCCGATCCATTCGCGCCTGATCCGACCCTGTCCTACGCACCCGTCGCCGGCTATGGCATCGCAATCATCGCAGCAGGGGAGAACGGATGGCCATGGCCGCCGCATCCGCACGCCCGCTCCGGCGTTATCTCCCGATGCCTGCCGCGTCGCTCCTTCGAATCCCCGCCGTCGCGCACCCGTCGCGCGCGCGTCGCGCCGCTGTCACGTCTCGGTCGCCTCGCCGTCGCATCGGCGGCGCGATATGAGCGAAAACACCGCCGGCGCCCCAACGTCCTCAACATTGGCGGACGCGCCCGCCGCCGACGGCCAGCGCGATCTCACCCGCGGACCGATCTTCTCCACGCTCGTCGCCTTCGCGCTGCCGACGCTCGGCTCGAACGTCCTCCAGTCGCTCAACGGATCGATCAACACGATCTGGGTGGGCCGTTTCCTGGGCGAGGACGCGCTCGCGGCGACCAGCAACGCGAACATCATCATGTTCCTGATGTTCGGCCTCGTCTTCGGCTTCGGCATGGCGGCGACGATCCTCGTCGGCCAGGCTTGGGGCCGGCACGATGTCGACGCGGCGCGGCGCGCCTTCGGCTCGGCGACCGGCATCGTGCTGGCGGGGTCGGTCGTCACCGCGCTCCTCGGCTGGACATTCGCACCGCAGATCCTGCGCGCGCTCGCGACGCCCGGTCGCGCCTACGACGACGCGCTGGCGTACCTGCGCGTCATCTTCCTCGGCCTGCCGGCGTCGATGCTGCTGGTGCTGATGTTCATGGGGCTGCGCGGCATCGGCGATTCGATGACGCCGCTCTGGTTCATGGGCCTTTCCGTCCTGCTCGATTCGACGCTGAACCCGGTCTTCATCCTCGGCCTCGGCCCCGCGCCCGAACTCGGCATCGCCGGATCGGCGACCGCCACGCTGATCGCCAACCTCGTCTCCTGCGCCGCGCTGGCCGCGTGGATCGCGTGGAAGGACGTGCCGATCGCGCTGAAGGGGCGCGACCTGCGGCTGGTCCTGCCCGATCCCGCGGTGGCGCGCACGATCCTGGCGAAGGGAGTGCCGATCGGCGCGCAGATGCTGGTCATTTCCGGCGCGGGGCTGGCGATGGTGGGGCTCGTCAACCGCAACGGCGTGGACACCACCGCCGCCTACGGCATCACGCAGCAGGTGTGGACGTACATCCAGATGCCCGCGATGGCGATCGGCGCCGCCGTCAGCGCGATGGCGGCGCAGAACATCGGCGCCGGGCGATGGGATCGCGTCGGCCGGATCACGCGCGCGGGGCTGGTGCTGAACGTCGCGATCACCGGGGTGGCCGTGGTCGTGGCGCTGCTGTTCGACCGCGCGCTGCTCGCGCTGTTCGTGCCCGCGGACAGCCCCGTGCTGCCGATCGCCACGCACATCAACCTGATCGCGACCTGGGGCTTCGTCCTCTTCGGCGGTACCATGGTGCTGTTCGGCGTGGTGCGGGCGAACGGCGCGGTGTGGGGCCCGCTGGCCATCCTGTTCGTCGCGATGTTCCCGGTGCGGCTCGGCATCGCGCTGCTGCTGCGGCCAACGCTGGGCGTCGACGCCTTGTGGTGGAGCTTCCCCATGGGCTCGGCCACCACGGTCGCGCTGGCCGCGCTCTATTATGGGCGCGGCAGCTGGCGGAAGGGAGCGCTGCTGGTGCCGGAGGCGCATTGCGAGGAGCGCAGCCACGCCGACGTGGAGCCGGCCGGCAGCCTCAGGCCGGTGGGGTAGCGCCCGCCTGCCGCGGCGCGATCACCTCGATCACCCCGGCCGCGATGTGCGCCGTGACCGGCGTGTGCGCCAGCACCTCGCCGTCGATCGAGATCGGCAGCGGCGGCACGGTGGATACCTTCAGCGACGTGCCGGAGAAGCTGACCGTGTCGTGGTGCCGCGCCTCGAGCCCGAGGAAGCTCGCCGCCCAGTTCTTCACCAGCCCCCTTTTGTACCGCGCGCACACCGCCTGGACGACGATCCGGCCCGAATCGACCTTGGCCTCGTCCACCAGCCACTGCCCGCCATGGTAGGGCCCGTTGGAGATGCGCACCTCCACCACGCGCATACGGTGCTCCTCCTTGCCGTCGTCGACGGTCAGGATGAACGGGCGGAAGCTGGCGAACTGGTACGACGCCCAGCCGAGATAGCCGACGCGGCCCAGCACCTTCTTCAGGTTGTGCGGCACCGTCTCGGCGATCTGCGGGCTGAGGCCCATGGCGGCGCAATTGGCGAAATAGTCGTCGTCGATCATGCCCAGGTCGATGCGTCGCGGCTGGCCGGTGCGCAGCACCTCGAACGCGCCATCGATGTCCATCGGGATGCCCAGCGTCCGGCAGAAGCTGTTGGCGGTGCCCAGCGGCAGCACGCCCAGCATCACGTCCTGCCCGACCAGCAGGTCGACCAGCCCGCTGACCGTGCCGTCGCCGCCGCCCAGGATGACGAGGTCCGGCTTCTTCGCCAGCGCCTGGCGGACGATGCGGTCGAGGTGCTTGGGATCGTCCACCGCATGCGGCTCCACCTCGTAGGGCAGCGTCGCCAGTCGCTCGCACGCCCGCTTGAACAGCTTGCGGCCCTTGCGCGACTTGGCGTTGACGATCAGCGCGGCGGTCTTGATCCGGTCCATGGGGGCGCAACGCGCGAGCCACGGTTTCGCCCCCGTAACGCTTGCACGACCCCGCCGATTGGCCGAAAGCCGCGCGATGCACGCCGCTTATCCCGCGCTTCGCCTGCGCCGCACCCGCGCCGCCGCGTGGAGCCGCCGCCTCCACGCCGAAACGGTCCTGACCCCCGCGGACCTCATCTGGCCGCTGTTCGTGACGGAGGGGGAGCGGGTGGAGGAGCCGATCGCCACGCTTCCCCACGTCTCGCGCTGGTCGGTGGACCTGCTCGTCGCCCGCGCGCGTGAGGCCGCGGCGCTCGGCATCCCATGCCTGGCGCTGTTCCCCAACACCCCGCGCGAGCGGCGCAGCGACGACGGCGCGGAGGCGCTGAACCCGGACAATCTGATGTGCCGCGCGGTGCGCGCGATCAAGGACGCGGTGCCCGACGTTGGCATCCTCACCGACGTCGCGCTCGACCCCTATACGGCGCACGGCCACGACGGGCTGGTGGACGCGCGCGGCTACGTGATGAACGACGCCACGGTGGAGGTGCTGGTCGGCCAGGCGCTCAACCAGGCACGCGCCGGCGCGGACGTGATCGCGCCGAGCGACATGATGGACGGCCGCGTCGGCATCATCCGCGACGCGCTGGAGGCGGAGGGGTACCAGAACGTGCAGATCATGGCCTATGCCGCCAAATATGCGTCCGCCTTCTACGGCCCGTTCCGCGACGCGGTGGGCAGCCGCGGGCTGCTGAAGGGCGACAAGACCACCTACCAGATGGATCCGGCGAACGCGGAGGAGGCGCTGCGCGAGGTGGCGCTGGACCTTGCAGAGGGTGCGGACAGCGTGATGGTGAAGCCGGGGCTGCCGTACCTCGACATCGTTCGCCGCGTGAAGGAGGCGTTCGACGTGCCCGTCTTCGCCTATCAGGTGTCGGGCGAGTACGCGATGATCGAGGCCGCGGTGGCGGCGGGCGCCGCGGACCGCGACGCCATGGTGCTGGAAACGCTGCTCGCCTTCAAGCGTGCGGGCTGCTCCGGCGTGCTGACCTACCACGCGGTCCACGCGGCGCGGTTGCTGGGCGCGTGATCGGGACGGGGCGCCTGATCCTGCGTCCCTGGCGGGAGGCGGACAAGCCCGCCTTCGTCGCCTTGGTCAACACGCCCGCGATGATGGCGCATTTCGGCGGCGTCGCCCCGGCGGAGAAGGTCGCCGCGCTGATCGACGCGCAGATGGCGAACCAGGCGCGCGACGGCCATTCGATGTGGGCGGTGGAGATGCGCGACGGAGGGGAGCTCGCCGGCATCTGCGGCGTGCGTATCGGCGGGCATGCCGGCACGCCGGTGCCCGAGGAGCTGGAGATCGGCTGGCGCATCGGCGAGCGATGGTGGGGGCAGGGCATCGCGCGCGAGGCTGCGGAGGCAAGCCTCGCCTGGGGCTTCGCACACACCGACCGCCCGCGGATCGCCGCCTGGACGTCGCTGCGCAACACGCGTTCGTGGGGGTTGATGGAGCGGCTGGGCATGTCGCGGCGCGCCGAACTCGACTTTCGCCACCCCGCGCATGCCGCCGGCGATCCCGACGGCGCGATGATCGTCTACGCGATCGACCGCCCGTGAGCCTGCCCGCGATCGAGACCCCGCGCCTGATCCTGCGTCGCTGGCGCGAGGAGGACGTGGCGCCGTTTCACGCCATGGGGCAGGACGCGGAGGTGATGCGCTTCCTCGGCCCGCCGATGACGACGGACGACTGCCGCGCCGTCGTCGTGCGGCAGAACACCATCGCCGGGGAGTTCGGCCGCTGCTTCTTCGCACTGGAGCGGCGCGGGGACGGCGCCTTCCTCGGCTTCTGCGGCGTCAAGCCGGGGCCCGCCGGCACGCCGGTTGAGGGCGAGGCGGAGATAGGCTGGCGCCTCGCCCGCGCGGCCTGGGGACGCGGCTACGCCACGGAGGCGGCACGCGCTGCGCTGGACGCGGAATGGGGGCGCGGCACGACGCAGGTTCTTGCCATCACCGTCCCCGCCAACGCGCGCAGCCGCGCGGTCATGGAGCGGCTGGGCATGACGCACGAGCCCGCTGGCGACTTCGATCACCCCGCGCTGGCGCCCGGCGACCCGCTGCGCCGCCACGTCCTCTATCGCATCGAAAGACCCGCTTGACCGACGCTCCTGCCCGGGGCGGTCGCGCCCTGTTCGCCCTCACCATCCTGACGGGGTCGTTCCTGCTGTTCCTCGTCCAGCCGATGATCGCGCGCATCGCACTGCCGCGGCTGGGCGGCGCGCCGGCGGTGTGGAACTCGGCGATGCTGGTCTACCAGGCGCTGCTGCTCGGCGGCTACGGTTACGCCCACTGGCTGACCCGGCTGGCGCCGCGCCGGCAGGGGCAGGTGCATCTGGCCCTCCTGGCGCTCGCCTGCCTGTTCCTGCCGATCGGCCTCAGCGACCGGGTGCTCCCGCCGGGCGCAGAGCCGGCGTTGTGGGTGCCGTACCTGTTCGCGCTGTCGATCGGCCCGCTGTTCTTCGCCGTCTCCGCGCAGGCGCCGCTGGTGCAGCGCTGGTTCGCGATCGCGCGTCCGGGCGCCGATCCCTATCCGCTCTACGCCGCGTCGAACCTGGGCAGCTTCGCCGGGCTGCTCGCCTTTCCGCTGCTGGTCGAGCCGCAGCTGAGCGTCACGCAGCAGCGCTGGCTGTGGAGCGGGGGCTATCTGTTCCTCATCCTGCTGGTGCTGCTGTGCGCGGCGCGTCTGCCGGGTCGCCACGTCGCCGCGGCGGAGGCCCCGTCCGATCCGGCGCCGGCCCGGTCGCGCGTGGCGCTGTGGATCGTGATGGGCTTCGTGCCGTCGGGCATGATGCTGGCGACGTCCACCTTCATCAGCACCGACCTGCTGGCGATGCCGCTGATCTGGGTGCTTCCGCTCGCGCTCTACCTTCTCAGCTTCTCCGTCGCCTTCGCCGCCAACCGCCTCCTCGCCGACACGCTGACGCGGATCGCGCCGGTGACGATCCTGATGTTCGGCGGGATCATGATGGGCGGCTTCACGCCCACACCGTGGCTCAGCGTCATGCTGGCGCTGATCCTGCTGTTCATGCTGTCGGTGGCGCTGCACACCCGCCTCTACCGGCTGCGGCCGGAACCGGCGCGGCTGACCGGCTTCTATCTCGCCATGTCGATCGGCGGAGCGCTGGGTGGCGTGTTCGCCGGGCTGGTCGCGCCGGTGACGTTCGACTGGACGTGGGAATATCCCATCCTGATCCTCGCCGCCGGTCTGCTGGTGCCGCAGCTCTACCTCACCCACGGTCTGCGCGAATTGTGGAGCCGGGCGGGATCGCGCATCGCCGCGCTGGCGGTGGCGGGGGTGCTGCTGCTCGTCGCCGGCGTGATGGCCGCGATCTCGCCCGGCGGGCTTAACGGGTCGCAGTACACGCTCACGTCGTTCATCCTCATCGCCGGGGTCGGCATGGTGACGATCGGCGCGCGGCTCCCGTACATGCTGGTGCTGACGGCCTCGCTGCTGCTGTTCGGCGGGCTCGGCTCGCTGATGCTGACGCTGGAGTCCGGCGCTCGGACACGCAGCTATTTCGGCATCTACACCGTTCGTGCGGAGGCGCGGCAGCGCGTGCTGATCCACGGCAGCACCGTGCACGGCCTGCAACTGACCGGCTCGCCCGGGCGCGAGCGCACGCCCACGACCTATTACACGCCCGAGTCGGGGGTCGGTCGCGTCATGCAGGCGGCCACCGTTCTATACGGCCCGTCCGCGCGGATCGGCGTGGTCGGGCTGGGGACGGGCACGCTCGCCTGCTATCGCGAGCAGCGGCAGCGCTGGCGGTTCTACGAGATCGACCCGACCATGGTCGACATCGCGCGCCGCGGCCGCTTCACCTTCCTGCGCCGCTGCGCCCCCGACGCGGCGGTGATCCTGGGCGACGCCCGGCTGTCGCTGGAACGGGAGCCCGCCGGCAGCCTCGACGTGCTGGCGCTCGACGCCTTTTCCTCCGACGCGGTGCCGATGCACCTGCTGACGCGCGAGGCCTTCGCGGTCTATGCCCGGGTGCTCCAGCCACGCGGCGTGCTGGCGGTGCATATCTCGAACCGCTTCATTAACCTGGCACCGGTCGTGGCGGCGGCGGCGACGGCGGGAGGGTGGCAGGCGATGGTGCTGAACCATCGCCCCTCCGTGCTCGATCCGCAGGCGTCCGCCTCCGCCTGGGTCGTGCTGTCGCGCGATCCCGAGACCTACGCGACGATACAGATGGACGGCGCCCGCTGGCGGCGGCTGCGCGCGAACCCGCGGCTCGGCGCCTGGACGGACGATTATGCCACGATCCTGCCGCTGCTGCGGTTCTGATCCGCCCGCTCAGTGCGCCCCGCGCGCCTGGGCGACGCGGTGCACGACGAATGCGATGATCGCGCCGAGTACCAGGCCGACCACGCCGTTCAGCGCCGCCGCGACCAGCCAGCCGAGCGCGCCGCCGACCCCCGGCACCGCGTGCTCCACCGCCTCGGACGCGTGGTGGATGGCGTGGGCGGGCGCGGCGAAGCCGAGCACCTCCGCGCCGTGGGTGATGATCCCGCCGCCCACCCACACCATCGCCGCGGTGCCGATGATGGCGAGCGCGGACATCAGCACCGGCACGCCCTTCACCAGCCCGCGACCGATCGCCTGCGCCACCGCCGACCCGCGCTGCGCCAGGTACAGGCCGACGTCGTCGGCCTTCACGATCAGCGCCACCACGCCGTAGACTCCCGCGGTGATCGCGACCGCGACCAGCACCAGCGTCACCGCCTGCGCCAGCAGCGTCTGGTCCGCCACCTCGTTCAGCGCGATCGCCATGATCTCCGCCGACAGGATGAAGTCGGTACGGATCGCGCCCGACACCTTCTCCTGCTCCAGCGCTACCGGATCGGTGGTGGCGGTCTCCTCCGCGGCGTGGCCGTGGCCGGACAGCGCCTCGATCACCTTCTCCGCCCCCTCGAAGCAGAGAAAGGCGCCGCCCACCATCAGCAGCGGCGTGATCGCCCACGGCGCGAAGGCGCTGAGGATCAGCGCGGCGGGCAGGAGGAACAGCAACTTGTTGCGGATCGAGCCGAGCGCGATCTTGCCGATGATCGGCAGTTCGCGCTGCGGCGACAGGCCGACGACATAGCGCGGCGTCACCGCGGTATCGTCGACCACCACGCCCGCGGCCTTCGTTCCCGCCTTCGCCGCGGCGGCGCCGACGTCGTCCAGGCTCGCCGCAGCCAGCCGCGTCAGCCCCGCGATGTCGTCCAGCAGCGCGACCAATCCGCTTGCCATGTTCCTGCGATCCCCCTGTGTTCCGGTCTAGCCGTCCGCCAGCCCGATGCCGATCGACGCGCGCGCCGCCTCCGCCTCGTTGCTGGCGACCGGATAGGCGCAGTAGTCGGCGGCGTAATAGGCACTGGGCCGGTGGTTGCCGGACCAGCCGATGCCGCCGAACGGCAGCGACGAGGACGCGCCGTTGGTGGGCTTGTTCCAATTCACGATACCCGCGCGCACGTTCGCCCAGAACCGGTCGTACAGCGCGGGGGTCTGCGAGACGAGCGAGGCGGACAGGCCGTAGCGCGTGTCGTTGGCGTGCGCGATGGCCGCGTCGAAATCGTCGGTGCGGATCACCTGCAGCAGCGGGCCGAACAGCTCGATATCGGGACGATCGGTCGCGTCGGTCACGTCGATGATGCCGGGGGTGAGGAAGGGGCGGGAGGGGTCGGGCCGCGCCATGTGGCGCAGCGGGCGGCCGCCCTTCATCATCAGCGCGAGGAAGCTCTCCGTCAGCCCGTCCGCGGTCTCGTTGTCGATCACCGGCCCCATGAACGGTGCCGGCTTGTCGTGCGGCGCGCCGACGATCAGCCGCCCGGCGATGCGGCACAGCTCGTCCAGCAGCGCGGGCGCGATCCGGTCCTCCACGATCAGCCGCCGCGCCGCGGTACAGCGCTGGCCCGCGGTGGTGAACGCGGACTGGATCACCAGCGTGGCCGCGGCGTGCAGGTCCGGCGTATCCCACACGACGATCGGGTTGTTGCCTCCCATCTCCAGCGCCAGGATCTTCTCCGGCCGATCGGCGAAGGCGCGGTTCAAAGCGATACCGGTGCGCGCCGATCCGGTGAAGAGCAGCCCGTCGATATCCTCGTGCGCGGCCAGCGCCTTGCCTTCCGCGGGGCCGCCGACCACCAGCCGCACCGTCTCCTCCGGCACGCCCGCGGCTTGGAGGCAGTCGACGAGGAAGGCGCCCGTCGCCGGCGTCTTCTCCGACGGCTTGAACACCACCGCATTGCCCGCGATCAGCGCGGGCACGATGTGGCCGTTGGGCAGGTGCGCCGGGAAATTGTAGGGGCCGAGCACCGCCAGCACGCCGTGCGGCTTGTGACGCAGCGCCATGCGGCTGTTCATCGGCGCCTCCACGCGCCGCTGCGGCGTCCGCTCGGCATAGGCGGCGATCGAGATGTCCACCTTGGCGACGACGCTCTCGACCTCGGTCTTCGCCTCCCACAACGGCTTGCCCGTCTCGCGTGCGATCAGGTCCGCGAAGGCGTCCGCGCGCTGGCGCACCACGTTGGCGAAGCGCCGCATCGTCTCGACGCGGTAGGCCAGCGCCTGCGTCGCCCATAGCGCGAAGCCGTCCCGCGCGGTCGCGACCTCGAGATACACGTCGCTCGTCGGCGCGCGCCACAATGCCGCGCCGGTCGCGGGTTCGTACGAGATCAGCTCCGCCATGATCCGTCCTTAGCCGCGGGAACGGGGCGGAAGAAAGGGGGCGTCGCGCGGGCGGCGCCCCTCTGGCGCGACGCGCCGCCGCGTGGCACGGCACGATGGTGTCGAGCATCGCGCCGCCCGCCCCGTTGACCCGCAGTCTGGGCGTCGCCGGCGTCCTGTTCCTCACGCTCTCCGTCACGACCCCGGCTTCGTCCGTCTTCGTCATCGTCCCGGGAATGCTCCAGGTGGCGGGGACGGGCGCGGTGCTGGCGACGATCGCGGCGGCGCTCGTCTGCGTCGCGACGGCCTATCTCTATGCCGAGCTGTCCTCCGCGTGGCCGGTGGCGGGCGGCGAGTATGTGATGGTCGCGCGCACGCTCGGGCCCCTTGCCGGATTCGTGATGCTGGGCGTCAACGTCTTCAACAACCTGCTCTTCCTGCCGGTTGCCGGTCTCGGTATCCGCGAGGTGCTGGCCGGCGTGTGGCCGGGGCTGCCGCAGGTGCCCGTCGCGATGGCGGTGGTCGCGGGCTGCACCCTGGTGGCGCTGCTGAACATCCGCATCAACGCGTGGATCACCGGCATCTTCCTTGCCGTGGAGGTGGCCGCGCTCGCGCTCGTCGCCACGCTCGGGCTGATGGAGGGCACGCGCAACCCGGTCGCGTTCCTCGCCGCACCGATGACGCCGTCCGGCGCGCCGGCGTCGCTCACGGACCTCGGAGTCGCCGCCTCGATCGCGATCTTCGCCTTCAACGGCTATGGCGTGGCGGTGTATTTCGGCGAGGAGATGCACGAGGCGCCACGGCGCATCGCGAAGGCGGTCACGGCGGCGCTGGCGCTCACGCTGGTGCTGGAAGGGGTGCCGCTGGTGGCCGCCCTGATGGGGGCTGCGGATCTGCCCGCGCTGCTCGCCTCGGGCGACCCGTTCGGCCTGCTGGTGCGGCAGGCGGTGGGGGCGGAGGCGGGCGGATGGGTCGCCGCCGGCGTGGCGATCGCGATCGTCAACGCGATCATCGCCTGGGTGCTCGCCTGCGCACGCTTCTTCTACGCCACCGGGCGCGACGGCACCTGGGGCCGGCCGGTCGACCGCTGGCTGACCAGCATCCACCCGCGGCTCGGCAGCCCGTGGATCGGCACGCTGATGGTCGGCGGTACGGGGATGGCGCTGTGCGTCCTGCCGCTGCGCCTGCTAAAGGTGTGGAGCGGCGCCGGGCTGATCGCGATCTACGCCGGGCTGGCGATGGCGGCGATCGCCGGGCGGCGGGGCGGGGCGACGGCGCATGCGCGCTACCGCATGCCGCTCTATCCGCTGGCGCCGGCGGTCACGCTGATCGCGCTCGCCGGGATCGCCTGCGCGACGTGGCTCGATCCGGAAGACGGCCGGCCGGCGATGCTGGCGACGGCAGCGCAGGTCGCGCTCGCCGCCGCCTATTACCTCCTGGTCCTGCGCCGTCGCGGGTGGACGGCGCAGGCCTGACAGATCACGCCGGCTCGAACCGGTCGTCACCCTCCAGCACGCGCAGCTTGCCGTCCTTGATGGCGAAGACCGCGCCGTGCAGCTGCAGCTCGCCGGCCTCGACCCGCTCCTTCACGAAGGGGAAGGTCATCAGGTTCTTCAGCGAGGTCCGCACGCCTTCCTGTTCCAGTGCGGTCTGCCCTTCCTCGCCCTGTCCGTGCGCGGCGATCACCTTCTCGCGCGCCTCGTCCAGCAGGCTGATCCACGACGCGACGAACCCGCCCTCGCCGGGTGCCGCGTCCTTCAGATTGCCGGCGAGCGCCGCCTTCACGCCGCCGCACGCGCCGTGGCCGAGCACGACGATCTCGCTGACCTTCAGCACCGTGACGGCGAACTCCAGCGCCGCGGAGACGCCGTGCAGGCCGCCGCCGGTCTCGAACGGCGGCACCAGGTTGGCGACGTTGCGCACCACGAAGATTTCGCCCGGGCGGCTGCCGAAGATGGTAGCGGGCTCGACCCGGCTGTCGGAACAGGCGATCACCATGACGCGGGGCGACTGCCCCTCCGCCAGTTCGGCCCAGCGCTCCCGCTCCTCCAGCCACTCGGTGCCGCGAAAGCGGTAGTAGCCGTCGATCAGGTCGGAAAAGTTGCTCACGGTCGAAGATCCCTTTCGTTGTTTCGCGCAGCCGCAGACGCTATCTGCGCGGCATGAACGACATGACCTCGATCAAAGCTCCCGATCTGCCGCGCCGCGAGCGCAAGCCCGACTGGATCCGCGTGAAGGCGCCGACCTCCGCCGGCTTCGCCGCCACCCGCGCGCTGATGCGGTCGAAGAGCCTGACCACGGTGTGCGAGGAGGCCGCATGTCCCAACATCGGTGAGTGCTGGTCGAAGAAGCACGCGACCGTCATGATCCTGGGCGACACGTGCACCCGCGCCTGCGCCTTCTGCAACGTGAAGACGGGAATGCCGCGCGCGGTCGACCCGATGGAGCCGCAGAACGTGGCCGACGCGGCGGTGCAGATGGGGTTGGAGCATATCGTCATCACATCGGTCGACCGCGACGACCTGCCCGATGGCGGCGCCGGCCAGTTCGTGAAGGTGATCGAGGCGGTACGTCGCGCGAGCCCGGTCACGACGATCGAGATCCTGACGCCCGACTTCCGCAACAAGCACGAGCGCGCCGTGGAGGCGATCGTGGCGGCGCGCCCCGACGTCTACAACCATAATCTCGAGACGGTGCCACGGCTGTACCCGACGATCCGGCCGGGTGCGCGCTACTATGCCTCGCTGCGGCTGCTGGAGGCGGTGAAGAAGCTGGACCCGTCGATCTTCACGAAGTCCGGCGTGATGCTGGGGTTGGGCGAGGAGCGGCTGGAGGTGCACCAGGTGATGGACGACATGCGCTCTGCCGGCATCGATTTCCTGACGATGGGACAGTATCTGCAACCCACGCCGCGGCACGCCAAGGTGCGCGACTTCGTCACCCCGGCGGCGTTCGACGCCTATGCCGCGATCGCGCGGGCGAAGGGCTTCCTGCTGGTGGCGTCCTCGCCGCTGACCCGGTCGAGCTATCACGCCGGCGACGATTTCGCGAAGATGCGCGCGGCGCGCGAGGCGCAGCTGGCGCGTGCCTAAGCATTCGGAAACGCGGGCGCTGCCCTACACGCCCGAACAGATGTTCGACCTGGTCGCCGATGTGCGCCGCTATCCCGAGTTCCTCCCCTGGGTCTCGGCGATGCGGGTGCGCAAGGAGACGCCGGACGAGGCGCTGGCGGACATGATCGTCGGCTTCAAGGGCCTGCGCGAGACGTTCACCAGCAAGGTGGCGAAGCAGCGGCCGGACAGCGTGCGCGTCGATTACGTCGACGGGCCGCTGAAGTACCTGCACAACGACTGGCGCTTCCGCTCCGACGGGAAGGGCGGCTGCCTGGTCGATTTCACCGTCGATTTCGCGTTCAAGAACCGGATGTTCGAGATGCTGGCAGGGCAGGTCTTCGGCCTCGCGCTGCGGCGCATGATCGGCGCGTTCGAGGAGCGCGCGGCGGTGCTCTACGCCGCATCCGGATCGGGCAGCAGCAGTTCCAGCGCGCACAGCGCGGCCTGAAGCCGGATCCCGCCCCGACCCAGGTCGCCGAACATCCTCTTGTCGGCGACCACGTCGGACGGATCGCCGCCGCGCTCGGCGCGGGCGAAGACGACGGTGCCGACCGGCTTCTTCTCGCTGCCGCCACCCGGCCCGGCGACGCCCGTGATCGCCACCGCCACGTCCGCGCTGGTGGCCTTCAGCGCGCCCTGCGCCATGCTCCAGGCCACCGCGATCGAAACCGCGCCGAACGTGTCGAGCACGTCGTTGCTGACCGACAGCAGCCGCGCCTTGGCCTCGTTCGAGTAGGTGACGAGGCTCGCTTCCAGCACGCCGGAGGAGCCGGGGATCTCCGTCAGCGCGGCGCTGACCAGCCCGCCGGTGCAGCTCTCCGCCACGGCGATGCGGCGCCCGCGGGCGCGGTTCTCCTCCACCACGCGGCGAGCGGCGTCGATCAGCCGGTCGGGAAGCACCGCGTCGCTCATCGGCTGGCCGCTGGGCAGACGGGCAGGTCGGGAATGTCGCTGCGTCCGCCGCGCACCCGCTCCGCCTTCAGATATTGCAGCGTCGCGGCGACGATGCCCGCGGTGTTGCGCGCCGGCAGCGGCTCCAGCAGCGTCACGAGCCGGTCGAGCGTGGGGCAGTCCGCCGGCTGGATCTGCCCGGTGACCTGCGGCGCGACCAGCGAGGTGACGAGCGGCCGGGCGAGGTTGCTCTGCAACAGCGGCGCGAGCTGCGGGTCGGTCAGCTTGCCCAGCGCGGTGCGCGCGGATGGCCAGGCGCGATCGGCCTCGGCGTCGTAACGGGTCAGGAAGTCGCTCGACGGCCGGCGCAGCAGGCTGGCGGCGGGCAGGGCGGCACACACGCGGCCGGCGCTGCGGATCACCTCGGGCAGGGCGACCTGCACGATCGCCTCCGCCTCCATGCTGGTGAGGCAGCGGGTCTGCGCCGACGCCGGTGTCGTCATGACGGCGGCGGCGGCCCACAGGGCAGGAAGGGGCGTGGGCAGCCTCATGCGGCGGGGAGCCTGACGGTCGCCACTGCCTGCGCCGCGATCCCCTCGCCGCGGCCGGTGAAGCCCAGCTTCTCTGTCGTCGTGGCCTTCACGCTGACACGATCGGTCGTGAGGCCGAGAAGTTCCGCGATCCGCGCCTGCATCGCCGTGCGGTGCGGGCCGATCTTCGGTGCCTCGCACATCAGCGTCAGGTCCACGAAGGTGACGCGGCCGCCCTTCGCCTCGACCAGACCGCGCGCGTGCGACAGGAATTGACCCGATTCGGCGCCGCGCCATCGCGGATCGCTGGGCGGAAAATGCGTGCCGATGTCGCCCGCCGCGATGGTGCCGAGCACCGCGTCGGTGATGGCGTGGAGCGCGACGTCGGCGTCGCTGTGGCCGGACAGGCCCCGGTGGTGCGGGATCCGCACCCCGCCGAGCCATAATTCCTCGCCGTCCTCCAGCCGGTGGACGTCGAAGCCGCTGGCGGAGCGGGTTTCCATCGCGACCCGCGCCTCCGCGGCGGCGAAGTCGGCGGGGTAGGTGACCTTCTCGAGCATCGTGTCCCCTTCGACCAGCGCCACCGAGCCGCCCGCGGCGCGCACCATCTGCGCGTCGTCGGTCGCCTCGCCACCCTGCCATCCGCCGTGCGCGCGCGCCAGCGCGGGCGCACGGAAGGCCTGCGGCGTCTGAACGCGGCGAAGCGCGGCGCGGTCCACGGGCGTCCCGTCCTGGGACACCAGGGTGTCGGGTACGGGCAGCACCGGCACCGCGCCGTCGTGCGTGTCGAGCGCGGCGAGCAGGCGGTCGATCACCGCCGGCGAGAGGAAGGGGCGGGCGGCGTCGTGGATCAGGATTCGGTCGGCACCGGCGGCGGCATCCAGTCCGGCGCGCACGCTGTCCTGGCGCCGCGCGCCGCCGGTGACGTGGCGCGCGCCGGGAAGGGCGGCGGCGAGCATCGCCTCCTGCCCCGCGCCGATCACGACGATCACCTCGTCCACCGCGGAATGCGCGGCAAGCGTCGCGTGACTCCAGGCCACCATGGGGCGGCCGGCCAGGGGCGCGAATTGCTTGGGCAGCGCGGAACCGCTGCGCTCGCCTTTGCCGGCGGCGACGATGAGGGCGACCGTGGTCATGGCGCCGCGCCTAGCCCGTCCGGCGCTCGCTTGCCAGTCCAGCCGCCATCGGGTATCTGCCCGTTTTTCAGGCAGTATCGATGCGCACCCTCTCACCCATCCATATCGGTCCGGTCCGGATCGACCAGCCCGTCGTGCTAGCGCCCATGACCGGCGTCACCGACCAGCCGTTTCGCACGCTCGTCCGCCGCTACGGCTCCGGACTGAACGTGACGGAGATGATCGCGAGCCAGGCTGCGATCCGCGAGACGCGCCAGTCGTTGCAGAAGGCGATGTGGCACCTGAGCGAGGAGCCGGTGTCGATGCAGCTGGTCGGCTGCACGCCCTATGAGATGGGTGAGGCGGCGAAGCTGGCGCGCGACAAGGGCGCGGCGATCATCGACATCAACATGGGCTGCCCGGTCCGCAAGGTGACCAACGGTGACGCCGGCTCGGCGCTGATGCGCGACCTGAAGCTCGCCGCGTCGCTGATCGAGGCGGTGGTGAAGGCCACCGACGCGCCCACCACGCTGAAGATGCGGATGGGCTGGGATCTCGACAGCCTGAACGCGCCCGAGCTGGCAAGGATCGCGCAGGACCTGGGCGTCGCGATGGTGACGGTCCACGGCCGCACCCGCAACCAGATGTACAAGGGGCAGGCCGACTGGCGCTTCATCGCGCGGGTGAAGGAGGCGGTGACGATCCCGGTCATCGCCAACGGCGACATCTGCTCGATCGAGGATGCCGCGGCGGCGCTGGAACAGTCCGGCGCGGACGGGATCATGATCGGGCGCGGGGCGTACGGGCGGCCGTGGCTGCTCGATCAGGTGATGCGCTGGTTCGCCACCGGGGAGCGCGTGGCCGATCCGTCGCTCGACGAACAATATCGCGCGATCAGCGAGCATTACGAGGCGATGCTGAGCCACTATGGCATCGTCACCGGGGTCAACATGGCGCGCAAGCATATCGGCTGGTACACCAAGGGGCTGACCGGATCGGCCGATTTCCGCAACAAGGTGAACCAGGAACCCGATCCGGCGCGGGTGAAGGCGATGCTCGCCGAATTCTACGCTCCCTATCGGCTGAAGGCCGCGGCGTGATGCTGACGACGCGGTTCGGCGCCGGCGGGCCGGACGAGGCGGAGCTGCTCGCCGCGCTGCCGGTCGCGCTGCTGGTGATCGATCCAGAGGGGCGCATCGCCCGGGCCAACGCGGCGTGCGAGACGCTGTTGAACCGGTCCGAGCGTTCGCTGCGCGGCCATGCCGTCGCCGACGTCCTCCGCCTGCCCGAGCCGGAGTCGCGGCACGACGGGCACGCCGTCACCGCCTTCGATGCCGACGTGGCCACCTCGCGCGGGCCGGTCAGGGTCGACATCGTCGAGGCGGCGGTGCCCGACCGGCCGGGCTGGCGCACGGTGACGCTCCACAATGCCGCCGCCCGCCGCCTGAACCACGATCGCGCCGCCGCGGCGCGCAGCGCGGTGGGGGCGGCGGCGATGCTGGCGCACGAGATCAAGAACCCGCTGTCGAGCATCCGCGGCGCGGCGCAGCTGATTGCCGACGGCGCGGACGCCGCCGACCTGACGCGGCTGATGATCGCCGAGGTCGATCGCGTCGTCTCGTTGATCGACCACATGGAGGGGTTCACCGACACGCGTCCCCGCGACGTGGCGCCGCTGAACATCTACCCGCTGCTCACCCACGCCCGCGACGTGGCGCTGGCCGGCTTCGCGCGCGGCATCGCGATCGAGGAGCGCTACGATCCCTCGCTGCCTCGCGCACTCGGCAATGGCGACGCGCTGCTGCAAGTATTGTTGAACCTGCTGAAGAACGCGGCCCATGCGCTTGGATCAATTGGTGAACGGCGCATCACGCTCGCCACTGCCTATCGTCACGGCATCACCGTCGCGCGCGCGAGCGGCCAGCCGCGCGTCGCGCTGCCGATCGAGATCTGCGTGATCGACACCGGGCCGGGTGCCCCGGCGGACATCGCCGATCACCTGTTCGACCCCTTCGTGTCGAGCCGGCCGGAGGGGAAGGGGCTGGGCCTGGCGCTGGTGGACAAGCTGATCCGCGACATGGGCGGCATGATCCAATATTCGCGCGAGGGGAGCCCGCACGTGACCGTCTTTCGCATCCTCCTGCCGCGGGCCGGTTCGTGACCGGCGCGGATGCCACGGGCAGCGTGCTGCTGGTCGACGACGACGATGCGGTGCGCGTCGTCGTCGCGCAGGCGCTGCGGCGGTCGGGACACCGCGTGCGCACCGCGGCCAGCCTGGCCGAGCTGGAGCGGGAGCTGGTCGCGCACCCGCCGGACGTCCTCGTCACCGACGTGGTGCTGCCCGACGGCGATGGCATCGAGCGGGTGGGCAAGGTGTTGCAGGCGCGGCCCGACATGCCGGTGATCGTCCTGTCGGCGCGCAACACGCTGACCACCGCGGTGCGCGCCAATGAGGCCGGCGCCTATGATTACCTGCCCAAGCCTTTCGACCTCGACACGCTGACCCGCACCGTCGCCGCCGCCTTGGCGCGACGCGGCGGCGGTGCGGCGGCCGAGCCGCGCGGCGAGGACCTGCCGCTGATCGGCCGCTCGCCCGCGATGCAGGAGGTGTATCGCGTGATCGCCCGCGTCGTCTCCAACGACCTGACCGTGCTGGTCTCCGGCGAATCCGGCACGGGCAAGGAGCTGGTCGCGCGCGCGATCCACGACCTGGGCGGGCGGCGCGCGGCGCCGTTCGTGCCGATCAACATGGCCGCCATTCCGCGCGAGCTGATCGAGGCGGAGCTGTTCGGGCACGAGCGCGGTGCCTTCACCGGCGCGGCGCAGCGCAACGCCGGCCGCTTCGAGCAGGCGGCGGGCGGCACGCTGTTCCTCGACGAGATCGGCGACATGCCGATCGAGGCGCAGACGCGGCTGCTGCGCGTGCTGCAATCGGGCGAGTTCACCACCGTGGGCGGCGCGCGCACGATCCGCGCCGACGTGCGCATCGTCGCGGCGACCAACCGCGACCTCGCCGGCGCGGTCTCCTCCGGTCAGTTTCGCGAGGACCTCTACTACCGGCTCGCCGTCGTACCGATCGTGCTGCCCGCGCTGCGCGAGCGGCGGGACGACGTCGCGGAACTCGCGCGTCATTTCCTCGAGAAGGCGGCGGACGCGGGGCTGCCGCGCAAGACGCTGGACGCCGCCGCGGTGACGGTGCTGGAGGCGCACGACTGGCCGGGCAACGTGCGTGAACTGGAGAACCTGATGCGCCGTCTCGCCGCGCTCAGTCGCGACGAACACGTCGGCGCGGCCGAGGTGCAGTCGATGATCGGCCGCAGCGGGGCCGCATCGGCGGAGCCCGCCGACATCGGCATCGACGCCGCCATCCGCGCGCTGATCGACCGGCTGGCACGGCACGATCCGCGCGCGCTGGATGACGGCACGCTCTACGACCGTGTCATCGGCGAGGTGGAGCGACCGCTGATCGAGGCGATGCTGGCGCGCCATGGCGGCAACCAGCTGCGCGCCGCGCGGGCGATCGGCCTCAACCGCAACACGCTGCGCAAGCGGCTGGACGTGCTGGGGATCGACCCGCTGGCGCGTCCGTCCGCCGCGAACGAGGGCTGACCGGCGAGAATATGTGTTCTCGCTGCAACACTCTTGTTGTAGCGGGAGGGGGATGAGCGCGATCACCGCGACAGAACCGGCCACTTCCCCGCGCCCGCCGCGGACGGTGGTGCGGCCGTGGATCGAGCTGGCGGTGGTCGGCATCGCCATCGCGGTGGTGGTGGGCACCTATTTCGTCGTGCAGGACGAGGCGGGCGCGCAGCTGCTGGCGCCGCAAACGGTGGCGCTGCTGCTGGTGGCGAACCTGGTCGCCGGCATCGTGCTGATGATCCTGTACGGTCGCCGTGTGGCGCACAAGCGGGCCGCGCGGTCCCCGGTGGGCGGGGAGGGGCGGCTGCACGTGCGGCTGATGCTGCTGTTCTCCTCGGTCGCGGCGGTGCCGGCGATCATCGTCACCATCTTCGCCTCGCTACTGTTCCAGTACGGCGCCTTGTTCTGGTATTCCGACCGCGCGCGCGGCGTGTTCGAGAACGCGACCTCGCTGACGCGCGCCTCCTACGATCAGATCCTGCAACGCTGGGACGAGGCGACGGTGACGATGGCGGACGACCTGTCCGCCTTCCTGCGCGAGCAGCCGATCGACAGCCCAGGCTTCGCCGATTTCTTTGGCCGCCAGGTCTATTTCCGCAGCCTGTCCGAGGGCGCGCTGCTCGCGATCAATCCGCGCGGCGGGTTGCAGACCCTCGCGATCGTGAACCCGTACGAGGCGGACATCGGCCGGCTGGTGACGCCGCAGGCGCTGGCGCAGCTGAACGACACGAAGCGCAGCACCGTGATCGTCACGGGCGATCGCATCCAGGTGTTCACGCGCCTGCCCGGTGCGGAGCGCGTCTATCTCTACGCCGCGCGCGTGACCGATCCCAAGGAGATGACGACGCAGACCGCGCGGGCGGAGGCAGCGCTGCGCAACTACCGCCAGCTGCTGGTCCGTGCCCGCTCGCTCCAGCTCCGTTTCAACGCCGCGCTGCTGATCGTCTCGCTGCTGATCGTCGCCGCCGCGGTGTGGATCGCGCTGGCCGTGGCGGACCGGCTGGTGCGACCGGTCGGCGAGCTGGTGCAGGCGGCGCGCCGGGTGGAGGGCGGCGACCTGTCGGCGCGGGTGGAGGAGACGCCGGAGCGCGACGAGCTGGGCGTCCTGTCCAACGCCTTCAACAGCATGACGTCGCAGCTGCAGGCGCAGAACGCGGCGCTGGTGACCGCCAACGAAGCCGCGGACAGTCGTCGCAAGATCATCGAGGCGGTGATGTCCGGCGTGTCCGCCGGCGTCGTCTCGATTGCCGAGGACGGCTCTGTCCGCCTCATCAACAGCTCGGCGGAGACGCTGCTGGGGCTCGAAGCCTCGCCGATCGGACAGCCGCTCGGCGCCGTCTCGCCCGAACTGGCGCAGGTCCTGGCGGGCGGGCAGCGCGACGCCACGGTGCAGGCCACGATCCGCGGCGAGGCGCGCACCTTCGCCGTGCGCGTGACGCGCGACGGGGCGGGACCGATCCTCACCTTCGACGACATCACGCAGCAGCTGACCGACCAGCGCCGCGCCGCGTGGGCCGACGTGGCGCGCCGGATCGCCCACGAGATCAAGAACCCCCTGACGCCGATCCAGCTGGCGGCGGAGCGGCTCCAGCGCCGCTACGGCGGAAAGATCGAGGAGGGCGACACCACCTTCTCGCGGCTGACGTCGACCATCGTGCGCCAGGTCGGCGACCTGCGCCGCATGGTCGACGAGTTCAGCAGTTTCGCGCGGATGCCCAAACCGGTGTTCCGTGCGGAGTCGCTGGTCGACATCGCCCGGCAGACGATGTTCCTGCACGAGGTGGCCCATCCCGGCATCCGCTTCGCGATCGAGCACGAGGAACCCGGCCCGACGCTGGTCTGCGACCGCCGACAATTGGGGCAGGCGCTGACGAACATCGTCAAGAACGCAGTGGAAGCCGTGGAGGAGGCAGACGAATCCGAGGGGTCGATCACGATGAGCCTGATCGAGCAGGATGACCGAGTGGTGATCGCCGTTGCCGATTCCGGCGTCGGCCTGCCGGTGGAGCGCGACCGCATCGTCGAGCCGTACATGACGACGCGGGCGAGGGGGACGGGGCTGGGCCTCGCCATCGTGAAGAAGATCGTCGAAGAACATATGGGAACGATCGCGTTCGCCGATCGCCCGGGGAGGGGAACCATCGTAACGCTGTCGTTCGATGCCGGCCTGCTTGCAGGCATGGCGGAGGGCGGCGACCCCGCAACGGACGGCGACGATCGCACGATCGCCGCGCTGACCAGGAACCGGATCTGAACTGACATGGCGATCGACATCCTCGTCGTCGACGACGAACTCGACATCCGCGAACTCGTGGCCGGCGTGCTGGAGGACGAAGGGTATGAGACCCGCATGGCGGGCGACAGCGATGCCGCGCTGGACGCCATCGCCACGCGCCGGCCGAGCCTGGTGCTGCTCGACGTATGGCTGCAGGGGTCGCGGCTCGACGGGCTGGACCTGCTGGAGGAGATCAAGCGCCGCGATCCGTCGATTCCGGTGCTGGTGATCTCGGGTCACGGCACGCTCGACACCGCGGTGGCGGCGATCCGCAAGGGCGCGGCCGACTTCATCGAGAAGCCGTTCCAGGCCGAGCGGCTGCTGCTGATGGTGGAGCGCGCGACGGAGACCGAGCGGCTGCGCGCCGAAGTCGCCTCGCTGCAGAAGGCGGCGGGTCGCGCGGTCGATCTGACCGGCAGCTCCACCGCGATCAACGCGGTGCGCGCGACGCTGAAGCGCGTGGCGGGCACGGGCAGCCGCGTGCTCATCATGGGGCCGGCGGGCGTCGGCAAGGAGGTGGCGGCGCGTCTGCTCCACGGCTGGAGCCAACGCGCGCACGCCAATTTCGTCATCGCCTCCACCGCCGGCATGGCGCCCGAGCGAGTGGAGGAGGACCTGTTCGGCGTGGAGGAGGGGGGCGACCTCGTCCGCACCGGGCTGCTGGAACAGGCGCACGGCGGCACCTTGTTCCTCGACGAGATCGCCGACATGCCCGCCGCGACCCAGGCGCGCATCCTGCGCGTGCTGACCGACCAGAGCTTCACGCGCGTCGGCGGCACCCGGGTGGTGAAGGTCGACGTCCGTGTCGTGTCCGCGACCGCGCGCGACCTGGCGCTGGAGATCGCCGAGGGGCGGTTCCGCGAGGACCTGTTCTACCGGCTCAACGTCGTCCCCGTCACCATCCCGCCCCTGGCCGAGCGGCGCGAGGACATTCCCGCGGTGGTGGAGCATTTCGTCGCCCATTACGCCGCGGAGCGCCGGGTGCCCACGCCGGAGATCGCCACCGACGCGCTGGTGGCGCTGCAATCCTACGACTGGCCCGGCAACGTGCGCGAGCTGCGCAACGTGGTGGAGCGCACGATCATCCTGGCGCCGGGCGACCGCATCGGGCGGATCGACATCGACCTGCTGCCGGCCGAGATCCTCGGTTCGCCCGACGCGGGCACCGGCACCAGCGCGATCATGGGCGCCCCCCTGCGCGAGGCGCGCGAGACGTTCGAGCGCGAGTATCTGCGCGTGCAGATCCGCCGCTTCTCCGGCAACATCAGCCGTACGGCGAGCTTCATCGGCATGGAACGCTCCGCGCTCCACCGGAAGCTGAAGCTGCTCGGCATCACCGAAACGCGCGAGGAATGACGCCGACAACCCGCGCCGCGCTGGCCGCCGACCTGTCGCAGCTGGGGCTCCACCCCGGCGACACGGTGATGGCGCACGCCGGAATGCGGAGCGTCGGCCCGCTGCTGAACGGGCCGGACGCACTGATCGGCGCGATCCGCGACGTGATCGGCGAGGCCGGCACGCTGATGGCCTATGTCGGCTGGGACACGCTGCACGACGATCTGCTGGACGGCGACGGCTGCGTGCTGCCGGCGTGGCGCGAGCACGTGCCCGGCTTCGATCCCGCCGCCAGTCGCGCCACGCGGCTGAACGGCGCCTTCGCCGAGTTCGTGCGGACGACGCCCGGCGCCGTTCGCAGCGCCAACCCGGGCATGTCGATGGCCGCGATCGGGGCGAAGGCGGCCTGGCTCACCGCCGATCATCCGCAGGACTATGGCTGCGGCGAGGGATCGCCGCTGGCGAAGCTGGTCGAGGCGGGCGGGCGCGTGCTGATGGTCGGCGCACCGCACGACACCTGTACCCTGCTGCATCTGGCCGAGCATCGGGCCCGCGTGCCGGGCAAGCGCATCCTCTCCTACGAGGTGCCGTTCGCCGAACCGGGCGGGGTGCGCTGGCGGCGGATCGAGGAGTTCGACACCAGCGAGCCCTGCGTGGACGGCATGCCGGAGGATCTGTTCCAGCGGATCGTCGATGCCTATCTCGCGACGGGCGAGGGGTGGCGTGGCCCGGTGGGGCAGGCGCAGGCGACGCTGGTCGATGCCGGCCCGCTGCTCGCCTTCGCCATCGCCGCCATCGAGCGCGACCACGGCGCGCTGGACGCGGGCGCGGCGGAACAATAACCTTGCCGGGTCGCTTCGAGCGGCTCTCTTCCGACGCCGGCAACGGCGCACCACGCGGGGAACCTCCCGCCAAAAATAAGGACGAAGAACGATGGCCGACAAGCAGACCTCGCTGCAGGACCTCTTCCTCAACGCGCTGCGCAAATCGAAGACGCCGGTGACGATGTTCCTCGTCAAGGGCGTGAAGCTCCAGGGCATCGTCACCTGGTTCGACAATTTCTCCGTCCTGCTGCGCCGCGACGGCCAGTCGCAGCTGATCTACAAGCACGCGATCTCGACCATCATGCCCGCCGGGCCGATGGACCTCGCCGGCATCGTCGGGCAGCCCGGCGAAACGAAGAAGCAGCCGCTGCTGCAGGACATCTTCCTGTCCGCGGTGCGCAAGTCCGAGGACCCGGTAACGATGTTCCTCGTCAACGGCGTCATGCTGCAGGGCGCGATCGCATCGTTCGACCTGTTCTGCATGCTGCTCCAGCGCGACGGCATGGTGCAGCTGGTCTACAAGCATGCCGTGTCGACGATCCAGCCGTCGCGCCCGCTGAACCTGGCCGAGGAGCAGGCGGGCGAGCAGGGCGAGGCGGAGGACTGAGGCCGGCATGAGCACCGGCTTCGAGCGCGATCGCGACGACGTCGCGCGGGGTGCCCGCGCAATCGTCGTCTACCCCGACCTGGGCGGCTCGTCGCGCGATGCGGAAGCGCGGCTGGAGGAGACCGCCGGGCTGGCCGAGGCGATCGGCGTCGTCGTGGTCGACCGCATCTCATTCCGCGTGCGCACGCCGCGCGCGGCGACGCTGATCGGCTCCGGCCAGATCGAAGACTTGGCCGCGCGGACGCGGATGGAGGAGGCCGCGCTGGTCGTCGTCGACGGCAACCTGACGCCGATCCAGCAACGCAACTTGGAGACGGCGCTGGAGGCGAAGGTCATCGACCGGACGGGCCTGATCCTCGAGATCTTCGGCGAGCGCGCCGCGACCGCTGAGGGGCGGTTGCAGGTCGAGCTGGCGCACCTCGATTATCAGTCCGGCCGGCTGGTGCGCAGCTGGACCCACCTGGAGCGGCAGCGCGGCGGCTTCGGCTTCCTCGGCGGTCCCGGCGAGACGCAGATCGAGGCCGACCGACGCCTGATCCGCGACCGCATGGCGCGCCTGCGCCGCGAACTGGAGCAGGTCACGCGGACTCGCGGGCTGCATCGCGAGCGGCGCCAGCGCGCGCCATGGCCGGTGATCGCGCTGGTGGGCTATACCAACGCGGGAAAGTCGACGCTCTTCAACCGCGTGACGGGAAGTGACGTCATGGCGGAGGACCTGCTGTTCGCCACGCTGGACCCCACGCTGCGCCAGATCAGCCTGCCCGGCATCGACAAGGCTATTCTCTCCGACACGGTGGGCTTCGTCAGCGAGCTGCCGACGCAGCTGGTCGCCGCGTTCAAGGCGACGCTGGAGGAGGTGGTCTCCGCCGACCTGCTGATCCACGTGCGCGACGTCGCGCACCCCGACAGCGCGGCGCAGAAGGCGGACGTGGAGGCGGTGCTGGCGGAGGTCGGCGTGGCGGAGACGACGCCGCGGATGGAGGCGTGGAACAAGCTCGACCTGCTTCACGGCGATGCACGCGACGAGCTGCTGGCCGAGGCGGCGCGGCGCGACGACGTGGTCGCCATCTCCGCGCTGACGGGGGAGGGCGTCGACACGCTGTTCCGCGACGTCGCCGACCTGCTCACCGCGGGGCATCAGCGCTACGCGATCACGCTGGATGCGGGCGACGGGGCGGGGGCGGCGTGGCTCCATGCCAACGGCGAAGTGCTGTCGCAGGACGTGGACAGCGACCGCGTCCACTACGAGGTGCGCATGGCGCCGCGCGATTACGAGCGGTTCGCAACGCGGTGAGGATCAGTCGGGGTCGCGATCGCAGCGGATGACGGTGTCGGGCAGGGTGACCCAATGGTGCCGCCGGCTGTGATACACGGAGATCTCGGGCGGCGCGAAGCCGGGATCGGCGAACCCGCCGACCGCGACGGACACGGTGCCGGCCACGCCGTCCTCGGTGTGGAACAGGTTGGTGCCGCAGCGCGGGCAGAAGCGGAAGGTGAAGGTGGCGCCCGCATCGCCCGTCCGTCGATACTCGGACGCGGCGCCCTCGACGGTCCATGGCGCGGCGAAGGTCGCCAGTGCGGCGAAGACGCTGCCGGTGCGGCGCTGGCAATCGAGGCAGTGGCAGATGCCGATGCCGAGCGGCTCGCCCGCAACCGCGATCGACAGGTCGCCGCACGAGCAGGCGGCACGGCGGGTCACTTCACCCGCTGCCACAGCGCCTCCTGTTCATCCAGCGAGCGTGAGGCGAAGCCGTCGTCCAGTGCCTCCATCGCGCGGAAACGGCGCTCGAACTTGGCGTTCGCGTGGCGCAGCGCGGCCTCGGCATCGACGCCCTGGTGGCGAGCCCAGTTGACGACGGCGAAGAGCAGGTCACCGATCTCCTCGGCGCGATCGACCGGCGTCGCGGCCGCTTCCACCTCGGCCAGCTCTTCGTGGATCTTCGCGCGCGGTCCGCTGGCGTCGGGCCAGTCGAAGCCGGTTCGCGCCGCGCGCTTCTGCAGCTTTTCCGCGCGCAGCAGCGCCGGCAGGCCGATGGCTACCCCGTCGAGCGCGCTGGTCGCGCCCTTGCCGGCGCGCTCGGCCGCCTTCACGTCTTCCCAACGGTGATGCCCGCCGTCGTCCGCGCCACGGAAGATGTGGGGGTGGCGGCGCTCCATCTTGTCGCTGATGGCGTCGACGACGTCGGGCAGTGCGAACATCCCGGCTTCCTCGGCGATGCGGCTGTGGAACACCACTTGCAGCAACAGGTCGCCGAGTTCGTCCTTCAGGTCGTCAGCGTCCTCGCGCGCGATCGCGTCGGCGACCTCATAGGCTTCCTCGATCGTGTAGGGCGCGATCGTCGAGAAGGTCTGCGCGCGATCCCACTCGCAACCGTCGTCGCCACGCAGGCGCGCCATGATGTCGACCAGCCGCCCGATCATCGGAGGAGACTTCCGATACACATGCAATTGTTGCCGCCAGTTAGAAAAGACATATTCTCCGCCAGATAGAAATGACACTCGCGGTGGCAGCGGGGGCAGCGTGGAGCCCCCCAAGCAGCGCAGCGATGCCCCCGCTGAGGCGGTGACGTGGCGGCTCTTGCGGCCTCGGATCCGCTGCGACAGCAGCGGGCTCGTTCACGTCGGCGAACGGCCGCGCACGCTAATTGCAAAATACCGGAGCCCATGCATGACTTCCTGAGAATGGGCAATTCGCCGTTCGGCGAGATGCGGAGGTGTAGCGATCAGTCTGATCCTACACGATAGGCGCTATAAGCAGCCTTCTCTTTTTCTGTTGCTGTTTCTTGTGCGAAGGAAAGCCTTCGCTGGACGTCAGTTACCTGATATTTACCTCAATTTTTAGACGGCGAGCGCAGCTATCGATCCGCAGAGGTGGCCGCCTCGAACGCCTGCAGGATCGGACAAGGGCCATGATTGGCGGACCCGCATTCGCTGGCGAGGCGATGGAGGGATGCGCGCACGCGCTTCAACTCCTGGATCTTCAAATCCAGCGCCGCGATCCGCTCGTTGGCAAGCTGGCGTGCCCGAGCGCGATCATCGGTCGCGTCCAGCGCCACCAGTTCCCCGATCTGCTCCAACGTAAAGCCAGCGGCCTGCGCCGATCGGATGAACCGGAGCCGCCGAACATCCTCTGCTGTGTAGCGGCGGATACCGCCACTCGTGCCCGATCCTTCAGGCCTCTCCGGCGTCTCGAGCAAGCCTCTGCGTTGGTAATAGCGCACCGTCTCCACACCGACGCCACCCTCGCGCGCAAGCCCTGCAATTGTTACGTCGGCCATGCCTTGACTCCGTACCATAGTACGGCCCCCATATAGGCGTCGCGAACATGGTGGAGAAGAACATGGCGACCGCGGCGCCCAAGAAGGCAACGATCTATCGCATGGTGATGCCCACGCACACCTGCCCCTACGGCTTGAAGGCGAAGGACCTGCTGCAACGACGCGGCTACGAGGTCGAGGACCATTGGCTGAGGACGCGCGAGGAGACAGACGCATTCAAAGCCGAGCACGGGGTCAAGACGACACCGCAAACCTTCATCGGCGGCGAGCGGGTAGGAGGCTATGACGATCTGCGCCGGTTCTTCGGCAAGACCGTGGCCGACCCCAATGCGGTAACCTACCGGCCGGTCGCAGTTGTATTCGCGATGACGGCATTGATGGCGCTGGCGGCCAGCTATGCCGTGCTCGGCACACCGTTCACGGTATGTGGATCGGCGTGGAAAAGGGACCCCGGTAGCGGGGTGATCGGCGTCGAAAAAGGACCCCTCATCCCGGTGGTCTAGGCTGCTCGCTTGGCGGTGTGTCAGGCGGCGAGATCGGGATGCTGGTAT